>FTIZ01000097.1_pt2 | contig 402302 bp, 377 predicted proteins | sample 1658381 | NCBI WGS metagenome assembly FTIZ01 (sample SAMEA3914822, study PRJEB12502) | metagenome | biome: forest; material: soil | place: USA | collected 2012-03-12 | depth 0.1 m
GTGCCGGTCTCGATGCGGTCGGACATCACGCGATAGTGCGTGCCGGCCAGCGAGGGCACGCCGGTGATGCGCAGCGTCGGCGTGCCGATGCCGGAGATTTCCGCGCCCATCTGGTTCAGCAGGGTGGCCAGGTCGGCGATCTCCGGCTCGCAGGCGGCGTTGTGGATGATGGTATCGCCATGCGCCAGGCAGGCTGCCATCAGCGCATTCTCGGTCGCGCCGACGGAGATTTTCTCGAACATGATCTCGGCGCCCTTCAGGCCGCCGGCGGGGGCTTCGGCGATCACATACCCATCCTCCAGCGTGATGCGGGCGCCCAGTGCTTCCATCGCCTTCAGGTGCAGGTCCACCGGCCGTGCGCCGATGGCGCAACCGCCCGGCAGCGACACTTTCGCATAGCCCGTGCGCGCCAGCAACGGCCCCAGCACCTGGATGGAAGCGCGCATGGTGCTTACCAGCTCGTAAGGCGCTACGGCCTTGCTCACCTCGGCCACCTGAAGCGAAAGCTGCCGGCTATATTGCCCCGGCGCGCCGATCTCCACCGGCCCGCCTTTCGACGTATCGTGCAGAGTGATGCGTGCGCCCAGCTGCACCAGCAGCTTCGCCATGGTGGTGATGTCGGCGAGATAGGGCACATTATCGAGGGTGAGGGTTTCATCCGTCAGCAGGCTGGCGCACATCAGCTTCAGCGCCGCGTTCTTGGCCCCGCCAATGACGATTTTCCCGGACAGGGGCCGCCCCCCGATGATGCGCAAACGATCCATAGGAGCGCGGTTTTAGCGCCTTGCATGCGCAAGCGCCAGTAGTATTAAACTTATGTTACCGTGCGGGTTTGCCATGGAAAATCAGCTGCGGTGGCAGTAAACTGGCCCCATGGATGAAGCATCAGGCGATTGGATCGGCAAGGCAGACACGCGCGTCAGCGACCAGACGCATTTATTGCGTATCTGCAATACCATCTTTGCAGCCAACGAAGCGATCAATGGCATCAGGGAGCCGAGCCAGGGCTCGCGCGGCGGGTTCAATACCATCTTCCATGCCGTGCCGGGCGGTTATAGCGACGAGGTGAAAGGTCTGGCCGCGCGGTTGGCCAGGGAAGCGAACCCTATGTATGTGCATGAGGGCCGGATGAACTACACCCAGCTACGCAGAACCCTGGAGCGGCTGAAGGATGTGCCCGTGCTGAAAGCCTATGCAGAGGACCCCAATCGGGTGAACAACCCAGATAGTTTCTATATCGCCGAGAAGGATGAATTTATTCTGGCCCCGTCCCATCCCACAGCGCCGGCCGGTTACCGGTTTGTGTTTGATGGGCTGCTGAAAAGCCTGCGCGACGAACCGACGCAATGGCGCGCGCTGATCAAGGGCCGTATGCTGGCCGCCAGTGATCGTAAATTGGGATTTGGCACGCCGGGCTAAGCGCTCTGCTTGGCTTCCACTTTGGGCAGGGTCACCCCCGTCTGGCCCATATATTTGCCCTTGCGGTCGCCATAGCTGGTTTCGCAGAGCGATTCGCCTTTGAGGAACAGGAATTGGCAGGCGCCCTCGTTGGCGTAGATTTTCGCGGGCAGGGGGGTGGTGTTGGAAAATTCCAGCGTCACATGCCCTTCCCATTCCGGCTCCAGCGGCGTCACATTCACAATGATCCCGCACCGCGCGTAAGTGCTCTTGCCGAGGCAGATCACCAGCGTATCACGCGGGATGCGGAAATATTCCACCGTGCGCGCCAGCGCGAACGAGTTGGGCGGGATGATGCAGACATCCGTCTTGCGGTCGACAAAGCTCTGCGCCGAGAAGTTTTTCGGGTCGACCACCGCCGAATCGACATTGGTGAAAATCTTGAACTCATCCGCCACGCGTGCGTCATAGCCATAGGATGACAGACCGTAGCTGACCACACCCTCGCGGGTAAGGTTCTCGCAGAACGGCTCGATCATGCGGTGCTTTTGCGCCTGCTCGCGAATCCAATGATCTGGCTGAATACCCATGCGCTAGCTGTAGCGGCAGGCAAGGCCGCCGGTCAATATCTCTTACGGGCGGATGGGGATAAACAGCCGGTATTCGCCCCCTCATGCGCGATGCGGTCGCTCAGCTGCCAGCTCATATGCAGGTGGCCGAAGCCGGGGCTGGCGGCATTGCGGTGCTCGGGGTCGGGCAGCATGGTGACCAGCAGGGCCGATTGCTCGGCCGTCAGTTGTGAGGCATGCACGCCGAACTGGTGCCGCGCCGCCGCTTCGATGCCGAACACCCCATCGCCCCACTCGGCGATATTGAGGTAGATTTCCATCTCGCGCCGCTTGGGCATCACGAAATCGATCCACAGCGCCATCGGCGCTTCCAGCGCCTTGCGCACCCACGAGCGGCCGTTCCAGAAGAACAGGTTCTTCGCCACCTGCATGGTGAGGGTGGATGCCCCTCGCGGCCCGTTGCGCCGGTTCTCGTCGAGCGCCTTGTCGACCGAATGCCAGTCAATACCGTGATGCACGCAGAAGCGCGTATCCTCGCTGACAATCAGCGCGCGGATGAGGTTGGGCGACACCGCGCGCAACGGCACCCAGTGCCGCTCGGCCCCGTCACCGCGCAGCGCGCTGGCCACCATGAACGCCGAAACCGGCGGCACCACGCGATAGGCGACGGAAAGCATCATCACCACCAGCAGGTAGGTGACCAGGAGATAAGAGAGGCGACGGAGGATGCGCATGCCGCCGGTATAGAACAGATAGTCGGATGTTCAAGCAGGTTGCATTCAAAGGGCGTTATGCCTAGACTGAAAACCATGCAGCAACGCACCGGTTATCTCGTCGGTTTCTCCCTCGTCGAACTCTCGATCGTGCTGGTCATTCTTGGCTTGCTGACGGGCGGCATTCTCGCCGGTCAGTCCCTCATCCGCGCAGCCGAATTGCGGGCAGTAAGCGTGGAATATTCGCGCTATGTCGCGGCTACCAACAGCTTCCGCGACAAATATTTTCAGCTGCCCGGCGATTTCAATAACGCTGCTGCTTTCTGGACCTCGCTGACCACCGCCAATAACGGCAATAGCGATGGCATATTGAACAATGCCGCTGCCGTTAGCACCACCGGTGAAATCTTCCAGTACTGGAATGAGATGGCCCTGGCCGGGCTGATCGAAGGAAATTATAGCGGTTTAGCGGGCAGTGGCGGTGTTGCCGCGACCGTACTGGGCACGAATGCGCCAAAATCCAAATTAAGCGGTGGCGGCTGGGGCATATATAACGCCGCCAACTACGCTGGCGACGCCTTCACCTATAAGGCCGATTACGGCAACATGTTAATTTTCGGCGCCCAGAGCGCCGGCAGCATTCCCTTGGGCGGCGTGTTGAAGCCGGAAGAAGCCTGGAACATCGATACGAAAATGGATGATGGCAGACCCGGTACCGGCAAAGTGATTCCCTACACCACCGTCACCTGGGGGCAGCCGACCACCTGCTCGCTGGCCACCGGCAACACCGATTACACCAGCGGCTATAATCTCTCCTCAACCACCGCCACCTGCGCGCTGTATTTCGCCCGGCCGTTCTAGGTTGCTTCTTACAGTGGCCCATATATAATGCGCCCATGGTGTTAGTGGGCACATCCCGCAAGGGGTTTTCTCTCGTCGAACTCTCGATCGTGCTAGTCATTCTTGGCTTGCTTACGGGCGGCATTCTGGCGGGACAATCGCTCATCCGCGCAGCCGAATTGCGCGCCGTAACCACTGAATTTCAACGCTACACCACGGCTTCCTATAGCTTCCGCGATAAATACTTCGCCATGCCCGGCGACTGGAACAATGCTCAGGCAGTATGGGGGGCGCAGGGTACCAACTGCTCGGGCACGGTGACGACCCTCGCCACCACCGGCACCTGCAATGGCGATGGAGATGGGAATATAGGCTACCCTGGCGCCTCTATGAGTGCCGAAGCGTTCCAATTCTGGCGGCAACTAGCCCTCGCCGGCCTGATTGAAGGGAGCTATACCGGCGTGGCTGGCAGCGGCAGTGCGATCGATAGCCAGCCTGGCACGAATATACCGCGCTCGAAGATGAATGGCGCCGGATGGGGCGTGCAATATATCGGCGGCAGTTATGGCGACACGGAAACCTATACGGCGGTCTACGGTAATGCGCTGATCTTCGGCGGAACAGTCAGTGGCTCGCTGCCGCGCGGCTCGATTCTCAAGCCCGAAGAAGCCTGGAACATCGACACCAAGATGGATGACGGCAAGCCCGGCACCGGCAAAATCCTTGCCTTCGAAATCGCCAACTTCGCCAACGCTAACGCCTGCACCACCTCGGCCAGCACCACCGATTATGCCGGCACCTATGCGCTCAGCCGCACGTCGCTCGCCTGCTCGTTCTATTTCCCGCAGGCCATTCGCTAACCGTTAAAGCCCGCGCCCGCCGCCGGATTCGGTGCCGGCAAAGCGGTTCCAGCGTTCCTTGGCCATGCGCTCACGGCCGGTGTTGCGGTCGCGGATGGCCTGCATGCGGGCGCTCCATACCGGCTCGCCGGCCTGCTTGTTCTTCAGCGCCGCACCGCGGCTGGATTCGCGCGCCGCTTCTTCCAACTCGTCTTCGCGCTCTTTTTCGAGGTCACGCCCGCGGGCGTGCTCTTCCTCGTTCATGATGATGTTCTGGTGGCGACGGTTGCTCAGCAGCTGCGCCAGCTTTTTGATTTTCTTTTCGGGGTGGCTCATTTGGCCTCCCGCTGCTCGGGTGCGGGCAGGGGCTTCAGCTTGCCCCCCACAGCCTTGCGCCGGGCCATATTCTGCTTCAGCGCCGCCGCCAGTTGCTTCTGGCGCGGCTGGGCAGCTTGAGGCTGACGGGTCGCTTTCATCCGGCCACTATAGCCGTTTCGCCGCCCCCCGTATATCGAAATTCACGCATGGGGTTTCATGGAACTGTCATAAATTTCCGCTCTTTTATTGCTATGATGGCGGCACGCATGAGCCATGTTCCCCGTATAGCCATCAGTGGCAGCCAGACCATTAACAAAGGTGATGTCGCCGGTTCCAAATCGGTGCAGGCCATGGTCGAGCTCATTCGCCGTTGCGGCGGCGAGCCGGTTGTCATCAATCACCTCAGGAACCCCGAACCGCCGACAAACTTCGATGGCATCGTGCTGATGGGCAACGATTACGACATCAATCCCGAAAAATACGGCGCCAGACTGGATAAACAACATACCCATTGTGAAGACGACCGCCATGCCCGCCTGCCCGACCGCCCCAAACGCAGCGAAGCCGAATTCCAGCTGGCCAGAAGCCGCGCCAAATATGAGTGGCAGGCCGTGGCCGATGCCGAGCGCTTTCACATCCCCATCTTCGGTGTATGCGGCGGCATGCAGCGCATCAATGTCGGCCTCAAAGGCGAGCTGACGCAACATGCGGACGGGCTGAACGCCGCACATGGCAAGACCGATATCGACCACTCCGCCCCGGTGCGGACGGTTTCCATTCTGCATGACAGCCACCTCTACCACTTAAGCGAACGCGCTGGGCTGCTTGATGTCACCAACGTCGACGAGAACGATAATCGCTTCGGTATCAACAGCTTTCACCACCAATATGTCCGCCCATCGCATTATGGGCGTGGCCTGCGCGCAGCGGCCGTAATGCAGGATAAACACGAGGATGGCACCGGCCGCATGATCATCGAAGCCATCGAAGGCGAGCCGCCGAAGCCGGGCGAAAAGCCGTGGTTCGTGCTGGGCGTGCAATGGCACCCCGAATTCATGCCCGAGACAAAACTGAGCCAGGCCATGCTGACGCGCTTTGTCGAGCATGCGCGCGAGCATGAGCGGCCGAATGTCATTACCCACGTGGCGCTTGTAGATCACGGCCGCACCCACATAGACGCGCTAGGCCTCTTCTAACCCCCTAAAAATGAATGGTTGCGCCCTGCCGCCTCTTATGGCAGATAGGCGACCTCGCTTTTCAGCGCGCTGCTGTAGCTCAGTGGTAGAGCACGTCATTGGTAATGACGGGGTCGGAAGTTCGATTCTTCTCAGCAGCACCATTTTCCCAGGCGTCTCCCAAATCAATCACTACCGCATATCCCCCTTACATGGATGGGGCCATGAAGCACGCACGCTGCCTCCGGTAGCGGTTAACAGTAGGAGACCGATATGACGAACGAACAAAAAGATGCGAACGTGAAAGACACGAATGCGCAGGACACGAACGCACAGGCGGCGAACGCGACCAAGCTGAACGCCAAGTTCAAGGAAACCTGGAGTAAGCTGTCGGATGCCGACATCGCCCTCTACAGCACCAAGCGCGACCAGTTCGTTGGCAAACTGAAAGAACTTTACAGCCTCTCGAAAGAAGATGCTGAGAAGAAAATTACCGCCCTCGAAGCAGAATGCGGTTGCAGCAGTATGGCGACGATTAAAGCCGCCTAAAGCGCTGTTTGTTATAAAGAAAACCGGGTTTGCGCCCGGTTTTTTTATGTCCGGAGTTAAATATGGCTCGGCGCGGCCATATGGCGGCTCCTAAAGAACTGTGAGCAGTTATGCCATTGTTATTTATGAATGTCGCTGGGGATATCAATGGTCCATAAATGGCTAAAATCTGCCGAAATTACCTCAAACTTTAACGGAATTGTAACACTTGTCGGGTACAACTTAGCGTACAAAGGGGCATAAAACCCGGCAAAGCAAATACGACAGAAGACTTGGAGTTGGTTATGGTTCAGACGACAAAAACGCAAGCAATGCGCGGCCGCCTTGAAGACGGGTCGTGGGACACCATCTGGCACCATGGCGAAGCGTTGGTGCGCGGCTCGGACATGGCCGAGAACGACGCGAATATCCGCGCCGCCGTGATGGCGCTGGTGGCTCAGAAGGGCCTCGTGGCGGTGAAACTTGACGAGATGGTGAAAAACGCGCCGGATACCGATCCGAAGTCGAAGACTTATGGCCAGGTAGTTGGCTGGCGCCGGGTGGATGTGATTGGCCCTGATCATACCGTGACCGGCGTGTTCCGGAAAATGGGCGTCGATGCGGATGGCCATCCGCTGATGGCTACGGATAATAAAGTAATCGTGCCTGAAGGCAAAATCGCGCACTGCCTGTTTGATGATTTCCGCCATAACAATGCCAAACTGACGGCACTCCAGCCGAATGTTGATGTCTTCGATACGCCTGAACACTATGTCGGCTTCGCGCCCCCGCTGAGGCAGGTGCTCTCGAAATGCGCCACCTGCCCGCAAGTGCCGGCACCGGTGCTGGACTATATTTCCCCCAAAGGCGAACTGCGTGAAGAGACCATTACCGCCGAATCGCAGGGCGTGAAGCTGGCGAAATATCCGACGGGCGGCGCCCTCGGTTCGGATGGCAGCACGGCGCAGATTTATGATGCGATCAATATGCCGCAGCTGCTGGGCATCATGCCGCAACAGCCCGTCACCGCGGCGGATGGCCGTAACGCCAACACCACCGGCATCCAGACTGTTGGCACCACCGTTGCCGACGTGCTGACTACGACGGTCGCCTCCACCCCCGTCATCATAGGCGGTGTCGGCGTTGATTTCGCGCCGAGCGCCGTGGTGATCGATGGCTACAAATCCGCCAATCGCGACCAGCAGGCGGGCCAGGGCGGCCAGGCAGCTGAGAACCTGCCGAACGAAAAAGACCGCATCAAACACCAGAGCAACGATGTCGCCGGCCGCGATATCCGTTTCGATGGCTGGCCGATGCTCAAGCTGGGTGAGCGCAGCTTCCGCGATGTCATCCTGGTGCCGGCCACCGGCTGGAAATTCGATGCCAATAACCGCGTCGTGAACGATAACGGCACGCCTTTCGGCAACAACGAAGTCTATTACGCGCAGGGCATCGGCTCGAACAAACCGTCGGTCACCGGCAGCTATGCCGAGCAGGAACAGGGTCACGTCAACCACTTCATTCAGGGCCAGGCCGGCAAGGCCGAGGCGCTGGATTACACCAACAGCTACGCCATGGCCTATATGGCCAACCAGCTGAGCGTGCAGCCGCAGCTGAACGCGGCGCTGAAAGACTATTACGCCAACCCGGCGGACGGCGATAAAGCCCAGAAAGCACTGTCGCTGCTGAACTACCAGAGCAACATGTACGGTGTATCGAACTTCACCGTGAATGCCGATGTGAAGGGCATGGCCCGCACCACGCCGGCCCCCAACGTCGACCAGCTGCTCGACCTCAACCCCGCCGAGCGCGTGGCCTACCAGAAGGAAAGCATCCTCTACAAAGTCGAGCAATCCGGCATCACCGTGCCGGCGCCCGACGCGCTGCCGACCCCCGACAGCACCGTGCACACCATCACCAAGGCGCAGTACAAGCAGGAGATGCTGGATTACTATACCCAGTTCGCCAAAGAACAGCCGATGGAGTTCAAGGCCGTCTTCAAGCGTCAGATCAAGTATGAGCTCGATCGTAACCCCGACTTCAAGGATGAAGCCAGGGCCATCGATTATGACCGCAGCAACCCGGAGCAGGTCGCCAAGGCCGCTGCCGCGTATGTCGACACGCTCACCGTCTTCAAACCGCGCGAACAGGGCGGCATGGCGGATGAGGGTTTCGGCTATTCGGATGATTATTTCCTCGCGCCGCGCTCGGAATTCAACGATGTGGAACTCGGAAAATATAAACCGAAAGACACCAGCAACGAATCGCAAAAGGACGTCACCGATGCGATGACGGCACTCGCCGGCAACGATGCCGCCATGGCCGCCGTGCTGAAGGCAACGAAGAAAAACCGCCATCTCGGCCAGGCCATCGTCACCTTCGATACCGAGCGTCTGGGGCAGCCCAGCCTGTTCGGCGACAAGGGCGTGCATTGGGACCGCAAGGCCCTGCTGGCCAAAACCCATGCCCTTGGCTACAGCGACGACCTGATCGGCACCACCATCACCAACGAGGAGACCAAGGGTCAAATCCTGGCGCTGGATAAAGCCATTGATTCGGTAGCCAGCAGTGCCGATCTGCCCGGCGTTATCGCTGCGCGTCGCCAGGACTTCATCGACGCGGCCACCAACAAATCGGGCAAGGCCTATTCGTTGGACGGCAATAAGATCATTACGCAAGGTGGCCCGGCCAACAATATTATCTATGCGCTTGCTTGCGAGGATATTCGCCAAGGCCGGGGTAACAACACCACCCTGAAAGAAATCGATCAGGCATTCCTTGATGCCGATACCACGCCGGACAAGCATGTCGCTAAGCAGCAGATCGAATCGTGGCAGCGTTCGGTCGATTACGTCAGCAACATCGTCATGAAAGATATGGTGGGCCACAGCGTGGATGAAATCCGCCACGCGAATGCCGCTATCAGCCTGAAAAGCCCCGGCGTTGCTGCCAATCAGGGTAAGACGTCGTATGACGACAAACCCGTCGATGCCGGCACCCGCCAGGTACCTGTCGATGAGAACGCGACCATCCTGTTCAAGCAGGGCCTCGCCCCGCGTGCACAGGCAGCCCAGGCCTTCATGAACGCCGCCATCGCGCAGCCGGAGACCGACGATTTCAGCCCGAAGGACGCTTTCTTCGACAGCGCTCAACTGGCTAGTAAAGAAGACCAGTTCGCCATCGTCAAGGCGGCGCTCGGTAACGCAAAAGGCTCGCATGCACTGGTCGCTGCTGTCAGCGGCGGTCTGAGCGGCGATGAGAAGACGAACTTCGACGCGGCCGTGAAAAAACCGACGGCCGATAACGCCAAAGACATCCTCACCGGCCTGGCCAAAGCGCCGGCGCCGCTGGATGCCGGCGTGCTGAAAAACATCGCCAGCAGTGAAACCGGCGCGGTGGCCATGATGCATGCGCTATCGCAGAACCCGGAAGATGCGCGCGGCCTCGTCGCCGGCCTGAAACCGGATGAGAAAGCCAGCATCCAGAAACTGGCCGGCCAGGACAAGATCGCCGATATGTGGGCGCCCGTGCTGCCGCAAACCGTCACCGACAAGAAAGTCGTGCACCACCAGGTGGCCGATCTCGTCAATGGCGACCAGACGCTTACCGCCCACCGCGACGCCGCGCTGGAATCCGGTAACGACCGCAAGGCCGACCTGGTGCGCGCCCGCCTGAACGACCCCGTCATGCGCGACAAGGCCTATGAAGCCATCGCCAGGCAGCGCCCGGATATCAGCACCACGGCGGTGGTGCAGACGCTGGTCGGTAACCCGGAACTGCTCGAATCCTTCAAGAGCCAGCTGAAAAAGCTGGGCGACGAGCACCATAAGGGCAAATGGCTGACCAACATGTTCGACCAGCACCCGCAGGGCCATGTGGCCGGCGTGCTTGGCGACATGGTGCGCGACAGCCAGCGCAATGACCAGGATGCGCTCCAGCGCGATATGGACCATCTGCAGAAACTGATGCAGCCCAAATCCGGCAAGCCGGAAGACGTCAAAGAAGCCGAACAGCTGGTGCAGGATATCTCCCTCGCCATGCGCCAGTCCGGCAACGGCGCCGGCGCCGAAAAGCTGGCCGCCACCTTCAGCCACGCGCTCGACGAGGCGAAGAAACCCGACGGGCAGCCGCTCGACTACCTGCCCCTCACGGCCGACCAGTTCCTCAACGGCCAGACGGTCGACCAGGACGGCAAACCCGTGGTGGATAAGGACGGCAAATCGTCTCACTTCGTCGGCCTCTATAGCACCGTGGTCGCGCCGGAAGTGGGCACCCAGCTGGATGCGAACGGCAAGGTCATCGGCTTCGACAAGCTCGTCGGCGACAGCCAGGACTTCACCGACGCCGAGGAGAAGGAAGTCGCGGGCCTGGAAGTGCTGTCGCACCTCTATACCCATTCGGGCTGGATCATCCCGTTCATCCCGTTCATCGTGCATAAGCCGAAGACGCCGGAGGATACGCCGATCAAAGAAGTGCCCTGCACCGGCGATTGCGGCGACGAAACCCGCATTCCGCCGCCCACCTACACCCCGCCGCCGACCACTCCGCCGACGCGCCCGATGTAGGCCGCACGGCGTCATTGAAACGAAGAAGGCGGGGCGCAATCCCCGCCTTTTTTATGACCTATATTTGCCCCGCCCGCACTTGCCTCTCCCCCGGCAGAGATCGAAAAGCGAATCGCGATTCTCAGGTAAAATAAATCAGGAAACGCCGCATTCCCTCACCCCCATTCCCTGATGGTAATGCTGACCTTTCCCACGGGAGAGGTGTCGCGTGCTATGTTCGAAAGGGATTACTTAGCCGGCTGCGTGGCGGCCTGGCTGCTGCCGGCGGGCGTTACACCGGGGGCTTTGGCATCGTGCGATACGGCGCCCAGCGCCGCACCCAGGCGGCCCAGCGCCGGCAGGTCGCCCCAGATGGACGGGGTGAGCATAACCGCACGCGCGGCATCGCTGCTGAGGATAGTGCCGGTGACAGGGCCCCCCGCCAGCGTGGCCATGCTGCCAACCGTCAGGTTGAAGCCCCCCATCTGGCCTTTCAGGAACTTGTCGATCAGCCGCTCGGCGCCGGCATTGCCCAGCGCGTCGAAAATCTTGCTGCCATCGGCACGCAGTTCCTGTACCAGCGCCTGCTGGGCCTTGGGCATCTGGCTGATATCGAGCCGCTGCAGCATCGCCAGCAGGGCCGCCTGGTTGGCATGCTGGCTGAAGAAAGCCGCGCGGTCTTCCGGCGACAGGGCCGTGAAGGCAGAGGGGTCTTTATTGACGATCATCTGCAGCAGGGCACCCACCACGGCCTTGGTGCGCTCGGGGTTATCGCGATTTTCCTGCACATGGCCGAGATTGGTGCCGAGTGTGATCAGCTCCTCGGCATTGGTTTTCGACAGGACGCCATGGGTGAAGACACGCAGCAGGTTATCGACCTTCTGTGGCGACTTGTCGATCTGCCCGCGCAGCGAATTGCGCATGACGGGGTCGAGCAATGCGGTAGTAATGTCGGCGACGTTCGCCTTGCCGTCCTTGATGAACAGGTTCTGGATGCCCTGCACATCCACCCCGTCGCTTTCCAGGCCCATCAGCTCCTGACGCTGCGCGGCGGGTGTTTTGCGCCATTGGCTGATCATCGCGGCCGTCTTGGCATCGAGGCTGGCAACGTCGAGCTCCTTGTCCTGTGTGCCGGCGAACGCATCGAATGCCGCCTGGTTGCCGGCAATGAACTGCAGCATCGACATGCTCTGGCCGCCGACGGTGACGCTGTCGCTGCCATTGATCTGTGCGTTGAGATATGCCGCCGCCCTGTCGGGCCCCAGTTGCTGCAGCAGGCGGCTGACGGGCCCGGCGTTATGGCGCAGCATATTCAGCGAAGTTTCCAGCGCCGGGTCGCTCGGGTGGATACCGTTGGCCAGCTGCGCCAGCGCTTCTGGGTGCGCCAGCACCTGCGGGTCGAGCACCAGCTGGGCGAAGGCGGTTTTGATTTGCGCCATATCGGCTTTGCCGTCGGCGCCCTTGGCGGCCAGCAGCTGGCTGGTGAAGTTATAGAACAGGTCGTTCGGCACATCGCCGTTCATGCCCACGGCGCGCACGAAACCTTTCAGCGCGGCGCTGTCGATGGCAACGCCCATGCTGGGCGCCAGCTTGGCCAGCGCATCGAGCGTCACGTCGAAACTGTCGCCGGAAAGGATGGCGTTGAACTTGGCGCGGTCAGCGATGATGCTGGTGAAGCTGGCCATCAGCTGCTGCGTGCTGGCGCTGGGCGTGCCGCCGGCCTGCAGGGCGGGCAGGGCATCGACGATCTTGCGCGCCAGCACCGGCGGCTTCTGCGTCAGCATGGCGTAGATGGTGTTGGCCGAGAGGATGTTCTGCATGTTCAGCTGGCCGGGATTGCCCTTGGCATCCTTGTTGGAGGTCTGCACCAGCTTCACGAAATCCAGCGCCGTCTGCTTGTCGGCGGTGATGGCGGTGATGATGGGCGTGGCGAAATCCTTCGCCTCATCCGGCACCTGGCTCAGCATCACGCTGCGGATGGTTTTCTTGTTCGGGTCATCGGAATTCGCATCCAGCCCGCCGAGATATTTATCGACCGTCGCGTCCGGAAACAGCGGCGGCATGCCGATGCCGGCGATGGCCTGGTTGATGCCGATCTGCCAGTCTTCCGGCAGATATTTCTCCGCCAGCTGGCGCACCTGCGGGATATATTCGATGGCGAGATAGAGGATGCCGATGAATAGCAGCGTCCAGAACCCCATGCCGAGCATGCCGCCCAGCGAGAAGTTCGGCTTGAGCATGTCGAAGATCGATTGCTGCTGGCTCGACTTGGCGGCGTCGGCGGCATCTTTCTTCTGCTGTTCGTCTTTATCCATGGTTCTACTATAAAGGCGATTGATGAAGGAATTATGACAAAACCCCAAATACCGGGCTTTTTTGCGCCTCCATCAATCAATGTAATTCAGCAGCTTACGGGTAATAACCCGGCTTGCCGTGGCGCAAATGCCGCCAAAAACGCTGCAGCGGCGCGAAAAAGGGTGGGCGAACAGGGGGTTGCCCCAAACCATCCACCGCCGCGATGCAGCCGGGAATCACCTGACCAAAATACACCGCGTAAAGCTGCGGCCAGGCCAGGCGCACGGCCGCATGCCCCCATTTATGCACCTGCTGCGGCACCCGGGCGAGGGCCTCGATGCAGGCGATCGCTTCCTCTTCCTCCGCCTCGTCGCGCCGATAGACATCGGCATCGGGGGCGAGGTTGAAGGCCATGTCGTCGAAGAACAGGCGCAGCGCGGTGCCGAGGCGATAGCGCGGCCAGGTGCGCAGTTTCAGCGGCACGCGCGCCCGCACCTGCGTCAGCAGCAGCAACCGCCAGAGCTGGTAGAACAGCCAGGGCGGCGACAGGCGCCGCCACTTGCTGTAGAAGGCCAGCGCCCCCTCCACCCGCGCCAGTCGCGCCGCGCCGAGGGCGGCGTAACGCCGGTCGAGCTGCGCTACCTGCAGCATGTCGGCCCGCCGGGCATGTTTCACCGGCGGTGCGGCGCGCAGGGCGGGGGAATCGTTATCCGTCGAATAGCGGCCGATGATCCGGCCGCCCACGCGCTTGAGGTCCGAGAAATGCCCCAGCTCCTGCCCGCCGATCACCATCATGCGGGCGAGGGCGGGGAAGCCGTCGGTGGTGTAGGTTTTTTGCGCGCCCTCGAAAAACGGGTCGCCACCGCAGGAAATATAGACGGCCGTGCCGTCGCCCGAGGTGGCTTGCAGGCCGCTGGCCGTGCCGTGGGTTTGCCAGTCCTTCACCGCCATCAGCTCGGCGACGTTGTGGTCGTAGGAAACGAAGACCGAAGTGCCCGATTGCAGGATCAGCACCATCACCGACGGGTGCGCCGATTGCACCACCACCCGCGCCACCTGCAGTTCTTTCTCGGGCGCGATGCCGCGCCGTTTCTTCAGCTCGCCGCGCAATTGTGCCAGCAACGCCTCCACCCCATCCGGCCCGGCGGCGGGGGGCACATGGCGGGCCAGCAGCTGGCGGGTGGCGGGCAGCAGGGCAGGGTCGGTCAACTGGCGCGCCGAGAAACTCTGGTCGGTGTCAGCCGTGCCGTGCAGCACATAATTGCGATACTGGTCGGCACTGATGCGCAACTGGCCGGAAGCCACCAGCGCCTGCGCCAGTCGCTCCAGCGCCGGCGGCATTTCCCAGGCTTCGACAGCAGGCAGGCGGGCCAGCAGATGGTATTGGTTGGTGGATGCCATGGGGTGGTTATACATGCTTTGAAAGCCCATGCCATCCGCATCAATATGCAACTAGGGCGGTCAATCGTTAATATCAGCGGGGTATAAAGAGAGCGAGTAAATGGTTAATTTTTAAAAGAAAGTTTTTCAGATACTTAGGCAATAATCTTATTTGTCTTTATGCAATATTTAGCTTGATCAAAAGCGTTAAAATTGCTAGCGTCTGTGCAACAATAAAGGGCCGCGCCACAACTTCAGGCTGCTGCCGCAACAGGGGTGACCACCAGACGTCCATACCGGCCCGAACGGCCGGTAAAAAACAACCGGACCAAGCCAGCAGGCAGCGGAACGGAAAATTTTAGTGGGTGGCTATGGCGAGCAAAGGCAAAGAAAAAGCGGTGGGTGAATTTCCGCCGCCGGTTCCCGATGATTTGTTCCCCCAGTTGGCGGATGCGATTTCGCAACTCGTCTGGGTGTGCGACCCCACCGGCTATGTCACCTGGTATAACAAGCGCTGGTATGAATTCACCGGCCTCGAGTTCGAACACCTGCGCGGCCGCCGCTGGCAGCAGCTGCTCGAGCCCGATATGCTGCCGCAGGTAACGGCGCGCTGGGAACATTCCATCGTCACCGGCGCCCCGTTCGAAATGGTGTTCAACATGCGTGGGCGTGATGGGCTGTTCTACCCTTTCCTGGTGCGCGGCAATGCCGCGCGTAATAAAGAAGGCGAGGTGCAGCACTGGTTCGGCACCTGCACCGATGTCAGCGTACAGCAAAGCAACGAAGAGCGCCTGCGCCATAAGAACGAGCGCTTGCACCTAATCTCGGCGGCCGCCGCCGAAGTGCTTGGCTGCGACGATCCGTCCGAAATGGTGAACCGCCTGTTCGACACCGTCGCCGAGCACCTGAAGCTCGACACCTATTTCAACTTCATGGTGAACGATGATGGCAGCGCCCTCTATCTCGATGCCGCCCGCGGGGTGAGCGATGAAGACAAAGCCGCCCTGAAGCGTCTCGAATATGGGCAGGCTGTCTGCGGTTGCGTTGCTGAACTGAAGGAGGCGATGATCGTCAACTCGGTGCAGCAATCGATCGACCCGCGCACCGAACTCATCCGCAGCTACGGCATCCGCGCCTATGCCTGCAACCCGCTGATGGCGGGCGACCGCCTGCTCGGCACCCTCTCGTTCGGCAGCCGTCGGCGCGACCGTTTCAGCGAGGAGGAGCTCGATTTCCTGCGCACCGTCTGCCATTACGTCGCCATCGGCAAGGAGCGCTACCGGGTGGAGAAGGAGCTGCGCGACGCGCTGCAACAGGCCCAGGCCGCCAACACCGCCAAATCCGAATTTCTCGCCAACATGAGCCACGAAATCCGCACGCCGATGAATGCGGTGGTGGGCCTGTCGAATCTGCTGCAGGTGAACGACCTGCCCTCGCCCAAGCAACGCGAATTCATCCGCACGCTGCAGCTTTCCTCGCAGCATCTGATGGGGTTGATCAACGATCTGCTCGACATCACTAAACTGGAAACCCGCGAGGTGAAGCTCGATGAGGGTGAGTTCCGTCTGGGCCAGATTTTGAACGAGGTCGTCAGCATCCAGCAGGTGCGCGCCAAGGAGAAAGGCGTGCTGCTTCTGCTGCAGCATGACGAGCGCCGCTCCGACCGTTTCACCGGCGACCCGATGCGCCTGAAACAGGTGCTGATGAACCTGATCGGCAACGCCATCAAATTCACCCATGCCGGCCATGTCGCCGTCACCTCCAGCTATGCGCCGTCCGACACGCCGGGCAACCTTGTCTGCCATATCGATGTGACGGATACCGGCATCGGCATCGCCGCCGAGCATCTCGATAATATATTCAACAAATTCACCCAGGCCGACAGCTCCATCACCCGCAAATATGGCGGCACGGGTCTCGGTCTTTCCATCTGCAAAACACTGGTCGAGCTGATGGGCGGCACCATCAGTGTGCAGAGCGCGCCGGGCAAGGGCTCGCGCTTCAGCATCGAGCTGCCGCTGAAGCCGGTGCAGGCCCACACTTTCCCCGAGCTGGTGAAACCGGCCCCGGTACCTGAGCCCGAGCCAACCCCCGCGTCTGCTTCGCAAGACCCCGTGCAGATCCTGCTGGTCGAGGATTACTGGGCCAATGTGCTGGTCGCCACCTCCATCCTCGACAATCTCGGCTACCAATATGAGGTCGCCGAAAACGGCATCGAAGCGGTGCGTAAATATACCAGCGGCCAGTTTCACGCCGTGCTGATGGATGTGCAGATGCCGGATATGGACGGCATCGCCGCCACCCACGCCATCCGAGACCTCGAGCAGAAGGAAGGCCGCGGCCATTGCCCCATCATCGGCATGACGGCGCACGCCCTCAAGGGCGACCGCGAGCGCTGTCTGGCCGCCGGAATGGACGATTATATCAGCAAACCCTTCCAGCCGATCGAGCTGGAGGAAAAGCTGCGCCATTACTGCAACGAGCGCCTGCAGGTTGCCACCGCCTGAGGCTTGCACTAGACTGGCCTTCAGCAAAGGAAGGCCCATGGCAAGCAGCAAGCAGTTCTTCGTCGGCGATCCGGTGCCGGATTTTGCCTGCCCCTCCAGCAATAATGCCATGTTCCACTTCGACACCTGCGCCGGCCGCTACCTGGTGCTGAGCTTCTTTGGCAGCGCCGCCGACCCCCGCGCCCGCGCCGCGTTGGTGGAAGTGAACAAAGGCCCCATGCGCGCTCTGTTCGATGACCGAAAAATTTCCTTCTTCGGCATCAGCATCGACCCGGTGGATGAAGCGCAGCCGCGCATCAAACAATCTTCCCCCGGCATCCGCTATTTCTGGGATTTCGCGCGCGAGGTCAGCACGCTCTACGGTGCGCTCGATGCCGATGGCAGCTACCGCCCTTTCACCCTGGTGCTTGACCCGGCGCAGCGCGTTATCGCCAACATCGCGCTGGAAGATGCTGCGCAGCATAACCAGGCATTGGAAGCCCTGCTCAACCGCCTGCCGGAAATCGACGATCATGCCGGCGTGCCTATCCACGCCCCCGTCCTCATCGTGCCGCGCGTGTTCGAGCCCGGTTTCTGCCGCCAGCTCATCGGTCTCTATGAGCAGCATGGCGGCACCCCCACCGGCGTCATGCGCGAGAAGGACGGCAAAACCGTCGGCGTGCTGAACAACGACTTCAAGCGTCGCAAGGATTTCACCTTCGAAACCGACGCCGCGCACGAGAAACTGCGCCAGGATATCGCCACGCGTTTCCGCCGCCGGCTGGTGCCCGAAATCCGTCGTGCCTTCCAGTTCGAGGTCACCCATATCGAGCGCTATCTCGTTGCCTGCTATGAGGGCGAGGAGGGTGGCTTTTTCCGTGCGCACCGCGATAACACCACCAAGGGCACCGCCCACCGTCGCTTCGCCTGCACCCTCAACCTCAATACGGAAGAGTACGAAGGCGGCGACCTGCGCTTCCCCGAATTCGGCCGCCACACCTATCGCGCCCCGATGGGCGGTGCCGTCATCTTCTCCTGTTCGCTGCTGCATGAAGCTACGCCCGTTACCGCCGGCAGGCGCTATGCCTTCCTGCCGTTTCTGTATGATGCCGCCGCCTCTGAGATCCGCCGCCAAAACGCCGAATATCTGACCGGCGAAGTCATCAACCAAAACCCTTAAACTTAATAACCATCGCGCTGTGCCGGGCCGCCCCCAACAGCGCGACTTCCATATGGCGCTTCAAAGTACACTGAGCGCAGCGAAGGACTTTGAAGCGAGAGGAGCGTTGGCGCACCCAGCAGGATTCGAACCTGCAACCGCTCGCTTAGAAGGCGAGTGCTCTATCCAGTTGAGCTATGGGTGCCCGCAGCTATTAAAGAACGAATCTCATCCATTGCCACAGTAAAAACGCGGCAGCGCTGAAAAGCACGAACTGGGTACCCAGCATGGCGAAGGGGCGCAACACATGCCGCCGCCGCGCCGGCTCGAATACGGTAATGCTGTAAATATGCAGCAACCGCGCCAGCACCAGCACCACACCCTGAATGTCGATGAATAACGGTGTGGCATGCAGCAGGGCGCATATGGTCAGCAGCAGCAGGGCCAGCGGCACATATTCACCGAAATTGGCCTGGGCCCGCACGGCGCGCTGCATTGTGTCGTCATCCGCCACCCCGATACTCAGCCGGTGTTTGATCCGCTGACGGGCGATGCGGAAAGAAAGGGCAATATAAATGAGGGTGAGCAACGCTGCGTAGGGCGCCAGGTGCAGCAGGGCAGGTGACATAAGCGACTCCTTTTGCCCCACCATACGACAGAATTGCACAATGGGAAAGAACCTGCTACGAGCGCGCCCATGAGCAAGAAACCCTTCACCATCGGCATCCTGCAGATGTCCATGAAACCTGAGCCCGAAGCCAACATGGCGCGGGCCGAGGAGCTGCTGCGCGAGGCCAAGGCCAGGGGCGTGCAGGTGGCCTGCCTGCCCGAGCTGTTTCGCAGCTACTATTTCTGCCAGAGCGAGAACCACGATTATTTCAAGCTGGCCGAGCCCCTGCCGGGCCCGACCACCCAGCGCCTGAGCGCCCTGGCGAAGGAATTGGAGATGGTGATCGTCGCCTCGCTGTTCGAGCGCCGCACCGCGGGCATGTACCATAACACCACCGTGGTCTTCGACGCCGATGGCACCGACCTCGGTATGTACCGCAAAATGCACATCCCCGACGATCCCCGCTATTACGAGAAGTTCTACTTCACGCCCGGTGACCTCGGCTTCAGGAATTTCGACACCAAATTCGGCCGCATCGGCGTGCTGATCTGCTGGGACCAGTGGTTCCCCGAGGCCGCCCGCCTCACCGCCATGCAGGGCGCCAGCGTGATTTTCTACCCTACCGCCATCGGCTGGCACCCCGACGAGAAGGCCGAATATGGCGACGAGCAATGGAACAAATGGCAGACCGTCATGCGCGGCCATGCCGTGGCCAACAACGTGTTTATCGCCGCCCCCAACCGTATCGGCCTCGAGCCGGAGACGGATGGCGGCGCGCTGGAATTTTTCGGCCATAGCTTCATCTGCGATTCCTCGGGCCGCTATGTCGAACATGCGGACGAGAAATTCGAAGGTGTGCTGACGGCAGTGGTCGACCCGCAGAAGGTCGAAACCCAGCGCCAGCACTGGCCCTATTTCCGCGACCGCCGGATCGATGCCTACGGCAAACTCCTCCAGCATCCGGACGCTTACTGATGCGTATGCCCGCCGAGTGGGCGCCGCAGAAGCGCATCTGGTTGGCCTGGCCGCACCAGAAGGCCGATTGGCCGGGCAAGTTCGAGCCGGTGCCATGGGTATTTGCCGAAATCGTGCGGCTGATCACTGAGAGCAAACAGCGCGTCGGCCTGCTGGTAAAAGACAATTCCGCCAGGCGCGAAGCCACGAAAATCCTCAAGCGCGCGCATGCGGATGTGAAGCTGGTCGATTTCCTGGTAGTGCCCACCGACCGCGGCTGGATGCGCGATTGCGGGCCGATCTGGGTGAAATCCGGCGAGCAGCTGCTGGGCCTTGACTGGGGCTTCACCGGCTGGGCCAAATACAGCAACCACAAGCGCGACAACCTGCTGCCCCCGCATGTGCTGGGCCTCAGCGGGCATGATGGCATCACCCCACTGCACAAGAAAAAACAAATCGTGCTGGAAGGCGGCGGCATCGAGGTGGATGGCGAAGGTAGCATCATCGTCACCGAGGAATGGCTGCTGAGCAAAAAGCAGGTGCGCAACAAGGGCTTCACCAGGGCCGATTACGAGCAGGTGTTCGCGCAATATCTCGGCGCCACCAACACCATCTGGCTGGAGGCCGGGATTGTGGGCGACGACACGCACGGCCATGTCGATGACATCACCCGCTTCGTCGCCCCCGGCAAAATCGTCACCGTCGTCGAGCATGATAAAGCGGATGCGAATTACAAATTGCTGCAGGAAAACCTGAAGCGTCTGCGCGCCGCGCGCGATGCGAAGGGCAGGAAATTCGAGGTCGTCGAACTCCCCATGCCGCGCCCGGTGATGTTCGATGGCGAGCGCCTGCCGGCCAGCTATGCCAACTTCCTCATCTGCAATAAAATCGTGCTGATGCCCATCTTCAACGATGCGGCCGATAAAGAGGCGCTGACCATCCTGCAGCAATGTTTTCCCACCCGCGATGTAGTGGGCATTTACGCGCGCGATCTGGTGTGGGGCCTCGGCACCATCCACTGTCTTACGCAGCAGGAACCGGCCTAGGCCGCGAGTTTCAATTCCACGTTTTGTGTCGCCAGCAGCGATTGCAGCTTCTCGAGCAGCCGTTGCGTGCTTTGCGGCGAGTTGCCCTCGGCGCGCGCCACCAGCGCCGGCTGGGTGTTGGAAGCGCGCAGTAGCCACCAGCCATCATCGGTGGTGACGCGCACGCCGTCGAGCGTGTTCACCTGCGCGCCCTGCTTCGCCAGCTCGGCGGCAATAGCATCGGTGACAATGAATTTACGATCATCCGCACAGGGGATGCGCAGCTCGCTGGAGGCGGCCAGCTGCGGCAGCGCATCGATCAGCTCGGAAAGTTTCTTGCCCGATTCGGCGACGATGCGGGCCAGGCGAAGCGCTGCATAAATCCCGTCATCAAAACCGAAATATTCATCGGCGAAAAATAAATGACCGCTGGCTTCGCCGCCGAACAGCACGCCCAGTTCCGGCATGGCGGTTTTGAAATGCGCGTGGCCGGTCTTGCCCATTTCGGGAATGCCGCCATGCGCCCGCACGAATGCGAAGAACGCATCCGACGTTTTCACATCGGCCATGATGCGCGCGCCGGGGCGGCGGGCCAGCACATCGCGCGCCAGCAGCATCAGCATATGGTCGGGCGAGACGACGCGGCCCAGCTCATCCACCGCGCCCATGCGGTCGCCGTCGCCATCGAAGGCGATACCGAGGTCGGCCTTCTTTTCACGCACGGTGGCCTGTAAGGTTTCCAGCGTATGCGGATCAGCTGGGTCGGGATGGTGGTTGGGGAAGCTGCCGTCGGCATCGAGGAACAGGCCGAAATGGTTCTTCTCGCGCCCGTGCAGCAACTCTTCGACCACCACGCCGGCGGCGCCGTTGCCGCCATCCCACACGATGCTCAGCTTATCGAGCGCATTCACATGGCTGCTACGCAGTAGATATTGCACATACTCGTCCATCATCTGCACTTCCTCGCGCACGCCGCGCGAATGCAGCAGCTGGTTATGCTCGATGCGCATGCGCAGGGCGGCCAGCGCATCGCCATAGAACGGCTTCTCGTCATAGACGAACTTGGCGCCGTTGTGATTCGGCGGGTTGTGCGAGCCGGTGATCATCACCGCCGCATCGGCCTGCAGGTGGTGGGCGGCGAAATAGCAGAGCGGGGTAGGGCCCATGCCGCCATCCAGCACATGGGCGCCGGCGCGCATCAACCCTTCTTCCATCGCCTGGGCGAGGGTAGGCGAGCTGTCGCGCCCGTCGCGCAGCAGCACGATCAGCGGCGTGCGGCACTGGCATTGCTCGGCCACCATGCTGGCGAAGGCATGGCCGATAGCCACGAAATCAGGCGCCGACAGGGTTTCGCCCACCACGCCGCGCACGTCATAGGCACGGAACAGGGAGGGGCTGGGCAGGTGCATGGGAATCCTTGGGGTTACGCTAGGCAGCGCTGGTGACGCCGGCTTCGGCGAGCGCTTCCGCCTCGGGTGGCGGGGCCGCGGGGGCGGCGGCAGCAGGCGGCTTGGCGGCAATGCGTGGGTCGGTCAGCGGGTCGCCCTTATGGCCGGCACGCGCTTGCATGATGCGGTCATCCACCACCGGGATGCGCAGCGATTTCAGCAGATCGCGCACTTCCTGCCGCGCCGCCAGGTGCGACATCGACAGGGCGCCGGACTTGGTGGTCTCCAGTACATCCAGCACCGTCAGCCCCAGCAAAAACAGCTCGCGAAAGATCACGCGCTCGCTGAAGCCGGGGGCCTGGCGGAAGCCGAGGCGCTTGGTGAGCTCTTCCATGATCTTGGAAATCTGCCGCTTGTTGCGGGCGTCGAGGTTCGAGAGGCGGTTGCGCATCACCACCCAGTCGATCGAGCCGCCGTCGCGCCGGGCGCGCTGCAGCTTCTGCTCCCACAGCATTTCGGAATAGATGCTGGGTTTCTGCACCTGCAGGGTATTGCCATCGACCGATGCCAGCACGTCGAGGTCGACGAAGCTGTCATTCACCGGGGTGATGACGGTATCGGCATAGGAATGGGCGAGGCGGGACATAAACGTGTCATTCCCCGGCGAATCGATCACTACGAAATCGCAACTGACCAGCAGCTTGGCGAGGGCGCGGGTGAAACGCTCGCGCTCGTCCTCCTCGGCTTCCTCGCGGATATTATAGGGGCTTTTGTTGATGACGATATGCACCGGCATCGGCAGCGGGGTGTTTTCTTTCGCAATCGTCAGCTTGCGGTTTTCGATATAGCGGGTGAGCGACCGCTGACGGGCATCGATATCCATCGACCCGACGCGAAAGCCAAGGCGCAACAGGCCGATGATGAGGTGCATGCCCGTGGTGGTTTTGCCCGAGCCGCCCTTTTCATTACCGATGATAATGATATGGCCACGCTTCACGCCGGCATTCGGAGAATTGCTGTTGCTTGCCTGTTGCATCTCGGCTGTTTATGATGGGTTTGCCTAAGGCATAAAACTAAACCAATCGGCGAAGCCTGACAAGGCTTTAAGCGCAGGGAGTGCATAACATGATCGCGATGGGATTCAGCCTTGCCCTGACGTTTGCCATGCTCGGCGTGGTGGTGATGGATGCCAGCCGCTACCTCATTCCCAACAGCCTCAATTTTGCCATCCTTTTGCTCTGGGCGGCGGGGGTGTATTTCCTGCCCATCCACCCGCTGATGGCGGCGGCGGCGGCCGGTCTGGTGCTGTTCGTCGGCCTCGGCTTCTTCGCCCTGGGCCTGATGGGCGGCGGCGATATCAAGCTGCTGGTGGTGCTCACCCTCTGGGCCGGCTGGGGCATGCCGACGGTGGATTTTCTCATCCTCACCGCCTTCGTCGGCGGGGTGCTGGTGATTCTGCTGCTGCTCGCCCGTGCCATCGCCCAGGCAGTGGTCAGGGGCCGCAACCTGCCCCGCATCCTCATCGCCAAGCAGCCGGTGCCCTATGGGCTGGCCATCGCCGGCGCTTTCCTGCTGATGCTCTGGCAGCACCAGATTCCGGCCCTGCGCTAGTTATAGCGCTCCACCAGGCTGAAGCCGCTATTTTCTCTTGGTCGCCGCATGTTTGTGGTCCTTCTCGAACAGTACATGGTTGAATTCCGCGCCATAGATGAAGATGATATTCATAATGAAGAAGAAAATCAACGTAGCGATCAGACTGGAGAGCGAACCGTAAATCACGTTCACCGTGCTGAGGTTCTTCAGGTAAAAACCCACCCCGGCACTGCCGACAATCCATAATACCACCACCAGCGCAGCGCCGGGTAGGACGGCTCGCCAGGTCTGCGTTACATTGGGCAGCACATGGTAAAGGCTGGCCACCCCGGCAAACAGCACAGCGGCACCGATGAACACGAAATCGTTGGTGAACAGCCGCTCGATCGGCAGCGGCACCAGTACGCCGGTAAAATGCATGAACCATTTCAGCCCTACCGGCGCCAGCACCAGCACCAGCATGGTGAGGATGATCAGCACCGTGAAAATCAGGATCTGCGCGATGGAGACCATCCGGCGCAGGAAGAAATGCGGCGGCTCGTTCACCTGGTAGGCGCGATTAAGCACCGTGCGAATCCCTTCCACGGCGGAGGAGGAAGTCCAAAGCGCGCCCACGATGGCCACCGTCAGCAGCCCTTGTGGTGGGCCGCTGGTGATTTCGTCGATACGCGGTGAGAGGGAACGCATAACGTCGGCCGGCAGATGTTCGAACAGGAAATGGATGAAATTGGCCCCCGCCGGCCCCTGACCGATGAAACCGAACACTGCCACCACCAGCACCAGGAACGGAAACAGCGACAGCAGCGTGAGGAAGGTGAGGTAGCCCGCCATCTCGATACCATCATGCATGACAAGGTTATGGCCCGCGCCGTAAAGCACGTGTCCCATCCGTTGCAGCGATGTCAATAAGCGGCGGCGCATCGGCAGCAATCTAACTGTGCGGCCGCTACACATCAAGCTTGCATTCTCGCGCCGGGCGGGAGTAGTTTTCGCGCCAACGACGCATGGAGAGCCCAATGACCGCGACCGCCGCCAAAGCCAATGCCACCGCCCTGCAAATCAACGGCACCACCCCGAAAGATTGCGAGTTCCTGCTGACGCCGGAAGCGCTGGCCTTCGTCGCCGCCCTCTGCGAGAAATTCACCCCGACGCGTGATGCGCTGCTGAAAGCCCGCGAAGCCCGCCAGAAACAATTCGATGCCGGCGCCTTCCCGGATTTCCTTCCCGACACGGCCGGCATCCGCGAATCGGCCTGGGAAGTGGCCCCCGTACCGGCCGACCTGCTCGACCGCCGCGTCGAAATCACCGGCCCCGCCGAGCCGAAGATGATCATCAACGCCCTCAATTCCGGCGCCAAGGTGTTCATGGCCGACCTGGAGGATTCGCTTTCCCCCACCTGGGAAAAAATCATCGACGGCCAGCGCGCGCTGTATGATGCCGTGCGCGGCAAGCTCACTTTCACCAGCCCCGAAGGCAAGCAATATAAGCTCAACGACAAGGACCTCGCGGTACTCATTGTGCGTCCGCGCGGCTGGCACCTGCCCGAGCGGCATGTCACCTATAACGGCGCTCCCATCCCCGGCGCGTTGCTCGATTTCGGCCTCTATTTCTTCCATAACGCGAAGGAGCGCATCGCCCGCGGTACCGGTGCTTATTTCTATATCCCGAAGCAGGAAAGCCACCAGGAAGCCAGGCTCTGGGCCGATGTGTTTGCTTTCTCGGAAGCATATCTCGGTGTGCCCAGATCCACCATCCGCGCCACGGTGCTGATTGAAGTGCTGACGGCGGCGTTCGAGATGCACGAGATACTGCATGTGCTGAAAGACTATGCTGTCGGCCTCAATTGCGGGCGGTGGGACTACATCTTCTCCACCATCAAGAAACTGCACGGCCATGCCGATATCGTGCTGCCCGAGCGCGGCCAGGTGACCATGAACAAAGACTTCCTGAAAGCCTATAGCGAGCTGCTGATCCAGACCTGCCACAAGCGCAACGCCTTCGCCATGGGCGGCATGGCCGCCTTCATCCCCGTGAAGAACGACGAGGCCGCCAACGAAAAAGCCTTCGCCGCCGTAAAGGCCGATAAGGAGCGCGAAGCCGGCGCCGGGCATGACGGCACCTGGGTGGCGCACCCCGGCCTCATCCCCGTCGCGATGGAAGCATTCGACCGGCTGATGCCTACCCCAAACCAGCGCGACAAGAAGCGCGAGGATGTCAACATCACCGCCAGAGACCTCGTGCAGATGCACAAAGGCAGCATCACCGAAACCGGCGTGCGCAACAACATCAACGTCGCCATTCAATATACCGCCAACTGGCTGAACGGCTTCGGCTGCGTGCCGCTTTTCAACATGATGGAAGACGCTGCCACCGCGGAAATTTCGCGCTCGCAACTCTGGCAATGGCAGCACCATGGCGAGAAGACCGATGAAGGCGTGGCCATCACCAAAGACTACATCACCAGGCTGGCTGCTGAAGAGATGGAAAAAATCAAAGCCACCGCCGCTGAGGGCCTGCCCTACGCCAAAGCGCGCGACATTGTGCTCGACCTGACTTTCCGCAATGATTTCGTTGAGTTCCTGACCCTGCCCGCCTACGAAGCCCTCAACTAAACCATAAACTGCTATCGTTTTGCGAAACCACGCTTTCGCAAAACGATAGGCAATATCGCGCTTCAAAGTACACTGAGCGAAGCGAAGGACTTTGAAGCGAGAGGCCTAATACAGCGCCTTGTTGAACACCGCCTGGAAGGTCTCCACGCCCGGGTTCTTGCTGCCGATGCCGGCATTGCTGATATGACTGAGCGCCACGCCCAGGCGGTTGCCTGAATCGAACTCATAATCGACTTCCATCGTCGAGCGGAACTCCAGCACGCTGCCCAGGTCTTTACTCGAGCCCTCGTGCCATGCACCCACCGCGAAGCCGGGGCTGATGACGAAAGGCGCCGTGCCCAGCGGAAGATCCCAGTAAGCGCCTGCATAGCCGTAAGCGCCCGCATCGCTGTTGGCGAAGCCGCCTACCACCGGCCGCAGGCCATTGAACTGGTCTTTGAAGCGATATTCGCCGCCAAGCACCATGGATTCTTTATCCGTTCCCTGGCCAAAAAACTCGAACTTGCCGGCATAAACGCTGAACAGATCCTCCTGCCCATCACCCGCGAAGGCAGGGGTGGCAAGGGCGGCGAGGGCGAGCATCACAACGAAACGGCGCATGGCTTCTCCAGCTATTGGTATTTGCGGCAAGCTATGGCATAGAGGCACCTATTAGCAAGGAATTCTGTTTATGCGCTGCAGCATCAGCCTTCTTTTCGCGCTTTGGGCGTTGCCCGTCTGGGCGATGGATTCGGCCACCGTCACCGGCACCCAGGTCGTGAACGGCCACGCCGTGCTGCATCTCGATGACGGCAGCGAAGTGGCATTGGCCGACATCATCATCCCCGCCGCCGCGCCCGACCTGGCCGGTTTCAAAGGCAACGAAGTCACCCTCCAGGGTTTCGATGAAGACCGCTATGGCCGCAGCACCGCTATCGCCAAACCGCGCGGCCGGGGGCAGCAGACTTTGCAGGAAACCCTGCTGGCCGATGGCGAAGCACTCACCTACAGCATGACAGCGCTGAAAGACTGGCCGCGCTGGCATGCCGCCGAGCATGAAGCCGAGGCGAACCACCGTGGCATCTGGGCGAAACCGCTTGTCATCACGCCCGAGCAGGCGCAGCATCGGCTGCAGCAATTTGTCATTGTCGAAGGCCGTGTCGCCCATATTCATCAGGCGCGCGATGCTTATTACATCAACTTCGGCGAGAACTGGAAAACCGATTTCTCGATAAAAATCCCCCGCAGCAACTGGCGCAGTTTTGCCGATGCATTGCCGGTCGCCGAAGGCAACACCATCCGTGCCCGCGGCACCCTCATCAGCGAGAATGGCCCCATGCTTGTGCTCACCCGCCCCGAACAGATGGAGAAGAAAAATGCAGACACGCAATAGCGGCCCCACCATGCAATATATGAACGAGACCTTCGTGCGCGAACCCGCGTGGATGCAGCCTGCCCGCGCCAGAGGAAACGAGCTGCGCAGCGGCATGGCCATGTCGGCCTATGAGGGCAATTTGCTGCGCTGGCTGGCGACGCTGGTGGGGGCGAAAAACATCCTGGAGATCGGTACCTTTATGGGTGGCACGGCGCTATGGATGGCAATGAGCGGCGCTAAAGTCACCAGCCTGGAGTTCAGCGCGGAATATGCGGCGCTGGCCCGCCAGCATGTCGCGGCATCGCCCCATGCTTCGCAAGTGAAGATCGAACAGGGCGATGCGCTGACCTGGCTCAAAGCGCAACCGAAGACGCCCACCTACGATCTGCTGTTCATCGACGCCGACAAACCGAATTATGTTAATTACCTGCAAGCCGCCCTGCCGCTGCTGCAGCCGCGCGCCTTGGTGATAGGCGACAACACGCTCCTCTGGGGCGCTGTCACCGGCGAAGCGCCCAATGCCGCCAAACCCGAAACGGTAGAAGTGATGCGCCAGTTCAACGCCGCGCTGGCCGACCCGGAAACATTCGACGGCCTCATGCTACCCACCATCGAAGGCCTCACCGTGGGCCGCCTGAAATAATAAACTGCGAAACCGCGTTTTTCGCGGAGCAATAGACAGCTACGCGCTTCAAAGTCTGAGCACAGCGAGTGACTGTGAAGCGATCAAGCCTCTGCTTCTACCTTCCAGCCACCACCCGGTTGCTGCTGCACATATTGCAGTTTATGGCCGGCTTCTTTATAGCGCGCCCAACGTTGGCGGGCGGCCGCCACGGCAGCTTCATCACCGCCATCAAACACATCAAGCACCTTGCTATATTGCGCCAGCGATGCGGGCGACACGCCATCCAGCACGCACAAAATATCGGCGTTATTGGGGTTCTCATCGGCCAGCGTCAGCAGGATCGGCTGTTGCTCGGCATTCGCCTCGCGCGCGCTGCCATGCGGCAAAAAACTATTCGGGTCGTTAGTCCAAAGCGCCTCGCTCATACTACGCAGCGCAGCGTCGGATGCCGCCATCATCACCACGCGCCCGCCACTGCCCAACGCCTTTTCCATCAGCTTCGGCACCGCCCGCTCACGCGAGGTAGAACGCAGGTGATAGAATTGCACAATAGTCATGTCGCCCTCTTAGGAGCCGACCGGCGACCGCACGTCGTGCGGCAGGGGTCAGCGAAGCGAAGGGGGCAAGGCCCCCTTCAATAAATTACTTCTCGTAATTCTGCCGCACCCATTCATCCAGCAAACGCACGCCCCAGCCCACGCCGCCTTTGGGGGTGAGGGCGCTGTCCTTCTTCGCCCACGCCACGCCGGCGATGTCGAGATGCACCCATGGCGTGTTGTTCACGAAACGCTGCAGGAATTGCGCGGCGGTGGTGGAGCCGGCTTCGCGGCCGTTGCTGATATTGGCCATGTCGGCGATGTCGCAATTGATCATCGCGTCGTAATCGGGGCCCATCGGCATGCGCCAGAGTTTCTCGCCGGTGCGCTCGGCCGCTTTATTCAGGCTGGCGCACAGCTTGTCGTCGTTGCTGAACATACCTGCCATCAGGCTGCCCAGCGAGATGATGATGGCGCCGGTGAGCGTGGCGAGATCGACCATGCATTGCGGCTTGAAACGGTCCTGCGTGTACCACAGCGCATCGGCCAGCACGAGGCGGCCTTCGGCATCGGTGTTCAGCACCTCGATGGTCTGGCCCGACATGGAAGTCACCACATCGCCGGGCCGCTGCGCGTTGCCGTCCGGCATGTTCTCTACCAGCCCCACCACGCCGATGGCATTCACCTTCGCGCCGCGCGCGGCCAGGGCCCGCACGGTGCCGATGACGGCGGCCGAACCGCCCATGTCCCACTTCATTTCTTCCATGCCGGCAGCGGGTTTGATGCTGATGCCGCCGGTATCGAACGTTACCCCTTTACCGATAAAGGCGACGGGCTTGGTGCCCTTCTTGCCGCCGTAATATTGCATCACCACCAGCTGCGATTCACGCTCCGAACCTTGGCCGACGCCGAGCAGTGAGCCCATGCCCAGCTTCTTCATTTCGGCCTCGCCCAGCACTTCCACCTTCACGCCCAGCTTGCTCAGCTTGCGCGCTTCGGCGGCCAGCGTGGCGGGGTAGAGGATGTTGGCCGGCTCGGTGACCAGATCGCGCGCGAAGGCGACGGATTCAGCGACGCCGGCGAGGGGCGCGAACAGCTTCTTCGCCTTCTCGGCCGCCGGGGTGATGAACTGCACGGTCGTCAGCTTCGGCTTATCTTCCGGCTTCACGGTGGTGCGGTATTTATCGAAGCGGTAGCCGCGCAGCTTGGCGCCGAAGGCCAGGCGCGCCGCCACTTCGCCGGCATCGAGCTTCGATTTGGCCAGCTGGGCCGCCACCGCTACGCTGCCCACTTTTGCCGCGAGGGCTGCCGCCACTACGCTGCCGCCGGTTTCTTCCACCGCCAGCGGGGTGAGGGATTTGGCCTCGCCCACGCCGATCACCAGCAAATGGCTGGCGCCTTTGCCGGGGTTGAACAAGCTCAGCGTCTCGCCTTTTTTGCCTTTGAAACCGGCTGCTGCAATCGCCTGCGTCACATAGCTGTAAGCCGCGCCCAACGCCTCTTTTCCCGGTACGGCCAGGTCCGTGCCCACCAGCACGGCGAGGGCGGCGGGGTTTTTAGCGGCGGGGGCAGAAGTGACGAAGGAGAGGGTAAGCATAAGCAGCCTTTCATGAATGGAATAAAAGGAAGCTAGTACCGTTGATGAGGCGTTGCAAGGGGAGAGCGGCGCAGCGGTGAATGGGTACGCCGCGTAGCCGTAGGCGAGCCGCTTGCGGCAGGGGTCAGCGAAGCGAAGGGGTGGTAAGCACCCCTTCTAAATTATATGACAAGCATCACGCTAGGATTGCCGCGCCGCTGGAATCAGCCTATAACCGCGTGATGCAGCAATATAAAAAATATCTACTAGCGCACTTATTCTGGCCTGCCGTGCTGATCACACTGGCGCTCACCGGCATTGTCTGGCTCACCCAGGTGCTGCGCTTTATCGACTTCATGCTCAACCGCGGCCTGTCGCTGGGCGATTTTCTTTACCTCACCGGGCTGATGCTGCCGGGGCTGCTACTGCTCATCACCCCCATCGCCCTCTGCATCGCGGTGATGTTCACCTATAACCGCCTCACCGCCGATTCGGAGCTGATCGTGCTCAACGCCGTCGGTGTCAGCCGCCTGCAACTGGCGCAGCCGGTAGTGATGGCGGGGTTGCTGACCGCCGTGGTCTGCTACGCGCTGGCGCTTTACCTGATGCCCATCGCCAACACGCATTTCCGTGACATACGCACCTTTTTTCGCGACAAATACGCCTCGGTGCTGTTGGAGGAGGAGGTGTTCAATACCCCCATCGATGGTGTCACCGTCTTCATCCGCTCGCGCGATAGCGACAGTACCTTGCATGGGGTGCTGATCCATGACAGCCGCAACGTGAAGGAAACCGTCACCATGATCGCCGACCGCGGCCATATGCAGCAGACACCCACCGGCCCGCGCTTCTACCTGGAGCACGGCGTGCGACAGCAATGGCGCGACGGGCGCGTCAGCTGGCTGACCTTCGATAATTACGCGCTCGATATCTCCTTCTTCGCCAAGGATATGAGCCGCGACCGCGAGCCGGACGAACTGAAACTGGGCGAGCTGTTCAATCCGCCCGCCACCATTCCGCCGAAAGAAATACCCATGCTGCGCGCCGAGGGCCATTACCGCCTCACTTGGCCGATGCTGGCTGTCAGCCTGCCGCTGATGGCGATCAGTATTCTGTTTTCGGGCGAATTCAACCGGCGTGGCCAGTGGCGGCGCATCACCGCTGCATCGGGCGCCATGCTGGTGATGGCGCTGGTGTTCTTCACCGTGCGTAACGCCATCATCAAACATGCGATGCTGATTCCAGTGCTCTATATGGCGGCCATTGGCCCCTCGGTCTGGGCGGTGTACCGGCTGTCGATCAACCGCGTGGTGCGCCGCCGCCAGCCGCCCCAGGCGCAGGAGGCATGATGCGTCTGCCACTTACTCTGTCGCTCTATATCGGCCGCTATTTCCTGTTCGCCATCATCGCCTCGCTGGCCGTGCTGCTGCTGATCAGCGGGCTGGTCGATCTGCTGGAGATGATCCGCCGCGCCTCGGAAGCTCCGCGTGCCGTGCCCTTCGCCGTGGTGATTGAAATGACGTTGCTGCGCATGCCCACCTCGGCCGAGAAAATCTATCCTTTCGCCTTCCTCATCGGCGGCATGCTGGCTTTGTCGCGCCTTACCCGCAACAATGAGCTGGCAGTGACGCGCGCGGCGGGCGTTTCCGTCTGGCAGTTCCTGATGCCGGGGGTGATTCTCTCCTTCGCGCTGGGCATGTTTTTCATCGGTATCATGAGCCCCATCGCGGCGGCCACCATTTCGCGTTTCGAGCGGGTGGAGGGCAAATACATCACCGGCCGCGCCAGCATCCTGGCTATTTCGCCGACAGGGCTATGGCTGCGCCAGGTGGGCGAGCCGAACCTGGCTTACCGCGGCCGGCCGGCCGATGAATATATCCTCCACGCCCTGCGGATGGACCCGGCCAGCCTGCAGCTGAGCGAGGTGATCATCTACCTGTTCGACAAGAACCATCAGTTCATCGGCCGTATCGATGCGCCGGATGCGACGCTGCAGAGCGGCCGCTGGCTTATTCCCAACGCCACCCTGTCGGACCCGGGCGAGCTGCCTATCCAGCAGGCCAATTACATCATGCCCACCCAGCTTACCCTGCTGCAGATCGAGGATAGTTTTGCCGCGCCGGAGACCTTCTCATTCTGGCAGCTGCCGGGCTTTATCGCGCTGCTTGAAAAATCCGGCTTCTCGGCCCTGCGTCACAAGCTGCATTTCCATAGCCTGATGGCGATGCCCGCGCTGCTGGCCGGCATGCTGCTGCTGGCGGCGGTGTTCAGTCTGCGCCAGGCCCGCCGGGGCCGCACCGGCATCCTGATGGTGACGGGCGTCGCCATCGGTTTCATCTTCTATTTCATCACCAATCTCATCTATGCGCTGGGTTCGGCCGGCCACCTGCCGGTGATGCTGGCCGCCTGGGCGCCGTCGCTGGTCGTGGTGATGTTTTCCGTAGCCGCCTTGCTGCACTTTGAGGACGGCTAGGGTTTTTGCCTGTGGAAAGGCCGAATTTCTTTGTCGTCAAACCCTTGGCCCGCTAGGTTGCCGGGCATGGTAGATTGGGTCCATATTCTGCGCCGCAGGGGCGCCTGGGTTGCTGCATGCATCATGCTGCTGGCCGCGCCTGCTTTCGCTCTCGATGAAATCCCCGCCGTGCAGCCGGATTATGATACTTCTTCCGGCGGCATCATGTTGCCGCACAAGAACAGCTATTTCCCCAAGCAGAAATCGGTCAAGGGCGTCGCGAAGATGGACAAAAACGCCCCGCTCACCATGGAAGCCGATTCCATGGGCTTCGACAGTGAAAACCATATTGCCATCGCCAAAGGCAATGTCACCGTGGTGCAGGGTCTCTACGTGCTGAAGGCCGACCAGATCATTTACTACCAGGAAAAAAACCTGGTGGTAGCCGAGGGCCATGTCAGTGCCCTGCAACCCAGCGGCGATATCTATTTCTCCGACACCGCCCAGATGACGGACGATATGTCGCAGGGCATCATGCAACAGTTCCAGGCGCGGATGACAGACAGTTCCGTCTTTGCCGCCAACGAGGCGCATAAAATCAACGCCGGCGTTACCAAGCTGAGCCAGGGCACCTACACACCCTGTAAGCTCTGCGATAACCTGCCGCCCTTCTGGCAACTGCGCGCCAACAAGATCCGCGTGGATGAGGCAAACGAGAAAATCACCTACCACGATGCCAGCGTCGAGCTGGAGGGCGTGCCGGTACTCTACACCCCCTACATGTCGCAGCCGACGCCGGACTCCTCGGCCAAAAGCGGCTTCCTGACACCGGAATATTTCTCCAACAGCAACCTCGGCCGCGGTACGCGCACGCCCTATTACCTCCGCCTGTCGGAGGATAAGGATGTTACCATCACCCCCTGGTTCATGGTCGACCAGGCCTGGCTGCTGCAGGGCGATTACCGCCAGCTGACCGACCATGGCAATTACAGCCTGCAATTCTCGGCCACCGACCCGGATGCGCTCGACAGCAACGGCAACAAGACCAGCGGCAACGAGTTCCGCGGCCATATCTATGCCAAAGGCGTCGAAGACCTGACCGACGATTCACGCATCGGCTTCGACATCAACCGCGCCACCGACGACACTTACCTGCGCCGCTACGGTTTCGGCTCGCAGGCCCTGCTGTTCAGCCGCGCCTATGCGGAAGCCGACGAGCAGCGCAATTACATCATCGCCCAGGCTATTTCCATCCAGGGCATGCTGGCGACCGATAATTCGAGAACCACCCCGCAGGTACTGCCCAACATCGACGGTTATTACGAAACCAAGCCCGACGACAACGGCATCCGTTACCATGTCGCAGGCGATGTCCAGGCGCTGACGCGTGATATCGGCGCCAGCCAGAACCGCGTCTCCAGCGCCGTCGGCGCCTCGCTGCCCACCATTACCGGCGATGGTGAAGTGATCACCACCAGCCTTAACCTGCGGCAGGATGTCTATCAGCTGGATGACGTGCCCGTTGCCGGCGAGCCGGATTTCACCGGCACCAAGGCGCGCACCATTCCGCAGGCCTCGCTGCAATGGCAGGACCCGCTGATCAAGTCCACCACTGCGGGCGACGCGATCACCATCGAACCCATTATGCTCGCCGTGGCGCAGCCTACCGGTGAGAACCCGGTCGAAATCGATAACGAGGACAACACGCTGGTCGAGCTCTCCGACACCAACATCTTCTCCACCGACCGCATGCCCGGCCTCGACACAGTGGATAGCGGCAGCCGCGTTGCCTACGGCGCCCGCGCGCAATATCTCTTCGCCGCCGGTGAATCGATCGACGGGTTGCTCGGTCAGAACTACAGCTTCAACGACACCCCGTTCCCCAATTCCACCACACCCGGCAAGCATATTTCCGACTATATCGGCCGTATCGGCTTCGATGCCCAGCCGGTGAATATTGCCTACCGCTTCGGCCTCAGCCCCGATTCGCTGGCCGCTAACCGAAATGAAGTTTCTTTCACTTTCAATCGGCCATGGTTGAATTTGCAAGCCGATTACCGCGCCCTCAATCACAACCAGTACCTGAACGATAGCAAGGAAGCCACGCTCTATGCCAAAACCCCGCTGGGCGAGGAATGGGATATCTACGGTTCCGGCCGCCGCGACCTGGTGCTCGACCAAATGATTGCGGCGGCGATGGGCATCGTCTATCACAACGACTGCTTTGCCGTGACGCTGCAGGGCCTGCGCAACTACACGCGCGACCGCGACATCGAGCCCGATACGCAGTTCACCCTGCGCGTCGCGTTCAAGAATATTGGAGAGTTCGGTGACTGACCGCCGCTATCTGCTGTTGCTTCTGCCGCTGTTGCTGGCCGTGCCCGCCGGCGCGGCGCATCTGGGCATCGCCGCCGTGGTGAACGACGAGGTCATCACCACCGCCGATGTCGACGAGCGGCGCGATTTCATCATGGCCACCTCCGACATTCCGCCGACGCCGGAGGCGCAGAAAGCCCTGACCCCCCGCATCACCGACGCGCTGATCAACGAGACGCTGGAGCTGCAGGAAGCCAAGCGCCTTTCCATCGACGTGCCACAGGAGGAGATCGATGCCTCCATCGCCGAGATCGAGAAAAACCGCGGCCGCCCGTCCGGCAGCCTGAAGCAGTTCATTCAGGACCACGGCCTTTCCCAGCGCACCATGGAACTGCAGATCCGCGCCCAGCTGGCCTGGACGAAGGTGGTGCAGCGCAAGCTGAAACACACCGTGAATATTGCCGAGGACGAGGTGAAGCGCGCCCAAGTGGCGCAGGCGTCGGCCCCCGGCGTCACCGAACTGCGTATTGCCGCCATCTCCATGCCCATTCCCTCGCCGGAGCAGGAAAAAGATATCGCCACTCTGGCGCAAACCACCGCCGCCCAGCTGAACGCCGGTACCGATTTCATGACCGTCGCCCAGCAGCTGGCCGATACCGGCAAGGCTACCTTCAACGCCCCCATCTGGGTGCCGGAGGAGGGGCTGCAGCCCGCCATGCAGCAGGCCCTGCGCACCCTGCAGCCCGGCCAGGTGACGCAGCCATTGCGCAGCCAGAACAGCTACCAGCTGATCAGCCTGCTCGACCGCCGCACCAACAAGCCGACGCCCGACAGCACCGAGGTGGTGGTGAAACAGATCAGCGTGCCGCTGCCGCCGAAGAAGGATGCCAAGGGCCTCAGCGAGGCGCATGCGCTGGTTGAATCGTTGCGCGCCAGTCCCGGCGGCTGCACCGATGCCGACCTCGGCGCCAATACCGGCAAGGCCAAGGTCGAATTCATCCGCGCCAAATACAGCCAGATGACGCACGACCTGCGCGCCGTGGTCGAGCATCTCGGCGTCACCGAAGTCAGCACCCCGCTCATCACTGATAAGGACGTGATGCTGGTGATGCCCTGCGAGCGCATCGAGCCCTCGAATAAATTGCCCGATGCCGATAATGTGCGCCGCCAGCTTTATAACGAGAAGCTCGAGCTCGAAGCGCAGAAATACCTGCGCAACCTCCGCCGCGATGCATTTATCGATGTCAAAGGCCAGTAACCTGCCGCCGCTGCGCGATGTCATCGCCGCCCATGGGCTGGCGACGAAAAAATCGCTCGGCCAGCATTTCCTGCTCGACCCCAACCTGCTCGCCAAAATTGCCCGTTCAGCAGGCGATTTGAGCGGTGTCGAAGTCATCGAAATCGGCCCCGGACCCGGCGGCCTGACGCGTGCGCTGCTCGAAACCAACGCCCGCCACGTCACCGCCCTTGAGAAAGACAGCCGCTGCATTGCTGCCCTCGCACCGCTGCTCGACCATTACGCCGGCCGCTTCGCCCTGCGCGAGCAGGATGCGCTGAAAATCGACATCAATACCATCGGCGAGGCGCCGCGCGTCGTCGTGTCGAACCTGCCCTACAATGTCGGTACCGCGATGATCGTGCAGTGGCTGGAACATGCGGCGCAACATGGCAATGCCATGCTGCAGGGCTTTACCGTGATGCTGCAGAAGGAAGTGGCCGAGCGGCTGGTGGCCGAACCCGGCAGCAACCATTACGGCCGCCTCTCGGTACTCATGCATCTGCTCACCGATTCGGCCCTGCTGTTCGATGTGCCGCCCGGCGCCTTCAGCCCGCCGCCGAAGGTGATGTCATCCATCATCCGCGCCCGTTTTCTGGCGAAGCCACGCTTCGAAGTGGCCGTGCCGCAGCTGGAAAAAATCACCGCCGCCGCCTTCGGCCAACGCCGCAAAATGCTGCGTCAGTCGCTGAAGCCATTGGGCGGTGAAGCGCTGTGCAATAAAGCTGGCATCGACCCCACGCTTCGGCCGGAACAATGCAATCTGGAAATGTTCGTCGCGCTGGCGAATGCGCTTTAAAGGCCGCCAGTTTAACCCAAGTATAAAACGCCGGGAAGTCGCAGAAATCCGCCAAAAATGTTTCGCGTGAAACATTGCGCCATTAGAGGTCGCACAGTTCTTTCACGAAGCCATGCAGATCCAACTGCCGCCAGCGTTTAAAACGCTCGGCATAAAGAATACGACGGATATGTTCGAGCGCTTTGTCGATGTCGGTATTCACCACCACATAATCATATTCTTCCCAGTGGCTAATCTCGGTGGCGGCCTTTTCCATGCGCTTGGCGACTACTTCATCGGAATCCTGCGCACGGGTTTTCAGGCGGCGTTCCAGCTCGGCCAGCGAGGGCGGCAGCAGGAACACGCTGACCAGATCGTCGCGGCAATGTTCGCGCAGCTGGTGGGTGCCCTGCCAGTCGATGTCGAACAGCACGTCACGCCCGGCGGCCAACTCGCGCAGCACATGCGCCTTGGGCGTGCCGTATTGATGGTCGAACACCGTGGCATGCTCGAGCAACTCGCCATCGGCCACCATGCGCGCGAACTGGGCATCGTCAATGAAGTAATAATCCTTGCCATCAATTTCGCCGGGCCGTTTGGCACGCGTGGTGACGGAGACCGACATGGCCACTTGCGTCTCGCTCTGCAGCAGCCGGCGCGACAAAGTGGTTTTACCAGCGCCCGAGGGCGAGGAGAGCACGAACATCAGCCCGCGTCGCTCGGGAGGGGCGCTCATTCCATATCTCCATGCGACACAAGCTTCACCGTGAAGCCGACGGGGATGTCGCTGCCATCCGAAAAATGCAGCATGGCGGTGACGGTGTCTTTATTGTGTGGTGGTTTGGTGAGGCCAATGAACATCAGGTGATAACCCATCGACTCGAACTTGACGCTGCCATGGGCCGGCACTTCCACCGCCTGCACCTGGCGCATCTGCATGTTGTCGCCATCCATCAGCATCTCATGCATTTCAATGGCGGTGCAGCAGGCGGAGGTGACGCTGGTGAGGGTTACCGGCGCATCGTTCTTATTCTCGATCACCATGTAACCGGCGCCGGTGGTCTGCCCCGGCACCAGCCGAAGCCACGCATTGCCGATCGACGGGTAAGCCGCCACGGCCGGCGCCGCCGCGCAAATGAGAATCAGAGAGAGGAGTAAACGTCGCATGGCGCACCATAAAACCTAGTGCACAAATTTGGCAAGCCCATCCTTCAGGGCCGATTCGGAAATCTGATGCGGGAAGTGGGTGACGTATTTTCCATCCGGCCCCATCAGGTACATATAACCCGAATGGTCGATGGAATAGCCCAGCGCCGAATCGCTATCCACCTTCGAGTAATAGACCTTATACGCATCCGCCACCTGCTTGATCTGCTGCGGCGAGCCGGTGAGGCCGACCAGCCCGCTGCCGAAATGCTTTACATAGTCGGCCATCACCGCCGGAGTGTCGCGCTCGGGGTCGAGGGTGATGAATACCGGCACGATGCGGGCGCGCGCCGCGTCATCCAACTGGTCGAGCGCATTGCTGATCAGCAGCAGGCCGGTAGGGCACATGTCGGGGCAATGGGTGTAGCCGAAATAGACCAGCATGTATTTGCCGGCATAGGTTTTCTGCGTCACCGTTTTGCCGCTGGTATCGACTAGCGTGAACGGCCCGCCGATGAGGGCCGTGCCGCTGGCAGCTTCCGAACGCGCCGATGAAGGGATGACGCTCGTGCCCATCCAGGCGAGCAGCATCATCGCCGCGAGTACCGAGAGAATCCAGATGATGGCTGAAATACGCATGGATGGGATGTAGGGGAGGGGCCGGCGCAAGTAAAATGAAGCTATGATGACAATGGACTATCCCCAGGTTGTCGCCTTAAAAACTGATTTAAATGCAACAGCTTGCCAAGCCGCTCGCCAAACCATGCCCTTTCTGCTATAATCGCGATAATAAGTAAAAAACGACTTAAAAAACGACTGAGCTAGATCCGACCATGCTGCCATTGATCAACAATGCGCTGCCTTCGACGCCGTCGCCGAGCCAGAATAGCACGGCGGGCGCCTCGCTGCTTGCTGCCGGTTCCACTGATACCAGCACCGCCGGCCGCCAGCAGACGACCACGGCTGTAACGGCTTCGCCCAGCACCGCCGGCTATTTCACCGGCACCACCCAGCAGACCGATGCGAACGACAAGAACATTGTGCGCGTCTATGTGCCGCCGCCTACCGACAATTACATCGACCTGCCGCCCGACCTGCAGCAACAGCAGCTGGCCCAGCAGGCCGCGCAACCCGCCCGTTCGGTGCCCGTTACCCTCGGCATTCCGCTGACCACGCAGCTCAACGCGCAGTTCATCGCCCAGCAGCCAGCCGTTGCTGCCGTCGGCGATACCGAAGCGCCAAGTTCCAACTCGGATGAAGCACCCACCCCGGCCCCAGCCGTGAAAATCAAAACACCCAGCTTCAGCTCGGCACGCGGCACGGTGGCCTATGGCATCGCCGCTGCACGCAGCGTTGCGGTGAATGCCCAGCCGGAAATCGAAGCGGCATAAACCTTATTGGCATCGCCCGCCTGCCGCGCTAAAACCGGCGCATGGGAACTCCTAAGAAAATCTGCATCATCGGCGCCGGCGCCATGGGCTGTCTCATCGGTGGCCTCATCCAGCGTGCCGGGTACCAGGTCACCTATATCGCTCGCGGCGTGCAGCTCGCCGCCCTGAACGGGGGCGGCCTCACCCTGCGCAGCAACGCCGGCGAGGAATGGCATGCCCCCGTACGTGCCACCGCCAGCGCCGCTGCGGCAGGGCCGCAGGATATCATCATCATCGCCACAAAGGCCTATCAGCTCACCTCCACCCTTGAACACCTGCCGCCGCTGATGCACGCGGAAACCATAGTGCTGCCCGCTATCAACGGCATGCCCTGGTGGTATTTTCAAAAACATGGAGGCGCGAATGAAGGCCGCACCATCCAGCTGCTCGATGCCGACGGTCGGCTGGCGCGTGGCATTCCTACTGAACGCATCATCGGCTGTGTGAATTACCTGGCAGGCGCCATCACTGCCCCCGGCGTGGTGCAATATGTGCCCGAAATCGCCCGCCGTATCGTCGTCGGGGAACTGGATAATCAGGTGACGCCGCGTCTGAAAGCTGTGCATGAAATGTTTTCCCAGGCCGGATTCGAGCCGGTGATGAGCGAACATATCCGCCAGAATGTCTGGCATAAATTGTGGGGCAACGTGTCGTTCAACCCCATCGGCGCTCTCACCCATGCCACGCTCGACCAACTGGCCGAAGGCTATCAGGATATCGACTTACTGAGCATCGTGATGAACGAAGCGCGCTTCGTTGCCGACAAGCTCGGCATTGAAATGAACCAGACCATCAAGAGCCGCGTTGAAGCCGCCGCCAAGATGCGTGGCCACAAGGCCAGCATGTTGCAGGATATCGAGGCCGGCCGCCCCACCGAGATCGACGCGATCGTCGGTGCCGTGCGCGAAATCGGCAAATGGGTGGATGTCGACACCCCCGCTCTCAACGTACTTTATTCACTGGTGAAGCTGAAAGAACGCTACTTTCGTCAGGCCGCGGCCGGCAACCAGGCGTAGCCCGTGCCGGTGATGGTGTCGGCAGGCGTTGCCGCCAGCGCCGCCTCCTGCGCCCGCACATAATTCGCCATGATGGTGAGATGCGCCGGGCTGCCCTCGGCTACCGTGCCGTAGAAATTGCGGGCCAATGCGCCCTTCAGCGCCTCGTCATCGGTGGTGGCATAGGCTTGCAGGCGACCGTGATAGGCGCGGCCCATCTGTTTCATCCGCCGCATCACGCCGCTATCGGCGATGCCCATTTCGCGCAGGGCGATTTCCATATCCTGCAGGAAAACTTCGCTCAGCTGGCGCGCGAAATCCGGCGCCTCCTGCCGCAGACGCTGCTGCAGCAGAAACAAGTGCAGCACCAGGCTTTCGAACCGTCCATCGAGCGTATCGGGCAGGCCCAGCGTGTCGAAGAAAAACCGGTTCCGCGACTGGCTGACGCATGCTATATAGGCATCGCGCACCTGAACGGGCGCGGGTTTCCTGAACAAAGATCGGATCGCGAGTAACATGAGCAACACCTGTCGTTGGCTGGTTTCTATCAGTGCCGCCCTGTGGTTGGCAAGCTGCACGCCGATTATCGACAAGCGCGGCCACAACCTCGATGATGCCGATTTCTCGCAGATCATCCCCGGCCAGACCAGTGAAGACGACGTGCGCGCCATTCTCGGCAGCCCCAGCGCCACCAGCACGTTCGGCGACAACACCTGGTACTATATTGCCGAGCGCAAGGAGACCGAAGGGGTTTATGCCCCCCAAGTGGCCGACCAGAAAACCGTCGCCATCCATTTCGATGCCGACCATCACGTCACCAGCATCGACAATTACGGCATCAAGGACGGCGAACCCGTCACCATCGTCGAAAAAGAAACGCCCACCGAGGGTCACAAGCTCACCTTCATCGAGCAGATGATGGGCAATTTCGGCCGCTTCAACGCGCCCGGCAGCCCCATCGACAGCAAGGCGATCCGCCAGTAATCACGGGTGTTCGTAACCCAGCTGGTGCTGCACCGTCGCCCCATCCAACATAATGCCTGCGCCTGCTGCCACCGTGCCGATGCGCGTAGCGCCTAATACCGCTACCGCCTCGCGTTGGGTAGACGGTGCGGTAAATAACAGCTCATAATCATCTCCGCCGCCGAGCACCACCGTCCAAAGCTTTTCATCGTGCAATGCATGCCGCGCTGCATCCGACAGCGGAATCGCATCGCGCTGCAATTGCAGCTGCACGCCACTGGCCTGTGCCAGCTGCGCCGCATCGGCCAGCAACCCATCGGAAATATCCAGACAGGCGCTGGCGATGCCATGCAGATGCTGCCCCAGCGCCAGCCGTGGTTCCGGTGTGTGATAGCGCGCACAGAGATGTTCGGCGCCGTGAAAATGCTGCAGTCTTTGCTGCAGCAAAAGCAGCCCCAGCCCTGCATCACCGATGGTGCCACTGACATGCACATCATCGCCCACCTGCGCTGTGCTGCGCAGCAATGGCGCGCCCTGGAGCAACCCCAGACAGGTCATGGTCAGGTGCATCCGCTCGCCGCCGGAAGTGGTATCGCCACCCGCCAGCACCATGCCGAACTGCGCCTGCTCCTCCGCCAACGTTGCAGCAAAAGCCGCCGTCCATTCCTTGCGCACAAAGGACGCGCTATGCAGGTTGAGGAAATAGCGCCAGGGCCGCGCGCCCATGGCTGCGAGGTCGGAGAGATTGCGCCGTACCAGCTTGCGCGCGAACTGCCCGGGTGTTGCCATCGGCAGCACATGAATGCCTTCGATGACGCTGTCGGTGGTGATAACGAGCTTGTGGCCGGCCGGCACATCCAGCATCGCCGCGTCATCTGTCAGGTGGAAACTTCCGGGCTCGCCATCGGCAAGCGGTGCAAAAAACCGCGTGATGCGGTCATGCTCAGCCATGCGTCAGGGCGTCGAACAGCAGGTTGAACGCCTTGTGCGCGTAAGGCACTTCCTCGTCCGACACTAGCTGCGCTGCGATCTCGGTATATTCCTCGACCAGCATGCCGCGCGGCTTGTTCGGGAAGGCCAGGCGTTCGCCGCCGGCGGCACGCAGGGTGGTCAGCAGCGGCAGGCTCATGCGCGATTTTTTCCAGTTCGGCAGGATCATCGTGTCGATGGCTTTTTCGATCGCCGCCGCATGCTCGATCGCGCTGGTGACGATGGTGGTCAACAGCGCCTTCTCCGGCTGCACTTCGTAGGGCAGGTCGCGCGCATCGAATGTCGCGCTATCGGCCCAGCTCTGCACCACCTGCTTCACCAGGTGCTGCGGCGCTGATTTGTCGGCCTTCAGCGCCTTGGCATAGAGCGCCTGTGAGGCAGCGAGGCGCGAAGTGCGCTTGCGCATCAACGATTGACGGTTACCACTCATGCATGCTCCAATCCGAACACCTGGCGGATTTCAATCATCCGCAGTGCCGCGCGCGCCGCCTCGGCGCCTTTGTTACCCTGGGCCACATCGGCCCGCAATTTGGCCTGCGCCACGTTTTCGCAGGTGAGAATGCCGAAGCCGATCGCCTGCTTGTTCTTGAACGACAGGTCCTGCAACGCCCGTGCGCTTTCGCCGCAGACATAATCGTAATGCGTGGTGTCGCCGCGAATCACGCAGCCCAGCGCCACGAAGCCGGAATAGCGGTTGCTGTCGGCCGCCATGGCGATGGCGCCGGGAATCTCGAAGGCGCCGGGCACGGTGAGCATCTCCGCCTCGTAGCCCGCCTCGTAGATGGCCGCCGTTGCCCCCGACACCAGCATTTCGCTGATATCCTGGTAATAAGGCGCGACAACGAGCAGCAGCGGTTTCATCTCAGGCTTTCACAATAGGGATATGGCCGGCGATATGTAGCCCATATCCCTCCAGCCCCACAATCATTTTCGGGGCGTTGGTGATAAGCGTCATCTCCTTCACGCCCAGATCGAGCAGGATTTGCGCGCCGATGCCATAGTCGCGCAGCGCCTGCGGGGCGGTGTTTTCGCCGGCATGGCGCTTGAGCCCCTCGGATAGCGCCAGCGGCCGCGGTTCGCGAATCAGCACGATAATGCCCGAGCCATGCGCATCGATCATCCGCATGCTGGCCGCCAGCAGCCCATCGCGCTTCTGCGAAACATCGCCCACCACATCGTGCAGCAGATCAAACGCATGCATCCGCACCAGCACATTGTCATGGACCTTATTTTTTACCAGCGCGAGATGTTCCGCATAGGCGGGGGATTGGGCATAGGCAATCGCTTGCCAGCTGCCGGTTTCAGCCGTTTCGATGGTGCTTTCGGCCACGCGCGTCACCAGCTTTTCGGCACGGCGGCGATAGGCGATGAGGTCGGCAATGCTACCCACTTTCAGCCCATGTTCACGCGCGAATATCAGCAGCTCGGGCAGGCGCGCCATGCTGCCATCGTCATTCATGATTTCGCAGATGACGCCGCTGGGGTTGCCGCCGGCCAGACGGGCGATATCCACCGCCGCTTCGGTATGGCCGGCCCGCACCAGCACCCCGCCATCGCGCGCTTCCAGCGGGAAGATGTGGCCGGGGCTGGCGATATCGCTCGCCTGCGCCTGCGGGTTGATGGCGGCCGCCACCGTTTTCGCCCGATCGCCGGCGCTGATGCCGGTGGTGATGCCCTCGCGCGCTTCGATCGAGACGGTGAAGGCCGTCTGATGCCGCGTCGCATTATGCCGCGCCATCGGCGGCAGGCCGAGGCGTTTCACCTGCGCGCCATCCAGCGCCAGACAGATGAGGCCGCGCCCGTGCTTGGCCATGAAGTTGACGGCCGCCGCATCGGCGAATTCGGCGGGAATAACAAGGTCGCCCTCATTCTCGCGGTCTTCGTCATCGACGATCACCACCATCCGCCCGGCTTTCGCCTCGGCGATAATGTCCTCGATGGGGGAAAGTTGGGTCATGCGCGCATCTCGATCATGCGGGCGACATAGCGCGCCAGCAGGTCGACTTCAAGGTTAACCCGATCCCCCACCTCCATATCACCAAAACAGGTAACGTCGGCGGTATGCGGAATCACGTTCACGGTGAAGCGGTTACCCTCCGTCTGGTTGACGGTCAGCGACACGCCGTTCAGCGTCACCGAGCCTTTGGCGGCGATGAAGGGGGCCAGTTCGGTGGGTGCCTCGAAGGTCCAGACCGTCGAGGCGCCGGAGGTTTTGCGTTCGACGACGGTCGTCACCCCATCCACATGCCCCGAGACGAAATGACCGCCGACCTCATCGCCCACTTTCAGCGAGGGTTCGAGGTGAATACGGTCGCCGTTTTTCCAGAGGCGGGCGGTGGTGCAGTTCAGCGTCTCTTGCGATAGCGTGGCGACGAAGGCGCCGTCGGCCAGCATCTCCACCACCGTGAGGCAGATGCCGTGGCAGGCGATGGAAGCGCCGATGGCGAGCGGGAAATCCCGCGCATCGGGTTTGATTTCCATCCGCACATCGCCCTGTTGCTGGATGCGTTGAATGGTGCCGAGATGGTGAATTAATCCGGTAAACATGAGCGGTACTCCATGACTTCGCAGCGATCCGGCCCGAAACTTAAGGTGGTGTGATGGCGGCCCTCCGCCTCGATCAGCGATGTATCCAGCATGGCGCCCGCCGGCTGGCCGGTAAGGCCGAGCAGGGTAGGGGCCTTGTACCAGTAAAGCGTATCCACCGCCTGTGATTGCAGAAAAGCGTTCGACAGTTGCGGTCCGGCTTCCACCAGCACGCGCGTGATACCTTCGGTTGCCAGCACCTTCAGCATCGCCACCGGCGACAGCGCACCATCGATTACCAGCAGCTTCACGCCGCGCTCGCGCAGATCCGTCGCGTGGCTGGCGGCTTTTTCGACACCCTCCGGTGTGGTGATCACCCAGGTCGCCTGCGTATTCGCTGTGCGTACCAGTTGCGAATCCAGGGGAATACGAAGTGTCCGGTCGGCCACCACGCGCACCTGACGCAGATGCTGCACGCCGGGCAGGCGCACATTCAGCATCGGGTCGTCGGCCAGCACGCTGCCAATGCCGGTCAGCACCGCATCCACCTGGTTGCGCAGCGAATGGCCGTGGGCGCGCGCCTGTTCGCCCGTAATCCAGCGCTGGCGGCCGCTCGGGTCAGCCATCTGCCCATCAGCCGAGGTGGCGATTTTCATCAGCACTTCCGGCAGGCCGTGGGTCACCTTGCGGAAGAAACCGCGATGCAGGCTGGCTGCCTCTGCCACGAATAATTCCGTTACCTCGATACCGGCATTCTTCAGCATTGCCACGCCTTTGCCGGCGACGCGTTTGTCATGATCGATCGCGCCAATCACCACGCGCGCCACGCCCGCTTTAATCAGCGCCTCGGCACAGGGTGGGGTGATGCCTGTGTGCGAACAGGGCTCAAGAGAGGTATAACAGGTGGCGCCCTTTGCGCGCTCGCCAGCGTTTTCCAGCGCCTGCGTTTCAGCGTGCGGACGGCCTGTCTCGGCAGTAGCGGCGGCGGCCAGCACCTGGCCGTCTTTCACCAGCACGCAACCGACAGAGGGATTGGGCCAGCAGCGCCCCAGGTGGCGCCTGCCGATGCGGATGGCATGCTGCAGAAAGTCGGAATCGGCGTGCATGGGTTACCTGGCCATGTTGTCGTTGCGTAGCGCCGAAGCTGCGCGCGCCGGAGCGTAGCGAATGAGAGAGAGCGGAAGCGGGGGCGACTTCGCCCGCACGCGTGTACCACACGCCATCATAGTTTCTCTACGAATTTCTCGAAATCATCGACGCTGCCGAAGTCGCGATAGACGCTGGCGTAGCGGATGTAGGCGACAGAATCGAGTTTCTTCAGCTCCTCCATTACCAGCGCGCCGATGCGGCGGGTGGGGATGTCGGCATCGCCTTCCGATTCGAGTTTCTGCACGATGCGGTTCACCGCCATCTCGATAGAATCCTGCTCCACCGGCCGCTTGCGCAGCGCCACGCCCAGCGAACGGGTGATCTTGTCGCGGTCGAACAAGCGGCGCTCGCCGGAATTTTTCACTACCGTCAGCTCGCGCAGCTGCACGCGCTCGAAGGTGGTAAAGCGCGAATTGCAGGCCGGGCAGAAACGGCGACGGCGGATCGACGAGCCATCTTCCGACGGCCGCGAATCCTTCACCTGCGTATCCTCATGACTGCAAAACGGGCAACGCATCGATGCTCTCTAATTGTAGATCGGGAATTGATCGGTGAGCGCGCGCACCTTGGCCAGCGTCGCTTTCTCAACTGCTTCATTCGCTGCAGCATCTTCCGGGTTTTTGCTGAGGCCATCGAGCACGTCGCCGATCAGGTTGCCGATTTCCTCGAACTCCTTCACGCCGAAACCGCGCGTGGTGCCGGCGGGGGTGCCGAGGCGCACGCCCGAGGTCACGAACGGTGAGGCCGGGTCGAACGGAATGGCGTTTTTATTGCAGGTGAGGCCGGCACGTTCCAGCGCCTGTTCAGCCGCTTTGCCCGTGACGTTTTTCGGGCGCAGATCAACCAGCACCAGGTGGTTGTCGGTGCCGCCGGAAACGATGTTCAGGCCACGCTTCACCAACACCGCCGCCAGCGCGCGCGCGTTATCGACCACGGCTTGCGCATAGTGCTTGAATGCCGGCTGCAGCGCTTCGCCGTAAGCAACGGCCTTTGCCGCGATCACATGCACCAGCGGGCCGCCCTGGATGCCGGGGAAGATGGCGCTGTTGATGGCCATCTCAAGCGTCTGGTCTTTGCCTTGGGCGGTTTTGCCGACCACCAGTTCAGGTACGTTCGACAGGATCATCCCGCCACGCGGGCCGCGCAGGGTTTTGTGCGTCGTCGTCGTCACCACATGCGCGTGCGGCAGCGGCGAGGGGTAGGAGCCACCGGCGACCAGGCCGGCGATATGCGCCATATCCACCATGAAATACGCGCCGACTTTATCGGCGATCTGGCGGAAGCGTGCCCAATCCACCACGCGCGGATAGGCCGAGAAACCGGCGATGATGAGTTTGGGTTTATGCTCGACAGCGAGTTTCTCAATTACATCGTAATCGAGCAGATGGTTGTCTTCGCGCACGCCGTAAGAAATGGCGTTGAACCATTTGCCCGACTGGTTCACCGGCGCGCCATGGGTGAGGTGACCGCCGGCAGCGAGCGATTGACCGAGGATGGTGTCGCCCGGTTTCAGCAGCGCGTTGAACACACCCTGGTTCGCTTGGCTGCCGCTGTTGGGCTGCACGTTGGCGTAATTGGTGTTGTAAAGCTGCTTGGCGCGATCGATGGCCAACTGCTCCACCACATCGGCGAATTCGCAGCCGCCGTAATAGCGCTTGCCGGGATAGCCCTCGGCATATTTGTTGGTGAACACCGAACCCTGCGCTTCCAGCACCGCCTTGCTCACGATGTTCTCCGAAGCAATCAACTCGATCTGGTGCTGCTGGCGGCCCAGCTCTTTGCCAATAGCATCGAACACGGCCTTATCGGCGGTTGCCAGGGGTGCGGTGAAGAATGCATTGCTCATATCGGCCTCTTTTTTCAGTGCGGCGTTTGCCATTAGTGACTCCAAATTATCTGTGCCCGGTGGGGGCTACCCACCCGTGACGGTTATCCAAGTTTCTCCACGCGTGCCGCATGCCTGCCACCTTCGAACCAGGTGGTGAGGAAGGTGCGCACGCAATCCTGTGCCTCCGCGTCGCCGATCAGCCGGGCGCCCAGCACCAGGATGTTGGCGTCGTTATGCTGGCGGGCGAGGCGGGCCATCTCGGCATTCATGCACAGCGCGGCGCGCGCGCCGGGCACGCGGTTGGCTGCGATGGCAATGCCGATACCCGAACCGCAGATGGCGATGCCGAACTGCGCACGGCCGGTGACCACTTCGTTGGCGACAGCCTTGCCGAAATCCGGGTAATCGACGGAATCATTGCTGTTGGTGCCGAGATCGAGCGGGGTAAAACCGCATGCGGCCACTTCCGCCAGCAGCGCTGCTTTCAGCGCCACGCCGGCGTGATCGTTCCCAATCGCGACCACCTGCGTCATGTAGTTCAATCCGATGCGTTTTCGTTTTCGCGCGCCACTTTTGCTGTAGCGTCGCCCTACTATATATTGTAGGGTGGGCACCTCTTTGCCACGAACCTGTGGATAAAGCAACTGGTTCCACAAGAAAATCAAACGCCACCGTCGCGCCCCCACGGAAGACTGCCGCATGCAGGCCATTTACCTTCTCCAAGCCCCTGATTTTCTGCCCTATGCCATGCTGGCCTTCGGGCTGTTCGGCGCCTGTATCGGCTCGTTCCTCACCCTGGTCACCTACCGCCTGCCGCTGGAGGAGAAAATCGGCCTCAGCCGCTCGCGCTGCCCCAACTGCAGCACGGCGCTGAAAGTGCCTGACCTGGTGCCCGTGCTTTCCTGGCTGGCGACGCGCGCGCGCTGCCGCTATTGCCGCACCCCCATCAGCCCGCGCTATCCGCTGACGGAACTCGCCTGCGGCGTCGGCTCGGCACTGCTGGTCTGGCGGTTTGGTGTGACGCTCGATATGCTGGCGCTGCTCGGCCTGTGGTGGTGCATCGTCGCCATCTTCGTCACCGACCTCGAACATTACATCATCCTTGATGAGGTGCAGATTGCCATCGCGCTGTTCGGCGCATTGCATGTCTATGCCACCGACATTGCACCGGCTGATGCATGTGCCGGCGCGGTCGCCGGCGCGCTTACCGGCCTCGCCCTCAAATACGGCTTCATCTTTTTCCGCCACAAGGATGGGCTGGGCATGGGCGATGTGAAGTTCCTCGCCGCCGCCGGCATCTGGCTGCATGACGCGGCGAACTTCGTACCCTTCCTGTTTTTCTCAGGCCTGCTCGGCATCGTCTCCGGCATCATCTGGCGGCTGCTGGGGCAGGGCGAACGTTTTCCTTTCGGCCCGGCGCTGGCGATGGCGCTTCTGCTCTGTGTGCTTTTTCCGCAAGCGGCGGATGGATTCTGGCATCTCTATGGCTTCATCGGGGAATAAATCCTCGCATCTGTGGCAGGCGCGTCGCACTCTGCGACAAAACAGGAATTGCCGGGCGCGATTACCCACATCGTCCGACAAACATCTTGTGGTTGTAGTAGCCCATTGCTACTAACTATAGGGAATGAATTTCATGTCGAAAGAGTTTCGGGTGCCATCACGCAAGACCGTTTTTATCGGTGCTGTGCTGCTCTTTTCGCCGTTGCTGATTTCCGGGTGCACCCTTGACCGGCTGATTCCCGAAAAGGGCAAAACCACCGACGTGCAGGACCAGCAGCAGCACCTCTCGCGTGAAGACTTCGATAACATGAACATCCGCGATAAACTGTTGCCGGATGGGGCCAAGGCCACCGCCGCCGTCGGCGCCCCGCCCATACCCGATCTGGCGCAGGTGCTTGCCGCCCCAAAGCCGCCCAAGGTCGCCAATAGCAAGCTCGTCACCCTCGCCGTGACGGAAGACGTGCCGCTGCGCGATGTGCTGTTCGAGCTGGGCCGCCTGGCCGGTGTCGATATCGAAGTCGGCGCCGGGCTGGAAAACAGCGGCATCAACCTGCGCGCGACCGACCGGCCGTTCAATGAGGTGATCGAACGCATCGCTACCCTGGGCAACCTGCGGTACAGCGTTGAAGGCAATGCCATCCGGGTAGAAAAAGATACACCCTATATTAAGAACTATCCGCTCGACTTCCTGAACATGGTTCGCTCGAGCACCAGCAACTATACCCTTTCTACCAGCATCCTCAGTTCGAACAGTGGCAGTTCGGGCGGTAGCAGTGGCAGTTCGGGCGGTAGCAGTAGCTCAGGCTCGAGCAGCAGCTCTGGCAGTTCTTCCAGCGCCGGGCCTACTTCGGTTGGTACCAGCGGCTCGAGCAGCAGCATCACCGCGCAATCGGACAGCGACCTGTGGTCGTCGCTCGAGGCATCGGTTACCGAGATTCTCAATTATAATGCCGCGGCCGCTTCGGAAAGCGGCTCGATGTCGAGCGCGCCCAGCAGCGGTGGTTCGAGCGTAGCAGCCAGCGCATCGTCGATGTCGCACGGTTCCCCCGTCAGCAGCGGTGGTACGCCTTCCGCCGGTAATTTTGTACTGAACCGCCAGGCCGGTCTGCTGTCGGTGAACGCCACCCAGCGCCAGCATGAGATGATCCAGCAGTTCCTCACCATGATCTCGCGCAACGCTTCGGCGCAGGTGCTGATCGAGGCGAAGATCGTCGAAGTGAACCTGTCGAACCAGTTCCTCTCCGGCATCAACTGGAACGATGTCATCGGCACGCTGGGTAAAAACTACATCACGATCGGCCAATATTCGCCGTCTGCTGTGAATGGCACGCTGACACAAACCACGGGCCTCACCGGCAACGCGGTAAACCTGGGCTTCAAGAATGGCAGCCTCGATGCCGTGCTGGCCGCTACCGAGCGCTACGGCACCACGCGCACGCTTTCCAGCCCGCGCCTGTCGGCCATCAACAATCAGCAGGCAGTGCTGACCTTCGCTGAAAACCATGTGTTCTTCACCTGCACCGCCACGCCCGCCTCCACCACCAGCACCACCGGCGGTACCTCCAGTACCCCCACCGCGCCGACGGTCGATTGCCCCGCCAGCACCGTGCCGATCGGGATTCTGCTGAACATCCTGCCCTCGATCAACCTCGACACACAGGAAATTACCCTCAACGTGCGCCCGACGCTGACGCGTTATCTCGGCGATGTCACCAGCCCTGAAACCGACTATATCCAGACGCTGATCAACACCTCCACCCCCAGCGGCCAGACGCCGGCCACCGTCACCCCCATCACCGTGCCCGAGATCGAAGTGCGTGAGATCGATTCGGTGATGAAAGTGAAATCCGGTGGCGTGATGATCATCGGCGGGCTGATGGAAGACAACACCACCGCCACCCAGGTCGGCGTACCCGGCGCCAAGGATATCCCCATCCTCGGCAACCTGTTCAAGAGCCGCACCGAGGATATGGGCAAGCGTGAGCTGGTTATCCTGATCAAGGCGACCATCGTCAATACCGACGGCAGCACCGATGCGGTTGACCGCGCCGTTTACCAGAAATATGTTACCGATCCGCGCTCGCCATTCCCCACCACCCCGGCGCCGCAATAGAGGCCTCCATGCTCAGCAATATCCGCTACGTCCTGCTCACCGCCACGCGTGACCGCCTGTTCTTCGGGCTGCTGCTCGGGGTGCTGGCTGCCGCCTACATCTCCAGCGTGCTCGGCTCCACCGCTATGCTCGAGCCCGAGCAGATGACGCTCAGCTTCACCGCCGCCTCGGCGCGCGTCATCATTATGGTCGGCATCATTGTGTTCATCGGCTTCCATATGCGCAACGCATTCGATGCCAAGGAAATCGATGTGCTGCTCTCGCGCCCCATCTCGCGCACGACGCTGGTGCTGTCCTACTGGCTGGGCTTTGCCGCCGTAGCCGCGCTGCTGGTGCTGCCCACCGTTGTTCTGCTGTGGTTCTTCGTCAAGGTCATCAACGTTACCGGCTTCCTGCTCTGGTCGGTCAGCCTGTTGCTGGAATCGCTGCTCGTCGTCTCCATCGCGCTGTTCGCCTCGCTCACCATCCGCAGCGGGGTGGGCACGGTACTGGCGTCGCTCGCCATCTACACCCTGTCGCGCATGATGGGCTTCTTCATCAACACCACCAAATCCGGCATCCTGTTCGAGGAACACCAGGTGAACGTGGTGTCTGTTTCGCTGATGAAGGCCATCTCCGTCATCGTGCCGCGGCTTGATTTCTTTGCTAAATCCAGTTGGCTGACCTACGGCCCCAAGTCGTATGACGACCTGACGCTATTTCTCATGCAGGCGGCCGTATTCGTGCCGTTACTGCTGGCCGCCGCCGTGATCGACTTCAAACGCAAGCAGTTCTAGCATGTTCTGGCGTCGCCGCAGCTCCGAGCGTAAATGGAACCTCCGCCATGATGTCGGCATGCAGCTGGCCGTAGGCGCGCTGGTGCTGGCGCTTTCGGCGCAGGGCGCCTTCTGGTTCCACACCCGCCAGATCATGCCCGAGATGGGTATCGTGCCCGATGTGCCCGGCGAGCGTACCGTGCGCGCACTGAGCTTCGGCGATGAGGAGGCGTTTTTCCGCCTGCTCTCTCTCAATATCCAGAACTCGGGCGACACGTTCGGCCGCTTCACCGCACTCTATAAATACGACTATAACAAGCTCTATCACTGGTTCCACCTGCTCGACAGCCTGAACGACCAGTCGAACTACCTGCCGGCGATGACCACCTATTATTTCAGCCAGACGCAGAACCCCAACGACGTGCGCTACCTCGTCGATTATCTCGACGAATATACCGACGGCCGCGTGAAGGAAAAATGGTGGTGGGTGGTGCAGGGCGTCTATCTCGCCATGCATAAAATGAAGGATAATGACCGCGCTTTCCAGTTGGCCAACCGCCTGCGCGGCGTGCGCGGCATTCCCATCTGGGCGCAGCAGATGCCTGCTTTCGTCGAGGAAAACCGCGGTGAATTCGGCGATGCACTGGCCATCATCCAGGAAATCCTCAAGCACCCGGAAGACTACACCGAGGGTGAACTGAACTTCATGCGCTACTTCATCGACGAACGTCTGGGCAAACTGGATGCAGTGAAAAAGCAGCTCGACGACATCAAGGCCGAGAAGGAAAAGCAGAAAGCCGCCGGCATCCCCGAACCGCAGATCATGGGGCCACCGGATGATGTGGGCGCCCCGCAAGCCCCTGCCGGCGCCATGGGCCTGGCTCCCGCCAGCGCGCCCGCAGCCGCTGCTCCGGTACCCGCACCCGCCGCGAAATAGCACGCCCTATCGATAATTGATGGCTGCGCCGCTGAAATGCGGCGCATGGAAACCACCGCCACCGCATCGCGCCTGCGCATGTTCGCCGCCCTCATCCTTGCCGGGCTGGCGCTGAGCGGCTGCGCCAGCAGCCATTCCCGCGCCGATGATATGGTGGGTGGCGCTATGGCCGGTGCGGTCGCCGGCGGCACGGTAGGCCTAGTCTGCTGCGGCGATCCGGTGCATGGCCTGCCGGCGGGCATTCTGATCGGTGGCGTGGCCGGCGGCGTTACCGGCTTCCTCTGGCCGACGAAATATTAGGCCGTCACCTTTTTCGGGCCGGCGCCGTAGCAATGTTCGGCCGTTGGGAAGGCGCCGGATTTCACTTCCGCCGCATATTGCGCCGCTGCCGTGCCGATCACCTCGCGCAGGTTAGCATAGCGCTTCACGAATTTCGGCCCGCGCTCGAACATGCCAAGCATGTCGTCGACCACCAGCACCTGCCCGTCGCACTCTGCCGAGGCACCGATGCCGATAGTGGGAATGGAAACCGCCCGCGTAATCTCCGCCGCCAGCGATTCCACCACGCCCTCGATAACAATCGAAAAAGCGCCCGCCTCGGCGATCGCCCTGGCATCGGCCAGGATCCGTTTGCGCACGGCGGCATCGCGCCCCTGCGCCTTGAAGCCGCCGAGCTTATGCATATGCTGCGGCATCAGCCCCACATGGCCCATGACGGGAATGGCGCGCTCGGCCAGAAAACGCACGGTTTCGGCCATCTCGACGCCGCCTTCCAGCTTCACGGCGCTGGCGCCGGTTTCCTGCATCATCCGCACTGCATTGCGAAACGCCAGCTCCTTCGATTCCTGATACGCGCCGAACGGCATGTCGATCACCACCACCGCCTGCTTCGCCTTGCGCTGCACGGCGGCCCCATGCGCGATCATCATCTCGAGCGAGACGGGGAGGGTGGAATCCAGCCCATAGACCACCATGCCCAGCGAATCGCCGACCAGCAGGATGTCGCAATGCGCATCGAGCAGTTCGGCCATGGGGGCGGTGTAGGCGGTCAGCACCACGATCTTCTCGCCGCCCTTGCGTGCGATAATCTCGGGGATATTACGCGGCGTGTTCGCCGGTTTCGCTGGCTGGTGCGACATGGCTGTCCTCCTGGGTTCCAGGGCTGCCGATACTCGCAACCGGCGTTTTTGGCAAGGTGATCGTGATGGTGGTGCCGACATCCACCTCGCTGTCGATGGCGAATTCACCGCCCATCGACTCGATGAATTTCTTGGCCAGCGGCAGGCCCAGACCGGTGCCCTCGAAGCGGCGGGCCAGCGTGGAATCCACCTGCCCGAACGGCATCATCACCCGTGAGATATCCTTCGGTGCAATGCCGATGCCCGTGTCGCGTACGATGATGACCAGCGTTTTCTCACTAATATCCTCCCAGGCCTGACAGCGCACTTCGCCGCCCGCCGGGGTGAATTTCACGGCATTCGACAGCAGGTTAAGCAGCACCTGCTTCAACTTCTTGCCATCGGTAGTGACCACCAGATGGTGGCTGGGAATATCCTCGATCAGCGTCACCTGGGCGGTTTCGGCGCGCGGCAGCACCATGCGTAGCGAGTTGCGGATAACCTTGGTGGCATCGGTCTCGGCCCATTCCATCTGCAGCTTGCCGGCCTCGGCTTTCGAATAATCGAGAATATCGTTGATCAGGCTCAGCAGGTGGCGGCCCGAAGCATGGATGTCATCGACATATTCCTGATACACCTTCGCCATCTGCTCGCGCGCTTCGTTCTTGATGATCTCGGAAAAGCCGATGATGGCGTTCAGCGGCGTGCGTAGCTCGTGGCTGACACTGGCCAGGAACTGCGACTTGTCGCGGCTTTGTGCCTCGGCCTGGGCGGCGGCGGCGGTCAGTTCCAGATTTACCTCGTGCTGCCGCGCGATGATGGATTCGGCCCGGTTGGCCGTAAACATCAGCGCCCCTACCAGCAGGATAAACGTGCCGATGATGGTGCCGGTGATCAGGTACTGAAAGAACTCCAGCCCGCGCCAGGCCTGGGTGATATCGACATACACCTCCGCCAGCGCCAGCGGGTGGCAGGGATTGCTGCTACGGCCCGACATGCAGGCGTCGCGCGACGCCACGTCCATATCCGCTGGGAAAATCGGCACAACAGACTGAATCAGCACGCGTTTCTGCTCATCGCCGCTGAGGTAAGCATCTTTCACCAGCCGCGATGCTGCCTGGCCCGCCTGTGTCTCGCGCACGTTGAACAGGGTCACGCGCGAGCTGCCGTCGGTAGTGACATAGGCAGGCGTCGAGCCATAATAAAGCGCGCTGACATCCGGCGAGAAGATGGTGATCTTGGCAAAATTAAAGCTGCGAAAATATTTCTGGCTGTCCAGCGTGAAGGTAGTGCGGGTGACATTATCGGCCGCATTGGCCAGGCTGGGGTAATAGCGGCCCCACACCGTATCGCCGTAACTGGCGATCACCGCCTCGTTATGCGCCCGGTTGGTGGCCAGCAGGTCGGCCGATTTCATCTGGCGGAAATAGACGCCCAATGCCACCGCACCCGTGAGCACGAGCAACAGGCTGATCACTGCAAAATAACGCAAATAGGAGAACATTGGCCGTATTTTACGCTGAAACAGGGGAAATACAATGGCTAACCCCCTGCCAGAACAGGCTATCTCAAAGCTTGACATAGGACAGCCCAGCCCATATAAAGCCGGCCTCTTAATTATAAAATAACTGGAGCGCGCCATGAAACGCACTTATCAACCGAGCAAGCTTGTCCGTAAACGCCGTCACGGCTTCCGCGCCCGCATGGCCACTGTCGGCGGCCGCAAGGTTCTCGCCAACAAGCGCGCCAAAGGCCGTAAGGTATTGTCCGCTTAATTGAAGGGTCTCTTTCCCCTTCGCGTTGCTGATCCCTGCCGCAAGCGGCTCGCCTCTGGCTATGCGCACCGTGCCATTCGCCGTTGATGGCGCTCTATTTAGAAAGTAGAGTGCGGCTATGACCACCATCACCACCCTCACCAAACGCGCCGATTTCCTGCGCCTCAATCGTGGGCATAAATATATCGCGCCGGCATTTATCCTGCGTTACCTGCCGACGGCGGGCGAGGGAGAGTGCCGGGTGGGCTATACCGTCACCACCAAATGCGGCAATGCCGTCATCCGCAACCGCATCAAGCGGCGGCTGCGGGCGCTGGTGCGCGAACTGCGCGCGCAATGCGTCGCCGGTACCGATTATGTGCTCATCGCCCGTGCCGATGCGGATGTGAGTGCCGCCAAGGTTACCCCCGCCGAACTGCGCAGCCAGCTGGAAAAAGCTTTCGATTCTGCCGCCGCCCGGCTGGCCCGCTGATGCGCCGGACGCTGCTCATCCTCATCCGTGCCTATCAGCTGGCCGTTTCGCCGCTGCTGGGGCGGCATTGCCGCTTCACCCCCAGCTGCTCGCATTATGCCCAGGAAGCCATCGCGCGACATGGCGCTTGCGTGGGCGGATGGCTTACCCTAAAACGCCTTGCCCGTTGCCACCCGTGGGGTGGTTCGGGGCACGACCCTGTCCCTGAAGTATGGAATAAAAATGCAGCCGAATAACAGCCCCTTTGGTGGCCCTGAAATCCGCAACCTCGTGTTGGCGCTGGTGCTGGCCACCATCACCATGCTCGCCTGGGAATATTTCTACGAGAAGCCGCATATGCAGGCGCAGCCCCCGGCCGCTCAGGCCCTGCCGCTGAAGACCACCACCCCCGCCCTGGCCGAGCCGGCGCCCGCGCCCATCGACCGCGCGCCCAAAATCGAAATCCGCACCGAGCGGCTGCATGGCTTCATCTCCCTGCGCGGCGCCCGTCTGGACGATCTGACGCTGGCGCAATATCACGAGACCATCGCCAAGGATTCGCCGGAAGTGCGCCTGCTCTCTCCCGCATCCGACGCTATGCCCTACTTCATCGAAACCGGCATGCTGGGCGAAAAAATCCGCACGCCTGATGCCAGCACCCTGTGGCAGGCCGATGGCACCGTGCTCGATAAGAACCACCCCGTCACCCTGCGCTGGAACAACGGCCAGGGCCTGACCTTCACGCGCAGGATCAGCCTCGACGACGCCTATCTGTTCACCATCGCCACCACGGTGAAGAATGCCGGCGGCAGCCCCATCACCCTCTACCCCTACGGTCTGGTCGCCCGCGCTTACGACGATGTGCAGAAGCATGTCTATTTCATGCATGACGGCCCGCTCGGCGTGCTGAATAACGTGCTCGAGGACACCAGCTACAAAAAGCTGCGTACCGACGGGCCGCATAAATTCGACTCCTCCACCGGTGGCTGGATCGGCATCACCGACAAATACTGGCTCACCGCCATCATCCCCGACCAGACGTTGCAGTTCGATGCCAATTTCAGCCACCACGACCCCATCGACGGGCATGACCGCTACCAGGCCGACCTGCGCGGCGCCCCCGTCACCGTGCCCGCCGGCGGCGAGATCGAAAACACCGTGCGCGTATTCGCCGGCGCCAAGGAAGTGAAGTTGCTGGATGCCTACCGCACGCAATTCAACATCCCCCTGTTCGACCGGGCGGTGGATTTCGGCTCGCTCTATTTCCTCACCAAGCCGCTCTTTCATGTGCTGAGCTATTTCTACGGCATCGTCGGCAATTTCGGCGTGGCGATTTTGCTGCTGACGGTGAGCATCAAGATCCTGCTCTTCCCGCTGGCCAGCAAATCCATGACCTCGATGGCGCAGATGAAATTGCTGCAGCCCAAGATGGCCGAGCTGAAAGAACGCCATGGCCATGACAAGCTGAAGCTGAACCAGGAGGTGATGAACCTCTATAAAGCCGAGAAGGTGAACCCCATGGGCGGCTGCCTGCCGCTGTTGTTCCAGATTCCCATCTTCCTGGCGCTTTACCGCGTGCTCTACACCACGCTCGAGATGCGTCATGCGCCCTTCTTCGGCTGGGTGAAAGACCTCTCGGCGCCGGACCCGACCAGCGTCTTCAACCTGTTCGGTCTTCTGCCCTATGATGTCTCGGCACTGCCGCACCAGCTGCATATCGGCGTCTGGCCGCTGCTCATGTGCGTCACCATGGTGGTGCAGCAGCGCCTGAACCCCAAACCAGCCGATGAAGTGCAGGCCACCATGATGAAAATCATGCCCTTCCTGTTCCTCTTCATGTTCTCGGGCTTCGCCGTGGGCGTGGTGATTTACTATGCCTGCAACAACATCCTCACCATCCTCCAGCAGCTCTATATCAATGCGCAGCTGAAGAAGAAGGGGCTGAAATAGCGCCATGGAAGAGGCACTGAATCGCAGCCTCTTCGCCAAGCCCATCCGGTTTGTCGCCGGCGTGGCGGAGTGGGAGCAGCTGCCCGAAATGTCGCTGCCCGAAATCGCTTTCATCGGCCGCAGCAATGTCGGCAAATCCTCGCTGCTCAACGCGCTGGTGAATAACGGTAAGCTGGCCCGTACCTCGGGCACCCCTGGCGCCACCCGCCAGCTGAACTTCTTTAACCTGCATGAACTGGTGCATATGGTCGACGTGCCTGGCTACGGCTACGCCAAAGCCAGCAAGAAGGACGTCAACAAGTGGCAGACGTTGCTCTTCACCTACCTGCGCGGCCGCCAGCAACTGGCCAGGGCCTTCATGCTGATCGACGCCCGCCGCGGCTTCAAGACCGAGGATAACGAGATGGCCAAGATGCTCGACGACACGGCCGTCTCCTACCAGATGGTGCTGACCAAGGCCGACCAGGTGAAACCCGCTGAGCTTGCAGAGGTGCAGCAGCAGGTGCTCGCAGCTGCCGCCAAGCACCCGGCGGCGCACCCGGGCATCGTCACCACCAGCGCCCATGAAAAATCCGGGATTGATTATTTGCAGGATGCGGTTATAGACGCGCTTATTGGGAGATAGCCATGGAAATCAAGTCGATGAAGGCCCAGGGTCTGCTGCTGCGCACCGCCAAGACGGTGTCGGAGGCGCTGCCCTACATCCAGCGTTTCGCCGGCAAGACCTTCGTCATCAAATATGGCGGCCATGCGATGGGCGACGAGCGCACCGCCGAAACCTTCGCACGCGATATCGTGATTCTGAAAACCGTCGGCATCAACCCGGTGGTGGTGCATGGCGGCGGCCCGCAGATCGGCAAGATGCTCGAGCGGCTGAAAATCCAGTCCAGCTTCATCGATGGCCTGCGCGTCACCGACCAGTCGACGGTTGAAATTGTTGAGATGGTGCTCTCCGGCTCCATCAACAAACAGATCGTCACCGCGTTGAACAAGCAGGGCGGCACGGCCATTGGCATCAGCGGCAAAGATGGCGGGCTCATCCAGGCGCAGCAACTCCGCCGCACCAAGAAAGACCCCGATTCCAACATCGAGAAGGTGCTCGACCTCGGCTTCGTCGGCGAGCCCACCAAGGTGAACCCGCTGCCCATCTTCAACATCATGAATGCCGGGATGATTCCTGTCATCGCCCCCATTGGCATGGGCCCGAACGGCGAGACCTACAACATCAACGCCGACACGGCGGCCGGCGCTATCGCCAGCGCCCTCAAGGCCGACAAGCTTCTGATGCTCACCGATGTTCCCGGCATCCTCACCAAGAACAAAGAGCTGATCAGCGAAATCAACGCCCGGGAAATCAGCGAGCTGCTGGCCGATGGCACCATCACTGGCGGCATGATTCCCAAAGTGGAAACCTGCACCGATGCGCTGAAAGCCGGCGTCGGCGCCGCCCACATCCTCGATGGCCGCATCCCGCATGTGCTGTTGATTGAAACGTTCACCGAAGGTGGCGTATCCACCATGATCAGCGCGTAAAACCGGCGATCTGCGTCGTCGTGGAAGTGCTCGCTTCGGTCATATGGCATCTCACCTGCTGACGCGCTGAGCGCTCAGACAAGATGGCGGAATTCCGCGACGATCTGCTGGTACAGTTCTTTTTTGAACGGAACGATTAGGTCCGGCAGCGACGCCATCGGCACCCATTTCCATTCTGAAAATTCGGCATGCTCGGTGGCGATGTTGATATCCGCATCCGTGCCTTCAAACCGCAGCGCATACCACATCTGCTCCTGCCCGCGATATTTGCCGCCCCAGAGTTTCGGCACCAGGTGTTCGGGCAGATCATAGCGTAACCAGCCGCGCGATTCGGCGATGATTGTGGCCTTGCGCGTGCCGATCTCTTCTTCCAGCTCGCGCATGGCCGCCGCGTGCGGTTCCTCACCCTTATCGATGCCACCCTGCGGCATCTGCCAGGCCTCGCTGGTCATGTCGATGCGCTTGGCGGCGAATACTTTATTTTCCGCATTCAGCAGCATCATGCCGACGCCGCGGCGATAGGGAAGGCTGCTCATTGTCTGTCCTTCTTCGCGTCATCCTTCTTCGCCTCGTCTTTCGGTGCGGCGGCGTCATCCTTCTTCACCTCAGCGGGCGGCGGTTCGGGCGGCGCTTGCATAACACTCAAAGGCGCCAGCGACACGTTATCACCCAGCGGCGTCTGCTTCACCCAATCGGCGATCAGCGCCAGCGTGCGCGGGCGGGCGCTCACCAGCACCACCAGGTTGCCCTGCTGCTCGGCCATGGCACGCAGGCCGGCCAGCTTGCTCTCGATGAATGCGTCGGAGGCCGTCGAATCCAGCACTAGGTCGCCACGCAGGATGATTTTCTGCAGTGTCGGATCGCGTGTGATCTGTTGCGCTGTGCGCGAGGGCTGGGTGGACAGCACCAGCAGCCCGCGTGCGTTGATCTCTTTCAGCACGCTGGAGAAATCATCGGTATTGCTCAGCGCATCATCCGGCGGCAGCACCATGCCCACCGCGCCGATGGTGGCGCTCATCACCTTCATCAGGCGGTCTTTCCGCTCGGCATCGGGCTGGCCGCGCAGCAGGCCCAGCGGGCCGGGGTCGTCCTGCGGATAGCGCACCGTCTGCACCGGCAGCATGCCCCAGGTCTCGATGCCGGCGGTGTGCAGCAACGCGATCTGCGGCTTAGGGTCGAGCGCGTAGGGCGAGAAAGCGACGGTCACTTCATGCGGCAGCTCGAGTATCTGCCGCAGCACCGGCACGCTGAAGCCCGCATCGGTAATGACCATGCTGATATAGGCGTGCTTCGGCTGCCGCTCGTAATGCCGGGCATACAGCTCGGCGGCGGTGATGTTCTTGTCGCCGCGCTTGGGCAGCGGCATGGCGCCCAGTTCGGTAATTTCCGGCGCCGGCGGCAGCACGATGCTGTCATGCGTTTCTTCGAGATGGGGCAGTGTGTCGCTGGCAGGCTGAGTGCGCAGCGGCGCGGCATCATCCGGCGCCTGGCCGGTGGTTTCGGCGGCCGGGGTCGGCGCTTCCGGCGCTGGTTTATCTTCCTGCGCGCCCACTTCGAATTGCTCCGCCTTTGCCTGCGGCAGGCCCGACACCGCACCGGTGACGGGGTCGATAATCACTCGCTGGCCGTTATGGTTGGCGTCGCGCAGCTCGGCAGCGGGCACGCTCATCAATTGCAGCAGGGTACTGAGGATGCCGATGCCGAGCAGCAGGCACATGCCCGCCCAAAGCAACGTACCGCGCTGAAAGCGCGCGAGTGGGGCTCGCAGCCAGCGCGGCATGCGTTACCTCACGGCTTGCTGGCGGGGGCCGATGCCGGCTTGTCCGCCGGTTTATCGGCCGGCTTCTCTGAGGCCGGTGCCGCAGCCACGGCAGCGGCTGCCGCCTGTTGCGGCGCCATGGTCGAGCCATAGATCGACAGCGCACGGATCAGGTCGAGCGCGCGGCTCAACTGGTAATCCTGCGCCGAGGTCAGCTCGGCACTCGGGTTCGGCGCCACCGGCGTTGCACCCGGGGCCGGCGTGGCCGGCTGGCCGTTGGCATCCTTCACCTGGTCGTTCACCAGATGACCGCGCAGCTGCGCTTCCGAGATGTTCATGTTCGACTCGATCGCTTCCACCTTCGCCTGCTGAACGATGATGTCCGGCTCAATCCCGGTCGCCTGAATCGAGGTGCCCGACGGCGTGTAGTAACGCGCCGTGGTGAGGCGGATGGCGCCATGCCCGTCGATGGGGATCACGGTCTGCACCGAGCCCTTGCCGAAGGATTTGGTACCGAGTGCCACCGCACGCTTATGGTCTTTCAGCGCACCGGCGACGATCTCCGACGCCGAGGCCGAACCCTCGTTGATCAGCACCACCATCGGCAGGCCGTTGGTGATATCGCCCGCCGTCGCGCTGTAGCGGCGCGAATCGTCCGGGTTGCGCGAGCGGGTGGAAACGATTTCGCCCTGGGTGAGGAATGCATCCGACACGGCAATCGCCTGGTCGAGCAGCCCGCCCGGGTTGTTACGCAGATCGAGCACCACGCCCTTCGGCTTGCCGATATTCTTGGCCTCTTTCTCATAAGCGGCTTTCATCGCATCGCCGGTATTTTCCGAGAAGGAGGTGATGCGCAGATAGACAATATCGCCCTCCGAGCGCGAGCGCACGGACTGGATTTTGATGACATCGCGCTTCATGCTGAGTTGCAGCGGCTCTTTCAGCCCCTCGCGCAGCACGGTGAGTTTCACCTTGCTGCCGGCAGCGCCACGCATTTTATCGACCGCGTCGGAAAGCGACAGGCCCATCACCGGCACATCGTCAATCGCGCTGATGAAATCGTTGGGTTTAATGCCGGCCTTCGCGGCAGGGGTGTCATCGATCGGCGATACCACCTTCACCAGCCCGTTCTCCATCGTCACCTCGATGCCGAGGCCGCCGAATTCGCCTTTCGTCTGCACTTTCATGTCGCCGAACTGCTTCTCGTTCATGTAGCTCGAATGCGGGTCGAGCGAGGTGAGCATGCCGTTCAGGGCGGATTCGATGAGCTTCTGGTCGGTCACCGGCTCGACATAGTCGCTGCGCACGCGGTCGAACACCTCGCCGAACAGGTTCAGCATTTCATAGGTGCTGTTGGTATTGTCGGCGGCGTTGCTGGGCGGTGCGTCCTTCACCATGTCCTTGGCGTAGGCCACGGGCACGAGCAGGCTGGTGGCCAGCAGTGACACCATCATGGTGCGGGAGAGGGAGCGGAAGGTCTGGAGCATGAAAATCTCGGTGCGAGGTTATGGGAGAAAGATAGGTTTCTGTTATTCGGATGCAACTCCCGCGCCAAGATTAGCGAACCAGTCGGCGGGGTCAATAGGCTTACTATCCTCCCGTAGCTCATAATAGAGGCTGGGGGAAGCTTCTTCGCCCATGCTGCCAAGCGGTTCGCCGGCGCCCACCTGCTGGTTGAGGGCCACCGCGATGCGTCCCATGCCCGCCAGCAGCGAGATCATGCCGTTGCCGTGCTTCACCAGCACCATGCGCCCATAATCGCGGAAGGGGCCGGTGAATACCACTTCGCCGGCGGCCGGGGCTACCACCGTGCCGCCCGGGCGGCTGGCCAGCACCAGGCCGCGGAAAGTCTCATTCTCGCTCTTGCGCTCCCCGAAGCGATGCAGCACCTTGCCGGAAACCGGCAGCTTCCAGCGGCCCTGCCTGGTGCTGGCAATGCGTTTCTCCGGCGTGCCCTTTTGCGCCATGGCGACCCGGTTGGCCTCCAGCTTGCCGATCAGTTCCTGCAGCGATTGCGATTCCTCCGACAGTTCGGCCACCCGGGCCTGGGTGGCGGCCAGGTCGCTGCTCAGCTGTTTCTGAGCGTCCTGCCGTTTGGCCAGGTCGCGGTCCAGCCGCTTGCGCTGCTCATTCAGGTCGGCACTTTCCGATGCCAGCCGGGCCTTGCTGGCGGTGGCCTCGTTGCGAAGCTTCGTCAGCGCCTCCAGCTCACCGCGCAGCTGCGCGGCCCGGGCGGCCAGCGCGCCGTTCACCTCCTGCATCACCTGGGCGGTGCGCAGCACGTCCGACACATGAGCCGAATCGGCCATCACGGCGGTGGGGGGCAGGCGCTGCACGCGCAGCAGGCTGGCGATGGTATCGGCATATTCCTGCTTGCGGGCGGCGAATTCCTTTTCCTTCTCGGCCAAGCGGGCATTCAGCTGGCCGGTGCGCTTTTCCTCGGCATCCACCCGGCGCTCGGCATCCTGCATATCGGCTGCCAGGTCGGTCGATTGCTCGCGCAAATCGTTTACTTCTTTCTGCGTGCCGGCCAGCCTGCTTTGCAGCGCCCTGGCGTTTTCCTGACTGGATTTAAGATCCGACAACGTGGCGTTCAGTTTTTCGCGCGGCGCATCTTCCGCCTGTGCCGCCATGGCCAACCCGATGAGTGGAAGGAGGGCGAGCCTACGCCACATGCCGCACGGCGCCCTTCAGCAGGTTGCGCCCGGTCATCTCCGCCGGTTGCGGAATCTCCAGCAGTTGGCAGAGGGTGGGGGCGATATCGGCCAGCACGCCGTCGCTCAGGAAATCCTTCTTCCCCGCGAAGGCCGGCCCCACCAGGATGCAGGGCACCAGGTTCAGCGTATGGGCCGTATGGGGCTGCTTGGTGTCATCGTCATGCAGGCATTCGGCATTGCCGTGGTCGGCGGTGATCAGCATCGCGCCGCCCATCTCCTCCACCGCCTGGGCCAGGGCGCCCACGCAACGGTCCACCGCTTCCACCGCCTTCATGGCGGCGGCGAGGTCGCCGGTATGGCCCACCATGTCGGTATTGGCAAAATTCACCACGATGAAATCGAATCTGCCCGAACGTACGGCTTCCACCAGCCTGCGCCCCACTTCCGGCGCCGACATCTCGGGCTGCAGATCATAGGTCGCCACCTTCGGGCTGGGCACCAGGATGCGCTCTTCGCCCGCATAAGGCTCTTCGCGCCCGCCGGAGAAGAAGAAGGTGACATGCGCATATTTCTCCGTCTCGGCGATGCGCAGCTGTGTCAGCCCATGCGTCGATACCAGTTCGCCAAGGTTGTTGGCCAGCGTGCCGGGCGGGAAGATGGCAGGCACGAAGGGCCGCAGCCGGTCGCTATATTCCACCATGCCCAGCGTGGCGGCAAATGGCACCACGCGCTTGCGTGTGAAACCCTCGAACGGCGTCACCAGCGCATCGAGCAATTGGCGCGCGCGGTCGGCGCGGAAATTGGCCATCAGCAGCCCGTCGCCATCCTTCATACCGGCGTAATTGCCGATGATGGTGGGCAGCACGAATTCGTCGAATTTGCCGGTGGCATAGGATGCCTTGACCGCCGCAATCGCATCCGGCGCATGCTCGCCTTCGCCGCTTACCAGCGCGTCATACGCCTTGCTCACGCGGTCCCACCGCTTATCGCGGTCCATCGCGTAATAACGCCCGCTGACCGTGCCGATGGTGATCAGGCCCCGCGCGATTTCATGCTGCAGCTTCTCGAGATAAAACAGTGCGCTCTGCGGCGGCGTATCGCGCCCATCCAGGAAGGCGTGGATAATCACCGGCACGCCCCGATCCGCCACGATCTTCGCCAGCGCCGCGATATGCGCCTGATGTGCATGCACTCCGCCATCGGAGACGAGGCCGAGCAAATGGCAATGCCCGCCGCTTTTCAGCAGCGCCTGCACGAACCCATCCAGCGCCGCATCCTTCGCCAGCGTGCCATCGGCAATCGCCGCATCGATGCGCGGCAGGTCCTGCATTACCACGCGCCCGGCGCCGATATTCATATGGCCCACTTCCGAATTCCCCATCTGCCCTTCCGGCAGGCCGACATCGCCTTCTGAGGCGCTAAGGCGGCTATGCGGATAAACATCGCGCAGCCGGTCCATATGCGGCGTATGTGCCTGGGCGATGGCGTTATGCGCGCGCTCATCGCTTTCGCCCCAGCCATCGAGAATGCAGAGAACAACAGGTTTCATGCCGCAAGGTTTAGCAGCCCGTTACCTTAGCGTGCAACTTGTCTTTTCGTCGCGAAGAGTTGTCGGCTGGGCGTGCCGCTTGGCGGCAGGGATCAGCGAAGCGTAGGGGGCGAGGCGCCCTTCAATGCCCCAAATGATACGGGTGCCCGGCTTCGATCGTATAGGCCCGGTAAAGCTGCTCGGCCAGCATCAGCCGCAGCAGCTGGTGCGGCCAGGTGGCGGCGCCGAAAGCGAGCTTCAGTTTCGCCTGCGCCAGCACCGCTTCATCCAGCCCATCCTGCCCGCCGATGGCGATGACCAGCCGCTTTGTCCCCTGCGCCTTGAACTTGCCGATGGCGGCTGCGATCTGCGGGCTATCGAGCTGCTGGCCGCGCGAATCCATGGCGATGAGTCGGCTTTCTTTATCCAGCAGTGCCAGGATATCCTTTGCTTCACGCGCCCGCCGTGCATCCGCCGACAGGTTCGATGGCGCATCCGCCAGTTCCTTGACGCTGACTTCCCAGCGCGTGCGTTTGAGGTATTCGGCGATCATCTCGGCCGCCGGCCCGCGTTTCATGCGGCCCACAGCGGCGATGATGATTTGCATTAAGCCCCGGGGGCGGCCGGAATCGCCCACATCTTTTCGATGTTGTAAAACTGGCGCACTTCCGGGCGGAACAGATGCACCACCACATCGCCCGCATCGATCAGCACCCAGTCGGCGCCATCCTTGCCTTCGATGTTCAGTGGCGGGTAGCCGGCCTTTTTCAGCGCATCGGCCACATGGTCGGCCAGGGCGGAAACATGGCGCTGCGAGCGCCCCGTCGCCACGATCATGTAATCGGCGAACGAGCATTTATCGGCCAGGTCGAGCGTGACGATTTCCTCGGCCTTGTTATCATCCAGCGTCTTGGCGATGAGCTTGGTGTGGCTGGCAGCCAGCGTGGCGCCGGGCGATAACTTCTTGGTTTTGACAGCCGCCGGTTTCGCGGCGGGCTTGGCAGCTTTCTTTGCAGCAGGCTTTTTCGCGGCAACTTTCTTGGCGGGAGCTTTCGCTTTTTTCACGGCGCCGGCAGATTTGCGGGCGGCGGGCTTCTTCGTGGCGCGGGTGGGAATGGGAAACTCCTCTGGGCGTGATTCAGTTTTGATTATGACGGGTGAACGCATGCTTTCCAAGCGTTTTTCTCAAAGCGGTGGCCGAGAGCGGATGGCGCGGAATCGACAGGTAAACCCATGAAGGCGCTGGGCTTTTGGCCAAGCCGCGCGCCGTGCGCTCATCCTGCCGCGCCGCCGCATGGCTGCGCGCGAAGCGCTGGTGCAGCGCACCCATGCCGTACGGCGCGCGGTCGAGCACGGCGATGGGCAGCAGGCGCGCAATCGTCCGCCAGGCACGCCAGCGGTGGAACCCCGCCAGGTTATCCGCCCCCATCAGCCACACGAACGAAGTGTTGGGATATTTTTTTTGCAGGTAAATAATGGTGTCGATGGTGTAGAATAACCTTGCGCGCGCCTCAATATCCAGCACGCGAATGCGCCCATCACTCGCCATGCCGCGCGCCGCTTCCAGCCGCAGATCGTAATCGGCCAGCTCGCCCTTCGCCTTCAGCGGATTCTGCGGCGAGACCAACCACCAGACCTCATCGAGCCCCAGCCGTTTCAGCGCCTCGCGCGAGATATGCAGGTGCCCCGCATGGGCCGGGTTGAACGAACCGCCCAGCAGCCCGATGCACCGCTTAGCCAGCACGAACGGCGCCCTCGGGATTCGCCGTGGTGACGATGTATTTATAAGTGGTCAACTGCGCCGCGCCTACCGGCCCGCGCGCATGCAGTCGCCCGGTGGATATGCCGATCTCGCCGCCGAAGCCGAACTCGCCGCCATCGGCGAATTGCGTGCTGGCATTGACGGTGACGATGGCGCTGTCCACCTCGCGGGTGAATTGCTGCGCCGCCGCCGCATCGGCGGTGACGATGGCATCGGTATGGTGCGAGCCATGCCGGTTAATATGGGCGATGGCATCTGCCAGCCCATCCACCTGCTTGGCGGAGATGATGGTATCGAGGTATTCCGCATCCCAATCCGCATCCATCGCGGGTTTGACGCGCGGGTCGATTTCCTGCACGGCCGCATCGCCGCGCACTTCGCAGCCGCTATCGAGCAGGTCGCGGATCACCGCACTGCCGTCGAAATTTTTGTCGATGAGCAGCGATTCGGCGGCGCCGCAAATGCCGGTACGGCGCAGCTTGGCGTTATGCACCACGCGCAGCGCCACGGCCGCATCGGCCTTCGCATGCAGATAGACATGACAATTGCCGATGAGGTGCAAAATCGTCGGCACGCGCGATTCCTTCATCACCCGCTCGGTGAGCGACTGGCCCCCCCGCGGCACGATGATATCCACCAGCCCGACCAGATTCATCAGGATGCCTACCGCCTCGCGGTCGGTCGTCGGCACCAGTTGCACAGCTTCCTTCGGCAGACCGGCTTCCGCCAGCCCGCGATGCATGGCCGCCGTGATGGCTTGCGCCGAATGCCAGCTATCCGACCCGCCGCGCAGAATCGCCGCATTGCCGGATTTGATGCAGAGCGCTGCCGCATCCGCCGTCACATTCGGGCGCGATTCGTAGATGATGCCGATGACGCCCAGCGGCACCGAAACTTTTTCAATATGCAACCCATTGCTCGCCACATCCCACGCCTCCAGCAATTTGCCGACAGGGTCAGGCAAAGCGGCCACCTGCGCTACGCCATCGGCCATCGCTGCCATGCGTTTGGCATCGAGCTTCAGCCGGTCCGCCATCGCGGGAGAGAGATGCCTCGCCGCCGCAACATCCTTCGCGTTAGCGGCAAGAATTTCATCAGTCGCCGTGCGGAGTTCATTGGCGGCCACCTGCAGCGCACGCGCTTTCTGCTCGCCGCCCGCCAGGGCCAGCTGGGCGCTCGCGGCCCGGCCGGCGCGGGCGAGGGCTTCCATCTGCTGCTGCAAATCGCTCATGGCCTGCCCGCCACCACCTGCATGTTGCAGAGCTGGTCATGCATACCGGCGCGGTCTTCGCGCAGCAAAATCGGCGCGAACCAGGCGAAGCACAGCCAGATGCTCAGCGTCATGGCCGCATGGTCGTTCAGCAGGCTGGTATAGAGCGGCAGCACGGGGATGACATAGGCCAGGTAACGCATAATCGCATCGCGCAGATGCAGCGGCCGGCCGTTGGTATGCACCACGCGGATCGACAGGATGTGCTGGCCTGGCGTGGCCTGCCACGGGCCGCCGGTGAAAGCGGCGAAATAGGCCAGGTTGCACAGGAAATTGGCCATGATTGCGGCCTGCCCGCCACCAAGCAATTTATTGATGAGGGCCGCCGGCACCAGCAAAATAATGTTGTCGACCAGCAGCGCGAGGAAGCGCTCTGGCCGTCCGGCGAGAATGAAGCTGGGTGTCCTCATAACATGGCCAGGTCGTCGCGGTGAATCAGGGTGTCGCGCCCTTCATAGCCCAGAATCGCGGCAATGGCACCTGTCTTTTGTCCGGCGATGCGGGCGGCCTCGTCGCTGCCGTAAGCGCTGATGCCATGGGCCAGCACGGCACCCGTCTGCGTCTTCACCGCGATGGTGTCGCCGCGCTCGAAACTGCCTTCCACTGCCTTTACGCCGGCAGGCAGCAGGCTTTTATTGGCCTGCAGGGCGGCGGCAGCGCCGTCATCCACTACCACGGCGCCGCGCGGGGCGACGCTGCTGGCGATCCAATGCTTGCGCGCCACCTGCGGCTTCACCTGTGCCACGAACCAGCTGGCCCTGCCGCCTTCCGTCAGCGCGCGTAGCGGGTGCTCGCCGCCGCCTTTGGCGATGGCCATGTGGCAACCCGCGGCCAGGGCCATCTGTGCCGCATCCAGCTTAGTGCGCATGCCGCCGGAGGAAAGGCCCGAGGCGGCGCCGCCGCCCATCGCCATGATCTCGGGCGTCAGCGCATCGATGCGCTCGTAATGCAGCGCGCTTGCATCCTTGCGCGGGTCGGCACTGTAGAGGCCGTCGATATCGGAAAACAGGATCAGCATATCGGCGCTGGTCATCACCGCCACCCGGGCGGCCAGGCGGTCGTTATCGCCAAATTTCAGCTCGGTGGTGGCCACCGTGTCGTTCTCGTTGACGATGGGAATCAGCCGGTGCTTCAGCAGCGTTGTGAAAGTGCCGCGCGCATTGAGATAGCGCCGCCGCCGCTCGGAATCGTCCAGCGTCAGCAGCAGCTGCGCCACGTTGATATGGTGCGCAGTAAACGCTTCCTGCCAGGCCTGCATCAGCAGCGGCTGGCCGGCGCTGGCGGCGGCTTGTTTCTCCTCCAGGCTCAGCACACCGCTGCCAAGGCCCACCAGCGGCCGCCCCAGCGCCACCGCGCCGGATGAGACGAGGATGATTTCCTTGCCCTGCGCATGTAGCGCGGCGATGTCAGCGGCGAGGGTGGCGAGCCAGGCGCGGCGCGGGATGGCCCCTTCCGCCAACAGGCTGGAGCCGAGCTTGATCACGATCCGCTTCGCCGACGCGATGGCGGGCAGGGCGCGCATTATTCTTCCTCCGCGCCCAGCATCGAGGGCCGGGGCTCCGCGCGCACGCCGCGATATTCCTCGATAGCGTTCAGCATGTCGTGCAGCAATCCGTCGAGGTTGGTCTGCCCGGCGGCGGAGATGGTATAGATTTTCGCGCCGCTGGCTTTCTCGAGCGCCTTTTTCTTTTTCTTGATCTCCGCGTCGCTCAGCGCATCGCATTTATTCAGGGCCACCAGCTCCGGCTTGGCGGCGAGTTCCGCGTCATAGGCATCGAGTTCGGCGCGCACGGTTTCGTAGGAAGCAACGACATCCTCTGCCGTACCGTCGATGAGGTGCAGCAGCACGCCGCAGCGCTCGACATGGCCGAGGAATTTCAGCCCCAGCCCACGGCCCTCCGCCGCGCCTTCGATGAGGCCGGGGATGTCGGCCAGCACGAATTCCGCATCGGCCACGCGCACCACGCCCAGCTGCGGGGCGAGGGTGGTGAAGGGATAGTCGGCGATCTTCGGTTTGGCGGCGGTCACCGCAGCGAGGAAGGTCGATTTGCCGGCATTGGGCAGCCCCAGCAGCCCGGCATCGGAAAGCAGTTTCAGCTTCAGCCACAGCGTGCGTTCTTCACCCTGCTCGGCCGGCACGCTCTGCACCGGCGCCTGGTTGGTGGAGCTTTTGAAATGGATGTTGCCCAGCCCCCCCCGGCCGCCCTTGGCGACGGTGATTTCCTGGCCGATATGGGTGAAATCGGCCAGCAGGGTTTCGCGGTCCTCATCGTAAATCTGGGTGCCGAGGGGCACTTGCAGAATCATATTCTCGGCCGATTTTCCGTAGCGCTGCTTGCCCATGCCATGGCCGCCGCGCGCCGCTTTGAAATGCTGCTGGAAGCGGTAATCGACCAGCGTGTTGAGGCCCGGCTCGGCGCGCATGATAATGCTGCCGCCGCGCCCGCCATCACCGCCATCCGGCCCGCCTTCGGGAATGAATTTTTCACGCCGGAACGACACGCAGCCTTCGCCGCCCGCGCCGGATTTCACGTAAATCTTTGCTTCGTCGATAAATTTCATGAAGCCCTGTTAATCGAATTTCGCTGCCGCGTCTACTACTGCCGGCGTTCGGCGGCGCGGGCGATCACAGCCTGCAACTGATCGTAGCTATAGGGCTTGGCCAGGAAATCATCCATCCCGATGGCGATGCACTGCTCGCGCTCGTCCTTCAGCACGTTGGCGGTGACGGCGATAATCTGCGCCCGGTGGCCCGGCCGGTCGGCCTCATAGGTGCGGATGAACCTGGCCACTTCGAAGCCCGTCATCCCAGGCATCTGCAGGTCGAGCAGCACGATGTCGTAGGGCGCGTCGCTAAAGCGGGCGATGGCCTCGCGGCCGTTTTTCGCCACGTCGAACCGCATGCCCAGCTGCTCGAGGAAAGCGGTGGCAACGGTGATGTTGGGCAGGTAATCCTCCACCAGCAGCACGCGCACGCCGAACTCGGGAATCTCCGGCCGCGGCGCCGGCTTCGGCTGCTGGTAGATAGGGTTGGGGTGCGGTGCCGGCGCGGCTACCGGCGCGGCGTCCTCCAGCGGCAGGGTCACGGTGAAGCGGCTGCCTTCCCCCAGCTTGCTCTCCAGCTTCACACTGCCGTTCATCATATTCACCAGCCGGCGCACGATGGCCAGCCCCAGTCCGCTGCCGCCATATTTGCGGCTGATGCTCGAATCCGCCTGCACGAACTGGTCGAACACATGCTCGCGCTTTTCCTCCGGAATGCCGATGCCGGTATCTTCCACCACGATGCTTACCGTGCCGTCGCGGCAATCCAGATGCACGCTGACACCGCCCTTGTCGGTAAACTTCACCGCATTGCTGCACAGGTTCATCACGATCTGCCGTACGCGTAGCGAATCGCCCAGGAAACGGCGGTCTTCCAGCCCGGGACAATGGTTGCGCAACACGAAACTCAACTGCTTCTCCCTGGCGCGCACGCCCATCACCTGCACTACCTCGTTGATAGTGGTGTAGAGGTTGAACGGCTCATGCGCCAACTCCACCGATTGCGCCTCGATCTTCTCAATGTCGAGCAGGTCGTTGATCAGCTCCAGCAACGTGCCGGCGCTGGACTGCATGGTGATGATGAACTGTTTCTGCTTGTCGGTAAGCGGGGCAGTGCGCGACAGCAGCTCCGACAGCCCCACCACCGCGTTCATGGGTGTGCGGATCTCGTGGCTCATATTGGCAAGGAAATCGGTTTTGGCGGCGCTGGCCTCGTCGGCGCGCTGGCGGGCGCTGGCGAGGGCGGCATTCATCTGCTCCAGCTCGGCGGTGCGCTGGCGCACTTTTTCCTCGATTTCTTCATACGAGGCATTGAGTTGGTTGTTGATCTCCTGCAGCTTCGAAGGGCTGGGCAATGTCAGCGCTAGGGGCAGAATGCGCCAGAGGAAAATGGCCGTCGCACCCGAGATCAGGCCGGTAGTCAGCAGCAGCAGGCCCTGCAGGCCGTAGGCCGGCCACCATAGCACCAGAATATCGAACACATGCGTCATCCCGCACAGGCCGATGAAGCTGGCGAACAGAATGAAAATCCGACGGAATGGCATATCAGGCCGCTTACGCGCGAAATAGCGCAGGCCGACGGGAATGCTGAAATAGGCGATGGCGATCATCGCGTTGGCCAGCACATGCAGCCATATCAGTTCCGGCAGCCAGAGGAGGCAGTAACCGTGCGGCGCCATGAAGTTGGTGCTGAAGAATTGATGTAGCCGCTCTGGCATTAGAAGGGGATACCCGGTTCTTTTTATTGCAGGAATTGTTCACCCTCCCGCATAAACTTCCCATAAGTATTTATAAAATCCCGTGCAATAAAAAAGGCGCCCGAAGGCGCCTTTGATATATTTTGCCAGCCAATGTGGCTTAAGCGGCGGCAACAACGACCGAGATGAACTGCTTGTCGTTTTTACCCTTGGTGAACTTCACCTGGCCTTCGATTACGGCGAAGATGGTGTAATCACGGCCCATGTCGACGCCGGTGCCGGGGTGCCACTGGGTGCCGCGCTGACGCACGATGATATTGCCGGGGACGACTTTCTCGCCACCGAATTTCTTCACGCCAAGGCGTTTCGACTCTGAATCGCGACCGTTGCGGGATGAACCGCCAGCTTTCTTATGTGCCATGACTTAACTCCTGATACTTCTAAATTACTCAGCGGCTTTCACGGCCTTTTTGGCGGCCGGCTTCGCAGCGGTGGTTTTCTTGGTGGCAGCCGGTTTAGCGGCAGCGGCTTTCGGCGCAGCAGCCTTTTTGGCTTTCGGTGCATCCGTAACGGCCGGAGCAGCTTTCAGCTTGCGGGCTTCCTTGCTGACCAGCGCGGTGCCGTTGAGGCTGACCGACAGGATGTGCAGCACGGTGATGCGCTGGCGGTGGCCGTTCTTGCGGCGGTAGTTGTGGCGGCGCTTTTTCTTGAAGATAAGCACCTTATCGGCCTTCTCCTGGCCAAGCACCTGGGCTTCAACCGTGGCGCCCGAAACCAGCGGGGTGCCGATCAGCAGCTTGTCGCCTGACAGCGAAAGGATTTCGTTCAGCGTGAGCGTGTCGCCAGCGGTGGCTTCCAGCTTCTCGACTTCGATGATGTCACCTGCGGTGACGCGGTATTGTTTACCACCGGTTTTGACGACTGCGTACATATTGCTTGCCCTTTTTTGGCGCCGCGCAACTGAGTAGTTCCCGTTACGCAACTTATGAATTTAAAGAGGCGGGGAATATAGCCAGCTTTGCGCGCCTGTCAATGCCGTATTTTCAGCCATTTTATGGCGCGAAATCAAGGCTCGACGAGCGGGGGCCGCCTCCTATATAGTCCGGGGCATGGCAAAAAACGTCGTTCCCTTCAATACATTGCTTAAATCCGCGCTGGTGGTCACCTCGCCGGCATTGCTGATCCTCGGCCTCTATGTCGGCCTCGATATGCTGACCAGCACGCAGATGATTTACGCCTATGTGTTTATCTTCATTGCTTCGGCGCTGCTGATCTACCCGTTCCTGGCCAACCTATCCTCCCTCACCAACTATGTAAAAGAGGTCGCCCTCGACAAGCGCGTGCAGGCGCCGGACCTCAGCTTTATCGGCTCGGCTATCGAATTGTCGGAGGCGCTGAAGCGCCTGCAGGCCAGCTGGGATGTGAAAAAGAAACAGATGGAAACCATTATCACCGAGCGTGAAATCCTGGTCGATACGCTGCCGGATATCCTCATCATGATCAACGATGAGAAGAAGGTCGTGCGCACTAACCGGGCGGCGCGCGCCATCTTCGGCCAGAACCTGGCGGGGCAGCTGCTGAAGGATGTCATCCCCAACCCCTACCTCATCGATGCCATTACGTCGGTGATCCAGGACCTCAAGGGCCGCGAGATCGAATTCCGCATCGAAGACCCCGTGGTACGCGATTTCCTCGCCATCATCGAGCGCTTCCCGGTGCCGACGGCGGGCGGCATCTCCACCGTTATTACCATGAACGACATCACCGAGCTGAAGAGTGTCGAGCAGATGCGGGCCGACTTCGTGGCCAATGCCTCGCACGAGCTGCGCACGCCGCTGGCCTCCATTAAAGGCTTCGTCGAAACCCTGCTCGGCCCGGCGCGCGACGATGAGGTGGCGCGCGAGGAATTCCTCAAGATCATGCTCGACCAGGCCGACCGCATGCAGCAGCTGATCGGCGATTTGCTGTCGCTTAGCAAAATCGAAATGAACGCCCACTCCATCCCCACCGAGCAGGCCGACCTCGGCCATATCGTGCGCAAGGAGGTGGAGCATCACAAGCGCGCCGCCGGCGTCAAGAACCAGCGCCTCAACCTGCAGATCCAGGAGAACCTGCCGCCGGTGAAGGGCGAAACCAACGAGCTGGCGCAGGTGGTGCATAACCTGGTCAGCAACGCTATCAAGTATGGCCATGCGGATTCGGATGTAGCTATCACCGTCAAAATCACCACCGAGCTGCCGCAGGATATGAACATGCGCAACCTCAGCCGGGTGGTGATGCTTAGCGTGAAAGACCAGGGTGACGGTATTCCCAAGCAGCATCTGCCGCGGCTTATGGAGCGTTTCTACCGTGTCGATTCGGCTCGCACCCGCCAGGTGGGCGGCACGGGGCTGGGGCTGGCCATCGTCAAAGGCATTGTCACCCGCCATCGCGGCGCCATCACGGTGGATTCGGTAGTGGGCGAGGGCACGCAGTTCTCCGTCTACCTGCCCATATACGAAAAGTAATGTGGCGACGGCCAGTTGTGCCGGCAACTTTTGCCGCACGTTGCACGGATTTACTTATGAAATTCCGTAGCTTTTTAGCAATCGCCCGCTAAGCAATTCTTAATGCGCATGAATGGATGTTAACTCGGCGACGGAGCATTTCTGGCATAAGATGTGCCTCTCGATAAGAACAATAATCACCCGCTCAAGGAGATACCGATGATGACGACACTCGCTCATACCCGCAAGCAACTCCCCAGCTTTGCCATGGCCTATAGCCTGGCCGCCGCAGTGCAGCTGCTCGGCCTGCAGGCCGCCGCCCAATATGCACCGCAAGTGCCGCACGGCCTGTTCGCCGCCGTCGCCACGCTTTTATATTTCGTCACCGCCGCCAGTGCCGCCCGCATCGCCGATATTGTTGGCTGGAACAGCGCCGCCCTGCGCTGGTGGGGCGCCCAGCTGGGCTTCGGCCTGGCCTGGACGATGCTGTTCTTTGCCGGCCAGTATGCGGCGGCCCTGCCCATGGCCCTCGCCACGGCCATCATGGCCGCCGTTGCCACTTACCGCTTCTGGCAGACGGACCGCCTCGCCGGCCTCCTGATGCTGCCGATGCTGCTCTGGCTGGCCATCGCCATCCATCTCAATGCCACCTTGCTGACGCACGTTTAACGCATAGCTTTGCCGCCCACCCATGCGCCGTCCGCATGGGTGGGTAAATCCGTTTACATGCCCCCCGCGCTCGGCTATCAGCGGGCGCATATGGCGACCCGTTCGGACAACCATCAACGCCGGCACGAGCCCATCCTCATGGGCCTGATGTGGCTTTCCGCCGCCTTCGCCGTGGTGGTGACGGGCGCGATCATCCTCTCCGTGCTGTTCCAGTCGCTGCAATTCTTCAAGGCCGTCCCCCTCGGGGATTTCCTGTTCGGCCTGCATTGGAGCCCGCAAACGGCCATGCGCGCCGACCAGGCCGGCAGCTCCGGCAGCTTCGGCGCCGTTCCGCTCTTTGCCGGCACGCTCCTTATTACGGTGATTGCCCTGCTGGTGGCGGTGCCTATCGGCCTGCTCTCCGCCATCTACCTCGCCGAATATGCCGGGGCGCGCCTGCGCAACTGGGCCAAGCCGGTGCTGGAGCTGCTGGCCGGCATCCCCACCGTGGTCTACGGTTTCTTCGCCATTCAAACCGTGGCGCCCGTCTTCCGCCATCTCGGTGCGGCGATCGGGCTCGATATCTCCTCTGAAAGCGCCCTGGTCGCCGGCATCGTTATGGGCATCATGATCATCCCGTTCATCAGTTCGCTCGCCGACGACATGATTACCGCCGTGCCGCGCGGCCTGCGCGATGCCTCGCTCGGCATGGGCGCCACGGAAAGCGAAACTATTCGCCGCATCATTCTGCCGGCCGCGCTGCCTGGCATCATGGGCGCGGTGCTGCTGGCTATCTCGCGCGCCATCGGCGAGACGATGATTGTGGTGATGGCGGCGGGCTTGGCCGGCAACCTCACCGCCAACCCGCTGCATTCCGTCACCACCGTCACGGTGCAGATGGTCACGCTGCTGGTCGGCGACCAGGAGTTCGGCAGCCCCAAAACACTCGCCGCCTTCGCCCTCGGCCTCACATTATTCTTCTTCACCCTGCTGCTGAATATCGTCGCGATGCAGATCGTGAAACGCTACCGGGAGCAATATGAATAGCACCCGGCGCATTCAGCAGAATCTGGCCCGCCGTCATGCGAAGGAGCGCCGCTTCCGCGCCCTTGGCCTCGGCGCGCTGGCCTTCGCGGCCGCCATGCTGCTGCTGCTCATCGGCAGCATTCTGCCGCGCGGCATCAGCGGGCTGACACGCGAAGAGCTGCGTCTCGACATCACCCCCGCCCAGCAGGAGGACGGCGATTTCTACGGCCTCACCCACGCCGTGCTGCGCAGTACCCTGCCGGAAAATGTGCCCGAGGCCGACCGCCCGCAGCTCTACCGCCTGCTCGGCTTCTTCGCGCATGACGAGGTGCGCGACGAGGTGCTGCGCCACCCCGGCGCCGCGCAGGTCACCGTCTGGGTGCCCTTCGCCGACACTGCCACGCTGGCCCTGCAAGGCCATGACAGCAACCTCACCGGGCAGCAGCTGCATTGGATCGACCGCTGGAAGCAGGACGGCCGCATCCGCCGCGGCTTCGACTGGGGCTTCTTCACCCATGGCGACAGCCGCGCGCCCGAGGCGGCCAGCTTCGGCTCGGCCATCGTCGGCTCACTCTGGCTGCTGTTCATCTGCATGGTGGTGGCGCTGCCCGGCTCGCTGCTCGCCGCGCTTTATCTCGAAGAATTCGCCGCCAAGAACCGCTTCTCCGAATGGCTGGAGATCGCCATCAACAACCTCGCCGCCGTGCCGTCGATCATCTACGGCCTGCTGGGCCTCAGCGTGTTTCTGCAATGGTTCGGCCTGCCGCGCTCGGCGCCGCTGGTGGGGGGCCTCACCATGGCCATGCTGGTGATGCCGGTGATGATCATCGCCGCCCGCGCCGCCATCCGCGCCGTGCCGCCCAGCATGCGCCAAGCAGCGGCGGGCCTCGGCGCATCGCCCATCCAGGTGGTGCGCGACCATGTGCTGCCCTATGCGCTTCCCGGCATCATGACCGGCACCATCCTCAGTTTCTGCCGCGCCATTGGCGAAACCGCCCCATTGCTGATGATCGGCATGGTGGCCTTCGTGGCCGACGTGCCGCGCTCGCCGCTCGATGCCGCCACAGCCATGCCGGTGCAGATTTACCTCTGGGCTTCCAGCCCCGAACTCGGCTATGCCGGCAAAACCGCGGCGGGTATCCTGGTGCTGCTCGCCATCCTCTTGCTATTGAACATGGTGGCCATTACGGTGCGCCGGCGCATGCAGCGTCACTGGAACTGACATGAAACTCACGGCCAAAAACGTCAACGTACACTACGGCGCCAAACATGCGCTGAACAACGTGTCGATCGACATCGCCGACCGCGCCGTCACCGCATTTATCGGCCCGTCGGGCTGCGGCAAGTCCACCTTCCTGCGCTGCCTGAACCGCATGAACGACCTCATCCCCGGCTGCAAGGTCACCGGCGAAATCCTGCTCGATGGCCAGGATATCCACGACAAATCGCTCGATGTGGTGCTGTTGCGCGCCCGCGTCGGCATGGTGTTCCAGAAACCCAACCCATTCCCCAAATCCATCTACGATAACGTCGCCTACGGCCCGCGCATCCACGGCCTCACCAGGTCGAAGGCCGAGCTGGATGAGATCGTCGAGAAAAGCCTGCGCCAGGCCGCCTTGTGGAACGATGTGAAAGACCGGCTTGATGCCGTGGGCACCAGCTTATCCGGCGGCCAGCAACAGCGCCTCTGCATCGCCCGCACCATCGCCGTGTCACCCGAAGTCATCCTGATGGACGAACCCTGCTCGGCGCTTGACCCCATCGCCACCGGCAAGGTGGAAGACCTGATTGCCACCCTGAAAGAGCAATACGCCATCGTCATCGTCACCCACTCGATGGCCCAGGCCCGCCGGGTTTCCGACCGCACCGCCTTCTTCCACCTCGGCACGCTGGTCGAGGAGGAGGAGACCACCGCCCTTTTTGATGCACCGCAACATCAGCAGACAAAAGACTATATTACCGGCCGCTACGGCTAGAATTAATTAGGCAAATGAATATCATTTAATCTAAGCCTTACCTATCCCGCTTCGCAAGAGGCGCAAAAACACTTACAATCCAGCTCAGATGCTTTTTGAACGATATCCCTATGATGAACGTCGCCTGACGTTGCGGCTGCTGCGCTACTGGCACGAGCTGCGCGGCGTGCGCGCCATGCCTGAGGAGAACGATATCGACCCCGACGAGCTGGGCGGCGACTGGGGCTTCTGCTTTCTCCTGCAGTCGCGCGATATCGCCAATATCCAGGATTACAACTTCACCTACCTGGGCGACAACATCCGCAACGCCTATTTCGACAACACCATCGACGAACACAACGAATTCCTCGTCGGCCCCAATGCCTACCGCCTCGGCACCCACTTCTCGCGCGTGGTCGAAACCGCCGCCCCGGTGATCGACGAGGGCGAATTTATCACGCTGCACGGTCGCCGCGTGCTCTACCGCCAGGCCCTGCTGCCGCTGGGCAATGCCGATAAAGGCGTCGAAGCCATCTTCGGCGGCATGAATTACAAAATCGCGGAATAACTAAAACGCCCGCACGAAGAACAGCGTGCAGAGAATGCTGGAATAGGCATAGTTATAGGTGCCCGTCAGGTCGGTGATGCTGGCGGAGGTGGTGCATTGGTTCGCTCCCGTATAGCGCGCGCGAACGCGTCCCGACGTAGGAAAGCCATCATCGATTTTTGTATCGATATTCCAGGCTTCGGCGGGCCGCAGCGCCGGGTTGATCGGCGTGTTGCCGCCCGACGGCGTCGCGACACCGTAGACATAATAACCATTGTAATCAGCTGCCAGGTTGCCGAAACACTGGGTAGCGCCCAGGCCGCAATTACCGCCTCCGGCCGCGCCCCAGCCGGCATTAGGAATTTTGGAAACGGGCGAGTTCGTGCCCGGTAGTACATGGGCGGAATTAAGGGTCGGACCCGCGAGGCCGGTATAGGCTCCCTCAATCAGCCCGGCCAATGCCAGGTGCCGCCAGAACTGATGCATCTCTTTCGCCGTGCCGACAGCGCCTGAATTGTCCCACGGTACGATACCGTCGCCATTACCGTCGCATCCTCCGGATGTGCTGACGGCCGCGCCGGAATTCGTCAAACAGTCGCTATTGCTATTCAGTCGGCCCCACACGGTGGTGGCTGCGCTAAAGTCACCGGGCACCGCAAAATATTTATCGCGAAACGCATGCACGGCCGTCTGCCAGCGGCTATATTCCGTGCTCACCGCCCGCAGCTCCGACGCGCGGATCAGCGACTGCCCGGCCAGGATGCCCCCCACCAGCAAACCCAGGATCACCAGCACAATCGACAATTCGATGAGTGAAAAACCTTTACGCATTCCAGTATATTAAGGAAACTGGCTGCCGGCACCAGCCTTTTTCCGAAAATTGGCGGTTGACAGGGGGGCGCAGGTTCACTACACCACGCACCCTTATTCCCGCCAACAGGGCGATTCCTGTTGGTAAATGTAATATCAAAACCAACAATAAGAGCGTGTTATGAAAACGTTCTCGGCAACGCCGAAAGACATTAATAAAGAATGGCTTGTGTTCGATGCGAATGGCGTCGTTCTGGGCCGCCTGGCTTCGCATGTCGCGAAGGTCCTGCGCGGCAAGCACAAGGCCACCTTCACCCCGAACATGGACACGGGCGATAACGTCGTGATCATCAACGCGGGCAAAGTGAAGCTGACCGGCCGTAAGCGCGGCAAGAAGGTCTATTACTACCACACCGGCTACGCCGGCGGTATTAAAGAGCGTTCGGCTGAGTTCATCCTGTCGGGTGAGCATCCGGAGCGCGTGGTGCACAAGGCCATCGAGCGTATGCTGCCGAAAGACAGCCCGCTGGCCCGCCGCCAGATGAAACACCTGTTCGTTTACGCAGGCGCTGAACACCCGCACGCTGCCCAGCAGCCCAAGCCGGTGGACTTCGCTTCGCAGAACGAAAAGAACGCCCGCTAGGACCAGAGGAAAATATGGCAAACTTGCAAGCAAGCGATTTCGAAAACCGCAAACCCAACCTCGATGCCAAAGGCCGTGCCTATGGCACCGGTCGCCGTAAAGGCGCCATCGCCCGTGTGTGGGTGAAGCGCGGCAGCGGCAAAATCCAGGTGAACGGCAAGACGCTGGACCAGTATTTCGTGCGCCCCGTACTGCGCATGATCATCAACCAGCCCTTCGTTTCGCTGAAGGAAGAGAACAAATACGACATCACCGTCACCGTGCTCGGCGGCGGTCTGTCGGGCCAGGCCGGTGCGGTTCGCCACGGCATCGCCCGCGCACTCGATCAATTGAACCCGCTCTTCCGCCCGGCCCTGCGCCAGGGTGGCTACCTGACCCGCGACAGCCGCGTGGTCGAGCGTAAGAAGTACGGCCGCGCCAAGGCTCGCCGCAGCTTCCAGTTCAGCAAACGCTAGTCGCGCTTTGTTTCGGATACCAAACCCCGGAACCGCGATGCGGCTCCGGGGTTTTTTATTGCTACCGAATCTGATAGGACGAATTTTATGACCACCAGCATCAACACCGTCATCCTCGGCGCTTCCGGCTACACCGGCGCGGAATTGCTGCGCCTGCTGAAGAACCACCCGGCCTTCAAGGTGGTCGCCCTCACCGGCGACAGCCAGGCCGGCAAGCCGATGGAAGCCGTTTACCCGCACTTGCGCGGCCAGAACCTGCCGGCCCTGGTGAAACACACCGAGGTCGATTTCACCGAGGTGCAACTGGTGTTCTGCTGCCTGCCGCACGGCACCACGCAGGAAATCATCGCCAGCCTGCCCGACCATATCCGCATCGTTGACCTCTCGGCCGATTTCCGCCTGGCCAACCCGGCCGCCTACGCCGAATGGTATGGCCACGAACACCGCGCCACCACCCTGCAGAAAGAAGCCGTCTACGGCCTCACCGAACATGCGCGCGAGGCCGTCGCTCAGGCGCGTCTGGTCGCCAACCCCGGCTGCTACCCCACCAGCATCCTGCTGCCGCTGTTGCCGCTGCTCAAGGCCGGGCAGATCGCGCCGAACGGCATCCTCTCCAACTCGCTTTCGGGCATCTCGGGCGCGGGGCGCTCGGCCAAGCAGGAAATGCTGTTCACTGAGCTGGATGGCGGCGTTTCCGCCTACGGCATCGGCAAGCATCGCCACATGGCCGAGATCGAACAGGAGCTGTCGCTCGCCACTGGCGGCGACGTAAAAATCAGCTTCACCCCGCATCTGGTGCCGCTCACCCGCGGCATGCTCTCAACCATCCATGCCACGCTGAAAGGCGCCACCGTCGCCCAGGCGCGCGAGACGCTGGCCGCCGCCTATGCCACCGAGCCGTTCGTCACCGTGCTCGACAGCGGCAGCGCTTCCACCCATCAGGTACGCGGCACCAACTTCTGCTTCATCTCGCTGCATGAGGGCCGCCTGCCGGGTGAACTGATTATCGTCTCGGTGATCGATAACCTGGTGAAAGGCGCCTCCGGCCAGGCCCTGCAGAATGCCAACCTCATGTTCGGCCTGCCGGAAACCATGAATCTCGAAGGCACGGCGATTTTCCCATAAGCGGTCATGAAGCTGTCACATTCGCCTGCTAAGCGAGGCGGATGGAGATGATCGACCATCACACCGATGAGGATTATCGCGCGGCCGCCGTTGCGCCGTGGAGCGAACGTGTCGCCAGTTACCAAAAGAAAGACAACGTCCTGTGGAACCTGCGCGAAGCATGGCGCGAGTTGCTGGGCCTGATGGATGAGCGCCATCTGCACCCGCTGAGCGGCGCGGATAACTGGGCAAGCCAAATCCAACGTGTACAGTCGCTCACACCCAAAGAGCTGGCCGAGCTGACCCATACCGCAACCACTACCGACCGCTATCCCTCCCTGCGCATCGACCTGCAGGATGAGCGGAGTAATTTTCTCCACGCGCGCGAGGCAGGCAGGTTTATCGATACCGGCAACCCGGATGTCATGGCCTTCCAGAACATTGCTTATACGAATTTTCCGGTGCGCAAACTCGTCATTCCGGCCAACAAACCCTTTATGTCATTCGAGCATTTTGTCGATGAATCGACCGACGCGCAGGTGGGGGCTTATTTCCGCGGCGTGCTGAAAGTGGCGCGCGATTCGGTGCGTCATTTCGATGCTAATGTCAGCCCCGAAGTGGCCGCAAAACGCGCTCAGTATGAGCAGGCATTCGCGCAGATACGCCGACATTACCGCGACAGCGGCGCGCTTCCCAAATCCGGCAGCCCCGAGGCAAAAATCATCGAACAGTATATGCAGGAAACCGGCCCTGTTGCCGTGCGCGACCCGCGTGTCGGCCATAGCGGTTACCGGCTTGTCATCAATGTCACCCCCGGCAGCGCGACCATGTCGCAGCCACATTTTCACACGCAGATCCTGGGCGGGTGCTGCCTGCAGGGCCGCTTCAAACAGATGAACGATGCACAAACCTATGCGCAGCAATCGGTAGGCGCCGGACGCTCGCTATCCATCTAGACTTGCGCCAGCAAATGGTTGCACCTAGATTACGTCTATGCAGCAATTCCCCGGTGCCATCATCATGCCGTTCCGCGGCATTTTCCCCACCATCGACCCCACCGCCTATATCGCGCCGGGGGTGGTGGTGATCGGCGATGTGCATATCGGCGCGGAAACCAACGTCTGGCCCGGCTGCGTGATTCGCGGGGATGTGAACTTCATCCGCATCGGCGCGCGCACCAATATTCAGGATGGCACCGTCATCCACGTCACCCGCAAGACGGGGCCGACCTTCATCGGTTCGGGCATCACCATCGGCCATAAGGCGCTGCTGCATGCCTGCCGGTTGGAAGATGGCAGCTTCGTTGGCATGGGCGCGACCGTCATCGATGGTGCGGTGGTGGAAAGCGGCGCTTTCGTGGCAGCCGGCGCCGTCGTCACCCCCAACAAGCGCGTGCCGACGGGCCAGATGTGGGCCGGCAACCCCGCCAAATATTTTCGCGATTTAAAGCCTGAGGAAATTGCCTACATCCCCGAATCCGCCAGCCATTATGTGGCCCTCGCGCAGGAATATAAAACGCTTTAGGAGCCGACCGGCGACCGCGAAGCGGCAGGGATTGGGAGGCGTCAGCCGAGCAAAGGGGGGTAAGCCCCCTTTCAGGCGCAGTAGCGCCCATCAACAACTAGAACCGCGTCGCGGCGTAACTGCCAGGTGCAGCCTCGATCACCTTATATTTCGCATTGCCCACCTTGCGGGCTTTCACCATCGGGCCGGCGAGTTTCTTCTGCCACTGGTTCCAGTGCGGCCACCAGGAGCCGTCATGCTGCTTGGCGCCGGCGAACCAGTCCTGCGGCTTGGGGGTGAGGGTGCTGTTGGTCCAGTAGCAGTATTTCTTCTTCGACGGCGCGTTGACGACCCCGGCCACATGCCCCGAATCGGCCAGCGTAAACACGCAGGGCCCGTCGTAAACCTGTGTGGCGAGGTACGAGGAAACCCACGGCGCGATGTGGTCTTCCTTGGTGGCGAGCAGGTAGCTCGGCGTGGTGATCTTGCTGAGGTTGATGGGGGTGTTGTCGATCTCGATGCCGTTGGGCTTCACCAGCAGGTTCTGCTGATACATCCGTCGCAGGTAGAAGGTATGCATGGTGGCGGGCATGCGTGTCGAATCGGCATTCCAATAGAGCAGGTCGAACGGAATGGGCGATTTGCCGAGCAGGTAGTTGTTCACCACGAACGACCAGATGAGGTCGTTGGCGCGCAGCATGTTGAAGGTATTAGCCAAGTCGCCGGCATCGAGGTAACCCTGCTCCGTCATCCGCTCTTCCAGCGCTTCGAGCTGCGAGTCATCGATGAATACGCTGATGTCGCCGGCCTCGGTAAAATCCACCAGCGTGGTGAGGTAACTTGCGCTGGCGACGCGCTTATCCTCGCCATGGGTACGCAGCCAGGCCAGCGTGATGGCCGTGAGCGTGCCGCCCAGGCAATAGCCGACCAGCGACGTCTGCTTCGAGCCGGTGATGGATTCGATGACCTGCAGGGCGGAGAGGGGACCCTGGCGCAGGTAATCGTCGAACCGTTTGCGTGCCAGCTCCTCATCCGGGTTCACCCAGGAGATGATGAATACGGTATAGCCCTGTTCCGTCAGCCATTTGATGAGCGAGCTCTCGGGCTTGAGGTCGAGGATATAATATTTGTTGATCCAGGCGGGTACGAGCAGCAGCGGAATCTGATGCACTTTTTCGGTGGCGGGCTCATATTGAATCAGCTGCATCAGGTCGTTCTGGTAAACCACCGAACCCGGTGTCGCCGCGATATCCTTGCCCAGCTTGAACGCTTTCTCATCCGTCATCGAGATGCGCAGCTTGCCCTGGCCTTTTTCCAGGTCCCCCAGCAGGTGCGTCAGGCCGTTGACGATATTGTCGCCGTTGCTTTCCAGCGTCGCGCGCATCACTTCTGGGTTGGTGAACATGAAATTGCTGGGCGACACCGCATCGATGAATTGCCGCGTGAAGAAATGCAGCTTGCGGCTGGTATGCGCATCCAGCCCTTTAATGCGGCCCACCGCATCCTGCAGCCAGCCGGAATTCAGCAGGTAGCTTTGCTTGATGTAATCATAGATGGTGCTGTTGCGCCAGCCTTCGTCCTTGAAGCGGCGGTCCTTCGGGTTGGTCGGCACATAATCTTCCTCCGACTTGCCGAGCAGCTTCTGGGTGATGGTGCCCATCAGGTGCATATGGTCGCGCACCAGGCCCAGCTGGGCACCGGCCATCTGCATCGGGTCGAAGCTCATATGGCGCGCCGCATGGATGAGCGATTCGGCGAAGCTGAACGGGTCGGTCTGCCCCATCGCCATCGGGCGTTGCATGCTATGCGTTGCCATCACCTGCGAGATGCGCTGCCATAGGTCGGCCGCCTTGGTGAAGTTTTCGGCGAAGGCCTGTGGGTCGCCTTCCTGCGAGACAGCTTCGGGCTGCGGCGCGGCGGCCGGTTTCGTGGCGCGGGCAGGTTTGCGCGCGGGTTTTTTCTTGGCAGCGGTTTTGCGGGTCATGCCGAGAGATATAGCAACCCTGCGGCGCGATGCAACCCGCGCGTTCTCCGGGGTTGAGGGTAACTTGCGCAAGGCGCTTGCCAAAGCGGCCGGTGCTGGTTAGCGTCGCGGCAAATAACAACAAAAATATCGGCAATCATGCGCACCACCATCCTGATCCACGCCCGTATTCTTGGCTGCCTCGCGCTGGCAGCCAGCCTATGCTCGTGCTCACTGCTGATCCCGGAAAACCCCAGCGCTCCGCGCTATAACAAAGTGCTCGGTGCCCCCCGCAAGCCCGAGCTGAACCCCAGCGCCAGCGGCGGTGATGGCCAGAGCATGAACCACACCACCCCAACCACGCCCGTGGCACAGAACGACCCCATGCCCGTCGGCGTCGATGCCCAGCCGCATAGCAGCGACATCATCGCCAACGATGTGTCGCCGCCCGTCGCCCAGGCCCCCTTGCAGAACGATCGCCAGATGCCCGCCGAAAACGGCAGCATGACCCTGGCCGCCGGTGGGGGCACCTATCCCACGCTCACCCAGGCGCCACCTTCACCGACAGACCCGCAGGCCATTGGCCGCCTCAACGCCATCCGCACCCAGCTGGAGGGCGACCGCGCCGCCGCCAACGCCGATAAGGACCGCCTGAGCAACGACGTGAATGCCGAACCGTCGCTGATCGGTACCACGCCGCCGGCCCCCATCAATGCTTCGCCGCAATCGATGATGACGCCGAACGGTGCCGTCGCCCTGCCGCCGCCCCCACCGCCGCTGATGCAGGCCAATGCCGCACCCAGCTTCGCCGCACCCGTCTATAACGCCAATGGTGCCGCACTCGAACCCATCACCCTGCACCCGCCGGGCACGGCTTCCACGGCGCTGCCGCCGCCGCAGCTCAGCTACACGCCGACGCTGCCCACCGCCAACGTCCAAGCCATGGCTCCCGCCAGCACCGATGGCTTCAACCCCATGGCCAGCAGCGGTACCTATGCCAGCAATGGCTACCTGCCTGATTCGCGCTACGCACACCGTTACCAATAGTCCTGAAAAATCCACGCACGGCGATTGACAGCGCAGGCGCAGCATTTAGAGTGCCGCGCATGGAAGAATTTTATCGCATCAAACGCCTGCCCCCTTACGTGTTCGCCGAGGTGAACAAGTTAAAAGCCCGTCTGCGCGCCGAAGGCCGCGATATCATCGATCTCGGCATGGGCAACCCCGATACGCCGCCGCCCAGACATGTCATCGAAAAACTGCGCGAAGTGGCGCTTGATGAAACGGCGCATGGCTATTCGCTGTCGCGCGGCATCCCCGGCCTGCGCAAAGCACAGGCGAATTACTACAAGCGCCGCTTCGATGTGGACCTCGACCCGGAAACAGAAATCATTACCACCATCGGTTCCAAAGAAGGCCTCGCCAATTTCGTCGAAGCCATCACCGGCCCCGGCGATGTGATTGTGACGCCTAACCCCTGCTATCCGATTCACGCCTACGGCCCGGTCATCGCCGGCGCTTCCATCCGCTATATGCCGATGACCGAGGGCGCCGATTTCTTCGACCTGCTCGACCGTGCCATCCGCCACCAGTCGCCCAAACCGGTGGCCGTCATTGTCAACTACCCCGGCAACCCCACCGCCGAAGTGGTCGACCTCGCCTTCTACGAAAAGCTGGTCGCCATGTGCAAAGAGCACGGCGTCTACATTATCTCCGACCTCGCCTATTGCGAGATTTATTTCGACGGCAACCCGCCGCCATCGGTGCTGCAGGTGCCCGGTGCAAAAGACATCGCCATCGAGTTTACGTCGCTCAGCAAAACCTACTCCATGGCCGGTTGGCGCGTCGGTTTTGCCGCCGGCTCGCCGACGCTGGTGCATGCGCTCACCCGCATCAAATCCTACCTCGATTACGGCACCTTCACACCGATTCAGGCCGCAGCCGTTGCCGCCATCAACGGTCCGCAGGATTGCGTCGCCGATGTGCGCCAACTCTACAAAGAACGACGCGATGTGATGGTGAAAGCCCTGCACGATGCCGGCTGGAACGTACCGTCGCCGCCCGCCTCGATGTTCATCTGGTCGCCCCTGCCGCCCGCTTACGCGCATCTCGGCAGCCTTGAGTTTTCAAAACTCCTCATCGAGGAAGCGGAAGTCGCTGTCGCCCCCGGCATCGGCTTCGGCGAGTATGGCGATGGCTTTGTGCGCATCGCCCTGGTCGAGAACAAGCAGCGCCTTCGCCAGGCTGCGCGTAACATCAAACATTTCCTGGCGCGCGACCCGGCTGAAGTGCTCGGCAACCGCGGCAAGGTCGCATGAGTGCCCCCCTGCGCATCGGTATTGCCGGTCTCGGCACGGTGGGGCAGGGCACCATCGCCATCCTGCGCGGCCATGCCGCCATGATCGCCGCGCGCTGCGGCCGCGCCATTGAAGTCGTGGCTGCCAGCGCGCGCGACACCGCCAAAAAACGTGACGTGCCGCTCGATGGCATCCGCATCGAGAAAGACGCAATGGCCCTCGCCAACGCTGCCGATATCGACCTCGTCGTCGAGCTCATCGGCGGCCATGAGGGCATTGCTAAGAAGCTTGTGGAAACCGCCATTCAAAACGGCAAACATATCGTTACCGCCAACAAGGCGCTCATCGCGCATCATGGCCTCGCCCTTGCCAATGCTGCGGAAGCCAAAGGCGTGGTGCTGGCCTTCGAAGCCGCGGTGGCCGGCGGCATTCCCATCATCGCGGGACTGCGGCAGGGGCTGGCGGGCAACCGCATCACCCGCGTCGCCGGCATTCTCAACGGCACCTGCAACTTCATCCTCACCACCATGGCGCGCGAGAAGCGCAGCTACGAGGACGTGTTCGCCGAAGCGCAAAAACTCGGCTATGTCGAGGCTGACCCCGCGCTCGATATTGACGGTATCGATGCCGCGCACAAAGTCAGCATTCTCGCCGCGCTGGCCTTCGGCACCGCGCCGGATTTCGACCATGTCGAAGCCGAAGGCATCCGCCGCATTTCGCTGCTCGATATCGAAACGGCCGCCAGCTTCGGCTATGCCATCAAACTGCTCGGCACCGCTTCGTTTGCCGATGGCCAGCTGTCGCAGCAAGTGGCGCCCTGCCTGGTGCCGCTCACCTCGCCGCTGGCCAATGTGAACGGCAGCTTCAACGCCGTGCAGGTGGAAGGCGATGCGGTCGGCCGCGTGGTGCTGGAAGGCCGCGGCGCCGGCGGCGGCCCCACTGGTTCTGCCGTGGTTTCCGACATCATGGCCATCGCACGGGGCGATACGTTCCCGCCCTTCACCGTGCCGGCCGCGCAGCTCACCCATGCGAAGGCCGCCACCGCCGGTGCGCATGCCGGCCGCTTCTACCTGCGCCTGTCGCTGAAAGACGAGCCCGGCGTGCTGGCCGAATTCACCCGCGCCTTCGCCAATGCCGATATCTCGGTGCATTCCATTACCCAGCAGGCGTTGACCGACCATTCCGCGCAGGTCATCGTCATCACCCATGAAACCTCGGCGGCGGCGGTGGCCAGCGCTGCTTCCGCCATTGCCCAACTGCCTGTCAGCGTCGAGGCCCCCGTGGTCCTGCGCATCGAACAATAGGAGATTGCCATGAACGCCCCCGCCTATAACAGCGACGCCCCCACCAAGGATTGGATCATGGACCGCAACTTCGCCCTCGAGGCCGTGCGCGTCACCGAAGCAGCCGCTCTCGCCAGCTCGCACTGGACCGGGCGCGGCAAGGAGAAGGATGCCGACCAGGCGGCCGTGAACGCCATGCGCGAGGCGCTGAACGGCCTCACCATCGACGGCACCGTGGTCATCGGCGAAGGCGAACGCGACAAGGCGCCCATGCTCTATATCGGCGAAAAGGTCGGCACCGGCGAAGGCCCGAAAATCGATATCGCACTCGACCCGCTGGAGGGCACTACCTTATGCGCCACCAACGGCCCCAACTCGCTGGCTGTGGTAGCGATGGCCGAGCATGGCGGCTTCCTGCACGCACCCGATGTTTATATGAGCAAGATCGCCGTCGGTGGCGGTTTGCCGGATGGGGTGGTGGACCTCGATAACAGCGTGGCTGCCAACCTGAAAAACCTGGCCCTCGCGAAGAAGAAAGACGTCAGCGACCTGATGGTGGTGGTGCTGAAACGCGACCGCCATGCCGAGATCATCGCCGGCATCCGCGAAGCCGGCGCCCGCGTGCAGTTGATTCCCGACGGCGATGTCGCCGGCGTCATTGCCACCGCGACGGAAACGACCGGCATCGATATGTATATCGGCATCGGCGGTGCGCCGGAAGGCGTGCTGGCCGCCGCCGCACTGCGCTGCATCGGCGGCCAGATGCAGGGCCGCCTGCTGTTCGAGGGCGAGGCGGAGCAACAGGCCCGCGCCGCCCGCATGGGCATCAGCGATTTCACCCGCAAATACACGCTGCACGAAATGGCGCGCGGCGACGTGATGTTCGCTGCCACCGGCGTGACCGATGGCAGCATGCTCAAAGGCGTGCATCGCTGGCAGGGCGGGGCGAGCACGCATAGCATCGTCATGCGCTCGGCCACCGGCACCGTCCGCTGGATCGAAGCGCAGCATAACTTTGGTTTGAAGCGGAAGATGTAGTTTTTAAATGTTCCCTGCTCGGGCTACTGCCCGCGCAATGGAACGCGCTTCGTGGCACATGGCTGTCTCGCGCTACTACGCTCGCATAACGGAGTAACGAATGTTAATTCCCGCCGCTGATACTGCTTCCGGCCTGCCATGGGCATTGCGCGCTGAGGATACGCGCCTGGCGCTGGCCATGGCGCAGCAGCATGGGATTTCGGAGCTGCTCGCCAATATCCTCGCCGGCCGTGGCGTGGGGCTCGATGGCGTGCAGGCCTTCCTCAATCCAAGCCTGCGCGACGCGCTGCCCGACCCCTTCCACCTGCGCGATATGGACAAGGCCGTGCAGCGCCTCATGCGCGCCATCGATGAAAAACAAACCATCGCCGTGTTCGGCGATTACGATGTCGATGGCGCCACCTCCACCGCATTGCTGGTGCAATATTTCGCCGCCCTCGGCATCCCGCTGCTCACCTACATCCCCGACCGCATGAAAGAAGGCTACGGCCCCACCATTGCCGCGTTCGACAAGCTCATGGGGCAGGGGGCGAAACTCCTCATCACCGTCGATTGCGGCACGCTGGCCTATGAACCCATCGCCCATGCGCAGGCGCACGGGGTGGATGTCATTGTGCTCGACCACCATCTCGGCAGCGGCGCGTTGCCCGATGCGCATGCGGTGGTGAACCCCAACCGCATCGACGAAACTTCGCCGCACACCAACCTGGCGGCGGTGGGCGTTACCTTCCTCACCCTGGTGGCGTTGAACAAGGCGCTGCGCGAATATGGATATTTTTCTTCACGCGCCCGACTGGACGCGCGCGAAGCGGTAGGGGTCGGGGGGGGAAACCCTCCTTCTAAAGAGCCAAATCTTTTGGCTCTTTTAGATCTCGTCGCCCTCGGCACCGTCTGCGATGTCATGCCGCTCACCGGCCTCAACCGCGCCTTCGTGGCGCAGGGGCTGAAGGTGCTGGGCCAGCGCAACCAGCTCGGCCTCACCTCCCTCAGTGATGTGGCGCGGATGGATGAGGCGCCGAATGTCTACCATCTCGGCTTCCTGCTCGGCCCGCGTATCAACGCCGGCGGGCGGGTGGGCGAGGCGGGCCTCGGCGTCGAACTGCTGACCACGCGCGATGCGGCGCAGGCCACCGCCATTGCCACCCGGCTCGACCGTCACAACCAGGAACGCCAGGCCATCGAATCGATGGTGCTGGAAGCCGCCCAGCAACAAGCAGCCACGCAGGCCAATATGCCCGTGATGCTGCTGGCTGGCGAGGGTTGGCATGCCGGGGTGATCGGCATTGTGGCAGGCCGCATCAAGGAGCAGTTTCAGCGCCCCGTTGCCGTGGTGGCACTGGAGAACGGGCAGGGCAAGGGCTCGGCCCGCTCGGTTACCGGCGCGGATTTCGGTGCCGCCATCCATAGCGCGCAGGCGATGGGCCTCATCACGGCCGGCGGCGGTCACGCCATGGCGGCGGGCTTCTCGCTGAGCGCCGAGCAACTTCCCGCCCTGCACAGCTTCCTCATCGAGCGCCTTGGCCCTGCGGTGGCCCGCTATAACGAATCCCGCCTGCGCAAGCTGGATGGCTGGCTGTCGCCGGCCTCCGCCACCCTGGCCCTGCTCGACGATATCGAACGCGCCGGCCCCTATGGCACCGGCCACCCCGGTCCGCGCTTTGCTATCCGCAACGCCCGGCTGGTGAAGGTGGATGTGATGAAGGACAAGCACCTGCGCCTCATCCTCACCGACGAAACCGGCGCCGGCCGGCTGACAGCCGTGGCTTTTAACGCCATCGGCAAGCCGCTGGGCCAGTGGCTGCAGGCCCATAAAACCCTGCATTTGGCTGGCGAACTCAAGCGCAACCGCTGGCAGGGGCAGGAATCCGTCCAGCTGCTGGTGGAAGACGTCGCCAAAACTGCTTGACTTGGGCGAGCCCCCGAGGCATTTAACCCCCCTCAATACCAGATGGCTCCTTCGTCTAGCGGTTAGGACACCTCCCTTTCACGGAGGTAACACGGGTTCGATTCCCGTAGGAGTCACCAACTAAAAAGGCCCGCTTTTGGCGGGCCTTTTTAGTTGGTGACTATGCGCGGCTTGAGCCCCTGTCGGGTTCATGCAATCCCGTAGATGCCTCTGTCTGTGCGCTCTCTGCCACAGCGCCCCCGAATCAAATAAGTTTTATACGATTTAAGACATTCGGCGCTGGTATCGTCCAGAAACTACGGCACTTTACACCTATGTCCGATGCGTTGCTTCAATTCAAAAAGAGTTTCCCCCCGCTGGTCTGCCAGATCGGGGCGGTGATGAGCGCACCGGGCTTCACTTCCTTCATCATCGTCGCCGGCTTCGTCTGCTTCGCCCTCACCGGCAAAAGCCGTAACCAGGACTTTAATCCCTGGGCCCATTCCCCCGCCTATATCGAAGCCGCGGCTAAATAATTCACAACGCCGGACTGGCGGTTGCCACGGCACTATCGGCGCGGCGGCTATCCAGCCGCTGCGCATGCCCGCCCTTGATCGCATCGTCGCGTTTCTGCTGCTGTTCGTCCTGACGCTCGGCGTCCTTGAAGTTGGCAGGATCGGTGCCATCGGTTTTAGCTTCGGCGGCGGCCACGCGCGCCTCATGCCGGCGCTCATACATCGTGCGGTCGATGAAGCTGCCTTCCGATTCCATGTCCAGCACCTTCTGGCGGCGCGTGGTGCTGAGCGAGCGCGAGGCGGTGAATAATGCCGCGGCAGTCGTCACTCCTATCACAAGCGGCGCTCCCCACCGGCGGATAATGCGTTCGTTATCGCGGTGCCCTTCACCGATGATCTTGTCACGGAAACTCATGAACACATCGCGGGCGGCGGCGGTAGCGTTATGGGGTGCCAGTTGGCCCGCTTCGAACTTTTGCAGCAGCCCTTCAATAGCGCGGCCCGCGTGTATATCTACCGGCTTTTCGCCTTCGATAATACGGGCAAACTGGCCGACATGCGAATCCGGTGATTTTTTATGAATATCCTTCACCAATTCGATGAATTCACGCAAGCCCTCCGGCGAATTAACATGCTCGGGGCCTTTGTCGAGGAATGCCTGTAATCGATCGCGCCCTGTATTATGTTTCAGTTCGCCCGTGTGATCGAGAATGGTCTGCACTGCTTCTGCCAGGCCGACCCCATTGCCGGCGATGGCACCGGCGATTTTTTCACTGCTATGAATCAGGTAGGATTGATACGCATCGGCATTCGCCATGTAGGAGATGCCCTTACTGGTCGTCAGATGCTCATGGAACCACGGGTTGCCGGATTTCACGATCAGCCAGTCAATAGCGCCGCCCACCCCACGCCAGAGCGAATAGCCAAGGGCGGCAGCGGTAACGGCGGTCGGCCCTACCACGTTCTGCACCACTTCACCGAAGGTAAGGGAGGGGTTAAAAATCTGCGCGCGCAGGTCGTCGCGCCGCTGCTTCAGAAAGGTTTCCGAAGCATTGCGGTAGGTCGAAATATCGCCACGATGAACGTGTTCGTCAGCCATGTAACCCCAATGGTTTACGGCAGATTATACAATAATTGCCCTTCCTGAATATGAAGCTTTTGTGAAGACCCAAAAAACTGCCGACCGGCATTACTTCATATAATCTTCATATTTCGCAATACACAGCATGCTATAGTCATGCCATGACCGATCCAGTTATCACAGTCCATCCCGGCAACATCTCGACGTATGAAGGTGCGTCCGACGAGTTCCTTAAGAAACGCAAGACAGACCTGCGTAGCGATATCCGCAATCCGCATCTGACGGCGGGTGAATTTGTGCAGGGTGTTGTAGCGCCGGCGGCGATTTCCGGCGGTGCGCTTGGCTGGTCGGCTTGGTTCGGCGCCGAAAAACTTTTGCCGATCTTCGGCAATTCCGATCTGGCCAGACATCTGCATTTCGAACTACGCCGGTTTGACGAGCACCATCGCCGCCGTACCTATGCTTTTAAGCTGGAGGAGCATAAAAAGAACTTCCAGGAGGTCGGTGAAAACTGGGCGTTCTCACTGTCGGAACGCAAAGGGGCGCCATCGGTTGAGTATATCGCGACTGAAATCCTCCATAATATGGAACAACATAAATTCCAGTCCGGTATTGCTGGCCTGCGGGCACTGATTCCAACACTGAAAGACATGCCAGATGAGGAGACCCGCCGTAAAGCGCTGCTGAACCTCTGCGAAAAAGTAAAAGGCGAGCATCCTGAGGCACACCTGGGTAAAGTGTTCGATCTGTTGATGCGTGTTGAAGAAGCGCATTCCAGCGGCAAATTCGATACGCCAACCCTGCTCATCAAATCATTGGTGACCGAAATTGAGAAATTTACGGTAGAGTTGGAAAGCAACAACGAAAAGATTATCGCTAAATATCGCAATCCCCTTATTGCTGCTGTAGTCACTGCGGCAGTGGCTGTGGCGGGTGTGCGTGCCTATCGCACTGCCTCCCGTGATAAAACCCTCAATGAAGAAACTGAAATCGGCCATATCGAGCGTCTGCAGAGCGAGCGCGCCGAGCAGGCATCCCCCGCGCAACAGGCACCCGCCCGCGCCTAAAACCGCCTTGCTTCGGCTGGCGGAACGCATTACCTAATGCTGCATGGACATCAGAACCTATACCGCGCGGGTGCGCACCTGGCTGTTTAAGCCGCAGCATAAGCAGGCCGCGCAGGAATGGTCGCACGAGGTCAACCGTGCCTTCACCCAGCACCCGCACGACACGGGCGAGACCTATTGGCAGCACCTCTGGTTCACCATCACCATGGCCGGTCGTTTCCTCTATGCCACCGGTGTGCTGATGCTGCACGGGCTGTTCCCCTTCCTGCTGGTGCGCGCTGGCAGCCGGGAGATCGAGCGGATATACGGCATCATGAAATCGCGCATTCCCAAATCGCGCCGCGACGAGATCGATCTTGATTACAGCGTCTGAGGCGGAGGATATCGCCATCCTCGGCTTCGGCTTCGGCGGGCTGATGGTGCTGGCCAACCTGGTGCGCCTGGCCGAGAAGCCGATGCGCGGCGCCATTATCTCGCCCGATCTTAGCGGCCATGGGCTGGCTTACAGTACCCCCCATACCCACCATCTGCTCAACGTGCCTGCTGCCAACATGGGCGCCTGGGCACATGCGATCGACGATTTCGCACACTGGCTGGAAAGCGATGCCGCACATGCTGCGCAGCATGTGCTGCCACTGCCGCAATTGCCAGCTGCTACGGATTTTGCCCCGCGCGCGCTGTATGCGCATTACCTCACGCACCTGCTGCAGCAAACGCGGCAACTGGCGCAGCAAAAATCGATTGCGCTGCGCTTTGTCGCGCGGGCTGCCGAATCGCTGAAGCGGCAGGGCGATACATGGATAATAACGACTACCGAAGGCGAAATTGCTGCACGCCAGGTTGTGCTCGCTACCGGCAACGAAGTGAAACCTGTTTTCCCGCAGGTAGTGCATCCGACCATCCACCAGAGCCCCTGGCACCTGCCGCCGCTGGGGCAGGCCGGCCCCATCGCCATCATCGGTACGGGATTGACGGCGGTGGATACCATCCTCACCTTGCGCAGCCAGGGCTATGCGGGCGACATCATCGCCATTTCGCGTAACGGATTATGGCCGCAACCGCACCGGCGCGACGTGAAACCTTACCGCTTCGATGCTGCAGCATTACATGCACAAAAAAACCTTGCCGGCCTGTTGCGCCATATCCGCGCGGCCATATCCGCGCACGGCGACTGGCGCGGCGTGGTCGATGCGCTTCGCCTGCATAGCCAGGCTCTCTGGCAAAAGTTGGAACCGCGCGACCAGCAGCGCGCCATCCGCCGTCTCGCCACGTTGTGGAGCATTCATCGCCACCGCATGGCACCGGAAATCGCCGTGCGCACTGCTGCTGATAACCAGTTGCGCACCATCGCCACCCGCAGCATGACGCTGGCGGAGGAGGGCGGCGAACTGCTACTCACCGTGCAGCATCGCGCCGATGGCGAAACCGAAATGCTACGCCCCGCCGCCATTATCAACTGCACCGGGCCAGAACTGAACTGGGCCAGAAGCGCACAACCGCTGCTGCGTGGTTTGCTGCGCGATGGCTACGTCACCGCCCACCCCACCGGCCTCGGCGCGGCCGCGACGGGACATGACCGCATCGGCGAAAACCTGTTCGCTATCGGCAGCCTGATGACGGGGCAATTCTGGGAGTCCACCGCCGTGCCCGAGTTGCGCGCCCAGGCGGCGGCCATAGCGGAGGCATTATGTCGTTAACGGTTCGCGAAGTGAAAGACGGTTCGGATTTCGCCATCTGCATGGCTATCCGCATGGAGGTGTTCGTGCGCGAGCAACACGTGCCGCTGGAATTGGAGATGGACGATCTCGACCAGGCCGCCACCCATTACCTCGCCACGTTGGATGGCGCTCCCGTCGCCACCGCTCGCACCCGGGTGGATGATGACGGCACCGCCTATATCGAACGCGTCGCCGTGCGCCAGGCTCAGCGTGGCAGCGGCATCGGTGCCGCGCTGATGCAGCACCTGATGGCCCGTCTGCGCAATCACCCAAAGGTAACGCGCATCGTGCTCAGCGCACAGATACAGGCGCTGGCCTTCTATGAAAAACTGGGGTTCATGGCTGAGGGAGACGTGTACGAGGAAGCCGGCATTCCCCATCGCAAAATGATCCACCCGCTTAGTGGTGGATGATACGCGGATACTGGCTTTGGTCGGTATAATCGGGCTTCACCGGCTTCTTCACCGGTTTGCGGTGCGGGTGGTGCGGCGCAGCGGCAGTCGGTTTCTTGGTTGAGGTGGATTGCGCAGCATCCTTGACCGGCGTAGCATCGGCGTTATTATCCACCTCATCCTTGTCAGCGGCGTCTTTCTCTTCATCCTGCTTATCACTGTCGGTTTCGACGGTGCCGGTTTCCATCTCCTGCACTTCTTTCGCAGTGGGAGGCGGGGCGAGGTTCAGCTCCCAATGCCCGGGGGTAGCGTGCCATTTATGGCCCGTCTGCGCCCAGGTTTCGGCGATCCAGTGATAGCCCGGCCGGTCTTTGATCCAGTGCCCGGCAGTCCACACATAATGCGCACCGTCCCAGGTCCAGTGGCCGTCTAGCCAGAGATAGCCGACGCGGTCGCCGGGCTTTTCATCGTACATCATGTTAGCCGGTGGCGCCATCGGCGCGTCCGGCGAATGGACGATCGCCGCTGCCGGCAGGGCCAACGCCACTGCCAGCAGCAACAACGGATACCATGTTTTGCGTGCTACTTGCTTCATCAGCTTATCCCTATGCTGATCCGGCTAAGTAATCAATAGTCACAATTGCTTAGTGTGCGGTTACGCGACGCGGCAGCTCGTGATATTCCTTCTGCCAGTCACGATGCTCTTCCGGATCGTAGACCGTATGCGCCCAGTGGCCTTTATCATAATACCAATGGCCGTTATCATTATGCCAACGGGCTTCTACCCATGTATAATCGGGACGTGCGGCCAGCCATTCGCCCTGCACCCAGACATATTGTCCACCTTCCCAGCTCCAGTAGCCGGGCGCCCAGACGTAGCCGGCGCGCGAGGCAGGCACGACTTCGTAAGGCGCCGTCGGGGGCGGGGTAGTGACTTCGATATAATCCTGCGCCATGACGGGGCCGGCGAGGGCGATGGCAGCAGCGGCAATAAGCAGTGACTTGCGGAACGACATGGTGGACTCCTGTGGTGATATTTCAGAATTCCAGCATTAATCCTTCGCGCATCAAGGGACCATGCGACGCATCAGCGAAAACATATGGGCAGGTTAAGCGACGTCGGTTTTCGCCTTTTCCATGCGCTTGCGCATGTTGGGGTCGAGGTAGCGCTTCCGCAGACGGATGTTCTTCGGCGTCACTTCCATCAGTTCGTCTTCTTCAATATAAGCGATGGCCTGTTCCAGCGTCGGCACTTTCGGCGGGGTGAGGCGAACGGCCTCATCCTTCGAGGTGGTGCGGATGTTGGTGAGCTGCTTCGCTTTCAGCGTGTTCACTTCCAGGTCGTTATCGCGGCTATGCTGGCCGACGATCATGCCTTCGTAAACGCGCACGCCACCCGGGATGATCAGGAATCCACGGTCCTCGAGGCCCCAGAGTGCGTAATCCGTCGCAACGCCGGTGGCGTTCGAAATCAGCACGCCGTTGCGGCGGCCGGGGATATCGCCTTTATATGGCGCATAACCATGGAACAGGCGCGAGAGCACGCCTGAGCCGCGCGTGTCGGTCAGGAACTCGCCCTGGTAACCGATCATGCCGCGCGCGGGGATCAGGAACTTGAGGCGCACCTTGCCACCCGAGCTTGGGCGCATGTCGATCATGTTGCCCTTACGCAGGCTGAGCTTCTCGACCACGATGCCCGAGAAAGCTTCATCCACATCGGCCTGCACTTCTTCGATCGGCTCCAGCGTGGCGCCGTTCTCGTCCTTCTGGAACAGCACGCGCGGGCGCGATACGGAAAGCTCGAAGCCTTCGCGGCGCATGGTCTCGATGAGAACGCCCAACTGCAACTCGCCACGGCCGCCCACTTCGAAGGCGTCGCCGCCGGGCGTGTCTTTCACGGTGATGGCCACGTTGCCTTCCGCTTCTTTATATAGGCGGTCGCGGATCATCCGCGAGGTCACTTTGGTGCCTTCGGTGCCGGCCAGCGGCGAATCGTTCACCGCGATGGTGATCGCCATGGTGGGCGGATCGATTGGCGTGGCTTTCAGCGCATGCTGCACTTCCGTCGAGCAGATGGTGTCGGCGACGGTGGCGTTGGTGAGGCCCGCGATGGAAATCACCGCGCCGGCGGCAGCTTCGTTCACCGGCACGCGCTCGATGCCGTCGAACGACAGCAGCTTGGTGATGCGGCCTTGTTCCACCGTGGTGCCATCAAGGCGCAGGGCCTTCACGGGCATGCCCACTTTCGCGGTGCCGCTTTCGATTTTGCCGGTCAGAATGCGGCCGAGGAAGTTGTCGGATTCGATGAGCGTCGTCAGCATGGCGAATTGCGCATCCGGATCTGCATCCGGCGCTTCTACATAGCGCACGACTTCTTCCATGATCACATGCAGGTCATCGCGCTTGGTGTCGGCGAGGTCCTTTACGGCCCAGCCGTTACGGCCCGAGGCGTAGATAATCGGGAAGTCCAGTTGTGCGTCGTTCGCTTCCAAAGCAACAAAAAGGTCGAAGACCTCGTTCACCACTTCATCCACGCGGCTGTCCGGACGATCCACCTTGTTGATCACGACGATGGGGCGCAGGCCCTGGGCCAGTGCTTTCATCAGTACGAATTTGGTTTGCGGCATCGGGCCTTCAGCGGCATCGACGAGAACCAGTACGCCGTCCACCATGCTCAGGATGCGCTCTACCTCACCGCCGAAATCGGCGTGGCCGGGGGTGTCGATGATGTTGATGCGCGTGTCTTTCCACTGGATGCTGGTGCATTTCGCCAGAATGGTAATGCCACGCTCTTTCTCGAGGTCGTTGCTGTCCATCACGCGTTCTTCCACGCGCTGGTTATCGCGGAAGGTGCCTGCCTGACGCAGCATCACGTCGATGAGGGTGGTTTTGCCATGGTCAACGTGGGCGATGATGGCGATATTACGAAGCTCGGTCATATATAAATCAACATGTTAAAGGTTATGCGCGCCACGCGCGCGTGGGTTGTGCGCCGCAATAGGCGATTTTCTTCGCTTTGGCTAGGGTTTTTATGCGGATTAATGCTCCGCCGTCTCCAGCTTCGGTTGGGCCTTGCCTGCGAGAATGCGCTTCGCCTGCGCCATATCCAGCTTGCCTTCCCAGTTGGCCATGAAAATCGTCGCCACCCCGTTGCCGATCAGGTTGGTGATGGCGCGGCCTTCCGACATGAAGCGGTCAACCCCCAGGATAATCGCTACCGAGGCGACGGGGATGATGTTCAGCGAAGCCAGCGTTGCCGTCAGCACCACGAAAGCGGAACCGACTACGCCGGCGGCGCCCTTGCTCGTCACCATCATGATGCCGAGGATCATCAGCTGCTGCTGGATCGTCAGCGGCGTGTTGGTCGCCTGCGCCAGGAAGATGGCCGAGAGCGTCAGCGCAATCGACGAACCGGCGAGGTTGAAGCTATAACCCGTCGGCAGAACCATGCCCACCACCGAGCGGTCGCAACCCAGCGCGGTCAGCTTGTCGATCATGCGCGGGAACACGGTTTCCGAAGAGGAGGTGCCCAGCACGATTACCAGCTCGTCTTTAATATAGCGCAGATATTGCCAGATACTGAGGCCCATATATTTCAGAATGGCCGCCTGCACCACGAACACATAGAGGAAGCAAGTGACATAGAAACCCAGCAGCAGCTTCAGCAGCGGCAGCAGCGATTCGGCGCCGTATTTGCCCACCGTGTAAGCCATCGCCCCGAACGCCCCCAGCGGCGCGATCTTCATGATGAAGCCGATGATGGTGAAGAAGAAATGCGAGATATCTTCCACGAATTTGATGATGGGCTTGCCCTTGGCACCCAGCGCCGTCGCCGCGCCGGCGAACAGCAGCGCCAGGAACAGCACCTGGAGGATTTCGCCGCTGATAAAGGCATCGACCGGCGATTTGGGAATGATATTTAACACGAATTCCTGGAACGAGGCCATATGCACCACGCCGCCCGTATAGGCATCCACCGCATGCTGATCGAGTGTCCTGGGGTCGATATTCATGCCGACGCCGGGCTGGTAGACATTTGCTACCACCATGCCGATGGCCAGCGAAACCACGGTGAAGATGAAGAAGTAAAGCAGCGCCTTCAGCGCGATATTGCCGGCCTCCTTCATGCTGCCCATCGAAGCGACGCCGCCCACCACGGTGCAGAAAATAATCGGCCCGATCATCATCTTGATCAGTTTGATGAACGCATCGCCGAGGATTTTCATGCTGATGGCGGTCTCGGGCGCGTAAACGCCCAGTAGCACGCCGCAGGCGATGGCGCCCAGCACCTGCACATAGAGATTGCTGAAAATGCCGAAGCGGCCCGAAGAGGGTTGGGTTTTTGCTGCAGTAATCATGGTGCCCCGTTTATCCGTGCGAAGCGTGCCTTATAACCAACCCCGCCCGATAAACCAACCCTATTATATACCGCGCTGCGGTATCAGGGAACCGTGGCCTCAACCACCTTCTTGCGGAACTTGGGCGAGAGGGTGGCGGTGAGCGCCACCACCACCAGCGTCATCACGCCGCCGAACACCACCGAGGGCACCAGCCCCAGGCAGCGCGCCGCCAGGCCCGATTCAAACGCGCCGATCTCGTTCGAGGAAATAATGAACATCGAATTCACCGACGAGACGCGGCCACGCACCGCATCGGTGGTCAGCAGCTGCACCAGCGTGGTGCGGATGACCACACTCACCGCATCGCAGAAACCGCTGAAGGCCAGGAACATGGCAGCCATCCAGAAGGTGGTGCTCAAGCCGAAGCCGATCATCGACAGGCCGAACCCGGTGACGGCCACCATCAGCGTCGTCGCCTTGATTTTCCTGAATGGCCGCGTCGCCAGGAACAGCGACATGGTAATAGCGCCCACGGCAGGCGTCGCCCGCAAAAAGCCAAGCCCCTGTGCGCCCACATGCAGCACCTGGTCGGCATAGGCCGGCAGCATCGACACCGCGCCGCCGAACAGCACCGCGAACATATCGAGCGCCATCACCGACAGCAGTACGGGGTTGCTGAGAATGAATTTCCAACCAGCCGCGATCGCCTTCGGCGCCGGCTCGCGCACATGGTCGCTCTTATAATGACGGATGGGTTTGCTCATGCCCGAGAAGAACGCCACCGAAATAAACAGCAACGTCGTCGGCAGCATCCAGGCCCGGTGCACGCCGCCGTAAGCATAGATCAGCCCCGCGATGGCCGGCCCGGAAATCGTCGCGATTTCCACCCCGGCGGAAAGCCAGCCGGCCGCTGCCGAAATTTCCCCGCGCCCGACAATCTGCGGCAGCAGCGAGAAGGAGGATGGCATGATAAACGCCCGCGCCAGCCCCGAAATGAACACGCCCGCATAAATAATGAGCACCACGTTGGCGCCCGGCAGCGATACCAGCCCGCCGGCGAACAGCAGCAGCAGGAAGCTGTTCAGCGCCAGCACGCTAAGGCAGATCTGGTAAACCCGGAACGGTTTCGAGATATCGACGATATGCCCGGCAAACAGCGCGCAGCACAGCGCCGGGATTGCCTCCACCAGGCCGGTGAGGCCCAGCATAAACGGGTTATGCGTCAGCGAATAGACCTGCCAGCCTACCACCACGGCCTGTGCCTGCATGGCCATCAGCGCCAGGCTGCGCGTCGCCCATAAGCGCCGGAAGTCCCCGATTTTCATCACGGTAAAGGAAAGAGCCATAGGTGGGTGGTGACGGTTTTTTCATCCCATGTCAAATACGGCATGGATTACAAATTTTTCATCTGGCGCAGGTAAAATCCATATGGCGCGTATCATAGGTGACCTGATAGAAATCAGGCAGCTGAAACCATGGAGATTTCTGGAGATTTCTTATGTCTACCAAGTCGCTCGCTTTACACATTCTCGCCGCTGCCGCCTGCCTGGCACCGCTGACGGCCGCCAACGCCTATTATGGCGGCGGCTGGCATCACGGCTCGTCCTTCTCACTGGAAATCGGCGGCCCGGTTTATTATGGCCCGCCTGCTTACCCGGCCTATTATCCGGCACCGGTTTATTATGGTCCGGCGCCGGTAGCAGCCTACCCGACGCCCGTCGCCTATCTGCCGCAACCGCCGCAAGGCCCTGTCGTGCCGACGCCCGATGGCCGTTACTGCCGCGAATATAGCAGCCACATTATCGTGAACAATCACCCGCAGGCCAGCTACGGCACCGCATGCCTGATGCCCGATGGCGCCTGGCAGATTCAAAGTTAGTGAAGCTGCGGTCCTGCGCGCAAAAATACATGCGCAAGTATTAAATTAAGATAAGGTTTCGCAATAGTTGTTTTTTGCGACGGCGAGTTACGTTATACATGATCCAACAGCATCGTTGAGCGACAGGTTCTGTCCGATGGCGCTGAAAAATAGATAACGTGCGCACAAAGGAAATCCGGATCATGAAAATCCAAACTAAATTTACGCTGCTGGCTGCCAGCGCTGTCATCATTCTTGCCCTGCTTGTGGGCATTAATTATTACGTGAGCCTTAAAGATTCGGCGCTTAACGATGAGGATGGGCTCATCACCAAAGTACTACAACGCCACATCACCGGCGATATGGAACATGACGCCATCCATGCCGCGATTTATCAGGCGCTTTACAGCGCAAGCCGCGGCGACAGTGCCGGCGTTAAAGCCGCGGAGGATGATTTTAAGGAATCGTCGGAAGGCATTCTGAAGGATTTTGAAGACAATATGAAAGAGCCGGGCATACTGCCAGATATCCTTACGGCCTACCAACAGGCCATTCCCGAGACGCAACATTATATCGCGGCCGGGCAGGCAATATTCAGCAGCATTGCTGCCGGGCATGACGCCAATGCCGAGCTACCCGCTTTCACGACCGCCTTTGATACGTTAGAGAAAAGTAACGCAAAAATTACGGATCTGCTCGATAAATGGGGCGAAGACCAGGATGCGCGTTATGAGAAATTCTCCAAGAACTCGGAACTTCTTGTCTCGATACTTAGTGTCATCGCTGTTCTGACCATTCTTGTTCTGCCTTTTGTGACAGTGAAGCTGGTCTTCCGCCCGCAGCGCAAACTGACGGAAGTCATGAACACGCTTGCCGCCGGCAACTATGAGGTTGAAGTCGCAGGTCTCACCCGTACCGATGAAATCGGCGAAATGGCCAAGGCGGTGCAGGTGTTCAAAGAGAACGGCCAGCAGCGTGTCAAGCTCGAGAAGGAGCAGGAAGTGCGCCGCATCGCCGAGCGCGCTGAAGACGATAAACGCGCCGCCCGCAGCCGCGCTACCGATGCATTTGCTGCGCGTATGCAGGGCATCATCCAGAGCGTCGCCGCCGCTTCCACCGAGCTTTACCAGACGGCCGAGGCCATGGGCTATAGCATCAGCAGCGCTACCACCCGTGTCGGCAGCGTGGCCGCCGCTTCCACCCAGACTTCGCAGAACGTGCAAAGCGTGGCCGCCGCAGCGGAAGAGCTCTCCGCCACCGTGCGTGAAATCGCCGAGCAGATCGCCCGCTCGAACCGCACCGTGCAGGATGCGGTGGGTCAGGTAACGCGCGCCGATGGCACCGCCACTTCGCTCGACGATGCCACCAAGAAAATCGGCCAGATCGTCGACGTAATTCAGACGATCGCCGAGCAGATTAACCTGCTGGCGCTCAACGCCACCATCGAATCGGCCCGCGCCGGCGAGGCGGGCAAAGGCTTCGCCGTGGTTGCCGGCGAAGTGAAAACCCTCGCCACCCAGACCAGCAAAGCCACCGACGAGATCGCCGCCAACATCGCCAGCATCCAGCAGGTGTCAAAGGAAGTGATCCATTCACTGCAGGCCATCAAAGGGGCGATTGGCGGGGTGGAGGAAATCTCCGCCGCCATTTCGGCCGCGGTGGAGGAGCAGAACGCCACCACCAACGAGATCGCCTCGAACATGGGCACCGCCGCCAGCGGCACCGCACGGATCACCGAGGAAATCCAGCAGGTGAGCGTGGCGACCAGCGAATCGAGCGAAAGCGCCAACCAGGTGCTGGAAGCTGCCAAGGCCCTGTCGCAACAGGCCGAGGAGCTAAGCAAGCAGGTGGCCGAGTTCATGTCGGAAATGGCGGTTTAAGCGGCCTTGCAATCCCTTCGGCTTTCGGGCATGTGTGGTTATATCTCAACCATCGGGGGGTTCCATGCGCCAACTGCTTAAAACAACGACCGCACTTCTGGCATCCGTTTCCATGCTCGCCGCCTGCGCGCGCAACTTGGATAGCAACACCGTCAGCAGTAGCAGCACCGGCGGCAAGGTCGTTTACGGCAAAATTGTCTCGGCCCGCCCGGTAACGATCAAGGACAACGCCAGGCTGCAGGATAATACGGCGGGCGGCCTTGCCGGCGGCGCGGCAGGCGGCATTGCCGGCTCGGCCCTCGGCCGCGGCAAAGGCAGCGACATTGCGGCCATCGGCGGCGCTATCGCCGGTGCCGTGCTCGGTGCCTACGCCGAGGACTCTCTTAGCACCCAGAACGGCTTTGAATATATCGTGAAGCTGGAAGGCCCGGCCAGCGCCAAGCCGGTCACCAAGCACCGCGAAGTCCGCACCAGCCATGATAGCGTGAAGGACGATATGGATAATTCGGTGCAGACCGCGAGCGTTACCACCAACCTCGTTTCCATCGACCAGACCGACACGCAGATGATCGCCAAAGGCACCCGCGTCATGGTCATCTATAGCGACGAGCGCCCGCGCGTCGTACCTGCCGACTAATGAAAGCGATCATCCTTGCCGGCGGCGCCGGTTCGCGCCTCTATCCGCTGACGCTGGTGGCCAGCAAGCAGCTGCAGGCCGTTTACGACAAGCCGATGATCTATTATCCGCTGACGGTGTTGATCGCCGGCGGTGCCCGTGAATTCTGCCTCATTTCCACCCCGGCCGACCTGCCGCGCTATCGTCAGCTGTTGGGCGATGGCAGCCAGTGGGGCATTGCCATTGAATATCGCGAGCAGGCAAAACCCGAAGGCATCGCCCAGGCCCTTACCATTGCCGCCGACTTCATCGGTAATGAACCCGTGGTGCTGATGCTGGGCGACAATATTTTCTTCGGCAGCGACGCCATTCCCCGCGCCATGCGTGAGTTCAAAACCGGCGCTACCATCTTCGCCTACCATGTGCACGACCCCGAGCGTTACGGCGTCGTCGCTTTCGATGAAAACGGCAAGGCCACCGCCATCGAAGAGAAACCGAAAAACCCGCAAAGCGCCTATGCCGTGCCCGGCGTCTATCTCTATGATGCGCAGGCGGTGGATATCGCCCGCGCCCTTAAACCCTCAGCGCGTGGCGAATTGGAAATCACCGACGTCAACCGCGCCTATCTGGCCAAGGGCCAGTTGCAAGTGGAACGCCTGCCGCGCGGTTTCGCCTGGCTCGATGCCGGCACCACCAGCGCGCTGCAGGAAGCCAGCGCCTACGTCGCCACCGTCGAGCGTCGCCAGGGCCTGAAAATCGGTTGCCCGGAAGAGGCTGCGTTGCTGCGCGGTTGCCTCACCCTCGCACAGTTCGAGAAGCTGGCCGATGCCATGCCCGCCTGCGAATACCGCGACTACCTGCGCCATGTCGCCAGCGAAACCCACCGGCTGAAACGCCACGTTTAGTTCAACTTATCCAGCAGCGCCTGCGCCTCTGCATGGCGGCCGGCATCGGCGGCTTCATGACCCTTGCGCGGCTTGGCCTGCAGTGCCAGCTCCAGCGCTGCGCGCGCCGCATCATCCTCCCCATGGTCGAGCAGGAATTCGCCGTAGAGCGTATTCACATCGATGCCGTTCGGGTTGCGTTTGAGGGCTGCGGCGAAATGTTTGCGCGCCTTGTCGTTATCGCCAAAGCTCACCGGCCAGCCCGGCGCCTTACCATAAAGCGCAGCCAGGATGCTGTCAGCATATCCATCCGCCACGCTTGGCGGATTGGCAGCAAAAGCACCCTCCAGCAATTCCTTCGCCGCACGGATATCGCTCAGTGCGCCTGTACCGCCGGTCAGTCTGGCGCGGGTGGAGAGCACAGCGGCCTCCCAAACCTGCGCCTCGGCATCGCCGCCGGCGGCGACATCGGTGGCTTCCGCCACCACTGCATCCAGTTTGCGCAATTGCTCCTTCTTGTCGGGTGTGTGGTATTTCGCCTCCACCCAGTCATGCTGCACATCTTTCAGCGTGGCCGCCTGCGCGGCAAAAGCAAATAACAGACAGGCGAGGGGCACCAGTCGTTTCATACGCATCTCCATCATCACGGTTTTACCAGGTAACGAATGCTCACTACTTCAATCGGCTCTTTGCCGGTGGGCGTGCGTAATTGCACTACATCGCCCACCTTCGCCTTCAGCAGCGCCTGCGCGATGGGCGACAGCCAGCTCACCTTACCATGCTCCGCATCCGCCTCATCGACACCGACGAGGGTAACGGTCTGCTCGCGTTCGTCTTCGCGTGCATAAGTGACGGTGGCGCCAAAAAACACCTGCTTCAGTTGCTGCTGCTGTTCGGGGTTCACCACCTCGGCGCTCTCCAGCCGCTTGCTGAGATAACGCACCCGCCGGTCGATCTCGCGCAAGCGCTTTTTGCCATAAATGTAATCGCCATTCTCCGAACGGTCGCCATTGCCGGCGGCCCAGCTGACAATCTCCACGATCTTCGGCCGCTCGGTATAAAGCAGCTGCCGCAGCTCCGTCTGAAGTGCAGCAAAACCGGTAGGCGTCATGTAGTTTTTAACGTTAGCTGGCAGGGCATCAGCGACATCATCACCGAGTTCCTCTTCATCGGCATCCGTCTCTTTGGTGAAGGCTTTGCTCATGCCGCCATTCTCCCACTCTGCGTCGGCCAGTGCAACATGCAAACACCTGGCGCGTGACGGGGGCCACGGCCAGGTGCTGCTAAAAGAAGGCTGGCTTCTCTTATTCGTCGCTCGGCTCGGCAGCCGAGGTAAACAGGCGGTCATACGCATCGCGGCTGGCCAGGCGGGCATCTTCCCAGTCGAGGGTTGAATTGCCGCGCGCGGTGTTCCAGTTGCTGCGCAGTTCGGGCTCTACCTCATCGAACTTCCGGCCGTTGAAGCGGGTAAACGAATCCACCCCGTAACGGTAGGCCGGGCGATAGGTTTCGAACGCTTCGCCATCGCTGACGTAAGGACGGGTGTTATAGGTCTGCGACCAATATTGCTCCTCAGCCGTGGGGTTGATGTCGCGGGCAACCGCTTCACCCAGTTTGCCGCCGATGGCGCCGCCAATGGCCGCCCCGACCACCGCACCGATCGGGCCGGCACCGATGCCGCCGATCGTGGCCGCGGTGGCCATGGCACCCGCCACGCCGCCAGCGATACCGGCAGTGACACCGCCGGCCGTCATGCCCAGCGTGCCGCCCAGCTCGTGGGCCTCGTCATCGATCACTTTATCATCACGAATTTTCTTAACCGTAGCCATAGATTCCTCCTGTTGGATGTTAAGGCCCAATATGCACCCGGCCGGATAAACGGGCGATGGTCGGTCGCCGCTCGCATATAAAGGCCCCGTGCGCAGCCCTTTCTTGCAATTTGCCGCTATGCCCTTTATTTTGCGCCGATATTAAGCACAGGCCCATCAAGGGCCGAGGAGTTTCGCACATGGACCAGGCTCAGATTGCCGCCACCCTGCAACGCGCCGCGACGATGGATGTCGGCGAGCTGCTGAACATCGCCGAGCAGATGAAAAACGCCCCCGGTGGCCCGCAGGCGGTGATCGAGCTCTATAAAACCTGGATCGCTTATCATGGCGACCATCCGGCGCTGCACGCCATCTATTTCAACTACGGCGTCTCGATGTCGGATGTGCGCGACCATGCGGGGGCGGCCAACGCCTTCCGCGCCGCCATCCGCATCAAGCCCGATTTCGCGCCGCCCTACGTCAACCTCGGCGGGCAGATGGAACGGCTGGGCCTGCCGGACAAGGCCGTCGAGGCCTGGAACAGCATGGTGCAGAACTACACCGGCGTGAATGCGGAATCGGTGAGTTATAAACTCACCGGTCTCAAGCAGATGGGCCGCGTACTGGAAAGCGCCAACAGCCCTGCCGCGGCGGAGGATGTGCTGCGCCAGTCGCTCGCCATCAACCCCGACCAGAACGACGTGCTGCAGCATTATGTGTCGCTGCGCATGGGCCAGTGCAAATGGCCGCCCGCCGAGCCGGTGGAGAAGGTGACGCGTTCGCGCATCGTCAAATCCATCTCGCCCCTCTCGGTCGCCTGCTATACCGACGACCCGATGTTCCACCTGGCCTGCTCCTACCATTATAACCGCAACACCGTGGGCTTTCCCACCACGCCGCTGAAATTTACCCATGCGCCGAAGCTGAATAAGAAGCTGCGCATCGGCTATGTCTCCTCCGATCTGCGCCACCACGCCGTCGGCTTCGCCATGACCGATGTGTTCGAATGCCACGACCGCAAGAAGGTGGAAATCTACGCCTATTATTGCGGCGTCAAGGCCACCGACAACATCCAGGAACGCATCAAGCAAGGCGTCGACCAGTGGGTCGACATCACCGAGATGACGGATGAGCAGGCCGCCCAGAAAATCCACGACGACAAGGTCGACATTCTGATCGACCTCAACGGCTACACCAAGGACGCCCGCACCAAAACCTTCGCCTATCGCCCGGCGCCCATTATCGTTAACTGGTTCGGCTTCCCCAACACCATGGGCAGCCCTTACCACCATTACATCATCGGCGACGATTACGTGATTCCCAAGGGCTCGGAAATTTTCTTCTCCGAGAAGGTACTGCGCCTGCCATGCTACCAGCCGAACGACCGCAAGCGCCTCGTTTCACCCAACACGCCGACGCGCGCCTCGGCCGGCCTGCCGGAAGATGCGGTGGTGTTCTGCAGCCTCAATGGCATGCAGAAAATGACCACGCTGGTCTTCAACCGCTGGCTGCGCATTCTGCAGCAGGTGCCCAATTCAGTGCTGTGGCTGCTCACCGGCACCCCTGAAACCAACCAGCGCCTGCGTGACCGCGCCGCCGCCCAGGGCATCGCGTCCGAGCGTCTCGTCTTTGCTGAAAAGATGGGCAACCCCGACCACCTGGCCCGCTATGTGCTGGCCGACCTGTTCCTCGATTCCTTCCCTTACGGCGCCCACACCACCGCCTCGGATTCGATGTGGATGGGCGTGCCCATCCTCACCATGGCCGGCCGCAGCTTCGCCGCGCGCGTCTGCGCCGACCTCGTCACCGCCGCTGGCCTGCCCGAAATGGTTGCCGCTGATCCAGAGGATTACGTGCGTCAGGCCGTCGCCCTCGGCCACGACCGCGCGAAACTGAAAGCCCTGCGCCAGCGTCTGCTCGACAATCGCACCAGCAGCCTGCTGTTCGACACGCCGAAGCTCACCAGGCATCTCGAAGCTCTTTACGAAGAGATGCGTAAGGATTACGAAAGCGGCAAACTGCCCAAGCCCGACCTGCGCAATATCGAAACCTATCACCAGATCGGCATCGACGAGGATTTGGAGAACATGGAGCTGCTGAGCGACGATGAATATATCGCCCGCTACCGCACCCGCCTCGCCGAGATCGATGATGTCTTCCCCATCCCGCCGGATGATCGGCTGTGGAATGAGAAAAAGATAACATTGCGTTAGTTGAAGGGGCTTGCCCCCTTTCGCTTCGCTGATCCTGCCGCTGCGCGGGTCGGCGGTCGCCTCCCTAAGCATTCGGCAGCCTACGGCTCGCGAATGCTCTCGTGCAGGCCACGCGTGATGGGGTAAAGGAAATACGAGATGATCGTGCGCGTGCCGACCTTGATTTCGGCGGTCAGCGTCATGCCCGGAATCAGCCGCGCCCCTTCGGGCATGTCGTCGAGATGCGTGTCGGTCAGCGCAATCTGGCTATGGTGGTAAACCCCCGCCGTCGCTGGTCCGGAAACATCCGACTGCGTGCCGGCCCCCAGGTTGAACGAATCTTCGCCGATCGAGCGCACATGGCCGTGCAGGAAGCCGTGCTTCTGATAGGGGAACGCATCCACCTTGATCACCACCGGGTCGTTCTGCTTCACATAGCCGACATCCGACGATTTGATCGAGATATCCGCAATCATCGCGGCGCGCAGGGGCACCAGCGTGGCAAATGGCTCGGCCCCCTGCAGCACCGAACCTACCGAGCGTTTGGCGATTTCCAGCACCACGCAATCCTCCGGGGCGCGCAGCTCCACCAGGTCGTTGAGGCGGGCGGCCTTGGTGTAATTTTCCGTCGTCACCGCGGTGTCAGCGCGCAGCTTCACCATCTGCTCCAGCAGTTCGCGATGCCAGCCGTCGATGAAGGCCTGCCGGTCCGTCACCGCCGATTGCAGGCTGTGCCTGATCTCGTCGAGATGGTTGTCGGCCGCCTGTAAATCGCGCTCGGTCTTCAGGCGCGTCGCCTGCGCATCGAGCAGCGTCACCTTCGAGCCGGCGCCTTTTTCGTAGAGCGTGCTGCGCATCTGCTCCAGCTCCTTGGCCACCTGCAGCTGCTGGCTGAGCGATTTATGGCTCTCCTCCGTCGAGGCGATGTCGTTCTTATAACGCTCGATGCGCTGGTCGAAATCCGCCACCTTGGAGTTATATTGCGTCTGCCGGTTGCGGTAGAGCGTCGCCTGCAGCTGGTTCTCGGGCTGGCTCTCATCCAGCGCCAGCGGCTTGCCGTCGAGCTCGGCCTGCACGCGCGCCATCTCGGCCTGCTGCGCGCCCTGCTGGGTGGCGAGCGAGGCCTTGTCAGCCTGGGTGAAAGTGGGGTCGAGCGTCGCCAGCACCTGGCCCTTCTTCACCACATCGCCCACTTTCACGTTGATACTGCGGATCATCGCCAGCTGCATCGGCTGCACCACCACCGGCGGCTCGTCGCTCGACAGGCGGCCCGTGCCGATAATCACTACATCCACCTTCACCAGGCAGGCGACCAGCAGCAGGGTGAACAGCATGGCCATGGCGATGTAATGCGTGTCGCGGATATAGCGCGGCGGCGCTTCCGACAGGAAATCCTCCATATCCGGCTCGATAGGCTGGAAACCATGCTTCAGCCAGTCCTTCTCGCTGGTGACTTCGGTGTTGCCGGCGCGGCCGACGATATCGCGCATCTTCTCACCGAGGCCCTTTTTCGGCTCCTCCGGCGACTTGCGATTAAAAATCTGCGGCAGCTTGCTCATGCGAAATGCTTCGTCTGTTGTTGCCAGAGATGGCGGTAAATATCGCAGCGATCAAGCAGCACCGTATGCGGTGCAAAGTCAATCACCCGCCCGCGGTCAAGCACCAGAATCGCATCCGACCCCGCAATGGAAGTCAGCCGGTGCGATACGATGATCAGCGTCCGCCCCTTGGCGATGGCATTCAGGTTTTCCTGAACAATGACTTCGCTCTCCGGGTCGAGCGCGCTGGTCGCCTCGTCGAAGATCAGCAGCTTCGGCTTGGTGAGCAGCGCGCGCGCGATGGCGATGCGCTGGCGCTGGCCGCCCGAAAAGTTGGCGCCGTTTTCCTCGATGAAAGTCTCGTAGGAGTGCGGCAGCCGGTCGATGAACTCATCGGCCCCGGCCATGCGCGCGGCTTCCACCACATCGGCCAGCGTGGCGCCGGGCACGGCCGCCGCGATATTCTCGCGCACCGTGCCGCGGAAGAGGAAATTCTCCTGTAGCACCACGCCGATCGAGCGCCGCAGATGCTGCAGGTCGATATGGCGGATATCGGTGCCATCCAGTCGGATGGTGCCCTGCTGCGCCATCTGGATGCCCTGGATGAGGCGCGTGATGGTGGTCTTGCCCGAGCCCGACCGACCGACGATGGCAATCACCTGCCCCTCCTGCACCGAGAAGGAAACCTTCTCCAGCGCCGGCGCCGCATCGGGGTTGTAGCGGAAGGTAATCTCGTCGAAATCCATCGCGCCGCTGATGCGGGTGACCATACCGGCCTGCGCCGGATCGCGCTCGGGCGGGTGGCCCATTACATGGCCGAGCATTTTGATGGCCAGCGAGGTTTCCTGGTATTCGTTGATCAGCCCCACCATCTGCACCAGCGGGCCCGAGACACGGCCCGAAATCATGTTGAACGCCACCAGCGAGCCGATGCTGAGGTTGCCATTGAATACCTCGAACGCACCGAAGCAGAGCAGGCTCACCTGCATCAATTTCTCCAGCCCCTTGGTCAGCACGCCGGCGATGGCCGATATGCGCCCCACCGCCACCCGGCGCTTGACGCTGTTGATGGTGCGCTGGTTCCAGGTCTCGGCGCGGCTGGCCTCCAGCGTCAGCGATTTCACGGTGCGGATGCCGTGGATGGTTTCCACCAGATGCCCCTGCTTGGCGCCTTCCGCCTGGTAAAGCTGCTCAAGCTGCTTGCGGAAAGTGGGCAGCAGAAAGCCGATGACAGCGGCCATGGCGCCGGAGAATACCAGCACGATCATCGTCAGCTTAACGCTGTAGACGAACAGCATGATCAGCATCAGCGGCAAGGTCAGCATGTCGAGGAAGGTGAGGAACAGCCGGCCGGTGAGGAAGTTGCGGATGGTCTCCGTCTGCTGCATGTGGCGCGTCAGCACGCCGGCGGTGGTGCGCTCGAAGAAGAACAGCGGCAGGCTGAGCAGGTGCTGGAAGGTGCGCGCGGCCAGGCGCGTGTCGATCTTGCCCACCAGGTAATTCATCAGATATTGCCGCACATATTGAAACACGCTGTCGAACAGCGTCAGCACGATGAAGATGATCAACAGCGCATAGAGTGTCTGGTAGCTGTGGTGGGTGATGACCTTGTCGATCATGATCTGGAACATCAGCGGCGTCGCGAAGGCGATGAACGCCGAGAGCAGCGTAGCAATCGCTACATCGCGGAAATAGCGCTTATAGGGCAGCATCTCGGGTATGAACCAGCGGAAGCCGAACTCGCCCTTGTTGGGCACCAGCGTGAAGCTGGGCTTCTTGCAGGCGACCAGGATGCCGCTCCATTCCGCCATGAACTTGTCGCGCGGGCAGGGCTGGATGCCTTCACCCTCGACGATGGGGTCGAGAATATCGAGGCTGGGTTCCTTCCCCTCGGTGGCCGGGTTGGCCTTGAAAATAATGCGCCAGCAGCCGTCATGCATCAGCGCCATCATCGGGTAGGCGTGGCTGAGCGTCAGCACCTCCTTCCAGCGCTTGCGCTTCAGCACCTTGCCGCGCAGGCCTGACGCGCGTACCACGCGCAGCACCGATCCGAGCGGATCGTCTTCCCGCACGCCGGCGAAATGTTCGGGCTGCAGGGCGACGCCGCGCTGCAGGCACATCACGAACAGGCAGCGCAGGGCCGTGTGCAGGGCAGGGGACATGCTGGTGGGTGTATCGTTCACGCGCGACCTATACGGCGCCCGCTGGCGACATGAGAGACAGACTCATCGTGGTTCCTCGTGCGTTGGTTCTTGCTGACCATGCGGATGTTTTAGCACGCGCCGCCGGCGAATGCCATGGCCTTGAAACAACAATGCCCCCAATCCGTGAAGAAAGGGGGCATCATCGTTCAATAAGCAGATCGCTTAGGGGATAACATGCAGCAGCGCGTTGGTCTGCTCGGTGGTCATCACACCGATCTGCGTGCTGGTGAAGGCACCGTCCTGCGTGCTGGTCATGTTATAGATGTCGGTCGAAGCGATGCCCGAGATTTGCGAGGTATCGAACGCCGCAATCTGCGTGCTGGTGAAACCGCCATACTGCGTGGTGCTCAGCGCCAGCAGATCGGAGGTCTCGAGACCCTTGATCTGCGTAGTCGTCAGCACACCGATCTGCGTTGTCGTCAGGCCGGCCACCTGGGTGGTGCTCAGCTTGGCGATTTCCGCCGTGGTCAGGCCGCCCAGCTGCGTGGTGCTGATGAGGCCTACGGTGGTGCTGGTCAGGTAGCCCACCTGCGAGGTGGTCAGCTGGCCGATCTGCGTGCTGGTCAGGCCACTCAGCTGCGTGCTGGAGATGCTGCCCAGTTCGTCCGAAGTAAAGCCCACCAGCTGCGTGCTGCTGAAGTGGCTCATCTCGGTGCTGGTGAAGCCGCCGAACTGCGTCGTGCTCAGGCTGCCCAGCTGGGTGACGGTGAGGCCGCCCTGCTGCGTGCTGGTCAGGTTGCCGATCTCGGTGGTGGTAATACCATCGAGCTGGCCCGTGCTCAGCGCGCCGATCTGCGTGGTGGTGAAGCCGCCTTCCTGCGTGCTGCTCAGGCTGCCCAGCTGCGTGCTGCTGATGCCCGGCAGCTGCACGGTGGTCAGCGAGCCGATCTGCGTGCTGGTCAGGCCACCGAACAGCGTGGTGGTCAACGAGTTGATCTGCGCAGTGGTGAGGCCGCTCAGCTGCGTCGTGCTCAGCAGGCCGAAGTTGGTGGTGGTGAAGCCACCCACCTGCGTTGTCGTCAGCTTACCGATCTGCGTGCTGGTGAGGCCGCCTTCCTGCGTGCTGGTGAACAGGCCGATGCTGGTGGTGGTGAGGCCACCCAGTTGCACCGTGGTCAGTTTGCCCAGCTCGGTGCTGTTCAGGCCGCTCAGTTGCGTGCTGGTCACATTGCCGATCTGCGTGCTGGTCAGGCCGCCTTCCTGCGTGGTGCTCAGCAGGCCGATCAGCGTGCTGGTCACCGCACCGAAAGTGGTGGTGGTCAGGGCCGCAATCTGTGCCGACGTCAGGCCACCGAACTGCGTGCTGGTCAGCAGGCCGACATTGGTGGTGGTGAGGGCGTTGAGTTGCGCGCTGCTTAGCAGACCGAGCTCTGTCGATTTCAGGCCGCTTTCCTGCGTGCTGGTCATCACAGTGAGTTGGGTGGTGGTGAGACCATCTTCCTGCACCGAGGTGAGGGCACCCAGTTGCGTGCTGGTCAGCGCACCGAAGTTGGTGGTGCTGAGCGCGGCGAGTTGCGCCGTCGTCAGGCCCGCCAGCTGCGTGGTGCTGATGAGGCCCACGTTGGTGGTGGTCAGCGCGTTCAGTTCGGTGCTGGTGAGGCCGCCAACCTGGGTAGTCGACAGGCCGCTTTCCTGCGTGCTGGTGAGCACGCCGATCTCGGTGGTCGTCAGGCCCTTCAGCTGGACGGTGGTCAGCTTGCCGATTTCGGTGCTGGTGAAGCCACCGAACTGCGTGGTGGTGAGGTTGTCGAGCACCGTAATGCTGAGCGCCGCTTCCTGCACGGTGCTAAGCGCGCCGATCAGCGTGGTGGTCAGGCCGCCTTCCTGTGTGCTGGTCAGTGCATTCAGCTGTGCCCCCGTCAGGCCACTGAACTGGGTGGTCGAGAGATTCGCCATGAAGGTGGTGGTCAGGCCAGCTTCCTGCGCCGTCGTCAGCGCGCCAACCTGGGTCGATTTCAGGCCCGCTTCCTGCGTGCTGTTGATGGTGCCCAGCTGCGTGCTGGTCAGACCGCTAAGTTGCGCCGTGGTCAGTGCGCCGAGGAGGGTGCTTGTCAGCGCATCCACGTTGGTGGTGCTCAGCCCGTCGACCTGCGCACTCAGCAGGCCGGCCAGTTGCGTCGTGCTCAGCAGGCCGATGGCGGTGGTGGTCAGCGCATTCAGCTGCGTGCTGGTAAACGCGCCGAGTTGGGTGCCGGTGAAGCCACCTTCCTGCGTGCTGGTTAGCGCTGCGATGTCGGTAGTGCTGATGCCTTTCACCTGCACCGTCGTCAGCTTGCCAAGCTCGGTGCTGGTAAAGCCGCCAAACTGCGTGCTGGTGAAGTTGCCCAGCTGCGTGGTGGTCAGGCCGCCTTGCTGCGCCGTCGAGAAAGCCCCGATCTGCGTGGTGGTCAGGCCCGATTCCTGCGTGCTGGTCAACGCGCCGATCTGTGCGGTGGTGAGGCCGCCTTCCTGCGTCGTCGTCAGCGCGCCGATCAGCGTGCTGGTCAGGGCGCCGAAGTTGGTGGTGCTCAGGGCGCCCAGCTGCGTCGATTTCAGGCCGCTTTCCTGCGTGGTGGTCAGTTTGCCGATCAGCGTGGTGGTCAGGCCGCCCAGTTGCGCGGTGGTGAGCACACCCAGCTGCGTGCTGGTCAGCGCACCGAAGTTGGTGGTGCTGATCGCGTTGAGTTGTGCCGTGGTCAGACCGCCAATCTGCGTGGTGCTGATGAGGCCCACGTTGGTGGTGGTCAGCGCGTTCAGTTCGGTGCTGGTGAGGCCGCCAACCTGAACCGTCGTCAGGCCACTTTCCTGCGTACTGGTGAGTACGCCGATCTCGGTGGTCGTCAGGCCCTTCAGCTGGGCAGTGGTCAGTTTGCCGATTTCGGTGCTGGTGAAGCCGCCGAACTGCGTGGTGGTGAGGTTACCCAGCGCCGTAGTGCTGAGTGCCGCTTCCTGCGCGGTGCTGAGCACACCGATCTGCGTCGTGGTCAGGCCGCCGAGCTGCGTGCTGGTGAGGTTATTCAACTGCACACCGGTCAGGCCACCGAATTGCGTGGTGCTGAGATGGCTGAGCTGCGTGGTGGTCAGGCCCGCTTCCTGGGTGCTGTTGATCGCCGCGATCTGTGCCGTTTTCAGGCCGTCTTCCTGCGTGGTCGTCATGGTGCCCAGTTGCGTGCTGGTCAGGCCGCCGAGCTGCGCCGTGGTCAGCGTGCCAACCAGCGTGCTGGTCAGCGCATCGAAGTTGGTGGTGCTGAGCGCGCCGATTTGCGCCGTCGTCAGGCCGCCGAGCTGCGTGGTGCTGATGAGGCCCATCGCCGTGGTGGTGAAAGCATTCAGCTGCGTGCTGGTCAGGTTGCCGATCAGCACGGTGGTGAAGCCGCCTTCCTGCGTGCTGGTCAGCGCTGCGATGTCGGTGGTGCTGATGCCTTTCACCTGCACCGAGGTCAGGCGCCCGATTTCGGTAGTGGTGAAGCCACCGAACTGCGTGCTGGTGAGGCCGCCGATAGCGGTCGAGGTGAAGCCCGATTCCTGACCCGAGGTCAGCGCACCGAGTTGCGTGGTGGTCAACCCGCCAACCTGCGTGCTGGTGAGGCCGGCCAGTTGCACCGAGGTGAGGCCGGCAAATTGCGTCGTCGTCAGCGTGCCGATGAGGGTGGTAGTGAAGCCGCTCATCTGCGTGCTGGTCAGCGCGCCGAGTTGTGCGGCTTTCAGGCCGCCCTCCTGCGTGGTGGTCAGCTTGCCGATCAGCGTGGTGTTCAGGCCGCCAACCTGCGCGGTGGTGAGGGCGCCCAGCTGCGTGCTGGTGAGGCCACCGAAGTTGGTGGTCGACAGCGCGCTGATATTGGTGCTGGTCAGGCCTGCCAGCTGCGTGGTGCTGATGAGGCCGATGTTGGTGGTGGTCAGCGCATTCAGTTCCGTGCTGGTCAACGCACCGACGAGGACGCTGGTGAGGCCGGCTTGCTGAGTGCTGGTCAGCGCCGTGATATCGGTGGTGCTGATGCCTTTCACCTGCGCCGTCGACAGGCGACCGATTTCGGTGCTGGTGATACCCGCGAACTGCGTGCTGGTGAGGCTGCCGAGCACGGTCGTGCTGAGGCCGCTTTCCTGCGCCGTGGTGAGCGAGCCCAGCTGGGTGCTGGTGAGACCGCCGACCTGCGTGCTGGTCATGTTGGCAAACTGTACCGAGGTGAGGCCGCCGAATTGCGTGGTGCTCAGCGCACCGATCTGCGTCGTGGTCAGGCCCGCTTCCTGGGTGCTGTTGATCGCCGCGATCTGCGTCGATTTCAGGCCGCCTTCCTGCGTCGTCGTCATCACGCCGATTTCGGTGCTGGTCAGCCCGCCGATCTGCGAGTTGGTGAGGTTGCCCAGCTGCGTGCTGGTGAAGGCGTTGAAGTTGGTGGTGGTGAGGTTGTTCAGCTGCACCGTGGTCAGCCCGACTTCCTGCGTGCTGCTGATGGCCGCGATGGCGGTAGTGGTGAGTTTGTTCAGCTGCGTGCTGGTCAGCGCGCCGACCTGGGCGCTGGTGAAGCCGCTTTCCTGCGTGCTGGTGATATTGCCGATATCGGTGGTGCTGATGCCTTGCACCTGCGCCGTCGTCAGCTTGCTGAGTTCGGTGCTGGTGAAGCCGCTGAACTGCGTGCTGGTCAGGTTGCCGATGATGGTGGTGGTGAGACCGCTTTCCTGCGCCGTGGTCAGGCCGCTGATGGCGGTGCTGGTAATAGCGCTGAATTGCGTGCTGGTCAGCGCGCTGAGCTGCACCGAAGTGATGCCGCTGAACTGCGTGCTGGTCAGGTTACCGATTTCGGTGCTGGTGAAGCCGCTGAGCTGCGTCGTCGTCAGCGCATTGATTTCGGTCGATTTGAAGCCGCCTTCCTGCGTGCTGGTCAGCACACCGAGCTGGGTGCTGGTCAGGCCATGCAACTGGCCGCTGGCGGTCAGCGCGCCGAGTTGCGTGCTGGTCATGCCGCCGATGGCGGTGGTGGTGAGACCGCCCAGTTCCGTGCTGGTAATACCGACGAGCTGAGTGGTGTTGATGAGGCCGAGCGCCGTGCTGGTCAGCGCGCCGAACTGCGTGCTGGTGAATTTACCGAATTGTACGCTGGTAATGCCCGCTTCCTGCGTGCTGCTGATGTTGGCGATCGCCGTGGTGCTGAGACCACCCAGCTGAACGCTGGTCAGACGGCCGATTTCAGTGCTGGTGACACCAGCGAATTGCGTGCTGGTCATGCCCGTCAGCTGCGTGCTGGTGAGGCCGAGTTCCTGGGCCGAGCTTAGAATGCCCAGCTGCGTGCTGGTGATGCCGGCGAAGCCCGTGGAAGTGATGCCGCCGATCTGAACGCTGGTCAGGCCACTGAATTGTGTGGTGGTCAGCAGGCCCAGCGCGGTGCTGGTGAAGCCGCCGAACTGCGTCGCCGTCAGGGCGCCGAGCTGGGCCGATTTGAAGCCACCTTCCTGGGTGCTGGTCAGCGCGCCGATATTGGTGCTGGTCAGGCCCGAAAGCTGCGAAGTGGCGAGCACGCCCAGCTGGGTGCTGGTGAGGCCGCCGAGTTGCGTGCTGGTCATCACGCCGATCTGCGCGCTGGTCAGCCCGCCTTCCTGCGTGCTGTTCAGCTGGCCGATATCGGTGCTGGTCAGGCTGGTGAATTGCGTGGTGGTGATGCCACGAATCTGCGTTGCGGTGAGGCCCGCTTCCTGGGTGCTGTTCATCTGTGCGATATCCGTGGTGCTGATGCTGGCGACCTGAACGGTGCTCAGCTGTCCGAGTTGCGTCGAGGTGAAGCCCCCGAACTGTGTGGAGGTGAGGTTGGAAACTTCCGCGGTCGTGAGGCCGACCAGCTGCGTGCTGGTGAGGCGGCCCAGCTGCGTGCTGGTAAGGCCTACGAGTTTGGTGGTGCCGAGGGCGCCGATCTGTGCGCTGGTCAGGCCGCCGATTTGCGTGGTGCTGAACAGGCCCACTTCCGTGCTGGTGAAGCCGCTGATTTGCGTCGTGGTGAAGCGGCCGATACCGGTGCTGGTAAAGCCATCCGCCTGGGTGCTGGTCAGCGCGCCGAGTTGCGTCGTGGTGAGGCCAAGCTGCTGGGCACTGGTCAGCGCGCCGAACTCGGTGCTGGTCAGGCCGGCCAGGCCGGTGGTGGTAATAGCCCCCAGCTGTGCCGAGGTCAGGCCGCCGAATTGCGTGGTGTTCAGCAGGCCCAGCTCGGTGCTGGTCAGCGCACCGAACTGCGTGGTGGTAAGGTGGCTCAGTTCCGTCGTGGTCAGGCCGCCTTCCTGCGTGCTGGTCATGCCGGCGATGGCAGTGGTGCTCAGGCCGCCGATCTGTGCGGTCGAAAGTTTGCCGATTTCGGTGCTGGTGAAGCCGCTGAACTGCGTGCTGCTCATACCGCCGAGCTCAGCGGTGCTGAGGCCGGCAATCTGCGTTGCGGAGAGGGTAGCCAGCTGCGTGCTGGTCAGACCCGCGAATTTGGTGGTGCCGAGGGCGCCGATCTGCACGCTGGTAAGGCCGCCGAATTGCGTGGTGGTCAGCAGGCCAAGGTTGGTGCTGGTGAGGCTGCTGATCTGCGAAGTGTTGAGCAGCGCCAGTTGCGTCGACTTGAAGCCCGCTTCCTGCGTGCTGGTGATGGTGGCGAGGTTGGTGCTGGTCAGGCCGCCAAGCTGCGCGGTGGCGATTGCGCCGATCTGTGTGCTGGTAATCGCGTCGAAATTGGTGGTGGAGAGCGCGCCCAGCTGCACGGTGGTGAGACCGCCGAATTGCGTGCTGCTCAGGTTGCCGACTTCGGTGGTGGTGAAGCTGTTCAGCTGGGTGCTGGTGAGGCCTTTCAACTGGGTGCTGGTGAAGCCACTTTCCTGCGTGCTGGTCAGGCTGCTGAGGTCGGTCGTGCTGAGACCGGTGACCTGCGCGGTATTCAATTGGCCGACCTGTGTACTGGTGAAGCCGCTGAACTGCGTGCTGGTCAGGGTGCCCACCTGCGCGCTCGTGAAGCCGAGCAGCTGCGTGCTGCCGAGATGGCTGAGCTGCGTGCTGGTCAGGCCCGTGAGCTTGGTCGTGGTGATCGAAGCCAGCTGTACGCTGGTAAGGCCGCCCAGCTGCGTGCTGGTCAACAGGCCGAGGTTGGTGCTGGTAAGGCCGCCCAGCTGCGTGCTGGTCAGTTTGCCCACTTCCGTGCTGGTTAGGCCGCCCTGTTGGGTGCTGGTGAGCACGCCGAGTTGCGTGCTGGTCAGGCCGCCCTCCTGCACCGAGGTCAGTGCGCCGAGTTGCGTGCTGGTGAACGCGCCGAAGTTAGTGGTCGACAATGCACCGAGTTGCGCCGTCGTCAGGCCTGCCAGCTGTGTGGTGCTGATGAGGCCGGTGTTCGTGGTGGTTAATGCATTCAGCTGCGTGCTGGTCAGTTTGCCCAGCGAGGAACTGGTGAGGCCACCTTCCTGCGTGCTGGTGATGGCCGTGATGTCGGTGGTGCTGATGCCGCCGATTTGTGCGGTCGAGAGCTTGCCCACTTCCGTGCTGGTGAAGCCGCTGAATTGCGTGCTGGTCAGCGCGCCGACCTGCGCCGAAGTCAGGCCGCCTTCCTGCGTGGCGCTCAGTGCGCCGATCTGCGTGCTGGTCAGGCCAGCAAGTTTCGTCGTGGTGATCGAACCGACCTGCACCGAGGTCAGGCCGCCTTCCTGCGTGGTCGTGATCAGGCCGAGGTTGGTGCTGGTCAGGCCGCCGAGCTGCACCGAGGTCAGTGCGCCGAGCTGCGTCGATTTGAAGCCGCTTTCCTGGGTGCTGGTCAGCACGCCGAGATCGGTCGAGGTCAGGGCAGCCACCTGACCGGTGGTCAGTTCGCCCACCTGCGTGCTGGTGAAGGCGCCAAAGTTAGTGGTCGACAGGCCGCCCACCTGCGCGGCGGTCAGGCCACCCAGTTGCGTGCTGCTCAAATCGCCCACATTGGTGGTGCTCAGGTTATTCAGCTGCGTGCTGCTCAGCGCACCCACCTGGGTGCTAGTGAAGCCGCCTTCCTGGGTGCTGGTCAGCGCCGTGATGTCGGTGGTGCTGATGCCCTGTACCTGCGCCGTGCTCAGACGGCCCACTTCCGTGCTGGTGAAGCCGCTGAACTGCGTGCTGGTCAGCGCGCCTACTTCCGTTGCATTGAGGCCGACCTGCTGGGTGCTCGTCAGCACGCCGAGCTGGGTGCTCGTCAGGCCTGTTACCTTGGTGGTGCCGAGCGATGCGATCTGCGCCGAGGTCAGGCCGCCGAATTGCGTGGTGGTCAGCGCGCCAAGCACGGTCGTGGTCAGGCCGCTGAACTGCGATGAGGTGAAAGCGCCCAGGATGGTGCTGGTGAAACCGGCTTCCTGCGTGGTGTTGAGAGCGCCCAGTTGGGTGCTGGTAATGCCGGAAAGCTGCACGGTTTTAAGCACGCCGAGGTCGGTCGAGGTGATGCTGCCGAACTGCGTGCTGGTAATGGTATGGAGGGCCGAAGTGGTGAAGGCCGAGAACTGCGTGCTGGTGAAGGTGCCGATATTGGTGGTGGTGAAATAGGGCATCTGAACGCTGGTCAGCACCGCAATCTGCGTGCTGCTGAAAGCCAGAATGTCTGTCGTGGTAAGGTTGGTAATGTTTGACGAGTTGAGGCCAGCGATGGACGTCGTCGACAATGAAGAAATAATGGAAGTCATGTTGCCCTCTTACCCGAATGAAACACCGGTCGAAATATATGGCGGTGAGGGGAGGGCGCCCAACAACGGCATACCTTGCGATCCAGCGCAGACAAATTACTACATGCAATTCTGCCAGCCACCTTATGGTTTCCGGATACAACTTGCAAGCGCATATTGATGAACTCTTTATATCCGTTTTTAAGGAATCATTAACCTATCGGGCAGGCTTTAAGCCATGTGATGCATGGCACGAATGTCAATTGCAAAAACCGCAGCGCTCCTCATATTTTATTCACATAAGTGGGTAGAAATTCCCCTTGAAGGTTGTAACCGTCTGTGGTGCTTGGAGGATACAACTTTAAGGGGATGGCATGTCACGTATTCTGGTCACCGGCGCTGCCGGCTTTTTAGGTTCTCACTTATGCGACGCCCTCCTCAAACAGGGGCATGACGTCATCGGCCTCGACAACATCTCCTCCGGCCAGGCCGAGAACCTCGACCACCTGAAGGACCACAAACACTTCGCCTTCGTGGCGCATGACGTGCGCGACCCCTTCTTCGCCATGGTCGATGAAATCTATAACCTGGCCTGCCCCGCATCCCCCATCTATTACCAGCGCGAGCCGGTGGGCACCGTCACCACCAACGTCATCGGCGCCATCAACATGCTGGAGCTGGCGCGCAAGCAGGGCGCCAAAATCCTGCAGACCAGCACCAGCGAGGTCTATGGCGACCCCAAAGTGCATCCCCAGACGGAGGATTACCTCGGCAACGTCAACTGCACCGGCCCCCGTGCCTGCTACGACGAGGGCAAGCGCTGCGCTGAAACCCTGTTCTTCGATTACCACCGCGAGAAAGGCATCGACATCAAGGTCGTGCGCATCTTCAACACCTACGGCCCCCGCATGCGGCCGGATGATGGGCGCGTCGTCTCCAACTTCATCATGCAGGCTTTGAAGAATGAGCCCATCACCATCTACGGCGAAGGCCGCCAGACCCGCTCCTTCTGCTATGTCGACGACCTGATCAAAGCCATCATCGGCATGATGAACACCCCTGAGGGCACCACCGGCCCCGTGAACATCGGCAACCCCAACGAATTCACCATCGCCGAACTGGCCGAGAAGGTGATCAAGATGACCGGCTCCAAATCCGAACTGGTCAACCGCCCCCTCCCGGCCGACGACCCCAAACAGCGCCAGCCCAACATCGATCTGGCCAAGAAGCTATTCAACTGGGAACCCACCACCCAACTGGCCGAAGGGCTGGAAAAGACGATTGCTTACTTCAAGCAAGCGCATGCCTAGTGGAACAGCATGAAAAATGCCTGCGGTGGTTGGTGCAGCATGTGTTGACCGCCAAAGGCCTGCCCAAACCTGTCCCTTATCAGAAACTGGCCTTCGAGATTGGAAGACTGGATCACCATGGCCGCGGTCATGCCCATGGCCTAGGGCATATACTCGGCAAAATGGGATATGCGCTGCAGGCGCTCGAAGAGCGGCGTCATGAGCCGATCCCCCATATTCAAAGCTTGGTGGTCAAGAAGACAGGGTCGCTCAAAGGGCTGCCGGACACCGGAATCGATCTATTCTGGCCCGACTATCAAACCCTAAGCAAGCAGGAGAAATATAACAAGGTGCGCGCGGAATATCAGCGGATCAAAGATTATGGCCATCGCTGGAATGATATCCTGCAGCAGCTCGATCTATTGCCCGTCCTCGTTTCTTCCACCCCTTCCTATCGCCGGGGCGGCGGTGAATCCGAACATCACCTGGCGCTCAAGCAGTATATCCAGGCGCATCCGCATATCGTCGGCGCCAATGCCAACGATGCGGCGCATGTCGAATATGCCTTTCCCTCCCTGGATAAGGTGGATGTGCTTTTTCAAGGCGCCGACCGATGGCTGGCAGTAGAGGTGAAGTCGCATATCTCGGATGAGAAGGACTATGAACGGGGCCTGTATCAATGTGTGAAATACCGCGCACTTCTGCAGGCGATGCAGCAGGACGAGCGTTATCCGGTGAGCCCGGGCCATACGATTGAAGCGGTGCTGGTGCTGGAAACGGCCTTGCCCGATCCATACCAGCCGCTGGCACGGCTGCTCGGCATTCGCGTGATTCCCAACATCAAACCATAAAAAAAGCCCCCGAACGGGAGCTTTTTAATGGCTGGGGCGCCAGGATTCGAACCTGGGAATGGCGGTACCAAAAACCGCTGCCTTACCACTTGGCGACGCCCCAGCATGGGCAAAAGAGGTGGTCCGTATAGCGAAGCCGAACCCGGCGGTCAATCGGATTAGCGAGCGGCTTCAGGGGGTAACACGCTCATGGCGATCCAGTTAAGGAAATCCGCCGCACCGCCGGTTACGGCCAGTTGCAGAACAGCCGGGTTTTCATAGGGGTGCATGCCAACGATACGTGCCGTGGCTGCCGCCGCCATGCCCGGCGTGGTTTTGACGACCATCGCGGCTTCCGGCGCTTCCTGCACCGCGCCCTCCCACCAGTAGATGGAATGGATGGGCCCCAGCAGGTTGCAGCAGGCGGCGAGATGTTCCTCCACCAGCAGGCGGCCGATGCGCTGGGCCATTTCGGCATCGGGGAACGTGGCGTAAAGCAGGCAGGCGCGCCCGTCGCTCACATCGAGCTCCGGATATTGATCTGGCAGGTGATGGCATCGGCAAAGGTCGGCAGCACGTCATAAGCCAGTTGGGGCAGCGTGTTGTTGATGCAGACGGTCGTGCCCGGCGTGCCGCCCGTATCATAAGCAGTAAACGACGACATGGCCCGCACCGCGCCATTATCCGGCGCGCCGTCGTCGATCTTATCGTCGATATTATGGGCCTCCTGCGGCGTGATGCCGCCCTGGATAGTCAGCGTGCCATCGCTGGCCACCGAGGGAATGGCGGCAATATGGTACACATTGCGGCCATTGAACGTATACATGAAGCTATAAGTGCCGGTACGGAAGGGCACGACGGGCAGGTAATCATCCACCTTGAAGCCGGTTGCTGTGCCGTCCACCGGGATATCGGTGGCCATCACCGAGCCGGCCGGGCTCAGGTTCGCCTGCCACATATCGCGCCAGTAGAGAGCGGTCTCGCAACCCAGCACGTTCGAACCGGCCCCGCCGCAACCTTCGACCATGCCATTGCCGTCGCCATGGCCGCGGGCACCGCTGCGGGCGGTGAAGCCGAAGGTGGCGGCATCGTCGGTTTTGATATCGCCGGGCATGCCGTGATATTTCACGCGGAACGTATTTGCCCCGGCATCGAATTTCGCAATCTGATCTGTGAAGTGACGCAGCGTTGCCGCCGCAACCAGGTCTCTGCCAACCAGGACCCCTCCCACCAGCAGGCCGACAATCACCAGCACAATCGCCAGCTCGACCAGGGTAAATCCACGCCGCATGGCGGTGGACGAAGAGGGGACGGTATTCTGGTGGGTCATACCGTCCCCTCGAGCTTCAAACTAGAAGTTCGTACGCAGCTGCAGCATGCAGTTCACGTTATTGATGTTGGCATCAATAACGTTGTACACTTTCGGCGAAGCAGTGCCGTTCATGCAGGTCGACGAAGTCTGGGTAGTGCCGGCATCAACCGTACCCAGTGCAGTAACCGAGTTCACGACACCGGTGGTCGGGTAAGCATCATCGAATTTTTCGTCGATGCTGCGGGCTTCACCCGGGGTAACGCCGGCAGCCAGGGTTACAACACCCGTGGTGCTCGCCGTAGCGCCGCCCAGATAGAACCAGTTCTTCCCGTTCGCGGTGAACGCATCGAGGAATGCCGAATCACGCAGCTTCTGCTTGGGCAGGAAGCTCGACATACCAGCCGAAGTCGTCTGGTCGGCAATCACGGTGGTAGCCGAAGCGTAGGTGTTGAGCTTCTGCGGAATCAACGCCGCGGTGCTGAGATCCACCCAGAAAAGGGCGCTTTCGCAACCGAGCGTCACGGCACCGGCGGAACAGCCTTCGATCAGCCCGTTGCCGTCACCTTTACCAGCGGTACCGTCACGGCCGGTAGCGGTAAGCAGGCCGTATTCAGCAGCGCGCGTCGACAGCAGGTCGCCCGGCAGGCCGCTATATTTGGTGCGGAAGGTGGTGGCGGCAGCATTGCTTTTCTCGATATCGCTCACCGTAGAACGAATCGTAGCCGCCTTAATCAGGTCTTGGCCGACAAGAACGCCGCCGACGAGCAGACCGATAATAACAAGCACAATGGCCAATTCAACCAGCGTGAAACCGCTGCGGCCCTTAAGATGATGCATAATAGCTCCTGAAAAACAAATGTGGCAATATCGACAGAAATTAAACCATATTATTAACCTTTAGGCAACATGCGCTGCTGCAAAGCCTGTGAAAATTATCAATCAGTTATTGCGACGCGGCATATAAGCCACACATGGTCAACAGGTTACTGCCCGCTTGCCATTTTCTGGATTAAGCCAGTGGTGCTGTAGCCCTGCTTCAGCGGAATCAGCTCCACCCGGCCGCCATATGCTTCCACCTGCTGCCAGCCGACCACCTGTTCCTTGGTATAATCGGCACCCTTCATTAATACATCGGGCTCGAGGGCGGTGATCAGCTCCAGCGGTGTGTCTTCATCGAACATCACCACGGCCGACACCATCGAAAGCGCCGCCAGCACATTGGCGCGGTCGAGCTCGGCATTCACCGGGCGGCTCGGTCCTTTCAGCCGGCGCACCGAATCATCGGTGTTCATACCGACGATCAGCCGGTCGCAGCGCGAGGCCGCATCCACCATCAGGCTGATATGGCCGGCATGCATGATATCGAAACACCCATTGGTGAAGCCGATGCTAAGGCCCTCGCGCCGCCAGTTCTCCACCATCGCCTGCGCATGCGACAGCGGCAGGATTTTCTTCTGCAGCGCCGCCGCGCGATGCGCGTAGAGCGCGCTGGTAATGTCGGTGCGATAAACCGTTGCGGTGCCCAGCCGGCCCACCACCACGCCGGCGGCGAGGTTGGCCAGTTCGGCCGCTTCCTTCATCGGCGCGCCGGCGGCGTAGGCCAGCGCCAGCGTCGCGATCACCGTGTCGCCGGCGCCGGAGACATCATATACCTCATGCGCCTCGGCATCGATATGCGTGATCAGCCCCTCGGGGTCGACCAGCGTCATCCCATTCTCGCCGCGTGTTGCCAGCACATATTGGAAATGGTGGGCAGCGCAGAGCGCCTTCGCCGCGCCGATCAGCGCCGCATCGTTGTTGAACCCATCGACACCGGTGGCGGCGGCCAGCTCCCTGGCGTTGGGGCTCAGCACCGTCGCGCCGTGATAGGCGCCGACATCGCGCCGCTTGGGGTCGACGAACACCGGCACCTGCGCCGCCCGCGCCGCCGCGATCACCGCTTCGATCACGGCTGGCGTCAGCGTGCCCTTGCCGTAATCGGAAAGAATTACTGCCTGGTGGCCGGGCAGTTCCTCCAGCGCCACATCCAGCAGCCGCGCCGCCGTCTCGTCGCTGATCGCATGCTTGCTCTCATGGTCCGAGCGCAGCAGCTGCTGGCTGCCCGCCACATAGCGCGTTTTCTTCGATGAAATGCGCCCGCGCTCGGGAACCAGGTGCGGCAGCAGCCGCTCTTCCGCTCCCACCAGCGCGGTGAGCTGGTTGCCCACGTTATCGTCGCCGACCACCGCCACGAACGTTGCCTGGGCGCCCAGCGACAGCAGGTTGCGCACCACGTTGCCGGCACCGCCAAGCATGCGCTCCTCGCGCTGCTGCGTGAATACGGGAATGGGCGCCTCGGGCGAAATCCGCTCCACCGCGCCATACATGAAGCGGTCGAGCATCACATCGCCGATCACCAGCACCCGCGTGCTGTCGAAGCGATCCAGATGACGAAGAATATCCTGCGGCGCGGTCATGGGAGGGTTATAGAGCGGTTACGGCGGTGAGGCAAGCAGCCCGACGGCGCATCAAAAACCACCATCGCGCATACACTGATTAAAACGAGGGACTTGAAGCGAGCCTGCTATGCTGCGTCGTCTTCGCTATGCTCAACCGGCGCTGCGTTAGCGGGGCGGAATTTCTCGGCCACCTTATCCAGCGTCGTCTGCAGGCAGAGGCCCAGCAACACCGGGTCTTTCGGCTTGATGTTGGCGATGTTCCAATGCGACTTCTCGCGAATGGAATCGATGGTCTTCTTCGTGGTGCCGATCAGCTTCACGATCTGGCTGTCCGGGATATAGGGGTGGTTCTTGATGATGTAGGCGATTGCCTCCGGCTTGTCCTGGCGGCGGGCGATGGGCGTATAGCGCGCGCCCTTTTTCGCTTTGTTCATTTTCAGATGCTGCATGGCCTTGTCGCTCATCACCATGCGGTAGGCAGCATCCTTTTCGCCTTTTTCGATTTCGTCGGGCGTCAGTTCCTGCGTGTCCATCGGGTTCTGGCCGATGATGCCGATGGCCACCTCGCCATCCGCGATGCCTTGTACTTCCAGCGGGTGCATGCCGCAGAAATCACCGATCTGCTCAAAGGTGAGGGTGGTATTGTCCAGCAGCCAGACGGCAGTTGCTTTGGGCATCAGGGGCGTTGCCATGAGAGTCTTCCTTGTTGTGGAGTGTCGTTTTAGGGGGCCACTTCTAGTAGAATCTTCCCGAGATGCAAGCGTTCTTGCATCCTCAAATGCGCTTTTTCCGCCGCTTCAAGCGGGAAAACCTCGTCCACCAGCGGGCGGATGCGCCCATCGGCGATGGCTGGCCAGATTTCCGCCTTCACCCCGGCGATGATGGCCGCCTTCTGCGCCGCCGTGCGGCTGCGCAACGTGGTGCCGATGATTTTGAGGTGCTTGACGAGGATGGTGCCCATTTTCACCCCGTCGGCCACCGCCCCCTCCATCACCGCCAGGCAGACCAGCCGCCCTCCCGGCTTCAGCAGCGACAGATGCGTCGGCAGTTGTGGCCCGCCGAGAATATCGATGATCACATCCACCCCATCCGCCTCGCTCATCAGGCTATAGGCCCAAGGCCCGGCCTTATGATCCAGCGGATGAATCCCCTGCTTGGCCAGCGCCGCGCATTTCTTGGAACCGCCGGCCGTAGCATACACCTCCGCCCCCAGCGCCTTCGCCACCTGGGCGATGATATTGCCGGTGCCCGAGCTGCCGCCATGCACCAGCACCCGCTCGCCCGGCTGCAGCTGCGCCTGCTGCACCAGCGCCATATAGGCTGTCGCCGCGGCCTCGGGCAGGGCGGCCGCCTCCTGCAGGCTCAGCCCTTGCGGCAAAGGCAGCAGCTGCGCCGCCGGTACGACCGCATATTCCGCGTAAGCCCCGCCGCCCATCAGCGCGCAGACTTCGGCGCCCAGCTGCCAGCCATCCTGCGCTGCCTCAATGATGCCCGATGCCTCCATCCCCGGCAGCGGCGATGCCCCATCGGGCGGCGGATATTTCCCCGCCACCTGCAGCAAATCGGCCCGGTTCACCCCGGCATATGCCACGCGCAGCAGCACCTCGCCCGGCCCGGGCTGCGGGGTGGGCTGGTCGATCGGCACCAATTGGCCGTTAGCAATGGCAATGGCACGCATATGGTTCCTTCCGTCATCCCGAACTTGATTCGGGATCCATCTATATTAAAGTCGGTGGATGCTGAATCAAGTGCAGCATAACGGAGATAAGGATGGAAGACGACGATCAACCCCTCAAGCACAAACTGCCCCAAACCTTCCCGCGTAAGCTGGAGGGCCTGTCCATCGCCACGATGGAAGAATATCTCGGTGAGTTAGAGGTGGAACGCCAGCGCGTGAAACTCGAGATCGACCAACGCGGCGGCTTAAAAAACGCAGCTGCGGCCCTGTTCAAAAAGACCTAGAACGCCTTCACAAAATGCAGTCCGCAGGCGAGGGCGGTATTGCTCAGGTTATAGGAGCCGCTGTAATCGGTGTTCGATGTCGAAGTGGTGCAGGGGTTGGTGCCGCCAAACCCTTCATCGTCGCGCGGAAGAACCCTGCCGGTGCCGGGCTTGCCGTCATCCATCTTGGTGTCGATGTTCCATGCATCCTCGGGTTTGAAAGCCGGGGCGAACGGCCAGGAACCGCTCACATAGGCGCCGACGCCCAATAACACGTTGCCGTAATCGGCCTTATAGGTGGCGCCGTCACCCGCATAATTGCCCAGTGTCCAGACACCCCAGCCGGCACTCGACAACTTCGATTTGGGGCTGTTGGTGCCCGGTACGGTATCGGTGCCGCCTACAGCGCCGCTGATGCCGCTGAAGTTACCCTCAATCAGCCCTGCCAACGCGAGTTCGCGCCAGAACATGAACATTTCAGCAGGCGTGCTGACGCCGCTGCCTCCCGCGACATAGTTATCGCCATTGCCGTTGCACACGCCCGTCGCCGAACTGCCGCCGCAGGCGGTCGACTGGCCCCAGAATGCCTGCGCGTTAGTAAAGTCGCCCGGCACGGCGAAATATTTGTCGCGGAACGCCTGGCCGGCCGTGTAATAGCGCTGGTATTCCGTCGTCACCGCCCGCAGTTCGGCGGCATGAATCAGGCTCTGACCGGCGAGAATGCCACCCGTCAGCAGGCCAAGAATCACCAGCACGATGCTGAGTTCAACGAGAGAGAATGCGCGGCGATGCGAATGCGACTTCATAGCCAGATGTTAAAACAACCTTTAGGTAAATCCAACCCCAAAAACAAAACGGCCCGCCGGTGAGGGCGGGCCGTGCATGTCTCAAGCCGCTCGAAAAATTAAGCGCTTTCTTTCTTGTCGCCAGTGCTGTTGGGCGATTTGTTGACGGCAGCGATGCCGCTGAAGCGGTTGTTGAACGCCTCCAGACGGCCCGTCTTACGCAGGTTCACGCCGCCGACCCATGCCGGGTGCGTTTTCGGGTCCACGTCGAGCTGGAGGGTGTCGCCCTCTTTGCCCATGCAGGAGCGGGTTTCGTAACGGGTGCCGTCGGTCATCACCACGGTGATGGTGTGATAATCGGGATGGATGCCTTGCTTCGCCATTGTCGTCTCCATTGCGCCCCACGGGTTTTGCCGTTGGGCCTTGATTAGGGGCGGGTGTGTAGCCCCTGCCGCCCCCCTTGGCAAGCAGTTTTTACCGCAATGTCTGCCCGTGCCCCAGCGGCCCATGGCCCTGGCCCAGCCCGGGGGCTGCTGCGATGGCGGTCTGCACATAGGCATGCGCCCGGCGCACGGCGGCTTCCATGCCCAGTTCCTGCGCCAGCCCGGTAGCAATCGCCGAGGCGAGGGTGCAGCCCGTGCCGTGCGTATGTTTCGTCTCAACCCGTTGGGTTTTAATCAGGATCGGTGCTTTGCCATGCACCAGCAGCACATCCGTCAGCACGTCTGCATGCCCATGGCCGCCTTTTAAAAGAACGGCATTACAGCTGAATGCGAGCAATTGATTGACTGCATCAACTATCTCCGCATCGCTTTCGCCGATTGTCCGCCCCAGCAGCAGTTCCGCCTCCGGCAGATTGGGGGTGATGATCGCCGCGCGCGGCAGCAGTTTCGTCTTCAGCGCGTCCAGCGCCTGCGTTTCCAGCAGCGGTGAACCGCCCTTGGCCACCATCACCGGGTCCACCACCAGCGGCACGCCGGCCGGCAGGTTGGCCGCCACCACGTCAATCACCCCGGCCGAATGCAGCATGCCGGTCTTGATCGCATCCGCCCCGATATCCTCCAGGCAAAGCGTCATCTGCTGTGCAATAAAATCCTCCGGCACCGGGTGCACCCCAAACACGCCAAGCGTGTTCTGCGCGGTGAGGGCGGTAATCGCCGTCATCCCATACCCGCCGAGGCAGGTCACGGTTTTCAAATCCCCCTGAATGCCCGCTCCGCCGCCGGAATCGGAACCGGCAATAATAAGAACGCGCGCCATGCGCGACATGGGGCTAAGCCGCCTGCGCCAGCACGCCGGCCAACGCTTCGGCCATGGCGGTGATGGCACCCTGGTCGGTACCTTCGATCATGATGCGCACCAGCGGTTCGGTGCCCGAGGCGCGCACGACAAGCCGCCCGTCGCTGCCGAGTTTTTTCTCGGCGGCGGCAATCGCGTCGATCACCGGCTGTTGCTTCAGCAGGCCGGTATCGCATTTTACGTTTTTCAGCACTTGCGGCACCGGGGTGAATACCTTCAGCGCCTCGCTGGCCTTGCGCCCGTCCTGCATCAGGGCCGCCAGCACCTGCAGCGCCGCTACCAGCGCATCGCCCGTGGTGGCATGGTCGCCGAGGATGAGGTGGCCGGAAGGTTCGCCGCCCAGGTTCAGGTCGCGTTCGCGCATGGCTTCCATCACATAGCGGTCGCCTACCTTGGTGCGTATCAGGCCGATATCGTTCGCCGTCAGGAACTGCTCCAGTCCGAGATTGCTCATCAGTGTGGAAGCAATCGCGCCGTTACGCAGTTCGCCGCTGCGTTGCAGGTGCACCGCGATCAGCGCCATCAGCTGGTCGCCATCGATCACGTTGCCCAGCTCATCGACCACGATCAGCCGATCGGCGTCGCCATCGAGCGCGATGCCGAGGTCGGCCTTTTCCTGCACCACCGTGGCGGCCAGCATTTCCGGGTGCGTCGAGCCGCATTCCTTGTTGATGTTGGTGCCGTTGGGCTGCACGGCGATGGCCACCACCTCGGCGCCCAGCTCCCACAGGATGATCGGCCCCACCTGGTAGCCCGCCCCGTTGGCGCAATCGATAACGATTTTCTTACCGTCCAGCCGCAGGTTTTTCGGGAAGGTGGCCTTGACGAATTCGATATAGCGCCCGGGCGCATCGTCCAGTCGCTTCGCGCGGCCGACTTTTTCCGGCGAGGTGTAGAGCTCCTGCATGTTGTCGTCCATCCGCAGCTCGATCTGGTATTCGGCCTGGTCGGACAGCTTATACCCATCCGGCCCGAACAGCTTGAGGCCGTTATCGCGGAACGGGTTGTGCGAGGCGGAAATCATCACGCCCAGGTCGGCGCGCATCGAGCGTGTGAGGAATGCCACCGCCGGCGTCGGCATCGGCCCGACCAGCAGTACATCCATCCCCACCGCCAGGAAACCCGAAGTGAGGGCGTTCTCGATCATATAGCCCGAAAGCCGCGTGTCCTTCGCGATCACCACCCGGTGACGGTGGTTGCCGCGGTTGAAATAATGCCCCGCCGCCATGCCGAGGCGCATGGCGATATCGGCCGTCATCGGGAAGCTGTTCGCGGTGCCGCGAATGCCATCAGTGCCAAAATATTTGCGTGTGCCCATGCGCTGCCTTGTAGCCTGCAACACCGCGGCGCGCAACGAAATGAATCGAAATATTCAGTGAAGATTACAGCTCGTAATCAAGCCTGCGGGGCGTGAAGATATCGAGGATTTTGCACGCGCTGAGCGCCTTGCCGGCATGCGGCACATTCCCGGGAATCACCGTCACCGCGCCACCGGCCAGCATCTTGGTTTCGCCGCGCACCGTCAGTTCGAACGCGCCATCGATCAGGTGCATGCCCTGCTCTTGCGGATGCGAATGTTCGGGCAGAATGAACCCGTCGTCGATTTCCCAGAACGCAAACGTCATGCGTTCAGTATGCAGGAAGCGGCCGCGCATGCCGGGCATGATTTCATGCTGCGGCAGATCGTTGAAGTGCGCCAGCCACTGCATCATCGGCTAGTGGACCGTGGCATCCGCCGGGTCGGCATCGCCATCTTCCTTCTTCTTGCGCGAGGAGGGCAGCGAGCTGCGGGTGGGTTTTTTCGGCTCGGCATCGGCATCCGGCCGGTTCAACTTTTCGCCGGCGAGGATGGTCTTGATCTCGTCGCCGCTCAGCGTTTCATATTCCAGCAGCGCCAGCGCCAGCGTGTCGAGCTGGGCGCGCTTCTCGGTAAGGATGCGCGTCGCCTGGATATGCGCCTCGGTGACGATGGCTTTAATCTCCGCATCCACCTTCGCCGCGGTCGATTCCGAATTGCCGCCGCGATGTGTGTGCGCCGCGCCGAGGAATGGCTCGCCCCCGTCGCCATGGCCGTAATGCACCGGGCCGAGATCGGGGCTCATGCCCCATTCCGTCACCATAGCGCGCGCCAGCTTGGTGGCATATTGAATGTCGGAACTGGCGCCGCTTGATACCTTGTCATGGCCGAACACCAGCTCCTCGGCCACCCGGCCTCCCATGGCCACGGCCAGGTCGGCGATCATCTTCTCGCGCTTGTAGGAAATCTTGTCGCTCTCCGGCAGGCGCATCACCATGCCCAGCGCCCGGCCGCGCGGAATGATGGTGGCCTTGTGAATCGGGTCGCTCGCCGGCAGCTCGATCGAGACGATGGCATGGCCGGCCTCGTGAAACGCCGTCATGCGTTTCTCTTCCTCGCTCATCACCATCGATTTACGCTCGACGCCCATCATCACCTTATCCTTGGCCGATTCGAACTCGCGCATCGTCACTACCTTGCGGTCGGCGCGGGCGGCCAGCAGGGCGGCCTCGTTCACCAGGTTGGCCAGATCGGCGCCCGAGAAGCCCGGCGTGCCGCGCGCCAGAATGCGCGCATCCACATCCGGCGCCAGCGGCACCTTTTTCATATGCACCTGCAGAATTTTCGTGCGGCCCTCGATATCGGGGTTCGGCACCACGATCTGCCGGTCGAAGCGGCCCGGGCGCAGCAGGGCCGGGTCCAGTACATCCGGCCGGTTAGTGGCGGCGATGAGGATGACGCCTTCATTGGCCTCGAACCCGTCCATCTCCACCAGCAACTGGTTCAGTGTTTGTTCGCGCTCGTCATTGCCGCCGCCGAGGCCGGCGCCACGATGGCGCCCCACCGCATCGATCTCGTCGATGAAGATGATGCAGGGGGCCGATTTCTTGCCCTGCTCGAACATATCGCGCACGCGGCTGGCGCCGACGCCCACGAACATCTCCACGAAATCCGAACCCGAGATGCTGAAGAACGGCACGCCCGCCTCGCCCGCGATGGCGCGCGCCAGCAGGGTTTTACCCGTGCCGGGCGGGCCGACCAGCAGGCAGCCCTTGGGAATCTTGCCGCCCAGTTTCTGGAATTTCTGCGGGTTCTTCAGGAAATCGACGATCTCCTGTAATTCATCCTTCGCCTCGTCGATGCCGGCGACATCATCGAAGGTTTTCTTCTCGGTATTCTCGTTCAGCATGCGCGCGCGCGACTTGCCGAAGCTCATCGCCCCGCCGCCGCCCTTGCCGCCCTGCATCTGCTTCATGAAGAAAATATACACCGCGATAAGCAGCAGGAACGGCAGCCACGAGGTGAGGAATACGCTCCAGAACGAATCCATCCCGCTGCCGGCGGCGCCGCTGAGTTTCACATGGTTGCTGCGCAGCGTGTTCACCAGGTCGGGGTCGCTGACGCCCTGGGTGGCGAACGCCTCACCGCTCTTGAAATGGCCCTGGATGCGCGTGCCCTGCTCCTGCGATTCGCGGATCACTACATCGGCCACATCACCGGCTTCCACGCGGTTCAGGAAATCCGAATAGGCGAGGCGCTGATAGCCGCCCGTATCGCCCTGCGTCATATCGCCCTGCACCAGGTTCACCAGCAGCAGCACGGCGACAATAATGCCGACCCATAAAGCGATATTTCTAGAAATCGGCGGCACACGCGGCTCCGTTACTGAGTGAGGCCGGGAATTGAATCACCAAAACGCCCGCGCAGCAAGCGGTTTCGCCGGGGCGAAGCCAATGCTGAGCCGGCCGGTTTCCCCGGCATTCTCAGCGATATGGGGCACGGCATGCAGTTCATCAAGGTGCCAGAGGGCCGGTGTGGCCAGCGGCACGGTCTTATCGCCCAGCAGCTTGCGCCCCCGCGCCCCCAGCGCACCGAGGGTGAGGGGCCGCTCCAGCCGGTATTGCACGCGGAAGCGCTGATCCCACAGCAGGCAGCCCTCACCCTGCAGGGTTACCGGTGGTTCCACCCGCGCCGGTTCGCGGGCGATGGTGGCCTGGCCTTCTTTCCACGTTACCAGGCAATGGCCCAGCGTCTGCGTGCCTTTGGCTTCCAGCATCGCCTGTTCCAGCCATTCGGTTTCATGCCGACGCGGGCGGTGGATATGGCTGCCGATGGTGGTGATGAGGTCGGCCAGCAGCTGACCGCGCTGCGGAGCGGGCAGGGCTAGCCAGCCCTCGCGATTCAGCCGCGCGAACCCGGCCGGGTGCACCACCACCAGCCGCATGGCGGCGCGCGCCATGGCTTCCTCGCGCTGGGCGCGTTCGTCGCGGCGTTCATCGAGCGCGATCATCAGCGCGTGATGGTCCATGCCCGCCAGCGTCTGGCGCATCTGCGTGCGGGTGAAGGCGGGGTCGGCATTCGTCGGGTCTTCCACCCAGGGTGCGCCTTGCGCCTCTAGCCATGATTTCAATTCCGCTTTACGCGCCCCCAGCAGCGGCCGCAGAAACCGCACGCCGCGGTAATGGCGCACCGCCGACATGCCGGCCCCGCCATCTTCCGTATCGCCGCGCGCGGTCTGCATCATCACGGTCTCGAGCTGGTCGTCGAGATGGTGGGCCAGCAGGCAATGCAGCACGCCCTGCGCCCGGCACCATTCGCTGAGCGCGTGGTAACGCCATTGCCTCGCCGCCTGCATCAGGTTGTTGCCGGAAGCCCTGTGGCGCGGCGTTAAAATATGATGCGGAATGTCGCGCGCGCGCATCCACCCCGCCACCTGCTCGGCTTCAGCGCGCGATTCGCTGCGCAATGCGTGATCGACGGTGAGCGCCACCAGCTGGCCACCACGCGCCCGCACCCGGTCCTGCGCCAGCAGCGCCAGCGCCATGCTGTCCGGCCCGCCCGAGAGGGCGATGGCATAAGTGGGAGAGGGCTCGAACGGCCCCAGCGCATCCAGCGCGTCAGCGAAGCGCTGCGCTATTTGCTGCATTGCATGCTGGTCATCTGCTCCGTCGCCTTGGCGGCGGTGCGCGGCGCGCTGTCATTATATTTCGTGACGACCTGCTTCAGCACAATGCAGGCTTCCTTGGTGCGCTTCACCTTATCGAGCGACATGGCCAGCTTCAGCAGGTTATCCGGCGCCTTTTGCCCATCCGGTGCATTCTCGAAGCCCTTGCGGAACGATTCCGCCGAGCGCGTGTAATCGCCGCGCGTATAATAGCTCTCGCCCAGCCAGTAATAGGCGTTGGGCGTCAGCGGATCGGTAGGGTACGTCTTCACGAAATTATCGAAACTTGCGGCAGCGCCCGTATAATCTTTCTGCTTCAGCAGATCGAACGAATGGTTATAGAGCGCATTCGCATTCGGGAAATCCTTACCCGTCGGCGAGGCGGGCGTTTCCTTCGCCGCCGCATCCTTCGCAGCGCCGTCTTTCTGGTAAGTGGCGGGTGTAGTCGGCGCCGCTTCTGCTGCCGGGGCCGCTTCCGGCGTTGCCGCAGGGGCAGGGGGCGGTGCTGCAGCAGCAGCCTGCGCGGCAGCGGCCGCAGCTTCCTTCTGCTCGATGGCCTGCAGGCGGTAATCCGTATCGCCCATGAATTTCTGCAGGTCCTGCGCGTTCTTGGTGCTCTGGTATTGAATCTGTTCCATTTGCCCGCGCAGCTGACGGATTTCTTCCTCGATCTGCGTGAATTGCGCCGCGGCCGAGCCGCTCGGCATCGGCGCCGCGCCTTCATCGCTCTCACCGCCGGCCGCGCCGTTATAGACCTGTTTCTGAACGAAACTCAGATCGCGCTCGATCCGGTCCAGCCGCGCGTTCACATCGCTATCCTGCGCAAAAGCCGGCGCGGCAGCAAGAATCATCAACGGTAACAACAGACGGCGCATACAAACTCCCAGTTCCCCTCTCGCTATCAAGTTTTCAACATGGCAGCAAGCTCCACCCGCAAAGAAAAAGCCCGCCGGATTTCTCCGACGGGCTTTTATCCTTAACCTAACCGAATCGCGTTATTGAGCGATCACGGTTACAGCGCGACGGTTCTGCGCCCAGGAAGATTCGTCGTGGCCGTCAACAGCCGGACGCTCTTTGCCATAGGAAACGGTCGATACGCGGCTAGCAGCTACGCCGGCCGAAACCAGGTAGTTCTTCGCAGCGGTCGCACGGCGCTCACCGAGAGCCAGGTTGTATTCGCGCGTGCCGCGCTCGTCGGAATGACCTTCAACAACCACGTTGGTGCTGGTGTTGGCTTTCAGCCAGGCAGCTTGTTTGTCGAGGGTGGCTTGCGCATCGCTGCTCAGAACCGACTTGTCGAGCGCGAAGAATACGCGGTCGCCAACGTTGGTGCCGTCGGCGGCTACGCCGAGGATGCCGTTGCTGCCGGTGCCGTTGCCAGCGCCGTTAGCCGAGCCGTTATCAGAAGAAGAGGAATCGCAAGCCGTCACAAGGAACAGCGCCGAAACCAGGGCCAATGCTGTCTTTTTCATTTTAGAACTCCAGTAAAAACAATAAGTTATCTGCATGTTGGTGCGTTAGCAGAATGCCGCCTTCATCGCATGTGCGAAATTAAAATACAAGGTGCCCCCCACCCCGGTGCAGGGCGAATGCATAATAGTCATGTCATGTTGTAAAGTTGCAACAGTTGCCTAAAGCAGCTTGGCCATGATGCATTTGATGCCGGTGCTGTTGCTGCCGGTCAGCGTGTATTGAGCGCTAGTGCTTACGGTGCCCGTTACACAACCGCCAGCGGGTATGCCGCCCCATATCTTGCCTGTTCCCGGGGCGCCATCATCCAGCTTCGTGTCGATATTCCATGCTTCTATGGACGTGATGGCGGCATTTTTCGTCCAGCTGCTGCCGGCGGTGCCGAATACCAGCATGTTCTTGTTGAAAGTGATATCGGTCCAGGCGAATTCCGCATTCGTATTATTTTCCATCAGCAGCATATAGCCGGTATTGGGAATGCGGCCGGCGGGCATATCGGTGCTCGGCTTGGCGTTGGCGCCCCAGTTGACCTGGGTTCCCGCATAACTGCCTTCAACCAGCCCCGCGAGCGAGAGATGCTGCCACGCGCGCCACATCTCTACCGAAGCCTGGGTTACATTGCCGTCACCATCGCCATTGCAGGTGCCGGGTATGGTGGCGGTGCCGCTATTGCCGTTGCAGTTGGTGGCATCTTTTCCCCAGATAGCCGTGGCATTGCTGATATCTCCCGGCAGCGCGAAATATTTGTCCTTGAAGGCATAAATGGCGGTTTCATACCGATTGAAACCAACCCCCACGCTGCGAATCTCGCTGGCGCGGATCAGCGATTGTCCGGCCAGAATGGCCCCCGTCAGCAGGCCGAGGATCACCAGCACGATGGAAAGTTCGATCAGCGAGAAAGCACTGTGGCGGCATTGGATCATGACGTAACTATACGATGCAGCGTACGCATTCGTCCACTGGCATCACGGCAGCGGCCGGCAGTCAGCTAAGCAGCCTCCCCATCACACAGCGGAGCGTGATGCTGTTGCTGCCCGATTTTGTGTATTGTGCCGCCGTGCTGGTAGTGCTGGTAACGCAGCCGCCGGTAGTGTTGCCGCCCCAGACCTTGCCCGTCCCCGGCGCGCCGTCATCCCATTTCGTGTCAACGTTCCAGGCTTCAGTGGGGGTGAGAACGGTTGAACTGTTGTTCGCGACGATCAGCATGTTTTTCGTGTAGGTGAGATCGACCCAGGCGAATTCCGAATTGGTATTGTTCTCGACCCGGAAATAGTACACCGAACTCGGAATCCTGCCTGCCGGCAGATCAATCCCGGGTTGGACATTGGTTCCCCAGCCCGTCTGGGTGCCCACGTAACTGCCCTCGATCAGCCCTGCCAGCGACAGATGCTGCCAGGTGCGCCACATCTCGGGCGAGGCCTGATTGACATAACCGTTGCCATCGCCGTTGCAGGTGCCCGGCGTGGCGGCGATGCCGGTGTTGCCGTTACAGTTGGTAGCATCTTTGCCCCAAATGGCCGTAGCGTTGGTCATATCGCCGGGCAGCGCGAAATATTTATCGCGGAAGGCGTAAATGGCGGTTTCGTATTTGCTGAAATCCGTGCCCACGCTGCGAATCTCGCTGGCGCGGATCAGCGCTTGTCCGGCCAGGATGGCTCCCGTCAGCAGGCCGAGGATTACCAGCACAATCGAGAGTTCCACCAGCGAAAATGCGTAACGGTTTGACATGGAGCCCACATTAACAGAGTCGGCTGCCGGATGCTACATTGGCAGCAGCGGACTCCATGCAGGGTCGGAGGCATCCATCGGCGTCATCAGCTCGCGCTGGTTATAGCCAGTGATATCGACCGTATAGAGACGCGTATTATTTTCCGTGCCCTTGTTGAACACGATCACGCGGCCGTTGGGCGCCCAGCTCGGGCTCTCGGCCAGCCAGGCCTGCGCCAGCATGCGCTCACCCGAACCGTCGGTGCGCATCACGCCGATATAGAACTGCCCGCCGGCCATACGCGTGAAGGCAATCAGGTCACCGCGCGGCGACCAGACGGGCGTGGCGTAATTGCCCTGGCCGTAGCTGATGCGATGGATATTGCCGCCGCTGGCATCCATCACGTAAATCTGTTGGCTGCCGCCGCGATCGGAGTTGAAGGTAATGGCGCTGCCATCCGGCGCGTAGCTGGGCGAGGTGTCGATGACGCCGGGCGTGTTGGTCAGGCGACGCATCTGCCGGCTGCGCAGGTCCATCTCATAGATGCTGGTGGTGCCGCCATTGGCGATCGACATCAGCATCTTCGAACCATCATAGTTGAAGCGCGGCGCGAAGCTCATGCCGTCGAACTTGCCCATCGATTCCTCGCGGCCCGTCTGCAGGTCGCGCAGGAACACGCGCGGCTCGTGGCCGGCGAAGCTCATATACAGAATCTGCTGCGTGTTGGGCGAGAAGCGCGGCGTCAGCACCAGCGAGCGGCCATCGGTGAGGAACTTATGGTTCTCGCCGTCCTGGTCCATGATCGCCAGGCGCTTGACGCGGTGCGTCGCCGGGCCGGATTCGGCCACATACACGATGCGCGTGTCGAAATAGCCCATCTCACCGGTGAGGCGCTTGTAAATCTCATCGGCGATCAGGTGGCCGATGCGGCGCCAGTTGCGGCCATAGGTGTTATATTCCTTGCCGGCGACCTGCTGCTCGGCAAGGGCGTCCCACAGGCGGAAGCTGACGCGCACGCGGTCGCCCTCCTGCTGCACCAGCGTGCCGGTGATGACGGCCTGCGCGTTGATCTGCCGCCAGTCGGCGAAGCGCGGCACGGCATCGCCGTTCGTCACATGCTCGATGAAGGCGCCGGGGCTGATGGGGCGGAACAGGCCCGAATGCTCCAGGTCGGCCGACACCACGCCCATGATCTGGTTGCCCAGCACCGCATCGCCGCCGGTGAGGGCGTTGATGGCGATGGGCATCGGCTGCGGCGTGCCCTGGGTGATGTCGATCTTCAGCTCCGCCATGGCAGGCTGGGAAAGCAGCATGGCAGTGGCGATGAAAGCGGCAAGGAAGCGTGCGAGGCGCATAGAAAACTCTTCTGATGGTGACCACACAACGCCTGACGCGCCGAGTGTAAAATTACGATGGGAAACTACATGAGGCGATGCGCCGCGCAAGTGTTTAGTGGTCTTTGTCTACCCTAGAAGGCACGCACGAAATAGAGTGCGCAATCCTTGCTGCTATTGCTCAGCTTATAGGTGGCGCCCGCGTCGCCCGGCGGCGCTACGCCGGCAAAGCTGGTGCAATTGGTATTGGTGCCGTCGCCTTTGATGCCCATGACGCTGCCTGTAGCAGGATTGCCATCATCCATCTTGGTATCAATATTCCACGCTTCCTCGGGCTTCAGCGGATAGCTTCCAGCTGTCGATGTGCTGGCCGTGAGGCTCTTATACACCAACTCACTTTTCCCATAGTCGCCCGCGAAAGAACCCGTGTCGCCGGCATAATATGTATTCCCCGCGCCCGCCGCCCAGCCTTTGCCGGGATAGGCGAGCCAGCAGCTGCCACTCATTTTTCCCATGGGCACGATGCCGACAGTGCAGGTGCCCGACGCTAGCACACCCGTATATTGCCCCTCGATCAGCCCTGCATTTGCTAGGTGCTGCCAGAAGCGGCCGATCTCGTTGTTGGCGGTGTTATTCCACATCAGCGAGCCGTCGCCATCGCCGTTGCAGGTGGCAGCGCCGGTGGCGGTAGTGCCCTGGCAGGTCGCATCGCTGCCCGTGCCGGCGAGCACGCCCCAGAAGGCAGTCGCGTTGGTCATGTCGCCCGGAATGGCGAAATATTTATCGCGGAAGCTGCGCACCGCCGTCATATATTTGCCGTATTCGGTCGATACGCTGCGCAGCTCCGCCGCGCGAATCAGCGATTGCCCCGCCAGGATGCCGCCTGTGAGCAAACCGAGAATCACCAGCACGATGCTAAGTTCAACCAGACTGAATCCACGAGGCTGCATGCGGCTATTATAATGCCGTCCGCCACAGATGCTAGAAATAAAGCTTCGGATCACGAGCCATATCTGGCCATATCGGGGATCAACGGTCATGCGCGCTTGCGCAACGCATGGCCGACAAGTTGCCTACATGCCGGCGAACTGCTTCTCCAGCGCCTTTGGGTTGCTTGCCCAGAGCTGGCTGACCTGCTGCGACATCGGGTCGGGGAAGATATCCTCCGCACCTGCGATGAGCCCATCCACAATCGCCTTCGCGGCGGTGGCGGGGGAGGCCTTCTCCATCTGGAACTCGCGCGCCATGTCGGTGTCGATCGGGCCGGGGAAAATGCCCGCCACCTTGATCTGCTTCGGCGCCAGCTCGGCGCGCGCCGCCTGGGTGGCCGAGAACAGCGCCGCCTTCGAGGCGCTGTAGCCCCCGACCGCCGCCATGCTGGCCAGCCCCAGCACGCTGATGACGTTGGCGATCAGCCCGCCGCCATTTTTCTCGAGCACGGGCGCGAAAGCATGCATCATGCTGAGGGTGCCGAAATAATTCACCTCCATATCGGTCGCCAGCGCGGCACGCTCGCTCTGGGTAACGCTGGTGAAGGTGGCAACGCCTGCATTGTTGATGAGGACATGGGTGTCTTTCGCCGCGCCAGCCGCCTGCTGAATTTGCGCGCGGTCGGTGATATCGAGCGTCAGCGGCACGACGCGCTTATCGCCGAAATCAGGCAGGTTGCCGGTATGGCGCGCCGCCGCATAGATTTTCCCCACCCCGCGGGTGAGCAGTTCACGCACCATCGCCGCGCCAATGCCGCGGTTTGCGCCGGTCACGAGAATCGTCTTATTGGTAAGGTCCATAACTTCGTCCTATTCAAGGGTGGTTGGTAGCAGCCATCTATGGCGCGCGGTTCCATAATCAAGAACTTACCTGGGCGATAGACACTTACTTCAGCGTAACGGCGCATATCCGCCACCCCTTTGCATGGCAGCCTTTAGCGCCCGCCCAGCAGCGCCCGGGGGTCGAAGGTGATTTCCACCGTGCCGGCCTGGGTGACGCGGGTGGGCGAGCAGCGCTTCACGGCGGCCATCGCCGCATCGGCGGTCTGGTGGTAGAGGGGGTCGGTGGCATAGCGCTGCATGTCGGCCTGGCGCGGCTGCACGCTCACCAGCGTGCCATCGGCCTGGAACTGCGCCGCCAGGATGACAGCCGGCGGCACCGAACCATCCGGCAAAGCCGAGAGCGCCCAGCAGGCGAAGAACGGGTTCGGCGTCGCCTGCGCCAGCGCCGAATGGGCGAGCAGGCAGCAGGCGAGCAGGGCGAGGGCGTGCTTCATCAGAAATAAAGTTTCGGGTCGAAGGTGAGTTCCATCTGGTGCCAGGCGCCGTATTTGCTGGCATCGAGCGTTTTCAGCGGCGCGCAGCGATGCACGGCGCGGATGGCCGAATCCGCCGCGGCACGGAAGAAGGGGTCGCTGTTATAGCGCGCCATCATGTCGTCGCGCAGCTGCACGTCGATCAGCTCGCCGGTTTCCTTGAACTGCGCCTTCACGATCACCACCAGGCTGGCGGCGTCCTTCGCGCCCATCGGCGGGCTCCAGCACGGGATGAACTGGTTGCGGATGGCATCTTTCTCGCTCAGCGACAGCGGCAGCGAGGCATCATAAGGCAGGTCGGACTTGGTCTTGTTCTCCTCCTGCGTCGTCTGGTCCTTCGATTTCTTCGCCGTCTCCTGCGCTTCCGCTTTCAGGTTGTTCAGCGTCTTCATGAAATCGTCGTCCTGCTTCTTCGCCTCTTCCTTGGGCGGGGCCTTGGCTTCGGGTTTCTTTTCGGCGGGCTTGGGCTCGGCGCCCTCGTTGGGGTCGAAATGCTTCTCCTCCACCGGCTTCTCGACGGGCTTCGGCTCAGGCTTGGGGGCCACCTTTTCCACCGGCTTCGGCTGCGCCTGTTGCGGCGGCGGGGGTGGCATCGGCTTCTTTACCGGCGGCGTCGGCGCTTCCTTCTTCTCGGTGATCGGCTTGTCGGAAGGCTTCACATTGGTCATCGCGCTGATGGGCAGCACCTCCACCGTCATCACCGTCGGTTCGGGCTCCTCATGCTTGGGCAACAGGGCGGGCAGGCCGAACGCGGCGAACAGCACCAGCAGCAGATGCAGCATGATCGAGATCGTGAAGCTGCGGCTCTCGAACCATTCGGGCATCACTGTCTGCTGCGCCGCCATCGGTTACTTCTGCGGCGGAATCGGCGGCATATCGGTGAGCAGGGCCACCTTGCTATAGCCGGCGCTGCTCACTTCACCCACCACCTTCATCACCGTACCGTAATCGATGGTGGTGTCGCCGCGCACGAAGATGCGCGTATCGTGCTTCTCGCCCAGAATGGCCTGCAGCTTGGCGCCCAGCTCGCTTACTTCCACCTGGGTGTTCTGCACATACACCGAACCGTCGGATTTGATGGTGATGGAAAGCGGCTCGTCATTCCCCGGAACGGAAGAGGATTTGGTCTTGGGCAGGTCCACCGTCACGCCGGTGGTCATCATCGGCGCCGCCACCATGAAGATGATCAGCAGCACCAGCATCACATCGACAAACGGCGTGACGTTGATTTCGTGGAAGCCGCCCGAGGCGCGCGTGCGCCCGCGTGCACCGCGCCGGCCGCCGCTACCGCCGCCTGGCCCGGTCATGCCCATTAGAAGCCACCCTTATCGAGCTGGCGCGAAAGCAGCATCTGGAATTCCACCGTGAAATCCTCCAGCTTGCCGGCAAGGCGGTTCAACTCGCCGTTGAACTTGTTGAACGCAATCACCGCCGGAATGGCCACGAACAAGCCGATTGCGGTGGCGAACAGCGCCTCGGCAATCCCCGGCGCCACCACGGCCAGCGAGGTATTCTGCGATCCCGCAATATTACGGAACGCATTAATAATACCGATACAGGTGCCCAGCAACCCGATGAACGGCGCCGACGAACCGGCCGTGCCCAGGAAGCCCAGCCCGCGCTCCAGCCGCTCCACCTCGCGGTTACGGGTGACGGCCATCATCTGCACGATACGTTCTTTCAGCGAGATATTCAGCTCGCCCCCGCGCGAGGCGCCCAGGCTGCTGCCGCTGCCGCTCGGCACCAGCCGCTGCTCCTGCCCCTTGCTGCGGAACCATTCATCCATCGCCGCCGTGAACATCAGCGCGATCGGGTGCTTCGATTTGCGCTTCTTGATGCGGTCGTAATATTTATCCAGCGCCTCGGCCTGCCAGAACTCGTTTTCGAAGTTGCTGGTCTTGTCGTTCACGCTGCGCAGCGAGGTGAACTTGTCGATAATGATCGCCCAGCTCATCAGCGACATGGTGAGCAGGATGAGCATGATGGTCAGCACCAGCGGGTCGGCATGCAGCACGAGGCTGATCAGCGACATTTCATGCCCCGGCGCGGCGCCGGCAACAGTACCCGCCAGATCGGCGCCGCCGACGCTATCGACAGGGGCGGCAATTGAGGAAGCCATGGAATACTCCTTAAAAATTTCGGTGGCAGACGCTTCGCTGCACTGCACCTGTACATACAATTTGGCCGGGCGGATGCCAGCAAATTTTACATTTCTACCCTGCCATTCCCGCACATAACGGGAATAAACCGACAAAAAACCACTATCGTGGAGCGAAACCCCGCTTTCGCGGAACGATAGGCAGCCATTCGCGCTTCAAAGTACACTGAGCCGAAGGCGAGGGACTTTGAAGCGACTATCTTTTCTCTTCAATCACATGCGTGGGGGCGGGGAAGGGGGCCAGCAGGGCCGGCGGCAGCGGTGTCGGCTGGAACTGGCTGTTCACCGCCACTACCTCGATATCTACCCGCGCCAGCAGCACATCGCCGCGCTTGATCTCCTGAATCATCGTCAGCCGCACCTTGCCGATGCCGCCCATGCGCGTTTCCACCATCAGCAGATCATCCAGCAGCGCCGGCTTGCGCCAATCGATGGTAGCCCGCCGCACCACGAACATGATGTCGAATTCCGTCTGCAGCTTCTCGCGCCCGATGCCCAGCTGCCGCAGCCACTCCGTCCGCGCCCGCTCGCAGAATTTCAGATAATTCGAGTGATACACCACCCCGCCCGCATCCGTATCCTCATAGAACACGCGCACGGGGAAGTAGAAGGTGTCACCCTTTTGGAATGCGTTCATCGGCATGGTTATTCCCCATCCAGCAGCCCGAGCTGCTCGGGCATCTTGCTCGGCGCTTTGAGCTTGAGGTGCTGATAGCAGGTCAGCGTCAGCACCCGCCCGCGCGGGGTGCGCTGGATGAAGCCCAGCTGCAGCAGAAACGGCTCGATGGTTTCCTCGATCGAATCGCGCTGCTCGCTCAGCGCCGCTGCGATCGTCTCCACCCCCACCGGGCCGCCCTGGTAATGCTCGGCGATGAATTTGAGGTAGCGGTGGTCCGATGCATCGAGCCCCAGCGAATCCACTTCCAGCCGCATCAGCGTGGCATCGGCCTGCTTCGCCGTTACCGTATCCTCGCCGGCCGCATGGGCAAAATCGCGCACGCGCTTCAACAGCCGCACGGCGATGCGCGGCGTGCCGCGCGAACGGCGGGCGATCTCCGCCGTGCCGCCCTCATCCAGCTTGATATTGAGGATGGGCGCCGCGCGCGAAATCACTTTGCGCAGCTCCTTCTCATCATAAAAATTCAGCTTCAGCGGAATGCCGAACCGATCGCGTAGCGGGCCGGTCAGCAGGCCCAGCCGCGTGGTGGCCCCCACCAGCGTGAACTTCGGCAGGTCGATCCGCACCGTGCGCGCGCTCGGCCCTTCGCCAATGATGAGGTCGAGCTTGAAATCCTCCATCGCCGGATAGAGCACTTCCTCCACCGCCGCGTTCAGCCGGTGAATCTCGTCGATGAACAGCACATCCCCCGCCTGCAAATTGGTGAGGATGGCGGCGAGGTCCCCCGCCTTGGTCAGCAGCGGGCCGGAAGTAACGCGGATATTCACACCCATCTCGCGCGCAATAATATGCGCCAGCGTCGTCTTCCCCAAACCGGGGGGGCCATAAAGCAGCACATGGTCCAGCGCCTCTTCACGGCTTTTCGCTGCGCGGATGAACACATCCAGATTATCAATCACCTGCGGCTGGCCGGTAAAATCCAGCAGCCCCTGGGGGCGGATGCTGCCCTCCACATCGCCCTCGGCGCGTTCCGGCGTCAGCACTGAATTGGCTTCCTTCATGCCGCCAACTCACGCAGCGATTCTTTGATCAGCACATCCAATTTCGCATCCGGCACGTTCTGTTGAATCCGCATCACCGCCGCAAACGCCTCGGAGCGGCCGTAACCCAGATGCACCAGCGCCGAAAGGGCATCCTCCACCGCACTGGCCTCTTTCTTCGCCGCCGCCTTGCCTTTGGCAGGCGCGCTGTTCGCCGGCATCGCAAACCCGGCCGCGCCCAGCTTTACCGCCTGGCTCTTCAGCTCAATCACGATGCGCTCGGCCAGCTTCGGCCCCACCCCAGAAACAACAGTCAGCGCCTTCTTATCCTGCGCCGCAATCGCCGTGAGAATCTGCTCCGGCGTCAGCGCACTCAGAATCGCCATCGCCATTTTCACGCCCACACCCTGCACGGTGGTAAGGGTGCGGAACCATTGCTGCTCTGCCGCATTGGCGAAGCCATACAAATGGAAATGATCCTCCCGCACATGCGTGTCGATCAGCAGCGACACATCGCCGCCGATGCCGGGCATCAGCGAAAGCGTGCGCGCGCTGGCATGCACAAAGTAACCCACGCCGTTCACATCGAGGATCAGATGATCCTCGGCCACGGAATCGATACGTCCGGTGAGTTTGCCGATCATGACTTTATGGCTAGCTGATTGCGCGGCCGCGCACAAGGCTTGCGCGCAACTTGTCACCATGGCAGTCTGGCCGCATGCAGACCTTCCTGCCATACCCCGATTTCGACCGCTCGATGCAATGCCTCGATTACCGCCGCCTGGGCAAACAGCGGCTGGAGGCCAAGCAGCTGATGCGCGCCATCACCGAGGGCGGCAGCTGGAGCAACCACCCCGCCGCGGAAATGTGGCGCGGCTATCTGCCCGCGCTCGCCGCCTATCACGATGCCGCCATCCGCGAATGGAAACGCCGCGGCTATAAGAACACCATGGAATTACTGAAGCCGAAAAAATCCACCATCGTCATGCCGCCCTGGTTCGGCGATAAGAAATTCCACCGCTCGCACCAGAGCAATCTGGTGCGCAAATTCCCCGAGCATTACCGCCCGTATTTTCCGCGCGTGCCGGATGACCTGCCGTATGTCTGGCCTAGCGCAGATAGCTCGCATGCGTAATCGCAATCGCTAAAGCATCTGCGGCATCATGTTTGCTCGCGGCGAGTGCCTCACGAGAAGACGGGAGCAGCACCCCCACCATCTGAATCATCTGCTGCTTTTCAGCATTGCCGTTGCCGACGAGGGATTTTTTCACCGTCTTCGCACTATATTCGCCCACCGGCAAACCGTTGGCGGCCAGCGTCACCAGCAGCGCGCCGCGCGCCTGGCCAAGCTTCAGCGTAGAGGCGCCATTTGCCGTAGTGAACGTTTCCTCCAGCGCCGCATGCGTCGGGTTATGTTGCGCAACAATCGCATGCAGTGCACGATGCAGCTCAAGCAACCGCTCGCTTAGTCCCAGTGTGGCTTTGGGGTTAATAGTGCCGCAGGCAATGAACTTCAAATTCCCTTGCGCCGCATCGATAATGCCCCAACCGGTAGAGACAAGGCCGGGGTCGACTCCGATGATCCTAGGCACTTAATTTCGCCGCAACATCATCGCCGAATTCGGCGTTGGTGAACACATCCTGCACATCGTCGTTATCTTCGAGCGTTTCGATCAGCGCCATCAGCTTCTCGGCATCTTCGGCATTCACCTGGCTGGTGGTTTTGGCCACCCAGGCCAGCTTGCCGCTTTGCGCATCGCCGAATTTGCCGGCCAGCGCGTCGCGCACCTCGCCGAAACCTTCCAGCGTGGTGGTAATGGTATGCACCCCGTCGGCCGTTTCACAATTCTCGGCGCCGGCCTCGATGGCGGCTTCCATCATCGCATCTTCCGAAATTTTGTCGGCGGCATATTCGATCAGCCCCAGCCGCTCGAACATAAAACCCACCGAGCCGGTTTCGCCCAGCGCACAATTCGCTTTGGTGAAGGCCGAGCGGATTTCCGGCGCCGTGCGGTTGCGGTTATCCGTCAGCGCCTCGATCACGATGGCGACGCTGCCGGGGCCATAGCCCTCATAGCGCACCGCCTCGTAATTCTCGGATTCGCCGCCGCCCGCGCCCTTGGCGATGGCCGCCTCGATGCGGTCTTTCGGCAGCCCGCCCTGGCGCGCCTTGATCACGGCGGCGCGCAGCTTGGCGTTGAAATTGATATCCGGCTGCCCGGATTTCGCCGCCACGATGATCTCGCGTGCGATCTTGGTGAACACCTTCGCCCGCTTGGCGTCCTGCGCCCCCTTGCGGCGCATGATGTTCTTGAACTGTGAGTGGCCGGCCATAAAACTATACTCCTACGGGGCATTCATACGTTGCCTGGGGCGGTCAGTCTAGCTATAGAGGCCCATATGAGCAAGCCTTCCATCAGCAATATGCCGCCCTCGCACGCCGCCAGCGCCAAGCGCCTGAACCGCGTGATCGGCCAGCTCAACGGCATCAAATCGATGATGGAGGAGCGCCGCTATTGCCCCGACATCCTCACCCAGCTGCGCGCGGCGCGCGCGGCCATCAAGGCGGTGGAGGTGACGATGCTTTCCAACCACCTGAACAATTGCGTCATCAACGCCGTGGCCGGCGGCGACGAAAAAGAAATCCGCAAAAAGCTGGATGAACTCGAAACGCTGATCCAGCGCTACACTGAGTAGCAAGCTAGGCACGCGTAGCGCGTTCGCGAGCCGCTTGCGGCGGGGGTCAGCGAAGCGAAGGGGGCAAGGTCCCCTTCAATCAATCATCATCAGCTCACCGTCTCGGCACTGTAACGGGCGATCAAGCCGGTGCGCACCGCCCGCCGATACACCCGCAAAAACACCCAGCAAGCCAGCGCAATATAGAACAAACCTAACCCCGCCCCAATCATCATATCGCCAGGGGACGCCGTCCCCCCATGCATGATGGCGCGGATATTTTCGAACACATAGGCCGGGGGCAGGGCGCGGGCCACCAGTTGCATGCCATGCGGCAGCACCGCCAGCGGATAGAATACGCAGGCGAAGGGCGACATGATGGCCGGAATGGGCCAGACCAACCACTCCGCCGCCGGCCCGAAACGCAGCACCACCGTGCAGCCCAGAATGCCGATGGCGATGCCGAACAGGAACAGAATGCCTAGGAACGGCAGGATGGCCACGCCATAGGCCGCCAGCGAAAAACCGAAGGCCGAGGCCAGCGCCAGCATCGCCGCCAGCGCCAGCACCCCGGTGATGATGCTGGTGATCACCTGCGCCGAAAGATACTCACCCACCTTCAGCGGGCTGGCGAACATGTTGAGGAAATTGCGCGCCCACACATCCTCGAAGAATGCCATCGTCACCCCATGCATGATGCGCTGGCAGAAATCCCACAACAGCACGGCGCCGAGGAAGGTAGGCACGAAGCTGAAACCCGCCTGCGCCACGCCCGCCAGGTAATGGCTGAGGAACCCCCACAGCACCATATCGAGCAGCACCCAGATGAAAATCGGAATCAGCCGCGCCACGCTGCCGCGCATCAGAAACAGCTGGCGTAACACCACGGCGGCAATGCGGGTGATGCTCATACGGCCTCCAGCGACAGCGGTTCGCGCGCCACGGCGATGAACAGTTCTTCCAGTGTCGCCTTGCCATGCTGGGCCGGCAGTTGGCGCGGGTCGCCCGCCAGCAGAATCTCGCCATGGCTGAGGAACAGCACGCGGTCGCACACCGCCTCCACCTCATGCATCTGGTGCGAGGTCCACAGCACCCCGCCCGCGCCGCGCTGCGCGAAGGCCTTGATGCGCGCGCGAATCTCCTGCGCCGAGGAGGGGTCGAGCGAGGCGGTCGGCTCGTCCAGCAGCAACAGCTCCGGCGCGTTCAGCATGGCCTTGGCCAGCGCCACCCGCGTCTGCTCGCCTGAGGAAAGCACACCGCATTTCGTGTCGCGCAACCCCTGCAGATCATATTCCGCAATCACGTCCTCGATACGCTTCTTCAGCTGCGGCACGGTATAGAGCATGCCGAAAATTTTCAGGTTCTCCGCCACTGTCAGGTTGCCCGGCAGCGGCGCATAGACGGCGGCGAAATTGGTGCGCGCCAGGGCGGCGCTACGCTGCTTCACCACATCCACCCCGCCGATGCGCACCTGGCCGCCGCTCGGCTCCAGCACGCCCAGCATCATGCTGATGGTGGTGGTTTTGCCCGCGCCGTTCGGCCCCAGCAGCCCCACGATCTCCCCGCGCCCTACCTCGAACGAAATGCCGTTCACGGCCAGCTTATCGCCGTAACGCTTGGTCAGTTGGGTTACCGAAAGGGCAGGGCTCATAGCGCCTTGTTGATCGCATCGGCGATCTGTGCGCTGGCGGCGCTGCGGTCGAAACGGGTGATTTCCTTCTTGCTCCGCGCATCCAGCAGCGCCACATAGCCCGTGCCGCTGCCCTGGGCCTTCAGGAAATCCGCGATGCCCAGCGCGCTGGCGAGCAGGATGGATTGGTGGATCGTCTCCTTATTCGTCAGGTTCATGGTGACGAACAGCACCTCCATATCATCCAGCCCCGCATCGGCCCGGGCCTGCGCAAAAATCGGCGACAGCACTTTGCAGTTGGGGCACCAGTCGGCATAGAAATATACCGCCATCACCTTCGGCTTCGGCAGCGGCGGCGTCGCCTGCGCAGCCGCACCGAACAGCGAAGCCAGGCAAAGGGCGATGAGCAGGCGCCGCATCATTTCTTGTCCTTGAACAGCGAGAGATATTTGCCATACCCCTCCTTCTTCATATCGGCCAGCGGCACGAAACGCAGCGCCGCGGAATTGATGCAATAGCGCTTGCCGCCCTTATCGGCCGGCCCGTCATCGAACACATGGCCGAGATGCGAATCCGAAAAGGCCGACTTCACCTCGGTACGGTCCATCCCCAGCGAGGCATCGCTCTTCATCTTCACGAAATTGCCTTCGATGGGCTGAGTAAAGCTGGGCCAGCCCGTGCCCGAATCATATTTATCGGTGGAGGAAAAAAGCGCCTGCCCCGAAATCACATCCACATAGATGCCCGGCGCGTGGTTATCCCAATATTCATTATGAAACGGCGTCTCGGTGCCGCCATGCTGCGTCACATATTCCTGCATCTGAGTCAGCGACGACGTATCCGCCGCAAAAGCCGGCAGGGCGAAACAGGCAGCAAGCAGGGAAATGAGGAAACGCTTCATAGAAAGAATGTAGGGAGCCCCAACAGCGATGTCCAGTAGGAAGGGAAAATGGTGATGACAGGAATCGAACCTGCGACATTCTGCTTGCAAAGCAGCAATACTCCTTGGTGAAATCCTAATGTGATGCCGTATATTAGCCTTACTAAAGTGTACGATTCAATTGCGTTCGATAAGCTTATAAGAGCTTGAATGTGCTAGTTGGTTTAGTTTTCAATCGTACAGTTTTTATTGAGCAATTGCTTCTTCAATTTTTTGCTTTAGGCATTCGCAAAGTAAATTAGCTGGTACTGGAACAGTCAATTTATCCATGTGAGCAAGCTTACGAGCATCAGGCGTATTTTCGAGTCTTGTTTTTATGGCGAGCTTTAATTTCTTTAGATGCTGCTTCCCTTTAATTGTATTCGAATTAAATTCGCCAAGTTCTCTCCAGCGTTCTGTGGGAATACTTCGCTGATCGGCGGGCAGACTACTAATTGCACCATCTAAAGCCGTATTAAAATCGCGTTCAGTTTCTCTCCTATCGAACAATGCCAGCGTGTCATTCAGAATGGCTTCAGCGGTAGCATTATCGACGTCAAATATGGCTTTAACTTGTTCGGCGGTACAGAAAGGCGCTTCAATATCTGACTGAGGCGTTATCCATAAAGGAATGTTATGTTCAGTATATTGCTTCTTCGCCCCCCAAGCTAATACATCAGAATCGGACATAAAATCGCGGTCTCTATGAATAAGCACTTTAATGCCCATAGCTTCCTTTAATTTTGTGCAAGATTCACCAGAGGGTAAGCCGTTTTTACCGAATGTCGGCCATACCAAAACCTTGCGAGCTAGTTCCGGCCATTGTCCGATCAAAAGCTTTATTACTCTGGTATTTTCATCCTCTGTAAAAAGTATGATTTCTTTGTCTAAAGCCCCCCATCCCATGCGCTGACGAATTAGTTCTTCGCTATCGCCACGCAAGGAACCATTCTCCATCCAGTGAACTTTGGTACGGGCGCCACAGGCTCTAATTAAGCTTGGTGAATGAGTGGTTAGTATAAATTGAGTATCAGGAAATTCTAAAGCAGCTTCCTCGATGGCTCTAATTAGTCTTTCTTGGGTGCCTGGGTGAAGGTGAGCATCAGGCTCATCAATCAAAAGTAATTGAGGTTTAAATTTTAATAAGTATGCAAAAATCTGTACAATTTGTAGAAATCCTGTGCCCGCCATTTCCAGAGGCTTACGTTGTTGAGCAATACTCCGCCCAGCCGCCTTCATGTCAGCAGTCAGGAATTGCGCATCAATTATGACATCTCGCAGGCTATCAAACTTTACCCAGAACTGAACATCAGCGACTACTTTTCCCACCCACTTATTAAGTTCGGTAAGTTCGTAATACTCAGTTGTGTTCCCACCTGATTGACGAGCTAATTCGAGCAAGACATGCCGAAGAACAGAGCCACCTTCGCCTGAAGCAGCCTTTCTATGCAAAACAGGAGTAGCCAATACAGTTTCGGTTTCTGCTAATCCTGCTAGGCCGGGTATGTAAGCAGTTTTTGGCTCTTCAGAAGTAAGATGCTGAGCCAATGGTCCCGTAATGGAAGATTTAGTGCCCGCTTCATTACGAGCTGCATTAATACTGATTATAGTTTCCTGATCATTCTCATCAATAATGCCGACAATAATTTTTGGCGTAGCTGAACCATTCTGGATTCGTTTTTTATGCGCTAGTTCTAAAAACTCCCTGCTTGGGGTATAGTCCATCTGTTCAAGTGTAGTTCGCCCTGTGGCATCTTTTCGTGTGGCACATCTAATTGCCCAGTGAATGGCTTTTAATACGGACGACTTACCAGAACCATTTGCTCCCACTAATACCGTCACGGGTCCAAGATCTAAATTGACGCGTGCATCAACTCTCATGAAGTTTTCTACAAATATCGTTTTAATCTTCATTAGATTCCTAGTGGGGCCAATTTTTAGCCATAAGATATACGCAATAATATTAAGCAACGCAATTAAGGCGACTAGATAAACTTCATGCCGCACAAACTAAGGTGCTGTTGTTGATTAGGATGGCGGAGGCTTTTATACGGTTGAATCGTACAAAAATGCGTGAGTCGTATAATCGACACGCTTACGAAATGACTAACATATTGAAGGGAAATGGTGGAGATGACAGGAATCGAACCTGCGACATTCTGCTTGCAAAGCAGACGCTCTACCAACTGAGCTACATCCCCACACAGGCGTTGAGGTGGGTGGTGCTACATGAGCCGATGCATCCCGTCAAGTCTCCTGTTATCGGGAGGGGTGCGAACCACCGGCTAACCAAGCGTCGATGCCGCTTGCCGCTGCCACGGCGGTGCTGAAACAGGCCTGTAATAGGTAGCCGCCGGTGGGGGCCTCCCAATCCAGCATTTCGCCGGCGACGAACACCCCTGGCCGCTGGCGCAGCATGAAATGCGCATCCACTGCGCCCTGAACGATGCCGCCGGCGCTGGAAATCGCCCGGGCCAGGCCGGTGGTGGCCGTCAAGCGCAGGGGCAGGGCCTTGAAGCGCGCGGCCAGCGCTGCACCGGAAAGCTGCGCCAGCTCCTCCGCCGGCGTCAATTCGCGCAGTAATCCAATAGCCAGTGGCGAGAACCCCAGCTTACCCAAATAGGTGCTCAGCGATTTATTGGCGCGCGGTGTTTGTAGTTTGGCGCCCAGCGCCTCCAGCGCCATTCCCGGCCGCAGGTCGAGCATCACCGCCGCCTCGCCATCGCGCGCAATCGTCTCGCGCAACCCGGCCGATAGCGCATAGACCGCGCCGCCCTCAAGGCCCTGCGCGGTAATCATGGCCTCGCCCTGGCGGGTAGTGCCGGCATGCGTCAGCGCCACCGGCTTCAGCGGCTGGCCGGCGAAACGCGCACTGAAATGCGCCGACCACGGCACCACGAACCCACCGTTCGATGGCCGCATCGGCGCGATATCGAGGCCCTGCCGTGCCAGCATTTCCACCCACGTCCCATCCGAACCAAGCCGTGGCCATGACGCACCGCCAAGGGCCAGCAGCACCGCATCTGCCTGCACATGCACCGGCTGCCCCGTCGCATCCTGAAACAGCAACGCATCGCCATCCCAGCCCAGCCAGCGATGGCGCGGTGCATAGTGCACGCTCAGCGCTTCCAGCCGCTTCAGCCAGGCGCGCAGCAGCTGCACTGCCTTCATGCTGCGCGGAAACACGCGGCCGCTGCTGCCGATAAATGTTTCCACCCCCAGCCCCTCGCACCAGGCGCGCAGGGCCTCCGGAGGAAAGGCGCGGATGGCGGGGGCCAGCCAATCGGCGGCCGCGCCGTAACGGGTAAGGAATGTTTCCAGCGGTTCGCTATGCGTCAGGTTCAGCCCACCGCGCCCGGCGATGAGGAACTTGCGCGCCGGGCTGGGCATGCGGTCGTAAACCGTCACGCTATACCCCTGCGCGGCCAGCCGCTCGGCCGCCATCAGCCCGCTGGGCCCGGCGCCGATAATCGCGATGCGCTTAGCGGATGAAGACGGCATGGGCATCGTCGGATAAATCGCGCGCGTAGCGGTAGCCGTCTTCTTTGAACTTCGGTAAATCCTTCAGTTGAGCGCCGGACTCGATCACCCAGCGCGCCATGGTGCCGCGGGCCTTTTTGGCGAAGAAGGAAACGATCTGCAGCTTTGCGCCTTTCTTCTCTTTGAACGACACATCCACCCATTGCGGCTTCAGCGCTTTGCGGTCGATGCCATCGCTATATTCAATGCTGGCAAGGTTCAGCAGCACATCGGCCTTGGCTTCTTTCGCGGCATCGTTCAGCGCCCCGGCAATCCGCTCGCCCCACCAGGCATACAGGTTTTTGCCTTTGGCGGTTTTCAACGCCGTTCCCATCTCCAGCCGGTAGGGGTGCATCGCGTCGCCGGGCCGCAGCACGCCATAGAGGCCCGACAGAATCCGTAGCCGCTTCTCCAGCGCCGGCAGGGTTTTTGCCGGCAGCGTGTCGATATCCAGCCCATCATATACATCGCCGCGGAACATCCATGCGGCGGGGTATTCGCCCGGTGCGAACGCCGCATAACGCGCCACATTCAGGGCGGCCAGCTTGGGGCTGATATCCATCAGCTTGCCCAGCTGCTTCTCGCTCATCGCCGCCAGCTGCCTGGCCAGCACATTCGCCTCGTTCTGAAACTGTGGCTTGCTGAGTTTCATCCTGGCCGGAAAAGCCGGCGCGCTATCGAGCGTTTTGGCGGGGGAAAGAACGATCAGCACCTAAAAATCCACGCACTTGCCGTTGATTTCCCAGTCGTTATATCGCGTGGGTTCGCTGTCGCGCTTGGCGCCGCCGAATTCTTGCGGCTTAAGCGGTTCGGCGGGCTTCTCGGTGGTTTCAGTTGGTTTGGGATCGGTCATGCGCATAAATATATAGTATGTTTTTGGTAGGGGGCAACTTGCATCTGCGTGCCGATGCTGCCATGAAGCTGCGCATGAAAGCCGCCTTACAACCGTCATCGCGCACCCAGGCCGCGCTGTTGCTGCACACCGTGCTGCAGCATCATCGCACGCTCGACGAAGCGATGGTCGAGCGCCTGCCTGAAGGCGACGGCACCGAAACCCGCTTCATCATGATGCTGGTGCTGACTGTGCTGCGCCATCTCGGCCAGATCGATGCGCTGCTGGCCAAATACATTCCCAAGCCGCTGCCAGAAAAGCGCGCCACCGCCAAACAGGCCTTGCGTCTGGGCGTGGTGCAGCTGCTGCTGATGAACACTCCCGCCCATGCCGCCACCAACGAAACCGTACGCGTGGTGAAGGAGAGCAAGGATGCCGGGCTGATCGGTCTGGTCAACGCGGTGCTGCAAAAGATCAGCCGCGAGATGCCACCGCTGCCCGCTGCCATCCACAACGTGCCCGACTGGCTGCGTCAGCGCTGGGAGCAGGCCTATGGCGCCCCCGCCGTTGCCACCATGGCCGAAGTCGCCGCCGCCCGCCCGCCGCTCGACCTCACTGCCCCCGGCGGCCAGCGCTTCCCGCAAGGCGAACGGCTGGACGACACCATCTGGCGTCTGCCGGCCGAGCACGACCCGGTGCCCAAACTGCCTGGCTATCACGAAGGCAGCTTCTGGGTGCAGGACATCGCCGCCACCTATCCCGTGCGCATGCTGGGTGAGGTGAGGGGCCTCACCGTGCTCGATGTCGGCGCCGCGCCCGGTGGCAAATCCGCCCAGCTGGCCAAGGCCGGGGCCCATGTCACCGCCCTCGATAAATCCGCCGCGCGGATGGAAACGCTGAAGGAAAACATGGCCCGTCTGCAGCTCGATGTGAAGCCTGAGGTGGGCGATGTGCTGCACTGGCAACCCGCTATCCATTATGATGCCGTGCTGCTCGACGCGCCCTGCAGCGCCACCGGCACCTGGCGCCGTCACCCGGAAGTGCTCGCCGTCACCACCCTGCACGACATCACCGAACTGGCCCGCCAGCAGCGCGACATGATGCGCCGCGCCTGGGGCTGGGTGAAACCCGGCGGCCGCCTCTTATATTGTGTCTGCTCGCTGGAACCGGAGGAGGGGGAGGCGCAGGCCGCCTGGTTCCTGCAGCACCACACCGATGCCAAGCTCCTCCACGCCACCATCCCCGGCGCGCCGGGGCAAGCCATTACGCCCGAAGGCGCCCTGCGCACCCGCCCGGATATGCTGGCGGAGCAAGGCGGTATGGATGGTTTCTTCGCCGTGCTGTTCCAGAAAGCCTAGATTCTAGCACCACGCAACATCGCCCGGAAGCCGCAGAAACCCGCCAAAAAATGTTTCACGTGAAACATGCTGACGTGAATGGATACGCCGCGTAGTGCCGAAGCTGCGCGAGCCGGCGCGCAGCGAACGAGGGGGGGGCGGTAGCGCTTGGGGGGCTCGCCCCAGCGCCGCGCCAGCGGCCAACTAAAAAATGCGCCATTCTCTTGCACCCCAGATGAGGCGCTGCTAACCATGGCGCATGATTCGTATTGCACCCTCCATCCTCTCCGCCGACTTCGCCCGCCTGGGCGAGGAAGTGGCCGCCATCGACAAGGCCGGGGCCGACTTCATCCATGTCGATGTGATGGACGGGCATTTCGTGCCCAACCTCACCATCGGGCCGGGGGTGGTGAGAGCCATTCGCCCACATTCGCAAAAAACCTTCGATGTGCACCTGATGGTCGCGCACCCCGATCCGCTGATTCCGCTTTTCGCCGAGGCGGGGGCCGACATCCTTACCATCCATGCCGAATCCGGTCCGCATCTCGACCGCTCGCTGGCGCTGGTGAAATCGCTCGGCAAAAAGGCCGGCGCCACCATTTGCCCCGCCACGCATGAAAGCGCGCTGGAATATGTCATGGATAAAGTCGACCTCGTTCTGTTGATGACAGTAAACCCCGGCTTCGGCGGCCAGAGCTTCATCCGCAGCCAGCTGGAAAAAATCAAACGCGTCCGCGCGATGATCACGGCCTCCGGCCGCGATATCATGCTGGAGGTGGATGGTGGCATCAATCCCGCCACCGCCAAAGAAGCCATCGCCGCCGGGGCCGATGTGCTGGTGGCCGGCTCCGCCGTCTTCACCGGCGATGCGGCGGCCTACGCTAAAAACATCCAGGCGTTACGCGGCTGATGCACCCCATCCTCGCACGCATCCGCACCGAGCATACGCAAACCGTCGAGGGTTTCCTCGACCAGTGCGCCTCCGAACTCGAAGCCCTGGCCGAGCGCTGCGCCGAGGCATTCCGCGCCGGCCGCAAACTCATGTTCTGCGGCAATGGCGGCAGCGCCTGCGATGCCATGCATATCGCCGGTGAATTCGTCGGCCGCTTTGTCGACGACCGCCGCTCGCTGCCCGCCATCGCGCTTTCGGCCGATACCGGCCTCATCACCGCCATCGCCAACGACTATGCCTACGACTACATTTTCGCCCGTCAGGTCGAGGGGTTAGGGATTGCGGGGGATGTGCTGATTTCCCTGTCGACCTCCGGCTCCAGCCCCAACGTGGTGCGCGCCATTGCTTCCGCCCGGCAACTGGGCATCCATACCGCGCTGTTCACCGGCGAAAAAGGACGTGAAAACAAAGCCGGCGCCACCCAATTGCTCGTCGCCCCCAGCCGGGTGACCGCCCATGTGCAGGAAGCCCATATGGTCGGCCTGCACGGGCTGGTGGGACTCATTGAATCTAAACTATTTTCATAAAATGTTTGGCAGTTAACGGAAACTTTAGATTTACCCGTGTAAGGTAAATCGAATGGCCAAAATACTCGATCAAGAGTATGGATACAGAAACTGGAGCACGTGATGATCTCTGAAACCAAACTCGCAGAAATGCTTTGCACCCGCCTCTGCCACGATCTCACCGGCCCGATCGGCGCGGTGAACAATGGCGCTGAATTCCTCGGCGAGGAAGGCTTCGACATGCAGAACGAAGCGGTGAAGCTCATCCTCTCCAGCGCCAACGAAGCGGTACATCGCCTGATGTTTTACCGCCTGGCCTATGGCCGCGTGAACGATTCCGGCGAGGCCTGCCTGGCCGACAAAAAACAAATCGCGGCCGATTTCTTCTCGGGCACCAAAGTGAAGCTCGACTGGCCCGATAGCCATACCGATGCGTGCGGCATTTCCATCAGCATGAAAATGGCGCGGCTGATTCTGAACCTCATGGTCATCACCGGCGCGTCGATGATTCGTGGCGGCACCCTGTCGATCCGTATCACGGGCGGCGATGAAGAAAAACAAATCACCGTTTCCGCCGCCGGCGAAACCATCAAGCTCGATGCCGAGACGGTGGCTATCCTGAAAGGCCAGGGCGACGATGCGATGCTGTCGCCCAAATCGGCCCAGCCCTTCCTCACCATGAAACTGGCCGAGGAAGTGGGCGCGACGCTCGATTTCGACCTGCATACCGACCGGTTGGAGATGGTAGTGCGCCAACGCCAGCTGGTGCTGGCCGCCGCCGCGCATTAATCCTGCGTAAGCTACCTAAAACACATATCTAAATCGCTTTCCTTTTGCGCCATCGCCATGTTATGGTGAGCCCCACGCCGTCATAAAAAACAAGAAATATTCCATCTCTTTCGCACAGGGAATTACCATGGATGATCTGATTGGCGAGTTCATCACCGAAACGTCGGAGTCGCTGGCTGTCCTCGATTCTGAGCTGGTGAAACTCGAGCAGAACCCCAACGACCAGAATATTCTGGGCAATATTTTTCGCCTGGTGCACACCATCAAAGGCACCTGCGGGTTCCTCGGTTTGCCGCGCCTTGAGTCCGTCGCCCATGCCGGTGAAAACGTGCTCGGCAAAATCCGCGATGGCGAAATTGTCGTTACCGGTGAGGCGATTTCCATCGTGCTCGAAGCGCTCGACTGCATTAAGAGCCTGATCGATTACCTCTCCGAAAACGGCGCCGAGCCGGAGGGCGAGGATAACGACCTCAAGAAACGCCTCAACGCTTTCGCCGATTCCAACGGTGCGGGTGCCGGCGCGCCCGCCGCTGCGGCAACACCCGCACCCGCAGCGGCACCTGCTACAGCAGAAGAAATGATGGCGCCGGATGAACGCAAAATCACCAGCTCCACCAGCCAGGCGGAAATGGACGAGCTGGAGCGCGCTTTCGCTACCGCCGCCGTGCCGGAAGGGATGGATTTCACCAAAGCCCCCGAGATCGATTGGGACGCAGTGAATGCGCAATATGCCGCATCGGCCAGCGAACCCGCACCCGCCCCCGCGCCCGCCCAGGCGCAGGCCTCCTCGGTGCCGGCCATCTCGGAAAAAGCAAAAGAGAAAGCCATCAAACAGGGCCTCGACACCGAAGCGAAAGAAGGCGGTGGCGGCGTCACCCAATCCATCCGCGTCAATATCGATGTGCTGGAGAATTTGATGCAGATGGTGGGCGAACTCGTGCTCACCCGCAACCAACTGATGCAGGTGGTGCGCCACCGTGACGACCGCGAGTTGAAGGGTCCGTTGCATCAGCTGTCGCAGATTACTTCTGAGCTGCAGGAAGGCGTAATGAAAACGCGCATGCAGCCGATTGGCAATGCCTGGTCGAAATTCCCCCGCCTGATCCGCGACCTCAGTAACGAACTGCACAAGAAAATCGATTTGAAGATGATCGGTGAAGCCACCGAGCTCGACCGCCAGCTGCTGGAGATGATCAAGGACCCGCTCACCCACATGGTGCGCAATAGCTGCGACCACGGGCTCGAACCGCCGGCCGATCGTCGCGCCGCCGGCAAGCCGGAAACCGGCACGGTGACGCTGTCGGCGTTCCATGAGGGCGGCCATATCGTCATCGAAATCGCCGATGACGGGCGTGGCCTGCCGATCGACAAGATCAAGCAGAAGATTCTCGACAAGGGCATGGCCACCGCCTCGGAACTCGAGACGATGTCGGACGATGCGGTGATGCAATATATCTTCAAGCCCGGCTTCTCGACGGCGGAAAAAGTCACCAGCGTTTCCGGCCGCGGCGTCGGCATGGATGTGGTGCGCACCAACATCGAAAAAATCGGCGGCACGGTGACGATGTCGTCGGCATGGGGCCGCGGTTCTACCTTCCATATCAAGATTCCGCTGACGCTGGCCATCGTTTCAGTGCTGCTGGTGGAAGCGGCCGGCCAGAAATTCGCCGTGCCACAGCTGAACGTGCTGGAACTGGTGCGTATCGGCAGCGAATCGGAATATGCGGTCGAGAATATCAACGGCTCGCGCCTGCTGCGCCTGCGCGATAAACTGCTGCCGCTGTTGTCGCTCAAAACCACGCTCGGCCTGCCGCATGTCGAAAAGCTCGACGCCATCGAGGGCGAGGATAACGAACCGGAAAGTTATGTCGTCGTCGTGCGCATCGGCTCGAACGATTTCGGCCTGGTGGTCGACCGCATTCACGACACGGAAGAAATTGTGGTGAAACCTGTCAGCCGCCTGCTGTCGGAACTCGATGTCTATTCCGGCAACACCATCCTCGGCGATGGCAGCGTGATCATGATTCTCGACCCAGGCGGGCTGGGTAAGGCGCTGGGTGATATCGATAATAGCAGCAACCGCGAAGAAGCCTCGGCAGCCGGCAGCGGCCAGGAGAAAATGGCCAACTTCCTCGTCTTCAAAGCGGCGGGGGATTCGCCCAAGGCCGTGCCGCTGGAACTGGTTTCGCGCCTGGAAGAAATCCACACCGACAAGGTCGAGCATTCGGCCGGCGACCCCGTGGTGCAATATCGCGGCGACCTGATGCGCCTGCGCACATTGCCGGGCATGGACATGCCGACCAGCGGCCTGTTCGACGTCATTGTGTTCACCTATGACGGTAAAACCGTCGGCCTCGTGGTCGAGGATATTGTCGATATCCAGCAGGCGCCGCTGGCGATGACGGTGGCGGGCAACCAGCAGGAATATCTCGGCAGCATTGTCATCGCCGGCAAGACCACCGATGTGGTGGATGTGGGCTATCTGCTCAATGCCATTCTCGGCGAGCTGACCGCGGGCGGCGAAAAAACCGCCGGCGCCGGCAACATCAACGTGCTGCTGGTGGAAGACAGCCTGTTCTTCCGCAACCTCACCGTGCCGTTCCTGAAGAATGCCGGCTACCGTGTTACGGCCGCCGCCGGCCCCAACCAGGCGCTGGAGGAAGCGGCCCGCCAGCAGTTCGATGTGATCGTCACCGATATCGAAATGCCGGATATGGATGGGTTCGAGCTGGCCCGCCGCCTGCGCCACGACGCACGCTACCATGGCACGCCGATGATCGCCTTCACCTCAACCGTTAGTGAAAGCTTCAAGGAGAAAGGCAACAAGGTGGGCATGAGCGCGCTGATTCTGAAAACCGACCGCGAGGCGCTGTTGCAGGCGATCGCCGCTGTCGCCCACCATGCCAGGGAGGCTGCATAATGGCTAGCAATGCATTGATGGTCAGCACGCAGCAACCGCAAGCGACGCCCGGCGGCGCTGCCGCCCAGGAATTTGTCACCATGCGGCTGAACGGCCAGCTGTTCGGCATCTCGGTGATGTCGGTGCAGGATGTGATGCGCAAGCAGCCCATTGCCCCCGTGCCGCTGGCGCCGGCAGTGATCGCCGGTTCCATCAACGTGCGCGGCCGCATCGTCACTGCGATCGACATGCGCAAACGCCTCGGCCTCGATAACTACCCCGAGCCCGAGAAGGTAATGAAAGTCGTCGTCGAATTTCAGGGCGAACTTTATGCCTTCATCGTCGATGCGGTGGGTGATGTATTGTCGCTGCCGATGAAACAGTTCGAGAAAGTGCCCGCCAACATGGACACTGCCTGGCGCGCCGTCGCTGCCGGTGTATTCAAGCTCGACAACGAACTATTGGTGATACTCGATGTCGCCCATGTGATCGATGATCTGTAAGAGTGAGGGAATGTCATGAAGACCTGTCTGGTGGTGGATGATTCGAAAATCGTCCGCAAAGTCGTGCGTAAAATTGTTGAGAATCTGGGCTTCGCCGCCCTCGAGGCCGAGGACGGCCAGCAGGCGGTCGACCAGGTGAAAGCCAACCATGTCGATGTGATTATCATGGACTGGAACATGCCGGTGATGGACGGGCTGACCAGCATGAAAACCATCCGTGCCGATACGTCGATCGCCAGCCAGCCGATCATCATTTTTTGCACTACCGAAAACGAATTCGCCAAGATCCAGGAAGCGGTGATGTCGGGTGCCAATGAATATGTGATGAAGCCGTTCGATGAAGCCATCATCGCCGGCAAGTTCCAGCAGCTCGGCCTGATGCCGGGAGCATAGGTGATGAGTGACCCCGCCAAAATCCGCGTCATGCTGGTGGATGACTCTGCCATCGTTCGCGGACTGATGCAGCGAGCCCTGAAGGACGACCCGCAGATCGAGGTGGTTGCCACCGCGGTGGATGGTTCGGTCGCCATCGAAACACTGAAGCGCACGCCCACCGACATCATCGTGCTCGATATCGAAATGCCGGTGATGGACGGGCTGACGGCGCTGCCCAAACTGCTTGAGGCCTCGCCCGGCCTGAAGGTCATCATGGCCTCCACGCTCACGCTGCGCAATGCCGAGATCAGCATGCGCGCCATGCAGCTCGGCGCTGCGGACTACGTGCCGAAACCCACCGCTACCAACCCCGGTGAAGTGCAGGAATTCTATCGCCAGCTGATCAGCAAAATCAAAGCGCTCGCTAATGGCGGCCGCGCACCGACAGTGACGGTGCCTCTCAGGCCGGCGGCAGTGGCTGCATCGGCACCGTCGAATGTCATGCCGCTGCGCCCGGTGGCGCCGGAAGTGCCCGGCAGCGGCATCACGCCGGTTTACAGCATTGCCGAGGCGCTCAACACCGTGCCGCGCGCGCAGGCGCTGGCCATCGCTTCTTCCACCGGCGGGCCGCAGGCGCTGCTCACCTTGTTTGCCGCACTGAAGGGCAGAGTACTGCCGGTGCCCGTCTTCATTACGCAGCATATGCCGCCCAACTTCACCACTATCCTGGCCGAGCATATCAGCAAGGCTTTCGGCGGCGATTGCCATGAGGCGAAAGATGGTGAAGCGGTGAAAAACGGCAGCATCTATGTAGCCCCCGGCGATTATCACATGATCGCCGAGCGGAGCGGTACCGGCACCGTGCTGCGCCTGACGCAAACGCCGCCCGAGAATTACTGCCGCCCTTCGGCTGACCCGATGCTGCGCAGCCTTGCCGCTATTTACGGCAGGAACTTGCTGGCCGTCGTGCTGACCGGCATGGGCTCCGATGGCTCGCCCGGTGCGGCGGAAGTGGTGCGCCAGGGTGGCACCGTGGCGGCGCAGAACGAGGCGACATCGGTGGTTTATGGCATGCCGCGCGCGGTGGCCGAGGCGAAGCTGGTGAAGGCTATCCTGCCGCTCGACCAGATGGCGCCTTATGTAAGCAAAGCAGTGGGGATGTGATATGAGCGCAGCCGCCAGCTTCACCAAAGACGAGTTCGATTTCATCTCGACCATGCTCAAGCAGAAATCGGGCCTCACCCTCACCGAGGATAAAGGCTACCTGCTCGAGACCCGCCTGCAGCCGGTGGCCCGCGCCAACGGCATGCAGACCGCTAACGAGCTGATTGCCAAGCTGCGCAGCAACCCGCCAAGTGCGCTGGTCTACCAGGTGGTCGAATCGATGACGACCAACGAATCGATGTTCTTCCGCGACACCAAACCGTTCGACCATTTAAAAACGGTGGTGCTGCCGGCGCTCAAGGCCGCCAATAAAAGCGGCGTGCGCATCTGGTCGGCCGCCTGCTCAACCGGGCAGGAACCTTATTCCATCGCGATGACGCTAAAGGAAGAAGCCTTCAAATATCCCGGCATGAAGTTCGAGATTTACGCCACCGACCTCGCCGAGAAAGTATTGGAGCGCTCGCGCACCGGCATCTACAGCCAGTTCGAAGTGCAGCGCGGCCTGCCCATCATGCTGCTGATGAAATATTTTCAACAGCGCCCCAACAATATGTGGGAGATCAAAGACGAGCTGAAGAGCATGGTAAAATTCACCGCCGGCAACCTGCTGGAAAGCTATGCGCTGATGGGCCGCTTCGACATTATCTTCTGCCGCAATGTGCTGATCTATTTTGACGAGAAAACCAAAACCGATGTGCTGGAGCGCATGGCCTCTATCCTCAACCCGCCCGGCTATCTCTTCCTCGGCGGCGCCGAAAGCACCATGAACCTCACCAAGAAATACACCCCGTCCGTCGAGAACCGCGGGTTGTTTATGCTGGCACAATAAAAAACCGCGCCGAGTTGCCCGGGCGCGGTTTCTTCGGGTCGGCGAGGGAGGTTAGACCTCCTCGGCCACCTTTTTCTTGCGCTTGCTTTCGGTGGCAAGCTCGGCACCGGGCTCGGGGTCTTTCAGCACATAGCCGCGGCCCCAGACGGTTTCGATATAGTTTTCGCCTTGCGATGCATCTTCCAGCTTCTTGCGCAGTTTGCACACGAACACGTCGATGATCTTCAACTCCGGCTCGTCGATGCCGCCGTAGAGATGGTTGAGGAACATCTCCTTCGTCAGGGTCGAACCCTTACGCAACGAGAGCAGTTCCATGATGCCGTATTCCTTCGAGGTCAGGTGCAGCGGCTTGCTGTCCACTTCCACCGAACGGGTGTCGAGGTTCACCACCAGCTTGCCGGTGCGGATGACCGACTCTGAATGGCCTTTCGAACGGCGCACGATGGCCTGGATACGCGCGATCAGCTCGCCCTTGTTGAAGGGCTTGGTGAGGTAATCGTCGGCACCATAGCCGAGGCCCTTGATCTTCTGGTCCGGGCCCGAGAGGCCGGAGAGGATCAGGATCGGCGTGTTGATTTTCGCGGCGCGGAAACGGCGCAGCACCTCGTAGCCGTCGATATCCGGCAGCATGAGGTCGAGAATGATGATGTCGTAATCATAGAGCTTACCGATCTCCAGGCCTTCTTCGCCCAGTTCGGTCGTGTCGCAAATGATGCCTTCGGAGGCAAGCGACAGTTCGATGGCTTTGGCCGTTGAGGGATCGTCTTCGACTAGCAGTACACGCATGGTTACCCCGTTATTGGTTTGCCGTTGATGCAGGTCTTTATTTTCGTCGTCGTCTAACCGTTAATCTCTACCCGGGAATTCCGCCAAAAGCGGCAGGCAGTCGTTAACGTGTTAAGTCTTAACATAACCTTAACAAAAGAATTCTTCAACGGAAATTTTAACGATTAACCCTTGTGGAGGCTTAAGGCGCTAGATTCATAAGGGTTTTTTGCAGGCAAAAAGATTAATATATAAAATTCGAATCATTCCCAATCGGCGTCGTTTTCAGAAATCAGGGTGCCTTTCATGCTGGGGCCGTCCTTGTGCACGCGCTGGGGTCGCCGCAGACCAAGGGGTGCCATTTAGGCAGTGGCTGGCCGAAGGCGGCGAGGCGGTAGCCGCAGGTGTGGGGAAGCCAATCGAGCGACAGGACATTGTCGGGCGTGACCTTGATGCAGTCGGGCACGTTCTGCTGGCGGTTGGCGTAGTCGGTGCAGCGATGCGCGTGGAGGCAGAGATACTGGCAGGCAACGTTGGAGAGGGCGATCTCGCCGCTATCCTCATCCTCCACCCGGATCTGGCAGCACAGGCCGCAGCCGTCGCAGAGGGATTCCCATTCCTCCGGCGTCATCTGGTCGAGCGGTTTATGCAGGAAATCAGGCTGCGGCATGGGCGCAGCATAGCAGCTTTTGACCGGCGGGGAAATGCGTGTTAGAGCATGCCTATGACTGGAACGCGCCTGCTGGGAAATGGTTACGAGCCGATCGTCGATGATGTAGGTGGCAAGCTGGTTTATAGCCTGCCGGTAGATGCGAACGGCGCATTGACCAGCCAGGATTTCGAGATAACACAGGCCGACCTCGCCGTGCTGAAGGCCGACCCTTACCGCTATGCCATTCTTTACCGCGCGCTCGATCCGTTGCTGCAGGCGGCGATGCGGAAGGACGGCAGGCCCTTTACGCAACACGACTTCCGTAAGCTGGCCGATGCCGTACTGCCGGCGGGGGATGCACAGCTGAAGCAGTTCGTCGCGCAATATAACCAGCAACATGGCGCGACCATTGATCGTGAAGCGGATGAATTCTTGAAAAATCGCAGCGATTCATAGTAAATTAAAAAATATGCATCTGAAAAAGCAAAATGGGTTTTCACTGGTAGAACTCAGCATCGTGCTGGTGATTCTCGGCCTGCTGACGGGCGGCATTCTTGCCGGCCAATCACTCATCCGCGCGGCGGAATTGCGGGCAGTGACCACAGAGTTCCAGCGCTATTACACTGCCGGCCAGGCCTTCCGCGATAAATACTTCCAGCTGCCCGGCGACTTCCGCGATGCCACCCGTTTCTGGGGTCGCCTCAACAGCAATACGGATTGCGGCACCAATAGTGCGGCAGCAGTCGCCACCCCCGGCGCATGCGACGGCAATGGGGATGGAACGATCAGTTGGGGCGGGGCCGGTAGCCAGAGCAGCGAAGGGGCGCAGGTCTGGAAACAGCTGGCCAATGCCGGGTTGATCGAAGGCAATTACACCGGCCTCACCGGTGCCGGCGGCGGGGTCGATTTCACGCCTGGTACGAATGTACCTAAATCCAAAATGAACAATGCGGGTTGGAGCGTCTATAACCCGCTCAATACGATGGGCAACTTTTCAGGCGGTGCGCAATGGTACGCCGGCAGCTACGGCAATGCGCTTATTTTCGGTTCCAAAATCGCTACGAATCTAACGCAGGGCCAGATACTCAAGCCCGAAGAAGCCTGGAATATCGACACCAAGATGGATGACGGCAAACCGGGAACGGGTAAAGTGATTGCTTCGGAGGATTACTGGTTCCAGAGCCCTGCGGCAGCCGGCCAATGCACCACTTCCGCCAGCGCGACGGACTATAGTGGTACCTATAACCTGTCCAACTCTGCCATCATTTGCGCGCTGGATTTCCCGCTGGCCTTCTAGCGTATCCTGCTTAGACAGCGGCATAAAACTGTATCATGCCGCCCATGGCCAACCACACCTGCTCCAAGAGCTTGATGCCCTTGTTACCCGTGCCGTCATCGGCCGGTTGGTGGCATAATCGGTGCATTGGCGGGATGGCAACGGCCATTTTATTCTGGGCAAGAATATTTCCACCGGCCTTTCTGAATATGCCGCGCTGAAGCCGGAAGAAGCCTGGAACATCGACACCAAGCTGGATGATGGCATGCCGGGCAGCGGCAAGGTCGTGACGCGCTATTGGAATAACGCCTGCGCCACTGCTACCAGCAATACCGACTATACCAGCCCCTATAAGGTCGCCAGCGGTACTGTTGCCTGCACCCTTTATTTCCGCCAGCAATTTTAACAGTTTCTGGCATGTGGCAGGAAAATCTGCTAAGTTCCGCCCATGGCCAACCTGCGTTCGCACCTGCTCCAAGAGCTTGATGCCCTTGCTACCCATGCCGTCAGCGGCCGGGTGGTGGCGGTGCGCGGGCTGCTGATCGAGGCGGCGGGCATTGAGTCGGCCCTTTCGGTGGGCAGCCGGTGCGTGGTGCAGGGCACCCTGCGCCCCGGGCATGAGGTGATCTGCGAGGTGGTGGGTTTCCGCAGCGAAGTGGCGCTGCTGATGCCGTTCGATTCCATCGAGGGCATTGGGCTGGGCGCCAGGGTAACGGTGGTGGCGCAGGCCTCGGCCATCGAGCCGAGCGACGCCTGGCTGGGCCGCATCATCGATGCCATGGGCAACCCGATCGACGGCAAAGGCCCGCTGCCCAAGGGCGGCCTGCCATATCTGCTGCGCGCTAACCCGCCGCCGGCCTCGCAACGCCAGCGCGTGGCGGGCAAGCTGGACCTCGGCGTGCGGGCGCTGAATACCTTCCTCACCTGCTGCAAGGGGCAGCGGATGGGGATTTTCGCCGGCTCCGGCGTCGGCAAATCCATCATGATGTCGATGCTGGCGCGCTACTCGAAATCGGATGTGAACGTGATCGGCCTGATCGGCGAGCGCGGGCGTGAGGTGCAGGAATTCATCGAGGATGACTTGGGCGAGGAGGGGCTGAAACGCTCCATCGTCGTGGTTGCCACCAGCTCGGAATCGGCGCTGATGCGGCGGCAGGCGGCCTATACCACCATGGCCGTCGCCGAATATTTCCGCGACCGGAAAAACCAGGTGCTGCTGCTGATGGATTCCATCACCCGCTTCGCCATGGCGCAGCGCGAAATCGGTTTATCGGCTGGTGAGCCGCCCACCACCAAAGGCTACACCCCCACCGTGTTCGCCGAACTGCCGAAGCTGCTGGAGCGCGCGGGGCCCGGCCTGGTCGGCTCGGGCAGCATCACCGGCCTGCTCAGCGTGCTGGTAGAGGGCGACGACACCAACGAGCCCATCGCCGACGCCGTGCGCGGCATCATCGACGGCCATATCGTGATGGACCGCGACATCGCCTCGCGCGGGCGCTATCCGGCCATCAACATTCTCAAATCCGTCTCGCGCATGCTGCCGGATTGCAACTCCGAATCCGAGAACCAGCTGGTGCTGATGGCCCGCCGCTTCATGGCGACTTATGAGAACATGGCCGAGCTCATCCGCCTCGGCGCCTATCGCCGCGGCACCGACCCGGAGGTTGACCGCGCCATGCATTTCCACCCGCAGTTCGAGGCCTTTCTCGGCCAGCGCGAACACGAATCGACCGGGCTGCAGGAAGGCTATGAGCTGCTCGCCAAAATCCTCGGCGTCGAAGCGCCGCAGCCGAAAGGCAGCGCGGCATGAAGAGCATCAAAACCATTCTGCGGGTGAAGCAGCGCGAGATCGACGCGCTGAAGCGCACCCAGGCGACGATGGAGCAGCACCGCGAACTGATGCACGAAGCGCTGGCCAAGCTGGCCGATGCGCTGGTGGCGGAATTCAAAGCCGCCGAGGGCCTGCCCGACATGGCGCAGTTCTATGGCGGTTTCGCCGCCCATATCAAAAAGCGGCAGGAGCAGATTCACGTGCAGCTGCGCAAGCTGGAGAACGAGCTGAACAAGGTGACCGAGCAAATCCGCGAGCGCTTCGGCGAGATGAAGAAATTCGAACTCGCTCTCAAAGCGCACGAGAAGCGTGAGGCCGATAAGCTGCGCATCCGCGAGCAGCAGGAGATGGACGAAATCGCGATCAGGGGATATATTCGCAGCCATGCACCGCATTAGTGTTTATGTTGGTTCCCTGCTCGCGCTACTGCGCTCCCAATGGAACGCAGCTTCGCTGGCTGATGGCTCGTTCGGCCTACTGGCCTCACATCGTCACCCATCGCGGTGGTTGATGCTGATGGCGCCGCTCTTGTTGGTTACGGGCTGCCTGGCGCAGAGCAGCATCCAGGCCAGCTATATGGATGCGCAGGACGATTGCCGCAGCCAGGCGGAAGACAAAGTCTCCGACCTGCCGGATGAGGACGAGATGAGCGCCAGGCAGCGCAGCGCCGCCTTGGTCGACCAGTTTTCCGATTGCATGAACAAGGCCGGCTGGCACGTCGCCCGCCCGGCCAAACCGACGGTGGTGGCACAGCCTGCCCAGCCGTTGCCCGGCCAGCCTTCGGGCGTTATCACCACTGTCCGCCCGCCGGTAGTGGTGCAGCAGCCCCAGCCCGTCGTGCGTGCGGTAACGCCGGTCCCCGCTGCGCCGGTAGTGCAGCAACCGGTGCATACCGAAACCACGCCCCTGCAGCCCAGCCGCAGCACCACCCCGCTGAACCCTACCGACCAGCCGCCCCCTGCCAGCTATGAGCCCAGCGGCGCTGGCGAAGCCACCGACCTGAACGCTGTCGGGCGGCATTTTTAGGAGTCATCTGGATGTTCCCTGCTCGGCCTGCTGGCCTACGCAATGGAACGCCGCTCCACGGGCTGATGGCTCGCTCGCCTGCTGGTTTCGCATAGGTTAAGGATAGAGCAGCGACTCCGTCCATTGCCCGCTTAAGTTCCGCGTATAGAGTTCGCGCACATGCAGGCGGGCATCGCTGGCCTGCCAGAATTCGATGGTGGTCGGCTTCAGCCGCCAGCCGCCCCAATGCGGGGGGCGGGGCACATCCTGCCCCTGGTATTTTTTCTCCAGCGCGGCGACGTTGTTATCCAGCTCCTCACGGCTGGCCAGCGGGCGCGATTGCTGCGAGGCCCAGGCGCCGATCTGCCGGCTGCGCGGGCGGCTGATGAAATAAGCATCGGCCTCGGCATCGCTCGCCGGGGTGAGGCTGCCTTCCACCCGCACCTGACGGCCCATCGGCATCCAGTAGAAGCACAAAGCGGCATGCGGGTTTTGTTTGAGCTCGCCGCCCTTGCGGCTGTTGAGATTGGTGTAGAACAGGAAGCCGCTGGCGTCGCACGCTTTCAGCAGCACAATGCGCGCCGAGGGGCGGCCGTCGGTAGTGGCGGTGGCCAGCGTCATGGCGGTGGGCTCGGTGATGGCGGGGTGGTTGCCCGCCTCCTTCAGCCAGCGCTGGAATTGTGCGATGGGGTCTTCCATGCCGCGAACCTACTCCGCTCAGCTGTCGGTAGCAAGTGGTTGACGCTGCCGCTATAGTAAGGGCAAAGAGGTTATATGCGCCCCACGGTTATCCAGCTCCGCCAGTTCTATTCCTCGCGCCTCGGTCGCCGCGTGAAGCAGCGGCTGCGCCAGCTGGTGGTGGCCCGCTGGGGCAGCGCCGATGCGCAGGAAACCGTGCTGGGCCTGGGTTACGCCGTGCCCGTGCTGCGGGTGCTGGAGCGCAGCAAACCGGCGGCGCTTATTGCCCTGATGCCGGCCGAGCAGGGCGCCATCTACTGGCCGGTGCATAGCGAAAACCACAGCGTGCTGGGCGATGCGCTGATGCCGCCCTTCGCCGTCGGCAGCCTGCACCGCGTGCTGATGCTGCACCAGTTCGAATATGCAGCCCGCCCGAAAGAGCTGCTCGATGTTTACTGGCAGATGCTGGCCCCCGGCGGCCGCCTGTTGCTGATCGTGCCCAACCGCCGCAGCTACTGGGCCAGCTTCGGCAGCACGCCCTTCGCGCGCGGCACGCCCTTCAGCATCAGCCAGATGAAAGAGCTGCTGGCCGAGGCGCGCTTTACCGTCGCCGATATCAGCGGCGCGCTCTATGCGCCCCCCAGCAACCACGCCTTCTGGCTGAAAACCTGGCCGCTGGTGGAACGGCTGGGGCGCCTGTGCTTTCCGGCCGTGGGTGGTGTGCTGATCATCGAAGCCGAGAAGCAGATTTACGCCAGCATTCCTGAGCCTGTAAAGGGTTGGGTGCCAGCTGCCGCCGTGAAGATTTCGGCGGCTTAAGAAATGACGGCGCTGAAAGCCATGCGTGCCGAGCGCAAGCAGGCCGCTTGCGGCAGGGGGGTCAGCCGAAGGCGAAGGGGACAAGGTCCCCTTCAATCGATTAATACTTCACAAAACACCCGTAGGGCTGAGAGGTTTTCACCGCTACCGGCTGGCCTTCGCTGAGTGCCTTCAGCGCGCGCGTGACATAGTTTTTTGCAGTAGCGATATCGGCCGGGTCGGCCGTCGGCGTGTCGTCGATGGCGCCGGCATAGGCGAGCGTGCCGGCCTTATCGATCACGAACATATGCGGGGTGGATTTGGCGCCATAGAGATGGCCGATCTTACCATCCGCATCGCGCAGATAATAGGTGGGGTGCGCTTCATATTGCGCCACGAAGGCCTTCGCATCGGCATCGGTGGCGAGGTAGCCTTCCTTGCCTTTCGCCGAGGAGTTGATGCTGATCCATACCACATCGTGTTTGGTGGCGTTTTCCTGCAATTGCTGCATGGCGTGCACCGAGTAGAACTTGTGCACGAAGGGGCATTTGGGGTTGTTCCATTCCAGCACCACCAGCTTGCCCTTGAAGCTGCTGAGGGTGACGGGCTTGCCGCTCAATGCATCGGTGGCGGTGAAATCGGGTGCCGGCGCATCGACCTTTGCATCGGCGAAGGCGGCGCATGCGAACAGGCATGCGGCAATAGTGGTAAGTAAACGTGATGCCATAATTCCCCCGTTATTATTCTTGTTTTAATAACAAGTAATTAACGGCAGTCAGCATTAAAAGCCAATAGGTTTTTTACTGCGGTGAAACATTCCCGCTTAGCGTGTCCTGCACCAGCGTTGGCGTCAGCAATTGTGGCAGGATGACAGGGCTGCCGGCGGGCGGGTAATAGACATAAAGCGGCACCCCATTGCGCCCGAAGGTTGCAAGGTAATGGGCAATATCGGCATCGCGCTGCGTCCAGTCGGCAATCAGAAGGGTGATGTGATGGTCATGGAAATATTGCTGCGTTGCTTCATCCTTCAGCGCCACCTTCTCGTTCACTTTGCAGGTGAGGCACCAGGCGGCGGTAGCATCGACGAACACGGGTTCATTGGCTGCCCGCAGCGAAGCCAGTTTTGCTTCCGAGAATGGCTCGGGTTTGATCAGCGTGTAGCCGCTGGCGTTGTGCATACCGGGGTGCAGCAATTGCAGCAGCACAAAGCCAAGCCACAGGGCAGTGAGCAGCATCGGCACCGCGAGAACTTGGCGGAAGCGATGCATCCATTTCCCTGGCCTCGGCAGCAGGCGCCGCGCCGCCGGCCACAGGCTGATAAGCAGGAAAGGCGAGGCCATGCCCAGCCCCATACTGGCGAAAATCAGCAGCGATGAAAACGCATCGAGCGTAAGTGTGGCGCCGACCGCGGTGGCCATGAACGGTGCGGTGCAGGGCGTGGCCACCAGCACCGCCAGTGCACCGGTGAGGAAGGTGCCGCGCAAGCCGTCATGCGACACCATCACATGCCCCAGCACGGGCGGTAGATGGAAAGCGCCGAACATATTCAGGCTCACCGCCAGCATCAGCACGAACAGCACACCGACAATGATGGGTGATTGCAGCTGGAAGCCCCAGCCCACCGCTTCGCCGGAGGCTTTGAGCGCCAGCATCAGCCCCGCGATAGCGACAAAACTGGCGATGACGCCGAACGTGTAAGCCAGGCCCTGCGCGCGGGCAGCGCGTGGCGACAGGTCGGCCTTTTTCACCAGCGCCAGCGCCTTCAGCGAAAGGATGGGCAGCACGCAGGGCATGAAATTCAGCAGCAACCCGCCACCGAACGCCAGCAGCGCCAGCCACAGGAACGGCGATGTCGGCGCATGCTGCAGCAACGGCGCCATGCCGGGAGTGGCCTCGATGGTGTAAACCGTATCCGGCTTGCCGTGCCAGCGCAGGCGCAGCAGCCCATGCCAACTGGCCGGCGCATCCGTATCGCCGCGCGGCATGGTGAGGCTGAAACCATCGTCGGTTTTGTTTACGGCGACGCCGCCGCCGTTTTTAATCACCCCATCTTCCACCGGCAGGAATTCGGCCGCCGCCGGTATATCCCATGCGCTATTCGGCACGAGGGAAAGCTGCACTTCCTGCGGGTTCATCGAGAAGCTGGCCTTGCCGGGGAATGCTACCGGCATCGCATCGCGCGCGGCCTGCAACTTAGCGGCATCTGCCGTGTTATGTTGCGGCAGGGCGATATGGAAACTGGCGGATTCGGGAATGCAGGTATCGTGGCAGACCAGCCAGTCCACCTTCAGCCCGGCATCGGCTTTGCCGAGGGTGCTGGTGAGGTGCAGCGGCGCCTGCAGCAAAACATGGTCATCATAACCATAATTCACGATGCCGCTGGTATCGACTGCATGCGGTACCGGCCATTGGATGGGGCCGGCTTCCACCCCCTCCGGCAGCGTCCATTTGAAGCTGGTGGGGATGCCGGAATCGCCGGGGTTCTGCCAATAGATGTGCCATTGCGGCGGGATGGTAAATTGCACCCCCACCCAGCCCATGCTGCCGCTGGCGGTGTCGCCGGCATCGACCAGAAGTCTGGTGCCGACCATGTTGTCCTGCGCGAATACCGGCAGGGCAAAAAGCGCAGCAAATGCTGCAGCAAAAAACCTAGCGCGCATGGCGAAGCCCTTTCGTGCTGCGCACAAAATCCTGCGTCAGATCGGCCAGCCGTTCTTTGTCTTTCGGTTTGGAAAGCGTGCCGCCACCGATGCCGATCATCTGCGGATAGACCCACATGCCCAGGAGCTCCAGCGGCACGCGCAGATGCTGCAGGCCGCTCAGGCCGCCGCGGGCGCTGGGTGTCGCGCTCATCAGCAGCGCGGTGCGGCGGGCGAGGGGGGCGCGATCATCCACCGACAGCCAGTCGATGAGATTCTTCAGGCTGCCGGGCACCGACCAGTTATATTCGGGGCTGGCCAGCAACAGCCCGTCATGCTCGAGCAGCGCATCGGCGAATTGCAGGGCACCATCGGGCAGCGCATCATGCGCACCGCGATAGGGGGGTGATTCCAGCGCCGCATAATCCAGCCGGGTGACGCTGGCGCCGGCTTCCTCGGCATGCGGAATGGCGGCATCGAGCAGGTTGCGGTTCAGCGAATCGTTGCGGTAGGAAGCGGCAAGGGCGAGCAGTTTGATTTTCATGCGGCCTCCTGGTTGCGCAGCAGATCAAGCAGCGCTTCGAAGGCGCGGGTGCGGTGGCTGATGCCGTGCTTGGCCGCCGTCGGCATCTCGCCAAAAGTTTCGCTGAAACCGCTGGGAATAAAGATGGGGTCGTAGCCGAAACCCTGGTCGCCACGCGCCGGGAAGGTGAGGGTGCCATGCACCTCGCCGCGCACGATCTGCGTGGTGCCGTCGGGTGCTGAAAGTGCGAGCGAGCAGACGAAATAGGCGGCGGCGCCGCACGCCTCTAGCCCGCGCCCGTGCAGCTCGTGCGCCACGCGCGCCATGGCATGGGTGAAGTCTTTCCCCGGCCCGGCCCAGCGGGCGGAATAGATGCCGGGCGCATTATCCAGCGCCGGCACGACGAGGCCGGAATCATCCGCCAGTGCCCACAGGCCGCTGGCGGTGGCAGCGGCAACCGCTTTCAATGCGGCATTGGCTTCGAAGGTGAGACCAGTTTCTTCCGGCTCGTCGAGCGCCAGAGCGGCGGCGGAACGCACCTCGATGTTCAGCGGCGACAGCAATGCCTCGATCTCGCGCACCTTACCCGCATTGTGACTGGCGACGACGAGCGGCGAGTATTGCGCGAGCTTAGCCATGAATCGCCTTTTGCTGCAGTTCGATCAGCTGGCGGATGCCGTCCTTACCCAGGGTGAGCAGGCTGCCGAGCTGGCCTTCGTGGAAGGTGGCCTCCTCGCCCGACATCTGTACCTCGACGAATTTGCCTTCGCCGGTCATGATGAGGTTGGCATCGACCTCGGCGCCCGAATCCTCGACATAATCGAGATCGAGCAGTGCCTCGCCATGCACAATACCGCAGGAGACGGCGGCCACCGGCGATAGCAGCGGATTGGTTTTAATGGTTTTACGTTTCTCCAGCGCCGCCACGGCGAGGGCCAGCGCCACATAGCCGCCGGTGATGGAGGCGGTGCGCGTGCCGCCATCGGCCTCGATCACGTCGCAATCAACGATGATCTGGCGCTCGCCGAGTTTCTCCAAATCGATCGCCGTGCGCAGGCTGCGCCCGATCAGCCGCTGGATTTCCTGGGTGCGGCCGCTCTGCTTGCCCTTGGCGGCCTCACGTGGGTTGCGGCTGTTGGTGGAGCGCGGCAGCATGCCGTATTCGGCGGTCACCCAGCCCGAGCCGGAATTGCGCAGGAAGGGCGGCACATGCTCGTCCACCGAGGCGGTGCAGAGCACTTTGGTATGACCGAATTCGACCAGGCACGACCCCTCCGCATGGCGCGAAATGCCGGGGGTGAGGGTGACAGGGCGAAGCTGGCTGGCGGAGCGGTCGAACGAACGGGGCATGGAAACTTCCTGAAAGTGAGGCCCTTGGTGTAGGATGATTACCCAACCATCGCAAGACTTGAAATTTATAACGGATGGGCACATATACGCGGGAGTATAAAGAGGAAACCATGACCCAGCCGCTGGAAGAACAAGACGACCTGCCCGAACAGGAGAACACCGAGCCGACGCCGGAGGCCGCCGTGCGCGCCCTGCAAGCCTTGCTCGATGACAGGGACAAAGAACTGGCCGCCATGAAGGACCAGGCCCTGCGTGCCCTTGCCGAAGCCGAAAATACCCGCCGCCGTGCCGAGCGCGAGGTGCAGGATATGAGCAAATACGCCGTCACCAATTTCGCGCGTGACCTGGTGAGCGTGATCGAGAATCTCGGTCGTGCGGTGGAGAGCATTCCCGCCGAGCTGAAAGCCTCGCAGCCGGCGGTGGCCAACCTGGCCGTGGGCGTGGAAATGACCATGCAGGAGCTGCTGAAAACCTTCGAGCGCCATGGTATCAAGCGCGTCGATCCGTTGGGCCAGAGGTTTGATCACAACTTCCATCAGGCCGTGGCGCAGGTGGATACGCCCGATGCCGAAGCCGGCACCGTGGTGCAGGTGATGCAGGCCGGCTATGTGATCCACGACCGCCTGCTGCGCCCGGCGATGGTGGCTGTCGCCTCCGGCACCGCGAAACAGGTTGATACGCAGGCCTAAGCGCGCTAGCGTCGCGGCATGAAGCAACGCATCCGTCAACTCATCACGGCCGACATTCCCTTCGCGCGCGACGATGCGCAGCGCATGCTGCCGGCGATGATCGCCTGCCTGGTGGGCTTCGCGGCGCTGCTGCTGGCGGCGGCTTTGTGCCTGAACCATGCGCTCGGCACCCAATCGCGCGATGTCAGCGGCGTGCTGCAGGTGGAAATGCCCAGCGGCAGCAGCAGCGATACTATCGATAAGACCACCGCTCTGCTGCGCAATACGCCGGGCGTGAAAGGTGTGAACCTGCTGCGCGACGCCGAGATGGAAAGCCTGCTGAAACCCTGGCTGGGGAACGATTTCTCGGTGCAGGACCTGCCCGTGCCCATCCTGCTCGATGTGCAGGCGGAGGTGAAAGACGGCGCGCCGAATATCGACCTGCCGGCGCTGGCCAAGGCGCTGCACGGCATCAACGCCGCCATCCGCCTCGATGCGCAGGGGCCGTGGGTGAGCCAGTTCGCGCAGGCATTGTCGCTGCTTCAGGCGCTGGTGCTGCTGGTGGCGATTCTGCTGCTCATCTGTGTCATCGGCATGATCGTGCTGGTGGCGAAAACCAACTTGAAGCTGCATTTCAAAACCGTCGGCCTGCTGCATATGTTCGGCGCGACGGATGATTATATCCTCACCCAGTTCCAGTGGAGCAGCGCCTGGCTGGCGGCGCGCGGCGCTCTGGCCGGCGTGGGCTTTGCGGCGCTGCTTTATCTGGTGGCGGTGGTTTTCAGTCATCAGCTGGAGAGCCCGGTGATCCCGCACCTGAGCTTCAGCGCCATGCACATGGCCACCTTCATATTGCTGCCGGTGCTGACGGCTTTGGTGGCGCTGGTGGCCACGCGCCTGACCGTGCAGTCCATGCTGCACAACATGCATTAAGATGCTGGTGCTGCTCGACCGCGACGGTGTGCTCAACCGCGACATGAAAACCGGCATCCTGCGCCTCGACGATTTCGAGATATTGCCCGGCGTGCCGCACGCGCTGGCGCGGCTGACGCAGGCGGGCTATCGGCTGGCCATCTGCACCAACCAGTCGGCGGTAGGGCGCGGCCAGCTGAGCATCGCCACGCTCGACGCCATCCACGCCATATTGTGCGACGAGGTAGCCCGTGCCGGCGGCCGGATTGACCGGATTTATTATGCACCTGATGCGCCGGAAAACCCCAGCCACCGCCGCAAGCCCAACCCCGGCATGCTGGAGGAAGCCCTGCAGCATTTTGCCGCCGAGGCCGCCAGCACCTGGTTCGTCGGCGATACGCTGCGCGACATGCAGGCGGCGGCGGCGGTGGGCTGCCCGCGCATCCTCGTGCGCACGGGCCATGGGACGGAAACCGAGCAGGCCGGCCTGCCGGAAGCGGTGCAGCCCGTCCTCATCCGCGATGATATCACGGCGGCGGTGGCGCATATTCTGTCGCATTCCGCTGGCGCTTCGTAACCGCGCGCATTAGGTTTCCTCCATGCGTTTTATCGCCACCATATTGCTGAGTTTGATGATCCTGTGGAGCGGTGCATTTGCCATGTTCCTGGTGCTGATGGCGCTGCCCGCCAACGCGCCGCAGGAACGCACCGATGCGCTGATTGTGCTCACCGGCGGCAAGCAGCGCATCGAGCGCGGCTTCACGCTGCTGGCGCAGGGCGGCGCGCCGGTGCTGTTCATCAGCGGTGTCGGCGAAAAGGTGACGGTGGAGGAGATGCTGGCCGCCCACGCCACGCCCGCGCAGCGCGCCGCCATCACCGCCAGCCATGCCGAGATCGTGCTCGACCATGCCGCCTCCAGCACCCAGACCAATGCCGAACAGACGGCGGCCTTCGTGCGGCAGCGCGGCTATCTCACCATCCGCCTCATCACCGGCCATTACCATATGCCGCGCAGTCTGGTGGAATTCCATGCAGCGCTGCCCGGCGTCGTCATCTACCGTGAGCCGGTAGTGCCCGACAGCCTCGCCCATCACCCGTGGTGGAGCAGCGCCGACAGCCGTCGCCTGATCTGGCAGGAATTTCACAAATACCTGGCCGCCAACGGCCGCACCATTTTGTCGCATCTATGATAGCTGCCTTCCGCACGGTGGTATTTTTTGTCGGCTGGGTGCTGCTCACCTGCGTCATTGGTTTCGCGGCATTGCCGCTGCTAGTGTCGCAACGCATTACCAGCAGCGTGGCGCGTAGCTGGGCGCGCCTGACCATCGGCTGGCTGCGCCTCAGTTGCGGCATCCGCACCGAGCAGCGCGGCGTAGTGCAGGGTCAACTCATCGCCTGCAAGCACCAGTCGGCGCTCGATACGCTGATGCTCTGGTGCGCGCTGAATGGCCCGGCATTCGTGCTGAAGCGCGAGCTTTACTGGATCCCGATTTTCGGCTGGTACCTGCACCGCACCGGCCAGATCGCCATCGACCGTAGCGACGGCCGCAGCGCCATGGCGCAGATCGCCGCGCAGGCGGAACCCATGCTGGCCGCTGGCCGCGCCATCCTTATCTTCCCCGAAGGCACGCGCGTGCGCCCGGGCGAGCGGCGGCCCTTCCGCCCCGGTATCGCCCGCGTCAGCGCCATGCTGCGCCTGCCGGTGACGCCAGCTGCCCTCAACGCGGGCTACTTCTGGCCGAAACATTCGCTGGTGAAAAAGCCCGGCCTCGCCGTGCTGGAATTCCTGCTACCGGTGCCGGTGTGCGACGACCAGGAAACCTGGCTGCCGCGGCTGGAAACCATCATCAATGATGCGAGCGAACGCTTAGCGCCTCGTGCGGAACAACTGGCCGTCGCGCAGGAATAGCGTGGGGTATTGGAAGGCCTCCATCAGCGATTCGTCGTGCGTGGCGAACACCACCGTGGTGCCGACGCGGTTGAGCGAGCGGAAGAGATGCATCAGCTTCATGCTCAGCTCATGGTCGAGGTTGCCGGTCGGCTCATCGGCCAGGATGATGTGCGGCTTATTGATGACGGCACGCGCGATGGCCACGCGCTGTTTCTGCCCGCCGGAAAGCAGCGGCGGCCGCACATCGGCGAAACCATCGAGCCCTATCCAGGCCAGCAGCTCCTGCACCTTGTCGCGGATCATCTCCGGCGGCTCGCCGATGATTTTCAGCGGCAGGCCCACATTGTCGGCCACGCTGAGGTGATTCAGCAGCTGGTAATCCTGGAATACCGTGCCGATCTTGCGGCGGGCGAGGGGCAGCTCGTCGCGGCTCAACTCCGACACATCCTCGCCGAACAGGTGCAGCGAACCGCCCGTGGGCTTCAGCGACAGCGACAGCAGGCTGAGCAGCGACGATTTACCCGCCCCGCTGGCCCCCGCGATGAACGTGAACGAGCCCTGCTCGAGATGCAGGTTCAGATGCTTCAGCACCGGCTTGCCGGGCAGGTATTCCAGCGACATGTTGTTACAGCGGATCATGCCGAACCATATAAACAGCTTTCCCCAAGGTGCCTAGTGCAAATGGCTGGATTGCCACCCTTAAATCGATTATGGTGCCGGCATGATTCTGCAATGCCCAGAATGCCAGGCCCGCTTCGCCGTGCCCGACAGCCTGATCCCCCCCGACGGGCGGACGGTGAAATGCGGCCGCTGCGCGCATCAATGGCACACGCCCGGCATCGAAGGGAATGCCAGTTTTGCCGACCTCGCCGCCGCGGCCGCCGCTGAAGAAGATACCGGTCCCGTTATCCGCCGCCAGCTACCTGTGGTGCAGCCCGACCCCTATTCCACCATGCCCTTCATTCTCGCCGCATTGATGATGCTATTGCTCTGGCCGCTGCTTGAACTCAGCGCCCATTACCGCAACTGGATCGACGCGCCGGTGGCGCGCAGCCTCTATGCCATGGCTGGCATCCACACCAGCGAGGGTCTGGCATTCGACAATGTGACCATGCAGAAAAACAAGCTGGGTGGCGGGCAGACGCAATTTCTCATCAGCGGCAGTGTGAGCAACCATGCGGCCGTGGCGCGCCAGGTGCCCAGCGTGCGCGTATCGTTGAAAAACAAGGATGGCAAATCGATCTGGACGCGTGAATATGAGGTGAACGAAACGCTCGACCCCGGTGCGGCCTACCCGTTCCGCATCGATAATGTATCGACCAGCTTCGCCAACGATGTGAGTTCGATCGTGCTTGATCTCGGCCACGGCCTGCAACTGACGATGAGGTAACATGCCCAAGCCCCAGCCCAAATCCAAGCGCAGCATTCCGGTGTTGTTCACCGCCGCCGAGATCAAGGAGCGGGTGGAAACCCTGGCCGCCGAAATCGCCAGGGGTGTCAGCGGCGATCTGGTGATTGTCTCGCTGCTGCGCGGCTCGTTCATGTTCACCTCCGACCTGGTGCGCGAGCTTTATGCCATCGGCGTGCATCCCGAGATCGATTTTATGACGCTCTCCAGCTACGGCAAGGGCAGCACCAGCAGCGGTGAAGTCATCGTCAACCGCGATATCAGCGACGATGTAAAAGGCCGCACCGTGCTGATCGTCGACGATATTCTCGAGACCGGCAACACCCTCAACTTCGCTATCACCCTGCTGAAAGACCGCGGCGCGAAAGAAATCAAAACTGCCGTGCTGCTGGAAAAGCCCGGCAAGCTGCAAGTGAAGGTGAAAGCCGACTTCGTGGGTTTCAGCATCCCCGATAAATTCGTGGTGGGTTACGGGCTGGATTACGCCAACCACTACCGCGAATTGCCATTCATCGGCTATATGGACGTGCACTAGTCGCAGCAAAGTCCTTCGCGTTGCTTAGTGCTGCGCAGGATGGAAGTTGCCGTGCCCGGGGCGGCCCTGCGCGCGGCAATAGTTATTAAGTAAGGGTGAGACTAAAGCCAGTCCGGCACGCTATCCAGCTTCAGCATGTCATCATAGGTGGGGCGGGCGCGCACCACGGCGTAGCGGTTGCCATCGACCAGCACTTCGGGCACCAGCAGGCGCGAGTTGTAGGTGTTGGCCATGCTGGCGCCATAGGCGCCGGCGGTGCGGAAGGCCATCAGCGCGCCTTCCTTGGGTGCAGCAATTTCGGCATCCCTGGCGAACAGGTCAGAGGATTCGCAGACGGGGCCGACAACATCTGCCCGGCTGGGTTCCTCACTTTGCTGCGCAACAGGAATCAGGTTATGCACGGCATCGTAAAGGGCCGGACGCATCAGGTCGTTCATTCCGGCATCCAGAATGACATAGGTTTTAGCGGCGCGTTTCACATAGAGCACGCGCGAAATGAGCAGACCGGCATTGCCGGCGATCAGCCGCCCTGGCTCGAAAATGAACTTGCCCTCGAATCCGGCGAATAGCTCGCAGACCATGGCGCCATAGGCAGCCGGCAGGGGCGGGGTTTCCGTGTCGTACGGCACGCCAAGACCGCCACCGAGGTCGATGGTATGGATGGCAACGCCATCGGCACGTAGCTGCTCGACCAGGCTGCGCACACGCGTGTAGGCGGCGCGGAACGGCTCCAACGTCGTCAGCTGCGAACCGATATGCACCGATACGCCCTGCACCGATATGCCCGGCAGTGAAGCAGCGAGCTTGTAAAGCGCCGGCGCCACTTCGATATCGATGCCGAACTTGTTTTCTTTTTTGCCAGTGGAGATTTTCGCATGCGTCGCCGCGTCCACATCTGGGTTCACCCGCAGGGCGATGGCGGCGCGTTTGCCCAGGCTAACCGCCACATCGTTCAGCGTCAGCAGCTCGCGGTCGGATTCGACATTGAACTGGTAGATGCCGGCCTCCAGCGCGAAACGCATCTCCGCCGCCGTTTTGCCGACGCCGGAAAACACGATGTTATGCGGCGCGATACCTGCAGCGATCGCACGGCGCGCCTCGCCTTCCGATACCACATCGGCGCCCAGGCCCTCGCGCCCCAGCAGCTTCAGCACGGCCAGGTTGCTATTGGCCTTCACTGCGAAACAGATGAGCGGATTGAGCGGTTTCAACGCCTCGCGAAACACCTGCGCATGCCGGCGCAGCGTGGCAGCCGAGTAGCAGTAAAAAGGCGTGCCTACCTCGCGCGCCAGGTCGTGGATGCTGACATCCTCTGCGTGCAACGAGCCGTTTTTATATGTGAAATGGTCCATTATTCGAGATCGTTATCCGTGGTGGTATCAATGACGGTATTGCTGCTGGGGCGGACGGTGGTGGTATTGCTGGTGACGGGAGGGCTGACGGTGTTGCTGATAGTGGTGTTACCCGTCGCATTGCTGATGGTGGCATTATCGACCGCATTGTCGTCATCCGCATCATTATCAACCGTGTTCGGGTCGCCAAACCGTTCCAGCCGCTGTTCGCGTTTTTTCTCGTAACTTGGAATATCCTTGGGCCGCAGCAGCGGACGGCGGATGCCGCAAGCGGTGAGCGCCAGGATGGCCGCCGCCAGGAGCAGGATCGTCGTGCGCGTCATAGATAGGCTTTCTTCGCCGTGACGAGGGCGGTTTTCACCTGCGTTGGCGCGGTGCCGCCGAAGCTCTGCCGGCGCGCTACACAAGTCTCGATGGCGATAGCCTTGTAAATATCCTTAGTGATTTTTTTATGCACCGATTGCATCTCTTTCAGTGAGAGCTCATCGAGCGTGATGTTCCTGGCTTCGGCCAGCTTCACCAGCTTGCCGGTGAGGTGATGCGCATCACGGAAGGCGACGCCAGCATGCTGCACCAGCCAATCGGCGAGGTCGGTGGCGTTGAGGAAGCCCTTGGCGCAGGCTTCGCGCATGCGCTTCACGTTCGGCGTCATGTCGGCCACCATGCCTTCCATGGCTTTCAGCGACACCAGCGTCTCATCCAGTGCGAAGAAGAAAGGGCGTTTATCTTCCTGCAGGTCTTTGTTGTAGGCGAGGGGCAGGGCCTTCACGGTGGTGAGCAGGGTCATCAGTGAACCGATGATGCCGCCCGCCTTGCCGCGCACCAGTTCGGCAGCGTCGGGGTTGCGCTTCTGCGGCATGATGGAGGAGCCACTGGTGAAGGCCTCGCTGAACTGCACGAAGCCGACGAGCGGGGAGGTCCAGAAAATCATCTCCTCCGCCAGGCGGGAGAGATGCGTGGCGATGATGGACATGGCAGCCAGCAGCTCCAGCACATAATCGCGGCTGCCGACGGCATCGAGCGAGTTGGCCATGGGGACTTCGAATCCCAGCGCACGCGCGGTGTTAAAACGGTCAATGGGATAGGTGGTGCCGGCCAGCGCCGCCGCGCCGAGGGGCGATTCGTTGAGGCGGATTTTTGCATCCTCCAGCCGTGCGCGGTCGCGACCGAACATTTCGACATAGGCCAGCAGGTGATGCGCGAAGCTGATGGGCTGCGCGGGCTGCAGGTGGGTGAAGCCGGGCAGATAGATGGTGATATTTTTCTCGGCCTTGGCGATCAAGGCGGTCTGCAATGCCTGGAGAGCCACATCCAAATGCTGCGCAGCATCGCGGGCGTAGAGGCGCAGGTCGGTAGCTACCTGGTCGTTGCGCGAGCGGCCGGTGTGCAGCTTGCCCGCCGGCGCGCCGATGATTTCCTTCAGGCGCGATTCGATATTCATGTGGATGTCTTCCAGCGCCACCGAGAATTTCAATTTGCCGGATTCGATTTCCTTCTGCACCTGCTTGAGGCCGGTGACGATGGCGGCAGCTTCCTGCTTGGTAATAATCTTTTGCGCGGCGAGCATGGTCGCATGCGCGATGGAGCCGGCGATATCCTGCGCATAAAGCCGCTGGTCGACATCGATGGAAGGGTTTATGGCGGCGAACGCTTCCGCCGGGCCCTGGGCATAATGCCCGCCCCACATGGGATTGGATGTCGCTGGTTTCTTGGTGGCCATGCGGCGTTTATAGCGGATTCACGCGCCAAGGCTAGAGGGAAAAACCGGGCAGCACATAGGTGGGGGTGATGCCGAAAATAGCGCAGATGTCGCGGGCCTCGGCCTCGCTGGGCAGCATACCCGTTTCGGCCTTCAGCACGCCGCCGGTGACGAGGACGGAATCGATGCCCGCTATATTGGCGCCGCGGATGTCGGTCAGCGGGTTATCGCCGATAGCGAGCAGCTTTGCGGCTTTGGGCAGCATGGCGCGACAGGTGGCATAGACTTCCGGGTAGGGTTTGCCGATTTGTTTAACTTCGCCGGCGTACGCCTCGGCCACGGCGCCGGCGCAGAGCTGGCGGGTGCCGTCCTGCTTCACTACCTCAAGGTCGGGGTTGACGCAGAGCATGGGGAGATCGAGCGTCGCCAGCTGGTCAAGCAGCGGGAGGATTTCCTCGTGCGGCTGGAAGTCGAACTCGTAGCCAGTGCATAGAATGAAATCGGCATCATCCATCGGTGCTTTGCTGTAACCGGGCAGGCCATCGAGAATGTCTTCATCCTTGCTGGGGCCGAGGTAATAGTAATTCGGACCGTATTGCGTGGCGCTGGCCAGCCAGTCGCGCGCCACTTGGCCGGAGGTGACGACGGTCTGGTACATATCTTTCTCAATGCCCAGCCGGTCGAGGTTTGTGGCGGCCTTGGCCGAGATACGCGGCGCATTACTGAGGAAGATGACAGGCTTGCCGGCCATCTTCAGCTCGGTGATGACGCGCATGACGCCGGGATAGAGCGCCGTGCCATCATGCACCACGCCCCAGAGGTCGATCAGGAACGCATCATACTGGGCGAGGAGAGGCTTCAGCGAATCGGTCACGCGGCGGCTTTCTGGGCCAATGCGGCATCGATGAGTTGAATCGTTTCCTGCGCGCCGAACAGGAAGATGAAGCTGCCCATGCGCGGGCCTTGCTGGCTGCCGAGCATGAGTTCATACATCGCCTTGAACCACTCGCGCATGGTCTCTTTGCTGTAATACTTGAGGCCCAGATCGTAGATGCGCGTCATGATGTCGTCGGCAGGCGTGCCTTCCGGCAGGGTGCTGAGATAATCGCGCAATTCAGTGAGGGCGGAGCGTTCCAGATCGGTGGGGGCGCGGAACTGTTTCGTCGGCTTCACGAAGTCGTGGTAATAGCGCACGGCGAACTCGCAGAGGCGCGCCAGCATGGGAGAATTTTCCGGCGTCGCGTTCGGCAGCTCGCGTTTGAGAAAACCCCAGAGCACGCTGGCATTCTCAGGGTTGCAGGCCGAGGCCAGGTTCAGCAGCATGCTGAATTTGATGCTGCTCTCCGACGCTGGCACCTTACCGCCATGGATGTGCCACACGGGACTGTCGATGCGTTTGCCTTCATCGGTCTCGGCGTTGTATTTTTCGAGGTGGGTGAGGTAGTCATCCACCTGCTGCGGGATGACGTCGAAATGCAGTTTTTTTGCTTTGCGCGGGCTGGTGAACATGTAGAGCGCCAGCGATTCGGTGGGGGCATATTTCAGCCACTCATCGATGGTGATTCCGTTACCTTTGGATTTCGAAATCTTCTGGCCCTTCTCGTCGAGGAACAGCTCGAACATGAATTGCTGCGGCGGCTGACCGCCGGCGATTTTGCAGATGGCATCGTAAAGCGGGGCGGAGGCGAGGTGGTCTTTGCCATACATCTCGTAATCCACGCCCAGGGCCGCCCAGCGCATGCCCATATCGGGCTTCCACTGCAACTTGCAATGGCCGCCGGTGACGGGCACTTCGAGTTCAGAACCATCTTCTTCGATGTAGGTGATGGTGCCCCTGGCCACATCGGTTTTCACCACTTTTGCCAACAGCACTTTGCCGCTGACGGGCGAAATGGGCAGGAACGGTGAATAGGTCTCTGCACGCTCTTCGCCCAGGGTGGGGATCATCACCTTCATCACCTTGTCGTAGTTGGCGAGAATGGTAAGCAGGGCCTTATCGAACTCGCCGCTCTTATAAGTAGCGGTGGAGGATTTGAATTCGTAGTCGAACCCGAACGTGTCGAGGAAGGCGCGCAGCCGGGCGTTCATATGGGCGCCGAAGCTCTCATGCGTACCGAAAGGGTCGGGCACCGAGGTGAGGGGCTTGCCGAGATTCGCCGCGATCATCTCGGGGTTAGGCAAGTTATCAGGCACCTTACGCAGGCCGTCCATATCATCGCTGAAGCAGATGAGCCTGGTGGGGATGTCGGAAATCTGCTCGAACGCATGGCGCACCATGCTGGTGCGCGCCACCTCGCCGAACGTGCCGATATGCGGCAGACCCGAGGGGCCATAACCGGTTTCGAACAGGGCGTAGCCCTTCGGATTGCCATTTTGCTGCAGGCGGGCGAGCAGGGCCCGGGCTTCTTCGAGCGGCCAGGCTTTGGCGGTGAGGGCGGCAGGGTTTTTCATGGTCGGCACCGGGTGGCGTTAATCTGCGCCACTCCTAGCATTGCGCGCCTGCGATGGGAACGGCAAAGTTAACGCAGCATAAGGGCCTGTTGATAGGGTGAAATCACCGCTTGCGCCTGGGGGTGGCTTTCTTTACACCCGACTGGATGTAACGACTCCCGTGAAGGGAGCATTGTGTGTGAACGAGGTTTTCGCGTGAAGCGCTACCTTTCCGTATGCCTGATGGCAAGCAGTATGCTGGTAGCGGCGTCGGCTTACGCTGCGCCGGTATTCATGCTGCAATTCGGCTCGTTCGAATCACGCGAGGAAGCCGAGACCAAGCTGAATGACCTGAAAGTGAAACATGCTGGCGTGCTGTCGCGCCTGCAGCTGGGCGTACGCGAAGTGAAGCTGCCGCCGGACAACATCACGTCTTACCGCACCCAGGCTGGCCCGCTGGCGACGCGCGCCGATGCGCAATCCGTCTGCTCGCAACTCGCCAGCAATGGCGATGAATGCTACGTGGTGGAAACCGCGATGGAAACCTCGCCCGGCCTTGCCCCCAGCACGCAGGTAGCCGCCGCTGCGCCTGCGGCAATACCGCCGGTGCCGGCACCCGTTGCCGCGCCGGCCCCTATGCCTGCTGCTGTGCCACCTGTGCCGCCTGCACCGATGCCGCCATTGCCATCCGTCACTCCGGCGCCGATGGCGGCCATGGCCCCGTCTGGCGCCATGGCTGTGCGCGACCCGCAGAATGTAGCGGCGATTAATAGTGTCACCGCACCCGCGCTCGTCGAGAGCAGCGGCATGACCAGCGCCGACACTGCCGCGGATATGGACCGTGCCCTGGCCAAGGCCGCTGCCAAGCAGCCGACGCTGCAGGCCCAGCCTTCGCCGTTTAACGATAGCGCCGTGGGTGAATCGCCCGCGACGACGGCGACGCATATTGCCGAGGATAATGCGCGTACAGGCCAGACGGATATCACGCCGAAGCCACCCGCCCGCTCGCTGTGGGACCGCCTCTTCGGCAGCGATGACGATACGGTGAAAACGGCAGCCGTTGCCGCACCGGTTGCTGTCGGCGCCGATGACGAGATGCGTGCGGCGCCGCCGATTGAACCGGTCACCACCGTGCCATCCCCAGCTCCGGTAGCTGCAGCCGCGCCGGCCCCGATGCTGATGCCGCCCCCCCATGTAGCGGTAGTCGCCGCGCAGCCGATCCCGCAACCGATGCCTGTTGCGCCGGTACCGCAACCGATGGCAACCCCGCCAGCACCGCAGCCCGTTATGGCGCCGCCGGCCGCAGCCCCGGTTGCTGTCGCGTCGCCGGTAATGACCGCACCCGTGATGACACAGGCTGCATCCTTCCCGTTGCCGCCGCCGCCGGCGCCGCTGGTCGGGCATGATGCGCCCACCGCTGTGCCGATGCCGATGGCTGCCGCGCCCGGCAGCGTGCATGTTGAAGAAGCCAAACGCGTGCCGCTGAGCCAGGCGCCCATGCCGCAGCCGATGCCTGTGACCGCCACGCCGCTGGCCCCGCCGGCCGCAATGCCGACAGCTGCGGCGCCGGCGCTGCCTGCCATGCTCAGCCCGAGCGCCACCATCGGCCAGAAAACCCTGTGGGCCGAGGTCGGTTCCTTCCCCGACAACCAGTCGGCCCTGGCTTACTGGGAACAATACCGCCGCACCAACCCGGATTTCCCGGTGGTGCGTGTGCGCGTAGCATCATCCGTCATGCAGCAACGCCATGGCAATGGCGGCGTGAACCTGCGCATCGGTCCGTTCTCGCGTGAAAGCACTATCGAGCACCTCTGCGAAACCATGCCGAATCAGGACGAAACGCTGCGTTGCGGCCCGGTAACCGATATGGGTGTCGCCTCGGCTCCGCAGCCCGGCACGCTGCCAGCCTCGCGCTACGCGCACTGAGCCTCACTTTCCGCATTTTATGAAGATTATGTGACGGCCTGTTTTGTGGCTTTCCTTTTTGATTGCCGTAACTTAAAATTGAGAATGACTCTCAGTAACAAAAACACTGCGGGCGAAAATTGTTTGTAATAATATAACAAATATGGTTTAAACTGCGCCTTATGAATCCGACCGACAATCCTGAGGGTTTAACTGCCGATCCGAAATCGCGCGAGCATGCGAAATCGCGCGAGGAGAAGGCGTCGGATATTGCCTATACGGTGAACCACTCCATCAGCTGCGGCACGACGGATATTTTCGTACAGCCGGTGGCGGCAGTGGCGGCTACCACTCTGGCGCACGAAGAACTTCTACCCAAATGGCTGCATTGGATCACCCACCTGTTCGAGCACGAGCACCACGACCATGAAGAAGAACTGGTGCATGCGGCGGATGCTACCAAGTGGCAGCGCGTCTGGGCGCGGGTGAAGCATGAAGTGCAGTGGAAAAACCTGTCCGCCAATCTCGGCCATTGGGCGACGGGCGAGGTGGCCGGCGATGTCGGCGGTATCCTGCCCACGGTGGCCGTTCAGCGTCTGTTCCCTGGCTTTATGCAGGGCATGCGCAAGGTGCTGGAGCCGGTGGCCGGCGGCTTCTTCCGCCAGGGCGCGGCACGCGATGCGCGGCACTGGGGCAGGCACCACCATCTCGCCGCCGATTCGGCCGAGGTGAAGCAGAAAGAGGACGCGCTCTACCAGCATGAACTCAGCCACCTGCCGCAGGCGGTGATGTGGAACGTCTTCTCCATCCCCATCAACTATGTGACGCAATGGGCGATGGCGCGCAGCCATGGCGAGAAATTCAGTCTCGGCACGTTCATCATCGGCAAAACCTTCGGCACCCTGTTCAGCAACACCGTGCTGATCGGCGGCCGCGGCATGGCGCCGGAGTTATTCAACGACTGGGACCGCATCAATAGCCGCTATGTCATCAAGCCGGTCATCGGCGCCATCAGCGGGGTGACGGGCGACGACACGCTGGCCCGCGTGCATGCGGAAGAAGAGAAACTGAAGGATGGCACCGCCCACAGCTGGAAAGAACGCGTTGAGAAGCCGGACGAGCCTACGCCAACCCAGGCCAATTCCCTGCGCTCCTAACCGAAAAATAATTTTCCACAGAAACGACCTGTCGTCAGCTTGGCGTAAGGTTAGGGGTATAGAACCGGTCATGCCAATCCCATTAACCTTAAAGGAGACTAACATGGCACTTCGTAAGAATCTGATCCTCGCTGTAGCTGCTGCTGGCGTTGCCCTCTCGGCTTCGGCTTTCGCTGCTGACGCCACCGTCAACAACACCGACATCGCTGCTGGCACCACCACCAAAGCCCCGGTAAAGCATGCCCACAAGCATGTTAAAAAAGCCAAAGCTGATACCAGCAACACCAACACCACCAAGTAGTGCGTGTGGTGCTTGACGGAACTTCGGTTCCGTTGGCAAAGTGATCGCCTGCCTTTCCCCAACGGAGAGGCAGGCGTTTCCTTTTTAAAGAGGCGACCATGCGTTTATTGCTGGTAGAAGACGACCCGATGCTGGGCGCGGCGCTGAAGAAAGCGCTGGCCGCCAGCGATTACGGCGTCGACTGGATGCAGGATGGCGAGGCGGCCCTGCTGGCGCTTGAAGCCTCGCCCTTCGCGGCAGTGGTGCTCGATATCAACCTGCCCGGCATCAGCGGGCTGGAGGTGCTGGCCACCATTCGCAAGCAACATAATCTGACGCCCGTGATGCTGCTCACCGCTCGCGATACCGCGACGCAGAAGATCGAAGGCCTCGATAGCGGCGCCGATGATTATATGGTGAAACCGTTTGACCTGGGCGAACTGCTGGCCCGCCTGCGCGCCTTGATCCGTCGCAGTGAAGGCCGCAGCGAAGCCAGTCTGCACGCCGGCGAGGTGATGCTTGACCCGGCTGCCCGCACGGTGACGCTGCGCGGCCAGCCTGTATCGCTCACCGCTAAGGAATTCAAGACGCTGAAGCTGCTGCTGCAGCGCGCCGGCAAATTCGTCACTAAGGATGAGATCGAATATGCCCTGTACAGTGCCGACGAAGGCGCCGAAAGCAACACGGTGGAGGTGGCCGTCTACCACCTGCGCAAAAAGCTGGGGGCGGAACTGATCGAGACCATCCGCGGTGTCGGCTACCGGGTGCGTAAAGCATGAGCCAACGTCTGCGCAAACGCCGCACCCTCAGCTTCCGGCTGTTCCGCCGCGTCGCGCCGGTGATCGTGGTGACGCTGCTGGTGATCGGCCTGCTGGCCCTGCGCAGTGCCACCATCCAAATCAACCATGTGTATGACGCGCAGCTGATCAGCGATGCGCATAACCTGTGGTCGGTGATCGAGGATGAGCTGAGCGACGAGGACGATTTCCGCAAGGTCCACCGCATCGACCTGACGAAAGACCGTCAGGCGGCATTCAACCGCCTTGCGGCCGCCTATGCCGACTCGCGCATGTTCCGCGTCTGGCGCGACGGCGTGCTGATCATCGGCTCCGACCAGGCGTTGCCGGCAACGGTTCCCATGCAGCCCCCCGGCTTCAGCACGGTGGAGGATAACGGCGCCAAATGGCGCATCTACAGCCTCGAGCTGCCGGAAGACGGCATGCTGGTCGAGATGGGCGAGAAGATGGCCCTGCGCAAAACGCTGGTGCAGCGCATCCTCATCGACCTGTTCGTGCCGCTGCTGCTGCTGGTGCCGCTGGTGGGGCTGTCGCTGTGGGTGGGCATCACGGGCGGGCTTTCCACCATCCGCGCGCTGATCGACCAGATCGGCCGCCGCACGCCGGATGACCTTTCCACCATCCATATCAAACTGCCGAGCGACCTGATGCCGCTGCAGCAATCCATCAATCAGCTGCTGACCAGCCTGCAGCATTCGCTGACGGCCGAGAAACGCTTCGCCGACAATGCCGCCCATCAGCTGCGCACGCCGCTTGCCACCATCAAGCTGCAATTGCAGATGCTGGAACAGGCCAGCACGCCCACCGAACAACGCCAGCTGATGGCCGACCTCATCGCCAGCACCGAGCGCGCCTCGCGCCTGGTCGGCCAGCTGCTGACGGTGGCGCGCATCAACCACCAGCCGCTGAGTATGCAGCAGGTGAGCCTGCTGCCTATGCTGGCGCAGATCCTCGCCGAATATGGCCCGCTGGTGAAGGAGAAGAAGCTGGAGCTGGCTCTCGAGGGCGACAGCGCCGAGCTGCAGGCCGATGAAACCCTGCTGCGCCTGCTGGTGAGCAACCTGATCGACAATGCCGTGAAATATACCCCTGCCGGCGGGCAAATCCTGGTGCAGGTGGGCAAGGGGGAGGGGGGCACGCAACTCACCATCACCGATTCGGGCCCCGGCATCGCCCCCGAAGCACGCGGGCTGGTGTTCGAGCGTTTCTACCGCGTCACTGGCGCTGCTGCCGAGGGCACAGGGCTGGGGCTGGCCATCGTCGGTGAAATAGTCAGCCGCCTTAATGGACGCATTGCCTTGTCGGATAACCCGGCGGGCCGCGGTTTGCAGGTGCAGGTCACCCTGCCGTGATGCCTCCTTTATGTTTCACCGGTAACCGCCGCGCGCCATTTTATGCCGGGCGGACTAACTTGCCGGTTATCTGAAGGCGTTCGCGCTGACCACCCGGTTCGGACTTGGAGACCACCTTTTCCTTCAGCTTGTTGAACATTTCATATCGAAGGAGAGTATCATGGCTACTACCGAAACCCGCGTTCCCGTCGAGCGCATCGACCGTATTGAAACCAACCGCGTGGTGGTTGACCGCAGCAACGACACCCGCGTGCTGCTCTGGACCATCATTGCCCTGGCCGTGATTGCCGGCCTGGCATATGCCGCCTACAGCTTCTACCGCAACGGTGATTACATCAGCGACCAGGACCAGGCCGGCAACCCGCCCGCCGTTCAGTCGCAGACCAACGCACCGAGCACCAGCAGCATGGCGCCGTCGTCTGACACCACCACGACGACCAGCCCGGCCCCGACGGTAGCCCCGTCGACCGAGCAGCCCACCACCGCTCCTTCGCAGCAGTAGTGGCCATGGAGGATAATATGCAAACAGTGATCAGGGTCAGTGCGACCGTGGCACTACTGGCAGTCGCCATCCCGATGCTTGCGAATGCGGCATCGGTGGGGGTAGGCACCGGCATCCATTCGGGTACGAGCGTCAATAACACCAGTCTCGGCACCCGCACCAACGCCAATGTCGGCACCACCACGAATACCGGCAGCACCAGCACCGGTACCGACAACGGCATTCTCAGCAACACCACGACCAGCGGTAGCACCAGCCTCGGTACTACCGGCACCAATTCGGGTCTGACGACCGGTACCACCACCGGCACGACGACCGGCGGTTCGCTCACCGGCACCGGTACAGGCAGCAGCATGGGCACCACGCCCGGTGCTTCCGTCGGTGCTTCGGGCGGCGCGATTGCCGGCCATCACCCGTAAGGAATGTTGAAGTCCCGCTCTTCAACCGGAGCCGGAGAAATACGCCCGCGTTTTTCTCCGGCTCTATCCACGTCAGGAGACATTATGACCACCAAGCAAGATGAACGCAAAGCCGCCAATGCCGATTACGACGCGGAAATCCGCCGCGGCCGCTCGGGCCTGCAGCAAGGTAACCACGATTACGACCGCGAACATTATGGCGCCAGCCAGAACCTCGGCGAAACGCAGAAAAAAGACCTGCCGCGCTATGACGACACCATCGATCGCGGCGATGTCACCAAGGAAAAACGCAAGCCATGACGGCCGCCAGCTGGGAAGAAATCGATAGCGGCGGCTCGCCCATGCGCCTCTATGTGGCCCGGCCGGAAGATGCGCAGGCACCCTGCATTATCGTGCTGCAGGAGGCATTCGGGCTGAACGATTATATGCAGGATGTCACCCGCCGCATTGCCGCGCTTGGCTATGTTGCGGTGGCGCCGGAACTGTTCCATCGCACCGCTCCCGGCTTTGTCGGCGATTATGACAACCTCGGAAAATCGCTGCCGCATATGCGCGACCTCACCAACGACCGCATCGAAACCGATATGCGCGCTACCTTTGCCTGGATGGAGAAAGACAGCCAGTGCCATACCGGCCTGGCCGCTGCCATCGGTTTTTGCCTGGGCGGTAAGGTGGCATTCATCGCCAATGCTGTGCTGCCGCTGAAAACAGCGGTGTCCTATTACGGCAGTTCCATCCCCTCGCTGCTCGAGGATTATGCGGCGCTCCAGCAGAGCCCGCTGCTGCTGGTGTGGGGCGGACAGGACAAGCACATCACGCCGGAAGAACGCAGCCGCGTGGGCGACACGCTGCGCGCGCAAAACAAGCGCTATATTCAGGCTGAATTTTCTGATGCGCAACATGGCTTCTTCTGCAATGCCCGCCCGAAGGCCTTCAACCCCGAAGCCTCGCGCGAGGCATGGGCGCTGACGACGGCTTTCCTGAAAGACAAGCTAGAAGAGCGGTAGTTGCGCATCCCGCGCGCGGTGTTTTTCGGTCTGCAGTTCGGGCACATCAACGTCTAACCGCGCCGCAAACCATTCCGCCACCAGCCGGCGATGGCACCAGTCGCCCGATTTGAGCAGATGCTCATGACAGAGCAACACCGGCTCATCGCCGCCGGCTAGGCGGTGCAATTCATCCCACACCCGTTGCGGATCAAGCGGCCCCAGCACCTCGCGAAAATAGCGTTCGCGGTAAGCCTCATGCTGTTGATAGGCCGGCTCCGACCGCCAGGCACCGGGGTTCAGCGGGCGATAGAGCTTAAATCCCGCCTTAACCCGCCGCGGTGCCGTACGCGCGATGGAGATGCGGCCGGGGCCGTCATAAAGATAAAAACTGCTGGTTTTCATGCCGCCATTGCAACACGAAATGCATCGCAGGGAAAGCGCGAGATAGTGGTTCTCAATGCCCGCGTACTTGCTGTTGCGCCATCTCATGCAGCTGGTACTGGCCATCCTTGCCGGCTTTGGGGTCCCACTCCACCACCATCGGTTTCGCCGTGCCGAGTTCGAAGCTTTTGATAGTTTCCGGTGTTTTAATACCCATCGACAGCATCAGCGCGCGCAACGAGTTGCCGTGTGCGGCGACGATGACATTCTCGCCCCGGTCCAGCCGCTTCTGCAATTCGTTCGTATAGAAGGAATCGGTGCGATTAAGCTGCACCATTTTCAGGCTCTCGCCGGTTTCGCCCTGCTTATTGCGGCCTGGCGGCTGGCCTTCATAACCGCGGCGGATATGGTCAAACGCCTCTTTATCCATATTGCCTTCGATGGTCTTTTTCTCCTGCCCTTCCCACGCGCCGTAGCAGCGCTCGCGCAGGCGCCAGTCTTTCTGGATACCGAGATTGATCTGCCGTCCGCCGGGCAGGCCTGCGTTTTCGGCAGCTTGCCCGATCGCGGCGGCCGCATGCATGCCCAGGCTTTGCGCGGTCAGCGCGAGTGATTTAACGTTGCGGTCCAGCTTCCGCAGCACGATGCCTGCCGTATCCTCGGAGCGTTGCAGATCACTGCAATAAACAGCGTCGACCTTCTTCCAGTTGCTGCGCAGATATTGGTTGATGCTTGCGCCGGCGCTTTCCGCTTCCCGGCGGCCTTGCGTGGTGAGCATGGCATCGTTCTGCCAGCCGGCAAACCGCGGCGGTTTGGCATTATAGTTGCTCTCCCCATGGCGAAGGATGATGAGCGTGCCCTTCACAAGGTTCCAGCCTTTTTCCATCCAGTCGGCAATCGTTTTGCGGGGGCCTTCGGCGAACGCCTTGGCGCCGGGGAATTCGGCATCTTTGCCCAGCTGTTTTTCAATGTCGAGCAACCGGTCGTGCTTGGCGCGGCGCACGGCGATGCCGGGTTTGGCGCTGACAGCCGGCACGCCTGGCTTGATCTGGCTGCCGGTAGCAACGGCAAGGTCAGCGATGGTGGAATCCATCGTCTCGCCTGAGCGGTGGGAAATCATCGCCTTGCCGCCTTTTTCAGTGGTGGCGTGGATAGCTTCCAGCGTTTCACTCAGCGTGCCGATCTGGTTCAGCTTGATCAGCGTGGCATTGATTTCGCCGTTGGCAAAACTGCGGCGGATCTGTTTCGGATCGGTGGTGGTGAGGTCGTCGCCCACCAGCTGGACCCGCTTGCCGATGCGCGCATTCAGCTGTTGCCAGCTGGCGGGGTCATTCTGTCCCAGCCCGTCCTCGATGGAGAGGATGGGATATTTCTGCGCCAGACCGGCGAGGTAATCGACCATCTGAGGGCCGGTGAGCGCGTGGTCCTTGTCGATATGGTATGTTTTGTCGTTTTTATCGTAGAACTCCGAAGCGGCGCAATCCATGCCCAGGAACATCTTGCCCTGCAGGCCGCAATCCTTGATAGCTTCCATCAGCGTTTCGAGGCCCTGTTCCACGGTGATATCCGGTTTGTAACCGCCCTCATCGCCAATGCCGACATTGCCAAGGCGTTTGCCCAGCGCTTCGTAAACCTGGTTCACCCATTGGCCGGCCTCATCAATCGAATGCGCCCCGACAGGAATAACGCCCAGTTCCTGGAACTTCAGCGAAGTCGGCGGTTTGGCATGCGCACCGCCATTGATGAGGTTGTAGAACCCGACCGGCAGTTTATTGGGGCGCTTCTTCGGGTGCGGCTTGCCCTGGGTGTCGGCGTAAAGATTGGCGAGGTGCTGATAGAGCTCGATACCCTCACTCTTCGCGGCAGCACGCGCGACGGCGAGTGAAATGCCAAGAATGGCATTAGCGCCATAATACCCCTTATTGTCGACATTCTCCCTGCCGGCCTGCTGGCTGGCTGCCTTGTCGGCGTTGATCATGATCGCGTCGACCGCTTTCTGATCCAGCGCGTTCACTTTATTGACGAGCAGTTCTTTCAGCGGGCCGTTCACATTCGCCACGGCCTGGCTGACGCCTTTGCCATCGGCATCGCGTAGTTCCACTGCTTCGCGGTCGCCGGTGGACGCACCGCTCGGTACGCTGGCAATGCCTACGGAGCCATCCTGCAACTGCACGGTGACTTTGACGGTTTTTTTGCCGCGGCTATCGTCGATCGATTCAGCGGAAATAGAACGGATGGCAACCATGATGATACCTGCAACGTTAATATTTATTTTATTTATATGAGCTCACGTTACAAAGAAGTGATGACGGTTTGATGACGATTTGCTAAAATTATATCACTATGAAAAATAACAAAAATATCTCGCAGCCATACGTGCATCTCATCAAGCTCAGCGTCGGGCCGGAGTCGCTTTCGGACCTGGTCGACTGGCAGCAGAATCGCCTCAAGGAAAAGAAGCGCGCCGGCGAGAAGCCGGAGCTGATCCACATCACCCGCAACACACCGAAACGCGCCGATGAGGTGCTGAATGGCGGCTCGATCTATTGGGTGATCAAGGGCTGGCTGGTCGCCCGCCAGCGCATGCTGGAGCTGCGCCCGCTGACGCGGGACGGTATCCCCCATTGCGGGCTGATCTACGATCCGGAGATGATCCGCGTGGTGCCGCGCAAGCACCGCCCCTTCCAGGGCTGGCGCTATTTCGACCCGAAAGATGCGCCGGCCGACCTGGGCCAAAGAACCGTGAACGAAGAGCTGCCAGAAGAGATGCTGCGCGAACTGTCGGAGCTGGGGCTGCTCTAACCGCCGACAATGCTCAGAGCCACCGCCTCGGCAATCTTGATGCCATCTACTCCGGCCGAGAGAATGCCGCCCGCATAGCCCGCGCCTTCGCCGGCGGGAAACAGACCTTTGGTGTTCAGGCTCTGCAGCGTCTCGTGATCGCGCTTGATGCGGATGGGGGAGGAGGTGCGCGTCTCAACGCCGGTCAGCACGGCATCATCCATATCGAAACCTTTGATCTGGCGGCCGAAGGCGGGCAAGGCCTCGCGAATGGCCGCAATAGCAAAATCCGGCAGGCAGCTGGAGAGGTCGGTCGGCGTGACGCCCGGCTTATAGGACGGCACCACCTTGCCCAGGCGTTTCGATGGTCGGCCGGCGATGAAATCACCCACCCGCTGTGCCGGCGCCGCATAGCTGCTGCCGCCTGCAACAAACGCGGCCGATTCCCACTGGCGCTGAAAGTCGATACCCGCCAGCGGATGGCCGGGATAATCCACCTCCGGCGTGATACCCACCACGATGCCGGCATTGGCATTACGCTCGGCACGCGAATACTGGCTCATGCCGTTGGTGACCACGCGGTTCTCTTCCGAGGTCGCCGCCACCACCGTGCCGCCCGGGCACATACAGAAGCTGTAAACATCGCGCCCGTTTTTCGCATGGTGCACCAGCTTATAATCCGCCGCGCCAAGGATGGGATGGCCCGCACCCGGCCCAAAACGCGCCACATCGATGATCGATTGCGGATGCTCGATACGGAAGCCGATGGAGAAGGGCTTGGCCTCCACATACACGCCGCGGTCATGCAGCATCTGGAACGTATCGCGCGCGCTATGGCCGACAGCCAGCACCACATGGTCGGTCGCGATGCGCTCGCCACTTTCCAGCACTACGCCGTTCACCTGCCGCACGCCGTTGCGCGCTTCGATATCGAGATCCGTCACCCGGCTCTGCCAGCGATATTCGCCACCCAGCGATTCGATGGTGGCGCGCATATTCTCCACCATCTTGACCAGGCGGAAGGTGCCGATATGCGGGTGTGCCTCGGTGAGGATATCCGCCGGCGCCTCGGCCGCCACAAATTCCGTCAGCACCTTGCGGCCGAGAAAGCGCGGATCTTTGATCTGGCTGTAGAGCTTGCCGTCGGAGAAGGTGCCGGCGCCACCCTCGCCATATTGCACGTTCGACTCGGTATTGAGCTGCGATTTGCGCCAGAGGCCCCAGGTGTCTTTCGTGCGCTCGCGCACCACCTTGCCGCGTTCGAGGATGATGGGGCGAAACCCCATCTGCGCCAATATCAATGCAGCGAACAGCCCGCACGGCCCGGCGCCGATCACTACCGGCCGATGTTTCAGCACCGCCGGCGCCTTCGCCACGAACTGGTAGGTCATGTCCGGCGTCGGCTTGACGTTATTGTCCTTGGCAAAGCGCTTCAGGATGGCGGCCTCGTTCCGCACCTCCACATCCAGCGCATAGACCAGCTGGATGGCCGATTTCTTCCGCGCATCGTTGCCGCGCTTGAACACCGTACACGCAAGCAAATCCGCCGGCGCAATACCCAGCCGCGCAACAGCCGCCCCGGCAATGGCGGCGGGCGGATGGTCGAGCGGCAGCTTGATTTCGGTGAGGCGCAGCATGTGTCCGTTATGTCAAATTGGCGGAGCGTAGCGAACGGATTTCGAACTCATATGCCGGATTTCGCCGCAATTGTACGCCACAAAATTAATTACATCAGTAGTGAAGTTATTAGAAATCTTATTCAGTGAATTGGTTGCTTCTGCCAATATTACATACCGAACATAGAGTGCGTAGATTTTCTTCGAGTGTTTCGCCGCCTTTTGTATAGGGTATGATGTGGTCTACATGTAACTGAACATCTGAATTCTTTGCTGGGGAAGTGCCACACATTTTGCAGATGCAGTTATCTCTTAGTAAAATTGTAGCGCGAAGCCGCCAGTTTATTTTTCTTGGTGTTCTGCGAGAAGTAGATTTAATTTCTTTTGCTTCGGAAGTTGTTAGCGATGTTCGGTCTCTATTGCCTTCTATAGACTGCACAAAAGTTTCTAAAGCTTTATTCCAGCTACCGAATCTTTTTTCATATGTACCTAATGAAAACTTTGAATGACCGTCGGATTTCTCCATTTCTCTGCCATAAGGTTGGCGACCTAAAGTTTGCCAAACATTTGCCAAGTTTTCAAAAAGCTCTTCGTCCGGTACATTTAGGCGATTATTAAGTCCCAGGCCCGCCTGATTGAGCGCCTCATTCCATGAACCAAAGCGGCGAAGCATGGTGTTTACACCATACACTCCTCGCTCGATATAGATGACAGCAGTAATGCTATCTTGTCCGACCTCTTTTGCTACTTTTTGAAGATCAGCAATAAGTTCTTCTTTAGAGATATTTCGTTTGCGTAGGTTTAGTTCAAATTTCATACCCGGAAGCATAGCCATAATGCAGAAGTTCGCAAGCTTACAAAAATCAGGTTTAATCGATTTATTGGTTTTCGAACCTCTCAAACTCTGGACTGAGATTCGAACTCCGTGGATTCAATCCACTTTCGTTTCAGATGGCGGACAGGGTGAGATTCGAACTCACGGTACCGTTGCCAGTACGGCAGTTTTCAAGACTGCTGCCTTAAACCACTCGGCCACCTGTCCATCGCTTCTTGCTAGACCATGCAGGGACGAGGGGCAACCGGCTATTTATGGAGAAGCAACGGGTTGGTGCTGTAGGTGCCGACGGCCTCGCCTTTGGCCAGTACATGCGGGGCGAGGGCGGCCGCCACATCGCGCGCGATGGCGCCCTGGGCCAGCGGCAGGTTGGCATCCAGCGCATAGACGGTAAAGTGGTAATGGTGCAGCCGCTCATCGTTCCAGGGCGGGCAGGGGCCGCCATAGGCCAGTTTATCGGGCGAGACATCGTTAGTGGCGGCGATACCGACGGCAGGTGCGCCGGGCCCGGCAGCCAACGCGGTGGTGCCGGGTGGGATGTTGAACAATGCCCAGTGGTAATAGAGCTGGCGCGGCGCATTTTCCTCGATGGGCGCGGCAGCCTTATCGGCCTGGCTGAGGTCGGCCGGCACATCGGGGTCGGTCACCAGGATGGCATAGGATCGGGTGCCGACCGGCCCCGCGCTCCAGCCGATCGTCGGACGGATATTCTGACCGCCGATGCTTTTGCCGTCCGCCGCCGGCGCGCAGAGCGCGGCGCTATCGGCGATGCGGCCGTAGCCGTCGATACTGCCGACCTGCACGGTGATGGCAGCCATCGCCAGGGCGCTGCAGGGGACAAGAGCGGCCAGCCAGGCCAGGCGACGCGGGAATCTCATGGGAATCTCCAGAAAACGGTGAGAGCGTAGCGGGGTGGCCATAAGCGGTCCATTATCCGCTCGGAATGCGGGGGTTCATGTGTCACAAGGCGGCTTTGAGCATCGATCTGCGCTGCGATTGCGTGACTTCGACAGGCGCTTCTTCAGGGCATGCATGCCGATGGCAATAAATAAAAAGCTTGATCTGGCAGGGCGGTATCTTTATTAAGCCCCACTCCTGAAGTGCCCAGGTGGCGGAATTGGTAGACGCACTAGCTTCAGGTGCTAGCGCCGCGAGGCGTGCTGGTTCGAGTCCAGTCCTGGGCACCAATATCTACGCAATAAACCCGAGCGGTTTATAATTGCTGAAGCCGGGGAAGACGGCGCCGGGCGTTGTGTTGAAACGCCGCTGGATGATTTCACCTAGAATATCGCGGTAATCGGTGGTGACGGCGAGGTCGACCTGGTTGTCGAGCTGTTCGGTCGCCAGGCCTGGCCATGTGCCATAGATATTCCCGCCTTTGATATGGCCGCCCAATACCAGCATCGCATTGCCGTGGCCGTGGTCGGTGCCGCCACTGTCATTGCTGCGCAGGCGGCGGCCGAACTCGCTCATCACCACTACCGTGATGCGGTCCTGCATGCCGGCCATATCATTCCAGAAGGCCATCAGGCTGCGCGACAGCCCGTCGGTGAGGCCCGCGAAGCGGCCGGCCTGGCCGACATGGGTGTCCCAGCCGCCGTAATCAATCGTCGCCACGCGCGCACCGATATCCATTTTCAGTATCTGCGCGAGGGTTTTGAAGGAATTGGAAAGTTCTGTGCCCGGCCCATCCGCGGCATATTGCGCATTGCCGGCCGGGATGTAATCCGTCGGTTTGCCATGAGCATCGAGCGGCTGGTGCTGGCCGAATACCTGCAGCACTTCCAGCCCGCGCCGCCCGTTCTGCTGCACGGCGCTGTTACCCTGGTAAGCCTGCTGCAGCACCGCCAGGCGCGCCGCATGAAAATGCGCATCGCCGGACAGCTGCACGCGATTCACGCGCGGCACGGCAATCGCGTTGGGGCAGGCGAGCAGCGAAGCCGGGGTGCCGTTGCCGACAGCAATCACGGAGGTGGAACCTTCCATACGCTGCGCCGCGGCCAGGCGCGCCAGCCAGCCGCTCGGCGTATTTTTATTTTCCGGCGTGCCGCGCTCGATGAAATCCTGCGCTTCGAAATGGCTGCGCGTGCCGTTGGTGAGCCCGCAGGCATGGATGACGGCCAGGTGACTGGCGTCATACAATTCTTTCAGCGCGGTGGCCTTGTAGTGAAAGCGGAAATCGCTATCGGCAAAACTGTTAGGGAGGACCAGGCCGGGATTGTCGCCATCGCGCTCGACGCGGGCTTCCGGGCGGCGCTCGGTGCGGTAGATGGCATCGGCCGAGGGGCCGACGAGGTTCAGCCCATCGCACCCGCCGCGCAGGAAAACCACCACCAGTATATCGTCGTTTGCCATATCAGCCTTTCACCGCGAAGGCGGGCAGCATGGCGATGGTCATCACCATTTCCTGCAGCGGTTTCTGTAAAGCGGGATTGCGCACGAGCGGCGAGGGCAGGAAAGGCACCAGCCCGCTGAGGGTGGCCGCATCGGGGTTCTGTCCCGTCAGGCGCTGGTACCAGTAGGCGACCATATCTTCGGGCGTGCGTACCTGGTCCGGCGTTTGCGCCAGCAGGTCGAACTGTGCGGCGGCGAAATTGGTGCTCATCAGCGGCGGCAGGAAATTCCAGTTGGAGAGGGTGCTGTTGGTGTTCAGCCAATAAGCCGCGTCGTCCGGGTGGCCGGTGGGGGTGGGCCACTCATACATGCGGTAGCCGGTGCCGGAAAGCGTGTTGAAGAGCTGGTCGTTCGGCGTCACGTCGGCGCCGGTGGCGCGCAGGTAGGAGACGACGAAATCAAAGGGACGTTTGAGCTTCACCTCGCGCCGCGCGGCAAATTCCGGCGAGAGGATAATCGTGCGCAGTACCTGCGCGATCTGGTCCGGGGCGCGAGCGGCTTTCTTCCATGTGGCAGCCGCGCGTTCAACCAGCGCCGGGGGCGCCTGGTCGCCCAGGAAGCGGCGGCAGAGCTTGCCGCATAAAAATGCCGCCGTGCCGGGGTGGTTGGCGACGAGGTCCAGCACCTTGCGGCCGTCGGCCATCGGCGGTGCGTTGGGGTCGAACTCGGTGCCCAGCACGCGCTTCTGGTAATTATCGTGCCAGCCGTCGAAATAGGTGAATTTGCCGGTTTTAGGCAGGGTGATGCCGCGGCCGGTGTTGCTGCCATCCTCGATGGTCCAGCCGGTGAAGGCGCGCGCGGCCTCGTAGACATCCTGGTCGATATAGCCGATCGGTTTTCCCTGCGTTGCACCCGGCACTTCGCGCCAGCGGTTATAGAGCGCATTGTAGTAATGGTCGGCACCGAGCGTGTGCAGTTCGAACATCTCGCGCGCATAGTTTTCATTGGCCGGGCTGGCTTTGCTCTTGGCGTTGTTGAGGAAGGTGAGCATGGCCACGCTGGTGGCCACCTCCTCTAGGAACGCGCGGAAATTGCCGAAGCAGTTGCGGCGCATAATCGCGTCGTAAAGCGGGAAGGTAGCGGCGATTTCATTGGCGCCAAAGGCGTTGACGTTGAAATGGTTGTGCCAGAATTCGACCATCAACTCACGCAGCTGCCACTTGCTGTAGACGGCGCGGATCCACGTAGCGGCGCGCACTTCATCGGCCGGGCGGCGGCGTTCCCTGCCGTCCATGAATACGCCGTTATCGGTCAGCGGCCAGAGTGCCTCGACGGGCTTGCCGAGCATGGAAAGCGGGCGCGTTTCGCTCATGGCCGGGTAGCTTAATACCGCCGGCGCATCGGCTGTCGCTGCCGGGTTTTTAGGGTCCGGCTTCGCGTCGGCCGTTTTTTGGTTGGCTTTGTATTCGATATGCAATGTCGCTGCGGCCAGCCGGGCATTGCACAGCAGGTCCGCCGCTTCCACCGGGTGCAGCTGCGCTTCAAGATAGGTGGCAAGCCCCTGCTGCATCAGCGCCGCGCATTCGGTAAGTGTCGGCCCGAAGCTGATGCGGCCCAACTGCGAAAACGTATCGGGGTAAGTGAGCGCGGGAGCCGGGAGGGGGCTGGACGAGGCATGGGTTTTAGCGGCCAGCGCTGCGATCGGCCGCACGGCAACGGCAGCCACCACCATAGCGCTATTGCATAAGAACTGACGTCGCGTAAGCGCCATGAAACCCTTTCAGCTTCCCCTACTATGGCGCGATTATGCCAGAGCGTATTCGCTTTGTCGAAGTGCAGATTTATTCGGGTATGGGCAACGTTTGTTTTGTGGTAAAAAATCTCTTCCATGGATCGGCCTTCAGTTTCTTAAGCCGTGCCGGCAGGGTTGCGATGGTCCACAGGTTGCCGGCTTTCAACCGGGGTAACTCCTCCCACGCGAGAGGCACGGAAACCGGCGCGTGATCGCGGGCGCGGCTGGAGTAGGGGGCAATGGCCGTCGCCGTTTCACCGTTGCGCAGGTAATCGATGAAAATCCGCCCCGTGCGTTCCGCCTTGCGCATGTTGGTGGTGTAAAGCGCGGGCGCATCGGCGGCCATCAGCTCGGCCATGGCGCGGGCCCAGGCTTTGATGGTGTCCCAGTCGTGCTGCGGCCTGATGGGTACCACCACATGCAGCCCCTTGCCGCCGGTGGTTTTGAGAAAACTTTTCAGCTTCAGCTTCGCCAGCCGCGCCCGCATTTCTCTGGCGGCATTTTTCACTCTGGCGAAAGGCACATCGGGCGCGGGGTCGAAATCGAACACGATCAGATCGGGCTTGTCCCAGTCCGGTGCGTGGCTGCCCCACTGGTGAATTTCCAGCACGCCCATCTGCACCATGGCGAGCACCCCGGCGAGGTCGTGCACCATCAGGTAGGGCGCTTCATCCTTATAGACCGGTAAGGTGTCGATATGCGGCGACAGCCCTTCGCCGGCATGGCGCTGGAAGAAGCAGGGCTTACCGCTTCCCGCCGGGCACCGCACCAGACTTAAGGGGCGCCCGGCGATATGCGGCAACATCCATTTCGCCACGGCGGTGTAATAGTCGGCCAGGTCCTGCTTGGTGAACCCATCGCCCGGCCAGAGGATTTTATCGGGGTGGCTCAGCGATACGCCGCCCGGCGCGCTGGCGGGTTCTGTCTTTTTTCTGCGGGGTTTCTCTGCAGCAATTTCTTTCGCCGCTGCCTGTTTCGCTTTGGATAACGGCACGGGTTTGTCGCGTTTAATGGTGCGGGCGGGTTTGTCTTCGCGCAGCCCCTGGAACGAGGGGTGGCGCAATGCGCCGTCTTCCGTCCATTCGGTGAATTCGACTTCACAGACCAGTTGCGGTTCCACCCAGAATACGCCCCGTTTCCAGCCGGGTCCCCGGCGGCCGGCATCGGAGTATTTCTGGTAGGGCATACTGTCGCGTTTGAGCTTGTTCAGCGTTTTGCGCAGGGCGCGCGATGTCGCATGGTCGAACCCGGTGCCGACGCGCCCGGCATAGACGAACTTGCCATCATCGTAATAACCCAGCAGCAGCGAGCCGATGCCATTACTGCCATCGGACGGCGGCGTGAACCCGCCGATGACGAATTCCTGGCGCAGGTGGCATTTCGTTTTCAGCCAGCTTTTGCCGCGGCCGGAATGGTAGGGCGCATCGGCCCGTTTCGATATCACCCCTTCCAGATGCATAGTGCAGGCCTTGGTAAGAAATTTTGCCTCACCCGTGAAATGCTCGCTATAAAATATCCGCTCCAGCTTGCGTTTTTCGAGGAGAGGTTGCAGCTTCTCCTTGCGCTCGATTAACGGCAGTTTGCGTAGATCGTTTCCATCGAGATAGAGCAGGTCGAACACATAATACGAAAGCGGTGACCCCGGGTCGGACAGCGCATTTTTCAAATCCGCGAAATTGCTGACATGGTCTTCGTTGAGCGACACCAGTTCACCGTCAAGAATGGCATTGCGCACCGGCAGCCGCGCCAGCATGGCGGGCAGGTCGCCGAATTTGCCGGTCCAGTCCAGCCCGTTGCGGGTGAGCATGCGGGCTTTGCCATCCTCGATATAGGCCAGCACGCGATAGCCGTCGAACTTCACCTCATGCAGCCAGTCCTCGCCTTGCGGCAATGCATCGGTGAGCGTGGCCAGTTGCGGCTCAATGAAGGCGGGCAGTTTTTTAACGCCGGCTTTCGCGGATTTTGCTGCAGCCGCTTCGCGCGGCTTGCTCTGCCATGTGCGGTCGGCATCCCTGGCGATTTTCTCCATAGCGCGATGGGTGACGACTGAAGTCGCGTGTTTCTGCAGAAACGTTTCCCCTTCGCCGGGTTTGGCATATTGATCGGTGCGCTTGATGAGCAGCCAGTTGTGGCGGCCTTTATCCTTCGGGCGGTCTTTCATCCGCACCAGCGTCCATTCGCCGTGCAGGCGCTTGCCATGCAGCTTGAAATGCAGCGAACCTTTCTTGAGTTCCTTCACCGGGTCGCCCAGCGGTTCCCAGGTGCCTTCATCCCACATCATCACCGTGCCGCCGCCATACTGGCCCTGGGGGATGACGCCCTCGAAACCGCCATAGGCGACAGGGTGGTCCTCCACCTCCACCGCCAGGCGGCGGTCTTCGGGATCCAGGCTTGGGCCACGGGTGACAGCCCAGCTTTTCAGCACGCCGTCCAGCTCCAGCCGGAAATCGTAATGCAGCCGGCTGGCCGCATGTTTCTGGATGAGGTAGCTGAAGCCGGATTTGCTGTGCGCCACCTTGCCCGAGGGTTCCGCCGTCTTCCTGAAATTGCGCTTCTGGTTATAGCGGGTGAGCTTGCGTTCGGCCATCTCAGCCTGCCTTCCGCTTGTGCGGATGCCTGGCCGGTTTCTTCTTGATCGCTACTACTTTTGCCTTCGCCTTGGGTTTTGCTTTGCTTTTTCTGCGCTTCGCCGGCGCTTCGCCCAGGCTTTGCTTCAGCGCATCCATCAGGTTCACTACTTTGCCGCGCGGGCGCGCCTCTTCCTCATATTCCGGCGCGCGGTTCTCCATCTTCGCCTCGATCAGCTCGCGCAGCGCATCGCGGTAATGATCGTGGAACTGGTCGGGCTTGAAATGCGCTTTCTTCTGCTTGATGAGCTGCTCGACCAGCGCCAGCTCCTGCTTGCCGACGGCAGTATCGTCGATGGTATCGAAATACGCATCGGCCTTGCGCACTTCATCGCGGTAGCGGATGGTTTCCAGCATCATCCCCCGGCCGCAGGGCTTGAGTGCACAAAGCCGCTCGCGCCCGCCGATAGTCAGCTGGCCGATGCCGTAGGTGCCAGTTTTGCGCAGGCCTTCGCGGATGGTGGCGAAGGCATCCTCATCTCCATCGTCTTTGGGCACCACGAAATAAGGCTTCTCGAAAAACAGCGCGTCGATCTCACCCATATTCACGAACTGCACGATCTCAAGCGTGTTTTTGGAAGGCAGCTTCAGCGCCTGGATCTCTTCCGGCTCGATCAGCACATAGCGGCCTTTCTGGTATTCATAGCCCTTGATGATATCCTCGCGGTCGATCACCTTGTCGTCAGCCATATACTGGTGCCGCACGCGCGTACCTGTTTTGCGGTAAATTTCATGCAACGGCACCGACCGCGCCGCGTTGAGCGCAGCGTAAATATTCACGGGCACGGAAACCAGCGAAAGCCGTATCTGCCCACTCCAGTAAGGTCGGGTTGCCATTCCGCCATCCTTCTATAGATGGGATAAACAGCCAATCGGAAGCGGCAGGAAGTTTATAAAGACATGCCGGCATTGCTTTTCTACCACCGGCGACTAGAGTCGTGCGATGCAACGGCCTGCCAGAGTCATCAACCTGCTATGCGCCGCCATCGCGCTGGGTGGCATATTCTGCGCCGGCCCGGCCCTGGCCGTCCGCTTCCAGCTGCCGTTGGATTGTCATTACGGCAAGGATTGCTTCATTCAGAATTATGTCGATGAGGCGGGCGCCGGCCATGGCGATTACCATTGCGGCAAGCTCACCTATCCCGGCCATAACGGCACCGACATCCGGCTGACGGATTTCGCCGCCATGCAGCGCGGGGTGAATGTGTTGGCCGCCGCCGACGGCACCGTGCTGCGCCTGCGCGATGCCGAGCCCGATACCGGGCTGGAGGCCGGCCGCGAAACCATGGCGCATAAGGAATGCGGCAACGGCGTGGTCATCCAGCATGCCGATGGGTATGTAACGCAATACTGCCATATGCAGCGCGGCTCTATTCGTGTGCATGCCGGCCAGCCCGTGAAGGCGGGCGAGGCGCTGGGCCATGTCGGCTATTCGGGGATGACGGAGTTTCCCCATGTGCATTTCCAGGTGACGCATGACGGTAATATCATTGACCCCTTCAACCCCGAAAAACCCTTCACCGAAGCCACTTGTAACCCGCAGGCCGCCACGCTCTGGGCATCGCCGCTGCCCTATATCGAAACCGCCACGCTGAATGCCGGCTTCGCCACCACCCCGCCGCAGCGCGATAAGGTGGATGCGCCCATCGCCAGCCTCACCACGGCCCCGCGCAGCGCACCGGCGCTGATCTTCTGGGCCGAGGCGATGGGCATCCAGCCCGGCGATATCATCGATCTCACGCTGCGCGCGCCGGACGGCACGGTGCTGGCCCAGCAGAAAACCACAGCCGACCATTACCAGGCGGCCTTCTTCCGTTTCATCGGCAAGAAATTTCATACCGAGCTGGCCCCAGGCGCCTATACCGGCACGCTCACCTTCACCCGCCACGATCAGCAGGTAACGGGGGCAGGGGCCACACGCACGTTGCAGATTCCATAAGCGCTTCTCTATAGAAAATAATTTCGGATTGATGCGCAGGGTTATTGAATCCGCCGCGTATCAACTTTGCGGCAAGCGGAACACGCTGGGATAAATAACATCAGCAATCCGCCGCCAAATGCCGGGCCGGCATGCATCGCACGGGAAGAATGGTCATAATGCAGCAACCGCCGAAAGGACCTATGCCTTACCCAACCCCCAGGCCCCGCCGCTCCCGCCGCTGGATAGTGATCCTGCTGGTGCTGCTCGCCATCGGCGGCGGCATCTATTGGTTCACCCACCGCAAGCCGGCGGATGACCACCCCAAGCGCCAGCAAGCCACCGTGGTGCTGGCCCCCGTGGCGCGTAAGGATGTTCCGGTCTACCTCACCGGCCTCGGCACCGTGCAGGCCTATAACACCGTCACCGTGCATTCGCAGGTGGATGGGCAGCTGATGGCCGTGAAATTCCGCGAGGGCCAGACCGTAAAGGCCGGCGACACGCTGGCGCAGATCGACCCGCGCACCTTCCAGGCGCAATATGACGAAGCCGTCGCCACCGAGGCGAAGGACAAAGCCAACCTGGCTAATGCCCGCCTCGACCTTCAACGTTACAACAAGCTGGGCGACAGCATCGCCCGCCAGACGCGCGACACGCAGGTGGCCACCGTCAACCAGCTGGTGGCGCAGGTGGCGGCCGATGCGGCCTCCATCGCCAGCGCCCGCACGCAGCTGAGCTACACCAATATCACCTCGCCCATTAACGGCCGCACCGGCCTGCGACAGGTGGATGTGGGCAATATCGTCCATCCCGGCGACACGAATGGCATCGTCGTCATCACCCAACTGCAGCCGATCGCGATGATCTTCAGCCTGCCGCAGCAAAATCTCGACCTGATCAATCAGGCATCTGGCGGGCAACAGAAGCTGCTGACGGTGGATGCATTGGGCGCCGATAACCAGACGGTGCTCGACCACGGCCAGCTGTTGCTCGTCGACAATCAGATCGACACCACCACCGGCACCATCAAGCTGAAGGCCGCGTTGCCCAACAAGCAGCTGCAGCTCTGGCCCGGCGCCTTCGCCAACGCACGGCTGCTGCTGAAAACCATCAATGGCGCGCTGACCATTCCCACCGTCGCCATCCAGCAGGGGCCGCAGGGGGCCTATGTGTTCCTCTACCAGCCCGACAGCAAGAAAGTGGCAATGCGGGCGGTGACGGTGAGCATGGCGCAGGGGCTCGACTCCATCATCACCGCCGGGCTGAACGATGGCGACCAGGTGGTGATCGACGGTATGGCGAAATTGCAGGATGGCAGCGATGTCGCCCTCGCCGGTGCCAAGCCCGACAACAAACCCGCCAATGCGACGGATGCCCCGGCGCCGGATGCCGCCGCGCATCATCACCACAAGAAAGACTGAGCATGAATGTCTCGGCCCCGTTCATTGCCCGGCCGGTAGCCACCACGCTGCTGGCGGTGGCGGTGCTGCTGGCCGGGCTGTTCGGCTATCACAAGCTGCCGGTGGCGGCGCTGCCGCAGGTGGATTTTCCCACCTTGCAAGTGACCACCCAGCTGCCCGGCGCCTCGGCGGAAACCACCGCCTCGCTGCTCACCGCGCCGCTGGAGCGCCAGTTCGGGCTGATCGCCGGGCTCACCTCGATGCTCTCCACCAGCTCGGAAGGCATCAGCACCATCACCCTGCAATTCGACCTCAGCAAAGACCTCGACGTGGCGGCCGAGGATGTGCAGGCCGCCATCAACGCCGCGGGCGGCGTGCTGCCGAAAAACCTGCCCTATCCGCCCAGCTATTCGAAGGTGAACCCGGCCGATCCGCCCATCCTCACCCTCTCGCTCACTTCCGACACGTTGCCCATCACCCAGATTAACGACATCGCCGACACCATCCTGGCGCAGAAACTTTCGCAGGTGACTGGCGTCGGCCGCGTGCTCACCGAAGGCGGCCAGCGTCCGGCCTACCGCATCCAGCTCGACCCGCAGCGCCTGGCCGGTTACGGTATCAGTTTGGAGGATGTGCGCACCAGCCTTGGCAACGCTAACGTCAACCTGCCTAAGGGCAGCTTCAACGGCGCGCTGCAAAGCGTCACCATCGATGTAAACGACCAGATCGAAGATCTCGACACCTACCGCAGCCTCGTCATCGGCACGCATAACGGCAGCATCGTTCGCGTGCGTGACGTGGGCGAGGTGACGCAAGGGGTGGAGAATAACCGCGTCGCCGGCTGGGTGAACGGCAAGCCGGCGGTGATCGTCGATATCCAGCGCCAGCCGGGTGCCAATATCGTCGCCACTGTCGCCAATATCCAGAAGACGCTGCCGCAGCTGAAAAGCGCCATGCCCAGCGGCCTGAACGTTGCCATCCTGGCCGACCGCACCGAAACCATCCGCGCTTCGGTGAAGGATGTGCAGTTCACGCTGCTCATCACCATCGGGCTGGTGATTCTGGTGATCTATTGCTTCCTGCGCTCGGGCCGCGCCACCATCATCCCCGGCGTGGCGCTACCGCTGTCGCTGATTGCCACCTTCGGCGTGATGTCGCTTTGCGGCTTCTCGCTCGACAACCTCTCGCTGATGGCGCTCACCATCGCCTCCGGCTTCGTGGTGGATGATGCGATCGTGATGATCGAGAACATCGTGCGCTATATCGAGGAGGGCGAGAAGCCGCTGACGGCGGCCTTCAAGGGGGCGAAGGAAATCGGCTTCACTATCATCTCGCTCACCGTATCGCTGATCGCGGTGTTCATTCCGCTGCTGTTCATGACCGGCATCGTCGGCCGCCTGTTCCGCGAATTCGCGCTGACGCTGGCCATCGCCGTGGTGGCCTCCGCCATCATCTCGCTCACCCTCACGCCGATGATGTGTGGCCGCCTGCTGAAGGCCGACACGCTGCGCGCGGAGGAGAACAAGGGCTTCTTCTACTATATCCAGCAGCGCTATGCCGGCAGCCTGCAATGGGTGCTGCGCCACCAGCGCGCCACGCTGCTGATGGCGCTGGCCAGTTTAGTCGCCACCATCGGTTTATATATCGTGATGCCGAAAGGCTTCCTGCCATCGGAAGATACCGGCCAGATTATCGGCACCACCGACGCCGGCCAGACTGTCTCCTTCACCGAGATGACGCGCCTGCAGCGCGAGGCGGCCGAACTGGCGGTGCAGGATAAGGATGTCGCTTCCGTTGCCTCCTTCATCGGCGTCGGCAGCATCAACAGCACGGGCAATTCGGGGCACCTCACCATCGTGCTGAAACCGCGCGACCAGCGCAGCAGCTCGGCGCAGGATATCGTCACCCGCCTGGGCAAGCGGATGCGGGTGCTGACCGGCCTCGACATCCACCTGCAGGCGGCGCAGGACATCCAGATCGGCGCCCGCGTCAGCCGCACGCAATATCAATATACGCTGACCGACCTCAACGAGGCCGAGCTCGACCAATGGACCGGCAAATTGCTCGATCGCCTGCAGAAAGACAAGCTGCTCACCGATGTGGCGAGCGACCGCCAGGCCCAGGGCCTGAAGGCCGACCTGCTGATCGACCGCGACCAGGCGTCGCGCCTCGGCATCCAGCCCGAAGCGATCGACGATACGCTCTACGATGCTTTCGGCCAGCGGCAGATTTCCACGGTTTATTCGCAGGTGAACCAATATCACGTCATCCTTGAGGTGGCGCCGCAATTCCAGCAGGACCCGTCGATTCTCTCGACGCTCTACGTCAAATCCGCCACCGGCACGCTGGTGCCTCTGGGGGCATTCAGCAAGGTGAACGTGGTGCCCGCGCCGCTGGCGGTGACGCATCAGGGCCAGTTCCCGGCCATCACGCTCAGCTTCAACCTGGCGCCCGGCGCCTCGCTTGACGCGGCGGTTAAAACCATCACCCGCACCGAGCGCAAGCTGCATATGCCCGACACCGTGGTCGGCAGCTTCAGCGGCGATGCGGCGGAGTTTCAATCGTCGCTGGCCAGCGAGCCGGCGCTCATCCTCACCGCCATCATCGTCATCTATATCGTGCTGGGCGTGCTGTATGAAAGCCTGATCCACCCCATCACCATCCTTTCCACCCTGCCATCGGCCGGGGTGGGTGCACTGCTGGCACTGCTGCTGCTGGGTGAGGATCTCTCGCTGGTGGCGCTGATCGGCATCATCCTGCTGATGGGCATCGTGAAGAAGAACGCCATCATGATGATCGACTTCGCGCTGGTCGCCGAGCGCGACCACGGCATGCCGCCCGAGGAAGCCATCTACCAGGCCAGCCTGCTGCGCTTCCGCCCCATCATGATGACCACGATGGCCGCCCTGCTGGGGGCGATTCCCCTGGCCTTCGGTACCGGCATGGGCTCCGAGCTGCGGCAGCCGCTGGGCATCTCCATCGTCGGCGGCTTGTTGCTTTCGCAGCTGCTGACGCTTTACACCACGCCGGTGATCTACCTGAAAATGGAACGCCTCAAAACCTGGTTCCACCGCAAGGAGCAGCCGGCATGAGTGCGCTGTTCATCAACCGGCCGATCGCTACGCTGCTGCTCGCCTTCGGCCTGTTCCTGGCCGGGGCGGTGGCCTTTCTCACCCTGCCCATCGCGCCGTTGCCGCGGGTGGATTTCCCGACCATCAACGTCTCGGCCAAGCTGCCTGGCGCCAACCCCGAGACCATGGCCGCTACCGTTGCCGCGCCGCTGGAGCGCCGGCTGGGCGAGATCGCCGGCGTCAGCGAACTGACATCGAGCAGCAGCGAAGGCTCCAGCAACATCACCGCGCAATTCGACCTCAACCGTAATATCGACGGCGCGGCGCGCGATGTGATGGCGGCCATCAACGCCTCGGGCAGCGACCTGCCGGTCGACCTGCCCAACCCGCCTACCTACCGCAAGGTGAACCCGGCCGATTCGCCGGTGCTGATTCTGGCGGTGACATCGAACACCATCAATTCGGCCAAGCTGTATGATGCGTGCGATTCCATTCTCTCCCAGCGCATTTCGCAGGTGGCGGGCGTGGCGCAGGTGACGGTTTCGGGCGCCGACAAGCCGGCGGTGCGCATCCAGCTCGACCCGTACGCCGTGGCGAAAACCGGCCTGGGGCTGGAAGATGTGCGAACCCGCATCGCTTCCGCCAACGCCAATCTCCCCAAGGGCAGCCTGAATGGCACACAGCAATCGCTGGCCATCGACAATAACGACCAGATCGGCAAGGCCGCCGATTACGCCCCGCTGGTGCTGGGCGCCAATGGCGCACAGGTGCTGCGCCTGCGCGATCTCGGCCGCACTTATGATGATGTTGAAAACAACCAGCAGGGCGGCTGGTATAACCTCAGCAAGGGCATCATCCTCATCATCCAGAAGCAGCCCGATGCCAACGTCATCGAGGTGGTGGATGGCATCAAAACCATCCTGCCGCAGCTGGAGCGCTGGATGCCCACCGGCACCAAAATCGACGTGCTGGCCGACCGCACCCAGACCATCCGCGCCAGCGTGCATGATGTGGAGCTGACGCTGCTGATCTCCAGCATCCTGGTGGTGCTGGTGGTGTATTTCTCGCTGGGCCGCATCACGCCCACCATCGCCGCCAGCGTCACCGTGCCGCTGTCGCTGGCCGGCACATTCGCCGCCATGCATCTGCTGAATTTCTCGCTCAATAACATCTCGTTGCTGGCGCTCACCATCTCCGTCGGGTTCGTGATCGATGATGCCATCGTGATGATCGAGAATATCGCCCACCATGTCGAGCAGGGCGAATCACCCATCGAGGCGGCCATCAAGGGTGCCAAGGAAATTACCTTCACGGTGATTTCCATCAGCCTGTCGCTGATCGCGGTGTTCATTCCGCTGTTGTTCATGGGCGGCATCATCGGCCGGCTATTCAGCGAATTCGCGGTGACGCTCAGCGTTGCGGTGGCGATTTCGGTCATCATCTCCATCACCGTCACGCCCACCGTCTATGCGCAGCTGATGGCCTGGCGCCAGCGCCGCGGCACCAGCGGGCGCGGCGAAACCCACCTGGGCGAACGGATATTCGCCTGGCTGCAGGCGCGTTACCTCAGCGGCCTCGACTGGGTGCTGCGCCACCGCCGCATCATGATGACGGTGATGCTGGCTACCATCGCCCTCACTGTCGTGCTCTATATCAAGGTGCCGAAAGGTTTCTTCCCGCAGCAGGATACGGGGATGGTGATGGGCACCACCGAAGGGCGCACAGACATCTCCTTCGCCGCCATTTCGATGAAGCAGCAGCAGGTGAATAAAATTCTGCTGAGCGACCCGGCCGTAGCGGCGCTGGGCTCGGCCGTGGGGGCGGGCGGCGGCGGGGCCAGCGGCAACCAGGGCCGCATTTTCCTCACCCTCAAGCCGCTCAGCGAACGTAGCGAAACCGCCGACCAGGTGATTGCCCGCCTGCGCCCCAAACTGGCGAAGGTGGATGGGATAAGCGTGTTCTTGCAGGCGGCGCAGGATATCCGCGTCGGCGGCCGCGCCAGCAAGGCGCAGTTCCAGTTTGTGCTGTCCGACGAATCGCTCGATGAGCTGCGCGAATGGGTGCCGAAACTGCTCAATGCCCTGCGCGATTCCCCCGGCATCACCGACCTGACGAGCGACCAGGACAAGGCGGCCAAGCAGGTGAATATCGTGGTCGACCGCGACCGCGCGGCGCAGCTGCAGGTGAGCATGAGCGATATCGACCAGGTGCTGCAGGATGCCTTCGCCCAGCGGCAGATCTCCACCATCTACGCCGCGCGCAACCAGTATCATGTGGTGATGGAATTGCTGCCCGGCCATCTGGAAGATGCCTCGGCGCTCGACACTATCTTCATCAAATCGGCCACCGGCGCGCAGGTGCGCCTGTCGGAACTGGCGCACACGGAAACCGGTTTCGCGCCGGTGTCGGTGCAGCATCAGGGCCAGTTCCCGGCGGCGACGCTCAGCTTCAACCTACCGCCCGGCGCTGCGCTGGGCGATGCCGCGACGCGCATCGAGCAGGTGACGGCCAGCATCCATATGCCGCCTAGCATCCATAGCAACTTCGCCGGCAATGCCGCCGCCTTCGCCGATTCGCTGCGCGACGAGCCGCTGCTGATCGCCAGCGCCTTCATCGCCATCTACCTGGTGCTGGGCATCCTTTACGAGAACGCCTGGCACCCGCTGACCATCATTTCCACGCTGCCCTCCGCCGGCCTCGGCGCGCTGGTAGCGCTGCTCGTCGCGGGCTACGACCTGTCGCTCATCGGCATCATCGGCGTGATCCTGCTGATGGGCATCGTGAAGAAAAACGGCATCATGCTGGTGGATTTCGCCATCGAGGCCGAGCGGGCAGGGGCCTCGCCCGAGGAAGCCATGCGCGAAGCCTGCGCCCGCCGTTTCCGCCCCATTCTGATGACCACGCTGGCGGCCGTCTGCGGCGCCATCCCGCTCATTGTCGCCGGCGGCAACGGGGCCGAGATGCGCCAGCCGCTGGGCGTTGCCATCGTCGGCGGGCTGATGGTCTCGCAGCTGCTGACGCTCTATACCACGCCAGTCGTCTACCTGGCGCTCGACCGTTTCAACCGCCGCAAACATGGGGATTCGTATGCCATGGCGTAACCGCATTCTTTGGCTGCTCGCCACCTTGCCGCTGGCCGGCTGCGACCTGTTCAACCCCTACGAACAGCCCGCCACCGATAAGCCTGACAGCTTTGTCGAAAAACCCGCACCCAACCTGGTAGCCGCCGGCTGGCCCGACCCCAACTGGTGGAACAATTTCCACTCCGACACACTGAGCCAGCTGGAAACCAAGGCCGCCGCTAATAACTACGACCTCGGCGCGGCGGTGGCGCGTGTGAAGCAGGCCGATGCGCAGGTGAGCATTAACGGCGCGGCGCTGCTGCCCTCGCTCGAGGCCGATGCCGGCGCCCAGCGCGATTATGTGCATAGCGGTTCCACCAGCGGCACCGGCACCACCGGCGGCCGCAGCCACAATGCCTATAACGCCAACCTTTCCGCTTCCTATGAGCTGGATTTCTGGGGCCGCAACCGCTCGTTGCTGGCCGAGGCGCAGGCCCAGCGCGACGCCAGCCGCTACGACCAGCAGGTGGTAGCGCTGACGGTGAGCGCCTCCGTCGCCAACCTCTATTTCGACCTGCTGGCGACGCAGGAACGCCTGGCCATCGCGCAGGATAATTTACGCAGCACGCAGCGGACGCTCGATGCGCTGAACAAGCGCTTCGCCCAAGGCATCATCAGCCGCCTCGACGTGGCGCAGGAAGCCAATGTGGTAGCCGAGGAAACCGCCAGCATCCCCCCGCTGCAACTGGCCGTGAGCCAGGACCGCGACGCGCTGGCCGTGCTGCTGGGCCAGCTGCCGGAGAAAACCGACATCCCTACCGGCAAGCTGGATGACGTCGCCATGCCGGTGGTGCCCGCCGGTCTGTCGTCCGAGTTGCTGCAACGCCGGCCGGACGTGGCCGAGGCCGAGGCCGACCTCATCGCCGCCCATGCCGATATCAACGCCGCTCGCGCCGATTTCTTCCCCAGCATCGGCCTGACGGCAAGCGGTGGTTACCAGAGCTCGGCGCTCGGTTCGTTATTTGACAGCAAGGGCCAGTTCCTCAGCCTCGGCGCCTCGCTGGCCCAGCCGATTTTCGAGGGCGGCCTGCTCACTGGCCAACTGGAACAGGCGCATGGGCGCTACGACGAGCTGGAGCAGAACTACCGCAAATCCATCGTCTCCGCCTTCGCCGATACCGAGGATGCGCTGGCCGCCCTGCAGCATGTCACCGAACAGACGGCCGCGCAGGCCGATGCCGTGCGCACCGCTAAGGATGCCTACGCCCTCTCGCAACGCCAGTTCGAGGGCGGCATTGTGGATATCACCAGCGTATTGAACACCCAGCGCTCGCTCTTCGCCGCGCAGGATGCCTGGCTGCAGGTGCGCGCCGAGCAGCTGCAGGCCGCGGTGACGCTCTATAAGGCCCTGGGCGGCGGCTGGGTGAAACCTTCCTAGGCATATCTTCCTGATAAAGGTTCCCTATCGCTTGATGGGAAATTAAGCTGATCTGCGCTAGGGAGAGTTATGGCGCAGACACCACCGCTGCAAATCGACCTCGACGGCAAGGCCCTGCGCCTGGCCGGCAGCCTCACCATACACCAAATCACCGCCGCCAAAAAACAGCTGCGCAAGCTGAATAAACCGCAGATAACCAGCGTCGACCTCAGCGGGCTGGAACAGCTCGATACGGCCGGCGCCCTGTTCCTGCTGCAGACGGTAAAAACCGCCAAATTCACCTTCCGCGACGAGAAACAGCAACAGCTGATGGAGCTGATGCAGAAGATCAAGCCTCCTAAAGCGCCAAAACACAAGCCGCCTTTGTCCGTATGGCGACAGGGCCTCATCACCCTCGGCCACAAGGTGGAGGAGGGGCGGCAGGAGAGCGTACGCGTGCTGACCTTCGGCGGCAAGGCGCTGGTGCTGCTGGTGCAGGCGCTGCGCCACCCGAAACATTTGCGCCTGACCGCCATCGGCCAGCATATCGATGCGATTGGCGTGCGTGCGTTGCCCATCATCGGGCTGATGGCCTTTTTCATCGCCATCGTGCTGGCTTATCAGGGCGTCGCCCAGTTGCGACCCTATGGCGGCGAGCAATTCACGGTGAACCTGGTCGCCCTCTCCATCCTGCGCGAGATGGGGGTGCTGCTCACCGCCATCATGGTAGCCGGCCGCAGCGGCAGCGCCTTTACCGCCGAGATCGGCACTATGAAATCGCGCGAGGAGGTGGATGCCCTGCAGGTGATGGGCCTCGACCCGTTCGACATGCTGATCCTGCCGCGCCTCATCGCCATTCTCATTGCCCTGCCGCTGCTGACTTTCTATGCCGATATGATGGGGTTGATCGGCGGTTTCATCATCACCCGTTCGCTGATCGATGTAGGGCTGACGCAATATATCCAGCGCGTGCATCTGGCGGCAGGGTTTCATGATTTCCTGGCCGGTATGATCAAGGCGCCGGTGTTCGCGCTGATCATCGGCGTGGTGGGCTGCATGCATGGGCTGCGCGTCAGCGGCGCTGCCGAAAGCATCGGGCGCGAGACCACGGCCTCGGTGGTGAAATCCATCTTCCTCGTGCTGTCGCTCGATGCCGTCTTCTCCATCTTTTTCGAGAAGGTGGGCATATGAGCGACAACGTGCTTTCCCTGCGCGGCATCGTCAATCGTTTCGGCGAGCAGACGGTGCATGATGGGGTCCACCTCGATGTGAAGCGCGGCGAGATTCTGGGCATCGTCGGCGGCTCGGGATCAGGCAAGTCGGTGCTGCTGAAAACCATGCTGGGCCTGAACAAACCCACCGAGGGCGAGGTGGAGATCATGGGCAAAAAACTCGCCAGCCTCACGCCGCACGACATCGCCACGCTGTTCGGCGTGCTGTTTCAGGATGGCGCGCTGTTCTCGTCGCTGAATATCCTGCAGAACATTACCCTGCCGATGAAGGAACATACCGATCTTTCGCCCACCATGCGCGACACGCTGGCGCGGATGAAACTGTCGCTCGTCGAACTGAAGCCGGAGGTGGGCGAGCAGCTGCCATCCGAGCTTTCCGGCGGCATGGTAAAGCGCGCCGGCATCGCCCGTGCCCTGGCGCTCGACCCGGCCATCCTGTTTTTGGATGAACCTACCTCCGGCCTCGACCCGCTGACGGCAGGGGCCTTCGACCAGCTGATTCAGACGTTGAACGAGAATCTCGGCGTCACTGTCATCATGGTCACCCACGACCTGGATTCGCTTTTCGCCGTCTGCCACCGGGTGGCGGTGCTGGTGGACCATAAGCTTCTGGTCGACACGCTCCCAAAACTGATGGAAAACAAACATCCATGGATTCAGGAATATTTTCATGGACCACGCGCGCGGGCCGCCGCGCAGGCAGGACAGCATGGAGAATGAGAAACACTATTTCCGCGTCGGGCTCTATCTCGTGCTGCTAAGCGCAGGGCTGGCGCTGTTCGCCGTCTGGCTGTTGTCGAGCGGTCTGCGTCACAGCATTGACTACCGCATCTATTTCAACGAGTCGGTCAGCGGCCTTAGCCTGGGCAGCCCGGTGAAGTACCGTGGCGTGAATGTAGGCAAGGTGAAGCAGATTTCCATCGATAAAAACGATTCGCAGCGCATCGAAATCATCGCCGAGATCGATGACAGCACCCCCATCCGCGTCGGCACCGTGGCCAGTTTGAAGCTGCAGGGCATCACTGGCACCGTGTTCATTGAACTCAGCGGCGACGCACCGCCCGGCGCACCCAAGCTGAAAGACGAACAGCATAGCAAAGAACCCATCATTCCCTCCAGCCCCAGCAGCATCAACGCTATCATGAACCAGCTGCCGCAGATCATGGACAAGCTGTCGCATTTCGCCGACCAGCTGGAAAAACTCTCGACCGACGAGAACATTGCCCATTTCGATGAAGTGCTGTCGAACCTTTCGATGGCCACCGCCGATATGCGCCAGGTGCTGCACGACACCAAGGGCAACATCATCCAGTCTACTGAACAGATCAACGATACGATGAGCAACCTGCGCCGGGCATCGCGTGATGTGAGTGACGTGACCGAGCGGGTATCCGACGACCCCTCATCGTTGCTATTCAGCCCGAAAGAAGAGGGAGTGCCCGCGCCATGAAGAAACTGATCCTCACCGCCTGCCTGCTGCTCGCCGCCTGCAGCGGCAAGCCGGCTCCCGCGCTTTACCGGCTGGAGGTGCCCGCCACCGCGCAACCGGCCTGCAGCGCCGGCCCCAGTATCGCCATCAAACCGCCGGTAGCCGGCCCCGGGCTCGATAGCGCGCGCATCGTGGTGATGGAGGAGGCCGGCAGGCAGACCTTCTATAACGACGTGCGCTGGAACGCCTCCGCGCCGGAACTGGTGCAGCATAACCTGGCCGAACGGTTTGAGGCTTCCGGCCGTTTTGCCACCGTCATCACCGATGATGCCGCCGCCCATACGCGCTGGCTGCTGCAAACCCAGCTGCGCCGTTTCCAGGTGGATGAGGCTGGCGGCCGCAAGGTGCAGATTGCCATCACCGCCACGCTGGTGCGGGCCGATGACCGCCAGGCCATCTTAACGCTGCCCCTCACGTTCGAGCAGGATGCCGAGGGCGCTAATCTGGAAGGCATCGTCGCGCTGTTCGATAGCGGCATGGGCCAGATCAGCGACCAACTGCTCGCCGCCATCCAGCATAAAATTTCGCTCTGCCATTAAAGGATTTCTTCATGCGTAAACTCACCGGCTTCCTGCTCGCTTTCCTGTTGCTCGCCCCCATCGCCCAGGCCGATCCGCTGGTGGCGCAGGACAAGCTGCTGGCCTATCTCGACCAGCTTACCCAATGGCAGCGCGACGCAGCGGGTATCGAGCCTTCCGATATCAATGCGCGCGAGCTGGTTTACCGCGATGCGCTGCGCGATAATGCCACCAAGGTGCTGCAATCCGGCTTCGCCTTCATGCGCAGCATTGCCAGCCAGCAATCCGCCACCGCGGCGGTCGATCCCGAATCCACCCAGGCCAAGCTGACGGTGCGTCTGCAGGCGCTCGACCAGCAGATGGCCGCCATGAAAAAGCAGATGGCGCGTCTGCCGAAGAATTCGCCACAACGCAAGGCTGTCGCCGATGAACTGCGGGTGGATGATGCGCGTCATGAGCTGATGCAGACCATCCTCTCCAACCTCAGCAGCACGGGCAGCAAATCGCCCGATAAGCTGAGCTATACCATCGAAAGTCTGGCGCACGCCATTCCGGAACTGAACCCCTCTGCCAAAACAGCCGAGCCAGCGCCGGCAACGGTGAAGGACAGCGAAGCTTCCACCAGCATCTTCGACCTGAGCGCCGATATGTTCGAAATCACCCGCAAGCAGCGCGAGCTGAAGGCGATGATCGACAAAACCACCGACCTCAAAACCCAGAGCACGGATGTGATGCACGCCCTGCGCAGCGGCCTCAACGATGGTGGTGATGCGAAAGACAAACCCACCACGCCGCTGCTGCCGGTGGAGGAACGCATCAAGGCCTATAAGGAAATCGGCGCCAACATCATTCCGCTCGCCGAAACCGTGCGGTGGATCGATGCCAGCCAGCAGACGCTGGGTGAATGGAACCAAGTGCTGGCCTCACAGAGCAAGCGCCTGCTGCGTCAACTGAGCGTGCAGCTTGGTATTCTGCTGGCGGTGCTGGCCGTGCCGCTGGTGCTTTCCGAAATCGCCAAAACCCAGCTCACGCGCGTGCGCGACCCCAAGCGCCAGCGCCAGTTCAACACGGCGCGGCGCATCATCACCGCGGTGGCGGTGGTGCTGATTCTGCTGGCCAATTTCATCAGCGATTTTTCGTCGTTCGCCACCTTTGCCGGCTTCATCACGGCGGGCCTAGCCGTGGCCTTACAGAGCGTGCTGCTATCGCTGGTGGCGCATTTCCTGTTCTATGGCCGCTACGGCGTGCGCAATGGCGACCGGGTGAACGTGGTGGGCGTCACCGGCGATATCGTGCAGATCGGCATGGTGCGTTTCTACCTGCGCGAGCTGGAGGAGAAAGACGGTCAGCTGCAGCCGACCGGCAAGATCGTCGCCTTCCCCAACTCCATCCTCTTTCAGAACGTGGCCTTCTATAAATATGCCTAATGGTGGCAATGCGGCCCGTGCACATGCGGGATGGCGCCGAGGCGCTTCTGCTTTTCCATCTTCCGCTTCAGCGTATCGCGCTTCATCGGCGGCTGGTAATCGAGAAAGGTTTTTCCGTCGAGATAGTCGATCTCATGCTGCAGGCAGGTGGCGAGTAAGCCGGTGGCTTCCAGCACCCGCGCCTGGCCCTGCTCATCCAGATAAGAAACCGTTACCGATGCCGCCCGCGTCACCGGCGCCGAGATGCCGGGGAAGCTGACGGAAGCTTCCTCCATGGTGCGCGTTTCGGCCGAGCTGGCGGTCACCACCGGGTTCACCATGCGGTAGCGGTGCATCTGCCCGTGTTCATCTTCCAGTGCCACCACGACCAGCCGCTGCGTCAACCCCACCATCGGCGCGCCGAGGCCCATGGCCTCGTAGGCGGTGGCGGTTTCCAGCATGGCGTCGAGCGTGGCGCGCACGGCATCATCCACCTGCGCCACGGGGGTGCAGACGGTTTTGTAAATCGGGTCGGGGGCAATCACCAGTTCCAGCATGTCGTTCCTCTATAGGTTCGCGCTATTGATGCTATAGAACCGTCAATTCCAACAGTTATTTTTATAATCCAGTGCAATTTCTGGTGCGCCGGGGGGCAATTTCTCTTATGCTCGGCCGCCTATGAAACTCATCGCCCATCGCGGTTACTGGCTGGAGCCGGCGGAGAAAAACAGCCGCGCCGCTTTCGCGCGTGCGCTGGCGCATGGCTTCAGCATCGAAACCGATTTTCGTGATTTGAAAGGCCAGCTAGTCATCTCGCATGATGTGCCGGTGGCAGGGGCCATGCCCGCCACCGAATTTGCCGCCATGCTGCGCGCCACGCCGGTCGATGCGCCCCATGCCCTCAATATAAAATCCGATGGGCTCTATGCGCTGATGGGTGATTTCATCGCCGCCAGCGCCATGCCCGATTATTTCGCTTTCGACATGTCGGTGCCCGATACGCGCGGCTACCTGGCCGCCGGCATTCCCGTTTTCACCCGCCTCAGCGAATATGAAACGGCGCCGTCCTTCCTGAAGGAAAGCGTCGGCGTCTGGCTCGATGCCTTTGAAGGTGAATGGTACGATATGGCTGTAATTGATCAGCTGCTGATGCAGGGCAAACAGGTTTCTATCGTCTCGCCGGAGCTGCATAAGCGCCCGTACCTTGCTTTGTGGGCGATGTTGCGGCAGCATGGGCTGCACCAGAATAAAAGCGTTTCCCTCTGCACCGACTTCCCCTTAGACGCAAAGGACTATTTCCATGCCCAAAATTAAAGCGGTCATCTTCGATATGGACGGCGTGCTGATCGAGGCCAAAGACTGGCATTATGAGGCGCTGAACCAAGCGCTGGCTTTGTTCGGCATGGAGATCAGCCGTTATGATCACCTGGTGACGTATGACGGCCTGCCCACCAAAAAGAAGCTGGAAATGCTGTCGCTGGAACGCGGCCTGCCGCGCGCGCTGCATGATTTCATCAACGACATCAAACAGGAATTCACCTTGCAGGTGGGCTACGCGAAATGCAAACCCACCTTCGCGCATCAATATGCCCTCTCGCACCTGAAGGCAGCGGGCTACAAGATGGCCAGCTGCTCCAACTCCGTGCGCCAGACCATGCGCATGCTGTTCGAGCGCGCCGCGCTGACGGATTATTTCGAGTTCTACATTTCGAATGAAGATGTGAAGAAATCGAAGCCCGACCCGGAGATGTATAACGAAGCCATCCAGCGTCTCGGCTTCAAGCCCGAGGAATGTTTGATTCTGGAAGACAATGAAAACGGCATCAAGGCCGCCCGCGCATCCGGCGCGCATCTGCTGATCATCGGCGATGTGCATGATGTGACGCTGGAGAACATCACCAATCGTATTGCCGAGATTGAAGGAGCCGCCGCATGAACCTCGTCATCCCCATTGGCTCGGCCTCGAAATTCTTCCCGCTGGAGGAATATTTCTACCCCAAACCGCTGATCGAAATCGCTGGCAAACCGATGATCCAGCATGTGATCGAGAATCTCACGGCGGGCACGGCGTTCACGAACATCATCTTCCTGGTGCGGGCGGAAGATTGCACCAAATATCACCTCGACAACACCCTGAACCTGCTTAGCCCCAAGCCCACCATCATCAAGCTGCGCGGCGATACGCAGGGCGCGCTTTGCAGCGTGCTGCTGGCTATTGAACATATCAATAACGACGAGCCGCTGGTGATTTCCAACGCTGACCAAGTGTTCACCGCCGGCATCGGCGACAAGCTGAAGGAATTCGAGCGGAGCAAGCTGGATGCGGCCTGCCTCACCTTCGAATCCGTGCATCCGCGCTGGTCGTATGTGCGCACCGATGCCAGCGATAAGGTCATCGAAACTGCTGAGAAGCGGCCGATCAGCCAGCATGCCATTGCCGGCCTCTATATGTATAAGCGCGGGGCGGATTTTGTGCAGTTCGGTATGAACGCCATCCGCCACGGCGCCAGCACGGATGGAGCCTATTTCATCTCGCCGGTGTTCAACGAGTTTATTCTCGGCGGCAAAAAAGTCGGCCATTTTTCGGTGCCGAACGACACGTACCACACCTTTTATAATCCGCAGAAGGTGAAGGAATACGAAGCGGGCCTGCGGAGCGCTGCATGAGCATGAAGCTGTTCAAGCTCGATGACATGGTGAAGGGCTGGTTCGTCGGCAACTTCTCGCCGACCATCATCAACACCAACGATGTCGAAGTCGCCGTGAAAAAATACAAGGCCGGCGAGCACGAGGGCCAGCACTATCACAAACTCGCCACCGAGATCACCGTCATCACCGATGGCGAAGTGGTGATGAACGGCACCACCTATCGCAGCGGCGATATCATCGTCATCGAACCCTTCACCGCCACCGATTTTCGCGCCATCACGGATGTCACCACCACCGTGGTGAAATTCCCCGGCGCCAGTAACGATAAATATCTGGGAACGCCCGCATGATGAACATCGTCATCCCCATGGCCGGCCATGGCAGCCGCTTTTCGAAAGCCGGCTACAAAGACCCCAAACCGCTGATTCCCGTGCTCGGCCAGCCGATGATCGGCCTTGTCATTGACAACCTGAAACCCGGCACGCCGCACCGCTTCACCTTCATCTGCCAGGCCGAGCACTTGCGCAATTACCCGCTGCGCCCGCTGCTGGAACAGAAGGCACCCGGCTGCAACATCATCGAGGTGAGCGAAGTGACGCAGGGCGCCGCCTGCACCGTGCTGCTCGCCAAGCAATTCATCAACAACGCCGATCCGCTGATGATCGCCAATTGCGACCAGTATGTCGATGTGGATATGGACGCTTATCTCGCATCCATGGGCGATGCCGATGGCCTCATCATGACCATGAAGGCGCATGACAATAAATGGTCCTTCATCGAACTCGACGGGGCAGGGCGCATCACCCGCGTGGTGGAGAAGGAAGTGGTGTCGGATGAAGCCACCGTCGGCATCTATAACTACGCCCATGGCGCCGCTTTTGTGCAGGCTGCCGAGGCAATGATCGCTCGCAACGAACGCGTGAACAATGAGTTCTACGTCGCCCCGGCATATAACGGCATGATCGCGGCGGGCAAGCGCATCGTCTACTTTAATATCGGGTCGCTGGGCGCCGGCATGTATGGCATCGGCACGCCGGAAGACCTCGACAGCTTCCTCGCACTCGACCGGCATAAGGCATCCTGATGGCCGGCGACCTCAGAATCTGCGTCATCTCCTCGGGGTTGGATCGCTTCCATAAGCCCTGTTCGGATATTTTCAAAAAACAGATCGGGCTCGACAGCCACCCCATCGATTTCTACGGCCTGTTCTGGAAGCCGGTGAACGACGCCAAGATGGCCGATCATCTGGAAGGTTTCCGCAGCGCCACAATCTGGACCGCGCCGCAACGCACGTTCGACGACATCCCCAACGTGCCTAAACCGCCCGAGACGAACGTGAAGAACGTCCTGTCGATGCTCTGGGGCAAATGGCTGCTTGGCCACCATATGACCCTTGAGCATGTGTGGGATAAGTATGACCTCTTCCTTTATTGCCGCCCCGATGTCTGCTTTGACAACCGACTCAACTGGAAGTTGATCTGGGAGAGTATGGACAACTTCGATCTTCTGCTCACCACCAACGGCCACTGGCGCGACGGGGTGAACGACCAGGTAGCCATCGGCAACCGCAAGCTGGAAGTCTACCTGAACCTGTTCGCCGAGTTCACCAACTATATCGGCGAAGGAGTGATACTGCATCCCGAGACCCTGCTGAAGCACCACCTGCTGCGCCAGGGCATCCGCATTGCCCAATACCCGGCACAGAATGTCATCTTCCGCGACGAGACGCGTTTTCATATCGGTTGACGCTCTTTAAGCCACTATTCTCATTAAGAATTCAGGCAATTGTGCCTTTTAAGCGAATTATGCTGGGCAAGCGCTGAAACATATGATTAAAGTGCGCCCAACTTATTGGGTGGGTATGATGTATTCGCGTTATCGCTATTTATTGCTCGGCTGCACGGCGCTGATCGCCGCCAACCCCGCGCTCACGCTTGCCCAGGCCATTCCCAACACCGCCCGCCCGAGCACCATCGAGCAGCAATATAAGATTCAGGACGAGCGCCCCGAAGTGGGCGGCGCGCCGCTGATCACCATTCCCGAACAGGGCGCCAAGCCCATCAAGTCGGATGTCAGCTTTGTGCTGAAGGATATTAAACTTGAGGGTGACTCGGCCTTCCCGCAGGACGAACTGCGCGACCTGTATAAGGACAAGCTGGGCCAGAAAATCTCGCTCGCCGACCTTAACGGCATCGCCGAAGCCATCACCCGCTATTACCGCAATCACGGCTATATCCTCACCCGCGCCGTCGTGCCGCCGCAACATGCGAAAGACGGTGTCATCACCATCCGTATCGTTGAGGGCTTCGTCGATAACATCGTCGTGCAAGGCGACAAGGCCGAAGACCCGCAGATCCAGGCCTATGCCGATAAAATCCGCGCTTCCAAGCCGCTCGATTCGAAGCTGCTCGAACGTTACCTGCTGCTGATGAACGACCTGCCGGGCGTTGAAGCCCGCGCCGTGCTGAAGCCCTCGGCCAACGTGACCGGCGCTTCGGATGTAGTGATTACCGTGAAGCGCAAAACCGTCGAGGGTTCGCTGACGCTGGATAACCGCGGCAGCCGCTATATCGGCCCGCTGCAGGACAGCGCCACCGTTGCCTTCAACAACCTGATCGGCTGGGACGACCAGACGCAGTTTCGTGTCGCCAACACGCCGGTGAACCCGGAAGACCTGAAATATCTCGAAATCCGCCATGAAGAGCAGCTGGGCAGCGAAGGGCTGAAAATGGTGGTCGCCGCCAGCGACGTGCAGACCAAGCCGCGCTATACGCTGGGCGATATCGACCTTGAGGGCGTCAGCAACTCGGCCAGCGTGGGCCTGAGCTACCCGATGCTGCGCTCGCGCCAGTCGAACTGGTTCCTGAACAGCGACTTCACGATCCGTAACGTGAATGTCAGCACCTTCGCCGGCAATTTCTATGTCGATAAAACTCGCGTGTTGACCCTCGGCACGGCATATGACTTCATCGATAGCAGCTCGGCCATTACACGCGTGGAAGGCGGCATCGGCCAGGGCTTCGGCATCGGGACGGATGATAATGACGGCGATGTACGTTCGCGCGCTAACGCCGACACGGCATTTACCAAATTTACCGCCAAAACCACTCGCATCCAGCCGATTGGCGGCGCATGGTCGATCTTCGGCGAAGTGGCCGGGCAGTATTCGCAGCAATCGCTGGTTGCATCGGAAGAATTCGCGCTGGGTGGCCAGGAAATCGGTTCGGCCTATGACTCGGCGGAAATCACCGGCGACTCGGGCCTCGGCGGCCGCGCTGAGCTGCAATATAACAAAACGCAGGAAACCCAGTTCTTCTCGCAATACCAGCTCTACGGTTTTATCGATGGTGGCGAGGTCTGGAACGTCGATGCCGTTGCCGGCACCGAATCGGAAAAATCGGCCCTGGCTTCGACTGGCCTCGGCGCCCGCTTCAACCTGCTCGAGTCGGTCTCGGGTAGCGTAGAAGGTTCGCTTCCCATCCGTCGCAAGGTGGCGGCTTACGGGGAAGATGGTGCCGCCCCGCGCGCCTTCTTCGGCCTGCAATACCGCTTCTAGCTCTCCCCCCGAAAAACTCCCTAAGGGAGCCATGTTGATTGGCTAAAATGTCAATCGTTAATGGCATTAACACTTATCCACAGAATCTGGCCAGATTTTTGCTTTATATGCAGCGCAGCATAAAAGGCAATAAATTATCATGCTGTATTTGATGGATATTTTTTCCCCATCAAAACCTTAATAAATAATTAACACCGCTGAAGCCTTTTAACTTGTTTTTAATAACTAGGGTCGCTAGTTTGCGCACCCACTTATCTGATGCTGTTTCGCCACAGTAAAAACCAGGAGACATTATGTCGTTCGCCCGTGCCCAACGCCCCACCGGTCTGCTCACTAACCTCAAAAGCAAATCGATGCTATGCCATGCGGCACTGGCCAGCTTCGCCCTCGCGGCCATCCCCACCCAGTCGGCCCTGGCACTTCCCACGGGCGCCAGCGTACAATCGGGCACCATCAGCATCAGCCAGCCCAACGGCAGCACGGTAGTGGTCAACCAGGGCAGCGACCGCGCCGTGATCAACTGGCAGGGCTTCGATATTCTCAATGGCGAATCGACCATCTTTAACCAGCCGACCAGCAGCGCCATCGCGCTGAACCGTGTCACGGGCGGCGCCACGGCTTCGCAAATTCTCGGCAACCTGTCAGCTAACGGCCGTATCATTATCATCAACCCGAACGGCGTTGTGTTCGGCCCCAACTCGCATGTCGATGTGGGCGGGCTGATCGCCACCACCGCCGATGTCAGCAGCGATGCTGACTTCATGGCCGGCAACCTGCGTTTCACCAAGCCGGGCAGCGCCACGGCCAGCATCATCAACCACGGCCATATCACGGCGGCCGATGGCGGCTTTGTCGCCCTCGTGGCCCCCGGCGTGCGCAACGACGGCATCATCGATGCGAAACTCGGCAATGTCACCCTCGGCAGCGCCCAGACCTTCACCGTCGATTTCTATGGCGACAACCTCTACAGCTTCGCCCTCGGCCAGCAGACCGGCAACACCCCGCTCGACGACCAGGGCAAAGCCATGGCTGCCGCAGTTGAAAATAGCGGCACCATTTCCGCCCAGGGCGGCAGCATCCGCCTGACGGCCAACGCGGCGAAATCCGTGGTGACCAACGCGGTCAATAACACTGGCGTGCTTGAGGCTTCGGCCGCGCATATGGTTGGTGGCGACATCGTGCTCGATGGCGGCAGCGAAGGCACCGTAAATGTTTCCGGCACCCTCGACGTTTCCGGCAAAGGCGCCGGCCAGAAGGGCGGTAGCATCACTGTCAGCGGTAAGAACATCGCGCTGACCAAAGCGAAAATTGACGCCAGCGGCGACGCGACCGGCGGCCAAGTCCATATCGGCGGCGGTTACCAGGGTTCGGGCACGCAACAGCATGCCGACAACGTCTATGTCGATGGCGATAGCAGCATCGACGTCAGCGCAGCCAACGGCAGCGCGGGTGAGGCCGTTCTCTGGTCCACCGGCGTGACCGATTTCGAAGGCGCCATCTTCGCTTCCGGCCTCAATGGCGGCCGCGTAGAAACCTCGGGCGATGAACTGAACGTCGCCGGTTCGGTCGATGTGTCCGGCAGCGCCACCCATGGCAGCTGGCTGCTTGACCCGCGTGACCTCACCATCAACTCGCTGGTGACCTTTAATGTCAACGGCGGCCCGAACTTCACCTCCACCGGCGCACTCGCCACCGTGAAGGCAAGCTCCATCACCAACGCGCTGAATAACGGTGATGTCACCATCACCACCGGCAGCAGCGGCACCGGCGCAGGCAACATCAATCTGCTGACTGACCTCAGCTGGACCGGCCACGGCTCGCTCACCATGACGGCGAGCAACGACATTAACCTCACCTCCGGCAGCATCAACTCGACCTATGTCGGCACCGGCGGCAACATTACCCTCGATGCGCATAACGACATCAACATGAACAGCGTGCTGGGCAGCAGCGTGCATTCCGCCAGCGGCAATATCAGCTTCGATGCCGGCCATGACGTGAACATCACCGCCAGCACCGCCAGCAACCGCGTGACCGCCGATAAGGGCGACATCACCCTGAAAGCCGGCAATGCGCTGAACGTCACCACCGGTGCTCTCGGCGCCGATGCGTCGGTTCAGGCCACCGCTGGCAGCATCACCGCCACCGCGGCTTCCGCCACCATCAGCTCCAACTCGTCGGCCATCGGCGGCGACGCCTTCCTGCATGCGGGCAATGACGTCACCCTCAACGTCACCCATGACGTGACCGTCAGCAAAGGCAGCATCACCGCCGATCAGGGCGCGCTGACCGTGAACCAGGCCGGCATCTTCACCGGTACCGCCGGCTCGCTGAACAACGCCGCAGGCGGCACCGGTAGTGTGACCGTGAACCAGAACGTGGTTGGCAGCACGGAAGGCTCGATCCAGAACGCGATCGACGCTATTGGCACCACCGGCAGCAACGGCGCGACCGTGAAACTCGGCAGCGGCATTTTCCACCAGCTGGTTTCCATCATCAAGAACCTGAACCTGACTGGCGCTGGCGCAGGCAGCACGGTCATTGCTCCCAATACGCTCACCGGCGCAGCCAGCATCAATAACGGCACACCGTGGACCGGCCAGACCACTCAGGCAGCCGTGACGGTGAAAGACGCTACCGATGCAAATATCTCGAACCTGACGGTCGACATGACCGGCGTCGGTAACAGCAACGACGCGGGCATCACCTATAAAAATGCCAGCGGCACCGTTTCCAACACCACTATTAAAGGCGGCACCTTCGGCCTCTACAGCATCGCCGACACCACGCAGGGCGATCTCTATGGCTTCGTGAGCGCCACCAACGACAGCATCAGCGGCGCCAGCTGGGCTTCGGCCGCCGTGATCGGCGATAACGCGAAACTGTTCATCGATGGCGGCAAATACGACGGCTCGGCCGGCGCACTGGCCATCGACCTGTCGAACGGCTCGTCGGGCAGCGTGAACAACGCCACCATCATCGCGGGCAGCGATGCCGGCATTGCCTTCCATGGCGGCCATGATTACAGCATCGGCAACAACACCATTACCGGCAGCGGCAGCAATGTCGGCATCATCGATGAAGGCAGCAGCTACGGCGTGCCCTCGATCTACAATGTCGGCATCGGTGGCAACACCATCAGCGGCGTCAGCAAAGGCATCGTGCTGAACGGCGGCCATGACATCAATTCCAGCACCAACATCATCACCGCTTCCGACACCGGGATTAGCCTGACCAACGTCAGCAACATGACCGCCAACGGCAACCAGGTCACCGGCGCCACTACCGGCATCAACGCCAGTGGTGTGTCCAACCTGAAACTGGAAGGCAATACACTGACCGGCAACGCCACCGGCATCAAGGTCGATGGCAGCACCGGCACCACTACCGTCCAGTATAACAGCATCACCGGCAACGGCGACCAGAACGGCATCGTGCTCAGCAACACCTCGGGCGCCAACCTGCTGAACAACAATATCGACCTCAGCGCTGCGGGCGCCAACCCGTGGGCGGGCACCGGCAACGCCATCACCCTGACCAACGCCGACAACACCACCGTCAGCAGCACCGACAGCAACTGGGGCCACATCAAGGACGCCGGCGGCATGGGCGGCATCATCGCCAATAACAGCGATAACCTCACCGTCAGCGGTGGCGTATCGGTAGATGGCGGCAAAATCGGCGTCGGCCTCTATAACGGCAGCGACAACGCCACCATCAGCGGCGCAAGCCTCAGCAACCTCTATGCAGCCATCGACGCCAACGGCGCGAACGGCCTCAACGTATTCTTCAGCACCATCGATAACGCCTCGACCGGCATCAACGTGAATAACGGCACCGGCACCACGGCGATCCTGGGCGACACCATCGGCAGCTGGAACGGCGAAGGCATCCACCTCGCCAACACCACCGGCGCGCAGATCGACAACGACCTGATCACCTTTGGCGGTAAAGCCGGCACCGGCATCACGCTCGATCACAGCAATGGCACGACCATCCTGGGTGGCAAAATCACCGACAGCACCACCGGTGTTGAGGTCGACAGCTCGGCCAATGCCGATATCGAAAGCCTCACCGTCAGCGGCGGTCTCACCGGCATCCACCTGAACGGCAGCACCGGCGCGACCGTGAAACTCGCCAACCTCAACGCCGCCGGCTATAACGGCGTGCTGGCCGAGAATGGCAGCACCGGCCTCAGCATCACCAAGAGCACCATCACCGGCTACGGCAATGGCGTTCAGATCGAGAGCGGCAGCAATGGCGCTACGGTTGACCACGACACCATCACGGGCGGCAACGGCGTGGAAGCCTATTACAGCGACAACCTCGCGGTAACCAATAACAGCATCACCACCGGCAACCGTGCGATCAGCACCGGCCATGGCAATGGCGTGACCATCACCGGCAACCTTATCGGCAGCCCGAGCTGGGCCTCGGCCAACACCGACACCGGCATCACGGTTGACCATGCTACCGGCACCGTTGTCGTCAGCAGCAACAACATCACCCAGCCGGGCCTGAAAGACGGCATCCATATCATCGGCACCAGCGGCGCGACCCTGGCGAACGATACCGTTACCGGCGGCAATCACGGCATCTGGATCGATGGCAGCGACACCGCTTCCGTCACCGGGGCTAACGTCAGCGGCGCCACCACCGGCATCCGCGTTAACCCGTCGACCGGCGTGACCATCGATGGCGCGACCGTCACCGGCGGCACCACCGGCATCCAACTGGTGGGCGACACCAACACCACCGTGAAGAACAGCACCATCACCGACGCCACCACGGGCATTTCGCTCAGCGGCGCGACCGGTTCGACCCTTGATAAAAACACCATCTCGGGCGGCACCACGGGCGTGCAGGTGGCCTCGGCCAGCAATGGCACCACCATCAGCAACGGCAGCATTAAAAACGCCACCACCGGCGTCGATGCCAGCGGCTCGGATGCGCTGACGGTTGATAGCGTAACCATCAAAAACGGCACTGATGGCATCAAGCTCTCGGGCGTTACCAACGCAAACATCAAGAACAACAAGCTGGCCAACTTCCTGAATGCCATTACCACGGCGGCGGGCAGCAACAACGCCAAGCTGAAGGGCAACACCATCACCGGTAATGCCGACCAGAACGGCGTGGTCATCAACGGCAGCACCGGCGTGACCCTCACCGACAACACGATCGATCTCAGCACCGCCGGCGCCAACCCGTGGGCGGGCACCGGCACGGCGGTCGGCGTCACCAACGCCGATAACACCAGCATCTCGGGCGGCAGCATCAAGTCGGCCGGCGGCATGGATATCATCGCCAATAACAGCGACAACCTGTCGGTTGACGGCATCGACATCAACGGCGGCAAAATCGGCGTTGGGATCTACACCGGCAGCGACAAAGCCAGCGTCACCAACAGCACGCTCGAGAACCTCTATGCCGGCGTCGATGAAAACGGCGGCAAAACCCTCACGGTAACCGGCAACACGTTCAATAACATGGTAACCGGCATCAATATCGTGAACGGCACCGGCACCATCAAGCTGAACAATAACAGCTTCACCCAGTATAACGGCCAGACGGCGATTGCCCTGAACAACAGCTCGGGCGCCACCATCAGCGGCGATACGGTCAGCGGCGCCACCACCGGCATCAGCCTTATCGGCGGCAGCAACAATGTCACCATCAGCGGCGGCAGCTATGCCGTGAGCGATACGGCTGTCAACGCTGACAGCAGCACCGGCCTGACGGTTGACGGCATCAGCGTCACCAGCGGCCTCACCGGCGTGCACCTGACCAATGGCAGCACCGGCGCGACCATCAAAAACAGCAACCTGAATTCGGCCGGCTATAACGGCGTGCTCGCCGAAAATGGCAGCGGCAGCCTGCTGGTAACCAACGACACGATCGGCGGTTACGGCAACGGCGTGCAGATCGAATCGGGCAGCGGTAAATCGACCGTTAGCAACAGCACCATCAGCGGCGGCAACGGTATCGAAGCTTACTACAGCGATAACCTGATCTTCAGCGGCAACCATATCGACACCTCGGGCGACGGTATCTCGACCGGCCATGGCAAAGGCCTGAGCGTGACGGGCAACATCATCACCACTCCGAGCTGGGCAACCTGGACCACCAATGCCGGCATCAACGTCGACACTGCCACCGGCACGGTGGACGTGAGCGGCAACACTATCACCACCCTGGCGGGCAAAGACGGCATCCATCTGGCCAGCACCGATGGCGCGACGGTGAATAATAACAGCATCACCGGTGGCAACCGCGGTATCATCAACGAGAACAGCAACAACACCGTTCTCTCGGGCGACACCATCAGCGGTGCCACCACCGGTATCTACATCGACCCGTCGAAAGGCGTGACGGTGGATGGCGCATCCATCACCGGCGGCACCACCGGCGTTTCGATCCTGAACGACACCAACACCACCGTGAAAAACAGCACCATCAGCGGCGCCGGCACCGGCGTTACGGTGAGCGGCAGCACCGGCACCACACTGGATAACGATAAGCTGGATTCCATCACCGGCTACGGCGTGTCGCTGAACGACAGTGCCCACACCACGGTGAGCAACAGCAAAATCCACTCGGCTTCTTCGGCTATCGAAGCGGTGAATTCGGATCACCTCACCCTCAGCGGCAGCAAATTCACCTCGGATAACGGCACGGCAGTCGAGCTGAATGGCAGCGACAACGCCAGCATCACCAACAGCACGCTGGATGGCGGCCTCTATGCCCTCTACACCAACGACAGCGACAAGCTGAATGTCAGCGGCGGCAAATTCACCGGCGTGGCTGAAGGCATCGAACTGAACGGCAGCGACAACGCCACCGTCGACGGCGCGAAAGTGATCGTCACCGGCACCAACAACACCAACGGCATCTTCCTCAATAGCAGCAAGAACGCCACCATCAGCAACGATACGATCAGCGGCGCCACCAAAGGCATCCGTGCGTACCTGAGCAATGGCATGCAGGCGCTGAAAAACACCATCACCGGTGCTGCGACTGCGGTTTCGGTTGCTTCCAGCGACGACGCGACGGTGCAGGATAACACCGTCAGCGGCAGCACGAACGGCATCTCGTTCATCAACAGCAAGGATGGCTTGGCCAAGCATAACACCATCACCGTCAGCGGCGTTGGCGTGGCTTCCACCACTTCCAAAGGCACCACAGTTCAGAACAACACCATCACCGCCGATACCGGCGTGAGCGTCAACGGCGGCAGCGATGTCACCGTGAAAGGTAACGGTATTAACGCCACCACTGCCGGCATCACCGCCTCGGGCGTCGATACCATCACCGTGAAGGGCGACACTGTTACCGGCGCTAACACTGGCATCAGCATCGCCAGCAGCACGGGCGACGTGCTTGTCGACAGCAACACCATCAACGGTAACGGCGACCAGACCGGTATCAGCATCAACGGCACCACCGGCGCCGAGCTGACCGATAACGTGATCGCTCTTACCACCGCAGGTGTCGATCAATGGCACGGCGCTGGTGCAGGCATCCTGCTCACCGACGCTGATAAAACCAGCATCTCGGGCGGCAGCATCGATACTGCCAACGCTACGGATATCAACCTGGTGAACTCCAGCAAAGTCGGCATCGACAACGTGACCATCGGCAGCGGCAAAATCGGCGTCAGCATCGACGCGGACAGCCATAACACCGCCGTCACCGGCAGCAGTCTCTCCAACCTCAACGTGGGCGTTGACGCGCATGGCACGAAAGGCCTCACCGTCACCGGCAACACGTTCGACAACACCGCCACCGGCATCAATGTCGGCACCACCACGGGCACGGTCGACCTGTCGAAAAACGGCTTCACCCTCTATAACGGCCAGGATGGCATCCACCTGACCAGCACCGACGGTGCAACGGTGAACAAGAACACCATCAACGGCGGTTCCAACGGCATCATCAACGAGGACAGCAACAACACCGTCATCGCTAACGACACCGTCATCGGCGCCACTACCGGTATCTATGTCGATCCGTCGAGCGGCGTGACCATCGATGGCGCTTCCATCAGCGGCGGCACCACCGGCATCTCGCTGGTGAACGACACCGACACCACCGTGAAAAACAGCACGGTTTCGGGCGCCACCACCGGTATCTACTCGAGCAACAGCACGGGCAACCTACTGCATAACGACAGCATCAGCGGTGCCACCACGGCCATCGCGCTCGTCGCGGGCAGCAAGGGTGCCGAGATCAGCGGTGACACCATCACCGGCAGCACTACCGGCATTTCGGTGGATGACAGCAATAACGCGACCATCAAGAACAACAGCATCAGCGGTGCCACCACCGGTGTGGTTGCGACCAATAGCAAAAACATTGCCCTCAGCGGTAACAGCTTCACCAACACCGGCCTTGGCGTGAAACTGAAAGACCTCACCGGCGACATCACCGTCAACGGCAACAGCTTTAACCTGAGCAGCGGCCAGGATGCGATCCGCATCGCGGACAGCAACGGCGCGGTGCTGAAGAACGACACCGTCACCGGCGGCGATCATGGTGTCACCCTCGTCAGCAGCAATGGCGCGCTGATCGATGGCCTGAACACCAGCGATACCACCACCGGCATTAAGCTGAATGACAGCAAAGACGCCACCGTGAAAAACAGCAACATCCAGTTCGCTGAAAACGGTATCGTTGCAAATGGCAGCAAGGGCCTGATGGTGAAAGACACCGGCATCCTCGCAACCAACAACGGCATCGTGCTCAACCACAGCAAAGACGCTACACTCACCGGCGACACCGTGCTTGCCGGCAATGACGGCATCACCGCCGACCACAGCGACAGCCTCAGCGTGAAAGACAGCATCGTGCTGGCCCTGCATGACGGCATCAGCCTGTTCAAGAGCGACAATGTTGACCTGAACAGCGATTCGATCGGTGGCGCGCGTGATGGCGTGCATGCCGAGAAGAGCGACAGCCTGAAGCTGAAAAACAGCCTCATCGGCGGCCTGCGCGATGGCGTGAACCTCAGCGACAGCAACGGCGCGCGCCTCACCGGCAACATCATCGTGGCCACCGGCCGCGACGGCGTGCATGTCGAGGGCGGCAGCGACCTGAAACTCACCGACAACGCCATCGATGTATTCGGCGGCCTGTCCTTCGGCCCCTTCAGCCTCGGCGCCGGCCGTGATGGCGTGAATCTCAGCAACGTCGATGGCGCTACCCTCTCGGGCGACACCATCAGCGGCGCAACGCGCGACGGCATCCATGCCAGCAACGTCGGCAAATTGTCGGCTTCGGGTGAAACCATTGCCAACGCTGGCCGCGACGGCATCAACGTTGCCGGTTCCGACAAGGCATCTCTCTACGCGAACCTGGTCACCGGCGCAGGCCGCGATGGCATTCTGGTAACGGATTCGTACAAGCTCGACGCCGAGAACAACACGGTCAGCGGCGCTGCCGAAGACGGCATTGCCCTCAACGGCTCGGGTAAAGCCTACGTTGCCGGCAACAGCATCGACCATGCCGGCCATGATGGCATCCATGTCGTGAACTCGGACAAAGCCGAGCTCGCTTCCAACACCATTACCAAAGCCGGCTACAACGGCATCTCAGTGCTGGAATCGAACAAGGCGTCGATCCACGACAACACCGTGAAACACGCCACCAACGATGGTATCTCGATCCTGAAATCGGATAATGCCGATATTGAATCGAACCACCTCCTGGCATCGGGGCGCAATGGCATTTACCTCAGCAATGCGGATGATGCGTATGCTTACGACAACACCATCAACGGCGCTGCTAACGATGGCATCCATGCCGAGGGCAGCAAAGGCCTCGACATCGAATCGAACCGCATCAAGAACACGCTGCGCGATGGTATCAACCTCAGCGACGCGAACGGTGCTTACGTTTACGATAACAAAGTCACCGGCGCTGGCCGCGATGGCATTCACGCTACCGACAGCAAGGGCCTCGACATCGAGAGCAATAGCCTTGATGCTGCGCGCGATGGCATCCACCTGACCGATGCGAAGGGTGCATACCTCTACAACAACACCGTGACCGCTGGCCGCGATGGCATTCACGCTACCGACAGCAAAGATCTCGACATCGAGAGCAATAGCATCACTGCCACGCGTAACGGCATCTTCCTGACCGGTTCGAACAACGCCTACCTCTATGGCAACACCATCGGTGCCGGCCATGACGGTATCTACGCCGATAATAGCGATGGTCTGGATTCGGAACATGACAGCGTCAACGGGGGCGACACCGGCATTGCGCTGATCGATAGCAAAGGCGCGTTCATCAACCACGCCGATATCGAAGGCGCCGCTACGGGCATCTCGCTGGATCACAGCAAGGATGCGACGGTGACCAACAGCACTATCGGTTCCGCTACCACCGGCATCATCGCCGATAAGAGCAACGGCCTGACGGTGAAGAAATCCACCATCTTCGCCGATAAGAACGCGATTGATCTTACCAACAGCGATGGCGTCTTCCTGAAAGACAACAGCCTTACTAGCAGCAACCGCGATGGCGTCCATGCTGTCGGCGGCAGCGACCTGAAACTGGCGGGTAACACCATCAGCGCCGGCCGCGATGGCGTGAACCTCAGCAACGTCGATGGCGCGAAACTCTCGGATGACACCATCACCGGCGCCGGCCGCGATGGCGTCCATGCCGACAGCATCACCGATCTGAAGCTGGATGGCGAAACCGTTCACCATGCTGACCGCGATGGCATCAATATCGCCAGCAGCGATCAGGCGAAACTGTTCAACAGTCTTGTCACCGGTTCGGGCCGCAACGGCGTCACCATCACCGATTCGAAGAAGGTATCGCTCGATAACGATACCATCCACGGTTCGTCGGCCGATGGCGTCTATGCCGATAACAGCAACAAGCTTTCGGTAACCAACAGCACCATCAACGGTAACGATAACGGCGTTCACCTCTTCAACAGCAAGAACGCCACCATCGACAGCGACACCATCAAGCATAACGGCAACGCCGGCGTGTTTGTGGAGGATAGCGACAACGCCACCGTCAGCAACAGCACCATCGCTGACAACCACTGGGGCGTTTACGTCGACCCGAGCAACAACACCAACATCTTCGGCAACACGATCAGTGGCAATGATGTTGGCGTGAAACTGTCGGATGCTTCGGGCACTACCATCTCGGATAACGACTTCCACCATAACGATGTCGGCGTGAAAGCGACCGATAGCGACACGGTGAACGTGACCGATAACCACTTCTTCGGCGACACCACCGCCGTGGCGTTCCATAACGTTACCGGCGGCAGCATCACCGGCAACAAGCTGAAAGGCCAGAGCACCGGCACCACCGGTATCGACGCCAAAAACAGCGACGGCGTGCTGATCACCCACAACACCATCTCGGATTATGCCGATGCCATCCTGCTTTCGGGTAGCGATAGCGCGCTGGTGCAGAAGAACAACGTTACCAACGGCAACATCACCGTCACCAACAGCGATGACGTGAAGGTGAAAGGCAACGACGTGACCGATGGCGGCATCTCGCTCGACCATAGCGACCACGCCACCGTGGCCAATAACACCGTCGACGGCGCAGCCGGCAACGGCATCGCCATCACCCATGGCGACCATGAGCGCGTGACCGGCAACGTGGTGACGAACTCGGGCGTTGGTTACTACATCGCCAAGGTGAAGGGCCTGTTCTTCGACAATAACGCCGCTGTCGGCAACGACACGGGTGTTGAACTGGGCAGCGTGAAAAACGGCACCTACAGCAACAACACCGTGCTGAACAATACCGGTTACGGCATCTCGGGCACTGACCTCAACGGCGCGACCTTCACGGGTAACGACGTGGGCGGCAACAGCACCGGCGTAGCACTGTTCAGCAGCAAAGGCGTCAGCTTCTCGGGCAACACGTTTGACTCGAACGGCATCGGCGTACAGCTGACCGGCCTCGATGCCACCACTTTCAACGGTGACATCTTCACCGGTAACGTGCTGGGTATCGACCTTAACAACAGCACCAACACCCACATCACGGATGCGACCTTCACCATCCCGACCAGCACGACCGGTCAGGCAATCGGCCTGGCTATCCGTAACGGCTCGTCGGGTACCATCGTTGAGGATAGCAGCTTCACCGGCGGCACCGGCTCGGTCGCCGTCCTGATCGACGGTGCGGGCAGCGACATGCAGTTCGCCGGCAATGGCAGCACCTTCACGGGCGTGGATTACTACTTCATCCTGCAGAACGGCGCGATGTTCGGCCAGACGCTTGATGCCAGCCAGCAGACCTTCGACGGCACCCGCGGTATCGACTTCTCGCTCTCGCAGCTGGTCGCCGCCGAGGATAAAACCATCGATAACGACGATGACGTTACGCTGGGCGACGTATTCTACCGTCCGCTCAACGATGGCGACGTGCTGGAGCAGATCCGCCGCAACCGCGCCGGTCTCTACCGCACGAACCTCTTCTCCTATGCCGGTCGCACGATTTCGAACGACATTCAGAAGACGCGCTTCTCGTTCAACATCGACCGCATCGACCTGAGCCTGCTCAACGGCGCTAATCCGCTGAGCGCCACGGCTTCGATCGCCAACCGCTTCGCCAACCTGGCGCCGGCGGCCGGCGGTAAGCACGATGCGGCAAGCTTCGCCAACCTGGCTCCGGCCGCGGGTGGTAATGCACCGGCTCCCACCATCGGTGGGGCACCGGCGGATGGTGGTTTCGGCAACAACTTCCTGGGTCAGGGTTATACGGTTGGCTTTAACGGCCAGTAGGTCTATAAAGCTTCTATAACCTCGCCTTAAGGAGTATCGCATGGCTAAGAAAAACCATACGGCTGCAGCCGCTGAACAACCGAAACCCGATGCTGAGAGCACCGGCCTGCCGCTGTTTTACAGCAAGCCGGTGGTGCTCGATGTGGCCCGCCATGCCGACGCCACCGTCACTCCGATCACCGACTACAGCTTTGCCCGCAAAGTGAATTCGGTGCCGGTGAACGGTATTGAATTCATCGAAGCCGCCAAGCAATACCCCGTCGTCTTCACGCTGGGCGAGCAGGCCATGCCGGTTGCCGTGCTGGGGCTGGAGAATGATAATTATTTCGTCGAAAAAGACGGCAGCTGGAAGAAGGGTTATTACGTACCCGCCTATGTGCGCCAGTATCCCTTCATCTTCTTCGAGCAGCCCGAGCAGGAACGTTTTTACCTCTGCATCGACGAGGCCGCCGAATGTTTCCATCAAGGCGCCTCAGAAGGCGGCCAGCCGCTCTACACCGATGGCAAGGCTTCCGAACTCAGCAATCATGCGCTGCAGTTCTGCACCGCCTATTACCAGCATTACAATATCACCAAGAATCTCTGTGCCGACCTGGTGAAGCATAAGCTGTTGGCCCCGTTCCAGTCGGAAGCCAAGCTGGCCTCGGGCAAGCAGATGCATCTCTCCGGTTTCCAGATGATCGACGAAACGGCCTTTAACGCCCTGTCGGATGAAGTCTTCGCCGAGTTCCGTAAAAAGGGCTGGCTGGCCTTCATCTACCTCGCCCTGGCGGCGACTTCGAACTGGAAGCAGCTGATCGACCTGGGCAATGAATTTTAAGATTTCCCCTTAAGAAATCCTTAAAATTGCAGATAAATATCGTTAATATTCAGTTGATTGACCGCATTGTGCGCGACAAAAAACTATGGCTGCCTTAACGGTTTTCTAAATATCTGGGCGTAAACTCAACCCTATGAGTTTACGTGCAATCATTCGGACAATGCCTCGCGGCGCCGGCTACCTGTTGGTGCTGGCTGCCTTGGCGCTTGCATGTCTGCCAGCCGGCATCGCCTCCGCATCGCGCGCCTATTCCTACTTCGCGCACACCTCTGTCGTCAGCTCCGACGACCTCTCGGCCTTCACCAAATGGACGGCGCTCGAGCCACGCTACGAACGCGAGAAAGCCACCGCCGAATCCGACTGCGTCGAGGGCAAGCGCTGCCTGCCGCGCGAGTGGGAAGCCCTGCTGAAAAAACTGGAAGGCGAACCCGTCGCCAAACAGATGCAGGCGGTAAACGATTTTTTCAACGCCATCCCCTACGTCGAGGATATCGACAATTACGGCGTGCAGGATTATTGGGCCACGCCCTACGAGTTCATGGCTCGCGGTGGCGATTGCGAGGATTACGCCATTGCCAAATATTTCTCGCTGCGCCGCCTGGGCGTGCCGGCGCGCGACATGCGCGTTGTCATCGTGCAGGATTGGAACCTCAACGGCGAAATGCATGCTGTGCTCGAGGTGAAACAGAAGGGCACCGCCTACCTGCTCGACAATCAGGCTGCCCGCGTCATCGCCGAGTCGAATATTTATCACTATCAGCCCCTCTATGCCATCAACGAGCAGAACTGGTGGGCCTACCAGAGCAATTAAGGTTGTGAGCAGCAGCCGTTTCCGCTAGCAATAACCCCAACAACAAAGGGGTGTTTATGCGTGCTGCGGGTGTTTCGCGTTTCGGTATCGGTCTGGTGATTGCGGCGGTGTTGGCGGTCGGCACGACCGGCGCTTTCGTCGTCACCCAGAAAGAACGCGCCCGCGATCTCACCCGCTGGCAGGACAAGCTCGACATCATCGCCGATAGCCGCGCGCGCGATGTCAGCGGCTGGGTGCAGGCCCAGTTCCGCGAGATGAGCGCCCTGGCCGATAATGCCGCGCTGCAGGTTTATTTCGTCACCCTGCAAACGCAGCCTAAGGCCGATGCCGCCGCCGGCCGCCCCGCGCAGGCCGACTACCTGCGCAACCTGCTTTCGCTGACGGCCGATCGCCTTGGCTTCCAGCCCGCCGCCGCCACGCTCGACCAGCAACTGCGCGCCAACGTGAATAAACAAGCCACCGGCGGCCTCGCCCTGCTCGATAAAGACGGCCAGCTGGTAATGGCTACCAACGGCATGCCCGCCATCGATGGCACGCTCGCCGCCAGGCTGCAGCATATGCCACGCGGCCAGAGCAGCCTGCTCGATATCGAACAATTGCAGGATGGCAGCCAGCGCATTGGGTTCGTCGTGCCGGTTTACGCCGTACAGGCCGAGCATTCCGCCAGCAGCCAGGTGGGAATGCTGGTCGGCATCAAGCCGCTCGACGCGCGCTTCTTCGGCTTGCTGAACCCCTCCGCTTCCAGCGAGAAAACGCTGGAGACCGCCTTGGTGCGCAAGGAAGGGGAGGAGGCGCGCTACCTCACCCCGCTGCTCGACCAGTCACCCGTGATGTCGCGCCGTGAAAGCGCTGCGGATGCCGCCGCGCCCTACGCCATCGCGCACCCCGCAACCTTCGCTGACAAAACCGATTATCGTAGCCACCACGTGCTGCTCACCGCCCGTGAAATTTCTTCGACGCCCTGGACGCTGCTGGTGAAAATCGACCGCGATGAAGCGCTGGCCGAGAGCGTGGCCTGGCGCCGCACCATCATTGGCGCCTTTGTGCTGCTGATGGTGGCGATGGTCGCCACCCTCATCGCCGTCTGGCGCCATGCCAGCGCCCGCCGCGCCGCCGAGATGGCCCTGCAGGCGCAGCAATTCGCCGCCGAGTCGGAAGCCCGCGCCCGCCTGCTGTCGCTGGTCACCGACCACCAGCCCGAGCCGCTTTATATCGTCGATGCCGAGATGCAGGTCTGGTTCATGAACCATGCCGCCTCCGAGGCGATGAAAACCGCGCCGGAAGCCGCGCGCGGCATGGCGCTTTCTAATCTCGCCGGCAACGCGCTGGCCCAGTCGCTGCTACCGCATTGCCGCGAAGCGCTGGCCAGCAACAAGCCGCAGGAGGCATTGCTGAAGCGCCTGGAAGGCAGCGTCACGCGCATCATCAACACCCGCTTCGTGCCGCTGGAGCAGGTGCCTGTGGAAGGCCTGGCCCCCGGCACCCGCGGCGTGCTGGTGACCGAGCAGGACATCACCGCCACCATCGAGGAGCGCGAGAAGCGCCTGCATACGCTGCACCAGCTGGTGGCCATGCTCGTCTCGCTGGTCGACCGGCGCGATCCGAATGCTGCGCAGCATTCGGCGCATGTTGCCACCGTCGCCGCCGCTGCCGCCCAGGAAATGGGGCTCGATGCCGCGATGATCGAAACCACCGAAACGGCCGCCCGCCTCATGAATCTCGGCAAAATGGATGTGCCCGCCGAACTGCTGATGCGCACCGGCACCTTGAACAATGAAGAGAAGAGCCGCGTCCGTAGCTCTATCGCCGCCAGCGCCATGCTGATCGACGGTATCGAGTTCAACGGCCCGGTTGCCGAAACCCTCCGCCAGTCGCAAGAACAGGCCGATGGTAACGGCCCGCTGAAGTTGAAGGGCGATGATATCCTCATCTCTGCCCGCATCATCGCGGCGGCCAACGCGGTGGTGAGCATGCTGTCGCCGCGCGCTTACCGCAAGTCGATGAGCATCGAGGAAGCCGTATCGCAGCTGCAGGCCGACGCCCGCTTCGACCGCAAGGTGACTGCCGCCATCAGTAATTATCTGTTGAACGGCAGCGGCGACAAACCCTTCAACCTGAACCTGGCCAAATCGGCCTAAGCCGCTTTCCTGCCCTCAATACCCAGCAGGCATGCCTTGGCCTGCAAGCCGCCGGCAAAGCCGGTGAGGGTGCCGTTTGCACCAATCACCCGGTGGCATGGCGCGATGATGGAAACGGGGTTGCGGCCATTAGCGGCGCCTACCGCCCGCACCGCAGTCGGGTGGCCGATCTGCTGGGCAATCTGGCTATAGCTACGCGTTTCGCCGAAGGGGATCGTCAGCAGCGCTTCCCACACTTTTTTCTGAAAAACCGTGCCGACCATATCCAGCTTCACCGAAAAACGGGTGAGGGTGCCGGCGAAATATTGCTGCAACTGCCGCTCCACTTCCAGCAGCACCGGGTGGGCGGCGTCTTGAACCAACGCTTCCAGCCGTACCCGCTTGGGGTCGTCATTCTCCCACAGAATGGCGGCCAGACCCTTATCGCTCGCCACCAGCTTCAGTGCGCCCACCGGCGATGGCATCGTTTTATAGAAATAAGTCATATGTTTTCTCCTATGCGCTGACCTTGATATAGGCCCTGAAAATGCCGGATACCATAAGGTATATAAGGGCCTCTCGGTCGCCCCGCGCCATAATAACTTTGACATTCGCGCGTGAATGCGTATGTTCCGCCCGGGTTTAGAGATTACTCTTTGCATTTGCTTGCTGTGAAAACAGCGGTTTCGGTCCTTGTGATCTAGGCGTTTGATTTAAGAGTTCCCGAAGTTTTTTCGGAGATGGACTCACCGGCAACCAATAACGGTTACCGGAAAACAAATGTTAGGAGATGACGACAATGGCTACCGGTACTGTAAAATGGTTCAACCCCACTAAAGGCTTCGGCTTCATTCAACCTGAGAACGGCGGCGCAGATGTGTTCGTCCATATCAGCGCAGTTGAAAAAGCCGGTCTGCGTTCGCTGAACGAAGGCCAGAAAGTGAACTACGAGCTGGTGACCGACCGCGGCAAGACCTCGGCTGGCAACCTGCAAGTCGCTTAAGCGCTTACACTCCCTTTTATCATATGAATGACGGCACGGCCCTCATGACGAGGCGCGGTGGCCGCTATTGGAAAGTATATATCTATCATGGAAAATTTTGAAACGCTGGGCCTGCCCCGCGTACTGATGCAGGCGCTCGCGCACCTGAAATTCACTGCTCCGACCCCGATCCAGGCCGAAGCCATCCCGCATGCGATGGCCGGTAAGGATGTGCTCGGCTCCGCCCAGACGGGCACCGGCAAAACCGGCGCTTTCGGCATCCCGCTGATCGCCCATCTGCTGAAAAACCCCGAAGCCGGTGCATTGGTGATGACGCCAACGCGCGAACTCGCCACGCAGGTGATGGGCCTGCTCGAGCAGCTGCTCGGCGCCAATAGCGGCATCCGCACCGCGCTGCTGATCGGCGGCGAATCGATGCCGAAACAGCTGCGCCAGCTGAGCGCCCGCCCGCGCCTCATCGTCGGCACCCCTGGCCGTATCAACGACCACCTGGCCCGCCGCAGTGTGAAGTTCACCACCACCGATTTCCTGGTGCTGGATGAAACCGACCGCATGCTCGACATGGGCTTCGGCGTGCAGATCGACAAGATCCTCGCCCATATGCCCGCCAAGCGCCAGACGCTGCTGTTCTCGGCAACCCTGCCGGCCAACATCGTCAAGCTGTCGGGCAAATACCTGACCGATCCGGTGCGTGTGTCGGTGGGTGATACCCATCTGCCGATCGAGCGGATCAAGCAGGAAAACATCATCCTGAAGGAAGACGACAAATACGGCCAGTTGCTGGTGCAGCTGCAGCAGCGTGAAGGCTCGATTATCGTATTCGTGAAAACGAAGTACGGCACCGAGCGCATGGCGAAAAAACTCTGCGCCATCAACCACAGCGCCGATGCCATCCACGGCGACCTGCGTCAGAACCAGCGCGACAAGGCCATCGCTTCCTTCCGCAGCAAGTCTACCCGCATCATGATCGCCACCGACATCGCGGCGCGCGGGCTCGACATTCCGCATATCGAGCACGTGATCAATTACGACATGCCGCAATGTCCGGAGGATTACATCCACCGCATCGGCCGCACGGCGCGTAATGGTGCTGAAGGCCAGGCGGTGAATCTCATCACCTCGCAGGACAACAAGAAATGGAAAGCCATTCAGCGCCTGCTGAACCCCAACGCCAAGCCCGAGCATATTCCGGGCGGCGAGGGTGGGGCGTTGAAGGAAGGCCGCAAGCCCTTCAAAAAGCGCCGTTATGGCAACAGCCGCAAGCCGGGCCAGCACCGTCCCATGCAGAAGGCAGCCTAACGCCTCGCCATGCTGACGATTAACGACCTTACATACCGCGTGGGCGGCCGCACGTTACTTGACCGTGCGTCGCTCTCCATCGGTGCCGGCCAGCGCGTAGGGCTGGTCGGCCCGAATGGGGTGGGCAAATCCACCCTGTTCAAACTCATCGCTAAAGAACTGGTGGCGGATGGCGGCGATATCAGCCTCATCAAAAACGCTACCGTCGGCTGGGTGCGCCAGGACCTGCCGGAGGATGACACACCGTTGATCGATGTGGTGCTCGCTGCCGACGTCGAGCGCAGCGAGTTGATGAAGGAAACCGAAACCGTCGAAGACCCGGAGCGCATGGCCTATATCTACACGCGTCTGGATGAGATCGATGCGTATGAAGCCCCCTCGCGCGCTGCCACCATCCTGGCTGGCCTTGGCTTCGACAGCAAAGCACAGCAGCGCCCCATCTCCGATTTCTCGGGCGGCTGGCGCATGCGCGTGGCACTGGCTGCCACCCTGTTCCGCCAGCCCAACCTGCTGATGCTCGACGAGCCGACCAACCACCTCGATTTCGAGGCGATGATCTGGCTGGAAAACTACCTGATGCGCTACCGCGAAACGCTGCTCATCATCAGCCACGACCGCGATATTCTGAACAAAACCGTCACCCATATTCTGCATATGGAAGACAAAAAACTGAATGCGTACACTGGCACCTATGACGAGTTCGAGCGCCGCCGTGCCGAGAAACTGCTGAACCAGAGCGCCCTGCGCGAGAAGCAGCTGAAACAGAAGGCGCATATGCAGAAATTCGTCGACCGCTTCGGTGCGTCGGCCAGCAAGGCCCGCCAGGCGCAGAGCCGCCTGAAGGCCATCCAGAAAATGGATATCGTCGATGCCGTAATGGCCGACCGCGTCACCGCCTTCGAATTTCCCGAACCGCCGGAGTTGCGCTCGCCGCTCATTACCCTCAACGGGGTGGATGCGGGTTATGAACCGGGCAGACCCATCCTGCGCAACCTCGACCTGCGCATCGATATGGACGACCGCATCGCCTTGCTGGGTGCGAACGGTAACGGTAAATCGACGCTGGTGAAGCTTCTCTCCGGCCGCCTGGCGCCGCAGCATGGCGAAGTGGTGAAATCCGGCAAACTGAAAATCGGCTATTTCGCCCAGTTCCAGACTGACGAACTGGATGTAAAACTGACGCCCTTCCAGATCATGGCGGATGCCATGAAAGGCGTTCCCGAACCCAAGGTGCGCGCCGCCCTCGGCCGTTTCGGTTTCGATAAGGACAAGGCCGATACCAAGGTGGGCGAATGCTCCGGCGGCGAAAAAGCCCGCCTGCTTTTCTGCCTGATGAGCTACGACGCCCCCCACATCATGCTGCTCGATGAACCCACCAACCACCTCGACATGGATGCCCGCGAGGCGCTGATGCAGGCGCTGAACAACTACACCGGCGCAGTGATTCTGGTCAGCCACGATCCGCACCTGGTGGAAAATGTCGCCGACCGCCTGTGGCTCGTCGCCGACGGCACCTGCGTGCCCTATGAGGACGACCTCGACGCCTATAAAAAACTCGTCGTGCAGCAACGCAAGCGCGAGCGGGAAGGTGCCAAACAGGAAGCCCGCCGTAGTAAGAACGACAAAAAATCCGACGGCAGCGACGCCGAAAAGCAAGCCGCCAGACTGGAAGAAAACCTCCGCCTGCTCACCGAAGAAAAAGACGCGATGGAGAACGAGTTGGCCGTCTGCAGCACCAATGGCGACGCCAAACAGCTCAAACGCCTCAATACGAGCTACAGCGAATTGCAGAAGAAGCACGCCGCCGCCGAGCAGGCGCTCGAAGAGCTGATTTCGCAGCTCTAGCCTATTTCAGGTAGCTGCTAAGGTTCAGGTTCAGCAGCTTGGCCAGCGCGCTGAACGAGGCATCCAGCTGGTTCTCGATTTCCGATAGCTGTGTCGATACCTGCGCGATATCGACACTGCGTAGGTCGTTCATATTGGTGTCGAGATAGTTCAGCGTCTGCGTATTGATATCGATCTGGTTGCTTAGCAGGCTGGATTGTGACGCCGTCTGCGCCGTCAATGTCGTCACACCGCCGGAAGCCTGCTGCAGCAGCGTATAGGCCTGCTGCAACGAACTGCTGTCGGAAGGGTTGGCAATGGCCACTGCCAGCCCGCGCAGCGCCTGCTCGAACGCCGGATTATCGGCCGTGATGCCATAGCTCACCGTCAGCGAATCCGAAGGCTGCACCCTGGCTATCTGGCTGTTGCCCTGGTAATAGCTGGTATCCGCCGTGGTCGGATCGGCAGTCGGGTCATAACTTGCCGCGCTGAGGTCCACCGGCGCGGTGCTGGCGGCGCTGCCGGAGAACAGATAGGAACCTCCGTATTGCGTATTCAGCAGGCCCGCCAATTGCGACAGCACCGTCTGCAATGTCGCCTGCGTGCTGTCGGTGCTGGTACTGCCCGTGCTGCTGATGGCCAGGCTGATATCGCTCATCGCGCTGGTCAGCAGCGTGCTGATGCTGCCCAGCGTATCCGAAATTTCATTCACCTTGCTCTGCACCGCGGTGGCGTTGGCCGTCTGCGAGGTGATGCGATTATACTGGCTTTGCAGGCTCAGCAGCTTCTGCGAATCCGCCGCGATGCCGTCGAACGTGGTGGATTTGAGGCCCGAGGATGTCTGCTCGGTCTTGGCGGCATATTCCGTTTCCAGCCGCGAATTCTGTTGCAGGATGGTGCCGGTCTGCCCGGAAGAAGAGATGCTGGTGACCATAACTATACCGTGTATGCATTCATGAGGGTGCTGAACATCTGCCGCAGCACGCTGAGTAGCTGTGCGTTAGCGCTGTAGTAATTCTGCAGGATGGTGGCATTGGCCGTCTCGGTGTTGATGTCGACGCCGGTTTCGTTCGACAGCTTGGTCTGCAGCCCGCTCAGGATGCCCGAGCTGGTATCACTGGCGTTGCTGGCATCGTTGGCGGCGGTCGCCACCGAGGAAATGATGGTCGCGGCATAGGAAGACAGGCTGTTGCTTTGCGCTGCAAAACCGCCCGCCGCTGTGAAACTGAGATTGCCACTCAGCGCATCCGACAGGGCAGAAGAAATGGAAGTATCGCCGGTGCTAAGACCGCTTTCGCCTATGGCGGCAGTGCTACTGAGGCTGCCGGTGGCCAGGTAATCGCTGTTGCTGACGAGATAGCTGCTCACCGCTATATCCGACGCGCCATGGGTGCCGGTGAACAGGTCGTTCAGCCCGAAATAATCCGAGAAGCCCTGGCTGGCCGTGCCGATCATGCTGTCCATTTCATTGATGGAAACGCCCATGCCGCCGCCGGAAATTTCCAGATGTCCGGTACTGTCGATGCTGGCGGAAACGCCGCTGATGCCGACGCTGTTGATGGCATTCACCACATCGCCCACCGTACTGCAGCTGGAGAGGTCGATATCGGCAACGCCCTGAATCACGCCGCTGCTATCGGTCGTGGCGATGCGCACGCTGCCGGTGGCCGAGAAGGCGTCGGTAGCATCGACGGTGGCATCGGAAGTCAGCGTGCTGCGCGCCGGCATCGAGGCGCCCTGATTGAGGATGCTGTTGGCGGTGGTGGTCAGCGTGTTGCTGAAGGCATCGAGCTTGGCCTGTTCATTAGGCAGCGTGGTGTCGCGCAGCTGGATCAGCGCGCCAAGGGCGCCGTTGGTGGTGCTGGGGGTGATATCCTGCCCATCGAGCGTAATGGCTGAAAATCCGCCGGGATAGACAGTCTGGCTGCTGACATTACTGGTGGCGGTGTAGGAAAGATGATGCGCGGTGGATCCCAGCAGCATGCTGCCCGAATCGGTGTAGACATGCAGCGCATTGCTGCTGTCGATATAATATTGCACGCCGATCTGCTGCGACAGGGTCTGCAGCGCGGTAGTGCGCTGGTCTTCCAGCGAAGCGGTGGCGGCATCGCCCGGCTCGGCCTTCACAATCTCGTCATTGAGCTTGGCCAGCGCATCCAGCGTGCTGTTGATGGTGTCGACGCTGGTGCTGATATCCTCGCTCGCCTGCAGCCGGCCCGATTGCACCGAGCTCGACAGGTTGTTGAGCTGCGATGCCAGTTGCTCTGCCGCGGTTACCAGCGTGTCCTTGTTCGAGGAACTGCTATCGGTGCCGAGTGTGGAGAGGGCCGTTAGCAAGCCATCGAGGCTGGAGCTGAGCGTGGTGTCGCTGCTATTGGTGCCGCCGAGGCTGGTGTCGTAACTTTCGAGGTAATCGGAGATGACGGATTTGGCCTGCGCATCGCTGCTGCTGGCGATCAGGCTTTTGGTCAGCATGCGGTCGATGGTGCCCTGCACCGCGCTGCTGATGGCCGTGGTGCCGCCCGCCGCATTCACATAACTGGCCGTATAGCTTTCACGCGTATAGCCGGCCGTGCTTGCGTTCGAGATATTGCTGCTGGTAACCGAGATGCGGTTCTCGATCACCTGCAGCGCACTCTGCGCGGTAGTGAATGCGACGCTCAGCGACATCAGCGTTTCCCGTCATCGGTTGCGGTTCTGGCGGCGCGGCCGGCTTCGATGCGATCCATGATCCGGTGCAGCATCTGGTGCTGGCGCAGCAGGTGTTCCTCCAGCAGTTTGCTGTTGATGCCCACCACCTGTTTGAACTGGATCAGCGGCGGGATGATGCTGCGGAAAAGCTGCTTATCCTCCACCGTGCCAGTCTGCATAATGCGGTTGACGATCAGCGCCAGCGTCTCGAAACGGCGATAGAGGCGCAGCTTGGTCTGCTGCATGCGGTCGTTGGCGAACAGGAATTTCGATTTATCCTGGTCGAGCAGCAGGTGGTTTTCCGCCTCGATCAGGCCGATCAGCCGATCCATCACCGAGATGATGGTGCGCACATGGATGTCGATGCCAAGCACGATGGGTTGTCTGTTCATGGCTTAGTTTCTCCGTTCGGGGTTGAAGGCAAGGCTCGCGGTCCTGGCGTAGGCCAGGCGCGCCGGAAGCGTTTTGCGCACCATGCGGATCTGCGACGAAATGCCGTGCATATGGGTGTTCAGGTCACGCGTGTAATCATCCAGCGCCGCTTGCAGATGAGCCAGGCGCGCCAGCAGTTCCGCCCGCTCGGGGGGAGTAAGCGGTGGAAACTGCATGGCGGCCGGCACCCGGTCGGTCGCGACGAAAGCGGCCCGGAAATCGGCCAGGATTTCGTCCATCGGCTGACCGCTCTCAAAGGATTCAAGAATGCGATATACACGTTGCATGGCTATTGGATCGCCTGGAGGAGGGTGGTGTACATGGAGTTGACGGTGGTGATGAGCTTCGACGCCGCCGAGTAAGCCTGCTGCGCCACGATCATCTTGTTCATCTCGGTGGAAGTATCGGTGGTCGAATCTTCCAGCGCCGAGGGGCTGATGGTGCCCGCCGTGCCCACGCCCGGATCGTTCAGCTGGATGGTGCCGGCCTGCGAGTTATAGGCATAGACACTGCCGTTCACATGGGTCAGCGCATCGGCATCGCTGAAGGTGGCCACCGGCACCTGATAGACCGGCAGGCTGAGGCCGTTATCAAACTTCGCCGTCACCAGACCGGTCGAACTGATGCTGATGCTGCTAAGTGCACCGAAACGCAACCCATCCTGCGTCACCGATGAAACGCTGACTTCGGGAGTGGAAGTTTCCGAACTATCCTGCGTCAACTCATCGGTGCCGCCGGCTTTGCCGAGGTTGAGATTGATGGTGCTGGGCGATGCACCGGTATCTCCCGCCCCGCTATAATCGATACCGATGGTGATCGGGCTCGGATCGGTCGACGCCAGGCTGCCGTCGCCGTTGAAGGCGATATTGATCGAACTGGTGGGCGAGGTGAGGGTGCCCGACACCGTGGTACCGTCGCTGGTCAGCACGGGTGTCGAGAGATCAAGCGACCAGGTGTTGGTATCGGTTTTCGTCCAGGTTTCGGTGATGGTGGAGCTGATGCCCAGCGAATCGAAAATCTCGGTCGAGGTATTAAACACGGCACCGACCGCTGCATCGGCTGGCAGGTTGGCGCTGATAGCGAGGCTGGTGGTAGCCTTCGCAGCCCCTTTCACCGTGTTTACGTTCACCGGCTGCAGGCTGTTCACGTCATTGGCGTTAGTGGCGGTGACATTGCCTTGCGCATCGGTCGGTTGGGCCAGCAGATAATTGCCCTCATCGTTTACCAGATAGCCGTCGCTGTTGGTTTTGAAGTCACCATTGCGTGAATAGGTATAGGCCGAGGAGCGGTTATTCAGATTATCGGTCACGACGAAGAACCCGTCGCCATTGATCGCCAGGTTGGTGTTCACATCCGTCGACTCGATGGTGCCTTGCTTCTGCACGTTAGAAAACGCTTTGGTAGTAACGCTGCCCGCTACGTCGGAGCCGCTGTCATTCACCAGCGACTCGAAGCTGAGATCGGTGGTTTTGTAGGCCGTGGTAGTGCTGTTGGCGATGTTGTCAGAGATGGCCGAGATGCGGTTGCTCTGGGCGATCAGGCCGCTGACGGCGGCGTTCAGTGCGGTATTGAGGCTCATGCTATTCTCCGTTCAAACGTTAAGAGTTGGTCGATGTGCTGGTGGTCGCCGCGGCGACGCGCACAACGTTTGAAGTCGAAAAGCTCATGTTCCCGGCTTGCAGCTCGACGCTGCCGCTGGTGTTGTCGACCGCCTCAACCGTCGCGTAGGAATAGACGGTGGGGGTGATGGCGTTGCCCGAGCTGTCGAGCGCGGTAACGGTCAGGTAGAGGCTCTGACCGTTATCGGCGCTCTCACTATCGCTGAGGGCGTATTTGTAGGTGCCGGCGGCCGTGTTGCCTGCGCTTTGCGAGATCACGTTGCCATCGGCATCGGTTACCGTCAGCTCGACGGATGCGGCGGTGCTGGGCACCGTGTAGCTCCATGCCACCTGGCCATTCTGGATGGGCGCCTGGTTATTGGTGGAGCTCACCTCGACATTCGTGCCGAGGTAGGAGAGCGCTGCGCCGGTGCCGGCCGTGCCGCCCAGCAGGCTCATGATGCTGCTGAGGTCGGTGTTGGTGGTGAGCTGCTGCTCGATCATCGAATACTGCGCCATCTGGCTGGCGAAATCCGTCGTGCTTACCGGGTCGGTCGGGTCCTGGTTCTCCAGTTCGGTAAGGAACGAGGTGAGGAACTGGTTTTCCTGCGTCGAGACACTGGTGCTGCTGGTAGCGTTTGCCGTATTTGAAGTGGCGGAAGAAGTGGCGGCGACAGTCATGGGGGTGCCCTTTCATTTTGTTCTTCGATGCGAGGGCAATCGGTTCGCGATGCACTCAGACCATTCCACGCAAGGGCGGGCGGAAATGGGGCGCGGCGATGGCGAAATTTTTTTCAGCCACCGCGTCGAGTGCCATCAAGGCTTTGAGAATAAAGAAGAATAAAATTTGTGAAAAAATGACCGCCCCAAATGGCAGCGGCGGCACGTGTAAACCCTGCAAGCATAACCATCGCTCACGCGTGGGGAAAGCTGCCCACGTCCATGCAGGAGGTGGCCACCTACATGTCAATTATCAGGAGGATATCATGACAAGTATTGTTAACAACTCGGCCGCGAACGAAGCGGTTCTCTACATCAACCAGAATACGGCCAACCAGAATAACCTGCTGGCCGAACTCTCCAGCGGATCGCGCGTTGTGAATGCGGCGACCGATCCGGCATCGCTGGCGATCGGCACGCACCTGCAAAGTGACATTGCCGTTCTCACCCAGGCAGCCACCAACGCGGCCAACGCCCAATCGGTGTTGCAAACGGCGGATGGCGGTCTTTCTCAGGTGGCGAACATTCTGCAACAGATGAAGTCGCTTGCGGCGGAAGCTGTTTCAGGTGCGGTAGACAGCGCCTCGGTTGGTGACATCGGCACGGCTTATACGCAGCTGGCCGCCGAACTGACCCAGATCGGCACCTCGACCAGCTTCAACGGCACCTCGTTGCTGGATGGCAGCTTCTCGCAGGACTTCCTGATCGGGACTGACTCCACCACCGACGTCGTGACGGTAGCGCTGACCACCGATGTGACTTCGCTCACCTCGATCAGCGACACCATTACCGATGCGGCCTCTGCTGAAACTGCAATGACCGATATCGCTGCCGATATCGACACCATTGCAACAGCGCGCGCCACGGTAGGTGCCTACACCTCGCAGTTTACTTACCAGCAGAGTGTAGACAGCACCGCGGCCACCAACCTGACAGCGGCCAAGTCGAACATGACCGACGCCGATGTCTCGCAGGTGGAAAGCGACTACAACAACGCTTCCGTGCTGACGCAGGCCGGTATTGCTGCGCTGACTGACGCCAATCAGATCCCCCAGGATTTGCTTCGGCTTGTTCGGGGCCAAAGCTAGCACCGGGCCGGCTTAAAAGCCCCGTGTCCAAGAAGGAGAAACGGCGTAGGGGGCAACCCCTACGCCCATCTCCGGGAGAGATCGCATGACCAGCACCAGCAGCATTTCCGGCCAGGTAAATCAGACTTCATCAGGCCAGACCTATATCACCGGCACCGTCTCGGGCCTCGACACCCAGACGCTGATCGAATCTGCCGTGGCCGCCAAAACGCAAAAGGCCACCACGCTCGATACGCAGATCAGCACCAACACGTCGAAGATTACCGCCTACCAGGCCATCCAGACCTATATGGGCAAGGTGGAAGCGGCGTTGCTGGCGCTCAACAGCGGCACCAATTCCACCGGGCTGAATTCCACCTACAGCTCCGGCACCCCCGGCAGCGCTTTCGACAGCAAGACCGTGTCCTACAGCACTTCCGATGGCAGCGACGGTTCCTCGCTGCTGACCGTTACGGCCGATGGCACGGCATCCACCGGCAGCCACAAGATCGTCGTCAACCAGGTGGCGCAGGCCGAGCAGGTGGTGGGCACCGCGCAGGCTTCCAGCAGCACGGCATTGGGCTACAGCGGCAGCTTCGACCTCAACCTCGATGGCGACAGCGCCAGCACCATTACCGTGACGGCGGACATGAGCCTCAAGGATATCCAGAACGCCATCAACGCTACCACGTCCACCTCTGGCGTCAGCGCCGATATCCTGCAATCCTCCAGCGGCTACCAGCTGGTGATCAGCGGCACCGACACCAACAAATTACTCAATGTCTCCAGCGTTACCGGCGACGATGTGCTGCAGGGTATCGGCATCACCAACAGCGGCGGCGATTTCGCCAAAATCAGCCAGGCAGCGCAAGGCGCTGAGATCACGCTGGATGGCGCCACCGTCACGAGTGACAGCAACAATTTCGCCAACGTGCTGACCGGCATCAGCATCGATGTCAACAACGCGGCGCCTTCCACCACCGTCACCGCCACCCTATCGAACAACACCACCGATGTGGAAAGCGCCATCAACAGCGTCATCACCGCTTATAACACCCTGCGCGATTACCTGGCGGCCGAGCAGGCCGTGGGCACCGATGGCGCGGTGAACAGCAACCAATATCTCTATAACGATTCGATCGTGAATAACTCGACATCGCAATTGTCGAACATCCTCACCAGCCTGTTCAGCACGGGTGCCGGTACGGTGAATTCGCTGGCCTCGCTGGGTATCACCATCGATAGCGACAATCACCTCACCATCAGCAACCAGACTATGCTGGATAACGCGCTGAAGAATAATTACAGCGCCGTCACCGCCCTGTTCCAGACGCAGTTCTCCAGCTCCGACGCCAACCTCACGGTGGCCAGCAACAGCTCGAACCTCAATACCAGCAACCTCAGCCTGGCCATCACCACCGATGGTTCCGGCAATATTACCGGCGTCACCGCCAATGGCGATGCCAATGCATTCACCATCAGCGGCCACCAGCTCGTCGGAAAAACCGGCACCGCTTATGCGGGGCTGACGCTGGAATATACCGGTGCCAGCAGCAAAACTGTTACCCTCTCGATGACCCAGGGCATCGCCGATAAACTGACCAACCTGCTCGATAGTTACAGCAACAGCGACACCGGCCTGATCGCCAGCCAGATTACCTCCGTGCAGAGTGCGGACACGAAAATGGCCACCGAATCGGCGCAGATCAAAAGCGATGCGTCGGATTACGAGCAGACGTTGATCCAGAAATATGCCGCGATGGAAACCGCCATCTCCACTGCCAACACGCTCAAGTCACAGATTCTCGCCATCCTTAATTCCAGCAACAGCAGCAGTAGCTAGGAGTATATATGAACCATACCTATACCCGTGCCGCCAGCCTTTACAAAAACACCCAAAGCAGTGGCGCCGGCCCGCGCGAACTGGTAGCCGGTCTGCTGTGGGTGCTCATCCGCAACTTGGAGATGGGTAAGGAGCAATACCAGCTTCGCCAGCTGGACCGGATGATGCAATATAACCAGAAATCCTTCCACCTGCTGCATACGCTGCTGAGCTGTCTGAAGGCCGATACGCCCATGCCCAAAGAGGTGCAGCAACTGAACAGCTACCTTCGCAGTACCTATCGCCGCACCTTCACGCGCCTAGTCAATATCCTCACCAGTAAAGACCCGGCGGCCGAGTTCGACAGTTGCATCGCCACGCTGAAAACCATCCATCGCGCCTGGCAGGCGAAGGCAGAGCCGACAGCGTCGCTTTCCAGCGAAACCGCGAGTGTGCCGTCCTTTACGGAGATGGTGCTATGAGCCGGCGCCTAGTTCTTTTCGCGATCGACCGCATCCATGATTTTATCGAGCAGGTCCGCAGGCGCCTTGCTGTCCTTGCCTTTATTGAAAAGCGTATCGAGCGAATCGGCTTCCTGGTAGGCGGCCTGGGCTTCGGTGGAATGGGTGATTAGCAACCGCGCGCTGGCGGCGTCCTCCGCCGGCCAGCGTGCAAAGTCACTCCCGTAGGTCAGGAGCAGTTCTTTGAAGCGGCCAATAGTCAGTCCCGAATCTGCCATACAAAATCCCTTTCAGATTCTGCCGGCCGCGCTTAAGCAGCGACCGCACGGAATCCTCTGTAGTCTGCAACCTATCGCATATACTGGGAATATTCAATTCTTCATAATAATACAGCAGCAGGCACATCATCTGCTTTTCCGGCAGCTTCTTGATGCATTCCATGAAAATGGCCTGCTGCTGCCGTTCGGCGGTGATGGTTTCCGCGCCTTTGCCGGTTTCCTCGATCCCGTCATCAAGCACCACATGGTTCTGCCGCTGGCGGCGCTTGAAGTCGATGCTCTTATTGAAGGCCACCCGGTAAAGCCACGTGGAAAACTTTGCCTCTCCTGCGTCCCATTGGTCGCGATGGTTCCAGACATTGATAAATACTTCCTGGGTCACGTCTTCCGCATCCTGCCGGTTGTTGAGGATGTTGAAAGACAATCGCCAGATCTTGTTGAGGTAGCGCTCAACCAGTATTTTGAAGGCGGGTTTGCTGCCGAGCTTAATCTGCTCAAGCAGGGCTTCGTCGGATAGCTGATCCATAATTCACTGGCTTTCGTTCGTGCGTGGCATGAATCTTGTAATTGGTAGTGGTTTTATCAATGCAAGATTCAGGCCAAAGGATCACTTTGCGACGCCCGCTATCGGTACTGGTTTTCCATCCTCAGCTCAGCGCGAACAGAAGCAGGCGTCGAGGACAGAAAACCAAGGGATTGCGGGCGAATTTGCAACTACTTGTCATATGCGATCTCCTACATGGAAAAGACAAAGGGCCACCCGACAATCGAGTGGCCCATGTTAAACGCAGCACAGCCGGAAAACTTATGGTGTCGGCAACGTTCGCCGACGATTTTTAATGGCCGGTGGAATTTTTTGCCTCGTCGGCATCACAGGTGGCTAAAGTTGCCGCCAGTTTTTTCCGTTCTTCCGGCGTCATCGCCATAATTTTCTGCGCGGCTTGGTGGCGAATGTGGGTTTTGATCTCATCCATCACCGCCTCGACAGCGATGAAATGGTTGTCCACCTCTGCCTTCGTCACCTGGCCGGTGGCCAGCTTCTTGGTGAAGTCATCACGCAGCGCGTGGATCTTGCCGAACTCCTGCGCCATGTAGGGGTGGTCGGCTTCCATTTCCTGCGGGGTGAACAGCGCATCGGGCGGAATGAAGGGCGGGTGGCCATGCGGCCCGAAACCACCGCCATGCGACTCACCCGGTGGCGGGCCGCCATGGTGGCAGGGGCCGCCATCGCCGTGCCAGTCATGCGTGCCTGGCCCGGTCGAGACACGGCCGAGCAGGAAGGCAGCGAGAAAAATATTCAGCGCCAGCGAAACCACCAGTGCGGCGGAACGTTTCATAACCAGACCTCATTCATTTGCGAGGGCCCCATCAGCATCAACTTCACATAGGCCTGCGGCGTTTTGTCCGCCGCGCCTACCTGCCACGACCAGATGCCTGCGACGAAACCCATCATGGCCAGGCTGGCCAGCAGACCCGCGCCGCGCCAGCCGAGCGAGGCAAACATGGCCGGCATCGGGTCAGCCTGCACTACATGCGCCACCAAATCTTCCAGCAGCTCGTCACGCAACGGCGACAGACGATAGTTATCCAAGTGCGCATCAAGCGCGCGATCGTCAAACAGCTCATTCATGGGCGAGCTCCGGCTGCGGCAACAGCAACTGTTTCAGGCTCTGCCGCGCGCGGAAAAGCAACTGCTGCAATGTGCCGAGGTTCACCCCCAGCACATCGGCCGCCTGCTGGTTGCTCAGCTCCTCGTAATAGCACAGAATCAGCGCCGCGCGCTGGCGTTCCGGCAGGGTTTTGATGGCGGCGCGCACCTGGCGGCCAGTTTGCCGCTCGATGAGGCGGTCGTCAGCAAACACACCGTCATCCGGCAGCGTTTCGAGCGCGATGTCGGCCATCGGCCGCTTGCGGCGCTTCTGGTCGATGCAGGCATTATACACCACCCGGTACAGCCAAGTGGAGAACTGCGCTTTCGGCTGCCAGCGCTCCGCTTCGTTCCAGATTTTCAGGCATGTCTCTTGCATGATGTCTTCAGCATCGCTGCGACTCCCCAGCATCCGCTCAGCAAAATGGACGGAGGTGGAGAGGTATTTGTCGATCAAAACGCGGTAAGCACCCATGTCTTTCCTGGCAATCCGTTGCATTAAAGCGTGGTCTTCATCGGCCTGATTCAATTCCGATTCCCTACGTGTAGATGCACAGCCATGGTGTTTTTTTTAAGTCGTCGTTTGTGCGCTCCGGGGGTTTAAACGTTATAGCGCGAAAATACTTACGCCGCCAGACAACATTTTTTAACAAAGCGCTGCGGGGCATGGAAAGCAGGCCTCTGCCGAACATACTTGAAACCTGTCGCAACCGCGCTAAGCTGGCCGCCATGACTGACACCGCGCCAGTGAATGTATTGCTCGTCGAAGACGTGCTCAGCGAAAAGATGCTTACCCGCATCGCGCTCGATGCATCCGGCGTGCCATACCAGCTCAAGACCCTGCAGAAGGGCACAGAAGTCGTGCCCTACCTGCAGGCCAACGCTGCCGAGATCCTGCTACTCGATATCGGCCTGCCGGATATCGATGGGTTCGCCGTGCTCTCCGAGTTGATGGAGCAGCCTTATGAACTGCGCACTATCCCCATCGTCATTCTCACCGGGTACAAAAACTTCGCGGATATCAAAAAGAAATACCCGCTCAATATCATCGCCTATATCAACAAGCCCTGCAACCCGCAGGAAATGCACGACGCATTGTTACAGGCCCGCAAACCGCGTTAATTTATCAGCGATTTTCCGTCATCCTTATGGAAAATTTATACCTGGCCGAAGACTAAGGGAATGTGAATTAACAATAACATAAACCGCAGATGTACCTCTCATGCATCCGCAGGACAGGCGCGTTGATGAATACCACCACTACCCCTGCCACCCCCCGCACCACCGCGCGGCGTACCATTTCCGATACCAGCGTTGCTTTCGGCCTGGCGGCTGTGCTGCTATTTTTTGTTGTCAGCGGCTGTGTCTCCTACTGGAACACCCAGACCCTCAGCCGTAATGCGCAATTGGTGGCGCATACGCATGAAGTCATCACCGATCTCACCGACATTCTCAGCCTGATGCAGGATGCTGAAACCGGCCAGCGCGGTTATGTCATCACCGGGAATGACAGCTATCTGACTCCCTATAACAATGCGCTCGGTAAAATCGAAGCCACCCTGGTCGAACTGCGCACTCTGACGCGCGACAACCCCGACGAGCAGGCCCGCATCGAAGCCATGCGCCCGCACATCACCGCTAAACTGAACGAGCTGCGCGAAACCATCGAACTGCGGCGCACCCAGGGTTTCGATGCCGCCAAGAACGTCGTCGTCACCGATAAGGGCAAAAACGAGATGGACGCCGTGCGCGCCATTCTCACGAACATGCAGCAGAGCGAAGATGAACTGCGCTTCCGCCGCATTCAGGAAACCGACAAAGCCTACCGCACGGCGATTATCAGTGTTGTCATGGCGGCATTGCTGGGGGCATTCATGTCCGTCATCGTTGCTGGGCTGATGCGCCGCGCCGCCACCATGCGCCGCAGGCAGGACTGGCTGCAGACCGGCCAGCTCGGTCTGTCGGATGCGGTGGCGGGTGAGCAGCGCGTCGAGGCGCTGGCCGAAAACATCCTTTCCTTCCTCGCCAACTATTTCGATGCGCATGCCGGCGCCTTCTTCATCCAGAGCGGTAGCGATTATCGCCGCGTCGCCACCTATGGTGTGCCGAGCGATAGCACGGTGCCTCAGCGTTTCGGCCGCAGCGAAGGTCTGCTAGGCCAGTCCGTGCAGGACGAACGTGTGATTGTGGTGCGCGATGTGCCGGAGAATTATCTCGCCGTCGGTTCCGCCCTCGGTCAGGCCTCGCCCCGCCAGTTGCTGATCGCGCCGACGACGGTCGATAACAATGTGAACGCCGTGCTGGAGCTGGGCTTCATCCATCCCATGCATCCGCTGGCGGAAGAGTTGCTCAACCAGGTTGCCGAGATGATGGGCATCGCCGTGCGCTCGGCCAACTACCGCGCCGAGTTGCAGGACCTGCTGGAAGAAACCCAGCGCCAGGCAGAAGAGATGCAGGCCCAGGGCGAAGAACTGAAAGTGAATAACGAGGAGCTGGAAGAACAAAGCCGCGCCCTCAAGGAATCCCAGGCGCGGCTGGAGCAGCAGCAGGCCGAGCTGGAACAGACCAATGCCCAGCTGGAAGAACAAACACAGCAACTGGAAATTCAGCGCGATGACCTGTCGCGCGCCAACGATGATGTTGAGCGCAAGGCTAAGGAGCTGGAACAGGCCAGCCGTTACAAATCCGACTTCCTCGCCAACATGTCGCACGAACTGCGCACGCCGCTGAACTCGTCGCTCATCCTCGCCAAGTTGCTTGCCGACAATACCGAAGGCAACCTCAGCGACGAGCAGGTGAAATACGCCCAGACCATCCAATCCTCCGGCAACGACCTGCTGGCGCTGATCAACGATATTCTCGACCTCTCGAAAATCGAGGCCGGCCATATGGAAGTGCGCGCCGAGCCGGTGCCGCTGGGCCGTATGCTGCACGATCTCACGCGTATTTTCGAGCCCATCGCCGGCCAGCGCGGCCTCATCTTCACCGCAAAACAGGAGGGCGAATTTGCCCTCACCACCGACCGCCAGCGGCTGGAGCAGATTTTGAAAAATCTGCTGTCGAATGCCTTCAAATTCACCGAGAAGGGCAGTGTCGAACTCACTATCCGCCCGCATGGCGACCGGCAAATCGCCTTCGCTGTGCAGGATACCGGCATCGGCATCGACCGCGACAAGCAGCAGGCAGTGTTCGATGCCTTCCGCCAGGCCGACGGCACCATCAGCCGCAAATATGGCGGCACTGGCCTTGGCCTCTCCATCTCGCGCGAACTGGCGCGGCTGCTGGGCGGCCATATCGAACTGGTCAGCGAACCAGGCGAGGGAAGCACCTTCACCATCATTCTCCCCGCCGAATATAATGCGGACGCCATTGCCTCCAAACCGGCTACGCCCGCGCCGATGCCCATGCCTACGTCGAAACCAGCTGTTACCCGCGCCGACCTGCCGCGCCGCCGCGTGGAAGACGACCGCGAACATCTGTCCGGCGACCGCCGCCTTATCCTCGTGGTCGAGGATGACGAACCCTTCTCGCGCATTCTTTCCGACCTGGCGCATGAGCTGAATTTCCAGTGCCTCATCGCCAATACGGCGGAAGAGGCACTGCTGGTTGCCCGCCAATATATGCCCAGCGCCGTGGTGCTCGATATTGGCCTGCCCGACCATTCCGGCCTCTCGGTGCTCGATCGCATGAAGCGCGATGCGCGCCTGCGCCACATTCCCGTCCATGTCGTTTCGGCGAACGATTACGCGCAGACGGCCTATTCGCTCGGCGCCATCGGCTACATGCTGAAGCCGGTGAAACGCGAACAGCTGGCCGATGCCATGCGCCACATGGAAACCCGCCTGGCGCAACGCCTGCGCCGCGTACTGATCGTCGAAGACGACGATGTGCAGCGCGAGAGCATGCGCAAGCTGCTGGCCCTGCAGGATGTGGAAACCGTCGCTGTCGGCAGCGCCGCCGAATGCCTCATCAAGTTGAAGGACACCACCTTCGACTGCATGGTGCTCGATCTGTCATTGCCCGATACGCCCGGCCATCAGCTGCTGGAAACCCTCAGCAACGACGAAAGCTACGGCTTCCCGCCCGTCATTGTTTACACCGGCCGCGACCTGTCGGTGGATGAGGAGCAGCAGCTGCGGCGCTACTCGAAATCCATCATCATCAAGGGCGCCAAATCGCCCGAGCGGCTGCTCGATGAAGTCACCCTGTTCCTGCACCAGGTGGTCGCCGAACTGCCGCCCGAGCAGCAGCGTATGATTGAGCGTGCCCGCAACCGCGACGCTATGCTGGAGGGCCGCCGCATCCTGGTGGTGGAGGATGACATCCGCAATGTCTACGCCCTCACCAGCATCTTCGAACCGCGCGGCGCGTTGATCCAAATCGCGCGCAACGGCAAGGAAGCCATCACCGCGCTGGAGAAGTCGCAACAGCAGGGTGCCGATCATATCGACCTCGTGCTGATGGATGTAATGATGCCCGAAATGGATGGGTTGACGGCCACCCGCGCCATCCGCCAGAAATCCGAATTCAGGAAGCTGCCGATCATCATGCTCACGGCGAAAGCGATGAAGGACGACCAGGAACGCTGCCTCAGCGCCGGTGCCAACGACTACATGGCCAAGCCGCTCGATGTCGAGAAACTCCTCTCGCTCGTGCGTGTTTGGATGCCGCGATGAGTGGGCGCCATGCATCGCACCGAAGACATAGAGCTGCGGCTCGTCCTGGAAGCGCTTTACCAGAAATACCATTACGATTTCCGTGGCTATTCGGCGGCTTCCATCAAGCGCCGCCTGCGCCAGGCGCGCGAGCATTTCGCCTGCCAGAGCTTCTCGCAGCTGCAGGACCGCGTGCTGCACGATCCCACTATCATGCCCAGCCTGCTCACCTTCCTCACCGTGCAGGTGAGCGAGATGTTCCGCGACCCGGCCTATTTCCGCGCCCTGCGCGAGAAGGTGCTGCCGCACCTGAAAACCTATCCCTCGCTGAAAGTCTGGATCGCCGGTTGCTCGAGCGGCGAAGAGCTTTACTCCTTCGTCATCATGTTCCGCGAGGAGGGGCTGGAGGACCGCACGATCTTCTACGCCACCGACATCAACCCGGAAGCGCTGAACCGGGCCGAATCGGGCGTCTATCCGCTCGACCGCATCCAGCTGTTCACCGAGAATCACCGCAAGTCCGGCGGCAAATCCTCGCTGTCGGATTATTATACGGCCGCCTACGGCCACGCCACTTTCGACAAGAGCCTGCGCAAGCAGGTCGTCTTCTCCGACCACAGTCTGGTGACGGACGAAGTGTTCGCCGAGATGCAGCTCATCTCCTGCCGCAATGTGTTGATCTATTTCGACCGCGAATTGCAGGACCGAGCGCTCGGCCTGTTCTACGACTCGCTGGCCCGCAAGGGTTTCCTTGGGCTCGGCTCGAAAGAGAGCCTGCGCTTTTCCGCCCATTCCGATGCGTTCGAGGATTTCTCGCGCGACGAGCGCATCTACCAGAAGCGAGGCAACCGATGAGCGGCCCTGCCAACTCTGCCATTGTTGTCGGCGCCTCGGCCGGTGCGTTGGAAGCGCTTTCTGCGATATTGCCAACCTTGCCGGCCGATTATCCGCGCGCCGTATTCGTGGTGGTGCACGTGCCGCCCGCCACTCCTAGCCTGCTGCCGGAATTGCTGCGCGCCAAATGCCGCCTGCGCGTCTGCGAAGCGGAAGACAAGGAACCCGCCATGCCCGGTACCATCTACGTCGCCCCGCCCGATTACCATCTGCAGGTAGAGGCGGATAAATGTATCTCCCTCTCCAACGATTTACCGGTGATGTATTCACGCCCATCCATCGATGTGCTGTTCGAAACCGCTGCCGATGCATATGGCGAGAACCTCATCGGCGTCGTGCTCACTGGTGCGAATGACGATGGCGCGGCCGGCCTGCGCGCGGTTCTCGCTGCCGGTGGCACCGGCTTCGTGCAGCGCCCGCAAGACGCCTATGCCCAGGGCATGCCGCAGGCGGCAATGAAAGCCTGTCCCGCTGCGCAGGTATTGCCGCTTGCCGACATCGCGCGCCATTTACAGGAGGTAGCCGCATGAATGCCGCACCCGCTACCCCGCCCGTGCATTTCCTGCTGGTCGATGACCTGCCGGAAAACATTCTCTCGCTCGAAGCGTTGCTGCAACGCGAGGGGCTCGTGCTGTTGAAAGCCCGCTCCGGCCCCGAAGCGCTGGAGTTGCTGCTGAAACACGAAGTGGCTCTGGCCCTGCTCGATGTGCAGATGCCGGGGATGGACGGCTTCGAACTGGCCGAACTGATGCGCGGCAGTCAGCGCACCCAGCGCGTGCCCATCATTTTCCTCACGGCCGGTACCGACGACCGTCAGCGCCGTTTCCGCGGCTATGAAGCCGGGGCGGTGGATTTCATCCATAAGCCCATCGAGCCGGATATTTTGCGTAGTAAGGCGGATGTGTTTTTCTCGCTCTACAAACAGCAGCAGCAACTGGCTGCTCAACGCGACGCGCTGCAGGTCACCCTTGAAGAGAACGCCCGCCTGCTGAAGGCAAGTCAGCAATATGCCGCCGCCCTGCAGGAGGCCGACCGTCGCAAGGATGAATTCCTCGCCAACATGTCGCATGAGATTCGCACACCGATGAATGCCATCATCGGCCTTTCCAACCTGCTATCCACCAGCCAGCCGCTCACCCCCCGCCAACTCGAATTCATCAAGACCCTGCAAATGAGCGCTGACACGTTGCTCGACCTGATCAACGACCTGCTCGATATCTCGAAAATCGAATCGAGCAACCTCGAGCTCGAGCATGTATCCTTCTCAGTGGTTGGCGTGGTGGACGAAGCCGTACGCATGCTGGGCGTGCGCGCCAGCGAGAAAAATCTGAAATTCACCGTGAAGCAGGAATGTGCCTGCATTGAGAAGCGAACTTTCCTCGGCGACCCGGCGCGCCTGCGGCAGATTCTGCTGAATCTTTGCAGCAATGCCCTAAAATTCACCGAAAAGGGCGGCGTCGAGATCGGTGTTTATTGCGAACAAGGGCCCGGCAAGAAACACGAAACTGTGAAGCTGTCGGTGCGCGATACCGGCATCGGCATCCCACCGGAAAAAATCGTCAGTATCTTCGAAAAATTTGTCCAGGCCGATTCCAGCATCACTCGCCGTTATGGCGGCACCGGCCTTGGCCTCGCCATCACCAAGCAACTGGCTGAGGCGATGGGTGGCACCATCGAAGTAGCGAGCGAGCCGGGTAAGGGCTCGACCTTCACTGTTACCTTGCCGCTTGAAATCGCCGCCGGGGAGGGGAGTGCCGGCGAATCCGCTAATGTCACCGTCAACGCGCTTACCGCGCCGCCGCGCATGCGCCTGCTGCTGGTGGAAGACCATCCGCCCAACATCCTCGTCGCCCGTACCTTTTTGGAAGATTTCGGTTATGAGGTCGATGTTGTCGGCAATGGCAACGATGCCATCGAACGGGTGAAGCAGGGTGGATACGCTGCCGTGCTGATGGATGTGCAGATGCCCGGCATGAACGGTTTCGAGGCTACCCAGCGCATCCGCATGTGGGAGCGCCAGGGCGGTGCAGCGCGCATGCCCATCATCGGCATGACGGCCCACGCGCTGGTCGGCGATCGCGAGAAATGCATCGAGGCGGGGATGGACGACTACATCACCAAGCCCTTCCACCCGGAAGAGCTCGAGCACAAACTGGCTGCTCGCCGCCGCTCCAATGTCGCCTAGCGCAGGAATACCTTCGGCATATCCTCGGCATTGAGGCTGGAGAACACAATCACCAGGCTCCAGCACAGCAGCGATATTGCGCCCGCTACCTGCGCAATACGCGACAGTTTGCCCGCATGGCTCAGCATCCGCTTATAGCCGGCAATGTGGAACACCAGCGCATTCAGCAAACCGAAGCTGATCATGATCAGCTTCGGCGCCATATAGGCCCGCGCGCCCATATGGACGGGGTCGTAGAGGAAGAGGGCGATGCCGGTCAGCATGGCTACGGCGAAGCTGCTATGCACCAGCGTCACCACCTGCCGTGACAGGTCACGCAGGTTGATCGTCATCTGCACCCCCATCAGCCGTAGGTCGAGCAGGCAGATGCCGCCGTAAAACGCCGACATCGACAGGATATGCACCATGCGCACCAGGTAATGATAGCGCTGAAAATAGAAATGATAGGCCCGCCAGTCGAGCGCGATGAGCCAACTGCTCGGCATGCGGACAGGGTCGAAGATGCTTGCGTCTGCCATAGTATTTATCTGTGTCGATTCGTCTTGATTCAGTGGCCGGCATCTTATATTGAGAATGAATCTCATTTACAACTGTTGATTTGGATATCCTCCATGCGCCTATTTTATCTAGGGTTTCTGCCGCTCGTAGCCCTGCTGCCACTGGCCGCACTGGCCGCCGAACCCATCGCCCTCACCATCGAGGATGGCAAATTCACCCCCGACCATATTACCTTCCCCGCCGGCGAAAAAATGCCGGTGATGGTGACCAACCACAATAAAATGCCAGCCGAATTCGAGAGCTTCGATTTCAAGGTCGAGAAAATCATCGTGCCCGGCGGCACCATCAAAACTTTCCTCGGCCCCATCAAGCCCGGCACCTATAGTTTCTTCGACGACTACCATCCCGAAACCAAAGGCACCGCCGTGGTGACAGGGGCCAGACAGTGATCGCCACCTTCCTCATCGTCTTCCGCGAAGTGTTCGAGGCCGGCCTCATCGTCGGCATCGTGCTGGCCGCCATGCAGGGCGTGCCCCACCGCGGCAAATGGGTGGCGGGTGCCATTGCAGCGGGTGTTGCCGGGGCCGGGCTGCTCGCTTTGTGCGCCAGCTCGCTGGCCGGCGCCTTCTCAGGCAATGGGCAGGAAATTTTCACTGCCTGCGTGCTTGGTGTCGCTACCGTCATGCTCGGCTGGCACAATGTGTGGATGGCCAGCCACGGCCGCGAAATCGCTCAGCAGATGAAAACCATGGGCAAGGCCGTCGCCGGCGGTGAGGAATCGATGCTGGCCATGGCCGTCGTCGTCGCCATCGCCGTGCTGCGCGAGGGTTCGGAAGTGGTGATGTTCCTCTATGGCGTCGCCATGTCATCGCAGGAAGGCACGCCCGCTATGCTGGCCGGCGGCGCCGGCGGGCTGGCTTTGGGCGCGCTCATCACCTGGCTGCTCTATCGCGGCTTAGTCGCCATTCCCATGAAGCATTTCTTCACCGTCACCAACGCGATGATCACCGTGCTGGCCGCCGGTATGGCAGGGCAGGCGGCCTCGGTGCTGGCGCATGCCGATATCATTCCAAGCTGGGGTTATGAGCTGTGGGACAGCTCGTCCATCCTCTCCGAAGCCAGCCTGCTCGGCCGGGCGCTGCACGCGCTCGTCGGCTATTCCGACCGCCCGGTCGGCGTGCAGGCTGCCGCCTATCTGCTCACCATTGTTACCATCACCGTGGCCATGCGTTTGGTGAATCGCCGCCTGGCCGCACCACCCAAGGAGAAGCACCATGCGATTGTCTCAAACCCTCACTAGCCTGCTCGTCGCAACGGCATTTGCCGCCAGCGCCGGCGCCCATGAATATTTCGTCGGTGGCCCCGTGCATAAATACGACATGGAAATCGCCGCCAACTATCTGCTCGGCGTTGAAATGGCGCCGATGCCCGCCGGCATGTCGATGGATAAAAACGCCATCCACCTCGAAGCCGATGTGCATGCCACCGCCGACAACGCCTGGGGTTTTCCTGATGGGTTCTGGATTCCCATGCTGACCATCAACTACACGCTGGTCAAAGAAGGCACCGACTGGAAAGCCACCGGCAAGCTGGTGCCCATGCAGGCGAAAGACGGCCCGCACTATGCCAACAATGTCGCCATGAACGGCCCCGGCAAGTACAAGGTGACCTACCAGTTCGTCTCGCCGACCGAGAGCGGCTACATCCGCCATACGGATAAGGAAACCGGTCTGCCGGAATGGTGGAAGACCTTCGACGAAACCTTCGAATTCAGCTACCCGCAGAAGTAAGCGAAGCTGCACGAACATCGACGCCGCTTCTGGCAACAGAGGCGGCGTTTTTGTTTCAGGCGAGGCCAGCGGGCCGAGCGAGCCATCAGCCCATGAAGCGGCGTTCTATGGGGAGCGCAATAGCGCAAGCAGGGCGCAATTAAAAAAATCAGGCCTCGATGCCGCGGAAAAACATATCCACTAACTTAGGCGCCAGCTTGACGATGTCGTAGCTATCAGGGAAACGCAGGTAATCCCAGAACACGCCCGAGAAAAACGAATGCAGCGCCTGCGCCGCGATGGCGGGCGAAATGCCCTCCGCCAACTTTCCCTCGCGCTTAGCGCGTTCGAAAAGGCGCTGGAATTTGGCCAGCACCTCGGTGCGGTGGGTGATGGCGCGCTGGCCGGCCACCACCGGGTCGAACTGCTCGGAGCGCAGCTTCACGATGGTGAACACATTACGCGTGCGCTCGTCTTTCCCCGTCTGCTGCAGGATATGGATGCAGAATTCGCGCAGGGCTTTCAGCGGCTCGGCCCCGCCCACGGCTTCTTCAAACAGCCGGTCCATCGGCAGCTTCACCCGTTCATGCATGGCTTTAAACAGCGCGCATTTATTCTCGAAATGCCAATATACCGCGCCGCGCGTTAAGCCGGCTTCGCGGGCAATTTCCTCCAGCGAGGCATTGGCGACGCCTTTGCGCAGGAATACCTTCTCCGCCGCGTCGAGCAGGGATTCACGGGTCTTTTCAGCATCTTCCTTGGTGCGTCGCGCCATGGTTGTATGACCAAAATGTAATACTGCACTGCAAACTCTTGGTTGCAACCATACATGAATGTATGTATAAAGTCACTAACAAACAAAAAACAAAGGATGGTCCCGATGGTGTATGCTGGGCCGCAACCGATGAAAAAACGCCGTGGCTTCTTCAAGCCGCTGGTGATCCTGCTCATTCTGGCGGCCATTGGCTATGCCATCTTCCATTTCTTCTTCACCAAGCCGCCGGCGCCGCCCGCGCCGCCGCCGCCGCTGGTCACCGCCCAGCAGGTGCAGACGGCCGACATCCCGCTCACCTTTGAATATTCCGCCCGCCTCACCGGCTCGCGCGAGGATGAGATCCGCGCCCGGGTCGACGGCATCCTGCTCAAGCGCGCCTATACGGAAGGGCAATACGTTCACCGCGGCGACCTGCTGGTGGTGATCGATCCGGCGCCCTACCAGGCCGCCCTGGCTGAGGCGCAGGCCACCTTCGAACAGGCCGAACGCGACCATAAGCGCGCCGTCATCCTGATGAAGCAAAAAGCCCTCAGCGCCCGCGAATTCGACGAGGCCGAAGCCACTTACCAGGCCGCCAAGGCCCGCGTCGATGCCGCCCGCATCAATCTCGATTTCTGCACCGTACGCGCGCCCATCAGCGGCTACACCAGCGAGGAAACCCACTCCGAAGGCACGCTGGTACAGGCCAACACCACGCTGCTCACCACCCTCACGCAGCTCGACCCCATCTATGTCGAATTCGCCTATCCGGATTCCGAAGCCATGCTGCAGCGCCAGGGGCTGGCCAACGGCAGCATGCGTCTGCCAAAAGACAAAATGCTGCATGTCGAAGTGGTGATGGGCGACGGCACCAAACTGCCGCATGAAGCCGCCATCCGCTTCACCGACAGCATTGTCGATACCAACACCGGCACCGTGCGTGCCCGCGCCGTGCTCGATAATCACGACCAGACGGTGATGCCCGGCCAGTTCGTGCGCGTCCGCGTCAAAGGCATTACGGCAGTGAACGCCATCGGCATTCCCGAGCAGGCCATCATGCAGGGCCCGCAGGGCACATTTGTCTATGTGGTGAATGGTGAAAATAAGGCTGCGGTCACTCCGGTCGAGCTGGGCCTGCTGAACGACGGCACCCGCCTCATCACCAAAGGCCTGAAGGATGGCGACAAGGTCATCACCGAAGGCATGATCAAGGTGAAACCCGACACTGCCGTGAAAATCGATGAGCCCGCACCCGCTGGCGACCCCGCCGCAACGCCCACTCCCACCAAAGGCTAACGCATGTTCTCGAAATTCTTTATCGAGCGCCCTGTCTTCGCCTCGGTGATTTCGATCGTCATCGTCATCGCGGGGCTGGTGAGCATGCAGTCGCTGCCCATCGCGCAATATCCCAACATCATTCCGCCCGATGTGGTGGTGACGGCTAACTACCCCGGCGCCTCGGCGCAGGTGCTGGCCGACACTGTGGCCGCGCCGCTGGAAGAGCAGATCAACGGCGTGCCGAACATGATCTACCTGCGCTCCTCAAGCGCTAACTCCGGCAGTATGACGCTGACGGCCACCTTCAAAATCGGCACCGACCCCGACCAGGCAACCATCGACGTCAACAACCGCGTGCAGACGGCGCTCGCCCGCCTGCCGGAAGAAGTGCGTCGCCAGGGCGTGACGGTGGTTAAAAAAGCCGCTGCCGTGCTGGAAGCCATCGTGATGTATTCGCCCAACGGGCGCTACGACCCCATCTATGTCAGCAACTATGCGCTGATCAACGTGCTCGATGAAATCCGCCGCGTCCCCGGCGTTGGCGATGCCTCGATGATCGGCACGCAGGATTATTCGATGCGCGTCTGGCTGCGCCCCGATAAGCTGGCGCAATATCACCTCACCCCCGGCGATGTCTCCGCCGCCATCCAGGAGCAGAACTCGCAATTCGCCGCCGGCCAGTTCGGCCAGGCGCCGATGACGCGGCCGCAGGCCTTTACCTATTCGGCCATCACTGATGGCCGGATGGTCGACCCCAAACAGTTCGAGAACATCATCATCCAGGCCAGCAAGAACGGCGCCATTCTGCGTCTGAAGGATGTCGCACGCGTCGAGCTCGGCGCGCAGGATTACGGCTTCCGCGGTATCTATAACGGCAAACCCGCCGTCATTCTCCGCATTGCCCTGTTGCCCGGCGCCAACGCGCTGCAGGTGGTGCATGATGTCGATGCCACCATGGAAAAACTGGCGAAAAAATTCCCCGACGGCATCGCCTACAAATCGGCCTTCGACACCACGCGCTTCGTCAAGGTTTCCATCCATGAAGTGATTAAAACCTTCATCGAGGCCATCCTGCTGGTAGTCATCGTGGTGTTCGTGTTCCTGCAGAATATCCGCGCCACGCTTATTCCGCTGCTCGCTGTGCCGGTGTCGCTGGTCGGCACTTTTGCCGGTATGTATCTGCTCGGCTTTTCCATCAACCTGCTCACGTTATTCGGGCTCGTGCTTGCCATCGGCATCGTGGTGGATGATGCCATCGTGGTACTTGAGAACGTCGAGCGTATTATGCGCACCGAGCATCTGCCGGCGAAAGAGGCCGCCATCAAGGCCATGAACGAGGTGACAGGCCCCATCGTCGCCATCGTGCTCGTGCTCTGCGCGGTGTTCGTGCCGGTGGGCTTCATGGGCGGCATCAGCGGCGAGATGTATCGCCAGTTCGCCATCACCATCGCCATCTCGGTGGTCATCTCCGGCATCGTAGCGCTGACGCTTTCGCCCGCCCTCTGCGCGCTTATCCTCAAGGACCATGAAGACAAGCAGCACGGCTTCTTCCATTGGTTCAACGAAACTTTCCATCGCATCACCAACGGCTATATGCGCGGGGTGAATTTCATCATCAAGCGGGCAGGCATCGCCATTGCCGTCTTCACCGTTCTCATCGTTCTCACCGTCACCCTCTACCGCCACATCCCCACCTCGCTGGTGCCGGAGGAGGACCAGGGCTATATCCTGGCGGTGCCCATGCTACTGCCCGGTGCCTCCATCGAGCGCACCGAGAAAGTGATCGAGGAGCTTTCCAAAAAAATCGCTGCCGATGGCGACGCGCAGCACATCACTATGTTCGCCGGCTTCGACCTGCTCTCGGGTGCCCAGCGCACCAATGCCGGCGCTTCCTTCGTGGTGCTGAAAAACTGGGACGAACGCCCCGGCGACGCCCATACCGCGAAAAGCTTCGCCAGCCGGGTGATGGGCATGGGCGCCAGCATCAAGGATGCGCAGGTCATCGCCATCACGCCGCCCGCCATCACCGGCATCAGCCTCACCGGCGGCTTCGAGGCCTATCTGCAAAGCCGCGAGGGCGACCCCGCCACCAAAGTGGCCCAGTGGACGAACAAAGTGCTCGATGCCGCGCGCAAACGGCCCGAGCTCACCGGCCTGCAAACCACCATCGCCGCCAATATCCCGCAATATTTCATCGACCTCGACCGCGAGAAAGCCAAGTCGCTCGGCGTGCCGATCGACCAGGTGTTCGCCGCCATGCAAAGCACCTTCGGCAGCTATTACGTGAACGATTTCACCTATGCCGGCCGCATTTTCAAAGTGAGTCTGTCGAGCGAAGCCGAGTTCCGCGAAAAGCCCGATGACCTGAAGCAGGTCTATGTCCGCGCTAATGATGGCAGCATGATTCCGCTCTCTTCGCTAGTTACCTTCAAGCGCATCCTGGGCCCTGACCTGGTCGACCGTTTCAACATCTACCCCGCCGCAAAAATCCTCGGCGGTCCGGCGCCGGGCTATTCCTCGGGCCAGGCCATCAAGGCGATGGAAGAAGTCGTCGCCCAGGTCGCGCCGTCGAACTACTCGCTCGCCTGGTCGGGCACCGCTTACCAGGAAATCGAATCCGGCAGCTCCGGTGGCAGCGCCTTTCTGTTCGGCATCATCATGGTGTTCCTCATCCTCGCCGCGCAATATGAGCGGTGGAGCCTGCCTTTCGCCGTGCTGACAGCCGTGCCCTTCGCCGTGCTCGGCGCGCTGCTCGCCACCTGGATGCGCGGCCTCAGCAACGATGTTTACTTCCAGGTCGGTCTGCTGACGTTGATCGGCCTCGGTGCCAAGAACGCGATTCTGATCGTCGAGTTCGCGGTGATCCAGCGGCATGAGGGAAAATCCATCAAAGACGCTGCCATCGAAGCCGCCCACCTGCGTTTCCGTCCCATCGTTATGACCTCGCTCGCCTTCATTCTCGGTTGTATGCCGCTGGCCCTCAGCACCGGCGCTGGCGCTGCCAGCCGCCACTCCATCGGCACCGGCGTCATCGGGGGCATGCTGGTAGCGACGGCGGTGGCCACCTTCTTCATCCCCACTTTCTACCTGCTCATCACCCAACTGGCCGAGCGCCATAAGAACCGCCGGCAAGCGCGCCGCGCACAGCAACGCCCGCCGCAGGAGCCGCCGCATGCGTAAGCTCTCGCTCGTCACGGCGCTGCTGCTTTCCGCTTGCATGGTCGGGCCGGATTACAAGGCCCCCAGCGTCGAATTGCCGCAAAGCTGGCCCGCCCAGCCGACAGCCGCCGATCAGGCCAGCATGCAGCTGCAGCAGGACTGGTGGAAGCAGTTCAACGATCCCAAACTTAGCGCACTGGAAGAAGAAGGGCTTGCCGCTAACACCGACATCGCTCTGGCGGCCGCCCGCGTTGCCGAGGCGCGTGCTATCCTGCATCTCAACGAGGCGCAGCTTTACCCCAACCTCTCGGCGCAGGCGGGGGCCGAGCGCACCAGTCTCAGCCCCACCACCGAGGAGGGTGCCACCCTTAATGGCAAGCCCTATAACGAATTCAGCGTCGCCGCCGTGCTCGATTATGAGATCGACCTCTGGGGCAAATTACGTCGGGCCGATGAAGCCGCCCGTGCCCAGCTGCTGGGCGAACAGGCCAACCGCGACGCCGTGCGCCTCGCCGTCGCCAGCGATATCGCTACTGGCTATTTCAACCTGCTCGCCCTCAACGCCCAGGAAGCCGTGACGCATGACACCATCAAGGCCCGCCAGGTGGCCTATAATTACGACGAGAAACAATTCAAGGCCGGCAGCATCGATGTGCTGAGCTTCCGCCGTGCCGAGGCCGAGCTGGCCATCGCCGAAGCGGCCCTGCCTACTATCGCCCAGGCGCGCATCGAGCAGCAGAACGCGCTGTCGCTGCTGCTTGGCCGCTCGCCCAAAGCCATGGTCGAATTGCCGGTCACCGCCAACCAGAGCATTGCCGCGCTGCCCATTCCGCCGCATCTGCCGGCCGATGCGCCCTCCACCTTATTGCAGCGCCGCCCCGATGTAAGCGCTGCCGAGCAGCAGCTTATCGCCGCCAACGCCGAAATCGGCGTCGCCTCGGCCGATTACTATCCCACCCTGTCCCTCTCGGCGCTGATCGGTCTGGCTAGCGCCGACCTCGACCGCACCCTGCGCGGCCATTCGCGCGCGTGGGATATTGGTGCCACCGGCACCATGCCCATCCTCGACTTCGGCCGCACCGCAGCCAATGTCGATGCTGCCAAAGCCCGTACACAACAGGCGCTTGTCACTTACCAGCAGACCGTGCGCAGCGCTTTTGTCGATGTATTGAACGCCCTCAACCGCATTCAGACGGCCGCCGCCCGCGGCAAGGCCGAGGCCCGCAATGTCCGCGCCAATGAGGAAACCACGCGCGTCGCCGGCCTGCGCTATAACGCCGGCTATGCCACCCAGCTCGACCTGGTCGATGCCCAGCGCCAGCTCTTCGAGGCCCAGCTCGACAGCATCGATGCCCGGCGCGATGAACTCTCCTCCACCGTCACGCTTTATAAGGCGATGGGCGGCGGCTGGCAGGCGCCGGCCGCTAAATAGCTTGTTGTCAGGCCGTTTCGCACCTATAACCGCATCAGCTTTTTATGCAGGATCGCCTAACCGTAAGTGAAGCGGGGGGATTGAGATGAGTAAACAAGTCATCAGTATAGACGCATTCGACGATCCACGCGCCTATCTGGCTGCCATCGTTGAATCCTCCGACGATGCGATCATCGCCAAAAACCTGAATGGCGTCATCACCTCCTGGAACCGCGCTGCCGAGCGCATTTTCGGCCACACGGCCGAGCAGGTGGTGGGCCAGCACATCACTATCCTCATTCCCGAAGACCGGCTGAAGGAAGAAGAAGAGATCATCGGCCGTCTGCGCAGGGGCGAGCGGCTCGAGCATTTTGAAACCATCCGCCGCGCACGCGATGGCTCGCTGCTGAATGTCTCCATCACCGTTTCGCCCATCCGCGATGCGACGGGTACCATTGTCGGCGCTTCGAAAGTGGCGCGCGACATCACCGAGCATAAGCGCCTGCAGGCCATTGCCGAACGCCAGACAGTCGCGCTTGAAGCGGAACTGAAACGCCGCCGGCAGGTCGAAGCCGAGCTGCGCGACAGTGAGCGCACCTGGCGCACCCTTACCGAAGCGATGCCGCAGCTCGTCTGGTTTACCCGCGCCGACGGCCATTGCGAATTCCTCAGCGGTCAGTGGGCGGAATATAGCGGCGTGCCGATCGAACAATTGCTCGGCCATGGCTGGCTGCAGCTGGTGCATCCCGACGATCGCGAGCGCACTGAACAGGCATGGAACGAGGCCGTTGCCGACCGCGCACCGTACGACCTCGATTACCGCATTCGCCGCGCCGACGATGGCTACCGCTGGTTCCGCGCCCGCGGCGTGCCGCTGCGCGATGAGGACGGCCGCATCATCAAATGGTACGGCACCTGCACCGACATCCAGGAAGTCATCGAATCGCGCGATGCGGCCGAGCAGGCGAACCTCGCCAAGTCCGATTTCCTTGCCAATATGAGCCACGAGATCCGCACACCAATGAACGCGGTGATCGGCCTCGCCCACATCCTCGCCGCCAGCACACCGCTCACCGAGCGGCAGAAGGAATTCATCCGCACCCTGCAGCTTTCGGCCGATGCGCTGCTCAGCCTCATCAACGACCTGCTCGACATCGCTAAGATCGAAGCCCGCACCATCGAGCTCGAACGCATTCCCTTCCAACTCGATCAGCTAATGCGAGAGGTGGAAAGCATGATGGCCATGCGCGCCCGCGAGAAGCAGCTGGAGTTCAAAGTGTCCGATGCCGCTATCCGCGGCCTCACCTTCCGCGGCGACCCGGCGCGCCTGCGGCAGATAATACTGAACCTCTGCGCCAACGCCGTGAAATTCACCGAGAAGGGCGGCATCTATGTCGATGTCACCCTTACCGATGGTGCCGATGCGGCGCATAAAAACGTGCGCATCGCGGTGCGCGATACCGGCATCGGCATTCCCACCGATAAACTGGGCGACATCTTCCAGAAATTCGTTCAGGCCGATGCCAGCATCAGCCGGCAATATGGCGGCACCGGCCTCGGCCTTACCATCACCAAAACCCTCACCGAATTGATGGGCGGTGAAGTGCGGGCGGAAAGCACGCGCGGCAAAGGCTCCAGCTTCATCATCACCCTGCCGTTGCCGCTCAGCGACAGCGCCATGGCACGCAACGCTGACAAGGCCGGCCCCGAATCCCCCAGTCTGCGCCGTCACCGCATCCTGCTGGTCGAGGATTATGCGCCCAACGTGCTGGTCGCCACCACCGTGCTCGAACAGTTCGGCTATGATTGCGATGTCGTCGCCACCGGCCTCGAGGCCATCGAGCGCGCCAAAAGCGGCCGCTACGCCCTGGCGCTGATGGATGTGCAGATGCATGGCATGAACGGGCTCGACGCTACCCGCCACATTCGCGCGCATGAGCGCCAGCAGGGCCTGCCGCCGCTGCCCATCATCGGCATGACGGCGCATGCCTTGGCCGGCGACCGCGAGCGTTGCCTCAGCGCCGGCATGAGCGACTATATCGCCAAGCCCTTTAATGTCGATGAGCTGCAATCCAAGCTCGAGCGCTTCACCGCCACGTCCCGCGTCGCCGCCTAATTCCTCACTTTGCACCGCAACATTTTCTATGCTATGCCAGAAGGCCAACCGCGAGGCTGTCTGTGCTGAGTTTTACCGATACCGAACAGGCCTACCCTGATGTCGAAGCTGCCGCGCGCCGTAAGCTGAACGACAAGGAAATCTACGCGAATTTCGAGCCTAAAAACGCCGCCGTCCAGGCCTCACGCTGTTCACAATGCGGCATTCCCTTCTGCCAGGTGCATTGCCCGCTGGGCAATAACATCCCCGACTGGCTGCGCCTCACCGCCGAGGGCCGCCTGCAGGAGGCCTACGAAGTTTCCGCCGCCACCAATACCTTTCCCGAAATCTGCGGCCGCATCTGTCCGCAGGATCGGCTGTGCGAGGGCAATTGCGTCATCGAGCCGGGCTTCGGCGCCGTCACCATCGGCAGCATCGAGAAATACCTCACCGAAACCGCCTTCGATAACGGCTGGGTGCGCCCCATCGAAGCGCCGCGCGCCACCGGCCGTTCCATCGGCATCGTCGGCGCCGGCCCGGCCGGCCTCGCCGCCGCCGATATGCTGCGCCGCCAGGGCCACGCCGTGCATGTCTATGACCGCAACGACCGCACCGGCGGCCTGCTCATCTACGGCATTCCGAATTTCAAGCTCGACAAGCAGGTGGTGCAACGCCGCCATGCGCTGCTGGAGGCGGGCGGCATCGTTTTCCACCACGACGTTGAAATCGGCGCTACCGTCACCTTCGACGAACTGCGCAGCCAGCATGACGCAGTGCTGATCGCCACCGGCGTCTACAAACCGCGCGACATCCTGGTGCCCGGCATCGCGTTGCCCGGCATCATCGAGGCGCTGCCCTACCTCACCGCCAGCAACCGCGTCAGCCTGGGTGATGCCGTGCCCGAGGCCGAGCGGCATGATGCGCGCGGCAAACGTGTCGTCGTCATCGGCGGCGGCGACACGGCGATGGATTGCGTGCGCACGGCCATCCGCCAGGGCGCCAGCGCCGTCACCTGCCTCTACCGGCGCGACCGCGCCAATATGCCCGGCTCCGCCCGCGAGGTGAAAAACGCCGAGGAGGAGGGCGTCACCTTCCAATGGCTGGGCGAGCCGGCGGCTTTCATCGGCAAGGGCCGTGTGCAGGAAATTACGGTGCAGCAGATGCGTCTGCTGCCGGCAGCGCCCGGCGGCCGCCAGGCCACTGTGCCCGTCGAGGGCGAAACCTACAACCTCTCGGCCGACCTGGTGATCAAAGCCCTCGGCTTCGATGCGGAAGACCTGCCCACCCTCTGGAACATCCCCGCGCTCACCCTTAGCGAGCGCGGCACCATCCCCATCGACGCGCGTAGCATGATGACGGCCATCCCCGGCGTGTTCGCCGCTGGCGATATCGTGCGCGGCGCCTCGCTGGTGGTCTGGGCCATCCGCGACGGGCGCGATGCGGCCACCGCCATCCACCGCCATCTCACGGAGGCGGCCCTTGCAGCATAACGACTGGTACAGCCGCGCCGCCCGCCTGCAGCGCGACGGGCTCTACGACCCCGCCAACGAGCATGATGCCTGCGGTGTCGGCCTCATCGCCGCGGTCGATGGCCAGCCCCGCCGCGCCATCGTCGAAATGGGCATCGAAGCCCTCAAATGCGTTTATCACCGGGGCGCCGTTGATGCTGACGGTAAGACCGGCGACGGTGCCGGCATCCACCTGCAAATCCCGCACACGTTTTTCAACGAGCATCTGCAACGCATCGGCAAAGTGCCGGAATCCGACCTGCTCGCCATCGGCATGATCTTCCTGCCGCGTAAGAATCTCGGCGCGCAGGAAACCTGTCGCGCCATTGTCGAGCAGGAGATCGTCCGTTTCGGCAACACTATTTACGGCTGGCGCCAGGTGCCTGTGCGCGCCGAGGTGATCGGCGAGATCGCCAACGGTTCGCGCCCGGAAATCGAACAGATCCTCATCAGCGGTCGCCCGGGACAGGATGCGGCGGCGCTGGAGCTCGAGCTGTTCTTCATGCGTAAGCGCATCGAAAACGCCGTGCGCGCCCGCGCCATTCCGGATTTTTACATTTGCTCTTTCTCCTGCCGCAGCATCATCTACAAAGGCCTGTTCAAGGCTGAGCAGCTCACCGAATTCTATCCCGATCTGCTCGATGAGCGCTTCGCCTCCAGCTACGCCATTTTCCACCAGCGCTTCTCCACCAACACCGCGCCGGCCTGGCACTTGGCGCAGCCCTTCCGTCTGCTGGCCCATAACGGCGAAATCAACACGCTGAAAGGCAATGTCAACTTCATGCATAGCCACGAGGCCACCTTCCGCGCGCCAGCTTTCACCGGCTATGAAAACGACATCACCCCCGTCATCCCCGACAACACCTCCGACACCGGCGCGCTGGATTCGGTGATGGAAATCCTCACCCGCGCCGGCCGCCCGCTGCCGCTGGCCAAACTCATCCTGGTGCCGCCCAGCTGGAGCCTCACCGCCGATGTGCCCGAGGCGCATAAAAACCTCTACTCCTTCTGCAACACCGTCAGTGAACCGTGGGACGGCCCGGCTGCCATCGCCGCTTGTGACGGCGAATGGGCCGTCGCGGGGATGGACCGCAGCGGCCTGCGTCCCATGCGCTATGCGCTGACACGCGACGGCATCCTCGCCATCGGCTCGGAATCCGGCATGGTAGCGGTGTCCGACGCCAACGTCGTCGAGCGTGGCCGCCTGGGGCCGGGTGACCTCATCGGCGTCAACCTGCGCGAGGGCAAGCTCTACAAGGACCAGGAACTGAAAGACCTGCTCGCCGCCCAGCACCCTTATGAAAACTGGGTGCAGAACATTGTGCCGCTCAGCGAAATCACGCCCGCATCCGCTCCGGCCATCACCCTGCCGCCCGCCCGCCTGCGCCAGCTGCAACTCGCCGCCGGCTGGACGATAGAAGATGTCGAAACCATCCTCCACCCCATGGGCGTCGATGGCAAGGAGGCCGTAGGCAGCATGGGCGACGACACGCCGCTGGCCGTGCTCTCCGGCCGCGCCCGCCCGTTCCACCATTTCTTCCGTCAGAATTTCTCGCAGGTCACCAACCCGCCCATCGACCCGCTGCGCGAGCGGCGGGTGATGAGCCTCTACACCCGCTTCGGCAACGACGGCAACTACCTGGCGCTCGATGCCTCGCACAGCAAAACCCTCCTTTGCGAAACGCCGATTCTGCTGCAGCACGAACTCGATGCCATTGCGCGGCATTTCGCCGCCAAAATCACCCGTCTCAGCACCGTTTTTTCGGTGAGTGGCGAGGGCAACCGCCTGCGCCAGGCCATCGACCGCCTGCGCGCCGAGGCCGAGGCTGCCACGCGCGCCGGCGCCCCCTACCTCATTCTCAGCGACGAGGGGATGGATGCCGACCACGCCGCCATTCCGATGATCCTCGCCGTCTCGGCGGTGCAGACGCATCTGGTGCAGCAAAAACTGCGCAAGAAAGCTTCCATCCTGGTGAAAAGTGCCGAATGTATGGATGTGCATGCCGCTGCCGTGCTCATTGGCGCCGGCGCCACCGTGGTGCATCCCTATCTCGCCGAAGCCACCATCATCGAACGCCAGCAGCGCGGGCTTTATGCCGGCCTCAGCGCCGCCGAGGCACTGGAAAATTTCCGCAGTGCCATCGCTAATGGCCTGCTGAAGGTGATGTCGAAAATGGGCATCTCCGTCATCAGTTCCTATCGCGGCGGCTTGAATTTCGAGGCCATCGGCCTGTCGCGCGCGCTGGTCGCCGAGTTCTTCCCCGGCCTGCCGTCGCGTATCTCGGGCATCGGCCTGGCCGGTATCGAAAAACGTGCCCTCGCGCTGCACCGCACGGCCTTCGGGCAAGAGCATGTGCTGCCCATCGGCGGCTTCTACCGTGCCCGTGCGCGCGGCGAGCAGCATGCATGGCGGGGCGAGGACATCCACCTGCTGCAAGCGGCCGTCACCAAGGGCATGTACCAGCTCTATAAGCAATATAGTGCCAGCGTTGCTGCCATGCCGGCGGTGAACCTGCGCGATCTGCTCGGCTTCAATTCGCCCAACGCCGCACTGGCGGTGGAGCAGGTGGAATCCGTCAACGAAATCCGCAAGCGCTTCATTGCGCCGGCCATGTCGCTGGGCGCGCTGTCACCCGAGGCGCATGAGGTGCTGGCCATCGCCATGAACCGCATTGGCGCTGCCTCGAACTCCGGTGAGGGCGGCGAGGGGGCCGAGCGCTACAAGCCCTATGCGAACGGCGACAACCCGAATTCCACCATCAAGCAAATCGCCTCCGGACGCTTCGGCGTCACCATCGAATATCTCAATGCCGCCAGCGAACTGCAGATCAAGGTCGCGCAAGGGGCCAAGCCAGGCGAGGGCGGCCAGCTGCCGGCCTTCAAGGTGAACCTCGAAATCGCCCGCCTGCGCCATGCGACGCCCGGCGTCTCGCTCATCTCGCCGCCGCCGCATCATGATATCTATTCGATCGAAGACCTCGCCCAGCTCATCTTCGACCTCAAGCAGGCCAACCCCACGGCCCGCGTTTCGGTGAAGCTGGTGGCGCAATCGGGCATCGGTACCATCGCGTCGGGCGTGGCCAAAGCCATGGCCGATAAGATCGTCATCGCCGGCCATAATGGCGGCACCGGCGCTGCGGGGTGGAGCAGCATCAAGCATGCCGGCGTGCCGTGGGAGATGGGGCTGGCCGAGGCCAACCAGGTGCTCTCGCTCAACCGCCTACGGCACCGCGTGGTGCTGCAGACCGATGGCGGCCTGAAAACCGGGCGCGACATCGTGATCGCCGCCATGCTGGGCGCCGAGGAATTCGCCATGGGCACGGCGGCGCTGGTGGCCATGGGCTGCCTCATCGTCCGCCAATGCCACAGCAACACCTGCCCCGTCGGCATCACCACGCAGGATGAAAAACTGCGCGCCAAATTCGAGGGCACGGTCGATAAGGTGGTGAACCTCTTCTCCTTCGTCGCCGAGGAAGTGCGCGAGATTCTGGCCTCGCTGGGCTTCAGCAGGCTGGAAGAAATCATCGGCCGCACCGATTTGCTGATGCAGGTAAACCGCGGCTCGGAAGACCTGGTCGATCTCGATCTCAACAATCTGCTGGCGGTGGCCGACCCGCTGAACAACACGCGCCACTCGACCCTGGTTGGACGCAACGAAGTGCCCGACACCCTTGATGTCGAGATGATGGACGACGTCACCCAGGCCCTGGCGCGCGGCGAGAAAATCCAGCTCGCCTACACGGTGAAGAACACCATGCGCACCATCGGCACGCGCCTCTCTTCCATGCTGGTGCGCCAGCACGATACCAGCCAGCTCAATGCCGACCATATCACCATTCGCCTGCGCGGCTCGGCGGGCCAGTCGCTGGGGGCATTCCTGGCACGCGGCATCCGCATCGAGCTCTATGGTGACGCCAACGATTATGTCGGCAAGGGCCTGTCGGGCGGCCATCTCATCATCCGCCCGCGCCCCAGCTCCACCATCGTGCCGCACGAGAACACCATCATCGGCAACACGGTGCTCTATGGCGCCACCAGCGGTAGGCTCTTCGCCTCCGGCCAGGCTGGCGAGCGCTTCGCCGTGCGCAATTCCGGCGCCCTGGCGGTGATCGAGGGCTGCGGCAGCAACGGCTGCGAATATATGACGGGCGGCATGGCCGTCATCCTCGGCGCTGTCGGCCATAATTTCGCCGCGGGTATGACGGGCGGCATGGCGTTTATTTATGACGAGAGCGGCAATGCCGCCGACCGCATCAACGGCGAATCGGTGCTGTTCCAGCCGGTGGAAAGCACCCATTGGGAGGCCGAGCTGAAAGCGGCCATCACCGAGCATTACAAGGAAACCGGCAGCATCCGCGCCGAGACGATCCTCTCCGGCTGGGCCTATGAGCTACCGAAATTCCTGCAAATCTGCCCGAAGGAAATGCTGACGCGCCTCGCGCATCCGCTTACGGATGCGGCGAAGCAGCCGCGGCAGGCTTAGCCGACGCCTCTTCCCAGCCGCCGCCGGCCGCGGTGTAAATCGCCACCAGATCCGTCCGCAAGATGAGGTCCGACGAGGCCGCGGCTGCCTCGGCACTCAGCGCATCGCGCTGCGCTTCCAGCACATCCAGAAGGCCGGTGTAACCGCTGCGATATTGGTCATGCGCCAGCGCCGATGCTTTCTCGGCACGCGCCGCCGCTTCATGCAATGCTGCGTTGCGCGCGGTTTCCTGCCCATAGGCCGAGAGGGCATTTTCCATATCCTCCAGCGCTTCCAGCACGGTTTTCTGATAGTTCAAGAAGGCCTGCTGCTGCTCGGCATTCGCCGCATCGATATCCGATTGGATGCGGCCGAAATTGAGGATGGGCTGCGTCAGCCCGGCGCCCAGGCTCCAGGTGCGGCCCGAGAAGAAACCGGGCGCATCCTGCACGCCGAACAGGCCGGTGAGGCTGATATCCGGGAACAGCTCGCGCGTCGCCACATCGGCGGCCGAAACGCTGGCCGCCAGGTTACGCTCAGCCACGCGTACATCCGGCCGCGCCGCCAGCACGGTCGCCGGTGCATTCACCACGATGCTCTGGTCGAGCGGGGCCAGCGGTGGCAGGCTGCTTAGCAGCTTGTCTTCGCTGCCGGGCGTTGCGCCCACCAGCACGCTCAGGCGGTTGAGATCATGCACCCGTTGCGTCTGCAAACTGGGCAGGCGCGCCTGGGTGGATGCGGCCTGCGCCGCCGTTCGCTCCACATCCAGCCCGCTGGCGAAGGCGGCTTTCATCTGGTCGCGTGTCAGTTTGAGGGTTTCGTTTTCCGTATCGAGGTTCTTCTGCGTCAGTTCAATTTGCCGGTTGGTGTCGCGCAGGTCGAAATAAGTGCGCGCCACTTCCGCCAGCAACGATACGCGCACACCCTGCGCGCTGGCCTCGGCCGATTGCAGCAGCGCGTTCGTCTGCGCCACGCGCGCCTGGTTCTTGCCGAACAGGTCCAGCTCCCAGGTGGCGTTCAGGTCGGCATTTTCCACCGTCATCGGTTGATAGAAAGTGCCCAGGCCCTGGTTGCCACGCGAGGCATCCGTACTGCCGCTGATCTGCGGGAACAATGCTGAGCGGGCGCCCAGCCGTTCAGCCCGCGCTTCCTCCACCCGTGATTTGGCGATGGCCAGCGACGGGTTGTTCTTCAGCGCCTGGCCAATCAAATCATTCAGCACAGGGTCGTTGAAATGCATCCACCATTGCTGGTCCACCGGCGCGTTGGTATCGAGCGTTTCCGGTGCTTTCTTTGCCTGCTCGCTGCTGGTCAGGCGGCTCCACAGGCTCGGTGTCTGGATGCCCGAATCCTGCGGCCCCACGGGCGTGGTGCAGCTGGCAAGCAGCAGGGTGGCAACGAGAAGACGGCTAGGACGAGACATGGTGATGCACCTTTTCCGTGCCGGTCACGCGCTTTTCCAGCGTGCGCAGCAGCACATAGAAGACAGGGGTGAGGAACAGGCCGAAGAACGTAACGCCCAGCATGCCCGAGAACACGGCGATGCCCATCGCATGCCGCATCTCGGCGCCGGCGCCGCTGGAAATCACCAGCGGAACCACGCCCATAATGAAGGCGAACGAGGTCATCAGAATGGGTCGCAACCGCAGGCGGGCAGCGTGGATGGCGGCCTGCACGGTGGTCTCGCCATGGATCTCCAGCTCGCGTGCGAACTCGACGATAAGGATGGCGTTTTTACATGCCAGCCCCGCCAGCACGAAGAAGCCGATCTGCGTGAAGATGTTATTGTCGCCCCCCGAAATCCACACGCCCATGATGGCCGAGAACAGGCACATCGGCACAATGAGGATGATGGAAAGCGGCAGGAAGAAGCTCTCATACTGCGCCGCCAGAACCAGGAACACCAGCAGCACGCAGACCGGGAACACCAGCACCGCCGTGTTGCCGGCGAGGATCTGCTGGTAGGTCAGCTCCGTCCACTCGAACGTCATACCCTTAGGCAGCGTTTCGTTGAGGATTTTGGTGATGGCATTCTGGGCCTGGCCGGTGGAGAAGCCGGGGGCGGGGCCGCCGTTCAAATCTGCCGAGCGGAAGCCGTTATAACGCATCGCGCTTTCCGGCCCCGTGGTTTCGGTGACATTCACCACGGCGCCCAGCGGCACCATTTCGCCATTCAGGTTGCGCGTCTTCAACCGGCCGATATCGTCGGCCGTCGCACGGAACTGGCTGTCGGCCTGGGCGATCACCTGATAGGTGCGGCCGAATTTGTTGAAGTCGTTGATATAGAGCGAGCCGAGATAGATCTGCATCGTGTCGAACACATCCTGCACATCGATGCCCAGCTGCCGCGCCTTGGTGCGGTCCAGCTCAGCAAACAACTGCGGCGAGCTGATTTTGTAGCTGCTGAAAACCCCGGCAAGCTCCGGCGTTTTATACGCCTTGCCGGTGACAGCTTTCATCGCCGCATCCAGCGCTTCATAGCCCTGGTCGGTACGGTCTTCCACCTGCAGCTTGAAGCCACCAATGGTGCCCAGCCCCATCACCGGCGGCGGTGGGAAGATGGCGATGAACGCATCGTCGATGCCCATGAATTTCTGCTGCAGCTTCTGCGAGATGGCGAAGCCCGAAAGGTCCGACGAGCGGCGCTGATCGAACGGCTTCAGTGTCACGAACACAATGCCGGCGCTGGAGCTGTTGGTAAAGCCGTTGATCGACAGGCCCGGGAAGGCCACGGCACTTTCCACGCCCGGCTCCTTAAGCGCGATGTCGCCCATGGCGCGAATCACTTTTTCCGTCCGGTCGAGCGTCGCCCCATCGGGCAGCTGCGCGAAGCTGACGAGATATTGCTTGTCCTGCACCGGCACGAAGCCCGGCGGCACGGCATGGAAGCCCCACCAGGCCGCGCCCAGCACCAGCACATAGACGATGATCGCCGCCGATTTGCGTTGCAGGATGCCGCCCACCCCGCGCCCATAGCGCTCGGAATTGCGGTGGAAGAAACGATTGAACGCGGCGAAGAAGCCACCGAAAATACCATCGACAATGCGCGTCAGACGGTCTTTCGGCGCATCATGCGATTTCAGCAGAATGGCTGCCAGCGCCGGGCTCAGCGTCAGCGAGTTGAAGGCCGAGATAACGGTCGAGAAAGCGATCGTCAGTGCGAACTGGCGATAGAACTGCCCCGTCAAACCGCTGATGAAGGCGATAGGAATGAACACCGCGCACAGCACCAGCGTGATGGCGATGATGGGGTTCGTCACCTCACGCATCGCCTGCACGGTGGCGTCGTGCGGGCTCAGGCCGTTTTCGATATTCCGTTGCGCGTTCTCCACCACCACGATGGCGTCATCCACCACGATGCCGATGGCCAGCACCAGCCCGAACAGCGACAGCGCGTTAATCGAGAAGCCGAACAGATGCATCACCGCGAACGTGCCGACGATGGAAACCGGCACCGCCAGCAGCGGGATGATGGATGCCCGCCAGGTCTGCAGGAACACGATCACCACGATCACCACCAGGATCAGCGCTTCGATCAGCGTATGCACCACCGCATGGATGGAGCCGCGCACGAACACCGTCGGGTCGTAAACGATCGAGTAATCGACACCCTCGGGGAAATGCTGCTTCAGCTGTTCCATGGTGGCGCGTACCTGGTTCGATACCGCGATGGCATTGGCCCCCGGCGATTGGAAAATGGGAATCGCCACCGCCGATTTATTATCGAGCAGCGAGCGCAGCCCGAATTGCGAGGCGTCGATCTCCACCCGCGCCACATCCTTCAGGCGCGTCACCACGCCCTTCGCATCGCGCTTGATCACGATCTCTTCGAATTCCTCTGGCGTTGTCAAACGCCCCTGCGTATTCACCGGCAATTGCAGCGAAACGCCCTTGTCATAAGGCGGCCCACCCACCAGACCGGCAGCCACCTGCACGTTCTCGCGGCGGATGGCATTCACCACCTCGTCGGCCGTCAGGTTGCGCTCGGCGATACGCTCCGGGTTGAGCCAGATGCGCATGGCGTAATCGCCCGAGCCGAACAGCTCCACATCGCCCACGCCCTGGATTTTCGCCAGCTGGTCCTTCACGTTCAGCACCGCGTAATTATGCAGATACAGCATGTCGTAACGGTCGTTCGGCGATTTGAGGTGCACCACCATCGTCAGGTCAGGTGAGCTCTTAGTCGTGGTCACGCCCAGCTGGCGCGTCACATCCGGCAGGCGGGGCAGGGCCTGGTTCACGCGGTTCTGCACCAGCTGCGTTGCGAGGTCCGGGTCGGTGCCGAGGGCGAAGGTGACGGTCAGGGTCAGCAACCCGTCCGTCGTCGCCTGTGATGCCATATACAGCATTTTTTCAGTGCCGTTGATCTGCTCTTCCAGCGGTGTGGCCACGGTTTCGGCCAGCACCTTGGTGTTGGCGCCGGGGAACTGGGCCTTCACTACCACCGTCGGCGGCACCACTTCGGGATATTCCGAAATCGGCAGCAGAAACAGCGACACCAGCCCCGCCAGGAAGATGAGGGTGGAGATAACCCCGGCGAAAATCGGCCGGTCGATGAAAAAGCGCGACAGGTTCATAAGATTACCGCTGGGTTTCTTTCTGGGGCTCGGCCGAGGCAACATCCTGCTCGCTGACGGTGGCGCCCGGCCGCACATGCTGCACACCGTCGACGATCACATGGTCGCCGGCAGCAACGCCGCTCAGTACGATGCGCTTGCCATCCACCGTGTCGCCCAGCGTCACCTCGTGGTAAACCACCTTGTGGTCGTTATCGACGGTGAAGACGAACTTCTTATTCTGGTCGAAGCCGATGGCTTTTTCCGGCAGCAGCAGCGCGTTCTGGTCGCCGCCGCCTGCCAGTTTTACCGAGACGAACATGCCCGGCAGCAGCGCCCCGTCCTTATTATCGAACCTGGCGCGGGCGCGGATGGTGCCGCTGGCGCTGTCGATATGGTTGTCGAAGCTGTAGATGCGGCCGTCATAGCTATGCGCATCGTCGCCCTGTGCGCTCAGTTGCACGGGAATGCGGCGCTCGGCCGCCCGTTCGCTGGCCGCACCACGGATGCTGCGCATGTAGGTATTCTCATCCACTTCGAAATCGGCATAGACGGCGCTGTTCGACACCACCGTCGTCAGCACCGGCGCGTTGGGGCCGGCCTGCACCAGGTTGCCCACCGTCAGTTCCACCCGGCCGGCGCGGCCGTTGATCGGCGCTTTCACATAGGCATGGTCGAGGTCGATGCGCGCTTGCTTCAGCTGCGCCTCAGCCGATTCCACATTGGCGCTGGCGACGCGATTTTCGTTGGCGCGCTGGTCATACATGCGCTGGGCGATGGCCTGCGATTTCACCATCGATGCGGCGCGCTTCTGCTCCAGCACTGCGAAGGTCGCGTTCGTTTTCGCGGCAGCAACCGCGGCTTCCCCCTTGGCAACAGCGGCCTCATAAGGACCCGGATCGATCACGAACAGTACCTGGCCGGCTTTCACCTGCTGGCCGTCCTGGAACATCACTTTGGTAATGCGCCCACTCACTTCCGGGCGCAGCTCGGCCGCATCCACCGGCGACAGGCGGCCCGAGAAGCTCGTCCACACCCGCACGGGCGAGGCCTGCAGCACTTCCGTTATCACCGGGATGGCCGGCCCACCGCCGGCAGCGGCAGCAGCGCCGCCCGCAGACGCCGCGCTATGGCCGTGCATGTAATGATGAATGCCAAAGGCCACCGCGCCAATCGCGACACCCCACAGCAGGCCCTTTTTAAGGGGAGAACTCTTACGCATCACCATCACTCCGGAAAATTATTGTTCTTATGTACCGGACAGTATATAAATGTGCGACGCAGCAATGTCAAATGATATATCTGTACCAATGAGTACATAAGTGGGTAACCCGATGGTCAAAGGCCGTCCGCGCAGTTTTGATGTCGATAAGGTGCTGGAACGCGCCATCCATGTGTTCTGGGAAAAGGGCTATGAGGGCGCCTCGCTTGCCGACCTCACCTCGGCCATGGGCATCAACCGCCCCAGCATGTATGCGGCCTTCGGCAACAAGGAAGCGCTGTTCCGCAAGGCGCTTGACCGCTATTGCGAGCAATCGCGCGCCGACCTGCGCGAAGCGCTCGCCGGCCCCTCGGCGCGCAAAGCCATGCGCGAATTATTCGATTGCATGATCGACCATTACAGCGGCGATGAACATCCCCGCGGCTGCCTGATGATGCAAAGCCATTGCAACGACGAGGCCGAGCCCATCCAGCGCGAACTGGCCGCCCGCCGCCATTTGCTGGAGGATACATTGCACGAGCGCCTCACTCAGGCCCGCCGCGAGGGAGAGTTGCCGAAAAAAACCGATACCGCCGATCTGGCCCGCTATTTCGCCACCGTGCTGCAGGGGATGACGCTGCAAGCCAGCAGCGGGGCCAGCCGCAAGCAGTTGCGCAACATCGCCGATCTCGCCATGCGCGCCTGGCCAGCCTAGCCGTTCGCCAGCGTACGGAAAATATCGATGCGGTAGACCCGCGCCGCCGGAATCAGCGCCGCCAGAATGGCGAGCCCCAACGCCGCCAGCACCAGCCACAGCTCCTCACGCATCCCATACGCGCCGGTGATGGCGATGTGCTTATGCGCATTCAGCCAATGCGCCGCCAGTTCCACCAGCCCATGGCCGAGCAGCAACCCCAGCACCACGCCGGCACCGGCCACCAGCAGGCTCTCCAGCAGCACCAGCCGGGCCAGCTTGCCGGGCGACGCACCGAAGCTGCGCATCAGCGCCAGGTCGTAGCGCCGCTCATCCATCGCCTGGTAGAGCGCGGTGAAAATGCCTGCCCCCGCCAGCCCCATCAGAAAATACCCGAACACGCTCAGCGTGTCGGCGCCCACGCCCATGAAGCCGCTGAGACGCGCCACCTCGAAGGCCGGCACGGCCGCCTGCATGGCGCTATTCTTGTTCACCATGCGCGGCAGCTGCGCCACCGCCAGCGGCGAGCGATATTGGATGAGCAAGGCCGTCAGCTCATTCTCGGGATGTTCGCGCTTATAGGCCACTTCCTCCGGGTCATCGGCATCCGGATGTTCATGCACATGCCAGACGCTTTCCACCGGCGTCAGCACCAGCCGGTCGAGCACGCTGCCGGTCGGTTTCAGAATGCCGACGATGGTATAGGGAAAATCCGTATGCAGGTCGTCGCTATTCACCAGCCCATGCGCGCCGATGATTTTGTCGCCCGGCGCATGCGGGTAATGCACCGCCACTTCGCTGCCCAGCACGGCTTCCATCGGCTGCGTATAGAAGCGCCCCTGCGCCAGCTCGCCGTGGTAATGCGCCATGTAATTGGCATTGGTGCCGACGATGCGGAAGCCATTATAGTTGTCGCCCAGCGCCATGGGGATGGCATGCGCCACCATCGGATTTTTCTCCAGCGCCTGCGCCTCGCCAATCGGGATGTTGCCCGTCGGCGTATCGATATGGAACATGGTGGAGAGGATGATCTGCAGTGGGCTGCCCTTGCCGCTCACCACCAGGTCGATGCCTTTCAGGTTGCGGTCGAATTCGTCCTGCATCTGCGTGTCGATCAGCAGCAGCGCCACGATGACGGCGATGCCGGCGGCGAAGGTGATGATGGTCAGCCAGGTGGCGAGTGCGCGGTGGCGCAGGTAACGGAAACAGAGTGTCAACGGGCTCATGCCGCGCTCCCCAGTTGGAGGGTGGTGTGAAAATGCGGGCGGATGCGCGCGTCATGCGTCGCCACCACCAGACTTGCCTTGCTGGCGCTGGCCACTTGCAGCAGCAGCTGCATCACCTGGTTGCAGGCGGCATCGTCCAGCGCCGAGGTCGGCTCGTCGCCGAGCAGAAGGGTAGGGCGGTTCATCGCCGCACGGGCGATGGCCACGCGCTGCTGCTGCCCCTGGCTCAGCGTTGCCGGCAGCCGCTCGCCATAAGCACCCAGTCCCAGCATCTCCAGCAGCTGCTGCGCATAGGCGCGGTCTTGCGCCAGGCCGGCGGCATAGGGCACCAGCAGCAGGTTCTCCAGCACCGTCAGCGCCGGCACCAGATGCAGCGTCTGGTAAATAATGCCGATGCGCTGGCCGCGAAAATGATCGCGCGCCGCGGCGCCCATCCGGGTGATGTCTTCACCGGCGATGCGGATGCTGCCGCCGCGCGGTGTCAGCAGCCCGGCCAGCGCATAGAGCAGCGTGGTCTTGCCGGCGCCCGAAGGGCCGAGCAGCAGCGCATGCTGCCCCGCCTCCAGCCGCAGCGACAGGTCGTGGATGATGGTGGTCTCGCCATAACCGGCATTCAGCTGTTCGATCTGCAACATGCTAACCCCGGCATTCCTGGCAGGTGATGGGCAGCTCGATCACCGCATGCGCGGCCAGCGATACATCCATCCCGCGCAGTTTTTCGAGGTGATGCATCACCGCGTGGTCATGCAGCTCATCCACCGTCTCGCAATCCTCGCAGACGGTGAGGATGGAGAGGGAATGCTGGTGGTCGTCATCGCAATTGCAGGCGACGAACTGGCCGGTGCGCTGCACCTTATGCACCAGCCCGGCCTCCTGTAACGCCTCCAGCGCGCGATAGACAATGGGCGGCCCTTTGATGCCATGCGGCTCCAGCGCTTCCAGCAGCTGATAGGCTGTCTGCGGTGCCTTGCGGCGGCGCAAAGTGCGCAGCACCAGCTCGCGCGGATGCACCGAATGTTGGGATGGGCGTGCCATAAAGAACCTCCGAAGTTGACGCTGTGTTATACTATAACAAATTCCTTTACAAGCACCATCGCACCGATTACCAACAGCCGCATGAACCGCACCCGCCATCTGCTGCTGCTCGCCCTGCTGCTGCCCTGCCTCACAGCCGCGCGGCCGGTGACGCATTGGGAGAAGCCGGCGCCGCAATTGCAAATCGTCAGCCTCTGGCGCAGCGATTGCGCGCCCTGCCTGCATGAGCTGGCGCTGTTGCCTGGGCTGGCCCGCGCCCATCCCGATGTCAGGTTTAAGATCATCAGTCTGAAAGGCCACATCACGTCCGACCAATGGCCCCCCAACCTCACCACCCAATATAATGCCGACGACGAAACCCTCTTCGCCCGCTATGGCGACAGCCGCCGCGCCCTGCCTTTCAGCGTTGCATTGAACGCGCAGGGAGGTGTATGTGCGCAGCATGAGGGCATCCTCGCCGAGGATACCGTGAACGAATGGATGAACACATGCGCCGCCTGACCCGCCCCGCCTTATTGCTCGCCGCCCTGCTGGCGCTTTCGGCCTTTACCAAGCAGGCCGCACCGCCGGCCGCCTACAGCCAGCCGACGGAAGAGCGCATCGCCCAGGAAACCCTCCCACAATCGCATGCGCAATTGTGGGACACGCTGCTTAAAACCAAAATCCATATCGACACCAAAAAGGGTCTGTTCAGCGCCACCTATCCGCCCGAGGTAAAAGCCCTCGATGGCAAGATGGTCACCATCACCGGCTTCATGCTGCCGGTGGAAACCACGGTGAAATTCAAGCATTTCATCCTGGCCAAGCGTACGCCCACCTGCCCCTATTGCCCGCCCGGCGAGCCGAACGAGATTATTGATGTTTGGCTCGACCAGAAAGTGGAGTATACGGAAAACCTGCTGACCATCACTGGCACGTTCGGCTTCATGAACAACCAGCAGTTCGGCATGTTCTTCAAACTCACCAACGGCAAAATCCCATGACCCCATTTTCCTTCCGAACCGCCTGGCAACTGGTAAAGCCATATTGGTTCGGGGACGATCGGTGGAAGGGCAGGGGCCTGCTGGCTGCCATCGTGGCGCTGTCGCTGGGCCAGGTGGCACTTTCGGTGCGCATCAACCAGTGGAACGCGGTGTTCTACAACGCCCTGCAGGACAAGAAATTCGATGTGTTCCTGCATCAGCTGGGCATCTTCTCCATCCTTGCCGCGCTGTATATAGCCGCGGCCGTCTACCAGCAATATTTCATGCGCATGCTGCATATCCGCTGGCGGCGGTGGATGACGGTGCGCTACCAGGCGCGCTGGCTTTCCAATCGCAATTACTACCAGCTGCAATCCGTCTATCGCAATACCGACAACCCCGACCAGCGTATTGCCGACGATATCGACCAGTTTGCCGGCAGCAGCCTTACCCTCACCATCGGCCTGCTCAGCTCGGTGGTGACGCTGGTGTCGTTCGTCGCTATTTTATGGGGCCTCTCAGGTCCGTTCACCTTCCAGCTGGCCGGTCACGCCATCACCATCCCCGCTTATATGGTGTGGGCGGCGCTGCTTTACGCCGTCATCGGCACCTGGATCACCCACCTGATCGGCCGCAAATTGGTGGTGCTGAATGTCGACCAGCAGCGCTACGAGGCGAACTTCCGCTACGCCCTCATCCGCTTGCGCGAAAACGCCGAAGCGGTAGCCTTCTACGGCGGCGAGGCGGTGGAGGAACGCACCCTGGCCGCGCGTTTCCGCGCCATTCTCGATAACTGGTGGGCCATCATGCGCAAGCAGAAGCAGCTCAACTGGTTTACCTCCGGCTATGGGCAGATCGCCATCATCTTCCCCTTCGTCGTCGCCGCGCCGCGCTATTTCTCCGGCGCTATCCAGCTCGGCGGGTTGATGCAGACGGCATCCGCCTTCGGCCAGGTGCAGGGCGCTCTCAGCTGGTTCATCGATAGCTACAGCGGCTTCGCCAGCTGGAAGGCTACCAGCCTGCGTCTGCAAGGTTTCCTTGATGCCATGCAGCAGGCAGAAAACACCAGCGCCGCCACCGGCATTACCCGCCATGAAGGCGCCCAAATTGCCACCGACAAGCTCGCCCTCAACCTGCCCGATGGCAGCAAGCTGCTCGATGTTGCCAACCTCACCCTGCAAACCGGCGCGCGCCTGCTCATCACCGGCGATTCGGGCCGCGGCAAAACCACGCTGCTGCGTGCCCTGGCCGGCCTGTGGCCCAGCGGCGCGGGCAGCATCACCCTGCCGGCCGGCAAGAAGCTGCTATTCATTCCGCAGCGCCCCTACCTGCCGCTGCTGTCGCTGCGCGAGATCGTCACCTATCCCGACGCGCCGGAAAATTTCAGCGATGCCGCCATCGCCGAAGCCCTGCAGCAGGTCGGCCTCGCCACGCTCGTTCCGGCGCTCGATGCCGCCGGCCCCTGGGCGCAATCTCTTTCGCCCGGCGAGCAGCAGAAGCTGGCCTTCGCCCGCATTCTTCTGCATAAGCCCGACATCCTGCTGCTCGATGAAGTCACCGCTTCGCTCGATGAATCCGCCGAAGCCCAGCTTTATGAAACGCTGCTGGCGGCCTTGCCCGATGCCACCATTATCAGCACTGGTCACCGCGCCGGACTGAAGCGCTGGCATAGTAGCGAGCAGCGGCTCTGATGCGGGCCCTGGCCCTCATCATCCTACTCACGCTCACCGCCTGCTCGGGGGCCGATCTGCTCAATGCCACCATCCCGCGTGAGGGCTACAGCCTCCACCGTGATATTGCTTACGGTAACGACCCGCGCCAGCAGCTTGATATCTATGAGCCCGATGGCGCAACGAACGCACCTGTCATCCTCTTCATCTATGGCGGTAGCTGGCAGGCGGGCCGCCGCGAGGATTACCGCTTCGTGGGTGAGGCCTTTGCCTCGAAAGGCTTCGTCACCGTCATTGCCGACTACCGCCTCTACCCGCAGGTGCGCTACCCGGCCTTCGTCGCCGACACCGCCGCCGCCTTGCGCTATACCCATGCCCACATTGCCGCGTTCGGCGGCGACCCGGCTGACATCTTCCTCGCCGGCCATTCCGCCGGCGCCTACAACGCCATGATGGTGGCCGAGCAACACCCGGCCCCCTGGCTGCGCGGCATCATCGGCATCGCCGGCCCTTATGATTTTACGCCTACCGATCCCAACATCGTCGCCATCTTCAGCACCGCCGTGCCGGATGGCTATTTGCCCATCAGGCACGCCCGCCCCGGCTTGGCCCCCGCACTGCTCGCCACCGGCGATGCCGACGACACCGTTGAACCGCGTAATACCCATGCCCTGGCCGCCAAGCTGCGCGAGCAGGGTGGTGAAGTGCGGGAAATCACCTATCCGGACATTGGCCATATTGGCATCGTACTGTCGCTGGCACGGGGCTTCCGTGACAAAACCACGCTACGCGAGGATATTAGCCGCTTTATCGACGCCCACCGCGCAAAATCCGAGTGACAAGCCCGCCCGATGCTCTATGAGGGGGCAAACGGAGAAAAACCATGCGTATTACCATGATTGGCAGCGGCTATGTCGGCCTCGTCTCGGGCGCCTGCTTCGCCGATTTCGGCCATGACGTGATTTGTGTCGATACCAACCAGGAGAAAATCGACGGCCTGAAGCAAGGCCGCATCCCGATTTATGAGCCGGGTCTCGAGGAAATGGTGAAAACCAACGTCGCCGCCGGCCGCCTCAGCTTCTCCACCGACCTCACCGCTTCGGTGGCCGATGCGAGTGCTGTGTTCATCTGCGTCGGCACCCCCTCGCGCAAGGTCGATGGCCATGCCGACATGCAATATGTCTACGCCGCCGCCAAGCAGGTGGCGCAGGCCGCCAGGGGTTTCCTGGTGCTCATCACCAAATCCACCGTGCCGGTGGGCACGGGCGACGAGCTCACCCACATCATCGCCGAGCATGCGCCGAAGGCTGATATCGCTGTGGTCAGTAATCCTGAATTCCTGCGCGAAGGCGCCGCCATCCGCGATTTCAAGCACCCCGACCGCATCGTCGTCGGCACCGACGACACCCGCGCCCGCGAGGTGATGACCGAGCTCTACCGCCCGCTCTTCATCAACAGCAACCCGGTGATGTTCACCGGCCGCCGCACCAGCGAGCTGATCAAATATGCCGCGAATGCTTTCCTCGCCACGAAAATTACCTTCATCAACGAAATCGCCAATCTGTGCGAGGAAGCCGGCGCCGATGTGCAGGATGTGGCGCGCGGCATCGGCCTCGACAACCGCATCGGCAGCAAGTTCCTGCATGCCGGCCCCGGCTATGGCGGTTCCTGCTTCCCGAAAGACACGCTCGCCTTTGTCAAAACCGGGCAGGATTTCGGCGCCCCGCAGCGCATCGTCGAAACCGTGGTGGCGGTGAACGACCAGCGCAAGCGCAACATGGCGCGCAAGGTCATCGCCCGCATGGGCGGTAACGTGCGCGGTAGGAACATCGCCATCCTCGGCCTCACCTTCAAGCCCAACACCGATGACATGCGCGAGGCCCCGTCGCTCGCCATCATCCAAGCCTTGCAGGATGCCGGCGCCCATATCCGCGCCTTCGATCCCGTCGGCCACGAGCAGGCCAGGCCGATGCTGCCCAAAGTCGATTTCGCGCATGACGCTTACGCCTGCGTGCAGGATGCCGATGCCGTCGTGCTCATCACCGAATGGGAGCAGTTCCGTGCGCTGGACATGAAGCGCATCCACGCCGCCATGAAAACGCCGCTCTTCGTCGACCTGCGCAACGTCTACCGCCCGGCCGACATGGTGAAGCTGGGCTTCGCTTACGAAAGCATCGGCCGCAAAACGCCGGAGGCGGTGTGATCGTCGTCACCGGCGTCGCCGGCTTCATCGGCATGCATACCGCCCAGGCCTTGCTGGCCGCCGGCGAGCAGGTGATCGGCATCGACAGCCTCAACAGCTATTACGACCCGGCTCTGAAGCAGGCGCGCCTGGCCCATCTGCGCGAAAACCACCCGCAGCTCATCTTCATCCAGCTCGATCTCGCCGAGCCGCACGGGCTGGAAAAGGCCCTGGCGCCTTATGTCGAAAGCATCACTGCCTTCATCCATCTCGCCGCCCAGGCCGGCGTGCGTTATAGCATCGAGGCGCCGCGCAGCTACATCAGCGCCAACATCAACGCGCAGATGGAAGTGCTGGAATGGTGCCGCGCTCACCGCAATTGCAGGCACCTCGTCTATGCCAGTTCCAGCTCCGTCTATGGCAACTCAAGCGACCAACCCTTTCGGCCCGGCCAGAACACCGACCATCCGATTTCGCTTTACGCCGCCACCAAGAAATCCGTCGAAGTGCTGACCGATTCCTACGCCCATCTCTACGACATCGCCGCCACCGGCCTGCGCTTTTTCACCGTCTACGGCCCCTGGGGCCGGCCCGACATGGCCTATTTCAAATTCACCAAGGCCATTCTCGCCGGCCAGCCCATCGCGGTCTATAACCATGGCGACATGCGGCGCGACTTTACCTATATCGACGATATCGTCGCCGGCATCCTCGGCGCGCTACGCAGCATCCCCGCCGGCCCGCGTCCGCATAAAATCTATAATCTAGGCAACCATCGCAGCGAACAGCTGATGGACATGATCCGCCATCTGGAAACCCATCTGGGCACCGCCGCCATCACTGACATGCAGCCCATGCAGCCCGGCGATGTGCTCGAAACCTATGCCGATATTTCCGATGCCACGCGCGATTTCGGCTATCACCCCAAAACCCCGCTGAAGGACGGCCTGAAGCCGTTTATTGCGTGGTACCGTTCTTACCATGGAGCCTGACATGCAACTCTCCGTCGTCGTCCCCGTCTATAACGAGGAAGAATCCATCGCCCCGCTGATCGCGGCAGTGGAGGAAGCCCTCACCGGCATCGAGCACGAGATCGTTTTCGTCGATGACGGCTCAAGCGACCGCACGGTGGCCGAAATCAAAACCCGCATGCAGCCGCACTGGCAACTGCTGATCTTCCGCCGCAATTACGGACAGACCTCGGCCATGGCCGCCGGCATCGCCGCTGCCAAAGGCGACATCATCGCCACCATCGACGGCGATCTGCAGAACGACCCGAAAGACATCCCCATCATGATGCAGAAGCTGAAAGACGAAAATGTCGATGCTGTCGTCGGCTGGCGCCAGAAGCGGCAGGATGGCCTGGTGCTGCGCAAAATTCCCAGCAAAATCGCCAATCACCTCATCCGCAAACTCTCCGGCGTCTATGTGCATGACTATGGCTGCACGCTGAAAGTTTTCACCAGCGAAACCGCCAAGCTGCTCGACCTTTACGGCGAGCTGCATCGCTTCATCCCCATCCTCGCTTCACTCAGCGGCGCCAAAATCGTCGAGATGCCGGTGCGCCACCATGCCCGCCAGTTCGGCGTTTCCAAATACGGCATCGGTCGTACCACCCGCGTTATTTCCGACCTGTTGTTGATGTTCTTTTTCCAGAAATACCGCCAGCGCCCCATGCACCTGTTCGGCACGCTGGGCGTCGTCAGCGGCGCCCTGGGTGGCCTCATCCTGTTCTACCTGTTCGTGCTGAAACTGTTCGGCGAATCCATCGGCACGCGACCGCTTTTCTATGTCGGCATCCTGCTCGTCATCACCGCCATGCAGCTCATCACTACTGGCTTCATCGCCGAACTGCTGATGCGCACCTACTTCGAGTCGCAGCAGAAAAAACCCTACAATATCCGTGAGCATATCGGCGCATGAACCTGAAGAAGTTCGCCAGTTTCCTGCTGCGCGCCGCCATCACGGCAGGAGCGATTTACTACGCCTTCTCGAAGGTGGATGTGCATCGCCTGCTGCCGCTGCTGGGCAGCATCAGTCTGTTGCCGCTGCTGCTGGCCGTCGTATTTATCCACATCGCGCAAATTGCCAGCGCCCTGCGCATGCGATTCTACCTGCATTGCCAGCAGGTGGATTTCGCCATCCGCCCGGCGCTGCAATTGCATTATGTCGGCGGCCTGTTCAACGCGCTGCTGCCCGGCGGGGCAGGGGGCGATGTTTATAAGGCATGGTGGCTGAAACGCTATACCAGCGGCAGCCTGCTCAACCTCGTGAAACTGATGATCGCCTCCCGCCTGAACGGGCTGTGGATGTTGGGCATTCTCGTTGTGGTGCTGGCAGCGTTCAGCGCACCCGCCCGCGCGCTAGTGCCCTATCCGCTGGCCATCGCCGCTGGCATCATCATCGGCGGCACGCTGGCCTACCATCTGCTGGCGCGCCTGATGCTGCGCGAGGGGCTGGCCCAGCAATACCGTGCCGGCATCTATTCCGCCGCCATCCAGCTGGCGCTGTTTGTCTGCGCCTGGTGGCTGGCCGTAGGGCTGGGCATCACCGAATCGCGGCTGGAATATTTGCTGCTGTTCCTGCTTTCCTGCATTCTCGCGATGCTGCCCATTTCCGTCGGTGGCATCGGCGTGCGCGAAATTGCGCTGCTCTATGGCACCAAACTGCTGCACCTCTCCGACCAGCAGGGCGTAGCACTGGCCTTTTCCTTTTCGGTCATCAACCTCACCGTGCCGCTGATTGGTGCGATTATCTACAGCATCTGGAAACCGCAACGCAGCGAGGCCATCGCATGAACCGCCGCTGGGCCATCTTTTTCTGCCTCGCCTTCCTGGCGGTGCATTGGCTGAACCAGGCCATCGGCACCTACGGGCTGATGTTCGACGAATCACAATACTGGTTCTGGGCCAAGCACCCGGCCTTCGGCTACTACTCCAAACCGCCGATGATCGCCTGGCTGATGGCCGCCAGCACCGCCCTGTTCGGCGACGGCAATTTCGGCGTGAAGATGCTGTCGCCCGTGCTGCTGCTCGGCATCGGCCTCATGCTGCGCGCTACCAGCCGCCTGCTGGGCTACAACGAACGCACGTCGAACTGGGTACTCGTCACCTACCTCACCCTGCCGGTGGTGACAGGCAACGCCATATTTTTTACCACCGACGTGCCGCTGCAATTCTGCTGGGCGGTGGCAATGTATGGCGTGCTGCACGCGCTGCTGCATCCGCAAAAAGCCGGTCGCTGGTGGCTGCTGGCCGGCGCCGCCGCCGGTTTCGGCCTGCTCAGTAAATACACCACCGTCGCCTTCGCCGCTTCCAGCTTCTGTGCGCTGGTAGCGGTGCCGGGCAATCGCCGCTGGTTCGCCACGCCTTGGCCATGGCTGGCCGCCATCACCGCCGTCGCCATTTTCGCGCCGAACCTGTGGTGGAATGCGCAGCATCATTTCGCCACCTTCCACCACACCAACGACCGCGTGGTCACTAAGCAGGTGGAGTTCTATCCGCGCGACATGCTCACCTTCATCGCCGCGCAATGGGGCGTATTCGGGCCGGTGTTGCTGGGTGCATTGCTGCTGCATCTGCGCTATGGCCCGCGCAACGAAACCACGCGCCTACTCAACTGCTATATCTGGCCGCTGGCGCTGGCCGGCGTCATCACCGCGCTGCTCGCTGGCGCCCAGGCGCATTGGATCGCGCCTGCCTATCTCGCCGGCACGCTGCTGGTGGTGCCGTGGCTGGAGGCCAAAGCGCCGCGCTGGCTGAAAGCATCGCTCATCATCAACATTGTTTTCCTGGTGCTGTTCTACCTAGCCCCGCCGGTACTAAACCAACTGCCGCCCAAGAAAAACCCGATGACCCGCGCCTTCGTCTGGAACGAGCTGGAAACGCCGGTGAAGGAAGAGCTGGCCAAACATCCCGGCGCCATTCCTATCACCGACGAGCGCAAGATCGCCACCGCGCTCACCTACGCGCTGCGCGACACGCGCGGTTCGGCCGAGCCGGTCTATAAATGGAAAGACCCCGGCGTGGTGCGCGACCATTACGACCTGCTCACCGAACAGGCCGACCTCAAGGGTAAGCCCGTGCTGCTCATCCTGCGCGACCCGCTGCCGGCGCATTACATCGGCTACCATCTGGTGCGCCAGGTGACGCTCGATGGCTATGCCTTCTACATGTATTTTCAGCCGCATTATGCCGGGGCCGCCAATGCGTCGTGAGGATATTCCAGTTATCCTGCTGCTATTGCTGGTGCCGCTACTCTACGTGCTGTTCAAATGCCATCCGCAGCTCGATACCGCCACCACCGCCTATTTTTATAACGCTCACCGCCACCATTTCGATCCGCTGTTGCTGCTCGTCGGCATGGCCTTTAAACGCGGCATCTACTTTTTCAACGATGTATGGATTCCGCTGCTGATCGCCGGCAACGCGATCTTCTTCCTTAATCGCAGGCGCCTGCAATGGCTAGGGCTCAGCCGCGTTCAATGGCTGTTTCTGTTTCTTGTTATGGCGTTAGGGCCTGGCATCAGCGTCAATGTCGCCAAGAATTATTTTCACCGCCCACGGCCCATCGAAACCGTGCAGTTCGGCGGCACGCAAGCCTATGTCGCCCCGCTTGAGCGCGGCACAGAGAGCGGCCAATCCTTCTTCTCAGGCCATGCTACCTCCGGCTTTTATTTCTGCGCCTTCGGGCTGATTGAGCGCCGGCACCGCAAGCGCCGCTATGCGTTTGGCCTGCTGCTCGGTTCTGCTATCGGTCTTTCCCGCATTATGATGGGCGCGCATTTCCTCAGCGATATCCTGTTCAGCGCGGTGTTCATGTTGCTGATCATGCATCTGCTGCTGGCCACGGCGTTTAGAAAACTTAACCGGTAATCAGACCTTCAAGCCATCCATAGCTGCCGCCCGCTGAATAAAAGGTCTGCGTATCTGTGCCGCCACCTGCTTCAAGCCATGCGGCATAATGGTGCCCGGCAGCCACTACCGTGCGTAAGCTGGCATAGCCGTTGAAGATCACCGAGCTGTTTGCCGGAATTGATGTCTGCCCGCGCAAGGGCGCGCTGATGGAATCGATACCAATGCCGCCATAGACACGGCGTATGGTCGCGGCGCTTGTCGCGGCACAATAGGTAAGCCCGAGTTCACACGTATCCTCCGCGACGCCGATGACGAAATCCACCTGGTTGGCGCTGTTGGCGTTGGCCTGGCGAAAGATAGCGGTAGAATAGTTCCATGAGGTAGCGGTATCGGCCACATATAATTCGCGGGCCGTGCGATTATAGTAATTCCACACATACCGCTTCACCTTGCTGTCCTCCGTTTTCCCCGATGTGCCGGTGGTGCGGAAGCTGCCAAGGTAGCGGCGCGTCGCATCACCGCTTTTCACCAGCACACCGTCCTGCCGGCCGAGACCGGTGGCGCGGGTGGTGTCATTGGTCCAGGCCAGCGTCTCGAGTGCCAGCGTGCCGCTGCTATTATAGGCAAACAGATCATACATCGTGTTGGTAGTGGCAGGTACGGTAAGCGTGGTTTCGCTGAATGCCAGCGTGGTCCAGGCCGACGATGCGTAAAGCGCGATGCGGTTGCCCTTGTGCGGCGTGAAATAAAGCGTCGTCGCCGCCGTTACATCCGAGGTGGTAACGGGGGTGGCGCTGGTCAGTGTCACGCGCCCATCCTGCGGGAAGCTGGTGGTGCTGCCACCGCCCAGGCTGAGAATGCTCCAGCTGGTGCCGTCGTAATAATAATATTTCGCCTCGTCGCGAACCCACACCAGCAACCCGGCATTGGGTGGAATAAACTGCCACACCTGGTCGAAATAGGTCACGTTGCCGGCCTTGCCGCTCCACGCGCCCGTCGGGCTGGCGGCGATGATATAGGTATCGCCCGTCGCCGGGCTGCCGGGCGGGGTGGCGAGATCCTTATCCAGCGCGCCGTTATTCAGCAGCGCATCGATGCGGTAAAAACCTTCGTTGATCATGATTTCCTTGCTGGCCATGTTCTGGTCGAGCAGCGAAATACCGATATGGGGGGTGGTGACAATCGTCATGGGCAATCTCCTGTTGCCGCAGACGATGCCAGCGCTCTGCGCTACCGGGAAGAGGGGGGCTTAAAGCGTTGCCGCATTGCAAGCCGCCAGCAGCGCCGCCAACGCGCGGCGGATGCTGGCATGCGGCGCGCCATCCATCAGCATCATGTCGAGCGCCCGGCCTGCATTGCTGATGTCAGCGAACCCAAAGATCAACCCATTGCCGGCCAGCTGATGCGCCTGGGCGCGCAGCGCCTCGGCATCCTCACCCTCCAGCGGGCCGTGGTGCATCTGCGCCTGCAACCGACTCAGCAGCGCAATCCGCTCGCGCAGCCGCTCGACATAGCGTTGCTTCACCGGCGACATCGCCTGCTGGAATGCCTCATCCATGCTGCGCCTGCCAGATCTGCCGGATCTGCTCCGGCAAGGCCATCGGATCGAAGGGTTTGGGCACTACGCCGGCGGCACCCAATGCCAGGTAGCCGGCAATTTCGTCCGGCTGCACGCGTGCCGTCATGAACACCACGGGAATATGCGCCACCGCCGGCGTTGCCTTCAACGCGGCGAGGGTGGAGGGGCCGTCCTGCTCCGGCATCATCACATCGATCAGGATCAGGTCTGGCATCAGTTCCGTCGCGCGCGCCACGGCCTGGCTGCTGCGGTCGAGGCAGCTGACGCGCAGGCCGCCCACCATCTCCAACGCCATCTGCGCCACCTCGAGGATGTCGGGCTCGTCATCGATGCAGAGGATATGTTCCAGGCTCATGCGTGCTCCTTGCCGACCAGCGCCAGGATGGTCTCGATAATGCTATGCTCCGATACGCGCGCTTTGACAAGGGAAGCAGCCACCCGCCCGGCCACTTCCGGCCCCAGCTCGGTGGTGGAAAGCACCATCACCGGTGTGCCGTTCACGGCATCCAGCAGCTCCAGCCCCGAGCCGTCGGGCATGCCGAGATCGAGCACCACCAGCGCGAAGTTCGCCTCCTGCAGAATCCGTCGCGCCTGGGTCAGGCTGGGTGCGTGCACCAGCACCGCCTTGCCCTGCAGTCCTGCCGCCAGCATGTGATAGAGGTCGAGATCATCCTCCACATGCAGAATATGCGGCAGGCCCGGCTCCAGCGTCGGCAAATTATAGGGTAGCAGGTCATTGCCAGGGTTCAGCAGCGGAAACTGCATCCAGAAACTACTGCCGCGGCCGACGCTGCTGTCGAAGCCGATCTGCCCACCCATATGTTCCACCATCTGCTTGCTGATATGCAGCCCCAGCCCCGTGCCGCCCTTACTGCGTGTCGCCGACGAATCGGCTTGCGAGAACTTACCGAAAATGCGCGGCCGGAATTCAGCGCTGATGCCCGGCCCATGGTCGGCCACGGTAATGCGCACATGCGGCCCCAGCCGCTGCGCGCCAATCTCCACCGTGCCGTTGGTGGGCGAAAATTTAGCGGCATTCGAAAGGAAATTGGTCAGCACCTGCGTGAAGCGCGAAGCATCCACCTGAATGGTAAAGTCCGGGTTTACCGGCAGCAGCTGGAAGGTGACATTGAACTTCTCGGCATAGGCCAGGTTGGCCTCCACCGCCTGCTGCACCAACGGAGCCAACGGCTCGGCCTGCATCTCGAAACGCATCTTGCCCGAGGCGATCTTGTCCATATCCAGAATATCGTTGATCAGCAGAATCAGCCGCTCGCTGTTCTTGAAGGCGATATCCACCAGCCGTTTCGCCTTATCGCCCAGCTCATCGCGCAGGCTGCCCGCCATCAGCCCCAGCGAGCCGCGGATGGAGGTGAGGGGCGTGCGCAGTTCGTGACTGACAATCGAGATGAATTCGCTCTTGATACGCTCCATCTCCTTCTGCTCGGTGATGTCCTGCACCTGCGAGATGAAATATTGCGGAATGCCCTGCGCATCGCGTACCAGCGACACGCTTAGCAATGCCCAGATCACCCGGCCGGATTTATGGAAATAGCGTTTCTCCATCTGATAGGTGCTGATGGTGCCGGCCAGCGCCTGCCGCACGTAAGCCAGGTCGCGCTCCAGGTCTTCCGGGTGCGTTACCGCCTGGAAATCCAGTGCCAGCAGTTGCTGTTCGGTATAGCCGAACAGGTCGCACAGCGCCGGGTTCACCTTGCGCCAGTGGCCCGACAGATCAACCAGCGCCATACCGATGGAGGCATGCTCCATCGCCGAGCGGAAGGTCTGTTCGCTGGTCTGCAGCGCCTGCTGCTGCTCGCGCCGTTCGGTGATATCCTCCACCACCCATAGGAAGCCCGTTACCGCGCCGCCGCGGTTGCGCAGGGTGGTGACCGTGGCGCTTACCGGGAAGTGGTCGCCGTCCTTTGTCACGAGGTTCCACTCGCGCGTTTCCTGCCCCTCGCGCAACGGCAGGGTGGTGAATACCGCCACCCCCGGTGCGATGGTGGTATTCAGCGTATGGCTGAGCACTGCTGCACGGTGGGCCACTTCCACCGGGTCATAGAAAGCCAGCGGCGTCATCTGGTTCAGCACGTCGCGCTTGGGATAGCCGAGAGCCGCTTCCGCCGCCGGGTTATAAACGATGATGATACCTTCTGGATTGGTCGCCACCACCATGTAGCCGGTGCTCGACAGCACCGCCACGTTCAGCCGGTTCGATTCCGCCAGGTAATGCGAGCGGATGCGCGCCAGCAGGATGGAACGCGCCGTCAGCGCCACCAGCAAGCCGATCACCAGCCCGGCGCTGAGCATGATCACCGGCAGCGATGTCATCTCGCTTTGCACCAGCGCCTGGGTGGGCACCACGCGCACCACCCAGTCTTTATCCTGGATGCGGATGTTGCTCTGCAGGCCCCAGCCCGGCATCAGCACTGAATTGGGGGCGCTGTGGAAGAACTCCTTGCCATCATGCTCGAGATAGATCGCATAGCGCCCGTTTGCCTCACGTGCGATGGCATTGCCGAGGAAATCCTCCGGCGTAAAAATCCCCACCACGAACCCGTCGAACTTCCCATCGATACGCACCGGCGCATACGCAAGGAACGCCCGGTAACCCTGCACCAGGTCCAGCGGTTCGGTAATGGTCAGCCCGCCACGTTCAGCGGCGCCCCGCAGCGCTTTTTCACGCTCTGCGTCGAAGCGCACATCCAGCCCGATGGCCTTTTCATTACCCTTCATCGGCTCCGCCCAGCGCACATGATAGGTCGAATCCACCCATTCCAGTGCCTTCAGACCTTCCAGTTGCTCGGTATAGTTATGCGCATCGCCTACCCACTGCGCATAGGGCGTACCGCCGGCCAGTTCCCAGCGGCCGGCCATGCGCTGCAGCGCCAGCAGCTTGTCGCGCGTCTGGAAGGCAACCAGCTGTTCGATCTTGCGCGCCTCCTCCTGCACGATATTGCGTGCATAATCCACCTCGCGCGCGCGCAGCGTATGATAGAGCTGATGGCTGCCGATGGCCGATAGCGCGAAAATCGCCAACGGGAAAATAAATTTACGGTCTTCCGCCATCCATTGCATCGTCTCCGTGCGGCGGATGGTAACCACCAACAGCAGTAACCCGAACAGCCCGCTGAACAGCACCCCGCCGATGAGAATCAGCAACGGGCTTTCGCTTTCTTCCTCTTGCTCGAAGGCAGGTGTGCTGGTCCAGGTCACCAGCCAGTGCCGCTGCATCAAATCCAGCTGCTTAGTCACGGTGAAGGCGGGGCTGGCGCCGCGCATGTCCTTCACTTCGCGGCTGTCATAGATCAGCGCTTCCGGTTTAGCGGCGAGGCCATCATAAATCCGCATCTGTAGGCTTTCGCCCTGGCTATCGGTGAGGTTATGCATAAACGACTGCGCGATGAATGGCACATACACCCAGCCGAGAAACGCATCGCGCCGTTCCTCCACATTGTTATGCGGCTTGTCGAGTTGATAGAGCGGATGCAGCAGCAGGAAGCCTGGCCCATGGTCGGTGTCCTGCAGCAGCGTCACCCGCCGACTCATGGTAGTGAGGCCGCTGTCGCGTGCCTGCTCGGCTGCCTCGCGCCGCGCACCGTCATAGGCGATATTCAGCCCCAACCCTTGCGCATTAAAGCGCACCGGCTCGATATATTTGATGATGTAATAGGGCGCCGCGCCCGACGGGTGAATAGCGTAATTCGGCGCCCCTTCGCGATGCGCCTGCGCGACGAACCCATCCAACTGCTGCGGTTTGAGCGCGGCGATATAACCCAGCCCGCTCACCCCTGGAAAACTCTCGCGCACGCGGATGGCATCCACATACGTTTGCCACTCATGCCGCGATACATAATCCGAGCCGAGGAAAAACCCTGCCCCTCCCAGCAGCGCATCATTATAGGAATCCAGCCGGTGCAGCAGCGCCTGCTCGCTTTCCTCGGCCAGCATCTCGAACTGGGCCTGCGCCTGCTGATGCACATTCTCCGCCGTGATCTGCCAGGCGTAAAAGGTCAGCCCCAGCGGCACCAGTACCGAGAGCATCGCCACCATCGGCAGACCGCTCACATCCAACCCGCGCCAGGTGAGGCGGTTGGGGTTGCCCGGCATCACCAACATCAGCGGCAGAAAAACGATTACCCCGAACAGGTCGCCCACATACCAGACGCACCAGTTATGCATTACTTCGTGCGGCTGCAGCAGGCCCAGCACCGTCAGCGCTGTCACCCCCACGCTGGTCGACATCAGGCAGGCCACCGGGCCGGTCAGCAGGAACAGCTTGAACAGCTCGTTCATCCGGTTCAATCGCAGCGGCAGGCCGAGATACTGTTCCGCCAGCCGCCGCCCGGCGAATGCCTGCAGCGTCGAGCCATAGGCGATGCAGAGCGAGGCGATCAGCTTCGCCATATCCGCTCCGCCGAAGCTCAGAGCGCCGCCATGCAGCGCATCGAGCAGGAAAGCACCGATGAAAATGCCCGGCCACAGCCGTGGCCCGTGCATGATCAACATGCCCATGGCTAGGCCGGAAGGCGGCCAGATCATCGTTGCATAGCCGGGCGGCACCGCCAGCATCAGCCCCAGCTGGCCGGTGATGAAGTAGAGCGCCGCCAGCAGCGCCACTTTACGCAGATATCGCATAAGCGGATTGGAACCTTTTGTCGGCTAATAGTCAAACAGCTTTGCAACCTGAGCGTGCCGGGGTTGAAATTCTTTTCCGGCAGGTGTAAGCCGCGCGGATAAGGAGCATCTATGACCAACAACATCTTCGAATCCACCACCGGCCTCACCATGCGCAGCTCGCCCACCATGAGCGCGGCCAATATGGCCAAGGAAGCCGAAAAACGCGGCAAAAAGGTTGAAATCGTCACCGTAGGTGACCTTTTCCCCAAACCCACCGCCGCGGAAACCGGCGAATGGCTGGCCCAGCTGAAGCAGCAGGCCGCCAACACCTCCGAGGAAATGTTCGCCACCCTGCGCCCCGAAGCGCGCGCCTATGCCTATTCCGAAACCGCCGGCCTGCCCAGCCTGCGCGCTGCCGTCGCTTTCACTTTCACGCGCGACACCGGCATTGAGGCCACCAGCGCCGAAGTCTGCGTCGGCACCGGCGGTAAGGGCGCTCTCAACGGTGCCTTCTTTAACACCGTGAAGCCGGGCGAGAAAGTGTTCCTCGCCGCCCCCGGCTGGCCCACCAACTATGATATGTTCGCCCCCGGCGTCGTGCTGGTCGAGATCGCCACCGGCGACGGCATCCTGCGCGCTGATGCGCTCACCGCTGCCATCAAGGCGCATGGCGAGCCGGCTCTCATTCTCATCAACGCGCCGAGCAACCCGACCGGCGCCAATTACACGCGCGAAGAGCGCGAAGCCTTCTTCGCCGCCGTCACCAGCCTCACCAAAAACACCGTGGTGGCCAGCGACGACCCCTACGGCAAACTCATCTTCCGCGACGAGCCCTATGACATCCGCGCCGTGCTGCAGCGCGGCCCGGCCGAGAAGGCGCTGTTTGCAACCGCCCGCCTGGCCTGCTTCCGCACCGCCTCGAAAGAATACGGTCTGGCCGGCGAGCGCGTCGGTTTCGTCATCACTAAACATGCCGGCATGCTGATGAGCCTGCAGCGCTGGAACGAGAACAAAGGCGGCGGCATGGGCGTGCGCAACCAGGAACTGGCACAGGCCGCCCTGCTGTTCGGCGACCAGTTTATCATCCGCACCGTCACCCAGCTCACCGAGAAGCGCAAAATCCTCACCGATGGCATCGGCGCCCTGAAATACGCCAGCATGAATGCCCCCGGTGGCACCATCTATGGCTGGGTGGATTTCGCGGGCCTGCAAGGCAAAACTGTGACCGCCACGCAATCGGAAACCGGCGCTGCCTATCGCATCGACACGCCTGCCGACATGATGCGCTATCTAGTAAATGTCGCCGGCGTCTGCGGCGTGCCCGGCACGCCGTTCTACGCTGTCGGCTCACCCGCCGCGGCGGCCGATTGGCATGTGCGCATCAGCTTCTGCTGTGAAAAAGCGCAGCTCGAACGGGTGATCAGCAACCTTGCCGGCGCCGAAGCGCAGCTCGAGGGTAACAGCCGGCGCGCCGCCAGCTAGTCGTCGTTATCCGTGGCGGGAACGGCTGCCTGCGCTGTGCAACAACGCATCGGTACGCCGGCTTTCAGCTGCGCCTGAATGAACGCATCCAGTTCCAGCTGCGCGGCATTACGTTCGGCAACAAAGGTTGGGCTCATCTGCATGCGCTGGTAAATCACATGCGCCAGCTTTCTGCCCTGCTCGATATCATGCGGGAAATGCGCCCCGCCTTCCACCCGGTGATGGCCGATTTCCGAGGCGCGCGCCACCAGCTTATCCTGCTGCTGCGGCATCATATCGCCCAGGATCAGCGCCCAAGTAGTGTTGGTGGTGGTATGCCCGCTCGGGTAGCCCGGGCGGTGGATTTCCTCGACATAACGCTTCACGCGCGCATCGGCCAGCCAGGGCCGCGTTTCGTTCCAATGCTCCTGGATGGTATCGCCGATGCGCCAGGCATCCGACTGCGCATGGTCGAGCAGCGCATAGAGCTTGGGCAGATTCTCGGGCGTGAACTGCTCACCCAGCACCGGCTCCACCAGCATCTGCGGCGAGATGTGGATTTCGCCCTGAATGGCGGCGATTTCCTCCGGCGTCAGCTGCTTCTGCATCGCCAGGATATCTTTGATCTCGTGCTTATACTGCGTCGAGCCCGGCTGCGGCGGGGCCGGCAGCGTGTAGACATTCACCTGGTCGGGCGACACGAATTGCGGCGGGTAGGGGTATTTACTGGAGGGCTGGCTGGCGCAGGCCGCAAGCAGCGCGGCAAGAATGAGAACCGAAAGTTTCCGGACGTGCATTTAAGCCTCCACAGTTTTTCCTTCGTTACGCAGATCGAGGTAATACAGGATATTCGCCGAAACGAAAATAGAAGAATAGGTCCCGACGAACACGCCAAAAATCATCGCCGCCGAAAAGCCGTACAGCACATCGCCGCCCAGGAAGAACAGGCCCAGCAGCGCCATCAGCACCGTGCCGCCGGTCAGGAAGGTGCGCGCCAGCGTCTCGTTCACCGCGAGATCGATCACATCGCCCACCGGCTTTACCTTGAACTTACGCAGGTTCTCGCGAATGCGGTCGTAAATCACCACCGAATCGTTGATCGAGTAACCGATGATGGTCAGCACGGCCGCCACCGAGGTAAGGTTAAACTCAATCTGCGTCACCGCGTAAAAACCCACCGTCAGCACCGCATCGTGGATCAGCGCCAGGATGCCGCCGATGCCATATTGCCATTCGAAGCGGAACCAGAGGTAAAGCATCATCGCCACCATCGACAGGCTCAGCGCCAGGAAGCTGCCGCGGATCAGCTCGCCGCCCACCTGCGGCCCCACATAATCCACCCGCAGGTAGGTGATGGGCGCGCCATAGCCCTGGTCCAGCAGTTGCCGCACGTTATCGGCCACCTGGTTCTGGTTCTCATCGCCATGCGGTTTGAGGCGGATCATCACCTGATGCGCATCGCCCACCGATTGCAGCGTTGCATCCAGCGTATGCCCGTCTTCCAGGATCGTCCGCATTTTCGGGATGTCGGCATTGGCCTCGGTGCGCACTTCCATCACCACGCCGCCGGCGAAATCGATGCCGAAATTGAGGCCTTTGGTGGCCAGCGCGCCTGCAGTCGCCAGCATGCCGATCAGCGTCAGCGCGAAGCCGATATGGCGGCGCTTGATAAAATTGAAGCGCGGGACTTCGTAGAACAGATGCAGGGGGAAACGCATTAGCTGTTATACACTTTCCGGTTCAGGGTCTTTTCCGTGGCGTCGATGATCAGCGTGATCGCGCAGTCACCCGTGATGTTGATGGTGGTGCGCACCATGTCCAGAATCCGGTCGACGCCCAGCAGCAGGCCGATGCCCTCGATGGGCAGGCCCACCGAATGCAGCACCATACTCATGAAAATAATCGAGCCCGACGGGATGCCGGCTGCGCCGATGGAACCCAGCGTGCAGGTCAGCAGCAGCATCGCATAATCCACCGGATGCATCTCAACGCCAAAGAACTGCGCAAAGAACAGCGCGCAGATGCCCAGGTAAATCGCCGTGCCGCTCATGTTGATCGCCGCGCCCAGCGGCAGCATGAACTGGCTGATCTGCTCGCTCACGCCCAGCTTGGTTTCCACCTCGCGCATCGCCGTCGTCAGCGTCGCCTTCGAGGAAGAGGTCGAGAACGCCATCACCTGCGTCGTCACCAGCTTGCGGTAGAACGGGAAGGGGTTCAGCCGCCCGAACACCGCGATCAGCACGCCATAGAGCACATATTGCACCAGACAGGCCGCGATCACCGCGCCCACCAGGGTGGCCAGCATCTTGATCACGCCGATGCCCTGCGTGCCCACCATCCAGGCCATGTAGCCGAACACGGCGAGGGGGGCCAGGCGCACGATATATTCGATCATCTTGAAGATCACATGCGCCAGGTCATGCATCAGCTCGCGCGTCTTGGCGGCCTTGGCGCCCATGGTGTTCACCGTCATCGCGAAGATCACCGCGAATACGATCACCTGCAGCAGGTTCGCTTCCGCGAACGATTTGAAGATATTGGTCGAAATCAGGTTCAGCAGGAACCCTTCCACGCTCATCACCGGCAGTTCCGGCGCGTTGGCGCTATGCGGCCCGAATTCGTTGATATCGACATGCAGCCCCAGGCCCGGGTGGAACAGGTTGGCGAATGCCAGCCCGATCACCACCGCGAACAGTGCGGTTGCCAGATAGGCCACCAGCCCTTTCAGCCCCACGCGCTTGAAATTATCCGCCCCGCCCATGCTGGTGATGCCGGAAACCAGCGCCAGGAAGATCAGCGGCACCACCACCATCTTGATCAGGTCGATGAACAGCGTGCCGAGGATTTTCAGCTTCTCGGCCACCATGATATTGCCCTGAATCTCGAAACCCACGGCAATGCCCAAAACCAGGCACAGCAGCACCTGCTGCCACATCTTCAAACCGAAGACCTTGAATTCTTTAACCATCACACCGGCCATAGCGAGAAAATCCTTATAATAGAATGGCTGCGCCCCAAAACGCGCGCCACCATAGCAGCGAGGAGGGCATTTGCCAGAATTTTGTGCTGGGTAGGGGTGCGGTGCAACAAATCACTATTGGCATTTAAAGAATTATTAATGGATGCAGGATAAGCTGGGGATCGGCCAAGAAGGATTGAAGCGTATGACACAGAACCTGGATAAAGCGATCGAGCGCCACCCGCACCTCGTCATTTACAGCACCATCGATCAATATGGTCCGAAGCAATATTATCATGATGCGCGCCCTGGCCATCATTCTCATTTTCCGTATGGCGGCGCCAGCAATTTTCCGCTCGGTGCCGAACTGCCGGCAGGGACTAAAGAATTACGTTATGTCGTGAATTTTCGTCCGCTGGGCGATAAGTCTTTCACGCCGCAACAGGAAAAAGCGATTGTCTCCGAACTGACGGATGTGATGGAGCAATACGGCGTTCACATGTCGCATCCGAAAATCGGCGTGCAACATCATCTCGATACCCACATGTCGCTGATCGTCGATGTGCCGGTATCCGAGCGCGTGGAGTTGGAGGAAGCGATCAAGCATGTGCGCCGCCATCTAAAAGAGCATTTGCAATCCCTGGTGTATGAGAACCAGCCAACACTGGCGCAGCTGGAACAAAAGATGGGACAGAATTATATCGCCCAGGGTGTCCATAAGGCATTTGATACGATTGCCTATAATCAGATAGAGGGTCAGATTAGTGTGGAAGAAGCGGTCCATGAACGAAAGCTGGTGATTCAATATGCCGATCATGACCGGCATGATCACCATATCGAGCAGAGCGTTCCCGATTACCTAAAACAGATCGGCAATAAAGGCCCACACAGATAGGCCGTCAGCAGATGCCATAAAAAAACCCGGTATCGCTACCGGGTTTTTTCTTTGTCGTATAATGCGAGCTGGGCGAGCGAGCGATCAGCCAGCGAAGCTGCGCGAAGCGATCGCCAGCAGGCGATCTCGCGTAACCACTTAAAACTATGCAAACAGTTTCGCAAAGCTCCGCTTGCGGCGATTCTTCCAGTGGCCGCGGTGGTAAGCATCGCTGGCTAGCAGCGGCAGCACCGAACCGGCTTCGGCGAATACCATTTGCTCCAGCGCCGTGTCCACCTTGCCCCAGCTGCAAGCTTCCTTCAGCGTGCTGCTCGAGCAAGCGCCATCGCGCACGTCGGCCACGGTGATCTGCACGGCATAAGCATGCATATCCACTTCCTTGCCCAGGATCTCAGCGCAGACCACGGTGTCCTGCGTGAAGTTCTTCGGCACGCCGCCGCCGATCATCAGCAGGCCGGTCTTGCCCGCGTCGATCTTGATTTCGGTCAGTTCGCGGAAGTCGGCGATGGCATCCAGCACCATGTGCTTCTTCGGGTTCTCAACTTGGTGCTTCACCAGGCCGAAACCGGCCGAGCTATCGACAAATGCCGGGCAGAAGATCGGCACATCATTCTCATAAGCCAGCTGGATCAGCGAATCCTGTTTCTTGGCATTGCCGTTCTTCAACCATTTGCCCATTTCCTTGATGAACTCGCGGCTGGAATAGGCGCGCGGCTCGAGGCTGTTGGCGATCTCCAGGATCGTATGGTCGCAGGCCTGCAGCTCTTCCTCGTCGATATAGGTATCGTAGATACGGTCGATATAGAGGTCGCGCAGGTATTTGTCGTCCTGGCCCGAAGCCGAGCCATGGTAATGCTTGAAGCCCAGTGCTTCAAAGAAATCCATATCCACGATGCTGGCGCCGGTGGCGACAATCGCATCCACCATGCCGTAGCGCACCATGTCGGCATACAGCTTCATGCAGCCGCCGGCCGAGGTCGAACCGGCCAGGGTCAGGATGATGCTGCAATCCTTGTCCTCCAGCATCTGGTTATAGATGCTGGTGGCGCGGGCGAGGTCACGCGAGGTGAAGCTCATGTTCGCCATCTGATCGATGATCGGGCGCGCATCGAAGCTGGTGATGTCGATATGCTCGACGGTCTTTTGCAGCAGCTCGGCTTTCGCGTTGGATTTGGGTTTGGTAGCGGCGGTCATGACATACTCCATAGCAAACGATATTCCGGGGCTTTTCGGGCCCGGCATCAGGCGTGATTGGTGGGTTCTTAAGCGTTGGCGCGCGTCTTACGCGACTTCGCGCTCCAGTGCAACATCGAATCGGCTGGGGCCGTAGAGGCTCATCAGCGGTTCGTCCTTCACCACCACAGTGCTGTTGGCGGGGGCGAAGCCGTTGAAGCGCGTGGCCATCGTGCGCCCATAGGCGCCCAGCTGGCCGATTTCGATGTAATCGCCCTCTTTGATGTCGGCGGGCAGCATGAAGGGGCCCTTCATGAAATCCATCGTATCGCAGGTGGGGCCATAGAAGCTGAAGCCGTTAGTTTCCTCGGCGCCGCCCTTGCGGTTCAGTACGCGGCAGGGGTAGTTCCATTTCGGCACGCCGGCATCGAACAGCGAGCCGTAGGTGCCGTCGTTGATGTAGAGGAAATCGCCCTTGCGCAATTCCACCCGCACCAGCACCGAGCCGGATTCGGCGACCAGAGCTCGGCCGGGTTCGCAGAGCAGGGTGCAGCCATGTTGCTTCACAATATCGCGCGTTGCGTCATGGATAGCGGCGAAATACTGGTCCATATCCGGCGGGGTCATGCCCGGGTAGGTGGAGGGGAACCCGCCGCCCACATCGAACGTGTCGATCTTCACGCCGGAGGCCTTCACCACCTGCTTAGCCAGCTTGATGGCCATGCGATACGCATCCGGGTGCATGCATTGCGAACCCACATGGAAGCACACGCCGGCCGACAGGGCCACCGCGCGTACGTTCTGCAGCAGGGTGGCCGCCTCGGCCTGGCCCGCGCCGAACTTGTCGGTCAGCGCCAGTTCGGCATAGGTGTTGGGAATGGCCAGGCGCACATGCAGGCCCAGGTCGGCCGCATGGCCGGTTTCGGCCAGAATCTTCTCCAGCTCCTCCTGGCAATCCAGCGAAAAATGGCGCACGCCATAGGTGAAATAGGCCTCCTTGATGGCCTTGCGCGATTTCACCGTGTGCATGAAGAAAATTTCTGCTTCCGGGAACAGCCCGCGCACCATGGCCACCTCGTGCAGCGAAGCCGCATCGAACCGGCGCACGCCGTTGGCCCAGAGGTCCTTCAGCACATGCTCGTCGGGGTTGGTTTTTACCGCATACATCACATCGCCCTTGAACGTGTTCAGGAACGTGTCGACAGCACGCTTCAGCGCGTGCGGACGGTAGATGATAACTGGCTGTTCGGGCTGTAAATGCTTTACAGCGGAATCGGGCGAATTGTAGCTTCGCATGTCATAAACCCTCAATTAGTACGTTAAAACAAAACGCACCAACCGAATCTTGCGACGGATTTATGACAGCAGTGCCAAGGTCACCTTGCTGGATCGGCTGTCACTGCGAATGGAACAGTGCCGGGCCTACCCCTCTAGGGATCTCTACACGCCATGGGATTCAGCGGTAAGCCCAATTATATACGATGAAATCAGATGTAAAGCAAAAATTTTGTGCCCGGAAGTTCCATCACGTTCTTTGCAACTGGCTGAAGTGGCCAAACTGCCCACTCACCCTCAAATACGGTTTTTGCAAGCCAGAAAAAGCTAACTAAAAATTTAGCTGGCTTGCTACTGTTTGCTGCGCTGTGCGGCAGCCAGCGCTCCATAACAGGCGCCCTGCATACCCAGGTTCGCATTGGAAATAATAAAATCGCTGGGCAGTGATTTTGCTTTCAGCAGCGGCTTGGTTTTTTCCAAAATATGCAGCCCGGTAGGCGAGGTACCCATGCCGCCGGAAATAAAGTAAATCGAAGTCTGGGCCGCCAGGGCTTTGTCTTCAGCTGTCCAATCCTGATCGCTACGTTCTTTCGATACCTGCTGATGACGGATATTGCCGATCACTTCCGCCATCGCGCGGGCAGCGATATCCGTATATGCCTCATAAAGCGGCGCGCGTGCAATATCCGTCTGATTACTTATGGGCCCGATAATGCGTTCCATTCCCTTGCCCGACAGCACATCCCCCGCCATCACCTGACCATTACGGATAATCATAGGAGGCACGCCTGCTGGCAGCTTGGCATTCGCCTCTTCCAGAAAAGCCATGTCCTTCGCCGGAAGAGTAATCATCATATCGTGCACATGCCCATCCGTAATGGGCGTGACGGCGCCCTTGGTGCTGACGGTTGCAAACCCGCCGCCGAGGCCTGTGCCTGCCGCCAAATAGCCCACTGTCTTCCCGCCCATACGGGCAATGCCCTTCGGTTTTTTGAGCTCCTGCTGAATGAGCGCCTGATGCTGCGCCACCGCGTCGTTCAGAAAGTTGACCGTTACGCCGGCAGGAATGCTGTGTGCAAAGAGTTCATAAACATTCCGGTCATCGAATTCCTTGCCCAGCGGTTCTCCGAGATTAGGAGCTGAACCCTGTCGTACATTGCCCTTGCTATCAAGCTTACCAGGAAAAGCGACGCCCACGGTTTCCAACCTGGCTTTCAGCCCAGCGCATTGGGCGGTGGCATCGGCGACAATTTTTGTGACATCGGCCACTAGGTCCTTGGCCGCAGGATGCGTGGGTAGAGAGCCGGAAGCCAGCACCTTCCCTACATTGCCACCATTCAACTCATAGGCTTCCCACTTAACATTCGTGCCGCCGATATCGATACCAAGGCTGGCCGTCTTTGCCAATGTGCTTGGAGTGCCTACACGATCTTTGATCTGCCCCTGAATAATCTCCGCTGCCGTTTCACCACCCATGAAAGAAAGTTTTTTGTTGGGGTTGCCCAGCTGTGCCTGGTTGATCGTGGAAGCAACTAAAGCGGGATATTGAAGGTGCTGGGGCGTCAGCAGCTGAATCTGCGGTGCAAAGACCCGGTTTGCTTTATAGGCGCGATAGAACTGCTCCATCACATCATCTTCGATGCTGGCCACGCGCGGTACCAGCACGGTCGGCGTAGCAGTCTGCAATAATTCCAATGCTTGATTGTAGCCAGCCTGCGATATCACCAGTGCAGCATTGCTCATCAGCTCGATCAGGTCGTCGCGATTGGCCTCGAAGATCACCTTGCCCTGCGGCGATTTGGCCGCGATTTCTCTCAGCTCTTGTAACTGGGGCGACTCCAAAGCGCGTTTCGGCACAAGGACGCGCCACGTATGATTGGCATATTTTGTCTGCGGGCGCGCCTGCAGAGTGGATTTAAGAATATTGAAAGTCTCGTCCGTCAGCTGCCCACCGCCGGTTATAATCACTTCGCGGTCTTTATCTGGGATATTCGAATTGCGCTTAGGGGGATGGGCAGCACTGAAACCGGCATAGTGCATGTGCGGGCCCAGTTCGGCAGCACCATGCCAGGATTCTTCAAGCTTGATAAACTTCGGATCACTGAAAACGATGCAGCCACCATCGAAGTGTTTGCGCACTGTATCCACTGGTGAAGGAATGCGTTGGTTGCGGGAATTTTCAAAATAAATATCGCGCATCAGTGAGGTGACGACAGGCGGTTTTGGCAACTTTTTGGCCGCCTGCAATATTTGCAAATATTCCGGTTCCAGATAAGCCCGGCCCACCGGATAGAACTGGAACACCAGAGAATCAGGATTCTCCTGCTTGAGAATCTCCATGGTTTGGTCGGCGCGGGCCTGCTGATATGCCTGATCTTCTGCCAGCGGTTTGCCGTCAGCGGTAACTACAGTATTGAGCACTTCATCAAAACGGATGTTCGGTAAATGGTGAACGCGGGCATCGCCCAGATGCACCATCTTCAGCTTGTCATCGCTCAGCCCGGTGATAACGACTGTTTCCACTCCACGCGCCTGTAGCGACTGGATAGTCGTTTCGATCATTTTGATATTGCCCAACCCCAACGGCGATTCCACAAGAAATACCGCTTTGGGTCTGGGCGCGTTTCGCCGTTTTGATGTAATGGTTACCATAGGTCTCTGGGCTGTTAACCCATTCATGCCTATGAAAAGTGAATACTATGTTACAGATGTATGACGATTCGATGAAATCGCACTGCACAACGGATGTCAATTACTCCTGCTGCACCGGCGCGACGTGGGCGACGCCCATCTGGAATTCGCCGTAATCCTCGAAGTAATCGGCGCTGGTCTGCACCTTGGTCTTCACCGAGTTGTTGTTAGTGATGAACGCATGGTAAACCAGCTTGCGCGTATGGGCGAACAGCACGGCGGCCGCCACGAAGAAGCTGAGGGCCGAGGCCAGGAAGAAGCCATAGCCGTAATAGGCATAGCCCAGCTGCATGAACAGCAGGGTGAGGATAGTGTTGGCGCCGAAATAGAACACGAAGATCCACATGTTCGCCCGGCGGCAATCGAAATAGCTGAGGATGATGGTGGAGAACAGGATCAGCACCTGGAAGAACGAGCCCAGCACGCCCAGTCGGAAAATCGCCAGCTGCACGAAGAACATATGAATATGCTTGAAAATCTGCGGCGCCAGCAGAATCACCAGGAAGGCCACAATGCCCTGCAGCAGCACCAGGTTGCGCCCGCCTTCGAGAATCGAATCCATGATGCGCTGGTGGAACTGGCGGATGCGGCGCAGGCTGGCATGCGCCAGAATGTTGCCATAAAAGCGACGGTAGTGATGGAAGAAATCCGTCTCGATCGAGAACACGAACATCGCGATCGAAGGCAGGATGGTCATCGCCGCCAGGAACATCGCCGAATCGTAATCGGGGAAGAAGCGCATCTTGCTGGGCAGTTGCACGGCCTCGGGCGCATACCACATGATCCATTTATCGACCCACAGGGCCATGTTATAGAACAGCCCACCCACGGCCAGTTCCCAGTATTTCTTCCAATAGGGCTTGATGGCGAATTCGCTGGTGAGATGATAGGGATATTCCGCGAAAATCCGCGCCGCCAGCATGAACACGATCAGCGCCAGACCCACGTTATAGCCGGCCAGCATGCCCGCTGCGCTATGATGCCCGAAATGCAGCGCGCCGATCACCGCGATGGCCATGCCGATGATGAATGTCCAGGTAATGGCCGAGAAATCCTTCAGCGCGGTGAGGTAAACCCCCAGGCACCACACGCCGGCGATGAGGAACATATTCGAGAAACCGGCCAGGCGCAGATCGAGCGGCATGTCGAAATAAATGCCGTAGAAGAAAATCGCCAGCGGCAGGTTGCAGAGGAACACCAGCATCAGGCTTTCCAGCATCACCGTCGGCGTAGTTGTCACGTTTTTCACGTGGATCTGGTCGGCGAGATAGCGCGTCATGATCATGTAAACCGGGGCCGAGAGCGCCAGCGAGAACGAAAAATTATACACGATCACACCACGGAAATTCATCATCTCCGCCGAATCGTTGCCACCCCAGAAGAAGGTGATGCAGGCCAGCGCCACCACGGTGAACAGCCACGGCCCGGCGATGGCGAACAGCGAATGAAGGTAAGCGCCTGCAATGCCCAGCAGGTCGTCCCGCCGCGCCAGTTTATTCAGTTCGAAGCCGATGCCTGCCATTATGCTCTCCGCAGATACTGCGCGTAAAGGTTACGATAGGCCTGCTGCTGGATGGCCTCGTTATAATAAGTTGCTACGCGGGTGCCGATAGCCTTGCTGGCCTTTTCATAGAGCTCATTGTCCGACAGCAGCGTAAAGATGGCATCCGCCGTCGAAGCAGGGCTGGCCAGCGGGGTAACGATGCCGCCATTGCCGAGGGCAGGGGCCTCGCCCGGCGCGCCCTCCAGGATCTCGCGGCAGGCGCCCACATCCGTTGCCACGATGGGGATACCGGCGGCGCCCGCCTCCAGAATCACCAGGGGCTGCGCTTCGGAAATGCTGGTCAGCACCACCAGGTCGATGGCGGGCAGGAATTCATCCACTTTCGCCTGGCCGGTGAAAGTCACGTTATGGTCGAGCCCCAGCATCTGCACCAGGTTCACGCATTCCTGGAAATATTCGGGATGCTCGTCCGTCGGGCCGATGATGTAGGCCTTCAGCTCCGGCGCGCTCTGGCGCAGCAGGCCGCAGGCGCGGATGAACGTCTTGATATCCTTGATGGGCACCACACGGCCGATCAGCGCGATCGTCGGCGATCCCTGGCGGCGATGGGCCAGCGCCCCGAAGCGCTTGATATCCACGCCGTTGGGAATCACCTGCATCTTCGCCATATCGGCCCCATCCTCGACCTGAGATTTCTGGTTGCCCGAGAAGAGGGTGATGATGGAATCGCACGCCTGGTAGCAGACATGGCTGAAGTTGTTGATCGAATCGATCCACATATCGCGCAGGTCGCGGCGGGGCTTGTCGATGGTCAGCGCCTTGCTGGAGGTCGCCTCCAGCCAATCCGCCGAGGTCACCTCGATACGGCGCTCGTTGGTGTAGATGCCATGCTCGGTGACGAACACCGGCTTGCCCGTCTCCACCTTGGCGCGCGCGCCCATCAGCCCGGCATAGCCGGTCGACATGGCGTGGTAGATATCGGCCTGCGGCAGCGGCGCCAGCAGGATGGAATAAAGACCGCCGGCAATCGCGCGGTAGCTCCAGAAATAATCGAGGAACGAATGGTCGTCGAAGCCGGCTTCATACAGCTCCACCAGTTGCGCCCAGGCTTCCTCTCGGTCGAGCAGCAGCTCGCTGCCCAGCGGCGCGTTAATCGAGCGCAGGATATCCATTACCTGGCGCAGCTCGGCCAGTTCCATCGGCTTCTCGCTGGTCAGCGAGGTGAGTGGATCGCGCAGCGCGCGGTGGATGCGCTCGGCCAGCGCCGGGTTCACCCGTGCCCCCTGCGGCAGGTCGTTCAGACGAATGGTCGTAAGCCCGATCACATTGCTCGGCAGGTCGTATTTCAGCTCCAGCTGCGCATCCTTCGGCTGGATGGCCAACAGGTGGAAGCTCAGGTGGCTCTGCTCCTTGATCAGCCCGTGCGCCCAGCCGGAAACGCCGCCCGTTACATAGGGGTAGGTGCCTTCCAGAATCAGGCACACATCCGCTTTACTGCCAAGTCCCATTACCATCTACGCTACCTGTAGCCACAGTGAAACCGCATCGCGCACATCGCGCGGCAGCTCTTCGATTCCAACGATGCCGCGCCCATGCTCCAGCAGCGCCCGGCGCAGCTCGCGATATTGGCCGAGGCGGAACAGGCACTCGAAATACCACAACACCATCGAATGCATTTTAATGCCGCGGTCCATCGCGTGGCGGAACCATTCGGCGGCGGCCTCCCAATCGCGGTTGCGATAAAGCAGGCGGCCGATGGCCACCCAGGCTTCCGGCGAGTTGGGGTCCTGTTGCAGATAGGTTTTGTAGGTGGCGATGGCCCGCTCACGGTTGCTCTTCTCCAGCTCTGAATCCAGCACGCCGGTGAAGGCGTAGTCATCATAAAACTTGGCCAGCGCCATAGTGAGAATGGGGTTGCCCGGCTCCTTGGTGCGCGCCAGTTCGATGCGCTCGAGCTTGCTCATGAAATCCTTTTCCACCTTGGCGATGGCGGTGGCCGCCTGCACGCGGATGGTGTTGCTCTGGTCGGCCAGCGCCACTTTGAAGGCCGGCGCGAAGCGCGGGTTGAAGCGCGAGGTCATCTTGGAAAGCGCGCGGCGCTTCTGATTTTCACTGCCAAGGCGCATCACGTCGAGAAACGGCATCACGCCGTAATTGCGCGGGTTCTCATCGAAACCCTCGATGATGCGGTCATAAATCAGCTGCGGCTCCGAGATGTCGTCGGTGGGGAAGATGCTCTCGTACCAGTCCTTGAAATGTTGCGCCCGTGCCGAGAAGATCAGCGCCGCGAAGAAGCCGGCCAGGGCGCCTGCCGAGCCGAAAATACCCGCCACCGCCGAAACGATCGCCAGCATGGAAAGATGCTGCACATCCATCCCCCGCTTGAACTGCGCATAGGTGATGATGCCCACCACCGCCGACACCACGATATGGATCAGCAACGGAATCACCGGCCAGATATGCGTGCCGAGGAACAGGTAGAGGTTGAACGCATGCACCAGCGTCAGGATGATGGCGAGCACTACGAACAGCCCGTTGGTCGCCGTCGCCGCGCTCACCAGGTTCGAGTCGTGCACATCCTCCGGCGCCAGCACATCCTCGACATACTGATAGTAGTCGGCAGGTGTCGGCGCGGCCGGTGCGGGTGCGTTAGCGGGCCTCATGCAATGCACTCACAATATAGCTGAAGGTTACGTCGCGCTTGCCGCGCAGGTTTTTCTCCAGGTCCTTGGCGATCTTGTCGCGCACGATGCTGGCGCCGGCCTGCGTGGTGGCAGGCATGAGGATGGAATACTCCTCCCCATCCGTCTGGTAGTCGAAGGCGAGGTCTACCGAGCGCAGCACCGCCTTCACCGATTCGCCGATCTGGCGTGCTACCGTCACCCGGTCGGTGTCGGAGAGCGATTTGGCATCGTTGATCTTGATCACCATCATTGCCAGGTCGAAGCCCACGCGCTTGGCCAGTTTGCTCATGTAATCGCTCTGGCGCTTGAAATAGTTGAAGGTGAGCAAATTGCGCTCGGGGTTCACGATCGCTTCCGATTTCACCGTCTGGTAATTGCGCGCGTTGATCAGCGCCGTGCCGATCCACTCACACAAAGCGCGGAAGGTTTCCACGGTATTGAGGCTCAGCGTAATGAAATCCATCTGCTCAATCTTCAGCATGCCCACCACGCGCTTGCTGTCAGGGTCGACGATCGGCCCGGCCATCACGCCCTGGCCGTCGAGAATCGCCTCATGCTGCTCGTTGGCGATCACCAGCGTCTCCTGCTGGGCCACTACTGCCTGGTAAAGCGGGCTGTAACTGTCGATCTCCTGCGCGTAATCATCCATCGGCGCCCAGCCATGCAGGATGGTCGCGGTCAGCTTGCTGTCATGGAAAATAAACAGCGAGAATTTTTGCGGCCCGACCACCGACGACACCAGTTGCTCCACCCCCTGCATCACCGATTTGGGGTCTAGCGTTTCCACCGCCTTCGCCGCGCGGTAGGCTTCGATGGAGGAAACCAACTGCCCGCTCATCTGCACTTCGAGCGATTCCTTGCGGTTCTTCACAAACTTATAGGAATCGGCGATCAGGTCTTCGCGCTGTTGCGAGTCGTCCAGATCCTTGATCAATCCATCACGTTCGCGGATATGGCGCATACGCAATTCACCCACCGCCCAGCCGGCGACAAACCACAGGATGGGGTTGATGGCGACGCTATAGAGGTAATCGTAATGGTCTACCCCCTCTGGCTGCTCGGGCACATTGCCGATCAGATAGAAGCAGGTAGCGAGCAGGGCGGTGATCAGCCCCTCGTTGGTGCCGTGCTGCGCGGCAATCAGCAGCACCGGAATCCAGTAGGGGTGGGGGTTCACGTCCCAGAAGCGGTGGCCGCCGAAGAAGAACGTATCCACCAGCGTGAGAATGATCAGCATGCCCAGCGCCTCGACGATGGCCACCGGCCGCACGCCGAATACCCGTCGCTGATGCTGGTTCAAGGTTTGTTGTTGCGCCGCCATGATCTACCTACACACCATTAGAATTTATACATCAGATGCGCACCGACGTTGATCGCATCGTTGTCGCTGCTGCTGGAACTTGTCTCGAGCCCGTACCGTGCCCGTGCGCCCACTTCCCATTGCTTGCTCAGATCCTGGTTGATGCGGGCTTCCACGGCGGGGCCGTTATCGTTGAAGCGGTCATAAGCCCAGCCGGCCACCAGGGTGGCATGGGTTTCCGGCGTCCAGTCGTCGCGGTAGATACCCGAGAGGAAATGCACCTCGCGGTCGCGCCAGTCGAACGGATGGTAATCGTCCACGCCGTTATTGGCCACATCATGACGGCCGATTTTATATTCGCCGTCAAACCCGTAACCGACGCCGAAGTAAGGCTGGTTCGCCGTCTGTTTCTGCAGCTGATGCACCAGCGACAGGCGGAAGAGGGCGGTCGAGACCTGATCGTCCTTCAAGGCGATATTGTAGTTATTCACCGAAGCCTCGATGCCCAGCGAATCATCCTCGTCCAGGTTCGCAAAATGGCGGAAGCCGACGCGGTCGCGGTTGGCGCGGTCATACACCGCCTGCGGGTAATCCCAGTAAGGCTTGTGATATTCGGCCAGCAGCTCGCTGCGGCCCAGCCCGTTGCTGAAGGCATAATACAGCCCGCCGCCATAGGTCTGGTTATCCTGCGAGTCGTTGGCGATGATCGCCGTCTGGTCCTTCGGCGACTGGTCCATGAACACCGAACCCTGCAGACGGCTGCCATCGTCGAAATAATGCGCCAGGAACAGCTCAGCGTTATAACGCTGCGCATCGTCGCTGTCGCCGTTGCCCGTCACGGGGTTCAGGATATTATCCGGCGAAATCCCGTCACGCTGGATGTTGAAGCCGATCTCGTTACTGTCATCGGCCCGCACCACGCCCGAGAGGGTGGTGATGAATTCGTCATGCGGCCCGTAGCTGCGATATTCCTCGTCGGCCTTGACGAATTGTGGGGTCATGCCGCGGGCGCTGGGGCCGGCACTCGCGCCGACCGAATCCAGGTTATGCATCAGCTGCGCCAGATCTTCGTTCTCCGGCGCATAGGTTTCGGCCTGCGCCAGCAGCGTGCGCTCCTGCTTATAGTCGCCATTCGCCCCGGCCACGCTGGCGCGATAGCCGAGCAGCTGCGGGTCCTGCGGGTAATATTGCTGCAGGGCGGCCAGGCGCTGCTGGGCGCGCTGCGACTGCCCGGTTTCCTGTTCGATGCGCGCATAGAGCAGCTGCAGGCGCAAATCTTCCTGCCGTTGCGTCTCCACCTGCGGCGACACCTGCTCTACCGGTGCCGATACCACTGCGAACTGGTCATCCGCCGTCGGTTCGAAACGCACCACATAGCCCGGTTTGGCTGAAACGGTCACCGAGTCATAGCCCACTTCGGTATGGTCCACCCATGCCAGCTGTTGTGCTTTTTCCTGGTCGATCGGCATCGCATCGGCGGTGGGCTGGTCGAAGCGGATCATCATCTCGCGCCCGCCGCTCATCTGCTCGACGGAGGCCACATGCGCCGATTGCCCCGTCAGCGCCGAGGTGCGGCCGTAATAGGGCGAGTTCTTGTCGTACTGGTTCGACACGCGCGTCGCCTCGTCGTAATATTTATGCTCTGTCAGCGCCGCCACATAATCCGCCAGGATGCCTTTGTTATCGGGGTAGGCCGCCAGCAGCTGGTTGAAACCCTGCATCGCCTGCGGCACCTGGCCCACATTGAACATCGATGTATAAAGGCGCGACAGTTTATCCGGCGCCTGCGTCTGCGTGGCGAGCGTATATTGAATCACCGCCTGGAATTCCTGCTGCGCACCCATCGTGTCGCCCTGGCGCTTCAGCAGCTGGGCCTTATAGAAATGCGCCTGCGCCGGGTCGACATCGGCCGCCGGGCTGGCCTGTTCGGCCTGCAGCGCGCGGTTCACATATTGCCCGGCCTGGCTATAGCTGCCTTTCGAGAAGGTCATCGCGCCCAACGCATCCAGCGCCTTGGCGTTGTTGGGGTCCAGCTGCACGGCGCGCTGATAGGCGTTCTGCGCCGCGTCCTTGTAACCGAAAGCCTGGGCGGTGGAGGCATAATCCACCACGGCGTTCACATCGGTGGTCTGGGCCACCCAGCTGCGCATACCGCTATCGAAATACTGACGGTTGCCGGTGGTGGCCAGCACGCTGAAATATTTCTTACGCAGCTTGGTGTTGTAAAGCGCATCCGGCGTCGCGCTCACATATTGCACCACAGTATAGTCATCGCCGTAATTATTGACCAACTCGGCCCATGCCTGCTTTTCCGACGGGTTGGCCGCCGCGGCGCGCTGTTCGATCCAGGCCAGTTGCTGCGCATTCAGCTTGCCGCCCCACATATAAAGCAGGTCTTTCATTTCCTGCGAGTTCGGGCCTTTGTTGGCGGCCAGCTCGCCGAAAATTTTTGTCGCATCGGCCTTATAACCATCATTCAGCAGCGAGAAGGCTATCTGCCGCTTGTTCGCGTCGGTGATCTTCGGGTTCTCGGCCATGGCCACGCGTTCCTCGCGCGTCAGCTTGCGGGCGGCGACGCCGGTGCCCGGCTTGGCGGTCAGTTGCGCATACATCTTCTTCCACTCGCCGCCGCGGTCGGTGGCGTAGGCCTTGGCATAGGGCAGCACAGCCTGCTTATCGCCGTTATTCAGCAGCGCGTAGGCATAGGTCAGCTGCGCACGGTCATCGCCCTTGCCGGTTTTCAGGGCGTTCTCGGCATAATCGTTCAGCTCCTTGCGGGCACCGGCATCCTTGCGGGCCAGCTTGCTCAGCACGGTGATATACATCGTATCGTCGGCGCCTGGCGTTTTCATCTGCTCGCGCACGAAGGGCAGGGCCTTGTCATAGGCGCCGGCCCCCACGTAAGCTGCCACCATCAGGTCGCGGTTCATCGGGCTTGGGTCGCGCGCATAGAGGCGCTGGGCCACATCCATCGCGATGTCGCTATGGTGGTGGTCGTTGGCCAGGTAGAACATCTCCTGCAGCTTGGTCGCCGGCACGGTATTGGCATTCTTCTCCAGCCACGGCGCGGTGATGTCCTTACGCCCGGCCGCCGTGGCCAGGCGCACATGCGCCTCCACCACATCCGGGTGCGCATTCGGCTGTGCCGCCGCTAAGCCCACCGCATCGATCACCTCGGCCGGCCGGTTAGCGATGATATAAAGCTGCGCATATTCTACCACCTGCGGCGTCGTCATCTTATCGACACTGGGATATTGCGCGATGATGGCGTTGAAGCACGCCGTCTTCTCCGCCCGCGCGCAGGCCTCGGCCAGACGCAGGCGCTGCAGGCTGGAGAGCTGCTGGTTCAGCGCCACCTGGATGCGCTGGTCCTGCTGCTTATCATTCATCAGAATCGCCAGCACGGCGGCCAGCACCGGCTTGTCCTTCAGCACTTCCGCCGTGCCGAAGCGGGTTTCCAGCGTCGCCAGCACCGTCGGCGCATTGCCGCCGCGCGCCACTTCCACGATGTTCAGCGCCTGTTCCTCGTTGAACTCCTCCACCCGCAGCGTGTTGGCGATGTTATTCGCCGCAGTGATATCCTCGCGCTTCAGCGCCAGCTGCATATAAGGTACATACAGCTCCGGCACCATCCGGCCCTTCTGGTCGATGCCCTGCAGCAGCTGATAGGCATAATCCGTCTTGTTGATGGCGATATTGGCGTTCACATACGCCACCGCCAGCTCGCTCGACGTATCGATCCACGCCTCGTGCGGCTGCACCAGGTCCACCGCCTTATCGGCATGGCCGCTATAGTTCAGGATATTGCAAAGGTCCGCCAGCTCGATGGCCGACTGGTTGGCCTGCGTCGGCGGCGCGCTCACCACAGCGTTCGGCGCGGCCGTCACCGGCGCGGGCGTGCCCACTGTCGGCATCGGCGCCACATCCACCCATTGCTTGGCGATGGCGAACGCATCATCCGCCTTGCCCTGCTCGGAAAGGATACTCACCTGAATGCGCGTCACCGCGTAGCTGGTGAAGGTCGGGTGCTTGGCTTTCAGGTCGGCCAGGGTTTTCAGCGCCCCGTCCTTATCGCCCACCACCACCTGGATGGTGGCGAGGTCGGCAAATGCTTGCGGGTTCTCGCCATGCGTCACCTCGACGATCTTCTTCAGCACTTCCACTTGCTTGGGGTAATTTTTGTCGGCGTTGTATACGTTCGACAGCACGCGCAGGTTCTCTTCCGTCGGCGCGGTGTTGGCGAGGGCGATCAGCTCGGCATTATATTTCGCCTGGTCGCCGGCCAGCTGGTATTGCTCGGCCAGCTTCTTATGCCCGTTCGCATCGTTCTGGTTGGCGGCCACATACTCTTCCAGCACCTTGATGGCGCCCGGCCGGTCGCCCGCTGCCACCTTCTTATCGGCCAGCGCCGAGATGATGGGGTAGGTGCGGCGGCCCTGGTTATATTCCGCCTCCACATCCACATGGCCCATGTCGATGGTCTGCTGGTCGCTCTGCTTGGCGATCTGCACATCCTGCTTGTTGGGCAGCAGGAAAAAGCTCACCCCCACACCTGCGATCACCAGCAATAGCGCGACAACGATATACTTACGCATCGTGTTCCTCTGTTCCTATTGCTATGGGTTCGGGTGCTTCATGTTCCAAATGCCTGCTGTGCGGTTCGAGGATAAGACGCCGAAGATCGGGGGTAGCGACATACGGAATGAAACCATTCGCACGCTGTAGTGCGTAGATATGTTCCATGCCCTGCACATCATCCATGTCCCAATAATCGAGCGTGACTATTTTTAATTGAGGCGACCTGGCCTGTGCATCCTGCAGCAAACCGACCACCTGGCGGTAGGTATTAGGTGAAAACAGTTTAGATTGTCCAGTAGAAACATTGGTTTCCGACAAAATGCTCTCAGCAAGGATGAAATCCAGTTGCCCCGATACATCAGGTAGCAGTTTCAACCCGCGATTGAGCATCAGCTGGATATGCGGGTGCCGGGCGCGGATATCTTTGATCAGCTGCACCGCTGCCGCCTCGGCTGCCTTGCCCAGCTTGGGGTCTTTCTTCTCGGCCACATCCAGCGCGCTGTCGAGCGTATCGAGCATTACCCCATCGAACCCCTGCTTCAGGGCGTCATCCACCTCATCCATCACCGCTGAGCGCCAGCGGGCCGAGGTAAGGTCCATGACATGGCTGTTCCATTGTTTATTATCGGCCAGCACCGCCCCATCCTTGCGCAGCCCCTCCAGCAATGGCGAATCGCCGTGTGCCTCGCCGGCGCTGACATAAGCCAGCAAAACCACTTTCCCCTTCAAATGCTTGATGGGCGGGTGGTAGCGCCGGTCGAACAGCACGATATCATAAGGTTCGAAGACCTTAGCCGGCAGCTTGCTGTCATAATATACCACCCAGCGCATGGTTTCAGGCGGTTTCGGGGCTGGAGCGCAACTGGCGCAGCAGAGCAGAGCCAGCACCCAGTGTTTTAATTTCCTACGCACCGGAAGCCCATAGCTGGCGGAGCCCGTCGCCCAGCGCCACCGCCGCGTTGAACCCCAGCGTTGCCGCCGCCCGTGCCGGGCTACCCAGCGAATGGCGGATATCGCCGGTCCGCCCGGGCGCATATTGCATCTCGGGCGCCTGGCCCGCCGCCTCGCCAATGGCGGCCGCTAGTTGCTTCAAACTCACCGCCTTGCCGGTGCATCCATTGAACAGCTGCGCCGTGCCATCGGCCTGCTGCCAGGCGGCCAGCAGCAGCCGCACCACATCGCCCACATAAATAAAGTCGCGCGTCTGCTCGCCGTCGCCAAAGAAGGTGAGGGACCGCCCGCCGCGCAGGTTCGCCATGAATTTGCTGATCACCCCCGAATAAGGCGATGCCGCATCCTGCCGCGGTCCATACACGTTGAAAAAACGCAGGCCCACGCTCGGCACGCTGCCGGCGAATTGCTGGCCCAGCAACTCGCATTGCTGCTTATGTCGCCCGTAATGGCTCAGCGGCTTCAGCACCGCATCCTCGTCCAGCGGCAGATCCGGGTTGTCGCCATAGACCGCCGCCGATGAGGCGTAGATCACCGCCCGCCCATCCGCCGTCGCCATGATATGCGCCAGCCCCTGCACATTCGTCCGCTCGGCGCGCTGCGGCTCCTGCTCGCACACCACCACCGAAGCGATGGCCGCCAGGTGAAACACCGCCTCGGCCGCCTGCACCAGCGGCGCTACGGTCACCGCATCACCAACATCGCCCACCACCAGCGTTGCCGCTGCCGGCAGGTGCTCGCGCTTGCCGGTCGATAGGTCATCCAGCACCGTCACCTGGTGGTTCTGCGCCACCAGCGCTTCCACCAGATGCGAGCCGATAAAGCCGCAGCCACCCGTCACTAGAATTTTCATGCGCCAAGGCTAGGCATGCGCGCGCCGCCCAGTAAAGCGCATTCCTTGCGAACGGCCTCATCGCCGGCCCGCGCTGCCGCAGGCGAAACCCAAAAGCAACTAATTAGCAGTGAGTTTATCGAGCAGCCCGTCGGTGGCTGCTTCGATCATCTGGTACACGCGAAGAAACCCATCCTCGCCGCCATAATACGGGTCCGGCACCTCGCGTCCGTGCTGCCCGCAATGCGGCAGATACAGTGCGATTTGCGCTGTGCCATCCTTCGGCGCTATGTGCCCGAGCGCCTTGAGGTGCGACTCATCCATCGCCAGAATCAAATCAAACGCATAAAAATCCGCCCCGCACACTTGCCGCGCTTTGAGGTCGCCCATTTCCACACCGAACCGGCGCGCCATCGCCTGCGAGCGCGGATCGGGCGCTTCGCCCGCGTGCCAGCCGCCCGTGCCCGCCGAATCATGGGTGAACTTCCCCGCCAGCCCGCGCTGCGCCAGCGCATAGCGAAACACCGCCTCTGCCGTCGGCGAACGGCAGATATTCCCGGTACAGACGAACAGAACGGAAGTCATGGGTTGGGCGCCAGCGTCAGCTTCAGCCCTTCCATGGACGCATCGAGAATGATCTGGCACGACAGGCGCGAATTATCCTCCACCGCCATCGCATCATCCAGCATCATCACCTCGTCGCCCACCGCCGGCGGCAGTTTATCGAACCATTCAGGCGCCACATACACATGGCAGGTCGCACAGGCACATGCCCCGCCGCACTCCGCCTTGATCGGCAACCCGTAATCGCGGATTACCTCCATCGCCCGCCAGCCCTCGATGCCCTCGAGCTTGTGCTCCACGCCATCATAATCGGTGACGAACAGGGTGACGTTTTTCATCACTTCACGCCCAGTTTTTTCTGCAGGTCGGTACTGCTGGTAGTGTACTGAAACCGCAGCTTCTGGTCCGGGTAGCAGATGCGGAACGCCTGCTGGCTCATCAACGCCGCCTCATGGAAACCGCTGAGAATCAGCTTCAGTTTGCCAGGATAGTGGTTGATATCGCCAATCGCGAAAATCCCCTTCGTGCTGGTTTGGAACATCTCGGTATCCACCGGAATCAGGTTCTCATGCAGATTCAGCCCGAAATTCGCCACCGGCCCCAGCTTCATCGTCAGCCCGAAGAAGGGCAGCAGGTTATCGCACGCAATCACGTGTTTCTGTTTCTCATTGTCAGTCAGCTCAATGCCAGTCAGCTGCCCATCAGCGCCCTGCAGTCCACTCACCTGACCGAACTTTAAATCGATCTTCCCGGTAGCGGCGAGGTGATACATCTGCTCCACCGAATGCGCCGCCGCGCGGAATTCGTCGCGCCGATGGATCAGCGTCACATGCGCGGCGATGGGGGCCAAATTCAATGTCCAGTCCAGCGCCGAATCGCCGCCGCCGACAATCACCAGTTTCTTGCCGCGGAACTGCTCCATCTTCTTCACCGCGTAGAACACGCTCGTGCCCTCATAGGCATCGATGCCGGCAATCGGCGGCTTCTTCGGCATAAAGCTGCCGCCACCCGCCGCAATCACCACCACCTTGGCGTCGATGACAGTTTCATGATCCGTCGTCACCCGCCAACCCGTCTCAGTCTTTTCCAGCTTCTCGACCATCTGTGAGAAGTGGAATTCAGGATGGAACGGTTTAATCTGCTCCAGCAGGTTATCCGTCAGCTGCTGCCCGGTCACGATGGGCAGCGCCGGAATATCATAAATCGGCTTCTCGGGATAAAGCTCGGCACACTGCCCACCCGGCCGGTTGAGAATATCGATCAGATGCGCCTTGATATTCAGCAGTCCTAGTTCAAACACCGCGAACAGCCCCACCGGCCCGGCGCCGATGATGGCGACATCCGTCATGTGCTGTCCGCCAGGGGCGTGTGTCGTGAGGTTATGCATGGGCCGGGTGATAGGTAAAGCGGGCAGGGCTGGCAAGTGATTTATGCCAACCTATATAGTGCATAAGGAAAGATTGTTTTTTTATTCGCCACCCGGCAGACTGCACGCTGCCTCAAACAGGAGAACCACCATGAGCAACAAACCCGTCACCGACGCCCTGAAAAAAGCCCTCGCCGATACCTATGCGCTGCTGATCAAGACACATAACTATCATTGGAACGTGGAAGGCCCCGGTTTTCGCGGCCTGCACCTGCTGTTCGAGGAGCAGTATAACGAGATTTTCCTGGCGGCCGACCTCATCGCCGAGCGCCTGCGCGCTTTGGGTGAAAAAGCCCCCGCCAGCCTTGCCGAATTCAGTAAGCTGACCAAAATCAAAGACGGCAATAACGAAAACGATAGCGATGCCATGCTGCAGGACCTCTACCTCAGCAACAAACAGGCATCCGACACCATGAAAAAGCTGAAAGACGTCGCCGACAAGGCTGATGACCAGGCCACCGTCGACCTCGCCAACCAGCGTACCGCCGCCCACGACAAAGCCGCCTGGATGCTGAAAAGCAGCCTGCCGAAAGGCGCCAAGCTGAAAGTGGCGGTCTAGTCTAGTCGCCCCGGGTCCAGCTATGGCCTTGCCCGCTAGGGTGGGGCGGCGCGCTGGGCGATGAGCCGTCGATAGTCGCATTCGGATCGATTTTGACCTCCCGGGCATGCTTCATCGCTTCCTGGAACGCGGGAGACTTGCTTAGCTCATTATATTGATCCAGCCCCTTCTCAACGGCGTTCATCTCGCGGCCGACCTCTTTTGAGGCCTGATCATAGCGTTGCTGCAGCTGTTGCTGGGTGAGTTCCCGCTCCATGCCGAAGGGGCGCATGGCGTCGGTGACGGCATCATCGATCTCGTCATCGCTCATGCTGCTGCTGTCATGGCCGCCGGAAGCGTGCCCGAGGCTATTCTTCACCCCGCTCACCAGCACCTGGTAATAATCATCGACCTGCTGGTTATATGCCTGCGTTTCCTCAGGGCTGATGACGCCGTCTTCATCCGTATCCGCGTTAATAAATATTTCGTCCCGCGCCACATCCGCCTGGTTTTTGATGAGCTTCTTCGTCAGCTCCTCCATTTTATGAAGCTGACGGTGGTCTTCCGGGGTAAGTGGGTCGTTATTGGTCATCATGCCATCCTATCCGGCTTGCATTAACAAATGCTTAAAGCGGAGGAAATTGGAGGCCGAGGGCAGAATCGAACTGCCGAATGACGGTTTTGCAAACCGTTGCATTACCACTTTGCTACTCGGCCTCGTGTAAGCAGGCTGATGTCCTTAAACGGTACGTTATGGGCGGTCAAGCCTTTCGCGAACCGTGTCCTGCCTGCACCGTTCCCAAAAATCGCGAGTTCTTCGAGGGGCTAACGAAAAATTAAGTATCAAGCGATTAGTCTGTGCTCCTATAAATAAACCAAGAGCAAAACCATGAACACTCGCACCCGCAGCCTCTTTCTCGGCCTGGCCGTGCTGCTGTCCAGCACGTCACTGGCGCAGGCCTCCAGCTTTACCGATGCGCTGGAAAACACCTACAGCACCAACCCCACCATCAAGGCCGAGCGCGAGCGCCAGGAATCGACGGATGAGGGCGTCAGCCAGGCGCTGGCGCATTACCGCCCCACCATCGGCCTCGAATATGAGCGCGGCACCCAGAGTACCAAGCTCGCCGGCACCACGGCCGACGGCCCCTATGAAAACAAAACCCTCACGCTGAACGAGCCCATCTTCCGCGGCGGTTCCACCATCAACGACTACCAGGCGTCGAAACAGCGCGTGCTGGCCGGTCGCGCCGCCCTTAACGGCACCGAGCAGCAGGTCATGCAGCAGGCCATCGAAGCCTATATGGATGTAGTGGCCGACAGCGCTATCCTGGAGCTTGCCCGTAACAACGAAGGCGTGCTCGACAAGCAGCTCGGCGCCAGTAACGAACGCTTCAAGGTCGGCGAAGTCACCCGCACCGATGTCTCGCAATCGCAGGCGCGCTTGTCCAGTGCCAAAAGTGACGTGATTTCGGCCGAAGGCCAGCTCATCTCCTCCATCGCGGTGTTCCAGAAGGTCATCGGCTACAAGCCCGAAGGCAAGCTCGATGTGCCCGACCAGTTCCCTGAAATACCCGCCAACCTGGACGAGGCGCTGACCAAGGCGCGCAGCGCCAGCCCGCAGCTGCTCGAGGCCATCCACACTGCCAAATCCGCCAAATTCGATGCGCGTAAGGACATCGGTGACATTCTGCCGCAGGTCGCCCTCATCGGCACCATGGAGCGGCAGGACAATGTCGGCTATCTCGGCGGCGACAGCAATTACCAGGATGACAGCATCGGCGTGCGCGTCAGCATCCCGCTCTACCAGTCCGGCGCCGAATGGTCGCGTGTGCGGGAGGCTAAGGCTGAAGCGCGGCAGCGCCAGCACCAGGCGATGGACACCCAGCAGCTCGTCGAGCAGCGCGTCACCCAGGCATGGGAAGAACTTGAAACCGCCACCGCCACCATCAAAGCGCGGCAGGACCAGATCAAGGCCGATGAAACCGCCGTCGAAGGCGTGAAGCAGGAGCAGGAATACGGCGCCCGCACCATCCTCGACGTGCTCGATGCGCAGCAGGAACTGTTCAGCGCCCGCACCGGCCTGGTGCGTGCCCAGCGCGATCGCGTAGTGGCTGCCTACAACCTCGCCATGAACCTGGGCGATCTCACCCCGCAAAACCTCGGCCTCAAAGTCGCGCAATACGATTCCACCGAGCATTACGGCGACGTGAAGAACCAGTTGATCGGGTATTAGTTATTATTTGAAGGGGGCCTTGCCCCCTATGCTTCGCTGACCCCCGCCGCAAGCGGCTCGCTTGCGCTCGGCCTGCCCAGCCACCGTCGCTCTGTAGAGCAGTGAAGGATACGCCGCGTAGCATGCAACCGCACGCGAGCCGCGAGCGCAGCGAAGCGAGAGGGAGCGGAGCGGGGACATCTTCGCCCCCAATGCGGCACCGCCGCCACTAAAATAGTTTCTTCGCGCGTATAAGCGCGAACAAATACGGAAATTCCCTTGCGCATCAATGCGCGCTTCGCTTAACGTGATCAAAACCGAAGAGCAGCCCGCACATGAGCCAAGCTAAGGACCAGGATCAGTCGATGGAGGAAATCCTCCAATCGATCAAACGCATCATCGCGGAAGAGGGCACGCCCGAACCCGCCGGGTCCGACGTTCTCGAACTCACCGATATGCTGGGCGACGACGAGGTGGACGTGCCGATGCACGACGCCCCCGCCATCCCCACCATGTCGATCGATGAAATCATGGCAGCCCCGCTCGCCAGCGGTCCTGCGCCCACCGCGCCGGCGCCCGAACCTGTTCCCGAGCCGGCACCCGCTGCCGATCCGTTCGATAGCCTGCCCGAGCCGGAACCGGCCGTTCCGGCCCCCGCGCCAGCAGCCGTGGCTCCGCCCGCATCGAAGGCCGATGAGTCGCTGGTTTCCGAAACCACCCTCAACGCCGCCGTTTCTGCCATGAACGTGCTCAAAAATATTCCTGATTCGCCGGTGGCCGGTTTTGTCGCCAGCGGCGTTGGCTTCCGCTCCGGCACCACCATCGAAGATCTGGTGCTGGAAGCGCTGCGCCCCATGCTGAAAGAATGGCTCGATGCCAATCTCGCCGGCCTCGTCACATCGCTGGTCGAAAAAGAAATCCGCAAACTCAGCGCCCGCAGCTAGCTGCCATTGTCATCAAAATTTCTTAATTTAAGACCTGCCGGCTACCCTATAATAACGGCATGTCCCAATCCCTGCCGCAGCCAGACACCGCCGACAAAAATTCCGAGCCGCGCACCATCGTCAAATGGCGCGACCGCCCGATGTCGCTGCTGGACAAGATGCTCTCCGTCGCCTGGATGGCCGCCGGCAGCGAACTGCTCTATGAGTTTGGCACCTACCTGTTCGGCCAGCGCGGCGCCATGGAAGAAGTGCGCGCGTTGGTCAACCACGAGAAGGTAACGATCTCTGGCGAGGAATGGGCCCATCTGCACCCCAACAACTGGAACCCGACGATGCTATTCTGGGATGGTGCGCTCGGCCGCAAAGGCGCGAACGCCGCCAACCGGGTTCTGGAGGAAGCAGGCAGCAGCAAGCGGGTCACACCCATCACGGCATTCGGCGTGGTGGCCAGCACGGCCATCGGGGCGGGTTTCGCCACCTTTGGCATCTGGCAGAACGGGGAAAAGGAACGGGCGCAGCATTAGCCTGTGCCGAGTTTGCAACAAATTGACAAATCCATTTCAATTAGAGCGCTCTAAGCAAAAATCCTCATGCAATGCGCAAGCGGGGATGTATATTCGCCTCATCTATGAGCAAGCGCTCTCAAGCTATTGAAATTATCAGGTTAGTGACGCTCCTTATGGGCGGCCTGGGCATGGCTTCGGCCTACGCTCAGGCCCCCACTTTTTCGCCACCGAACCTGCCGCCGATTCCCGGCGCCCCGCAACCGCCATCCGCCCCGCAGGCCCCCGCCGCGCCGGATACCACCCACGTTCCCAATGCCGATAATGCCACCGGCGCCGCCAAAACCGACGGCGTGCTGGCCGACCTGAGCGCTATCCAGAAAGGCAACGGCACCCCACAACTGACCACCACCAACGAACCCAACGCTACCCCCACGCCGGCTGCCAATGCCATCGCCCCCGCCAATACACCGGCAGCGGCGGCTACCACGGTGCCCCCATCGCTGGCCGACCTGCCGCCACCCATCGCGCCCGAGTCCAGCGATAAAGCTACCGCCCGACCCACCGTCACTACCCTGCCGGCCATAGTGGCCGATAAGGTTGGCGCGCCGCCGCCGCTCAACCTGGCCGGCACCAGCACTACTGCGCTGCCCAGCCTACAGCCCACCGCCACGCCGACGCCCACCAGCAACCAGCCGCCGCCGATGCTGTTGCCGCCGCCATCGAAGCCTAAGAAAATCGCCAATAAGCCCGCCGACGCCACCGCCGTTGCCGCCGCCGGCGAAACCGGTGTGAAAACCTGGCAGACCAAGCTGAAACCCACCAGTGAGGCCTGGCACACCACCTTCAATTACCGCCGCGTGTTACTGCCCGCCGAAATCTATCGCACCAGCTACGATGGCAATAACAGCGGCCTGCCCGTTCGCACCACGCGCGAGGATTATGTGCGCCTGCTGTTTGCCGCCGCCACCCGTAACGACATCAACGGCACCCGCGCCCTGTTGAATGCCGGCACCGATATCAACGCCACCGACGGCTACGGCATCACCCCGCTGGCCGCCGCCCGTCAGGCCGGCGCCTACGACACCGCCGCCCTGCTGATGGCCCGCGGCGCACGCTGACCTTGACCGCGCCGCTGTAAATACCTAGTTTGCGCCCGTAAAAACAATAGAGCGCAGACATGACCAAAACCTACGGCAAATCCAAACTTGTTTCCCGCCACGTCACCGAAGGCCCCGAGCGCGCGCCGCATCGCAGCTATCTCTATGCTATGGGTATCGGTAAAGCGCAGATCGACCAACCGCTGATCGGCGTTGCCACCACCTGGAACGAGGCCGCTCCCTGCAACATCGCCCTCATGCGCCAATCGCAGATCGCCAAGAAGGGCGTGGCGGCGGCAGGCGGCACCCCGCGCGAATTCTGCACCATCACGGTGACGGATGGCATCGCCATGGGCCATCAGGGCATGAAATCCAGCCTTGTTTCGCGCGAAGTGATTGCCGATTCGGTGGAACTCACCATGCGCGGCCACTGTTATGATGCGCTGGTCGGCCTCGCCGGCTGCGACAAATCGCTCCCTGGCCTGATGATGGCGATGGTGCGCCTGAACGTGCCCAGCGTGTTTATGTATGGCGGTAGCATCCTACCCGGCCAGTTCAAAGGTAAGACGGTCACTGTCGTGGATGTGTTTGAAGCCGTGGGCTCTCACGCCGCCGGTAAATTCTCCGAGGAAGATCTGGAAGCACTCGAACAGGCCGCATGCCCGAGTGCCGGCAGCTGCGGCGGCCAGTTCACTGCCAACACCATGGCCTGCGTCAGCGAAGCTATCGGTCTGGCGCTGCCCGGTTCCGCCGGCGCACCCGCACCTTATGACTCGCGCGATGCTTACGCGTTCGCCAGCGGCGAGGCGGTGCTGAACCTGCTGAAACACAAAATCCGCCCGCGCGATATCGTCACCCGCAAATCGCTGGAGAACGCTGCGATGGTTGTCGCCGCCACCGGTGGTTCCACCAACGGCGCGCTGCATCTGCCTGCCATCGCGCATGAGGCGGGCATCGATTTCGACCTGCATGATGTCGGCGAAATCTTCGCCAAAACGCCCTACATCGCCGACCTCAAACCCGGCGGGAAATATGTCGCGTTCGATCTCTATGGCATTGGTGGCGTGCCGGTGGTGCTGAAGGCGCTGCTTGATGGCGGCTACCTGCATGGCGACTGCCTCACTGTCACCGGCAAGACGATGGCCGAGAATCTGAAAAACATCAAAATGCCCACCGGGCAGGATGTGGTTTACACCACCCAGGCCCCGCTCAGCCCCACCGGCGGCGTAGTGACGCTGAAAGGCAATCTCGCCACCGAAGGCGCCATTGTGAAAGTGGCAGGCCTGAAAAACCTCACCTTCAGCGGCCCCGCACGGGTGTTCGAAAATGAAGAGGCGGCCTTCGCTGCTGTCGAAGCGCGCCAATATAAAGAGGGCGAAGTGCTGGTCATCCGCAACGAGGGTCCCAAAGGCGGCCCCGGCATGCGCGAGATGCTTTCCACTACCGCGGCGCTTTACGGCCAGGGTGTCGGCGACAAAGTCGCCCTTATCACCGATGGCCGTTTCAGCGGCGGCACACGCGGCTTCTGCATCGGCCATGTCGGCCCGGAAGCAGCGGTTGGCGGGCCCATCGGCCTGATCAAGGATGGCGATATCATCAGCATCGATGCGCGCGACGGCATCCGTACCATCACGCTGGAAGTGACGGATTCGGAGCTCGAAAAACGCCGCGCCGGCTGGAAGCCGCACCCGCATGATTACAACTCCGGCGCGCTGTGGAAGTACACCCAGACGGTAGGCACGGCAGAGAAGGGCGCCGTCACCCACCCTGGCGCTAAGGCCGAAACACATGTGTTTGCGGATTTGTAGATGACCGACGAAACCAACAGCAAACCACTTCTTCCCGCCGTGCTGACGGAAGGCTACGCCAAATTCCGCCAGTTCAAATATGCGCGCCACGCCCAGCGCTATATGGAACTCGCGGTGAAAAGCCAGAAGCCGAGCACGATGGTGATCGCCTGCTGCGATTCGCGCGCCGCGCCGGAAACTATCTTCGATGCCTCGGCCGGCGAGCTGTTCGTGGTGCGCAATGTGGCCAACCTGGTGCCGCCTTATGCGCCGGATGGCGAGCGCCACTCGACCTCCGCCGCGCTGGAATTCGCCGTGCACGGTATTGGCGTGCAGCATATCGTGGTGATGGGCCACGGCCGCTGCGGCGGTATCGCCGCCGCCATGGGCGCCATCGATCCCTTGAGCAAATCCGACTTCATCGGCAAATGGATGTCCGATGTGCGTCAGGCGGTGGAAACAGTGCCCTGTCCTGAAGGCTGTTCGGAGTTGGAACATACCACGCTGGTCGAGCGTACTAGCGTGGTGCATTCGTTGGAAAATCTGCGCAGCTTCCCCTGGATCAATGCCTTGGAGATGCGCGGCGAGCTTAGCCTCCATGCCGTCTGGTTCGATGTCGCGCTGGGCGAGCTGCATGTGTTTGAAGAGCAAACAGGTGCCTGGCTGCCGGCCTGATTTCACGGAACTGTCATATTCGGCGCCATGCACTTAGGCTAAAATCAACGCATGGACGAAAAACCGGACACCATCGAACTCAAGAATTATAATTATGCGCCGCCTAAGCCTATCATGGCGGCGGTGGATAAATTCTTTGCCAGCAGCTTTTCCAACCTGCTTGGCATCAGTGTGGTCGGCGGAGTGGTCAGCACGGTTCTGAAAAAAGGATCATTCGTCGAAGGCTTTTTGCGGGCGGCGCATAGCCGGTTCGTCTGGGGCTGCACCGTAGCGATTGGCGTTCTGGGTGCTGTCTCCACCTACATCAGCACCAAACAATCGCGCGATGAATATAACACCCTGCTGGTTGAGAACACCCACATGAAACGGCAACTGGGCGAAGCCGCCACCGTCCTCACTAGCATCAGCGAGACGCTTGAGCGAGGCGGTGGCCACGGCGAGCGCATCAAGGCTGAAAAAGCCGAGGCGGCCGAGGCAGGGCCCCTGCTGCATTAGGCCGCGCCGGGTTACGTTCCCGTTTTCAGAATGAGGTTGCACAGGGTGCCTGTGCTGTTCAGCGCATAGGTGCTGGTGCTGCTGACGGCCGTGGTGGTGCAGCCTGGCGCCACGGCGGCGGTGCTGATCATGCTTTGCACGAAGCCGGTGCCGGGCAGGCCGTCATCCAGCTTGCTGTCGATATTCCAGGCTTCTTCAGGCTTCAGGATGGGGTCGACGGTGATATCGTTCACGCGCTTGGCGCCGAAGGTGAGGATATTGCCGAAATAGCCGGGAAAGAAATTCGCATCGCCCGTCGGCGCCGTGCCCTTGCCGATGACGCTGAAGCCGGCATTGGCGATGCGCGAACGCGGCACGTTGGTGCCGATGGTCGCATCATAGGCCGAGCCGCTGCCGCTGACGCCGTTATACTGCCCCTCGATCAGCCCCGCATTGGCCAGGTGCTGCCAGAAACGGAAGCGCTCGTAATAGGCGCTGGAATCGCCGATGCTATTATCGCCGTTGCCGTCGCAGGTGAGGGCGCTGCTGCTGGCGGTGGTCTGGCAGGTGGCCGGTGTGGCGTTCTGCGCGCCCCAGAAGGCGGTGGCGTTGTTCATATCGCCGGGCAAGGCGAAATACTTGTCGCGGAAAGCGAACATAGCGGCGCGGTAGCGCTGGTAATCCGTGCTGACGCTGCGCAGTTCCGCCGCGCGAATCAGCGATTGGCCCGCGAGGATGCCGCCGGTCAGCAGCCCGAGAATCACCAGGACGATCGAGAGTTCGACAAGACTGAAAGCTTTACGCCGCGTTCTTGTCATCGTTGCCGATGCCCAGCATCTTCAGTTTGCGGTGAAGCGCGCTGCGCTCCATGCCGACGAAGTTGCTGGTCTTGCTGATGTTGCCGCCGAAGCGGTTGATCTGCGCGGCGAGATATTGTTTCTCGAACGTCTCGCGCGCTTCGCGCAGCGGCATCGACATAATGTCGCTGGAAAGTTCGGGACGCAGTACGGTGATGTTGGAATCGATCAGCTCCGGCGGCAGGGCGTCGGCAGAGATTTCGCCGTTCTGGCCGGGTGCGGCCATGATGATCAGCCATTCCATCACGTTGCGCAGCTGGCGCACGTTGCCGGGCCAGTTGTAGGTCTGCAGCACCGCCAGGGCTTCCTCGCCCAACTGGCGGGTGGCCAGGCCCATCGCATCCGCCGCGCGCTTCAGGAAGTGCGCGGAGAGGGGGGCGATATCGTCGCGGCGCTCGCGCAGGTTCGGCATGCGCAGTGGCACCACGTTCAGGCGGTAATAGAGATCCTCGCGGAAACGGCCGGCGGTGATTTCTTCCTGCAGGTCTTTGTTGGTGGCGGCGATCACGCGCACATCCACGCTCACGCGTTTGTTACCGCGCACGCGTTCGAAGCTTTGCTCCTGCAGCGCACGCAGCAGGCGGCCCTGGGTTTCCATATGCATGTCGGCCACTTCGTCGATAAACAAAGTGCCGCCATGGGCGCGCTCCAGCAGGCCGAGTTTCTCGGCGCCGCCGTTGGGGTTGGTGTCTTCGGTGCCGAACAGTTCGGCTTCGATGCGGCTGGGGGTGAGGGCGGCGGCGTTGAGCACCACGAAGGCGGCATGCGCGCGCATCGAGCGGCTATGCAGCAGGCGGGCGATCAGCTCCTTGCCGGTGCCGGGGGCGCCGGTGATCAGCACGCGGCTGTTGGTGGGGGCTACTTTATCGACCGTCTGACGCACGGCGTTGATGGCGGCCGAGGTGCCGATCAGTTCGCTCTCGTTGGAACCGCGCTTGCGCAGCTCCTGGTTCTCATGGCGCAGCTTGGCCGCTTCCAGTGCGCGCTTGACGATCAGCACCAGGCGCTCGGCCGAGAAGGGTTTCTCGATATAGTCGTAGGCGCCCATCTTGATGGCGCTGACGGCGGTTTCCACATTGCCGTGGCCGGAGATCATGATCACTGGCACATGGGCGTATTTCTTTTGCACGATCTCGAGGATGCCGAGACCATCAAGTTCCGAGCCTTGCAGCCAGATGTCGAGGATGATGGCGGAGGGCACCCGTTCGGCCAGCGCTTTCAGCGCGCGGTCCGAATTATTCGCGGTGCGGACGTTGAATTTTTCGTCGCCCAGAATGTCGGAGATGAGAGAGGTGATATCGGATTCATCGTCAATGACGAGGATGTCAGCAGCCATGTTAGCAACCTTCTGCGTTGATTTTGATCAGGTTTTTGCTTGCGAAGCGTGCTCTAATTTGCTGTTGCCCAAAAGTTACAGGCTGCGGCGAATTTGTCCAGCACTATTTTTTGTGCGGCTGCGATGCAAAAAAACCGCGCTGCATAAAGAGAGCATCAACGCGGAAAAATCAGCGTCACCACCGCGCCGCCATCCTGTGCATTAGTCAGCGTTAAACTGCCGCGATGTTCTTCCATCGTGCGCTTCACAATCGCCAGACCAAGGCCAGTTCCCTTGGTGCGCGTGGTGACATAGGGCTCGGTGAGCTGGTTGATTTTATCGGCCGGGAAACCGACGCCGTTATCGTGAATCGTCACTACCCAGGTTTGCTCCTGCGCGGCGAGTGCGATGCGGATTTCTTTCGCCCCTGCCTGCTGCTCCAGCGCTTCGGCGGCATTCTTCAGCAGGTTGGTGAATACCTGGCGTAGTTGCGCCTCGTCGCATTGCACGGGCGCGGCTTCCGGCGCGTCGAGCATGTAGCGCACTTCGGGATGCACCGTCTGTTCCGAAAACACCGCACGACGCAGTAGGGCCGAGAGGTTTTCTTCTTTCAGCTGCACGCCGGGCATGCGGGCATAGCTGACGAACTCCTCCACCATGCGGCCGATATCTTTGGTGTGGCGGGCGATGGTGTCGAGGTAACGCTCGTAACTTTCCTTATCGCTGGAAATTTCATCGGCGAATTTTTTGCGTAGGCGTTCGGTGGAAAGTGTGATCGGCGTCAGCGGGTTTTTAATCTCATGCGCGATGCGACGTGCCACATCGGCCCAGGCGGCGCTGCGCTGTGCCGATACCAGCTCGGTAATGTCGTCGAACGTTACGATATAACCTTCGATGGTCTGGTTGAAATGCTCCGCCGTTACCTGCACATGCAGGGTAATGCGCTTATTGTCGCGCTCCACCACCATATCGGCGCTGGCAATGCGGTTGGGCTGCGCAGCGGCTTGCTTCAACAGCGGCTCCAGCTCCGGCAGCCAGCGGGTGATGGGCTGTTCCTGAATTTCGCCCTGATGGTCGAGCAGCTCCAGCGCCGTGCGGTTGCGCAGGGTGACGAGGTAGTTGCGGTCGAGCGCGATGACCCCGGCGCTGACGCCGGAAAGCACGGCTTCCGTAAAGCGACGGCGCTCATCCAATTGCCGGTTGGCGGCGGTGAGGTCGCGCCGCTGGGCTTCCAGCTGGCTGGTCATGCGGTTAAAGGTGCGGCCGAGATTGGCGATCTCATCATCCGCCCGTCCCTCGGGCACCTTGCTGCTGTAATCGCCGGCACGCACGCGTTCGGTGGCGGCCATCAGTGCAATCAGCGGTTCGATCAGGCGCGTCGCCAGCATCATCCCCGCCCACACGGCGGCCATCAGCACCAGCAGGGCCACCAGCACGAACACGAACAGGAACTGCCGCTGCAACGTATTGATCTCGCCCTGCAGCTGCTGGTATTGCGCCACCGTAGCGCGCGCCGATTCCATATGGTCGAGCACCGTCGGGTCCACCACCCGGCTGATCAGCAGGTAGAGCTGCGGCTGGTCGACGATTTTCATCACCGCCTGAATTTTATCTTCCTCATCGCCGAACACCACCACCTCGCCATGGGCCGCCCGGCTCATGATCGATTCCGGCAGCCGCTCGAAGCTGAGCGAGAAGCTGAGCGTGGTGCGCGCCACTACGCGCGCATTATCGAACAGCACGGCTTCCGAGAGGTGGTGAATGGCCATCTGCTCATTCAATATCTGCTGGAACGTGTTGGGGTTGGAGAGCAGCACCGGCAATTGCGGCTGGATGACCGAAGCGAAGGAAAGCGCATCGGAGCGGATGGCGCTCTTATGTTCCTCAAGGTAGGCGCCTGCCACCGTCATCGAGTCCTCAAGCGCCGAGGCGACGCGCGTGTCGAACCACGACTTGATGCCGTAATCGAAGAAGAATGCAGAAAATAGCGCCACCGTAATCGTCGGTAGAATCGATACCACACAGAACATGATAACGATGCGCGATTGCAGGCGCGTGCCGATCATCCCGTTACGGGCGCGGCGCCAGAGCTGGGTGGCGCGGGCCGTCACCACATAGGCCATCAGCAGCAGGAGTGCCGAAAGGTCGATGATGATCAGCATCAGCGTGCGCATCGGCGTCAGCCGCTCCACCAGCTGCATGTCGATCTGCACCAGCAGGCTGATGAAGCCGACCAGCAGCAGCGTGCCCACCAGAATCACCCAGCGGGCGCGCATGGGGCTGCGGGGAATAGGGTGGGTGGTCGCTACGTTCATGCCGCATCCATCAGCAGCAGTTGCTTGGTGTCGATGCCCAGTTCGCGCATTTTTTTGCGCAGCGTGTTGCGGTTGATACCGAGAATCTCCGCCGCCTTGATCTGGTTGCCGCCGGTGGCGCGCAACGTCTGGATGATGAGCGGGCGCTCCACCCGCGCCAGCAGCCGGTCATAGAGGCCCGGCGCCGGCAGGCCGCCCTCATGCGCCGCGAAGTATTTCTTCAGCTGCTGGGCGAGGTAGGTCTCGATGCTTGGCGGAATCTGGTCTTCGCGCGTGAGGGTGGGGGCCGCCGTCTCCAACGCCACCGGCTGGATGATGGGGTTGCTCAGCAGCGCGGAAATATCGGCCGCCCGCACCGCACGCGGCAGCGACATCGCGCAGAGACGGTAGATACTATGTTCCAGTTCGCGGATATTGCCGGGCCACGGGTGGCGCGCCAGCGCGGCGATCGCTTCGGCATCCAGCGTCTTCGCGGTTAGCCCGCGGCTGCCGGCACGGCGCATGAAATAAGCCACCAGCGGCGCGATATCTTCCTGCCGCTCGCGCAGCGGCGGCAGCGGCAGCGGCACCACATGCAGGCGGAAATAGAGGTCCTCGCGGAATTGGCCGACAGCCACCAGCGATTTCAGATCGCGGTGCGTCGCGGCGACAATGCGCACATCCGTATGCACCGGCTTCGTTGCGCCAATCGGCGTCACCTGCTGCTCCTGCAGCACGCGCAGCAGGCGCGTCTGCGCCTCCATCGGCATGTCACCGATCTCATCGAGGAACAGGGTGCCGCCATTCGCCTGCTCGAACGCGCCCACCTGCTTCTGATGCGCCCCGGTGAACGCACCCTTCTCATGCCCGAACAGCGCGCTCTCGATCAGCTCACGCGGGATGGCGGCCATGTTCAGCGCTACGAACGGCTTTTCCTTGCGGCGGCTGAGCGCATGCAGCGCCCGCGCCACCATCTCTTTCCCCGTGCCGGATTCGCCGGTAATCAGCACCGTGAGGTCGTTCCCAATCAATTTGGCCAGCGTGGCGAATACCTGCTGCATAGCCGGCGATTTGCCCACCAATATGAGGTCGGCGCTGATACGCACTTCGCTGTCGATTTCGTGATTCGTGATTCGTGGTTCGTGGTTCGTGGCGCTACGCAGCGCCTCCATCAGCACCTGCAGGTCGAACGGTTTCGGCAGGAAGGTCACCGCGCCCAGGTCCTGCGCCCGCGCGGCATTCAGCAGCGTGTTATGCGCGCTCATCACGATCACCGGCAGCTCGGGCCGTTGCTTTTGCCAGCGGGCCAGCGCATCCAGCCCGTTGCCGCGCGGCATGGTCACATCCGTCACCACCACATCGCCGACGCCCTGGGCAATCCACGCATCGATATCGCTGAGATGTTCCGAGGCGCGCACCACATACCCGGCCTGCGTCATCGCGCGGGTGAGAACGGTGAGAATGCCGGCGTCATCATCCGCCAGAAGTACGGTCTTGCTCATGCTTACCTGCCTAAATTTTAGGCAGGTTTAGCAAATCGAGCCATAATGGGCAAGCGCTGAAAGCCAGGCATGCCGAGCTGCGATTGAGCCGCGAGCCGCCTGCAGCGGGGTAGGGGGCGGGGCCCCCTTCAAACTGCCGCCGGCAGATATAACGTAAACCGCGCCCCGCCATCCTGCGGGCGGTCATAGGCCACCAGCCCGCCATGCTCCTCCACAATCCGCGCGACGATGGAGAGGCCGAGACCCTTGCCCTGCACCTTCGTCGTTACGAACGGCGCAAACAGGCGTTCCTCCAGCCGGGCCGGCACGCCGGGGCCGTTATCGGCGACGCTGATGGCGATGGGCAGCGATTTGCCCAGCGCATTGCGGCGCGTTTCGCCCAGCGTGTAGCGCGTGGTGAGGGTAATGCGCGGCGCCTGCACCAGTTCCACCGCCTCCGCCGCATTCTTCAGCAGATTCGCCAGCGCCTGCACCAGCGCATCGTGATGCGCGGCGATAGGCGGCAGCGACGGGTCGTATTGCTGCTGATATTGGATTTTATTGCCAAACGCCGCCGCCGCCGCCATGCGCGCATGTTCCAGCGCTTCGTGGATATTGATTGGCACGAGCTCCTTCGGCGGTGTCGGCGAAAGCGGGTCCATCGTCGCGATCAGCTGGTCGATGCGCGCTACCTCATTGATGATCAGTGTTGTCAGCGCTACATCCTCGGGCCCCACGCTGCCGCCCAGCAGCTGCGCCGCGCCGCGGATGGAAAGCAGCGGGTTGCGGATCTCATGCGCCAGCATCGCCGCCATACTGGAGGAAAGCTCGGTGAACGTATCGGCCACGCCCAGTTGCGATGCCTGCGGCAGCATCAGCACCAGCAGCGCCATGGTATGCGGCGCCTGGGTGACATACGCCTCGCACCGCGCGATGTTCGGTAGTTCCAGCTGGGTGAGGCGGGTGGTGCGCTCCTCGGAAAACAGCCGCTTCAGCGCACCGCGCAGCGGATGGTCGTCGCTCAGCGATTCCAGCAGCAGCCGCGGCAGCGACGGCGCCAGCGGGTTGGCAGCGACGATGATGCCATGTTCATCCAGCAGCAGTGCCGGGAAGGGCAGGGCCTCGAGCCATGCGCCGGCCTCACTCACCCTCGGTCACCCGCTCATGCGCGCGCTGGGTGACGCCGCGCTGCTGCAACCCATCATAATAGGTGCGGATGATTTCTTTCACCGCCGCCGGCTCGGTCTGCGTGTTCACCTTATGGCGAAACTCCGCTGAATTCGGCAGCCCGCCCGCATACCAGCCCAAATGCTTGCGCGCCACCCGCACGCCGTTCACGATGCCGTAGAGATTCAGCATCTCCTCATAGTGCGACAGCATGATATCGCGCTGCTCGCCGATGCTGGGGTCGGCGACTTTTTTCCCGGTCTTCAGATATTGCGCCGCCTGGCTGATAAACCACGGGCGACCATACGACCCGCGCCCGATCATCACCCCATCCGCGCCCGATTTTTGCAGGGCGCTGTCGATATCTTCATAGGTGGTGATGTCGCCATTCACGATTACCGGCAGCTTCACCGCGTCTTTCACCGTGCGGATGAAATCCCAGTCCGCTGAGCCTTTATACATTTGGCAGCGTGTGCGGCCATGCACGGTCAGCATTTTAATGCCCAGTTCTTCCGCCCGCTTTGCGAATACCGGCGCGTTGAGCGAGCTGTGGTCCCACCCCATGCGCATCTTCAACGTGACGGGGATTTTCACGGCTTTCACCGTGGCTTCCAGAATGCGCATCGCCAGTGCTTCCTCGCGCATCAGCGCGCTGCCGGCCATGCCGTTCACCACCTTCTTCACCGGGCAGCCGAAATTGATATCGATGATATCCGCACCGCGGTCTTCATTCAGCTTAGCCGCCTCGGCCATGATCTCCGGGTCGCAGCCCGCCAGCTGCACCGAGAACGGGCGCTCCTTCGATTCAAAGCGCGTCATGCGTTCGGCATTCTTGGTTTCCAGCACCACCGCCTTGCTGGCAATCATTTCGCTCACCACCAGCCCTGCGCCAAAGCTCTTCACCAACTGGCGGAACGGCAGATCGCTCACCCCCGTCATCGGCGCGAGGATGGCATTCGATTCCAGCGTGATCGGGCCGATCCGGATCGGCTGGAGGTCGTGCGTGCTATTGTTGGCAATTTCCATAGGCCGCGCTCATAATAGATTCCGCGGCCGAGCGCAACCGCTGCTAGCGGCCGGCTTCCGGGTTCTGCGCGCTTTCCCTGGCCTGCACGGCCTTGATCAGCGCATCGATCTTGTTGTTATTGGCGGCGGTTTCGTCGTGCAGCTTGTTGATCTCGTCGTTCAGCGATTGACGGTACTGCTTGATCTGCTTGGCTTCGCCAAAGCCGAAATAACTGCCAATGGCACCACCCGTCGCAATCAGCGCCAAATGGCCGGCCAGGTATTTATTGGGTAGCTCGGTATGCTGGAACGCATGCCGTGCCTCATGCGCCATCAGCGGAATACCGAACACCGTCGCGCCATTGCCGATGCCGTTCAGCACCACGCTGGTGAGCGATTGGTTGGGCGGCAAATCGACATGCTGGCCCGTAGGGGTGGGGACCACATTCAACTCTGCGTCTTCTTTGGGATATTCTTTTTCCATGGCAACATTCTAGCACCCCCATGTGACAACTTGATGACGGCCCGGCCGCTTTTCGCCTTCCCAGCCCTGAAAATCCTGCTAAAACCGCGCCATGCCCGCTCCCGCCCCGCAGATTGCCGCCCTCATCGTCGCCGCCGGCTCTGGCACGCGGGCAGGGGGCGCCACGCCGAAGCAATACGCCCCCGTGCGCGGCAAACCCATGCTGCGCCATAGCGTGGAGGCGCTGCTGGCCCACCCATCTATCGCCAGTGTTCAGGTCATCATCCACCCCGGCCACCGTGCCTTGTATAACGAAGCCACCGCCGGCCTCGCCCTGCCGGACCCCGTCCTCGGCGGTGCTGAGCGGGCGGATTCCGTGCGCGCCGGCCTCGCCGCCACCGACGCCGATTATGTGCTGGTACACGACGCCGCGCGGCCTTTCCTGTCCGCCGCCGTTATCGACCGCCTCATCGCCGCGCTGAACCCCACCACCGGCGTAATCCCAGCCCTGCCGGTGGCCGATACCGTCCGCCGCTTCCAGAATGGCTGGCAGGAAGTGAGCCGCGATGGGCTGCTGCGCATCCAGACCCCGCAGGCCTTCCCGCGCGCTTTGCTGGTCGATGCCATGCAGCGTTCTGCCCAGCCTTCCGACGAGGCCGCCGCCTGGCTTGCCGCCAACCATCCGCTGGCGTATGTAGAGGGCAATGCGGCGCTCGATAAAATCACCAGCGCCACCGAACTGGAGTGCGCCATGCAAGCAGCCACACGAACCGCCACCGGCATGGGTTACGACGTGCACACCCTCACGCCCGCCGGCCAGTCGCACCATATCCGCCTTGGCGGGGTCGATATCCCGCATAACCACAAGCTGCACGGCCATTCCGACGCCGATGTGGTGCTGCATGCCATCGTCGATGCGCTGCTCGGCGCCCTGGCCGAGGGCGATATCGGCAGCCATTTCCCGCCCTCCGATCCGCAATGGAAGGGAGCCGATTCCGCCATCTTCCTCGAAACCGCGCGCCAGCGGGTGGAAGCGCGCGGCGGCAACATCCAGCATCTCGACATCACCCTCATTTGCGAAGCACCAAAAATTTCGCCGCATCGCGAAACCATCCGCACCCATATCGCGGCGCTGCTGCAATTGCCGCTGCCGCGCGTCAGCCTGAAAGCCACCACCACCGAGCGCCTTGGCTTCACCGGGCGTGAGGAAGGCATCGCCTGCCACGCTATCGCCACCCTTACTTTGCCGGAGTCCGCATGAACCAGATCGCCACGCTCTTCGGTCTCGGCAATATCAAACGCGGCCCCGGCACGGCCGGTTCCTTCGCCGCCGCGCTGCTCGCCTTCGTCATTCTCCAGCTGCCGCATGGCTGGCCCATCCTCATCGCCGGCACGGTGCTGTTCTCCCTGCTCGGCACCGTCGCGGCCGACCGCTACATGGCCAGCCATCCCGAATTCGCCCACGACCCGCAGCAGGTGATTGTCGATGAGCTGGCCGGCCAATGGCTCACCTATATCGTCTGGTATCTGTGGATCGTCGGCATCACCGCGCACGAGGTCAATGCCAGCATGCTGGATGTGGATGTGTCGCCGCAGTTTCTCTTCATCGGCTTCCTGCTGTTCCGCTTTTTCGATATCCTGAAACCCTGGCCCATCAGCTGGGCCGACCGCAAGGTGAAAGGCGGCTTCGGCGTGATGTTCGACGACATTCTCGCCGCCTTTCCCGCCGGCTCGATCCTCTATCTCATCTACCTCTTCTGGCCCATGCTCGGCGGCCAGATGGAATCGATGCCGTGAGCATTTTTCCGCCTGCATTCTGCACGAAGGCAGCTGCCATCCTCGAGCAATGCACCGGCCGCGAGCTTACCATCGCCACGGCGGAATCCTGCACCGGCGGCCTGCTTTCCGCCATCCTCACCGAGCTGCCCGGCAGTTCGGCCATGTTCACCCACGGTTTCATCACTTATGCCAACGAAGCGAAAAACCAATTGGTTGGCGTGTCGCCCGAACTCATCCACGCCCATGGCGCTGTCAGCGAGCCAGTGGCGAGGGCAATGGCCGACGGTGCGTTGCGCGCATCTGGCGCCAGCATCGCTATTGCCATCACCGGCATTGCGGGCCCATCGGGCGGTGAAAACAAACCCGTCGGCACCGTGCATTTCGCCATCGCCCAGCAAGGCCGTGCTACGCGCCACGAACATAAAATTTTCGCCGGTGATCGCAGCCAGATACGCTTGGCTGCGACGGAAAACGCGCTTGATCTGATTCTGGCGATATTGGTGCGCCGCTAGCGCTACTTTTTCGGCTTCTGCTTCGCGCGAAACTCTTTCGCCCAGCCGGCTTTTTCTTCCTGCAGCGAGCGGGCCAGCACCAACGCGTCCGGGGTGACATCTTTCGTGATGACGGAACCGGCCGCTACAATCGCGCCGTCGCCCACCGTCACAGGGGCCACCAGAGCGGTGTTGGAACCAATAAAGGCATCGCGGCCGATACTGGTGATGGCTTTGCTGTAGCCATCATAATTGCAGGTGATGGTGCCTGCGCCGATATTGGCTTCCTCGCCCACGACCGCATCGCCGATGTAACTCAGGTGGCTGATCTTGGCCCCGGCCTTCACATCGGCCTTCTTGATCTCGACGAAATTGCCGACTTTCACCTTCTCGCCAAGGTTTGCCCCCGGCCTCAGTCGCGCGAACGGGCCCACCACGGAACCTTTGCCAATCATCGCGCCCTCGATATGCGAGAATGCCTTGATATGCACCTTCTCGCTAATGCTCACGCCCGGTCCAAAAAACACATTCGGCTCAATCAGCGTATCGGCGCCGATGGCCGTATCCGCCGCGAAATAAACCGAGTCGGGGTCCACCAGCGTCACGCCGTTTTCCATGTGTTTCTGCCGCGCGCGATATTGGAAAATCGCTTCCGCCACCGCCAGTTCGCTGCGTGCATTCACGCCCAGTACTTCGTCCTCATCGCCTTCGACGACGACGGCCTTGTAACCCGCAGCGCGTGCCAGCTCGATGATATCGGTGAGGTAATATTCACCCTTGGCGTTCTCGTTTTTAATTTTGCCGAGCAGCTTCCAGGCGACCGAACCTTTAATCGCCATCACGCCGGAATTACACAGCGGAATTTCTAATTCTTCCGCGTTCGCTTCCTTCACTTCAACGATGCGGGCCAGCTGCCCCTCATCATCCAGCACCAGACGACCATAGGCGTTCGGCTCATCCTTCACGAAGCCAAGCACGGCCACCGCGCATTGCGAATCCTCCGCCAGCGCACCCAGAACATTCTGCATGGTCTCCACCGTAATGAGCGGCGTATCGCCATAGAGCACCAGCAGGTTGCCGTCGAAATTCACCAGCGCATCCTTTGCCGCCAGCACCGCATGTGCCGTGCCCAGCTGCTCGCGCTGATAGCCCACATCCACCTCGCCGGCGATGTCGCGCGCCGTGTCGATCACCTTGTCCATGCCCGGCGCCACCACCAGTGTGATGGGCGCAAGCCCGGCCTCCAGCGCGTTACGCACCACATGCCCGACCATCGGCATGCCCGCCACCGGGTGCAGCACCTTCGGCAGGGTCGATTTCATACGGGTGCCCTTGCCGGCGGCGAGGACGATGGCAGCGGTGGGTATCGTGGCTTTTTTCTTCATCATGGCCGGGAAACTGCTATGATGCGCGCCACTAGTCAAGGAGTTCGCCATGCTCGCCACCATCCTCGCCCTCGTTTTCGCCGGTATCTGTCTTGTGGGCGCCATTATCATCTGGCGCGGCAAGCTGGCGCAGGAAGAGGCACTGCGCGACGCGCTGGCCGCCCGTGCCAGCGCCGAAGCCAGCCTGGCCCATATGGAGGAGGAGCTGGACCGTGCGCGTGACGAAGCCGCCAGCGCCAGCAAAGCCTATAACAGCGCCGAGAAAAACGAAGCCGTCGCCCTGCAGAAGGTGGAGGCGGCCGAGCAGCGCATCCGCGAGTTCGAGCAGCTGAAAACCCAGTTCGAGCAATTCGCCAAATCGGCGGTGCTGGAAACCAGCAACCAGCTTTCCAACAAGCTGCTGGAGGACCATAAACGCGCCCGCGAGGAAACCCATAAACAGTTCGAGCAATTCACCAAAACCGCCAGCGAGCAGCTGCTTGCCAAGCAGCAGGAGCTCACCCACACGCTGGGCAAGGTGCAAGGCCAGGTCGATGCGTCGCGCGACCAGCTATCGGTGCTGGTGCGCGCCATGCAGAACCCCATCGGTGCCGGGGCCGAGGGCGAAATCATCATGGGCAACATCCTGCAGCAGCATGGCTTCACGCCCGGGCAGGATTACGAGCTGCAAGTGCATCTGGCCGGCGAAGAGGGCAGCCTGCGCCCCGATTGCGTGATCTACCTGCCGCACCAGCATGCCATCATCGTCGATGCCAAGGCCTCGCAGCATATCTTCGCGCTTTTCCGCACCGAGGGCACGCCCGAGTTCGACGAAAGCTTCCGCGACATCCAGAAAACCATGCGCGAGCATGCCAGGGCGCTCGCCGGCAAAACCTACCGCGAATCGCTGCGCAAACTGAAAAGCCGCAACGGCCAGCCCATCACCCGCACCACGCTGGTGATGTTTGTGCCGAATGACGAGGTGGTAACCCGCCTGATGCATAAGGACCCCAACCTCATGCAGTTCATGCGCGAGAACGACATCATCCTCGCAGGTCCGGTCACGCTGTCCGGTATTTTCCTCACCAGCCGCGCGCTGATTCAGGAGGCCCGTCAGCTCGATGCGCAGGCCGAAATCGTCGCCTTAACCTCCGAGCTGATGGCCGACCTGGGCACTGCCTTGGGTTATGCCGAGGATGTGATGAAAGGCATCCGCACCAGCGCCAGCGCCTACGACAAATTCGCCGCCAGCCTTAACCGCGGCGTGATGGCCCGCCTGAAGCGCCTGCAGGCCAAAGGCGTGCGCCCCGCCAAGAACAAGGCGCTGCCGAACAACCTGGCCCGCTACGAAATCACCAGGCAGGATGATATCATCGCCGGCGAAGCCGAAGAGGTGGGTGCAGTGCTGAGTCTGCCGAAGGAAGACGCGGCTTAATAACTCACCCGCGCGCTCAGCGCCGCGCTCAGCGTACCGTCATCCATATAATCCAGCTCGCCACCCATGGGGATGCCCTGGGCAAGGCGGGTGACTTTCACCTCCTGCCCCTGCAGGCGCTCGGCCACATAATGGGCGGTGGTCTGCCCCGCCATGGTGGCCGATAGCGCCAGGATCAGTTCCTTCACCCCCGCATCGCCAATGCGCTTCAGCAGCGGTTCGATACGCAGCTGTTCCGGCCCGCGCCCATCGATGGCGGAAAGCGTGCCGCCCAGCACATGATAGGTGCCGCGGAAAGCGCCGGAGCGCTCCATCGCCCAGACATCGGCCACATCCTCCACCACGCAGATGAGCGACTGGTCGCGGCTGGCATTCGTGCAGATGCGGCAGGGGTCCACATCATCCAGCGAGCCGCAATGGCTGCAGCTTTTCACCTCCTCATTCGCCTGCGCCAGCGCCGCAATGAGGGGAGGAACCATTCTGGTTTTCTGCTTCAGCAGATGCAGCGCCAGCCGTCGCGCCGAGCGCGGGCCGACGCCGGGAAGGCGCGCCAGTTCACCGATCAATCTGTCAATGGCATTGGCCATCATTCACTCTCCGTTATTGCGAGGAGCAAAGCGATGCGGCAATCCATCTTCAAAGCGGCAAGTTGGATTGCTTCGCTCTCGCTCGCAATGATTAAAACGGTAATTTAAAACCCGACGGCAGCCCCAGCCCGCCCGTCACCGCGCCCATGGCGTCGCTCATCGCACCATCGGCTTTCGCCTTGGCGTCGCGGTGGGCGAGCACGATGAGGTCTTCCAGCGTTTCCCTGTCATCCAGCGCCGCCGGGTCGATGGCGATGGATTTCAGTTCGCCCTTGCCGGTGAGGGTCACCTTCACCACGCCGCTGGCCGAGCTGCCTTCGAACTCGCGCACTTCCATCTCGGCCTGCACCTTGCCGAGTTTCGCCTGCATTTCCTGCGCCTGCTTCAGCATTTTCTGGATATTCATCATTTCTTCTCCGGGATAAATTCGATCTCTGCATCGGGGAACATCTCGAGCGCGGCCTGCACCTTGGGATGCGCCACGGCATATTGCTTCATTTGCGCGATGGCCGCATTGCGCTGCTCGCGGATGGTCGGCTCGCCAGCCGCCTGTTCGTTATAGACAAACGCCCAGCGTTCCCCCGTCCATTCATGCAGGCGGCGCTGGATGCGGGCTGGCACATCGGCGGGCATATGGCCCACCGGCTTCACCTCGATGCGTCCGCGCTCGAAACTGACGAAACGCATATCGTCGATCATGAACTTGGCGAGCATCGCCTCGCGTTTCATCTCGAACAATTCCACCACCTCAAGGAAGCCATGCACCTCCACCACCGGCTGCGGTTCAATCTTTTTCGCAGCGGCGGTCATCACCGTGGTGGGGACAGTGCTGGTCGGGCGCGGGGCGCTGCTGCCCACGGCCTGCGTCATGCTATGCACGGCGCTGGGAGCGGCGGCTGCACGCGGGGCTGCCGGAGTCGGAGCAGAAGGCGCTGCCGCCGGGGCCGCCACACCGCCACGCACGATCTCGGCCGGGGTCGGCAGTTGCGAGGCATAGCCGAGGCGCACCAGCACCATCTCCAGCGTGGCGAGCGCGCTGATGCTGTGGCGCATTTCCTCGATGCCCTTGGTCAGAATCTGCCAGGCGCGCGTCAGCGCGGGCACGGAAAGCCCCTCGGCCATCGCCTTCGCCAACGCCTGTTCGGCGGGCGAATAATGCAGGTTCTCCACCAGCGCAGGCGCCACGGTGATGCGCGTCAGATAATGGGTGATATCGAGCAGGTCGTTCAGCAGCATGGCCGCATCGGCGCCCTGGTGGTACAGCGATTTTGCCTGCTCCAGCGCCGTTTCCATCTGCCCGCTGAAGATGGATTTCAGCAGCGCGAAGCTCTGCGTTTTGTCGGCCAGCCCCAGCATGTCGCGCACAGCAGGGGCGGTAAGGGTAACGTTGCCGGCCGCATCCGTCCCCATAGCGATCGCCTGGTCGAGCAGCGACAGCGCATCGCGCACCGAGCCCTCGGCGGCAGTGGCGATCAGGTCGGCGCAATCGGCCGGCAGGGCAATATTCTCTTTGGTCGAAACATTCACCAGGTGCTGCGCCAGCACATCCAGCTCGATACGCTTGAGATCGAACTTCTGGCAGCGCGAAATAATCGTCACCGGAATCTTGCGCAGCTCGGTGGTGGCGAAGATGAATTTCACATGCGGCGGCGGCTCCTCCAGCGTCTTCAGAATCGCGTTGAACGCGCTCTTCGACAGCATGTGGACCTCATCGATGATATAGACTTTGTAGCGCGCCGAGACGGGGGCATATTGCACCGAATCGATCAGATCGCGCATGTTGTCGACGCCGGTGTTGCTCGCCGCATCCATCTCGATCACATCCACATGCCTATCCTCGGCGATGGCGATGCAGTTGGGGCAGACACCACAGGGCTGCGTCGTCGGCTCGCCCAGCCCATCGGGCCCGATGCAGTTCAGCCCGCGCGCGATGATGCGCGCCGTGGTGGTTTTCCCGATGCCGCGAATCCCCGTCAGCACCCAGGCATGCGCGATGCGCCCCGAAGCGAACGCATTGGTCAGCGTGCGCACAAGCACTTCCTGCCCGATGAGATCATCGAACGTCTGCGGGCGGTATTTACGGGCTAGGACGCGGTACATGACGAGAGATTAGATGGGTTGAAACAGGCAGTCGAGCAAGTAGTGGCAGTTATACACGGGTGAGGCCAGCAGGCCGAACGAGCCATCAGCCCACGAAGTGGCGTTCCATTGGGGAGGGCAGAAGCCCGAGCAGGGAACATTAAAGGCGAAGCCAGTCACCCGCTGCGCGGGTGACTGGCGGACGACCCGGTGCAAAACCACTACAGTTGCTGCCTTTCGGCCCTGGCTGGGTTCGCGGCAGCATCGCCCGCCGCCAGTCGCGCATAGTGTTCGCATAGATACACTCAGGCTGCAAGCGGTTCGTGGGCCATATATAAGCCTTCTTTGGCTTGTTTCTGCGGAAATGCTGGGGTAATTTACTTATCCACAGACCCGGGCCCACCCGGGCGAACCCATCGGCAAGTCAGCAAACACTGAAAACACACGGAGTGTGTCATGATGGGACGTATGGTCGCGGCAATCCCGATGCCGCCTTTTATCCGCCGCCGCTCGGGCGAAATCGTCGGGCTGTGCCTGGCGGCCGCCGGGCTGGCCCTGGCCATCGCCCTGGCCACCTACCACCCCACCGACCCGTCGCTCGACCGCGTCAGCGGCGAGCCGGCGAAGAATGCGCTGGGCGTGTTCGGCGCCACCCTGGCCGACCTCAGTAAACAGACGCTGGGCTGGACCAGCATCCTCCTCATCGCCAGCCTGTTCGGCTGGAGTTGGCGGCTGATGCTGAGGGACAGCGCCATGCGCTGGGCCTGGCGCGTCATCGCGCTGCTCACGGCGCTGGTTTGCGGCTCCACCCTGCTGGCGCTGCTGGCGGCAGCCACCAACGCGGCCTTCCTGCAGCAGGCGAGCGGTGCCATCGGCATCGTGGTTGGCGTGAAGCTGATCCCCATGCTCGGCAATGCAGGCGTGGCCATCGGTGCTACCTTGCTGTTCCTGCTCAGCCTGCCGGTGGCGCTGGGCCTGCGCATGCATGAATGGGTGGCGATTTCTTTCATGATGCATCGTGCCGGTCATTTCGTGGTGGAGCATACCGCCGCCTTCATCGCCCTGCTGCGTAAGCCGGGCGCCTATGAAGATGGGGCCGATGAGGACGAAGAAGAAACCGATGAACTCGAAGAAGACGAGCTCGAGGAAGAGGAAGAAGACGAGGAAGAAATCGCCAATAAAGGCCCGCGCATCACCACGCCGAAAAAGCGGGTGGAGGCCAAGAAATCGAAAAAGGCCGCCGCTCCGCAAGGCGCGCTGGACCTGCGCGCGCGCCAGGGCACCTTCACCATGCCCAGCCTGAACCTGCTGCAGAAGCAGACCGGCAAGGGCCCTAAACAGATGAGCGAGAGCGCGCTGGAGCAGAATGCCCGTCTGCTCGAATCCGTGCTGCTCGATTTCGGCGTGAAGGGCGAAATCACCAAGGTCCGCCCCGGCCCCGTGGTGACGCTGTATGAGTTCGAGCCCGCCCCCGGCATCAAATCCAGCCGCGTCATCGGCTTGAGCGATGATATCGCCCGTTCGATGAGCGCCATCTCGGCGCGCATCTCGGTCATCCCCGGCAAGAACGCGCTGGGCATCGAACTGCCGAATGCACACCGCGAAACCGTCTACCTGCGCGAGCTGTTCGAGGACGACAAATACGCCGGCACCGAAACCAAGCTGCCGCTGGTGCTGGGTAAGGATATCTCGGGCGAAGCCATCATCGCCGACCTCGCCAAGATGCCGCACGTGCTGGTGGCGGGCACCACCGGCTCGGGCAAATCGGTGGCCATCAACACCATGATCATGAGCCTCGTCTACCATCTGACGCCCGAGCAATGTAAGTTCATCATGATCGACCCGAAAATGCTTGAACTCTCGGTCTACGACAATATTCCCCACCTGCTTTCCCCCGTCGTTACCGAACCCGGCAAGGCCGTCGTCGCGCTGAAATGGACGGTGAAGGAAATGGAAAACCGCTACCGGCTGATGAGCAACCTCGGCGTGCGCAACATCGACGGCTATAACAAGCGCATTGAGGAAGCGAAGAAGAAGGGCGAGGAACTCACCCGCACCGTGCAGACCGGCTTCGACCCCGAAACCGGCAAGCCCATCATGGAAAAGCAGCCGCTGGAAATGAGTCCGCTGCCCTTCATCGTCGTCATCGTCGATGAGATGGCCGACCTGATGCTGGTGGCCGGCAAGGATATCGAAGGCAGCATCCAGCGCCTGGCGCAGATGGCGCGTGCCGCCGGCATCCACATCATCATGGCCACGCAGCGCCCGAGCGTCGATGTCATTACCGGCGTCATCAAAGCCAACTTCCCGACGCGCATCAGCTTCCAGGTGACCAGCAAAATCGACTCGCGCACCATCCTGGGCGAGCAGGGGGCCGAGCAGCTGCTGGGGCAGGGCGACATGCTCTACATGGCCGGCGGCGGCCGCATCACCCGCGTCCACGGCCCCTTCATCACCGATAAAGAGGTCGAGCAGATCGTCAGCTACCTGAAAACCCAGGGCGAGCCGCAATACGACACCGCCGTCACCTTCGATCCCGAGGAAGAAGGCGACACCGGCGACATGTTCGAGGAAGAGGAAACCGAGGCCGAGCGCGCCCTCTACCAGGAAGCCGTCAAGGTGGTAGTGCGCGAGGGCAAAGCCAGCACCAGCTACGTGCAGCGCCGCCTGAAAATCGGCTATAACCGTGCCGCGCGCATCATCGAGAAGATGGAGCAGGAAGGTATCGTCGGTCCGGCGAACCATGTCGGCAAGCGCGAGGTATTAGAACGCGAGTAATGCTATATCTGTCATTCCCGTGAAAGCAGAATGACATGATATAAACCTATTGCTCCCTGCCGCCTTTCCCGCTACGCCGCCTGTCATGAACCTGCGCCACCTTATCGCCGCCCTGGCATTCCTCGTCGCCGCTCCCGCCATCGCGGCGCCGAACCCGGCGGATGTAGCGCGCGTCGAGCAATATCTATCCACCCTCACCACCATCACGGCGGATTTTTCGCAGGTCGATGCCAACGGCAATCTGGCCGGCGGCAAATTCTATATGAAACGCCCGGGCAGGATGCGCTGGGAATATAGCCCGCCCACGCCCATCCTGCTGGTCTCCGACGGCAAGGTGATGACCTATTACGATGCCGAGCTCGACCAGGTGAACTACATCCCGCTCGACGACACGCTGGGCGGCTTCCTGGCCCAGAAAAACCTTAAGCTGGACAGCGATTCCACCAGGCTCACTGCCTTCGAGGCGAAAGACGGCATCGTGCGCGCTACTCTGGTGCAGAAATCCAAGCCCGACGAAGGCAGCCTCACCCTGGAGTTCGACGACAAGCCCCTCCAGCTGCGTCAGATGATCGTGAAAGACGCCACCGGCAAGCAGACCCGCATCGCCTTGGAACATGCCGTCTATGGCCAGAACCTGCCCGACAGCCTCTTCAAATTCGAGGACCCGCGCGGGGTGCACAAACGCAATTATCGTAAGTAATTGTTTATATTTCAGGGCAAAGGCCCACAGCCATCCACAGGCTGCATACTTCATCGAACTGTCACACTTCGCCGGGCCGTTTCGGGTTATAAATATCCCATAACAACGGAGATACCTTATGCGTCTTGAACGCGCCCAGCTTGAAGAACTGATGATGGCCATGGTCGGCCTCGAGACGATGGCATACATCAAGCCCATCAGCCTCGATACCGGCACCCAATACGCCGTGTTCGCTGCCGACGGCACCCAGCTGGCCATGTTCGATTCCCACGAGACCGCTTACTACAACGCCATCAAACATAACCTCGACCCCGTCAGCCTGCACTAGCCCCAGTCGGCAAACCACGTCATTCCAATTTCCCACCACGAGGAAAACAATGATTGTCCAGATTGCAGCCCTGCTTACCATCCTCTGGCTCTGCCTGATCGCCGCTTATCTGGTTCCGGCGCTCGATCGCGTCCGCGCCCGCAGCGGGCAGTAGTTTTTGATGGTGCCTGTCGGCACGCTGGGGGCGAGCCCTCCATCGCTCCGCTCCCCCTTATTCGCTTCGCTCCGGCTCGCGCAGCTTCGGCGCTACGCATCGTACCCATCCACCGCTCTATGATTCTGAGTTTGCGGTCGGGCGTGCCGAGCGGGGGCGGGCCCCTTCAAACTACTTAAGCTCTATCATCACCGGCACATGGTCCGACGGATTCTCAAACCCGCGGGCCTCACGCACAATCACCCCACCCTTTAGGGTTGGCTTCAGCGCCGGCGAGATCCAGATATGGTCGAGGCGACGGCCTTTATCGGCGCCGGGCCATTCGCGGTTGCGGTAGCTCCACCAGCTGTATAGCTTCTGCTCGTGCGGCACGAACTCGCGCAGCGCATCCACCCACTGGCCGGCGCGCTGGGCGTCGCCAAATTTCTCGCGCTCGATGGGCGTATGGCTGACGATCTTCTGCAACTGCTTGCTCGACCACACATCATGCTCCAGCGGCGCGATATTGAAATCGCCCACCGCGATGGCCTTGTGGTGCTTCTTGAATTCCTTGCCCCAATCGCGCATCGCATCGACAAAGCGCAGCTTCTCGTCGAATTTCTGGTTCACCTCGGGATCAGGGATATCACCTCCGGCCGGCACATAGAAATTATGCAGCAGCGTGCCATCCGGCAGTTCCGCCGCGATATGGCGCTTATGGCCGCTGCCGTTCATATCATGCGTCGCATGTAGCTTCAGCGGCACTTTCGATAGGATGGCCACCCCGTTATAACTCTTCTCCCCCGAGAACAGCACATGCGGAAACCCATGCCGTGCAATCTGCTCATGCGGAAAATGCTGGTCCTCCACCTTCGTCTCCTGCAGGCAGAGAATGTCGGGCTGATAGGTTGTCAGGAACCGCGCGATCAAATCCTCGCGGATGCGGACTGAGTTAATGTTCCAGGTCGCTATTTTCATGCGCTCTATATAGGTAGCGCCTCTCTTCAATAGCAAACGAGATTTGTTACCCGCGCACAGGCTTTGCCGAGTACGGGTAACGCAACCAACGCACTTTCACGCCTGCGTGAAAGTGAAGCGGAGCGAAAAAATAGGGGAAGCCTTTCGGCTTCCCCAGTGGTTGCAGGAACAATTCGGTTAGCGGTGCACGCCCTCGCGCACCAGACGGGCGGGCAGGGCCACACCCACGGAAATCATCGTCAGCGGCCACAGCAGCATGGCCACCAGCACGCCGGTCGCCAGCGCAGCGCCCAGCCAGGAAACCGCCGGCGCCATCGCGCCCATATCGGCGATGCCGGGCATCAGCAGGCCAATGAAAGCCGGCATCAGCAGCGCGCCGATGAAATGATGCGGATCGGCCAGGCGCAAGGCGAGGGCCAGCGCCTCGCCGCGGCCGACGCACAGCGCGGCCACGAGGCCAAGCGCGGCCCCCGCCATCGGCGTCAGCGGAACGAGGAGGGAGATCAGCAGCCCCGCCACCATGCCTTCGCCGGCCTTCTGTAATCCATCGCCGCTGCCGGCCTGATGCGCCTGCAGCAGCGCGACAAACCCACCCGCCAGCACCGCGGCCAGCTGTGCCATACCCAGCGCCGCGCGATTCATTTCCCATGCGCCGCCGGCCAGCCCCGCCAGCAGCAATGCCCAGCCGGCCAGCGCCAGCCCTTGCGGCACCGGGTGCCACACCGCCGCGCCTGTCGCCAGCACACGGCGCGGATGCAGCGGCAGATGCATGCCACCCAGCAGCCCCACTGTCAGCGCCATCACCACCACCAACGGCAGCAGCGCCAGCAATGCGATAGGCGGCAACCACCAGCCCACCAGCCGCTCGAGTATATAAACACCAGCTGCCGCACCGCCGATACCGGCCGCCAGGAGCCCGAGAAACCGCCCACGCTCCAGCAGCGGCGCGGCGACCAGTACGGCGGCCAGGGTCACCAGCAGCAGCCCAAAGGTGAGGGCGCCATCCAGCCAGAAAATTGCCACGAACCCGCCACCCAGCAGCAGCGCCAGCACCAGCATGGCCGCCTGTGCGCGGTGCGCCGAAAGCAGCGAAGCCGGCACCAGCATTAGCAATCCGGCAGCCAGGGCCGGTTGGGCAAACAGGGAAACAAGCGCGTTCATCATCTCTCCTTTGTATCAGGATTTGTGCCAACCGCAGCGTAAAGCATTTTCAAGCGCTTACCGCAAATAGCTGTCGTAACGCGCCCTGCGCCCCGCCGCTTTTCACAGCGTGTTGCTTAAAAATGATGCAGCCTAACCCGGCTTGGCATCGGCGCGCGAGGCGTGCTACACAGGCGCCATGCAAACTGAAATCATCATCGCCGGTGGCGGCCTTGTCGGCAACGCACTGGCCATCGCGCTGGCGCAGGGGGGCCTCAGCGTCACCGTCATCGACCCGCTGCCGCGCGAGCAGCAACTCGCCGCCGCGTTCGACGGCCGCACTTCTGCCATCTCCGACGGCTCGACACGCATTCTGCGCAAGCTGGGCGCGTGGGGGTATATTGAAAACGATGTGCAGCCCATCCATGACATCCGCGTGGTGGAGCAGGATAAGCCCGGCTTCGTGCATTACAGCGACCGCGATGTCGGCAAACCGTTCGGCTACATCGTCGAGAACGGCCTGCTGCGCAAGGCGCTGTTCATGGCGCTGGAAGCTACGCCCGGCATCACACTTCTCTCGCCCAATAAAGTCACCGGCTTCACCGAGCAGCCCGGCAGCATCACCGCGCAACTGGCCGATGGGCAGACCATCACCGCCCCGCTGCTCATCGCCGCCGATGGTCGTTTCTCCGGCCTGCGCGAACAGGCGGGCATTCCGCACCGCGTGATCGGCTACGGCCAGACCGCCATCGTCTGTGTCGTCGAGCACGAACTGCCGCATCACGGCCTGGCGCTCGAGAAATTCTACCCCGCAGGCCCCTTTGCCATCCTGCCGCTGAAGGGCAACCGCTCCGGCATCGTCTGGACGGAATCCGATGCGGATGCCCCGCATTACACCGCGCTGCCCGATGTCGAATTCAATGCCGAACTGCAACGCCGCGTGGGCGATGCCGCCACGGCCGTCTGGGGCAAGGTCGCCGCCACCGGCAAGCGCTTCAGTTATCCGCTCAAGCTCATGCATGCCGATGCCTTCTACAAAGGCCGTCTCGTGCTGGTGGGCGATGCGGCGCATGGCATCCATCCCATCGCGGGGCAGGGCGTGAACCTCGGCTACCGCGATGTGGCGGTGCTGGCCGAACTCATTATCGAACAGCGCAGACTCGGCCTCGACCTCGGCTCGGAAACCCTGCTGGCCCATTACGCCCGCTGGCGCAGGTTCGACTCCTTCAGCATGACCGCCAGCACCGACCTGCTGAACCGCCTGTTCAGCAACAACCTGCCCGGCATGAGCCTCCTGCGCCGTACGGGCCTGCGCGCGGTGGAGCGCATGCCGGCCCTGAAAAAAGTCTTTATGCGCCACGCCATGGGTCTGATTGGTGACTTGCCCGCGATGATGCAGGAAGATAAGGCCGCATGATGGATACCATCGCCATCCTCCGCCAACTGGTGGCATTTCCTACTGTCAGCTCGGATTCCAACCTGGCGCTGATCGCCTGGGTAGAACAATTCCTCCATGAACAAAACGTGCCGCACTGGCGCATCAACGAAAGCAGCACGAAGTGCTCACTCATCGCCCGTATCGGGCCGGATGCGCCGGGCGGTATCGTGCTCTCCGGCCATACGGATGTGGTGCCGGTGAAAGACCAGCCATGGGAAACCGACCCCTTCACCCTCACCGAAAAAGGCGAGCGCTATTACGGCCGCGGCACGTCGGATATGAAATCGTTCCTCGCCCTGGCACTCGCCGCCACCCCGCTTTTTAAAAACAGCAGGCCGGTGAAGCCTGTGTGGCTGGCTTTTTCGCATGACGAAGAGATAGGCTGTCTCGGCGCTGCGCCCATGGCGCTGGCGCTTCAGGAAAAGAAGGCGCAACCCAGCCTGGTAGTGATCGGCGAGCCCACCGAGATGCAGCTCGTCGGTGCGCATAAAGGCATCCTGTCGTTTGAAACCATTATCACCGGCCGCGAGGCCCATTCGAGCATGCCGGAGCAGGGCGTCAACGCCGTGATGCTGATGGGCGAGCTGATCCACACGCTCAATCAAATCGCCGCCGGACAGCGCCAAAAGCAGGATCCACTGAGCGGGTTTCCATCGCCCTACACGACGGTGCATGTCGGCACAGTAGAGGGTGGCACGGCACGCAACATCATCCCGCGCTATGCCCGCATCGCGTGGGAGGTGCGGCCGCTGCCCGGCGCCGATGTGCCGGCGTTGCTCGCCCCGTTCCACGCCCGCGTCGCCGAGCTGGAGGCCGCAATGAAACGCACCGACCCGGCCACCGGCATCCTCACCCGCCAGCTCACCAACGTGCATGGTCTGGCCGCGCGCGCGGGCGACCACCTGCCGCTGGCCTGCAGGCTCGCCGGCAGCAACAAGCCGCTCGCTGTTTCCTACGGCACCGAGGGCGGCATTTTTCAGCATCACGGTTTCCCGGTCGTCGTCTGCGGCCCCGGCTCCATCGACCAGGCCCACCAGCCGAATGAGTGGATCAGCAAAGAACAGCTGGCCTTGGGCGAAGCCTTCATGCAGCGCGTCGCCGAAACTCTCGCTTAAGGAAAGCCTCGGCGATAAATGGGTACGCCGCGCCAGCGGCCACTAAAACTTATTGTCTCTTTAGCTGCGTCCATTATATCGTCGCACATGTTCTCTAAAACCACACATGCCATCACCGTCACTGCGATTCCGCGCTTTCTGCCGGAACATTCGGAGCCGACGGATGACCATTTCGTCTGGGCCTACACCATCCAACTGGAAAACCGGGGCGACGAGACGGTGCAGCTCCTCAACCGCCACTGGCGCATCACCGATGATTCCGGCCAGATGCAGGAAGTGCGCGGCGAGGGGGTTATTGGCGAGCAGCCGGTGCTCAAACCCGGCGAAACCTTCCGCTATACCAGCGGCACGGCGCTGCCCACCCCTTCGGGCCTGATGTTCGGCAGCTACGAGATGGCCGCACCCGACGGACACCGCTTTGAGGTTGAAATTCCAGCCTTTTCATTGGATAGCCCTTACATCGCCCGCCGCCCGAACTAGGCGCATTGTCATACAACTGTAACAATTCTTGTGGTATAGTAACCCTATGCCCGATCCATCAGAATTAGCCGCAAGGCTATCCGCCCTAAGTACGCCGCCGCAGAAAACCATTTTTCCCGGCTTGTTCGGCTTGTTGTTCGGCAGCCCCATCCAGCGCTGGTCGATGCAGGCACTCGGCTTCTTCACCGGGCAGATCGGCGGCCCGTTCGGCCTGAAACCTAAACAGACCGGTGTCATGGCCCATATCCAGTGGGAGCAGCAACATATGGCACAAAATGCCAACTCTGCCCACCAGGCAATGGTGCAGGCGATGAATGCTATCCAACTGGTGCAAGGCTCCATCCACCATGTAGGCGGCGATATCCACCAGGTGGCGAGTGGCCTGGGCCGTGCCATCGGCGAAGCAGCCCACCATATCGGCTTGGAATAGCACGTTTTCCTACCTATGCGCTGAGCGCATAACCCCCCTGCCAAACCAGCACTCCTCATTCCTGGAACGCAATGCATAATGCGCCCCAAGAAACGGCACCAGGCAGGTGCAAACAAGGGTGTGGAACATGAAACGTTGCGTGATAGCGCTTTCGGCGCTGGTATTGCTTGCGGCCTGCAGCGGCACCGAAAAAACCGCCTCCTACAGCAGCGCGCAGGAACTCAGCCAGATTCACTGGGCCGATATGACCGCCGCCAGCAACACCGCCAAAGTCGATAATAACAGCCTCATCAGTCTCCGTTAGAAAAACAACGAGCATAACAGGAAAAGCGCTGCCTCCCCGCAGCGCTTTTTTTATGCGTGGGCCCGCGAGCGCAGCGAAGCAATCCATCTTCGCGGAGGCAAGATGGATTGCCACGTCGGCGATGCTTCCTCGCAATGACCCAACCTAGAAGCCTCGCACCCAAGGGCGCCGACCGGCGCCCCGCGAAGCGGCAGGGATTGGGGGCGCCAGCCGAGCAAAGGGGGGCAAGCCCTCTTTCAGCGGCGGCAGCCGCCACCAAAAATCAGCAACCAAAAGCCTCCCCCCAACCCCAAACACCCACCCCCAAAAACCCCACTTGCAATTTCCTTTTGGTTGCGTATGTTGTGCGCCCTATTCGGGGGACAACCCCCGGGAAATGCGGGCGTAGCTCAGCGGTAGAGCGCCACCTTGCCAAGGTGGATGTCGAGAGTTCGATCCTCTTCGCCCGCTCCATTCCAGACCGGCTTTCAGGCCGGTCTGGAATGGACAACCCTTCCGGAGGCCCCATGCATACCGGCACCCTAGACCCCGCACTGCTCGATATTCTCGTCTGCCCCGTCACCAAGGCGCGGCTGGTCTATGACGAAAAGGCGCAGGAACTCGTAAGCCAGGCCGCCGGCCTCGCCTATCCTATCCGCGATGGCATCCCCATCATGCTGCCGGAAGAAGCCCGCAAGCTGGCCTAGCCACGCTGTGGATAACCGCACGCTTCACTCGACTCCCTGCCGCGGAATATCTACACTGCCCCAAAATTAAAAATACCAGAACGGCAGCATAACATGATCGACGTCATTTTCGTAAAGGGCGGCTGGGTGATGTATCTCATCATCCTGCTGTCGGTGTATTCGCTTGGCATCGTCTTCTTCAAGGCCTACCAGCTCTACACCTCCAAGGCCCTGCAGACCTATTACATCGACCGCGTGATGATGTATGTGAAGCGCGGCGAGCTCACCGATGCCTCGGTGCTGCTATCGCGTGAGCAGGGGCCGGTGGCGCGCATCATGCGCGTGGCGGTCGAATGCATTCTGAACCGGCAGATGTCGATGCGCTCGCGCGAATCCGAAATCAGCCGTGTCGGGTCGTCTGAGCTGCGCTATTTAGAGTCGCACATGCGCGGGCTGGAAATGGCCGCCACCATCGCCCCGTTGATGGGCCTCATGGGCACCGTAATCGGCATGATCAAGGCCTTCAGCAAACTGGCCGAGGCCGGCAGCCGCATCGACCCCAGCATGCTGGCCGGCGGCATCTGGGAGGCACTCGTCACCACCGCCAGCGGCCTGATGGTCGCCATCCCCAGCCTGGCCGCCTATTACATCATCGACAGCCTGATCGAGCGCGTGCGCGCCACCATGCGCGACGTGACGATTCAAATCCTGGCACTGGAAGACATGTTCATCCGCAACGAACAGGAGCAGGAAAAGCGCGAAGCCATCGAGCGCGAAGACCGCGTGCGCGCGCTGATGGAGGAGCAGGAAAAAGCCCTCGCCACCCCCCGCGGCGCCCCGCAAAGCAGCAGCACTCTGCGTCTGCTCTCCCCCAACTACACGAAGTTTTAGCGGATGGAATTTGAGCGCACAGCGAGAACAACGCGCGAGCTGAACCTCACGCCGCTGGTCGACATCATCCTCATGCTGGTCATCTTCTTCATGCTCAGCACCAGCTTCATCGTCTCGAACTCGATGGAGCTTTCGCTGCCCGACGGTAAGGCGGCCGCTGCCGCCAGCGCCGACATTCTGCGCATCCAGGTGATGCCGGCGGGCGATGTCATCGTCAACACCCAGCCAATGACGCGCGATGCGCTCGACCATTTCCTCGTCGCCCAGCTGGAGCAGAACCCGGAAACCAAGATCGCCATTTTTACCACGCCGGGGGCCAGCGTGCAGCAGCTCGTCAGCGTGCTCGACGAGGTCTACCTCACCGGCGGCCGCAACGTTCAAGTGGATAAGATCGAATATGCAGGTTGAGTTCGAACGCCGCATGCGCAAGCCGCGCCCCATCACGGTGATCTCGCTGATCGACGTGATGTTCGTGCTGCTGCTGTTTTTCATGATCGCCGGCCATTTGGAGAAGGTGGCCCTGCTGCCGGTCGAGCTGCCGAAGGCCGATTCCGGCCAGCTGCTGGGCGAGGGGCCCATCGAAGTAGTGCTCGGCAAGCACGATGAAATCATCATCAACGACGAACTGCTGAGCCAGGCGCAGCTGCTGGCCGAGCTGAAGCGCCAGCTGGCGGTGAACCCCAACCGCATCATCACCATCAAGGCCGATGCGGGGCTCGAGGCCAATAAGCTCGTCGCCTTCATGGAGGCGGTGCGCGCCGCCGGCGGCATCAACCTCTCGCTCGTCACCAATGCCGGCACCGGGGGCAAGCCATGAACTGGGGCCTGAAAGCCGGGCTGCTCGGCGGCCGCCAGCAGACACTCGCCCCCGCCACCACGGCGATGGGGCCCAACGCCTATCTCCAGCAGCCCGATTTTTTCCGCATGCTGGCCATCGCGCTGGGGCTGCATCTCATCATCCTCGCCATCGTCAGCCTCTGGCCGGATGAGCATGTGACCGACATCCCCGTGCGCGCCCTCAGCTTTAAAATCGGCGGCACCCAGCGCATCACCTTCGCGCCGGTGGCCGCGCCCGCGCCCGTCGCACCCATCGCCGCGCCCACCGGCGGCAAATGGCGCGCCGCCGCCAAGCCCGTCGAGGCGGCGCCGCAGCCGAAAATCATCCCCGTCACGCCGCCCGCGCAGCGCCAGGCGCCGCAGGAAAACCCGGTGCCGCTTTCCGCCATCGCCAGGCCGCAGCCCACGCCGCAGGCGCTGCCCGATACCTCGGTGCTCACCCAGCCGGTGCAGCAGCAGCAACAGCAGCAGGTGGCCGTCGCCCCCACGCCGCAACGTTTCATCCGCGAGACCGGCACGCCGACGCCGGACATGGTCGGCCCGCCGCAAACCGCGCTCACTCCCAACACGCCCGAAGCCAACCGCCAGCGCTACGAGATGGAAATTTCCGGCTGGGTGGCACGCCACACCTATTACCCCAGCAACGGCCATGGCGACGGCCGCGCCGTGGTGCGCATCCGCATCGACCGCACCGGCTATGTGCGCAATTACGTCATCGAGGAATCCGCCGGCTCGCCGGCGCTCGACGCTGCCGCGCTCGATATCGTGCGCCTGGCTAACCCCCTGCCGGCGGTGCCGGCCGATTACCCCGCCGGCAACCTCATCGAGTTCGTCATGCCCATCGTCTTCCGCGAGCCGAAGCGATGAGCCGCATTCTACTCACCGGCGGCGCCGGCTTCATCGGCTCGGCCATCGCCGCCCGGCTCGCCGCGCGCGGCGATGAGGTGGTGGTGCTCGACAAGCTCACCTATGCCGGGCACGAGCAGAACCTCACCGGCATCCACTGCGAACTTATCATCGGCGATATCGGCGACGAAGCATTGCTGAAAAAAATATTCAGCGGCCCAAAGCCGTTCGGTGCCATCATCCACGCCGCTGCCGAATCGCATGTCGATAATTCCATCGCCGGCTCGGCGCCGTTCATCGAGACTAACATCGTCGGCACCCACCGGCTGCTGGAGGCTGCGCGCACCGCCAACATCCAGCGCTTCATCCAGGTCTCCACCGATGAGGTCTACGGCGCCCTGGGCGCCGACGGCCATTTCACCACCGACACGCCGATGCGTCCCAATTCGCCCTATGCCGCCAGCAAGGCCGCGGCCGACCAGCTGGCCCGGGCCTGGTTCAAAACCTATGGCCTGCCCGTCATCATCACCCGCTGCTGCAACAATTACGGTCCGCGCCAGCACCCGGAAAAACTCATCCCGCGCATGATCATCAGCGCCATGGCCGGCGCGCCATTGCCCGTCTATGGCCAGGGCCAGCAGGTGCGCGAATGGATCCACGCCGACGACCATGCGCGCGGGGTGATCGCCGCGCTCGAGCGCGGCACGCCCGGCGAAGTCTATCACCTCGGCACCGGCGAGGAGCGGCGCAACCTTGAACTGGTCGAATTGCTCTGCGAACGGATGGGCATCCCCACCAGCCGCATCGCCTTCGTGGCCGACCGGCCGGGCCATGATTTCCGCTACGCCCTCGACATCGCCGCCACCGAAAAGCAGCTCGGCTTCACGCCGCAAATTCCCTTCGCCGAAGGCATCGCCGCCACCGTGCAATGGTACCGCGATCACCCGGATTGGATCAGCACCATGCAAGCCCGGGCGGCCAACCCATGAGCATCCTCCTCTTCGGCGCCAGCGGGCAGATCGGCGCGCACCTCGCCGCGCAGGGCGACTGCATCGCCATCCCCCGCACCGAATGCGACCTCGCCGACACCAGCGAAGCCCGCATCGCCGCGCTGCTCGACACCCACGCCCCCAGCCACGTCATCAACGCCACTGCCTATACCAGGGTCGACGACGCCGAAAAACAGCGCGACCTCACCGAATCCCTCAACGCCACCGCCCCGCGCCTCATCGCCGCCGCCGCAGCCAGCCGCCACATCCCCTTCATTCACCTCTCGACCGACTATGTGTTCGACGGCAAGCGCGGCCCCTATTGCGAAACGGATGCGGTGAACCCCATCAACCATTACGGCGCCAGCAAGCTGCGCGGCGAGCAGGCCGCCCTCGCTGCCGGTGCCATCGTATTCCGTCTGCAATGGGTGTTCGATGGGCGCGGCCACAACCTGTTCCCCGCCATCCGCCAGTTGCTGGCCGAGCGCGATGAACTCGCCATGGTGGCCGATCAGTGGGGCGCGCCCAGCTACGCCGGCCACCTCGCCACTGCCATCCTCGCCGCGCGCGATGTACCCGCTGGCCTCTACCACATGGCACCGCCCGGCGTCACCAGCCGCCATGGCTTCGCCTGCGCTATGGCCGCGGCATTGGGGAGCCGGTGCCACATCCGCCCCATCACCAGTGCCGAATTTCCGCGCCCGGCTCAGCGCCCGCTCGACACGCGGCTGAATACCGATAAGCTCACCGCACTCGGCATCACCCTGCCGCATTGGACCGAAGGTTTGAACGCCCTATGCAAGTAATCGACACCGATTTGCCGGAAGTGAAACGCGTCGTCCTCACCGCGCACCGCGATGCGCGCGGCTTTTTTGTCGAGCGCTTCAAGGCAAGCGCATTGGGTGGCTTCGGCAGTTTCGTGCAGGACAACCATTCGCGCAGTATCCCCGGCGTCATCCGCGGCCTGCATTTCCAATATGGCGCGCCGCAGGGCAAGCTGGTGGGCGTCACCAGCGGCCGCATCCTCGATGTGGCGCTCGACGTGCGCCCGCATTCACCGAACTTCGGCCGCCATGTCAGCGCCGAGCTGACGCCGGAGGGCGCGCTGCTCTGGGTGCCGCCCGGCTTCGCCCACGGCTTCTGCGTGCTGGGCGGCGAACCGGCCGATGTCGTCTACAAACTCACCGCCGAATTCAACCCGGCAACCGAAGGCGGCGTGCGTTACGACACGGTGCCCTGGCCCATTGCCAACCCCATCCTCTCCGACCGCGACCGGCAATTGCCGATGCTGGCCGACGCCAAAGAAAACCTGAAGCAATGGTTCCCTGCATGATCCTGCCCAAACCCACCGCCATCCTGTTCGATTGGGACAATACGCTGGTCGATACCTGGCCGATGATCCACACCGCGCTGAACATGACGCTGCGTTATATGGAACACCCGGAATGGAGTTTCGATAAGGTGAAATCCGGCGTCACCAAATCGATGCGCGATGCGTTCCCCGCCATGTTCGCCGAGCGCTGGGAGGAGGCCGCCGACCACTATCAGCAAAGCTACCGCAGCATCCATCTCGACCATCTGCGCGCACTGCCCGGCGCGGCGGAACTGGTGAAGCAGGCGGCGAAGGTGGCCAAGCTCGGTATCGTCAGCAACAAGCGCGGCATCAGCCTGCGCAAGGAACTCGCCCATCTCGGCTGGGAGCAATATTTCGGCACCGCCGTCGGCGCCGACGATGCCGTGCGCGACAAGCCCGCACCGGACCCCGCGCTGATGGCGCTGGCCGCCCTGGAAACAGAAAGCACACGAAGTGTGTGGTTCATCGGCGATACGGTGGTGGATCTGGAATGTGCCAACGCCATCGGCGCTACGCCGATACTCTACGGCGACCACCGCGTCGAGGGCGACCGCTACGAAGGCGCCCCTTTCGCCGCCCATGTGCGCGACCACGCGGCGCTGGCAGAATTGATCCAAAAGAGCGCCTAAAATCCAGAGCCGCCATACTCGCATGCGAGCGTGTAAGCGCGAGCCGCTTGCGGCGGAGGGTCAGCGAAGCGTAGGGAACGTAAGGTTCCCTTCAAATATAAAAGCTACTGCCGCGGCGTGGTGAGCGCTTCGGCCTCACGCACCATCTGGCTGAGCTCGGCGAACAAAGCCGGCTCATCCTCCGCGCCGATTACTTTTTCCAGCTGCTTGAAACGCGGTACGATGGCTTCAATCACCCCGGCCATGGCGGCCGCTTTGTGCGAGATTTCCTCCATCGCCGCTTCCGGTGCATCGGCCGCCGGGGCGGCGATGTCGCGCATGCCGCCGGCACCGAAGGGCCGCAGCTCCATGCCCGATTGCTGCTCGTAAAGCGAGACACTGGAGATCAGCGACGCCGCCAGGATGCGTGGCAGATGCGCCTTCGCAAGCCCGGCCGCATCGGCCGCGCCCGGCTCGCCATGGCGCAGCTCAGCGGCGAAATGCTCCAGCACGGCGATATAGGCGGCCAGCGCCGGCAGCAGCGCCTCGCGGTTTTCCAGAAACACATCCGTCCACATGCGCGGGTTCGAGCGCGAGATGCGCAGGAAGCGCTGCAGCGTCGCATCGCCGGCGCTCACCGTCACCCCCACATCATGCAGGAATGCGGCGGCGACAAATGCAATCAGATGCGGCAGGTGCGAGACATAGGCGTAGATATGGTCATGCACTTCCACCGGCATGCTCAGCACATCGGCGCCGGCGAGGTGCCAGAGGGTTTCCACCGCATGAATCGCCTCGGCATCGGCGCCTTCGGGTGGGGTAAGGATGGCCAGCTTACCCTTGAACATATCGCCGCGCGCCGCGGCCACGCCGGTCTTCTCGGTGCCGGCGATGGGGTGCGCCGGAATCACCCGTGCCCCGGGCAGCAGTTCGATCAGCGGCAGCATGCTGCTTTTCACCGAGCCGACATCCGTCACAATCGTGCCGGCGGCAAGGGCAGGGGCCATCGCCTCGCCCAACGCGCGGAAGGCGCGCACGGGGGCGGCCAGCACCACGATATCGCAATCTTTCACCGCCTCGGCGATGGTTTCCGCCGCCCGCGTGGCGCCGCCGATGCTCACCAGCTTCGCCGCACTGCCGGCATGGGCATCATAGGCCACCAGTTGGATGCTCGGATCGGCCGCGCGCAGGGCCAGCGCGAAGGAACCGCCGATATGCCCGCTGCCTAAAAGCGCGATGCGCAGGCCTTCACTCATGCGTTGGCAAAGCGCGTCAGCGCGTCGAGCAGCAGGGTGTTTTCTTCCGTCGTACCGACGGTGATGCGCAGGTATTCCGGCAGGCCGTAATTGCCCACCTCACGCACGATCAGCCCCTCATGGGTGAGAAAATCATTCGCCGCTTTCGCTTTATCGCCGAATTTCACCAGCAGGAAATTAGTGGCGCTGGGTACTACCTCAAACCCCAGCGGCTTCAGCCCATGCGCCAGGCGCTTGCGTTCTTCAGCGTTTTTCGCGCGCATTTCTTTGATATAGGCTTGGTCCTCCACCGCAGCGATGCCGGCGAGCAGGGCGGGCGTCGTCACGTTGAACGGGCTGCGCACGCGGTTCATGATATCGATGATCTCCGCCGGCCCGAATGCCCAGCCGAGGCGGATGGCCGGCAGCCCGTAGATTTTCGAGAAGGTGCGGAACATCACCGTATTCGTGCCTTCCTTCACCAGCGCCGCGCCGGCGTCGTAACTCTCATCCTCGACATACTCAGCGTAAGCCGCATCCAGCCCGAGGATCACATGTGCGGGCAGCGCCGCGCGCAGGCGGCGCACTTCACCGGTGGAAATCAGCGTGCCGGTGGGGTTGTTCGGATTGGCGAGGAAAACGATTTTGGTTTTGTCTGTCACCTTGGCCAGTAGCGCATCCACATCCGCATGCAGATTATTCTCGGGCGCCTGCACCGGCGTCGCGCCATTGCCGAGCGTGTAGATTTTATACATCAGAAAGCCGTGCTCGGTGAACAGCACCTCATCGCCCGGGCCGGCATAGGCATGCACCAGAAGGCCCAGCAATTCATCGGAGCCCGAACCGCAAATAATTTGTGCCGGCGGAATATCATGCACACGGCCGATCGCCTCGTGCAGATCCGCATGTGCACCGTCGGGGTAGCGCTGCAGGTTGCCGGCCGCCGCCTGATAAGCCGCCACCGCCTTGGTTGACGGGCCCCACGGGTTCTCGTTCGATGACAGCTTGATGACACGCTTGGCCCCATCGGCCTTCGATTTGCCACCAACGTAAGGCGAGATGTTGCGAATGCCGGTCTTGGGTTGCGGTTGCATGAAAACTCCTAGAGCGAAATGGGACGCGGATGCGTGCCGAGCATGGTCAGCGACAGTACGGAGGTGCCAAGCGCCTGTTGCAGCAGCACCGCCAGCGGCGCGCCGTCATCGACAAATCCATCGGCGATCAGCAGGAAATGCCGCCCATCGGCCGCGGGGTGCACTATCACCTGTTCGGGCAACATGCCACGCAGCTGCACCGGCGAAACATCGGCGCCCATCGCCAGCGCGAAATAGCTGACATCATTGCCCGACGGTTCCGGCGTCACAGTAGCGAGGGCGAGGGCGGGGGCGGCGTCATAAGGCAGCGGCGCGGTAGTCACCGGCACGGTGGCGAAAATGGAAAGCCCATGGGTGGTGAACAGTTGCGCATCCACCCACCAGTCGCTTTCCGGCGCACCGGGGAAGGGCAGCAGCAGGATATTGGCGCTGCCGCCGGTGATATGATCCAGCATGTCGGCGATGGAATGTTCCGGCTTAAAGCCCACATTCACCCCGAAATATTCGCGTGCCAGCCAGGCATGGTGCGGCGCCTGCACCAGCGCCGTGACGGTGAGGGGCGATTCCAGGCTAGTGCTGGCCCCGATCAGCTGCCGCCAGATGCTCAGCGCCACGGCAGGGGCCATATCGGTGCCGGCGAAGCGTCTGGCGAGGGCCTCATGCATCTGCCCCTCGCGGGCGGGGCGGATATGGCAGCTGTTCGGCCAGTGCTCGGCCTTCAGTGCTGCCACTTCGCGGATAATGCCGATGCGCTCGACCAGCAGCCGGGCGATGGCATCATCCATCGCATCGATGCGGGCGCGGAGCTGGAGCAGTTGCTGGTTCGGATCGGTCATGCGCATCATGTAATCGATTCATGGCGGGATGACAAATCCATAAAATCCATCTACAACCGCCCCATGCAAGTCAGCGCCCCTTATGCCACCAGCCTCACTTTCGGTCCCGAGCAACGCCGGGTCGAGGTGGGCCAATTGGTGGATATCACGCCCGATCAGCCGTTCCGTTTCGATAGCGGTGCGGAAATCGGCACCATCACGCTGGCCTATCAGACCTACGGCGAACTCAACGCCGAAAAATCCAACGCCATCCTGCTCTGCCACGGCCTCACGGGCGATCAATACCTCGTCGGCCCGCATCCCGTCACCGGCAAGCCGGGCTGGTGGGAGGATATCGTCGGCCCCGGCAAGGTGTTCGACACCGACAAATACCATCTCATCGTCAGCAATGTGATGGGCGGCTGCATGGGCTCGCTGGGGCCCAAATCGGTGAACCCGCTGACCGGCGCCATCTATGGGCGCGATTTCCCCGTCATCACTATCGCTGACATGGTGCGCGCCCAGGTGCTGCTGCTCGATGCGCTGGGCATCGAAAAACTGTTCTGCGTCGTCGGCGGGTCGATGGGCGGCATGCTGGCCCTCGAATGGGCGGCGCGCTACCCGACACGGCTGTTCGCCTGCGCCCCCATCTGCACGGCGGCCAAGCATTCGGCGCAGAACATCGCCTTCCATGAGATCGGCCGCCAGGCCATCATGGCCGACCCGGAATGGGGCGACGGCAATTACATCGCCCGCGGCAAATTCCCCGCCAAAGGCCTCGCCGTGGCGCGCATGACGGCGCACGTCACTTACCTCTCCGAAATCGGCCTGCAAGAAAAATTCGGCCGCCGGCTGCAGGATAAGCACACGCCCAGCTACGGCTTCGAGGTGGATTTCCAGGTGGAATCCTACCTGCGCCACCAGGGGGCGGCCTTCGTCGAGCGGTTCGACCCCAACTCATACCTCTACATCACCCGCGCGATGGATTATTTTGACCTCGCCGCCGGCAAACAGCTCTCCACCGTCTTCCGCGACACGCCGGTGCGCTTCTGCGTCGCCTCCTTCAGCAGCGACTGGCTGTTCCCGCCGGCCGAAAGCCGCCATATCGTGCGCGCGCTGAATGCGGTGGCCGCCAATGTCAGCTACACCGAAGTGGAAACCGACAAGGGCCACGATGCATTCCTGCTCGACGTGCCCGCCTTCCACGCCACATTGCACGGATTTTTAGAAGGCGCCGCAAGGGCGAGGGGATTGGTGTGAGAAACAATAACGCCACCACCGTTATCGGAAAAGGAGGAAGCGTATGACCCAAAAACATTCGCCCCAACCCGCCGGGTTGCGCGCCGATCATGCCGTCATCGCTTCGCTCATCGCGCCCGGCTCGCGCGTGCTGGATATCGGCTGCGGCGATGGTCAGCTGCTCGGCTGGCTGCGCGACGAAAAGCGCGTCGATGGTCGCGGCATCGAGATCGACCAGCAGCAGGTGCAGCGTGCCATCGCCAACGGCATCTCCGTCATCCAGGGCGATGTGGTGAGCGACCTGCCGCACTACCCCTCGCATTCGTACGATTACGTCATCCTCAGCCAGACCCTGCAGGCGATGGCCGACCCGGTAGCGGTGCTGAACCAGCTGGTGCGCATCGGCCGCAAGGCCATCGTCTCGGTGCCCAATTTCGGCCATTGGAAAAACCGGCTGTACCTGACGCTCTACGGAAAAATGCCCGTCACCAAAACGCTGAGCTACCAGTGGTACGACACGCCCAACATCCATTTCTGCACCATCACCGATTTCGTGATCCTGGCGGAAAAACTGGGCATCGCGGTTGAAGACCGCATTGTGGTGGATGAAGCCGGCGGCAAAACCAAATTCACCGGCCACGGCATGTGGGCCAACCTGTTCGGCCAGCAGGGCGTGTTTTTGCTGAGTAAAAACTAGCTACTGCTGCGTCGCCTCATTCGCGCGCGGTGCTTCGGCAGGCACTTCATTGGACATTGCATTGCGGAATTCATCGCCCTTGCCGCGCAGTTCCTTCGGCCGCTCCATGAACCTGGCGCGGTGTTCGGGGGGCAGGGCATCGGCTACATCCAGCATCATCTTCTGCATCAGCTGCTGCATGGCGGCGCTTTTCTGCTGCATATCGGCGAAGCGCTTCTCGGCATCGGCGCGGTTATAGTCGTCGCGCGCGAACATGCGGTCGATCGCATCGCGCGATTTCATCACTTCATTCATCTGCGCCTTCACCTGCGGACGATAGGTGTCGAGCACCTTCTTCACACTGGCGCGTGCTGGGTCGGGCAGGTTTTTCAGCTTATCGTTGAACGAATCCCAGAACATCATCGGCCCATGCGGCAGCGGATGCGGCGGGTGGCCCGAAGTCACCCAGCCGGCGAGGAACACATTCAGCGCCAGCGAGACAAACAGCAGCCCGCCGATCAGCCAGCGGCTTTTACAAACTTGGCTCATAATTGCTCCGTCCAGCTAGGGTCGCCAATCACACTATCGGGGTCAAGATGGCCGCTGCCATCCAGCTGCGCGCCCAGCATGCCCAGCATGGCAAAGGCCGCCAGCGCGGCGCCCTTGGCCGGCAGCGCATAGCGCCAGTCGCTGAAGGCGCGGGCGAGGTGGCCCACGATGCCCTGCTTCTGTTGCAGCGCTGTGGCGCGCGCGATGATGCGCGTGGCCAGCCAGTCGGACGCCATCGGTTCATAGAGCGCCAGTGTATGGCGCAGGGTGGTCTCGTCGTCAGGCAGCATCACGCGCTCCTTTCTTCATCTCTCCAAGTTTGCTGCGCAGGCTTTTGCGTGCGCGCACCAGTAATCCTTCCAGCGCCTTGATATGAATGCCGAGCATGCTGGCTGCCTCGGCATTGCTGTATTCTTCCGTATAGCAGAGGGTGATCGCCGCCCGCTGCTGTGCCGGTAGTGCCGCGATGGCGGCCTGCACCTGCTGTGCCTGCTCGTCGTCGCTCAACTGCTGCTCGGCATTGTCGCGCGTGTCGGCGACAGCGTGCAGCACTTCATCCTCCACCGCCATGGGCCGCTTCTTGCGCGCCATGTCGAGGCTGGCATTCACCACAATGCGGTGAAGCCAGGTAGTGAATGCGGCTTTCTCGGGCTTATAATCCCGTGCATTCACCCAGATCTTGCTGAAGGCCTCCTGCGCCGCGTCCTCTGCCTCGCTGTCGCTGCTGAGTGTGCGGCGGGCGATGGCATAGGCGCGGGGCAGGTGGCGCTTCACCAGCGCGCTGAAGGCGGCTTGGTCGCCCTGGGCGACAAGCGCCATCAGCTGCGCATCGGGAGTGGGCTGGGTTGTCATGAGGCGCATGCTACACCTTCAGTCGCACCCGTAAACCCCTTACTTAGTGGCCCGTCGTGTTCCCGGTAGTGGCTTTACCCTGGAACTTATCGCCATGCTCGGCCTTCCAGGCTTCGCGTTTCTGTTCCATCTGCTGATGGAAGGCTTCTTTTTCGTCCTTGGTGATCTTACCGTCGTGGTTGGTATCGACCTTATCGAAGAAGCTGGCGCTTTCCTTCATGAATTCGTCCTTGGTCACCACGCCGTCATGGTTGGCGTCGGCGCGTTCGAACATGCCGTCATGATGCGGGCGGTCGCCACCCGGGCCCTGCGGGGCGGGCGTATCGGCAGCCATTACTTGGCCGGCAAACAGGGCGGCCGTCAGGGCCAGAACAGTCAAAGCATTCTTTTTCATCGAAAATTCTCCTTCGGATGTTAGCCGCCTATCGCGGTCATGAGTGATACGGCGGCCATCACAAAAACCCTGCGCACTTTCTTATCCCGCTTACTAAATAACCCTCGCCTGGTGCCGGGCCGCCTCCAGCCGGGCGACTTCCATATTCGCGCTTTAAAGGACACTGAAGGCGAAGGGCTTTAAAGCGACGGCAGGCTCACGCACAGCTCACAGGCATAGGCCGATAGCGGCAGCACGGTAATGCGCGCATCCAGCCGCTGCAGCAGCAGCTCGGCCAGCTGCACATTGCCGTGGCGCTTGATGGTTTCGGCGAACATGTGCGGGCTGTTCTGCTGCATCTGGCGGGTGAGGTGGGCCTGGCGCTCGCCGGCGCTCAGTGCCCCGGGCGCCAGTTCGCTTACCACGATGCTCAGCAGCGCCCGCCGCTCGCCATGGTCATACAGGCAGCGCATGCGCAGGGTGCTCTCATCGGCGGCGTAGCGGATCATGCCCAGCAGCATCATCCACACCACATGCGATAGCAGCCCCGAGTCCGATAGCGCGATCACCGAGGGGTCGACCTCCGCCGTGGTCAGCTGCATGGCGCGCCGGTCAAGGCTGGCAGAAAGGGCGATCATCGTCTTCTGCATCAGCCCGCCGAGCGACATTTCCTCGCGGCGCGGGGCCACATCCAGCCGCAGCATCTCCAGCGCGCCGGTGATGAGGCGCAGGTTGAAACTCGATTCGCAGACATCGTCGAAATCATAACGCAGCTGCGGGTCCTGCTGGCGGCGGGCGATATGCTCGTCGAGGTAATTGGCATAGCCCAGCACCGCCTCATATTGCTGCGATACCTCGCGCCCGGTCGATTGCAGCAGAAGCTGGTGTTCGGTGCGGTATTGCGCCAGTACCTGGCGGGTGGCCTCCAACTCGCGCTTCAGCTCGGCACGGTGGCGCGATTGCTCCTCCACCAACTGCGAAATCTGCGCCATCTCGCGCATGATGCCGCCGCTGCGCAGCATCGGCAGCCGTGTGCGCACGGCCGGGACCTGCTCTCGCGCCGCCTCATGCAGCGTACGCATGATATGCACCAGCGACACCCAAAACCGCCAGCAGATGGTAAAGTAAGCCAGCAGGATGACGCTATTGATCCCCACCCACAAATGCACCGACGAAACCGGCAGCTGATGCAACCCGAAGGCGAGCGCCGCCATCAGTTGGCGATAGTCGGTGGGCGAGGCCAGATGGCCCACCGTCATGAGGTCGGCTGCCACCAAAGTAGCCACGAACATCAAGCGCGTACGGTGTGTCCGGTCCGGCGTGGGAAGCCGGAGGCAAAGCGCTAATAATGAGGTGAATTTATCCATCGGTGGTTGTGGATAACATTTGACCTAATTTGGTTAATAAAAGGTTAAATTCTATTTAATTCGGTTAATTTCGCCGCCTGGCCCTTCCATTCCGCGCATTTTAAAACTATAAGCACTGGGAAATTAAGCGAAAACAAAAACCGCTGCAGCGCAGCACTCCTGGCCGGCCATTCATGCTCCATCGTCTCCGATATTTTGCCCTGCTCGCGCCGCTGTTTGTCGCTACGCCCGCGCTGGCCGATGGCAGCCTCTACGATGACTATTACAATTACGCCCGCCAGCCTGGCCCCGCCGATAATGACAGCTACTACACTCCGCCCACCAACGGCCAGCAGCCGCAACCACAGCCGCAGCAGCCCAACGGCTATTACCAGCAGCAGCCCCAGCAGGGTGGTGGCATCAATTGCAACACCGTGGCCGACATGCCCTCCTGCGGCGCCGACTAGCGCAGCAGATCGCCGGTTAACCCAAGCGGCGTTTCCGGCTTCAGCCGGGCACGATAAACCTGCAGATTCTCCAGCACGCGCTGTACATAATTGCGTGTTTCGAAGAACGGGATTTTCTCTACCCAGTCGATCGCGCCATTCAGCTCACGCGGCGGCGGGCCGAACTGCGCCACCCATTTGCGCACGTTGGCCGGGCCGGCGTTATAGCTGGCGATGGCCAGCACATAGCTGCCATCCCATCCATTTACTAAGCCGCCAAGATAATGGCTGCCCAGTTGCAAATTCGCTTCGGGGTTAAATAGATCGCGCCCGTCGACATCCAGCCCGTCATGCTTCGCAATATGGTTAGCGGTGCCGGGCAGCAACTGCATCAGCCCGCGCGCATCGGCGCGGCTGCGCGCCATGGGGTCGAACTCGCTCTCCTGCCGTGCAATCGCTAGTGCCAGCGCCGGTTCTACCGGGTTGTTCGGCGGAATACCCACCACCGGCCATCCGGCTTCCACCAGCGTGATATGTTTGCGCAGCGCCGCCTTGGCCACCTTCACGCCGGCATGCACATCATGTTTGCGCTGCAGCTTCTCGACCAGTGCCTGCGCCTGCGCGCCGTCGGAATGTTCGGCCAGTGCGGCGAGGAATAAATCCGCCATCTCGCGGTTGTTCTGATCGAGCAGCCAGAACGCGGTTTGTGCCAGCGCATCGTCGGCCACTTCGCCGGCATCGGGCGCATCGGGCAGCGGCAGGCTGGTGCCGGGCGACAGTTCCGAAATCGCCAGCTGGCCATAGAAGGTAGTGGGGTGCAGCGCCGCCTTATTGAACCAGCCATCGGCGATATCGGCATTGCCGTTTTTCTGCGCCGCCCGCCCCGCCCAATACGCCGCCCGCGCCTTGCTGACAGGTGTCGCCACCAGTGCGTAAAGCGCATAGAAATCCTTATAGGCTGTGCGCGGGTCGCCGCGGAATTCCATGGTCACCCAGCCCTTGAGGAACAGCGCATCGGCCCCATTCTCGGCGTTCAGCGTGCCGTGTTTTTCCAGGATGCGCATGGCATCGGCAGAGCGCTTATCCTCCAGCGCCTCGCGCATGGCGGCGGCGCGGTAGGGCCACCAGGCATCGGCGTAGGGCGGGTCGTCCGGCGCGGCAAGCAGCAGCTCCACCACCCCATCGTCCAACCCATGATGCGCCCGCCATTGGATGCGGCTGAACATCAGCCCCGGGCTGCTTTTCAGGGCTGCCGGCACCTGGAATACCTTCGCCTCGGCGTTGCGCGCGTCCGTCAGCAGGGCGATGCGCGCTTCGGCCAGCAGCTTCTGCGCCGGCGTCAGCAGCGGCAGCATGCGGCGCGCCTCCACGATGCGGTCGTCGAACAGCAGGCGATCGACGCGCGCTTCGTCTTCGGCGTGGCTGAAGTTGTAATGCTTGTGCATCATCTCTTCTTCCGAGCCTGAGAAATCGCCTTGCAGCCATGCCTGCTTGATCCACGATGTGCGCTGTTCCGCCGTGCCAATGCCGGCCTGCGCGCAAGCCACCATGCCGCGCCCCGAGATGGGCGGATAATCGTTGCAGAATTTTTCCATCACCGCGTGGTCGGGGTGCTCCAGCAGCGCCGCGCCCTCGATGCGCATGCGCAACATCGTCTCCTGCGGCCAGCCGGGGTGGGCGCGCAGGAAATTGTAACTCTCGACAAAACCGACATTCACATCGGGGTCATGCAGCTGCTGCCACTGTGCGAACAGCTCCGCCGGCCCCGCATGGGCCGGCAGCGCGAGGAAGAAGAGGGGGAGATAACGCAGGAGAGACTTCATCACCCATCGCTACCGCAACCGATTCAGTCGCGCAATGGTTGCGCCCGGCGATTGCACCCTGCCGCCGCTTTGTTTTCCGCACTGGCACAATCACGCCACCATGCTACATTTCGCGCATGCAACCCACCGACAACACTCCTGGCCAATGGCATCTGCCGCCGCTGAAACCCGGCGACCATAAATACACGCGCGGCCATGCCGTGGTGCTTGGCGGCGCGACGATGACCGGCGCCGCGCGCCTGGCCGCGCATGCCACGCAACGCGCCGGCGCCGGCCTCGTCACGCTGGTGGCGCCGGAAGCCGCATGGCCCATCTACGCCGCGTCGCTGCTCAGCATCATCGCCCGCCCGTGGGAGCCGCAGGCCTGGCAGTCGCTGCTGGCCGACGACCGGGTAACGGCCATCCTCATCGGCCCCGGCGCCGGCCACACCGAACTCACGCGCTATGCCGTCGAAACCGCCAGCGCCAGCGGCAAACCGTTACTACTCGATGCCGACGCCATCACTCTGCTGGCCAAAGACAGCTCGCTGCGCAAGGCGCTCAAGCCCGCCATTCTTACCCCGCACGAGGGCGAATATGCCGCCATCGCCGCCGCCTGCGGCCTCGATGTGCAGGCCGACAAACCCACCCGCGCTCTGGCGCTGGCCCGTGCTCTCAACAGCATCGTGCTGCTCAAAGGCCCCGACACCTTCATCGCCGCGCCCGATGGCCGCATCGCCCGCAACAGCAACGCCCCTGCCTGGCTGGCCACCGGCGGCACCGGCGATGTGCTGGCTGGCCTCATCACCGGCCTGCTGGCCCAGGGCATGCAACCCTTCGAGGCCGCCTGCGCCGCCGCCTGGCTCCACGGCGAAGCCGCCCAGCATTACGGCCCCGGCATGATCGCCGACGACCTGCTGACAGCCATCCCCGCCGCGCTGGCAGTGGCTGAGCAAGGCTAAGACTTCACGCAATCGTCACATTCAAAAACCGGGATTTTTGCTAGATTGCTACTCATCAGCAAAGGATTTCGCCATGAGCGATAAACAGAAAGACGATAAATACCAGGGCCCGGGCCAGGCTGCTTCAGCCATCGGCGATTCAGCCTTGTATGCCGTCGGCAGCCCGATTGTCGGCGGTGCCGCTGTAGCTGCTGGCAGCCATCTCCTGCTGAAGGAAGATGGCAAGCAAGTGAAGGAAGTGGCGCAGGCAGCCATTGAGAATAGCCGCGACACCCATTGGAACTATAACCCGTTTGGTTGGAGCCCAAGAGGCACCCTGCGTAACCAGGATGGCAGCAGCATCGGCTATCTTGAAGACCGGATCAAAGACCTCAAAAAAGGCCAAACCGGACCTGCCGGTCATGGCATGGAAATCGGCAGCCCGGAACATGCGGAATGGGTCGAGCAACAGATTGCACGCCATGAGGCGGAGATAGCGAAGCTCGAAGAGCTGGCCCCGAAATTCGCCAAAAGCGCCATGGCGGTGCATAACAGCGCTATCGCCGCCAGCGTGCTGCTGCCGGCTGGCCTGGTTTACGGTGCTTTCCATGGCTGGCAGAAAGCCACCCACGGCCAGAAACAATTCGCCCAGCTGAAGCAGGAGCGCGACCAGGCCACCACCCGCGCCGACCAGTTGCAGACGCAGATGAACGGCGTCACCCAGATTCTCGCTAGTGGCCGCCCCACGCAAGGCAGCTACGCCGAAACCATCCGCGAGCAGCAGGCACAGGGCGCTAATAAGGAAGCGGCGCTTTAATTAATCACCATACTAACAAAAAAGGCCGCGGAGCGATCCGCGGCCTTTTCGTTTTCAGGGCGTAACCCCTAGTGTGCCAGCAACGCCAGCAGCAAGAGCGCCGAGATGTTGGCGATCTTGATCAGCGGGTTCACGGCGGGGCCGGCCGTATCCTTATACGGGTCGCCCACGGTGTCGCCGGTCACGGCTGCCTTATGGGCATCCGAACCTTTGCCGCCGAAATGGCCTTCTTCGATGTACTTCTTCGCGTTGTCCCACGCACCGCCGCCCGAGGTCATCGAGATGGCGACGAACAGGCCCGTCACGATGATGCCCGTCAGCAGCGCACCCAGCGCCGAGAACGCTTCCGACTGGCCGGCGATTTCATTGATGATGAAATACAGCGCAACCGGCGCTGCGATGGGCAGCAGCGACGGAATCACCATCTCGCGGATCGCGGCTTTGGTCAGCATGTCGACGGCGCGGGAATAATCCGGCTTCGCCTTGCCTTCCATGATGCCTTTGATCTCGGCGAACTGGCGGCGCACTTCGACCACCACGGCACCCGCCGCGCGGCCCACCGCCATCATCGCCATGCCGCCGAAGAAGTAAGGCAGCAGGCCGCCGATGAACAGGCCCACCAGCACATACGGGTCGGACAGTTCAAACGTGACGTTCAGTTTCGGGAAGTAGTAATGCAGGTCCTGCGTGTAGGCGGTGAACAGCACCAGCGAGGCGAGGGCGGCCGAACCGATGGCATAGCCTTTCGTCACCGCTTTGGTGGTGTTGCCCACGGCATCGAGCGCATCGGTGGTGACGCGCACGTCCTTCGGCAGGCCGGCCATCTCGGCAATGCCGCCGGCATTGTCGGTGACGGGGCCGTAAGCATCGAGGGCCACCACAATGCCGGCCAGCGCCAGCATCGTCGTTGCCGCAATCGCCACGCCGAACAGGCCGCACAGCACATAGGAACCGATGATGGCCGCCACGATGACGATGATCGGCATGCCTGTCGCTTCCATCGAAACGGCGAGGCCCTGGATCACGTTCGTGCCGTGCCCGGTGGTCGAAGCCTGGGCTACCGACTTCACGGGACGGAACGCCGTCGCCGTGTAGTATTCGGTAATCCAGACCAGCGCACCCGTAACGGCCAGCCCGATCAGCGAGCAGTAGTAAAGGTCCATGCCCGTGAAGCTGATAGCGTTCACTTTGAACACGCTGTCGAAACCGATCATCTTCTCGACCAGCTTGTAAATCAGCCCCGCCGAAATCACGGCCGAACCGATCAACCCTTTATACAGCGCCTTCATGATGTGGCCGCTGGAATCCAGCTTCACAAAGAAGGTGCTGACCACCGACGCGATAATGCAGACCGCACCCAGCGCCAGCGGATAGAGCATGAACATATCCTGTGTCGCGCCGGTGAAATAGATGGCGGCGAGCAGCATGGTGGCAACCAGGGTCACCACATACGTCTCGAACAAATCGGCGGCCATGCCGGCGCAATCGCCCACGTTATCGCCCACGTTATCGGCGATCACGGCCGGGTTGCGGGGGTCATCCTCGGGGATACCGGCTTCCACTTTGCCCACCAGGTCGGCGCCCACATCGGCGCCCTTGGTGAAAATACCGCCGCCGAGGCGCGCGAAGATCGAAATCAGCGAAGCACCGAAGCTAAGGGCCACCAGCGCTTCCAGAATCATCCGAGGCTCAACGTTATTCTGCTTCAGATAGAAGTAATAACCCGCCGTGCCCAGCAGGCCGAGGCCCACCACGAACATGCCCGTCACCGCGCCGGAGCGGAAGGCGAGGGTGAGGGCCTTCTGAGCCCCGCCGCGCGCCGCTTCCGCCGTGCGCACGTTGGCGCGCACCGAGATGTTCATGCCGATGAACCCGGCCAGGCCCGACATGATGGAGCCGATGCCGAAACCATAGGCCACCAGCCAGCCGAGCTTATAGCCCAGCGCTACGAAAATCACCACGCCTACCATTGCGATCGTCTGGTATTGGCGGTTGAGGTAAGCCTTGGCGCCCTGCTGGATCGCCGTGGCGATTTCCACCATCTTGGCGTTACCGGGGCTGGCGGCAAGAATACTGCGGATGGTGAGCAGGCCATAAACAATGGCCAGCCCCCCGCATGCCAGAATAATCGTATGCATGTCGGCTAATTCCATGAACAACTCCTAGGAAATTACACAGTGAAATCGGGCGGATGCCCAAATCGCCGTTCATAAGAGTGGTTTATGGATGGATTGCAAGCAAATCCCATGCTGCACCGCCGAAGCAGCATCGCCCGTTTATTAAGCAGGGGTTTTTAAGCCGCCTTTTTCTTCTTCTCGTTGGCGATGCCGGCATGGATCAGTTCGATGGCCTTGGCCTTATCGCCCCAGCCATGCACCTTCACCCATTTACCTTTTTCGAGGTCTTTATAATGCTCGAAGAAATGCTGGATCTGCTCGATCAGCACTTTCGGCAGGTCGGTATATTCGTTCACCTCGTCCCAGAACGGGTGCAGGCGACGGGCCGGCACGGCGAGAATTTTCTCGTCCATGCCCTTGTCGTCTTCCATCAGCAGCACGCCGATGGGGCGCGCGCCCACCACGCAGCCCGGCATCAGCGGGCGGCGGCCGACCACCAGCACATCCACCGGGTCGCCATCGTCGCTCAGCGTGTGGGGGATGAAGCCGTAATTGCACGGATAGGTCATCGCCGTATGCAGGAAGCGGTCGACAAACACTGCGCCGGATTCCTTCTCCAACTCGTACTTGATAGGCTCCGAGCCCATCGGCACTTCGATGATCACATTCACGTCTTCCGGCGGGTTCACGCCGATGGCAATTTTGTCGATATTCATGGTCGTCTCTGATTGGAAGTTATGTTGCAGTGCGTTATGCGCAAAACCCGGCGGCGATGCAAGCATTTATCATCCGCGCTGTGAAAATCCGCCCAAGCCGCATCGCGCCTTTATCGCGCACGGGTTATGGTGAAGCCATGAGCCCCTGGATTTCCACCGATTCCGATATCATCACCAGCTTCCGCTACGACGAAAAGGCGCACGCCATCCGCGTGCTTTTTCAATCCGGCGACATGTCGGATTATTACGAAGCCTCCCCCGGCCTGTTCGCTCAGTTCGTCGAATCCTCCAGCAAATCCGGCTTTTTCGCCGCCTATATCCGCGACTGGCTGCCCTGTCGGCCCGTCAGCCAATCCTCATAGCGGCTTTACCTGCCTTGCGCTTCACTATGCCTATGGGACAGTGGGTATATACCGATTCCGACGCGATTGATGGCTTCCATTACGACGAGGCCGCCCACACCCTGCGCGTGCGCTTTACTTCCGGCGGCGTTTACGATTACTTCGACACCCCGCCGCGCCTCTACCAGCGCCTGATAGCCGCGCCCAGCAAAGGCAACTTCTTCACCCGCCACATCCGCGATAAGCTGGCCTTCCGCAAGGTGCATTAATGCGTTGTTGCACCCCGGTGCAAATCTGCTATGCAGCCTGCGAAATCCACCGAACGGAATGCATATGGCTCAGCAGAAAAATATCAAGAAAGTGGTTCTCGCCTATTCGGGCGGCCTCGATACCTCCATCATCCTGAAATGGCTGAAGGACACTTATAACTGCGAAGTCGTGACCTTCACCGCCGACCTCGGCCAGGGCGAAGAACTGGAGCCAGCCCGCAAAAAAGCCGAGATGATGGGCGTGAAGGAAATTTTCATCGACGACCTGCGCGAGGAATTCGTGCGCGATTTCGTGTTCCCCATGTTCCGCGCCAACGCGCTTTATGAGGGTGTCTACCTTTTGGGAACCTCTATCGCGAGACCCTTGATCGCCAAACGCCAGATCGAGATCGCTCGTCAGGTCGGCGCCGATGCGGTGTGCCACGGCGCCACCGGCAAGGGCAACGACCAGGTGCGTTTCGAGCTGGGCTACTACGCCCTGCAGCCCGACATCAAAGTCATCGCCCCCTGGCGTGAATGGGAACTGAACTCCCGCACCCAGATGATCGATTACGCCATGAAGCACCAGATTCCCGTGGCGAAAGACAAGCACGGCGAAGCGCCCTATTCGATGGACGCCAACCTCCTGCATATCAGCTACGAAGGCAAGGCGCTGGAAGACCCGTGGGTCGAGCCCGATAGCAGCATGTTCCGCCTGACGGTAGATCCCGAAAAAGCGCCCAACGAGCCGGAATATATCGAAGTGGAATTCCTGAAAGGCGACCCCGTCGCCATCAACGGCAAAAAACTCTCGCCCGCCGCGCTGCTCACCGAGCTGAACCGCCTGGGCGGCAAGCACGGCATTGGCCGGCTCGATCTCGTCGAGAACCGCTATGTCGGCATGAAATCGCGCGGTGTCTACGAGACTCCCGGCGGCACCATCCTGCACAGCGCCCATCGCGGCATCGAGAGCATCACGCTCGATCGCGGCGCCATGCACCTGAAGGAAGAGCTGATGCCGCGCTACGCCGAGCTGGTTTATTTCGGTTACTGGTTCAGCCCCGAGCGCGAGATGCTGCAGTCCCTCATCGACAAATCGCAGGAAAACGTCACCGGCACCGTGCGCCTGAAGCTCTACAAAGGATCGGTCAGCGTGGTCGGCCGCAAATCGCCGCAATCGCTCTATTCGATGCAGCACGTTACCTTCGAGGCCGACAGCGTCTACAATCAGCGCGATGCCGAGGGCTTCATTAAGCTGAACGCCCTCCGCCTGCGCCTGCGCCACCAGGGCGGGAAGTAGGATACAGCCTGCAGCTCTGAGATATAAAACGCGATTTTATATTCTGTCATCAAACCGTTATATAGCGCGCGTATGTTGATCCTGACGGGGAGAGAGCATATGACGCATTTACGCGAAGAAGTGGTCGGAACTAATTTTGGCGACGGCGAGCTGTTTCGCCATGTGCGCAACGATCCGCGGGATTCTGTAAGCGCTAACGATCTGGCATCCTATCTTAATACTCAGGATTGCGCCGAGGGCGACAGTGCTGTGCTCTACGATTACGCCCACCGGGCCGAGCGGCATTGGAATGAGGGAAATCAATACTTAGCTGTGGGCGAGATAGCGAATATCTGCCATCGCCTTATGGACATGGATGTAAAGTTGGATGATAGCGATGGTCTCGACAACTATTGCCAGAATATCCTGCGCGATATGCGCGGCGGCCACCAGCACTAGACGCCTTCCGGTGGTAGATCGGCCGGTTTAATGGCCCTGGCCCTTGCTGACATTCGCCAGATGTCCATTCCTGAACGTCACCAGGAAGTCGGCGGAATGACCGCTGTGGCTTTCTCCGACAACACCGTTATTCAGCGTTACGTCATAGACCTGATAGCGCTGGCCGTCTCCCAAATCATCTCCTCCGAGTGATTCGATGCGCCCCACATGCCAGGCGCCTTGCTGATCGCCATTCGGGTTGCCACTTTGGACACCCGTCTCAGCATCGTCGATATACGTGATGACGCCTGTCGGGTTTTCCGGGTCGGCGCTATATTGGCGGATGGCATCCAGCATGCTTCGCTCCATGTGCGCGGAAACGCTGGGATGGGAATCTTCTGCATGCGGCTGCGGGCTGGAATGGTCTGGTGACGTTCTCATAAGTCCTCCAATATTCCCTGAATTTAGCGCGAAAGCCTTAAATAACGGTTAAGTCTGGCCGCTCTCAATATCCGGCAGCTTCGTTAGCCCAGTTCGATATCGCCGCTACCCGCGCCAGGAATACCAGCCGTTGGCGACATCCGCATCAACTGGTCGGCAGTGATATGGCTATGGAACTGTACATTCAGCGCCTGCGGCTGGCTGGTAGTGTTGTTGGGGTAAACCGTATCGGTGCTGCCACTATCAACAACGGTTCCCTGCGCATTCTTATCGGTACGGTCGTAATGAACCGTACGGTTCGCCTGGTCTACCGTTCGGGTCTCATCCACCGAGCTGCCATCCTTTTTTTGGGTATGGGTATGCACGGTCGCGCTACCGTTCGCGCCGGCAGTTGCCGTTGCCGTGACGACACTGCCATCGGCACCTTTAAAGTGCCCCCGCGCGTAGCCTGTCGCGTTGTCGCCGTTATTTGCACCGCTACCCATCGTCTACTCCCCTGATGTGTTGGTATTGCAGGTCTGTTTGTTAACAAAAGTTAACCAATAAGTAAAGCCTATCCTGCTGGCCCTTATGAACCTGTATGTCAGCTTCACACTCATCCCCAATCTGTGGATAATTGCCGCTTTTCCTTGGTTTGGCCGCCCCGGTGGGCTAAAACCCCGGTAACACTAAAAACCAAGGGGCAAGTCATGGCCGGCAACACCGCTGAAATCCTCCCGATCTCCATCGAAGAGGAAATGCGCAAATCCTATCTCGATTACGCAATGAGCGTCATCGTCTCGCGCGCCATCCCCGATGTGCGCGACGGCCTGAAGCCGGTGCATCGCCGCATCCTGTTCGGTATGCTCGAACTGGGCGTCGACTATAACAAGCCCTATAAGAAATCGGCCCGTATCGTGGGTGACGTGATGGGTAAATACCACCCGCATGGCGACAGCGCCATCTACGACTCCCTCGTGCGCATGGCCCAGCCCTTCAGCATGAGCCTGATGCTGGTCGACGGCCAGGGCAACTTCGGTTCGATGGATGGCGATAACGCCGCCGCCATGCGCTACACCGAATCGCGCCTCAGCAAAGCCGCCCATTCATTGCTCGACGATATCGACAAAGACACGGTGGATTTCCAGGACAACTACGACGGCGCCGAGAAAGAACCCACCGTGCTGCCCGCACGCTTCCCCAACCTGCTGGTGAACGGCGGGGCAGGCATCGCCGTCGGCATGGCCACCAACATCCCGCCCCATAACCTCGGCGAAGTGATCGACGCCACCTGCATGCTGATCGACAACCCCGAGCACACCATCGAAGAGCTGATGACCGTCTGCCCGGGGCCGGATTTCCCCACCGGCGGCATCATCCTCGGCCGCAGCGGCAGCCACAGCGCCATGCATACCGGCCGCGGCTCGGTGGTCATGCGCGGCAAGACGGAAATCGAAGTGCATCCCAAAACCGGCCGCGAAGCCATCATCATCCATGAAGTGCCCTACCAGGTGAACAAGGCGCGGATGATCGAGCGCATGGCCGAGCTGGTGAAGGAAAAGAAAATCGAAGGTATCAGCGACCTGCGCGACGAGTCGGATAAATCCGGCGTCCGCGTCGTGATCGAAGTGAAGAAGGATGCCGTGGCCGACGTGGTGCTGGCCCAGCTCTTCAGCTACACCCCGCTGCAGACCAGCTTCGGCGTCAACATGCTCGCCCTCAATGGCGGCCGCCCAGAATTGCTGGACCTCAAGAAAGTCCTCACCGCCTTCATCGCCTTCCGCGAGGAAGTCATCAGCCGCCGCACCCAGTTCCTCCTCACCAAAGCGCGCGACCGCGCCCACGTGCTGATCGGCCTGGCCATCGCCGTTGCCAACATCGACGAAGTGATCGCCGTTATCCGCGCCTCGGCCGATGCCAATATCGCCAAAGAAGAGCTGATGAAACGCGACTGGGCCGCCGCCGATGTCGTCGCCCTCCTGCAGCTGGTGGAAGATTCCGGCAACGTGCTCACCGATAGCAACCGCATCAAATTCACCGAGGCGCAGGCCAAGGCCATCCTTGAACTCCGCCTGCAACGCCTGACCGGCCTCGAGCGTGAGAAGATCGACGGCGAGCTGGGCGAACTGGCCACTGAAATCAAAACCTACCTCGCCATCCTGGGCGACCGCGTGAAGCTCTACGCACTCATGCGTGAAGAACTGCAGGAAGTGCGCACCCTGTTCGCCGTGCCCCGCCGCAGCGTGATCGAGGATTCCGATTCCGAGATCGATATGGAATCCCTCATCCAGCGCGAAGATATGGTGGTCGTCGTCACCTCGGGCGGTTACATCAAGCGCGTGCCGCTGGCCACCTACCGCGCCCAGAAGCGCGGCGGCAAAGGCCGCAGCGGCATCGACCTGCGCGAGGAAGATGTCACCACCGAAATCTTCGTCGCCAACACCCACACGCCGCTGCTGTTCTTCAGTTCGCGCGGCCAGGTCTATAAGCTGAAAGTCTATGGCCTGCCCCTCAGCACCCCGCAAGCACGCGGCAAGGCGCTGGTGAACATCTTCCCGCTGCAATCGGGCGAGACCATCACCACCTTCATGCCCCTGCCTGAGAACGAGGAGGATTGGGATAAACAGCACATCTTCTTCGCCACGGCCCAAGGCAATGTGCGCCGTAACGACCTGTCCGATTTCAAATCCGTCATGCGCAACGGCAAAATCGCTATTAAGCTCGATGAAGGCGACAAACTGGTCGGCGTCAAAACCGTGAAGGAAGAAGACCATGTGATGCTGAGCAGCCGCGATGGCAAGGCCATCCGCTTCCCGGTCGATGCCGTGCGCGTCTTCAAATCCCGCACCTCTGATGGCGTGCGCGGTGTGAAACTCGCCGAAAAGGATGAGGTCGTCAGCATCACCGTGCTCCACGGCATCCGTGCCGATGCGGAGGAGCGCGAGCAATACCGCAAGGTGGCATCGGCCAAGCGCCGCGCCGCCGGGTTGGAAGAGGCCGATGATGAAGCCATCGACCTCAGCACCATCACCCTCAGCGAAGAAAAAATCGCCGAGATGGCGGCGGCCGAGGAATTCATCCTCACCGTCACCGAAAAGGGCTACGGCAAGCGCACCAGCGCCTTCGAATACCGCGTCACCAATCGCGGCGGTTCGGGCATCACCGCCATTGGCCTGGGCAAGAAGAACGGCACCGTGGTCGCCAGCTTCCCGGTCGATGAGACCGACCAGATCATGCTGATGACCGACAAGGGCACGCTCATCCGCACGCCGGTAAAGGACATCCGTATCTGCGGCCGCACCAGCCAGGGCGTCATCACCTTCCGCACCGATGAGAAGGAGAAAGTCATCTCCGCCGTCCGCATCCCCGGCGATATGATCGTCGAGGGTGAAGGCGACGCGGGCGAGGGCGATGCTCCGGCCGAAGCAGCCGCGGAATAGCCATGCGTATCGGCATCTATCCCGGCACGTTCGACCCCATCACCTTCGGGCATATGGACATCATCCGCCGCGCGCTGAGCGTAGTCGATAAGCTCATCATCGGTGTCGCACTCGATTCAGGGAAAGACCCGATCTTCGATGTAAAGAAACGCGCTGAACTCGTTGAGGATGATGTAAAAAACACCCTTGGCGCCGATGCCGGACGGGTCGAAGTCGCCCATTTCTCCGGCCTGCTCGTCACCTTCGCCCGCGAGCAGAAAGCCTCATTACTCATCAGGGGCTTACGCGCGGTTTCTGACTTTGAATATGAATTCCAGATGGCCTCGGTGAACAACAAGATCGCCCCCGAAATCGAAACCGTCTTCCTCACCGCGTCGGATGCCACGCACTTCATCTCATCCCGCTTCGTAAAACAAATCGCCCGCTTAGGCGGCCCGGTCGATAAGTTCGTCTCCCCGCAAGTCGCCGCTGCATTGAAAAACGTCAGCTGATTATTTGCTGAGTTCGGCTTTGGTCGCTTTGCCGACTTTGCCGTCCTTCGTTAGCCCGTGGTCGGCCTGGAAATGTTCCACTACCAATTCCGTCTGCTGGCGGAACTTGCCATCGACAGTAATGTCATAGCCCTTATCTTTCAGCGCCTGCTGCAGCGCCCGCACATCCGCCTGATCGTCGATGCCGTAACAGAGGATGCCATGATCGACCGCGCCGCCATTCGTCGGCGCAGCGGCTGGCCGGCCAGGTGAAGGCGATGCAACCACACCCTGTACCGCCTTGGGCAACGGGTTGACGACGGTTGCTGCAGGCGTAATAGTCGCTGCCTGTGTCGGCGCGACTTTATCCCCGGCCTTATCTGGGTCCAGTCCAAGTTGCTGCAGGGCGTTTGTCCAGGCTGCATCGCCATTGAAGCGGGTGATCATCAGCAACTTATTGGCCTTCACCAGGTCGGCTTCGCGCTGTGGTGTGAGGGTCTCATAATCGCCGTCGCGGTTGAAAGGACCGCGCAGGGCGGCATCTGTAATTTCATTCAGGCCACGGCGCTCCAGCCAGTGGATAGACTTGCCGGTATCTTTGGCTTCCTGGTGCAGCGACGTCTTCCACTGGTCATACGTGACCGGCACATCAAGCTTGGGAGAAATTTTCAGGTAATCCAGATATTCCGTCCATGCCTGTGAATGGTGTCCACCGCTAACATACGAGGCCCATTCGCTGGGGCGCGCTTTCCCTTCTGCGCTCGGACATTGGACGGCCTGGCGATACATGGCAAATTTCTGGTCTCGATACGCCTGGCTTTCAGGTTCACCGGTCTCTTCATCAGGAAGAATATCGTTTGTGGGGTTTTCTTTGTCCTGCATCTTCCCTGCGTCTTCATAGGCTTTCCGCAGCGTCTGCCAGTCCTTGGCGTTCATCCCGTGTGAATCGGCCGCTTTCACCAGCGCCATGTTAATATTTACCCACTCGGGGGTCGTGATCCAGCCTTTATTCAGCGCGCGGTCGTAAGACAGGGCAAGGCTCAGCCGTTCATCATGTGTGAGTTTATGATCCTGTATCGCGGCATTGAATTGTTGTTCCAGTTGCGCAAAGCCCTGCCTGCCGCCTTCCGTATCGAAACGTTGCTGCGATGTGTAGTCTGCTGCCCATGTAGCCGCCCGCGCCCTGTCCCGGTCCTTGCGATTGTCATCTGCATCGAATAAGCGATCTTCAAACGCGCTTTGCGCTGCGTGGGTGATCGGTTTGTTGCTGGCATCCATGGTGTGCAGTGCCTGCAGCAGCCCGCTCTTGTCGCCCGGCGCCAGCACCTTATCCTGGATTGCCTGCTGATAGATTTTCTCCAGCTGGCTCCAGTCCTGCGCGGTGAGCTTGTCCTTACGCGTGTTACTGGCGATGAAGTCGTGGAAATCCTGATATTGCCCGGGCTTCACCAGGCCTAACGCCGCGGCATTGCCCACCGCGAGATCGAGCGTATGCAGCAGATGCGGGATTTGCTGGGCGGTGAGGAATTGCCGGGTCGGGTTCATACGCAGCGCATCTGTTGCCGCCTCGAGATCGCTGCGGGAGATGGCATGATATTGCGGCGAATGGGTAATACCGATGAGGCGATTCGTGCCCTCGACAGCTTTCTGGATCGTCGCCTGGAATACATCAAGTTCCGCCGGCAGCATATAGACGGCGTGGTGCTCATCCAGAATATCCTTAATGCGGTATGAGGCCAGGTCGTACTCATCGGTCGTGATAAGGCCTTGTCCGCAGGCTTTGCGCAATTCTTCTTCTACCGTTTTCCAGTCCGTTTCCTGGTAGGCGGTTCGGTCCGGTGGCGCATAACCGGGACGGCCGGGCGCGCGCAGCGATGTGAGTGGGCCATTCAATACGGCACGATCGGGAAAGCCATTCGGGTCGGTTTTCTCCAACTGTTCCGATAAATTAATCAGAGAATTTTTTAGCGTATCATCGTGAACGGGCGCATGGCCTGTAAGGACAGCCGCCTGCTTATCCAGAAATGAAGCCTCCAGGTGATCGGTGGCCATATGCGTATATAGCTGCGAAAGGTTCATGCGATAAGCCATGAACTGGTCGATCGTTTGCGAACTGCCATTTGCGACATCGGTGAGATACGCATTCAGAAGCTGCATCCGAAGCGTGCTGACATGCGTCGCATCGTAAATTTTGGCAAAAGGGATTTTGGCGCAGGGCTGGCCATTACGGGTGAGGGTGATGACGCTGTTTCGGGTAAGATGCAGGTCGTCGTAAATATGTGCATCGCTGTCGAACCGGCCCATATTGGAATCCCGTTCGCGCGTGAATTGCTGATACACGTTATCCTTCACCAGCTTTCCGTCGGCGAGCAGCACAAAACCCTGGCCACCCATCTTGGTAGCTTGGGGGCCGGTCAAGATCGTCAGCTGTGCGATAATATAGGATTCGGATGCAATTTGGCCCGACGTCGTCACGGTCATGTCGATCGTAATATGGTTACCAAGGCCGGCCATCTGCGAAATTATGTCTGACATAAGTGGCACCCTAAGGAGATGTATCGTAACTGATTTTATCGTAAAAATAGTTAATATTTTATGAATCGCGCTCCCCGATTGCCTTTTGGGATCAATCAGGCTACGCCACCGGTAACCCTTTGAAACGGAGTTCCCATGCGTAAACTAGCCCTCGCTTTCGCCACGCTGCTCGTCAGCACCGCCGCCCTGGCGCAGACCACCATGGGCACGATTTCCAACAACCCGGCCCCCTCGGCCAGCGCGCCGGCCGCCGC